>Ga0209824_10000001_pt1 | contig 703598 bp, 597 predicted proteins | sample VDWuncwatermetaG_FD_184124 | JGI IMG/M metagenome (GOLD analysis project Ga0209824, IMG submission 184124) | Wastewater microbial communities from Netherlands to study Microbial Dark Matter (Phase II) - VDW unchlorinated drinking water (SPAdes)... ... | reverse complement strand
CGGACAAGAGCTGACGCGCCAAGGCGTTAAAACCCGCCACGGCAAAGACTGGCGCAAGCAAACATTATCAACGATCATCAAAAACCCATTTTATAAAGGGTATATTTTCTACGCGAAAGAAATGCACAAAGGAATTCACGAAGCACTGGTCGAACCCGCGCTCTGGGAGAAGGCAAACAAAATGCTCGTTGCCAAACTGCCCGGGCACGGATTCAGCCGGAAACCAAAATCATACGACTATCTATTAAGCGGATTATTGCGATGCGGAAAATGCGGGAGCCACCTTATCTCGATATCCAACAAGGGGCGATCAGGAAAGAAGTTTTTTTACTACATCTGCGGACGATCCAAGCAAAAGCTCGGATGTAATGAACTGAGTATACCTGCCGTAGTTTTCGACAAGGCCCTGATTAATTATTTTCGCAAGGCATCCCATAACAGGGAAATCATCGCCAAGGGAATCGGCGATGCCATGCGCGAAGCCCAGCTGATGACTGGGCGCATTGATACCTTGGTTAATGAAACTGAGGCAAAATTAAATGAATGTCACCACGAAGCCAAGACCCTTCTCGATCTGGCGATGAGCGGCACGGTCACGCAAGGCGCAACGTATAAGAATAAAATGTCCGAATTGGACAGCCAAATCGTAACCCTAGAAGACAAACTCACCAAACTGCGGACACAAAAAACGGTCAACGACATGACCGCAAACTCAGCCGACTACCTCCACGAAACCCTGCAGTTTGCCATGCAGTACCTCGACAAAGCCCCCGTAGATGCCCAGAAAAGCCTAATACACGCCCTTGTTAAAGACATTGTGATCCATAACGACGTAATTGACCTTAAAATGTACCTCGGCGATCCTGACACAGTTTTGCAAGCCGATATAAACGATTGTGAACATAATCACGACGGTATAAAAAAGAAAAGCCCCACTCCGGCGCAATGCCGAAATGGGGCTGTAACCGAACAGGCGGTTGTTGCGTCTGTTCGTCAACAATGGCTCCCCCGCGAGGACTCGAACCTCGGACACGCGGGTTAACAGCCCGCTGCTCTACCAACTGAGCTACAGGGGAATTTTAGAAATTCAAAATTTAAAACGCAAAATTCAAAATTGAAAAGCAAAACTATTATAATTTAAAGCGAGTAATTGTCAATTAAATCTCCCGTCGAGCCTCCAGGGCATGGGTAAGGGTTGAGGAATCGGCATATTCTAAACTTCCGCCGATGGGAATACCAAAGCCTATACGGGTAATCTTGATGCCCATGGGCTTGAGGACCTTAGTTAAATACAGGGCTGTAATTTCGCCTTCGGTATCGGAATCGGTAGCGATGATTACCTCTTTTATACCCCGGTTATTAATCCTCGTTAACAGCTCTCTGATTTTTATATCATCCGGTCCCTTGCCCTCCAAGGGAGCGATGGTTCCCATTAATACGTGGTATAGGCCGTGGAAAATTCCGGTTTTTTCCAAGGCCAATAAATCCTTGGGTTCTTCCACGATACAAATTACCGACTGGTCGCGACGGCTATCCGAACAAATCGGACAAACCTCGGTTTCACTTAAGTTATTGCAGACCCTGCAAAGGCTTATCCCTTCTTTTAACTTGGTAATTGCCTCACACAGCTTACTTGCCTCCTCCTTACTGGCCTTAACCAGATAAAAGGCAATCCGCTCGGCGCTTCTCCTACCGATGCCGGGAAATTTCATTAAGCCAACAATAAGATTATCCAGAATCCTGGGATATGCCATAGTTTAAAACTAATCTTGGTGGTTATGCCACTGATTTATGACCTTGCCTTTAAAGGCATCAAGCGCTGATTTAATAAACGGTTCGTGGTCATTAACCTTTTTGTCGTCGGTGACCTTAAAATCTACTTTGATGTCTCTATTGAGCAATTGCTTAAAGGTCTCTTCAATAATGGCACGGTTCTCCTTGCGCTCCAGCGCCTCTTTATGGAATTTGGCATCCTTGGGCAAACCGATGGAGAGGATATTTTTTTCCAATTTGAAAGGCACCGCCTCGGATAGGTAAGTGGCTACCGACATTCTTATTTTGCCGATCCTGTGGATAAATTCATTCCAGACACTGCTGATATTTTCCAGGCCCAATGACGGGACGGGGCTATCTGCTGGATTATTTACTGGTTCGGATTTTGGCGGCAGAACAGCGGGATTATTTTTTACTGGCTGTTCTGCCGCCCTTATCACCTCTTCTATTTTATTAACCTGTCCATCCACTTCCTTAACATAAGTAAGTTTGGCAATCACCATCTCCAGAGGAATACGCAAAGAATCCAATACCCTGCCCATTTCCTTGGCGGAAACCAAAAGTTCAATAGTATTTAAAATCTGCTTTAAGGAAAAACTCTGACTTTGTTTCAAGATTTCTTCCTTTAACTCGTCGGGTAAATCCAACAAACCTTCCAATAATTTACCTCCGATTCTGGCTACCATCAGATTGCGGAAGTGCTCGATAAAACTATCTATAAATTGATTTATATCTTTACCTTCATTGATTAATTTATCAACCAGCTTCATGGCGGCAATGCCATTTTTCTGCGCCAGGACCTGGGTTAACTCAAAAATAAAATCCTCCTCTACCATCCCCAGCAAAGAATAAATGGTATCTACATCTATGCGTTCTTTGGAAAAAGAACTTAACTGATCCAAAATGGATTCGGCATCGCGCAGGCTGCCGGAAGCCGCCTTGGCAATCAAGAAAAGCACTTCCTTGTCAACGGATAATTTCTCCGCTTTGGCTATTTCTTCCAGTTTGGCAATAATTTTTAAGACCGGGATATGCCGAAAATCGAAACGCTGGCAGCGCGAAAGAATCGTGGGCAGAATTTTGTGAGGAGCGGTGGTGGCAAAGATGAACTTCACATGTTCCGGTGGCTCTTCCAAGGTTTTCAAAAGGGCATTGAACGCCTCGGGAGTAAGCATATGCACTTCGTCGATAATATAAATCTTGAACCTGCCTCTGGTAGGAGAAAACTTTACATTCTCCCTTAAGGCACGGATTTCATCAATCCCGCGGTTGGATGCCCCGTCAATCTCAATAACATCCATACTGCGCGACTCATTAATCTCCAAACAGGAATCGCATTTGTTGCAGGGACTTACAGTAGGGCCATTTTGGCAGTCTAAGGACTTAGCCAAAATTCTGGCGCAGGAAGTCTTGCCAATCCCCCGGGGACCGGCGAATAAATAGGCGTGGGCCAGCCGGCTGGTCTTGATGGCATTTTTTAAGGTAGTGGTAACGTGTTCCTGACCAACGACGTCGTCAAAATTAAGCGGACGGTATTTGCGGGCAAAAACCAGATAGGACATATTTATTTTATCACCAGGTTGAATTTATCCGCCTTCGCAGAAAACTACGGCTTTAGCCGCAGGTGAATGCGACAATAACAAGAGAAAGGTTTGCTTCGGCGGATTCCGCCAAAACATGTTAGCGGATAACCCGCCGAAGCTAAGCGCGGAGGCTGCTTAGCGTAGGCGGGTAGTAAAAGGTACCACGGGCTTACCCGTGGGGCTCCATATTAATTGGATTAAAGGGTAAGCTACTTATTCTCCTAATCTTAGTTCAAAATTTTTAAATCCGTCAGTCAGGATAACCCGGTTCCTTTGGATCTCGATAACGGTTTTACCCTTTACCTTCTCGCCCACGCCGACGATAACCTCGCCGATTATTGCCTTGGGAATCTCTGCATCCCATAATATGCCGCTTAAATATAATTCCGTAGAGACCTTTTCCGGTATAATGACTGCCTTGGAGAAGGGGTCTCTCTTAGCCTCCAGGCCTTTGCTTTCTTCTTCTAATTTCTGGAATAAGTTTTTCTCTTCGGCGGATGCCGAAGGAGCAGCTACCGGCCCTACGGCGGATTTGGTTTTGGTAAGCGGCCTCTGGGCTGGTTTTTTGCCTTTTAATGCCCCAGCCGCCGCAATCAATAACACCAGAACTAAAATACCGGTTATACCAATCTGAATTTTCTCTTTCTTTTGCATTTTACGACAGTATGAATAGATTAAGCTCTATGGTAATACTTAATTTTGGCGAATCGGTGGATTCTTTATTTATTTTCAGCTTTTCAATGCTGATATAAGCCGGCACCTGCTCAATTAAGGCCTGCAAATAATCCACTAAACTTTTATAATCACATCTCATTTCTATGGCGACGGGCAGCTTCTGGCACGCCTTGCCCCCCACTATTACCTTTTGATTATTTTCATCGAAAAACGGCGTCTTATCCTGAAGCCGGACAGAGGTTATATCTATGCCCAGTTTCAAAGCTAAATCAGAAAGCAGCTTTACGCTCTCCTCTTTTTCTCGAGGAAATTTAGATTCTAGCTGTTGGGATCTCTGCTCCAGCAACTTTATCCCCTCGCCTATTTTAGGCGTTTTATCCATCATCCCTTTGATTGCCTGAATCTGGCTTTCCACCGAAGATAGTTGGGATTTTAGCCGCCTGGCCGCCCTCGTGGTCGGAATATAGATAAACAGCCAGGAAACAAAAGACACTAAAACCAGAACAATGGCTAAATTAATTATTCTTTTTTCCGAAAGGATTAATCTTGGCATAGTTCTATCAGGGTATAACCAGGTAGCAATTTATTTCAAACTTCTGCACTATTCCCGCCTTTGCCGAAGAAACCATATAGGCCTCGGATACAAATGATGAATTCTGCAACTGCTGAATATAAGTGGTTAATATTGAGTTAGCTACTTCTTCGGTAGCCAGAACAATTCCCTTTATCGTTAACTCATGGCTGGTTTGGTTCAGGCTTAATTCATTTAAAATAACCTGCTGGGGTATAGTGGCGCTTATTGTTTTCAAAAGCCCCAACGCCGGAACCTTGCTTTTTTGTATCCTGCTTAAAAGGTCCTGCCTTAAGTCAATCTTTTGCTTCAAAACCTTGGCTACCTCTATGCCTTTTAACTGCTGTTCGGCCTTCTCAAGCCGCCTTTGGTGCTCCCAGATATCCAATCTGGCCAGCGTCAATAATAATAAAATAATTGTCCCTCCTGCTACCGCCGCAAAGGTCAGGGATGATTTCTCAATTAATTCCACCTTTTTGGTTTTTACCTCGAACGGCAATAAATTAATTTCCTGGGGGCCTTTTAGCGCTGCCGCTAAGGCATTCATTATCCTGTTGCGGTCTTTCTCGAATTTATCCTGAGACAAGAGTTGCGTGTCAAGATTGCCCGGCAACGGCAGAAAGGCAACTTCGATATTGAGTTCTTTATTCAGGTATTTATCCAGATTCTTTAAATTGGCGCCTTCTCCGGTAAGGTAAATTACCGTCGGGCGGGAAGTATCTAAATTGGAAGCAAAGTAATCCAGGGAAAAACCCAACTCCCTCACCAGCACCTCCAGGGCAGGGCGCATTAAAGAGATAATGTGCTGCATATGAATGTTACCGCTTACGGCCAAATCTCCCTCCAGCGGGATTCCTACGGTTTCTCTGATTTTTTCCGCCTCCTCGGTAGAAAGTTCAATCTTACCTTTATCCGAGGTCAATACTCCGGTTAAGGATTGGGTGATTTTGCCCAAGGAAAATGGCAGCTTGCGGGAAAAACTCAATCTCTGGCTGGCATAAACACTCAAGGTGGAATCTTGGTAATCGATATCTAAGACCGCTACATTGCCGAGTTTATCGGGAGAATATTTTATCAGCGAGGAATAATTAAAGGCAGGGCAGGTTATGCCTAATGGCTCCAGCGCGCTTTTGACCATATAAACCAGACAGGAATCTACGGTTTCTTTCTTTACCACCATAAAGATTATGCCGTTTTTCTTCGTACCTTCTTCGTCGACATACTCCCTGACTGGCTGCCAATCGATTAAAGCGCCTTCCAGATCAAAAGGCACCTCGTCTTTCAGCTGCCATCTTGCCGCCTCCAGAATTTCTTTATCAGGTATCACCGGCAAGGCCAGATACTTCATAGCCATTGATTCGGATTCAGAAATGCTCAATAGCACCCCTTTATCCGAAATAGAATTGGCCTTAAGAAAGTTATTTATAAAGGATACTGCGGATTCTTCCCTGGCGTCTTTTCCGGTCGGTGATATTTTGCCAGTCGCATAATTGAGCAGCTTAAGACTACCCGGTAAAATTTCAATATGGATAACGGCTATGGCAGCCTGGCCGATATCTACGACTAAAAACCGCCGCTGCTGTTTTTTTAAAGACTGAACGAATTCAATGAGTTTGTATAAATTTTTACTCAGTATATTTTTAATCTGTAAATCCGCCCCTAAAGGCATAAGCACCCTCTGTTATTTACTGAAACTTACTTACCGCAATCGCCGAGCTCTGGTCAGACTGGCCTTCCCAATCGGCATATTGCCCGGTTCCGGTCTGGGCAATCAAACTGATTTTAATCCTGCGCACATCGACGGCAACGGCGGTTTCAATTTCATTGGCATCATAGTAGGTAAACAATTTATTGCTTTTCCTTAATACGCTTACTCCGGTAGTTAAATAATACGGCATCAATTGCTCGGCTCCCGCATTTATAGAGCGGTAAAGTTTATTGGCAACGGTATCCAATCTATAGCGAATGTTCTGGCCGTCCTGATTATTAAAGGTAACCTGATTGCTGGCTACCGCGGTTATCGATTTACTAAAACGCAACCCCTTGGCGCCGTCATCTCCTTCAATCATAATCTTCAGGGCCTCGGATGCTACCATATCCATATTAAGCTGGTTGGGTATAAATACCGAATTCTGCACCAGATAAACCATCAACCAGGCCCCGGAAACCGAAAGTATCGCGATTATGGCAATAACCATAATCGCCTCAATTAAGGTAAACCCCGCCCCTCGTTTTTTAAGACGAGGATTTTCCAGCGTTTTCTTGTTTGCACCCCTGCATCCCTGCCGTAAACGGCAGGGCATTGCGAGGTATGGGGTAAACCCTTTTTTCATCACAGCCCGTAACTTACGTTCTTGACCATATAGCTATTCAGGCTTAAAAGAACCGTGGCGCTGCCGGACTTGGTAACCTCAACGGTGATTTTTTTCAGGCTCTCGGCGCTGGCGGCATTGCCCTGGGCATAACTTACAGTCCTGACTACATTATAATTATACCCTTCATAATTGGAAAAGGTAGCACTATTTATATTGGCATAAGCTAAATTATTTACCCTTTCCATTTCCAGACGGGCTAAATTAACGGCTGTGGCGTAATCTGCCGACACGAAGAGGCTCTGCACGTGCTGGCTTAATAATAAAGACAGGGGAATGGCGATAATGCCCACCACCACAATGGCCATTATCAGTTCGATTAAGGTAAACCCCGCTCTCCGTGCTAAAGCACGGGGCTTTACGGGGGGCGGGGTAAATCCCCGGCTACGGGATAATCTCGGTGTTGATCTCATTATAATTAATAATACGGGCGGTTAAGGCATTGTAATCTGACTGAATGGTCCGGTAAATATTTGAGCCGGCGGTCTTACCGGTAGACTTAACCGTAAAATTATAATTCTGCGAAGCCGGCAAAACGGTCAATGACCGGCTGGTGCCGTCGGTCATTACAAACTGGATATTAATGGTAGCTCCTGCCATACCGCCGCTAAACCTAAGAAAATCTATAGAGTAAATAGTGGGAGTGGTATTTAAGGTAAAATTAGTAATATCGGCATTGGCCGGAGAAACAGCATTACCCGTCCAGACATTGGAACCGTTAATCCTAATTGTTCTAAGGCTTCTGGTGTTATTCCAGGTAACCACCATCCGGTCAATGTTGATAGTTTGTGAGTTAGTGGCATTCTGGATGCGCAAATTTAGAAAATCCCGGTTACCCGAACCTCCGGTAGTGGCGGTAGAGGTATTTACCATCAATAAATCCGCTGCCGTGCCGCCCACTGTAAAAAAATTACCGGCATCGATATTGGTCTGGCCCAAAGAAAAAGAGCCGTTGGCCGCTAAATCGCGTAACCTGAAGAAATATATCGCCTGGTGAATGCCTGCCTGGGCCGAATATATGCACCGGGCGCTGACCTGCTCGGCATCAAACTGCCGCAGTTTCTCGACGATAAATACCGTTACCCCCAAAACCGCGATAGAGACAAACACAATCAGCATTACCGAGGCAATTAAGGCAATACCCCTCCGATTCAGAAATTACCTCCTTTAAAGCGTCTATTCTGTATGTGCCTATTCGATAAGGATTACTTAAAATCACCCGCATCCGTACCGGAAGGGGTATAGGTATAAGTGGTCCCGGTTGGGCCGGTGTAAGTAGTAGTAGAAGCCTTGGTCCAATCCGAGGTTATCCCGCCCTGTTGCAATACGGTATCGAAACAGACATTGGTGAGACTGCATGCTGCGGCAGTGGCCGAATCCAAGGTAGCAGGATAGGCCTTGTTTTGGGCAAAATAGGTCTGCAGACCTGCCCGGACTCCGCCCACCACGCCTTTTTCAGCAGATTGCTTGGCTTGCAGCTGGATGTCAAAATATTTCGGAACCGCCACCACTGCCAAAATGCCCAGGATTACAATAACCATAATCAACTCAATCAAGGTAAAACCTTTTTTTCCAAACATCTCACCCTCCTTCTTTGCTAATTATAATTCGCCATTACTAATCTGTAGATATTATTACCAACCTTCGTAACCTTTGGTCTGCGAATATATCACCCCCTTTACCGGGTTATAATAAAACCTCTGGCCGAAAGGGTCGACGGGATAACCTTGAGCGTCCTTTTCGGCTATGCTTAAAAACTCCTGATCAAATAAAATCCCGCGCAAATCCTTAGGTTGAAATTTAGTTTCCAAAAGCCTTTTCAGGTCTTCGGGGTTTTTGCCTTTTATTGCCCGGTATAATTCCAAGGCCGTCAGCATATTCTTCGGCTCGGACTTTAAGGCCAGCTCCAAAATGGTAAGGCCGCGTCCTACTTGCCGGCGTGGGTTCATTTTTTAAACAGGCTTATCAGATTCCACATGGGCAAAAATACCCCCAGGGCCATAAATAAAACCGCGCAACCCAGTATGAAAATTAATATCGGCTCTACCAAAGATACCAGGTTGTTAATGGTGTAATCTATCTGGGAATCGTAATAATCGGAAACATGCAATAATAATTCGTCTAATTTACCCGTTTCTTCTCCGACGGAAACCATCTGGATTACTACCGGCGGGAACAACCCGCTTACCTTCATCGGCTCCAGCATTCCCTTGCCTTCATTTACGCTGCTTTTTATATTCTCCATGGTCCTGGCTACCACTAAATTACCCACGCTTTCCGAAACCAAATCTAAAATCTGCAATATGGGCACGCCGCTATGCATCAGGGTTCCTATAATCCGGCTGAATCTGGACATAATCAATTTAAGCACCAGCGGCCCGAATATGGGCATCTTTAACGTAAGATTATCCCAGAAAAACCTGCCTTCCTTGCTGTTGATAAGTTTATTGCCTAAGAAAATAAGGCCGGCAATCGCGATAATCAACAGCCACCACAGATGTCGAATGGTAAAATTAATTCCCAACAGTATCTGGGTCGGTAATGGTAAATCGGTGGTAAACTGACTGTAAACTTTAGCAAAGCGGGGCAGGACAAAGGTGGTCAAGGCCAGGAAACCCAAAATTATCGCCACCACCACAATTATAGGATAGCGCATCGCCGACTTAATGCGCATGCGGATAATCTCTTCGTGTTCCCCGAGGGTGGCCAGCCTGTTTAATGCCTCGGCCAGCTGCCCGGTAGCCTCACCCGATTTAATCATGTTAACGTATAAACCATTAAAAACCTTGGGATGTTTTTCCAAGGCAGACGATAAAGCAGAACCTGCTTCGACATCCCGCATCACCTGCCCGATAATATCCTGAAATATTTTACTGCCTGCCTCTTCCTCCAAGGCATGGAGGCTGGATAAAAGCGGCAGGCCGGCCTTCTGTAAGGTAAAGAACTGGCGGGTGAACATATTTAAATCGGAGAATTGAATCCTTTTGAACCTGTCGAGAAATTTATTAATCTGGGAATCTATAGTGCCCGTTCTTACGCTAACCGGGATATAACCCATCTGTTTTAATTTGTCTGCCACCGCGGCCTCGGAATCCGCGCCCATTATCCCCTGCACCAGGCGCCCGAATTTATCCCTGGCCTTGTATTGATATACCGCCACCCTTATTCCTCCATCTCGGTTGCCCGCAAGACCTCTTCGGGAATGATTAATCCTTGCTTTACTTTCAATAAACCATCCTCGCGTAGAAGCCGCATGCCGGACTGAATGGCCTTTTTCTTGATTTCATCGGCCGACTTTTTATCTTCGATCATTTTTCTTACGGCTTCATTAATCAGCAGTAATTCGAATATGGCCGTCCTGCCAATGTATCCGGTGCCCTTGCAGGCCTTGCATCCTTTACCGCGATATAAGCGGGTGCCCTTTTCTAAATTCAGCTCTTTCAAAATTCCGCTATTGGGGGCATATTCCTCTTTGCATTTATCGCAAATCAGCCGCACCAGCCTCTGGGCGACTATGCCGATAACCGAACTGGAAATCAAAAACGGCTCCACCCCCATGTCTATTAATCTGGTGAGGGCCGAGGCAGCGTCATTGGTGTGCAGGGTGGAAAAAACCAGATGGCCGGTTAAGGCCGCCTGAATGGCAATCTCCGCGGTTTCTTTATCACGGATTTCGCCCACCATAATAATGTCCGGGTCCTGCCGTAAGATACTGCGCAATCCATTGGCAAAGGTAATGCCAGCCTTGGGGTTAACCTGGGTCTGCCGGATTAAAGGCAATTCGTATTCCACCGGGTCTTCGATGGTGATGATATTTTTTTCCATTGAGTTGATGCTGGTAAGGGCGGCGTATAATGTAGTGGTCTTGCCGCTTCCCGTCGGACCGGTTACCAAGATTATGCCATTGGGGCGCTGGATTAACTTTTCGAAAACCGCCAGGTCTTCTGGCAAAAACCCGATTTCCTTTAATCCTAAGAAAACCGCGGACTTATCCAGTAATCTCATTACTAAGTTTTCTCCGTGCACGGTAGGAAAGGTAGAAACCCTTATGTCGATATCCTTATTTTCCATCTTGAGACGGATTCTGCCGTCCTGGGGCTTGCGGTTTTCCGCGATATCCATCTTGGATAAGATTTTGATCCTGGAGGTAACGGCGCTTTGCAGTCTTTTAGGCAAAAGATTTACCTCATGCAGCAGGCCGTCAATCCGGTAACGAATCCGGACGTTCTCTTCCTCCGGCTCAAGGTGGATGTCGGAAGCCCTATCCCTTATGGCCTGGGTGATAATTATATTCACCAATTTTATTATCGGCGCCTCTTCGGCAATCTCGGCCAGGCCTTTAGTTTCCGAGCGGGCCATCTTTTCTTTATCGATGGATTTAACCACATCATCTATCGAGCCGCTGACGCCGTAATAAGAATCTAAAATCCGCTGGATGCCTTTTTCCGAAACTAAAACCGGCTCCACGGTATCTGTTTTACATACCCGTCGGATCTGGTCTAGGGCTACAATATCCTGAGGGTCAATCATGCCTACGGTAATACTGTTGCCGATTTTAAAAAGAGGGACTGCCTGGTATTTGTGGGCGATGGCCTCGGGTAAAAGTTTTATCAGCTCGGTATCTATAAGATAATCGCTTAAGTCCACATACGGCAGGCCCAAGGCGGCGGCCTTTACCCTGGCGATATCTTCCTCGTTAATAAAACCGAGTTTTTCTAAGGCCTTCTCCAGGCTTAGGCCGGTGCGCCTGGTTTCTTCCCTAGCCTTATTCAAATCCTCGGCAGTAACCAATCCGTCTTTCAATAATAAATCGATTGCGTCATTCTTTTTCGTCATGCCTTACCTTTTCCTCTAATAATTCCCTGATTTTAGCCAGCAGGATCTGAGGCTCAAAGGGCTTGGTGATGTAACTATCGGCGAGAACCTCTCTACCCAGCTCTTTATCCGAATCCTGCGCCCGGGCGGTAAACATAATTATGGGGATTTTTTTAAATTTCCCGTCGAACTTAAGTATCCGGCAAACCTTAAAGCCGTCTATCTTAGGAAGCATCAGATCCAGTATAATCAGGTCGGGGTGTTCCTTGCGGACCTTGTCCAATGCCTCCTGGCCGTCTTTGGCAATTAAAACCTCGTAGTGGTTTGCCTCCAACTGCAAAGACACTGCATAAACCAGGTCTTTCTCGTCATCAACCAGCAGTATTCTCTTCTTAGCCATTATATAATTTTAACTCTTGGAGCAGGATTTTTCTATCGTTATTTGTTAATCCTACAAACTGGGCGCCGATTTTATATTTAGTGACCGCCTCGGCGGTTGCGGGTTCTACTTTGCTTAACCAGGCCACCCGCCCTTTTACATAAATAGGCCTTCCGCTTTTAATCAGTTCCAACCTAATCTTTATCTGGCTGTCGGTTTTTAAAGGTCGGTGGCTGATAAAACAAATTCCTCCCAGAGAAAAATCCACATTTTTGGCTATCTCCCGCCTGTGATCGGCAAGGGTAATCTCGACGTTGGTCTTATACTCGATTCTTTTAAAGCGCCGCATCTCCGAGCCGATATATATCTCTTTGGTTTTAAGGTTGACGGCGGGGTGTTCGACCTGGGGCTTTTCGGTCTTGGGAGCATATGGCAGAATCCCCAAGGCGATAAAGACATCTTCAATCTTATTTTTTATAAAATAATCCTTGGTCCGGTTCTTAAGCGAATCGCAGAACGCCAAGGCCTTTTTCTCATTGACGCCCACGAAGATAATGCTGCATTTGCCCCGGCGCGCATCCATTAATACTAGCGGGTGTTTTTGTTTAGCAATCCTTCGGGATTTTTTAAGCAAGGAATCGATGATGGCGTGTAAATCCTTAAGCAGGCGCAGCGCCTGAACATGGAATCTCTGGGTAAAATCTTCGTAATTAATAATCAGCAGGTTAATCAGATACAGCGAGGCACCGCTATCCAAAAGATTTTTAATCCTGTCCCGGATTCTTTTTTCTAAAACCTCGGCGGTGTAAAAAAGCGGCAGGGTAAAATAGAATTTACTGCCCGTCCCCAATTCTGATTCGACCCAGATTTCGCCGCCGTGCCTTTCCACCAGCTCCTTGGCGATAGAAAGCCCCAACCCTATCCCTTTGCCCCCCAGATAGGGCCGGCCGGAAAGCTGCACAAACCTGCCGAATAATTTAGGCATATCCGGTTTGGCGATGCCGATGCCGGTATCGATTACTCCGATCCTGACCTTATTTTCCAGAAGCTTAACCTCGACGGTTACCCTGTCATTCTGCTCGGTAAATTTTATGGCATTGTTGATAAGGTTGGAGGTAACCTGGACAATCCGGTCTGCGTCGATAAAAACATTGACCTCGTCTTTGGGCAACTGATAGGTTAAATCAACGCCTTTTTCCTGCGCCAGCCGCTTGAAAAAATCCTGCGATTCTTTGAGCAAATCGTTGAGATTAACCAGGGAATAACGTAATCTAAACCGGCCGCTCTCAATGGTAGAAATATCCAGCAATTCATCGATGATATTCTTCAGCCGGCCAATATTATTTATAGCCTTGCCCAGGACTTCCCTTTGTTTATTGGAGATGGGGCCGGCGGACTGATTGAAGATCAGCGTCACCAGCTGTTTGATAATCGCCAGGGGGGTTCTTAATTCGTGGGAAACGGTGGAAATAAATTCGGATTTAATCCGGCTCAATTCGGCCAGGACTTCCAATTTTTTTTCCACCCGGATGCGGGATTCTTTTAAGTGTTCAAATTGCATCCGCTGGGTGATGTCCCGGGTGATGCCGATTAACCCGATAACCTTGCCCTTATTGTCGTAGCGGGGTATCTTGGTGGTGGAGACGTAATTGTCTACACCATCCGGCCGGGTGGCCCTTTCGATTTTATCGATGATGGGTTTGCCGGTTTTCATTACATACCTATCATCCCGGGCCATCATCTCGGCGCGCTTGCTGGGAAACAAATCAAAATCGGTTTTTCCCGCTACCTCTTCGGGTTTAAGACCCAATCCTTTGGCATGGGCCTGGTTGACCAAAATTAATCTGCCATTTTTATCCTTGAAATAAATCACGTCGGGGATGTAATTCATGAGGTCGCAGAGCAGCCGGTATTCTAATTTTAAATCTCTGGGCGGCATACTGATTAATTTGCCTGCGCGTTTATTTCTTCTGCTGGTAGGTTTACGGGCCATAAAAGAATAAAATTAGAAATATGCTGTTCGGGTAAACTTTATAGTGGCGGAGAGGCTGGGATTTGAACCCAGGGGCCCACTTTTGGGCAGGCCAATCGCTTAGCAGGCGACTCCATTCGACCGCTCTGGCACCTCTCCTTTTATACAATATAATTCAACTACCGATTCTGTACTATTGTTTTCTGTGCTCGATGTTCAATAAATTCCTTTAGCTTCCTTCTTCCTACAGTTGACTTATAATAACGTTCTTTTTAATTATTTATCGCCGCCTGTTGACAACGTTTTTTCTTAAAGAACTCGGTTAATAATCTACTGCACTCAGCCTCTAAAACTCCACCTTTAACCTTGATGCGATGATTGAGTTTTTTATTCTGGGCGATATTTACTACACTACCGCACGCTCCGGTTTTAGGATCTCTGGCTCCAAAGTAAATATTTTTTATCCTCGCCAAAACCAATGCGCCAGAGCACATGCTACACGGTTCAATTGTAACATATATCTGGCAATCGAGCAACCACTTGGTAGCCAAGAAATTGGTGGCCTGAGTAATGGCAAGCATCTCGGCGTGGGCAGTGGGGTCTTTTAATAATTCGACCTGGTTGTGCGCACGGGAAATAATCTTTCCTTTATGGACGATTATCGCGCCAACCGGAACCTCATCCTTTTCAAAGGCAATCCGGGCTTGCTTGATTGCCTCTTGCATATAAAATTTTGGTAAGGTTTTATTCACTGGAGAGAACCTGGGGCGCTATTCATTTACGAAGGCCGTTCACTAATTTTAAGCGCGCCCAGCAGGATTTGAACCTGCAACAACCAGCTCCGTAGGCTGATGCTCTATCCAATTGAGCTATGGGCGCAAAACTCTTATAAATTCGAACCTTTTAATTTCGGCGGGACAACAACCAGCTCCTCGCCACAAAGCTTGGCAGGCAGGCAATTGCCCGCCACACTGCGTGGCGAGGTCTCGCCTTCATCCCCCTGATGTATCGTCGAGGAATGAAGACGGAAGCTATGGGCACAACAATCAAAAGCTATAAATTACGACTAACCTGAGCCAGTAAGTTTCTCTTATTTAAACCCAGCCTGACCAATGCGCCATCATTATCGCGATTGTAGAGTTGACAGAAAGCAGAGATCTCTTTAATGCTGTTCATCCTCTTCTGGGCCATCACCTCTAATATCCTGGCCCGTACCTTTACCTCATCCATTATCTGCCTGGCGGTTAAGCCGGTGGCCTTAGCCAATCTGTCGCGATAAATAGTGCTAGGGGAGACTTCTTTTAACTGGCTATGTTCAAAATCATATTTCCAGGTTTGCGACAACAACACCGTCTTCTGTTCCATCCCGCCGGTCTCCGATACCTCTTCAACCGCACGGTAAACCTTTCCCTTAACCTGGAATTTTCTGGTAATAATAAAAACATCTACCAGATTAACCAGAATCTCGGGAACATTCATTGGTTCATTCTGCAGACGCAAAATCGCCTCGCGGGAACTGGAGGCATGAATCGTCCCCAAACAATTTTTTCCGATATTTACCACGGTCATCAAATCCTTGGCCTCGGCACCGCGCACCTCTCCTACTATTACCCTGTCCGGACGCATGCGCAGGCTATTCTTTACCAGTTCCTCCATGGATAAATCTTCGTCGCTTTCCAGACGAGAACAGCTGTCATAGAGAGCGGTATTTAACTCTAAGGTATCTTCGATGATTACCATGCGCTCATTACCGGGAACAAAACTTAATATGGCATTCAAAAGGGTGGTTTTGCCAGTTCCGGTTGCTCCGGCGATAATAAGATTGGCAGGTCTGACCGACATACCCTCGACATACAACCACAGTTGGCCAGCGAGGGTAAAATTCAAGGAGCCCCTTTCAATCAGATCGATAATACTTAGCGGCTCAACCTTAGCCTTGGTAATGGTAATTTGGGTGCCCAAAGGCGAGACGCAGACATTCACCCTGCCTTGCATATTGGGCAATTCCAGATTGGAAATCTTCCTCATCGAGGTTCTGCCGGAAAGAAGGAGTATCTTCCTTGCGAAAATATCCAGTTCCGCCTGGCTGGTAAATCTTTTATCGGTTCTAAGCAATCCTTTTTGGGCATGATGAATGTAAATATGATTGAGGCTATTGATGATAATATCTTCCACTTCGGAATCGCAGAGCAACTCTTCAACTATGCCATAAGAAAGAAAATTGCGAACAAATTTTCTTTTTTCTTCTTCAGATTTAAGCGCATCTAATTCCTGAGGGATAACCTTCCTCTGCAGGTCACCGCTTACCTCATTAAGGGCAGCGAAGACAATCCGTTCCCGTTCTTCTTGGGGGAGAATCAGGTTAACCTTGCCGGATAGCTTATCCAAAACCGCAGATTCTAATTCCAATAATTTGTTATCGGCCATTTTAGCACCTTTCGTTAATTAATTTTTTAGCGGAAAAAGAGGAACCCCTCAAATATTGCAATTCCCTCTCTTCGATTCAATATATTATAACATAACCATTTTATTGTCAAAGTATTAGACAGCCCGGCTGTTTCCGCTGGCAGCCGGAAGCTTTTACAAAAAGGTCTCAATACGGCAAGGCGTACAATTCTGACTGCAGGGGTTACCCATATTAATCTTCAGAGCGGTCGACTGCCTTGTTTCCAATCGAGTTTAATAATGAATCGAATGATTTATTAAATGCCGCTACTCCCTCTTTAAGCAATTGTGAGCATATAGCATCTATTCCGATACTAAACCCCTCCAGCGCCTCGAAAACTTTAGGGGTATCGGACAATTTATCAATATTTAAGGCATCACTCACCCGGCCATGATCTAAAAAGGCATAGAAAGTCGGCTCAGGCATGGTATTTACAGTATTTCTGCCTATGAGTTCAGAAACATATTTTATGTCGCTGTAATCGGGATTCTTGGTGCTGGTGGAACCCCACAGCACCCTCTGTAATTGAGTCCCTTTCTCCTGAAGCCGTCTGAAATCTTCGGAACCAAAAATATCTGAATAATTCTTATAGATCAGCTGAGAATTGGCAACTGCCGCCCTGCCCTTCATAGACAACGCACTTACCTTTCTCTTTTCATCCCTTTCCTTTGCCACCAAGTCATCTATCAGTTTATCAATCAGGGTATCAATCCTGCTGACGAAAACGCTGGCGACAGACCTTACCTTTTTTAAATTACCGCCGTTTTGCGATAGCCGCTCAATACCCCTTATATAAGCCTTTGCGGAATCAATATACTGTTCCACAGAAAAAATAAGGGTGACGTTTACATTTATTCCTGATGCAATCAATTCTTCGATTGCTACCAGCCCCTGTTGCGTCGCCGGAACTTTAAACATCACATTAGGACGATTTACTTTTTTATCAAGCCTCCTTCCTTCTTCTATGGTCTCCTGAGCCATATAGGCAAGCTTAGGATTGATTTCCAAGCTCACGTATCCGTCGAGGCCATCGGTCTCTTTATAGACCGGAAAAAATAAATCAGCGGCATCCTGGACGTCCTTGATGGTTAACCTATCGTAAATCTCAAATGTAGATTTACCCAGCTTGTGATAATCCAAGATCTCGCTATCGTAATCACTGCTGGAACTAATTGCTTTATCGAAAATCGTGGGGTTTGATGTCAGGCCCCTTAACCCCAAACCGATCATTTCTTTAAGTCTTCCGGTTTCAATCATAGACCTGCTGATATTATCCAGCCAAACGCTCTGTCCAAATGCGTTCAGTTGGCGTATTAGACTACTGGACATTCTAATCTCCTATTTTCCTTAGGCCGTTTTTAATTAATCGACGTGGAGAATCTATCAAATAGATTTCCCTAACTCCCGTCGAATGAATATATTATAACATAGGTGATTTATTGTCAATGAATTAGGGAGCTCAGATGCTTAAGCGGGGCTTAGTTTTGTTTAGGGTTGTTTCTGTGTTGGGTGGGCACAATTTTGGGACAAGAACTAATCTTTAAGCCACTCATCAATTCTTCATTTAATATTATCTCTGACCCGTTAAGAAAGCCTCGGCCATTTGAGACCGAGCTGAATTATGAACACAGACAAATAGAACTTTCCTAACTGGCGTCATATTTAAACCAATTCTGAGTATTTAAGCAAAACTTCACCAGCATCAGCATCACAGGTACCTCTATTAAAACCCCAACCACTGTTGCTAAAGCCGCGCCTGATGAAAGCCCAAATAACATTGTGGCCGTGGCAATCGCAACCTCAAAATGATTACTCGCTCCGATCATGGCGGAAGGAGCCGCATCTTCGTAACTTAAGCCCATTTTCTTCGCCAGCCAATAAGTAATTCCGAAAATAAAACATGTTTGAATAAAAAGCGGTATGGCAATCCAAAGAATCGTAAGCGGCTGCGAAAGGATCATTTTCCCCTTGAAAGAAAACAAAAGTACCAGGGTAGAAAGTAGCGCAATGATCGAAACCGGAGTCAACATATGAAGAAACCTATCATTAAACCAATCCTCGCCTTTTTGCAATATTACCCATTTCCTCGAAAAATACCCTGCAACGAGGGGCAGGGCCACATAAATGGCTATCGATAAAAGCAATGCCTGCCATGGAACCGGCATCCTCCCTATGCCTAAAAGAAAACCGCCTAAGACTCCGTAAAGAAGCAGCATCGACAAAGAATTAATGGCCACCATAACCAATGTATGACCATCGTTGCCTTTTGATAAAAATCCCCACACCAAGACCATGGCTGTACAAGGCGCAATACCAAGCAAAATACACCCGGCAAAATAACTCCGCCACAATGGAGCTGAAAGCATCTTTATCCCTTCATGTATCACGACCGTTCCCGCCCCATGAATAGTTCCAAGAGACCAATCGGCACCCGGCGGTAATTTAATAAAATCTACCGCTTCGCTTCCAATCAGACCTTTAAACAAAACACCCAAAAAGAGATATGCAATCGCATACATCGTAAAAGGCTTTATCGCCCAATTCACAAAAAGGGTTAGGCCAACAGGCTTAGGCGACTTGCCCGCTTTAATAACTTCGCTAAAATCAATCTTAACCATGATGGGATACATCATGAAAAACAAACAGATCGCTATCGGAATAGAAACAACTGGCGCCCCATTTATATAAATAGACATACCATCAAGAAATTTTGCCATCTGCGGAGCAACTTTCCCAAGCAGTATACCTAACACAATACAAATAAAAACCCACAAGGTCAGATACTTCTCAAAAAAACCCAAGCCTCTTTTTTCCCTAACAATTCTCCCCATATTCACCTCCTCATTAATCATGCAACACCCAGCGCCATGGCGAGAAAGATCCATAAAGTCAAAGATCGGTCTAAAAACGAAATCCTTTTGCTTATAGCCGTAGTCATTTTCTTCCCCTTTTGATATTTACCGGCTTCACAGCATGAACCTTTATGCTGACTACCGAGGCCTCAACCTTTTTCAAGTCTTCAACATTGACAATTGGATTATTTTTCACAACCTGCGCGGTAGCGTCATTAGCCATAGCGTCGATAGGATAGTGTGTCTTACCTATAACCTTTATATCCCTGAAGCCTGCTCCTCTAATATAATTCAAATAATCATCCTTCAATATCGCACCAGCAAGACAACCTACATAAGCCTCAGCGGATTCTTTAATGGCACGTGGCAGCTCTTTCTCTAAAGCAAGATCCGAGACCATCAACCTGCCGCCCGGCCTCAATACCCTGAACGCCTCCTTAAATACGCTTTCTTTATCCGGCGAAAGATTGATGACGCAATTTGAGATGATTACATCAACGCAATTATTATCAACCGGCAACTTTTCGATTTCGCCCAATCTAAATTCTACATTGTCATAATTACCTTTTCGCGCGTTCTCTTTGGCTCTAGCAATCATTTCCGGGGTCATATCAACACCAATAACGCGACCTTTTTTACCGACTTTTTGCACTGCAAGAAAAGCATCAAATCCCGCGCCGCTCCCGAGATCGAGCACCACATCCCCTTCTTTAAGTGATGCAATAGCCACGGGATTACCGCAGCCCAAGCCTAAGTTGGCGCCTTTTGGGACCGCGTCCATTTCCCTATCGCTGTACCCTATACCCTTGCTAATATCTTTGGCAGAATTGGCGCTTCCGCAACAAGAAGCTGCAGAACAACCAGCCGTCCCTTTTGTTGCGATTTTAGCGTAGCCAACCTTAACGATTTTTTTAATATCATTATTTTTCTTTTCCATGCACTCCTCCTACTTTACAGCACCCGCCTTCAATTTTTATCGCTTTAATATTCACCAAGCCGTCAGCGATCTTGCCGCGGGCAGAAGAAAGAATACGAGAAAACGTCGGACGAGAAATGCGCATTCTTCGGGCCGCATCAACCTGTTCTAATTTCTCAAGATCGGCCAATCTAATTGCCTCAAACTCATCCAATGTCAAATAGACGCCCTGTACCTTATGTAGCGGTTTACACAAAGGCCGGAAACACCTCTCCCCGGGTGCACATTTAACCCATCTGGTCTTCTTGGGACGCATAATACCTTTCAGTAGTTATGAACGTACGTTCATAACTATACCACCCGATCTTCGAATGTCAATATAATTTTAAATATTTAATTCGGGCTTAAATTGGGTACAAAGGAAATTTGATTTTTATTGGTAGGTATGAATTGGTGCAGAATTATGAGTCGTAAGTGTTAAAAAACTGGCGGAGAGTCGTGGACGCCAGTCGAACCCTACAACTCCAAGAAGCAGAACTACTTATAAAAATTTACAAGAAACGTAGCATGGGATGGCTCATATCCTTGGATGAGCCAGTCAATGCTTCCCTTCCGTACAAAAAAGGTGTTTTATCAAAGCGCTCAATGTCTTCCCCAAAACTCAAGAAAGGTACTTCCTTTTAAGGTTAAAATGCAAGTACCCAATGGCGATCAATCCTAATCCTGTTAGAACAAGGACAAGCGGCCAACCCAAACTCTCCGCAAAATATTCTCCAGTAATTTTAAAAATATAGGCAATGAGATAAAGCGAACCGAACGTAAGAAACGCCTTGCTCTTCAAATACACGCTCAGGAACATTACACCAAAGACTAAGCCGGGGAAAATCAACTCCCAAAACCCATTTTGATGTGGTTTCCAATCACCAAGAGCCAAAGCGGCACCAAGAAAACAAAATGCTCCAAAACCATATAAAGTCCCATTGAGCGCCCGATGCGAAGTTTCCGTATAATAATATCCGAGCAATCCATACATTAACCCAACACATAAAACACGATATGCGGAAAACTCCCAACCAAAACCAGGACGACCGCTAACAAGAAAACTTGTAAAACTAAAGAATAACCATGTCCCAAAAATAATATTAAAAAGCGCAAAAACAGTTTTACGATTAGCTAGGTATGAGAGAAGGAATGTTGCAAGAAGAATACCGGAAACAACGCTCTGCACGCCATGACTACCGGTATCGAGCCCTGCAACATGAAAAGTTACATGAAGCCCTAATGGCATGACTAAAGCCGAAATGAAGTAAAACGCCCTGCTGGCAATCTCAAAACGTTCCTCCCGGCTGAGAAACACAGCCGCAATATACGCAGCAATTCCTGATCCCAGTGTACTTAGAATTTTCGTCGCACTATTAAGCGCTGTCCAATGCTGCCAAATCAGCACCGAAATACCGAGAAATACAACGGCCCCACCAATATAATAAAGGATATGAGAAATACCTGCTTGTCTAAACCCCTCTTCAGAAACATCACCATTGATGCCCGCATCAAAAGCAGAAGTCAATTCGTCTTTAGTAATAGCATTTTGAGAAGCCAAAGTTTGAATATGCTTTAACAGATCTTTTTTATCCATAATCCTTCCTATCTTATCCAACCGAGAAAACGTCGGTCGCGATAATAATATCGACCATCATTTGACGACTGCAGCTCTAATTTCTTGCTCGCATTATGCCCTTTAAGATACATGGTGTTATAATCATACCCTCCAGAGAAAAAGAACGGAAAGAATCCGTACTCACTACTTCCATAAACAACTTCGTACCCGTCGGGCGATTTTACGTTTACATCAAGTTTAAATTTCCGAGCTTCTTCAAACGCAATCTCTTGATCCGTATTTCTTGAGACATCGTGCATAAATAATCTTGCATCTCTTGGTGTATAATGCTCCGGATATTTAACTTCATATTTAACCAACACACCATTTTCTACGCCATACTGACGATTTTGGCCGTAACTATCTTCTGCAACATAGAGAAAATTAAACTGTGGTGCCGGAGCAAATAAAGATGGGAGATAAATACTGACCGCGATCAGAACAATCATAAAAATGGGAATAGCAATTCCAACTATAAGTGAAATATTCTTTTTAGAACCCATGCCCCCTCCTTTCATTTCCCGTTTCCATACAAAATAGTTCGAATCCCCTTATACCCAAGCCTTAAAGTTCATCGGCTCTCGTCGGATAGTTCATTTAAAAAACTGGCGGAGAGGGAGGGATTCGAACCCTCGAACCTTTTGGGTTACACGCTCTCCAGGCGTGCGCGCTAAACCGGGCTACGCGACCTCTCCGAAATCAAATCAACAAAAATCTCTAGTGGCGGAGGGAGTAGGATTTGAACCCACGAGAATCCTTACGGACCCTAACGGTTTTCAAGACCGTCCCATTCAACCACTCTGGCATCCCTCCTATTTTTTGTACGGTTTTCCCCGCCTTCGGCGGGACTCCGCTCACTTTCGTTCGCTTAGCAATACCACCGCTGACAACCCAGCCTCACCTCCACTTTTTTAATTCACGGCGCTAAAACACATTCCTGCCTGCCAGCAGGCAGGGTTTCAGCATTCGCCATCAATTTCATTAATGAAATTGATGGCGGAGAGGGTGAGATTCGAACTCACGATGGCCTTACGACCACACCGCTTTTCGAGAGCGGCGCCTTCAACCACTCGGCCACCTCTCCAAAATTATTTTTTAACCTGAAAGATCTGATTGAATACCACCAGGAAGATATTCTGGGCAATCTGGCAACTGCCATTATAAAAATCCAAGAATGAAAACTCTTTAAAAATCAGACTGAACATTCCGGCAACGATGCCGATATTGATAATGTAAATAAATTCCATAGCAAAAAAGTAATTGGCCTTGAGAAAATCGGCCTGCCGGGATTTTAATGATGCGGCGGTAAAGACAATATGCAATACCATGAAAAAACTGGAAAAGAATAAAAAATAACTGTGGTAACCGGGATTAAACCGCTCCTTCATGGTCAGTATCAAAAGATAATAAACCAGCAAGGTAATGATAGTAAAAATCGGCAGAAAGAATGATACCAATTTAACCAATGGCGAAAATAATCTAAAGACTACCGATACGATTTTCTGCCCCTTTTGGTAAACCGGAGCCGGCTCATACAAAAGCAAATGTATAATCAGATAAGAAAAAATCCCCCAGACAAAGGCAGAAACCATGCGGGGGTTCAATTTCTGAATCTCATTGGAAAAGGATAAAGAAACTGCGGTTAAAATCGGGAAAAATATTACGGCAAAAGCTAGTTTTAGAATGCTAATAAATTTACTGTTCAATTTTACTCATCCCCCCCATATACGGTCGAAGGACTTCGGGTATGATTATTGAGCCGTCTTTTTGCTGATAATTTTCCAGAATCGCTACCGCGGTGCGCGCCAAGGCCACCCCGGAACCATTGAGCGTGTGTACAAAGTCAGTTCCCCTATTATCCTTGCGGCGAAAACGGATATTGGCCCGACGGGCCTGGAAGGATTCGAAGTTAGAACAACTGGAAACCTCCAGCCAAGTATCCACTCCGGGAGCATAGGCCTCTAGATCATAACATTTGCTTGCCGCAAAACTGATATCTGCGGTAGGCAAAACTACCACCCGATAAGTTAAGCCCAATAATTGCAAAACCTCTTCGGCATCGGCGACTAATTTTTCCAATTCATCATAAGAAGTTTCCGGTGTGGTAAACTTTACCATTTCCACCTTGTCAAATTGGTGCACGCGGATTAAGCCCTTAGTGTCTTTTCCGTAGGAACCTGCCTCTTTTCTGAAACAGGCAGTGTAGGCAGTGTAACAAACCGGCAACTCTTCTTCTTTCAAAACCTCATCCCGGTGGATATTGGTCACCGGCACCTCGGCGGTAGGGATAAGAAATAAATCATCATCCTTTAACCGGTACATATCCTCTTCCAGTTTGGGAAGCTGCCCGGTCCCGGTCATCGAAGCGCGATTAACCAAAAACGGCGGGAAGATTTCTTTATAACCGTGTTTGGTGGTATGTAAATCCAGCATAAAATTAAACAAGGCACGTTCCAATCTAGCGCCAGCACCTTTAAATAAAACAAAATTAGAGCCGGTAATCTTGGCTGCCCGCGGAAAATCAATGATATCCAGATGCTCGGCCAATTCAAAATGGGTACGCGCGGGAAATTCCAGTTTCTTAGGATTTCCCCATTCACGCACGGTTTTTTTGGCATCGGGGCCACCCACGGGAATTGAGGAATGCGGGATGTTAGGGATAGTCAGCAGCAAGCCGTTTAATTTGGCTTCGATTTCTTTTAATTTGGTTTCCAGGCCATCGATTTCCTCGGCAATAGCTTTCATATTCTTGATAATATCCTTAGGGTCTTTCTTATCTTTGATGGCTTTACTAATCTGGTCATTAGCCAGATTTTTCTTATTGCGCAAATCGTCTAATTTGGATAAAGAGGCTCTTCTCTCTTCATCCAACGCCAAAAGACCATCCAAATCAAGTTTTAAGCCCCTATCTTGCATTGCCTTTTTTACGATATCTGTCTTTTCACGAATAAATTTGAGATCTAACATTGGTTTCTCCTTCAGTGAGCACTTGATACTTGACATCTTTGATGTCAAGTATCAATCTTCTCTGTATTGCTTTCTTTGTGCGAACTGAACCCTTGACTATTTTCTTTAAATTGAATTGCGGAAAATTGTCAAGGGTGTCGTCATTTAAACTGCGCCTTCATCTTGGGGCGGGTAAAATAATAGACAATAATCGTATTTATAATCACGAAAATATACTGCAAATTTATTCCCTCAATCTTAGATATAATGACTAAAATAATGCCCGAAATAATGCTTAGGCCTGAATAAAAAATCAAACCGAACCATGCCCATTTTTTAAGATTCCATAATCCAAAGGTTAAAATAATAAGTATTAAGGTAATACCAATATAGGAAGGCCTCGACGGCGATGCTTTAGAAACTCTCAAATGAAATTCATCAAATTTTTCTATAGAATTAATATTTAGCTGTTTATATACCTTAGATTGTATTAATTCTATTTTCTTAGCCTCGGGCATCCTTAGTTTTGCTAAAGAATTTAGTGACGACAACATAAGTAAGATACTAACAACATTAAAGAAAACTAGCCAGCCGCAGATAATTTTAACTCCAAGCAACCTTTTCTTTTCCATCATTTCTTCCTTGCATCTCCCGCCCTTTCTTGCGTTGTAGCTACTTTTTTAGTAGAAAAGGACGGGATTAATTCGGACATACAATTTACGGCAACTATCGTTTCCGTAAATTGTGTCCTCATTAACCTTTAATCACTCCAAGCGGGCGCATCCTACAAACCTTCTTCGAAATCCCGGCATTGTGCACCACATCCACTACATCATTTACATCTTTATAGGCCATGGGCGCTTCTTCGGCTAAAGTGCCGTGACTGCTGGCTTTAACCGTGATTCCTTTTGACTCCAAATCTTTCAACAGCTCGCCGACATTAAACGATTTGGTCGCGGCGGTGCGGGATTTTAACCGGCCAGCCCCATGGCAGGTACTATAAAATGTCTCAGCTGCGCCTTCGGTGCCAACTAATAAATACGAATTCCTCCCCATATCCCCGGGAATTATCACGGGCTGGCCGGTTTTTCTATACCTTGCCGGCAAATCCGGATGGCCCGGAGGGAATGCCCTGGTCGCTCCCTTACGGTGGATGCAGAGCATTTTTTCCTTACCATCCACAACGTGCTTTTCAAACTTGGCAATATTGTGGGCTACATCATATATTAAACTCATTTCCATAGACTGCCAACTCTTTTTAAAAAAATGTTCAAAAACCCTACGGGTTAAATACATTAGGCACTGGCGGTTGGCCCAGGCATAATTGGCTGCAGCGCGCATGGCGGAGATATAATTTTTTGCCTCTGGAGAATTTACCGGAGCGCAACCCAGCTGTCGGTCAGGAACCTCGATGCTGTATTTGCTGAGGCATTTGATCATTGACTTGACATAATCATCGCAAACCTGATAACCTAAGCCGCGCGAACCCGAATGTATCATTATGGTAATCTGGCCTTCTTCTAAACCAAAGATATCCGCTATCTCTTTATCAAATATTTTCTCAATTTCCTGCACTTCCAAAAAATGATTTCCCGAACCTAAGGTTCCGGATTGCGCCTTGCCGCGTTGGTATGCACGGTCGGAAACTGTAAATGGATCGACGCCGGCAATTGCCCCATTCTCTTCAGTGCATTCCAAATCTTCAGCAACACCATATCCTTGTTCCACTGCCCATTTGGCGCCTTTAATTAAAATTTCTTTTTCTTCTCGCGCGGAAACCCTAATATCGCCTTTAGAACCTACTCCCGACGGAATATTATTAAACAAGGCGTAGGTCAAATCCTTGATTTTATCTTTGATTTCCGTAAACAAGAGGTTGGTACGTAGCATCCGAACTCCGCAATTAATATCATAACCCACGCCCGCAGGAGAAATCACTCCGCCGTTATCCGGATCGGTTGCTGCCACTCCACCAATACAAAACCCATACCCCCAATGGATATCCGGCATGGCCAGAGAATAATTCACTATCCCTGGCAAAAAAGCCACATTAGCCACCTGCTCAGCTGCTTTATCATGGCGGATATCCTGCATCAATTTCTCGTCGGCATAGATAATTCCGTCAACCCTCATCCCTGATTTATAGGATTTGGGGATGCGGAAACGATAATTATCGATTTTTTGTATTGGGCCGTTCCAAATCTCTGCCATTTAATGCCTCAAACGTCGAAAATAATCTGCGCCTGCCACCCGCTTTTGGTTTTTTCAATCTTCAATTCATGATAGGTGGCTGCCTTAACCTCGGTTTTTATGCGGTAATTTTCTCTTGGCAAGCCGCTAACCGACGCCTCTATCCTCTTGTCGCTTATTTTGCCGACATTGATTTTACCGAAAATTAAATCTTTTGCGTCTGATAAAGAAAGTAGTTCGCTTAGCCAATTAATCAGAAGTTCCTCTATATTTTCTGCAGCTTTATTTACAATTATGGTTTGAGAGTTGGGGGATTTTCCGTGTTTTTTCTCGGCGATGATATCAAAAAGTGCAATTGCGGAATTCTTAAACAGCGTCTTTAGGTCTTTGCCATAAACCCTTAAGTAGATATCTGCGGTATGTTCCAGAAGTTCGTATCTTTTGGCCGGCATAGAAAGGATATAATTCTGGTGAGCCGTGGAGGAATCGAACCTCCAACCTACAGATTAAGAGTCTGCCGCTCTACCAATTGAGCTAACGGCCCACAATTCACTAATTCTTTATTTTCAAAGACTTGCGACAAGTCTATTTTTTCCTCAGTCACAACCAGGGGCTTTGGTGTCCAAATAGTGTCCATTTGGCTCTCTAAAACCGCCACTGCCCTCTGCTTATGGTCAGGAGAAAGGTGGGAATATCTTAGGGTCATCTCCAGCGACTTATGGCCTAACAGCTCCCGCACCGTATTTAAATCCACCCCTGCCATCACCAGCTGCGAAGCGAAAGTATGCCTTAAATCGTGGAAACGAAAATTGATTATACCCGCATTTTTGCACGCTGTAAAGAAAGATTTTCTGCATTCTCCGTAGCGGTTGCCCTTTTCATCGCAGAACACATATGGGCTCTCCGGATGCTTCCTTACGGCTATCAAAGTCCTCTTGACCGCTTTATTCATCGGCACTGCCCGTTCCTCGCCGTTCTTGGTGTTGTAAAGGTGGATTATGCCCCGCCTGAAATCAATGTCGTTCCATTTAATCCCCAATATCTCGCCCTTACGCATCCCTGTATTTAATGCCACTATCGCTATAGGCCTTAAATGCTCCGAGCAATTCTCCAAGAATCTGACAATCTCTTCCTTCTCCAGAAACCGCAGTCTCGCCTGCTCTTTGAAAAACTTAATCCCCTTAACCGGATTCTTACCCTCAAACTTTCCCCATGCAGTCGCCTTATTGAATATAGATTTTAATAAAGTTAAACCCCGATTTGCAGTGGCAGGGCTGGATTCTTTTTGCCTCTCTGACTTAAACTTCTGCACCTCAAAAGGTGTTATCTCGGAGAGATATTTGCCTGCGAAAAACTGTTTCAGGCGTTTTAGATTATAGCTCTCTGACTTCTTCCACGACCTATTATTAGGTTTGGAGTGATTTTCTATATACTGGTCGGCAAAATCCTCGAATTTTACTCTCTGTTCCTTCCTAATATTCAGGAATCTTCCCTCGGCAATTGCGACTTCTCGTTTCTTTAATGTTTGCTCCGCCAATGCCTTACTCGTGCCAATCTTTTCCCGCTTTCGCCTTTTAGGAGCAGAATAATAGTCTATATACCAATCCTCACCCATTCTTAAGGGACTCCCACACTTTTTACAGTTCGTCCCTTTCTCAGAAATTCTCCATTTCTTGCATTGCGGGCAATATCCTTTTCTATATACTCCCATTATGCCACTCCAGTTATTTTTTTAAGTTTCCTTATATCCTCTTCAGTCCAATACCGATAATTTCCCATCGGAGTTCTCTTCGCATTCGGCACCTTGCCGGTTTTCTCCCAGTAGAAATAGGTCTTCCGGCCCACCCCCAGAGCCTTCTCTAAATCCCTGATGAAATATTTCTTTTTCATACTTTAGATACTTTAGCATAGTAATTGATTTAAGTCAAGATAATTCTTTTACCCTATTGCCCTTAGCCCAGTCCTCAATCTCCCGCAAGTCAAACCTCACCGCTCCGCCAAACTTGTGATAGGGTATCTTCCGGTAGCACACCCAGACATAAAGCGTGCCCCTGGACAGACCTAGATACTCCGCTAACTCCCTAATCCCTACAAACCGTTTTTCCATAACTTACTCTAAGTAACCCATAGAAACCCCTCAAATATATAGTCAACCCTCCCCTAAAGTAAAAAAAAGTAAAAAAAATACAAAGAATTCTTTTATATTTGTGCTTACTCAACTCAAATTTTTAATCTGTCCTTCTTGTTAGTCTCCTGCCCCTTTAATCCTTTACCAATCTAAACCGCTACTTGAATTGATGTTTTTTCACCAAAAACCCCCTTAGAATTTCCTATGCCGACTCTATTTGGATTCTTACCAAAACGGTAGGGATATAGCGGGCAATCTGTGTGCGGGCATAAACGCACTTCCTTAGGCTGGAACCCACTACAATCCAGGCACCAGGCCCGTATGGCTTTAATTGGTGTTAACATACCGCATTCTCCTTGTTACACATAATTAAGTAACTATCTGTTACACATTTGAGTTAATATGGGTAGTTATGGGCCATCTTTGGGTGCTTCCCACTTGAGAAAACGATAGCCATTCGCTGGCTGCCCATAGTTGCCCTTCTTGCCCTTAACCACAATCTCCAGCATTCCCTCACTTATCAAATCCTGGACTCGCCTGTAGACCGTCATTTGGTCAATCGTGTGCCCATCGTGATCTCTGATTAGGCTGGCTATTGCCCTATATCCGATAAAGATGGTCTCGCCAGTGGTTTTCTCAACTTGGACACGCCTGATGTTCTTAAGAACCAAAGACAAAGCATAACCATCCCCCCTGTAACGCTTTTCCAGGAAACTCTTTGCCTCGTTAAAATCAAACGGTGGCTTTTCAACCTGCTTCCTGTTGATGTAAGTCTTCTTTTTATAGAAAGAGCACTTATCCTGCCCTATGCAAAAATCTTTTAACACTCCTTCGCAGCCGTGCCAGCCAGGGTGCTTATCAAACCAGTCCACATAATCAAGCAGCTGCCTTTTCTGTTCGCCTGGGGGCAGAGGCTTCTCGCAATGCTTATTCCATTCTAGAAGTTTGTCTTTAACTTCGGAGAAAGTAAAGCCAAGGTTTTTTAGTTCGACAATTATTGCCCGACGCATCTTATTAAACTCATGCCCCCTCTGGGATCCCTTCTCAAGGGCGAGTTTCACGCAATCACGCATAGTTTCAATTGATTTCTTCATCGTAAAATAAAATGACCGTGATTTAATCCTCACGGTCATAATTATAAGTAATTATCTTTAAGTTATCGCTACATCAAAAAAGATACTTTTTCATTAAAAAAATTATTTTTTAGTGTAACTTTTTATTGCCCTCCTTATGATTGTATCGCTACAATAATATCCTTCTGCTTTTTCTGGGTCATCTGGGAACATGCTATTTATCTTAGCTGTCCACCTTTTTTGTATAATTGCTATTGGAAGCGGCCTTTTCCTGTTTGTTTTTTTAGTTATCTCCTTAAATTGATTAATTATAAATCTATCTCTGTTAACCTTGATTTCATCTTTTTTCTTAATTTTCCCTCTCGTCTCCTCAATTACTCCTTGCTTTTTCAATAAATCCTTAATTGGTTGCAATACATCTCTTCTGTGTTGAGAGAACCCATCTGCAGTATTATCTAATTGACTTAAAAAGTATTGGTGATAAGGAATTTGGGTAATTTTTATATCACAAGTAGCACAGCCAAAAGGACAATAGTGAAATCCGAATATTTCTTTAGCGGTATAAAATCTATTATTATAAAGAACGGGCTTATTTATCTGCCATCTTTCTTGCTGTCCATTTGTTTGGGTATATTTATCTGCATATGCACCTTGGAAAATAATTATAGGATGCCTATAGTTTTTATAATGTGGGACGACTAATATTTCTATATCACTTCTATACTTTCTACAATGCGAAAGTAAATCCACCAATTCTTTTTTAACAATTCTTGGAATCATCTTTAGCACCCGCTGGACTACGTCTTTTTTTCCTGCAGCATTTTTAGCTCTTTTTATAAACCTATCGTTAAGTTCTGGATTATGGAAGAAATCCATAACCTGCCAGCCGACTTTTCTTCTCATCACTTCTTCCTCACAGCTTCAGAAATACCGAAACACTCCAGCCAACTAATAACGCCAATATTGATGCTCTTAATAAAAAGGATGAAAAAGAATCTTTATCCTTAATTTTGGTCCCAATATCGGATAGCGTATCATTAATTTGTGATAGCATATTATCAATATCACAAATTTTACCAAACTGAAATTCATTATTTATTTCATTTATTTTATCCTTTATTTCATCAACGGATTCTTTTAATTCGTCAACGGATTCTTTTAATTCGGATGTTACATCAACAAGATTTTCTAGGTCATCTTCCATATTTTTTCTCCCTCAGTGTCCTTACCGCCTAAATGATAAATCTAAAAATTATTTTACTTCTTCCCAACCATCAGGAGGGAGTGAGGTATTCTTTATTCCTAACTTTTGCGTTGCGTATGTCCTTGTTACCTCTTGCTCGTATCTTGTAAATATATGAGTTACTTTACCTGTAAATCTATCAAGTTTATATGCGTTCCCTTGAGCAGAAGTGGTTATAGTATACCTATTGAGCAGAACAATTACAAAAATACCAATAGTTATTAACCAAACTGCCACGGTTAGAAACCATTTCTGAGGATTATTCATTTTTTGCTCTCAGCCTCCTCTAATATTTTTTTATCAATTAGTATGTTAGCAAATTTATCTTTAGGGATTTGATATTTATTGCTGACTGTCTCCACGGCAGTCTGAATATTTACAATTTGTGTTTTTGATATAGTTTCTTTTTCTCCCTTGTTATTATCCGACTTATTTATACCGTAAACTACGTTTGTAAAACTATATCCCGTAGTTAATTGTTCATATTCACTAATGACCTCTACTAGCACCTTAATGCTAAGATTATATTTAATAGCTAATAATTCCAAGCCTTCATTAAGCATATTACTCATTGCAAGGCTAATTTCTTCTTTCTCTGCTTTAGGAGTATTTTTTTCTCCCCACAACCGAAAACAAATAAACATAACAAAAAAACTATTATTTTTTTCATCTTATTTCTCCTTCAGCGTCCTTACGGCCCAGATGATGAAGCGGATAAACCAGTATAGCGGATAACCCAAACACAATAGCCAGAATCCTATGAATTGCAAGCAATAGGCGATATAGCTTCCTAATCCAAATTCCTTATTTACTTTACCATTAAAACTTGTAGACCATAATTTATTGTATTGCTGTTTTATTTCATTTTGTTTGTAAGGATTGGTTCGCAGGTAAATTGCATTATTGGCAATAACCTCTTTCCAATATCTATCTTTATAATGTTTTAAGCTCTGTTTTCCTATGTTGAAGGCAAATAACCCTATGGCAAGAATGACAATTATTATCAATCCCTCTCTCGCTATTATCCGTTTAATCTTTTTGTCCATTTATTTCATCCCGCAAGATTATTTCATCTTACCTAAAATATTACGAATACCCCAGTCAATGTAGTCAACCCTATTACAGATAAATCCCAACTGACAAATAATCACTATAAGCAATGCAATAATCATCCCAGCAACTATTAATTGTTTTTTATTCATTTGATAGGTCTATTCTTCTGTTACCTCGGATTCGGATTCATAATCATCAATCTCTATTTGAACCGTCTCTCCCCTTGAATTATAACCAGTAGCCTCACCATCATCGCTAATTTCAGCGCCAGATACTGTCATATCTCCGCCATTAGGCCAATCAACAGAGATTACTTCTCCGTCTTCCACTTCAACAGGCACTGTATAACTACCACTATCCGTTGTAACTACCGCATCATACGTTCCATCTTCGGCAAGACAAAATGAAACCCAAATTAATAATACAAATACGGTAACTAAATAAAATTTTTTCATCTTTCACTTCAAAAACTATTTTCTATACAGATACCCCTTATTTCCACTTTGTTCCATCTTCGTTTTTTGCTTATGGGCTTCTTTGGGTAATAACTGCATATTGTATGGTTCGTCGGCTCCGCCCTTACTTAATGGGATTACGTGGTCAACCTCTTGGCCAGGAGGCGTTTTATCGTAGCCTCTACTTTTAAGAAATACTCCTTTTTTTGCTTCAGACCTCTCTGGCTTATTGGGTGATATACTTTGAGGAGAAACAATTTTATAGCTTTTGGGAGTGGATTTTTTGGAAGAATAAGTTTTTGTGGTAGGAGTTGATGAATAGCTGCCTTTTGGGGAGCGAGGAGCCGAACGAGAATGAGGAGCTATATATGTTCCATTTTTACGAGTATAACCTTTTACTTTGACGCTTTTACCTACTGAGCTCTTATGGCCTCCACTAGCCTTATAACTACTTCGGCCACTACTCCTATAACTTCCATAACCACCCTTGCCTCTTGCATAGGCTTGATCTAATTGATAAGCATTAAAAATTATTAAAAAGAGAATGAGGTTTATTATTTTTAAGAAACGTCTCATAGTTTACTCCGGTTCTTAACTATATCTTCTACTCAATGGCAGTGATATTCTCCGTAGTCTAGCCCCCAACGATAACAGTTTGTCCGACAAGTGTGGCAACCCCACCTATCCGTTCTACCCGGATGAGCAATCGACATAGAATGAGTGGTTACTTTGGAAGCGAAAGTCATGTAGGTCGAGAAAAAAATAATCACCAATGCCATTAAAGAAAGCAAAACTATTTTTCTCATAAACACCCCCCTTCTCCAACAAAAAAGCAACCCCTTTCGAGAGTTGCCTTAAATTTGACCTATTTTAGCCACATTTACCACCTCATTGTGGTAATGATTTATCTTAACGGGATTAAACTCATGTCGGTAGATTAGACAGCACCCAATTATAAAATCTTTCGGAAAGTTTTAAGATATCAATGGCTTCGGTTTGATGAAATTCCCTATTTTCATAAGCAATGAGGTTTTTCTTAGCGATAATCCGCTTAAATGCAGAGATCTCACTATTTAATCCTTCTTGAGGCAGACGACTAAGTAAATCCACTACTTGGGTATGGTCTTCGCCGGTTGAGCGTATCCCCAAATGAAAAACCAGCATAGCATCGCAACAGGATATGGCGCAATGCACAGCATTTAGGCCAACCGCAGTCCATTTGCCAGCCTCTCTGGCCTTAAGCATAGTGTCATAGAAATCTTTCGCTTTATTGATATAAATTTTATAATCGCCTTTTTCTACTGTCCTGGTCTTTAATTTCTTAGGGGTCATATTATCTTCTCCAGCGGTTTACCGTAGATGAGTTTATGTGATTTTAATATGTTCTTTATTACCTTTAGGCCCTTTTTGGATTTAGATTTAAATTCCGACTCGGTGTTTATATACGGCGAAAGGGTATTTCCAAATTCTTGAGAAATCTTTTTGCCTATTTCTTCGAGAATAAGCTCGGCTTTGGGCTTAATCTTTATATTTTTCACAATCACCATTAAATCTATGTCGCTGGCAGGGTGGTCTCTACGTGAACCTACGCTTCCAAATAAAGCAATGCTAACAATATCCTTCCCAATTCCTGATACAGAGATTCTTCTCCTGATGGTATTAAGAATGTATTTCAGGATTTTATTTTCTCTGCCGAACAACGGCCTTAGCATAGCCGTAACCGTAAAATTGCCTTCGTTTAAAGTATAAACATGAGTTTTCCCTACATTACGCAACAAAAGCACGTCTTGTTTATTTAAGCCCTGGAGTGCCTTATGGGTGGTAGCCGGGGAGGAACCGATCTCTTTAGCTATCTGACGGCCGTTCCATTCTGCATTGGTCTTAAATAAAAACCGCAGAATCTTAACCTTTGCCTCGTTATCCAAGATTCTATCTAAAGGATTGGTTATCTTCATAACTGTGCCTTTTTTATTGTTTAGTTTACTGAACACGTGTTTAGAAAACTAAACACAGTTTAGCATTGCAAATTATATCTGTCAAGGCGTATCTTTCTAAGCTTAGAAATGGCAAGCAATTTAGCAAGCGGATTTATGAATATGAAGAGGGGCTGGGGGGGATGCCTAAAAAAGATACTAAACCCTCTCTACTTGCCTTGGTGTAATATATAGATACGCCAGTATCCCTCATTTTGAATCCAACAGGTGGGGTCGGTGTCCAAATAGTGTCCATCCGGCGGTAAAAATCGTTAAAATCAGTTAAAACCAGTAGACACCAAAAATCTCCGCAACTTATTGACGGAGTACGTATTTATAGATATTGTAAAGGTTTGCGAAAACCTCTTGGTTCTGCTTAAGAGTCTGCCGCTCTACCAATTGAGCTAACGGCCCACAGCTTTAATTTTATCGGGAATTATTATACCATTTATCCGGTTTTAGACAATAATAAAATCTGGGAAACTATGCAAAGAATGGGATTAAAAGGGCTTACCTTCTATAGGCCAACACCGTAACTACCACACCGCTGAAAAGTATGAAATTCACTATATTGAACACCCGCCATACCAAATCCGGGGAGATAAAAGCCGAAGGCGCCATCAAGGCAAAACATATCCATACCCCTATTGCCCAATAAATACTTACATCCTGCGAGGATTTTCTCTTTATTATGCGAACGATAAGCGGTATATTCCAGAAAGGCAGGATTATCGCCGCTACCAAAGCTATTTTATGAATCATAGCAATCTTTCTCCTTTATTCGTACTGCGTCGTGCGTATTGGGTATGGTGTTGAAAGCGCTATGCGCTCCACGCTATACGCTGCTTTAGCGCTTCTCATATTGAATTTAAGACCTTATCATCACCAAAATCATCTTGAAGCGTTCAAGCGCCTTTAGGGCATGCGGTTTATTTGCCGGCATGATGATAATTTCTCCGATTTTTAAACAAAACGGCTTTCCAGCAATAGTAATTTCTGCCTTGCCGTCAAAAATATAAACTAACGCATCAAAGGGAGCGGTATGTTCGCTTAGCCCCTGGCCTTTATCAAAGGCGAAAAGAGTTACCGTCCCTTTTTCTTTCTTTATTACCTCCTTGCTGACAACTGAGCCATCCTGATAATCTACCAATTCAACCAAACTCCCTACTTTTTCAAGTATATCTACCATCACTTCCTCCTGCCGTTTTTATGAAAGTAGCCGTCCTCCTAATTTACAGTTAGATACCCTGGGCTACCTTTTTTGCCAGCTCCTGGGCATCCTTTATCTTCTTTTCCTGCACCTCAACTCCTAAGGCATCCATTGGCTGGGCATGTATAAATCTTATATCCGTTAAACCCACGAAACCAAAGGCAGTGCGTAGATAAGGTTCCTGCAAATCAAACGACTTGACAGGACTGCCCTCGCCGTAATCACCGCCGCGGCTGGTGATGACTACCATCTGCTTACCTTTTACCAACCCCTGAACTCCCTCGGGGGTATACTGGAATAAATACTTGGGCTGCAGAATTATATCGATATAGTGTTTTAAGACGTAGGGGATGCTGAAATTCCACATCGGCGTGCTTATCAGATACATATCCGCAGAAAGAAAACGCTCGATATGATTGATTATTTCCTTCCAGGCCTCTTTCATTTCTACAGACAGTTCCTTACCGCTTAAAAGGGCATATTTGCCTTCCACCCTTCCAACGGTAAGTTCCGGCAGTTTCTCCTTATAAAGATTTAATTCTGCTATGAGCAAATCTGGATATTTTTTCTTAAGGATTTCTAAGAATGTCTTTGAAACCCTGAGGGTCCGCGACTCTTCGCCTCTCGGGCTGGCAATAATATGCAATAATTTTTTCATCTTCAATACCTCCCGCTTTAACTGTTTACCTTTCAGTAAACGGCGATTTCGGAGCAACCGTTAAGACAACCTGAACAAAGATTTCTGCTGGCCATCCAAACGTCACACATCTTACATTTAAAATTGCAGTCATTGCTTGGATTGAAGACTATCCGGTCTAATCTTTTTACGAATCTGCTAGACATTTTATATTTTTTTAACGCGCTCGGAGAGTTAAATGCGCCTGGCTGGACTTGAACCAGCAATCCACTGCTCCGAAGGCAGTTGCCCTATCCAGTTAGGCCACAGGCGCGTATTTTGTTAATCTACACCCTTCCAACAAGCCCCGCGCGTTATGCGGGGTGCAGTCCCGCACGCTTTTTGTGGGATTGCCGTTTTTCTGAAAGATCGCCATTTACTTGAATTGCTCCTTATTCTTTTCCCACCATGCTTGCCATTCTTTTTTAGTATCTCCTAAGCTTTGAGCAGTTATAGATGATAAAGAATTTTTGACTGCCGTTTTTACTTTAGGGTTCTCATCATCTAATTTTGTTATAAGTGCTTCTATAACTCTTCTTCTACAGGCTGTATCGACTTGACAAATTCCTTGAAGATTATTAGCGGCAGCTTGCCGGATTTCCCAGTCTTGGTTATTTAAGGCTTTAATCAAAAGAGGCACCATCCGCTCGCCAGAATTAGATATCCCCATTGCAATTGAAGAGCCTGTAAGAAAATGCGGAGACATCTTTATCATATCTTCTTCGGTCAACGTTTCTTTCTTTGCTTGAAATTCTTCTATAATATTACCCTCTTGCATCATGATTTTGAGAAGGTCGCTTATTATTGCTTCATCTTCAAACATGCATAAAGCCTCTGCTGCATACATTATCACATTACCATCTCTGTCATTAAGTAGTTTAGTTAGAGATGGAACTGCGGATTTATCTCCTATGCCGCCTAAAGCGTAGGTAATTCCATGTATCACCCATGCCCTTACGGTTTCGCCTTGTTCATTCAAACGTTCTTTTTCTAATTGTGTTAGTAAAGTAGGTACTGCAGACTTACCAAAACCTACCAAGGTTTGAAAAGTCTGATGCCGTATCTCTTTGTTTGAATCTTTTAACTTCTCGATTTGTTGCATTATTTGTTCTGATGTCTCTGCTCGCCCATAGGTAGCAAAAGACAAAACTATTCCCGCTGTCATACAAATAAGTATCAGAATAGTTATGCCTAGTGATTTTACAATTTTCTTCTCCATCACTTACCCCCTTTTCTCAACTGCTTCCACCGCCAATTGCCTACCACCAAACCTTGGCGAAAACTACAGGAACATGTTTTTTTGTGCCTGCTTTAACTACACCCTACGCGCTACACCCTACTGCCTGCTCCTAAACTATCTCACACTTTGGACCTAAAATATCTTTTATCTTGGCAAGGGTCTTCGCATCAGGCGACCTTACCCAGGCTTCGCAAGGCTCTCTTTCCGGTAAGGTAAGGTAGATTTTATCGGGATTTATTAAGGCAATCACTTCTTTGAGTTTATCGATTTCTTTCTTGCGGTCATTCATATTCTTAACCAGCATTACCTCTAAGAAAATCTTGCCCTTATATTCTTTTCTCAAGGCGATTAAACCGTTGATGATATTTTCCAGGTTGATATCGGCATGGGCGCGACAGATCTTGGCAAAGGTTTCCCTGGTGGCGGCATTCAAGGTAGGCATTATCACATCGGCAGACAGAAGATCTTTCCTTACTTCTTCCCGGAATAAAAGGGAGCTGTTGGTTATGACACAGATGGGGATGTTGGTTATCTTTTTGATGCCTTGAATTATATCTGCTATCTTGGAATACAGCGTCGGTTCTCCTGAGCCGGAAAGGGTAATGTAATTTATAGGATTAGTTTTTAAATCCATTCCGGACAAGAAGTTTTTTAATTCCGAAATAATCACCTCCGCTTTAAAAAATTCCTGCCTCTCTAGAGTATTAATAGTGGTCTTGCCCAGCTGACAATAGACGCAGTTAAAGCTACAGGTCTTGTAAGGGGTAAGACTGACCCCCAAAGAAACACCCAACCTTCGAGATTTGACCGGTCCGTAAATGAACTTCATGGTCTCTCCTCCAAAACAAAAAAGGGAGATACCGCTCTCCCTTTTTTTAATCTATAAAATCTAAAATAACTTGTTATTTAATGTTAATTACGCAGTTCAAGGTGCCGAAGGAATTGGGCACGCAGGCATTACATTTGGGATCATTCTGCCATTGTCCGTCTACCAGAAACTTATACTGATATTTTCCGGGGGCGAGATTAAGCTTTATCTTCCAGGTTCCGTTCTTGTCTGATTTGGCAACCGCGGTCTTGGGATTCCAGTTGTTGAAGTCTCCGCCTACGGCTACACTCCTGGCCTTAGGTGCATAGTATCCTAATTCCACTTCTTCCTTATTAGGTTTTTTAGCCATCTATTCCTCCCTTTTTGGCTGGTGTTTGTGTCCTTAAATCTATAAGAAAACGGGATAATTGTCAAGAGAAAAATTGCTTTCCAGAACCCAGATTCTTCACCCCTTATTAACTGCCGAGGAGGGAAACCTTAGAAATATTCCTGGTAAAGATCCTTAATGTGGGCGATCATACCTTTGGCTATCTTCTTACTGCCCAAGATAGGAATAGTCTGAAAAGAAACTGCCAGGGTGGCAAGTTTAGCCAAACCTAAGACCGAGGCATAAATGGGTACCTTATAATAGGATAAAGAAAATTCCTTACTCTTTCCCATCCTTACAGATAAACCCAAGAATGACTCTGCTTTTTCCAAAAAACCCTCCAACAACGAATTCCCGCCGGTAACCACGATTCCGGCATCGAAATACTTACGGAAGGCCGATTTTTCCAGTTTTTCCTTTACCATTTTAAGTAACTGGTCGGTATTGGGTTCAATTACCTCGCTTAATCTTTTGCGTTTAATCGGATTATAATTTGAACTTTTTTTGATGAGGATATCCTCTTCCTCCTTAACCTCGGCACTGGCTGCGGTAGCATAGGAACTTTTAATCTCTTCCGCCAAATCAAAGGTAAGCTTCAGACCGCTGGCAATGGTCTCGGTAAAATCAATACCTCCGGACGGCAAAATCTCCAGCTCGCGCAAAATCCCGTCCTTAAAAACCATGATGTCGGTAGTGCCAGCGCCCATATCGATCAAGACACAACCCCGTTCTTTTTCCTCCTGCGAAAGCACGCTATAACTGGCCGCCAGTCCGGAAAAAACCAAACGCCTTGCCTGCCACCCTACTTGATTGAGCGCCTTCAAGAGATTATCGATATGGCCCATGGGGCTGGTAATCATCAACAAATCCACACCGATCTTACGTCCATACAAACCGAGCGGGTTACTGACCACATTATAATCGTCTATGGTATAACTCTGGGGAATCTCGTGGATCACCTCTTCTTCAATATCTGCCCCTAAAGCCCTTGCCTGATGATTGACCCTTTTGATGTCGGAAAAGGAAATCACCTTATCGCCCCTATCCAAAAGGGGTATCACCGTCTTGCCGGATTTAGTTTTAAAACAGGTGCCTTTTATACCGACAAAGACCTCGGAAATCTTGACTCCGGTTTTTTTGAAGAGTGCTTGTTTTACATGATTCAAGGAGTCGGTTAAATTGGCCAAATCGGTAACATTGCCCCGATTTATCCCCCGACTCTGTGAGCTCTGCGCAGCCAATAAATCCATCTTCCCCTGACGGTTAATCTTGACTACTGTCGCCAGAATCTTTGATGAGCCGATATCCAATCCGCAAATTATCTTTTCTTTTCTCATTTTTTCCCAATCGCCGGTTCTTGAAAACGTAGGTCAATGTATTTTATATTGTCCTGCTCTGCCTTGGTATTAATCAACACCAGAATCAATACCCTTAGCCTTTGTTTTATCTGTTCGTCCCCCATGATTACCTTTATACCCTTGTTTAAAAAGAAGGCTGTACCTTCAGGATTAGACATGTCTATAGCCGTTATAGGGATGCCCCGTAATTCCTTTACCGCCTTTATCTCTTTTAAAAGGACCAGCGCGTTCTCGAGTTTATTGGAATTATAAATTTCGCCTATTCTGATTTTATCGGCAGCGGCATCTATGCCAGAAATCAATACCAGATTAGTCGGCTGGTTATTCAGCGGCAATATGGCCCCCTCCTCATCACAGAGAAAAACCTTGTTTGCCAGTCTTACCCTGGCGACGGCTACTCTTTCTTCTGCGTGGAACCAGATTTTATCAGGGGTGATACGACTGGCCCTAATCTTGGTAAGGTAGGGATAGGACGATTTTATATCCCTCTCCAGATGTCTGATATCCACCGAAAAGGTATTTTTACCTTTCAGGTTAAAGGCGTCGTTTACCAACAACGGCTTTAACGCCCCGGTATAAATGACGGCCTTAACCTTAAAAAGAGGTGAGCTGAATAAAAAATTCCGGGAGGTCTTTATTAAAACCAAGAGCACGATTACAGCTACAATGATCAGTCCAACCTTATTGGCGAACTTGGAATATTTATTTTTTTTCATAAGCCATACGCACCAGTCTTAAACACAATTCCGCAAAAGAGACATTCAGGGCAGCCGCGGCCCTGGGTAAAAGACTGTGTGAGGTTAAACCGGGGATGGTATTAACCTCCAATACAATCGGCCGGTTTTGTTTGTCCAAAAGTATGTCCACGCGGGAACAACCATAACAACCCAGTGCCTTATGCGCCAACAATCCCGCCTCCTGTATCGCCTTGGTCATTCCGTCGCGCAGCTGGGCAGGGACGATATACTCGGTATCCGGAGAATTATACTTTGCCTGGAAATCAAAGAATTTGGATTTGTGAACGATCTCTACAATGGGTAAGTATTTCTCCTCTAAAATCCCCACGGTAAGTTCCCGGCCGTCGATAAATTCTTCCACAATGATATTTTCATCATAACCAAAGGCAATTTCAATTGCCTGCCGAAAACCCTTATCGTCCTCAGCCAAGGTAACGCCGATACTGGAGCCATGGCTTGCAGGCTTAACCACCAGAGGAAAATCTCCGAAATAGGCGATTATTTCCGAAAGTTTAAGATTCTGTTTTTTATTCAGATTGAAATGCTTAGGGACCAGGAGTTTGTTTTCTTTAAATTTCTTGCGGGAGGCAATCTTATCCATGGCCAATCTGCTGGCTTCCTGGTGCGAACCGGTAAAGGGTATCTTATGTTTCTCCAGAATGACCTGAATAGTTCCATCTTCGCCAAAGCGGCCATGCAGGGCCAGAAAGGCTACCGATACCCGATTATTTCTTATGACCTCAATTACCTCTTCCTCTTTATCGCTGACCAGGTCAATAGCCACCACATCGCATCCGCGGTTTTTTAAGGCCTCACAGACCGTCTTCCCGGATTTCAGAGAAACCTCTCTTTCGGTAGACGAACCACCCATCAAAATCCCGATGCGTCCAAATACTAATTTTTTAATTCCAACGGACATATTTTATCTTCCGACTACCCTTATCTCGGGAACCAGATTAAGATTAAACCTCTGCCTCACCTTATTGCGGGTGATTTCCATCAGCGCCAGGACATCACTAGCCCGGGCATGGCCGTTGTTGAGGATAAAATTGGCATGCCTTCTCGAGATAACCGCGTCTCCATAGCTAAATCCCTTTAGCCCGCAAAGATCAATCAGCTCTCCTGCGCTTAAAAGCGGCTGATCCTTTTTAGGCGTAGACATGAATTCCGGATTCCTGAATATGCAGCCGGCATTGGGCCTATTCAATTCCTGATATATCTTCTTATACTGCCAGAATTTATCCATAATCTTTTTAATGGCACTCTTGTCTTTTGGTTTCAACTTCAAATTGGCGCAGATTATTATATAATTAACCAGGTTAGACGCACGATAAGAAAATTTTAAGTCTTTTTTGCGCAAGACCGCTTTACTTCCGTCATATCTCACTGCCTCTATATCTTGCACTAAATCAGAAATGGTTAAATACCGGTTGAGGCCGATGCAATCCCCGCGCACCCCGGCATTCATCTGCAGGGCCCCGCCTACGGTGCCGGGTATACCTACCAAAAACTCGCAACCGGATAATCCTTTACCCTGGGCGTTATTGGCTAAACTGGCCAGACTTAAACCCGCCCCCACCCGTAAACCCTGCCTGGTTCTCTCTGCTTTTTTAAAAAACTGCTGATTTAAACTGATTACCACTCCCTTTACGCCATTATCCTTTACCAATAAATTACTGCCGGCACCGATAATAAATACCGGAAGGCCGTTCTTTTTGGCAAAGCTCAAAATATTCTTTAAATCTGCGGCATCCTGTGGCTCAACCCAGCATTCAGACCGTCCGCCGATTCCAAAGGTGGTATGATTTGATAAGGGTTCGTTTAATCTTACCCTTCCCTTAGCTATTTTTTTTAATTCCTTCTGCCAGTTCATCCGCCATCTTCCCGATATCGCCTGCACCTAAGAATATAACCAAATCCTTAGGCAAAAGCGACTTTAAAAGATGCTCGATTATGTTTTCCTTTTTCAAATAATAGGTCTCCTTATGGCCAGAGGCCTTGACCTTTTCAAAGATATTCTCGGCGCTTACGCCTGCGATGGGCACTTCGCTGGCCGCATAGATGTCGGTAATAATCAGGTAATCGCTGCGGTCAAAGCTTTTACCGAATTCTTCCAAAAGAAATTTGGTCCGCGAATAGCGATGGGGCTGGAATACCACCACCAAACGGTTGTGGTCAACGTTTTTTGCCGCTTCCAGGGTAGCCCTTATCTCCGTGGGATGGTGGCCGTAGTCATCGACGATGGTGATGCCGTTTATTTGATGTTTAATCTGGAATCTGCGCTGCACCCCGCGGTATTGGGATAACCCATCGGCTATAATCTTAAAATCAATGCCCAATTCCATTCCTACGCAAACCGCGGCCAAGGCATTGGAGATGTTGTGCCGGCCTAAAATATTCAACGAGATGATACCCAGTTTTTTACCGCGGTAGATACAGGTAAATTCCGAACAAAGATTATTCAATTTGATACCTTGGGGATAAACATCATTGGTATCCAAAAGCCCGAATTCCAACTTTTTATAAGGATAATCCTTTAAAATACCGTGGATATGCTTATCATCACCGCAGCCGAAAACCCAACCAGCCTGCTGGGTCTGATTGATAAATTTCTTATAGGCCTCTAAGATATTCTGCCAGTTACCGTAATAATCCACATGCTCATAATCGATATTGGTCACAACCGACATAAAGGGATGAAAGTATAAAAACGATCCATCGCTTTCGTCAAGTTCGGCCACAAAATACTTCCCGTCTCCCAACCAGGCATTTTCTCCGGAAGTACAAACCACCCCTCCGGTTGCAACGGTTGGTTTTAATCCGGCATGGGTCAGAAGGCAGGAAATCATCGAAGTGGTGGTGGTCTTACCGTGGGCCCCGGCAATGGTAATGGAATTATTATCCTTCATCAATTCGTGCAGCATCTGGGCCCTTTTAAAGATGGGGATGTGCCTCTCGATGGCCGCGGACAATTCCGGGTTATCCGGCTTTACGGCCGAGGAATAAACCACCGCATCGGCCGTGGTTACATTGTCGGCTCTGTGGCCGATAAAAATCTCCGCACCCGAAGTTTTAAGTTTGTCGGTATTATAATTCTCTTTTAAATCAGAACCACTGACGCGATTGCCCTGGCGTAACAAAATCTGGGCAATCGCACTCATTCCAATTCCGCCGATGCCGATAAAATGGATATGCCTACTATTCATTTTCTATATAATTTACCCAGGCCTGGTTGAGATCTTTCACGCCATCAAATCTACTGTAAGTAGTACGCAGCGCTTCTTCAAACCTCTTACCGTCCTTTAATGCCCGGCAGAGATCCACAAAACGGTACTTGCCGTATTTAGAAATCAGAAAGTATACCACGCTTCCGGCCTCGGCATAAAATATTTCTACCGTTTCTCTGTCCAGAGACGGGGAAAGAACCTTTTTGGTCAGTTCCTCCAGGGGAATAAAGGTTTTGTTCTTTATCGCCGATTTTACGGTTTTGTTAGAACCCCATCGCCGGGCCTTTTCCTGATAACTGGCCACGCCCTCATCAAGCCATAAAGGGACATCGGAGCGAACACCTACAAATTCGCGGAAGATTATATGTCCCAATTCGTGCGGCAAAAGGGTATCAAAAAAACCCGCTGCCAAAGGATAGGTATTGATAATCTTTTGCTGGTATATGGTCGAACCTCCAGACCACTCCGGCTGCTTGGTAACCTGCATATACTCTTCAGCATCCTTGTAGATGTAAATCTTGCAGCGATCCTCCCAGGCCCACGAACCATAACGGGTAAAACCCAAGTCACTGGTGATATCGCGGTAATATTCCTCGGCTGCATCAAGCACATTGTCCACGAAATCCTCAGGGGCGTCTTTAAAGTAAACAATAAAATGGGCGCTTTTTCTTTCGGACCAATTGAGGGCAACGGATGAATCAGCCGGCAGGCCGATAAAAATCACGAATAAAATAAATATCGTTATCTTTCTCATCACTTATCTAACCAATCCGGTAATCACGTTAGCTAAATCTTTGGCAGCATAAGGCATGGAGAAATCTCTGGCCTTTTGTGCCATTTCTTGAAGTAGACATCGGTTATTCAACAATCTCAAAATATGCCCTTTAAACACTTGTGCCGATAAATCTGCGTCTTTAATTAAAACTGCCGCTCCCTTATCCGCCATGGCCCGGGCATTTTCTAATTGATGGGCGCGGGCAAAAGGATAAGGTACCAATATTGCGGGCACACCCAAGAGTGCAATCTCGGCAATGGCCGATGCCCCAGCCCGGGAAATAACCAAGTCGGCTGATTTATAAGCATAACCCATTTCTTTAAGGAATGCAAATACGCAATGTTCTATACCGATTTTTTGATATTCTGACCTTACCCATTCATAGTCAGCCGAACCGGTAAGATGTATGACCTGTAAATTATCTTTTTCCTTTATCTCCCGCAGAACCTGCATAAACTTTACATTGATATTATGGCTGCCTTGACTTCCGCCCAAAACCAAAATAGTAAATTTGTTACTCTTAAGGTTGAAGAATTGCCGGGCTGAAGCCTTATCGGCTTTCAATAATTCAGGCCTCACCGGGCAACCGGTTAAAACGCGTTTCTGTCCCGGAAAATACTTGTTGCTCTCCGAGAAACTTACGGCGATTTTATTCGAGAAATTAGCCAATATGCGATTGGCTAAACCCGGAACCGCATTCTGTTCATGGATAACCGTAGGCAGGCCCTTAATCTTTGCAGCTGCGATTAAAGGAAAGGAAACAAAACTACCAAACCCTACCGCAACCTCAGGTTTAAAACTGTTAATTATTCTAAGCGATTCCCCAAAAGACCTAACCAGGCTGAAAATAAAAGAAAACATATTCTTAAGCGAGCGCGGCTTGACGATGGAAATAGCTAATGTCTTAAAACCGGCCTCTTCTATCAATATCTCTGATTTACCCTGTTCACAGACAAAAATAATATCATGTTTATCTTTAAACTCTTCGGCTAGGCTTAACGCAGGAAAGATATGACCCCCGCTTGCCCCGGTAGCGATGATTATCTTCATATTTCCTTAAAACGGGAAACATTCAACAATAACCCCACGCCTATCATGTCGAACACCAACGACGAACCACCGTAACTTATAAAAGGCAAGGGTAACCCCTTGGTAGGAATACATCCCAGACTCACCGCAATATTTACCACTGCCTCAAAGGCCAGCATGGTTATTATCCCTACGCACAAAAAATATCCAAAACTATCCACGGAGGCGCGGGCTATCTTGGCAGCCTGAAATAGAAATATGATAAAGAGTAAAATCACGCTGGCCGCTCCTAATAACCCCAATTCTTCTCCGATAATCGAAAAAATAAAATCGGTATGGGCTGCGGGAAGATAAAATAATTTCTGCATACTCCTTCCCAAACCCACGCCAAGAAAACCGCCGGAACCTAAAGCTATTTGAGACTGGATTATCTGGAATCCCGCTCCTTTGGGGTCTGCCCAAGGATTCAAAAAAGCAGTGATGCGGGACCTGCGGTAAGGTGCGCTAAGAATCAATACATACAAAACTGGGATTACCGACAACAAAACCAACCCCAGATAAGACATCCTAATACCGGCCACGAACAACATTATAAAGGTGATAACCAACAATGCCACGGTAGTTCCCAAATCCGGCTGCGCCAAGATCAGTAAACAAAAGGCACCCAGAACCAGCATGGCCGGCAAGAAGAATTGCCAGAAATCATTAATCTTATTTTCTTTCCGGGAAACAAAATCTGCCAAGTAAATAATGATTGCCAATTTGGCAAGTTCTGAAGGCTGGAAACTAAACCCAAACCACCTGTACCAACGTCGGGCTCCGGCGATCTCCCTGCCGATACCCGGCACAAACAAAAGTAACAAGGATAAGAAAGAAATCAACAATAACGGCTTGGATAATCTGCGCAGAATACGATAATCTATCGACATGGCCAATAAGGCCATTACCAATCCAATCAATAAAAAAAGCAAATGGCGCTTGAGATAATAGGTGCTATTACCCAATCTCTCCCAGGCGTAGATACTGCTGGCGCTAAAAATCATCACCACGCCAATGGCTGTCAAAAGCACCGTAATCATCACTAAATAAATTCTGGTCTCTCGCATCTATTTAAGATTGTTTACCAATTCCTTGAAGAGCTTGCCGCGCTCTTCAAAATTCTTGAACATATCGAAGCTGGCACACATCGGACACAATAAAACGCAGTCGCCGTTTTGGGCGTCGTTAAAAGCAAGTTTTACCGCCTCTTGTAAAGACCCGGCATCTTTTAAAGGCAGGCTTCCAGCTAATGCCTTTTTAATCTTCCCCTTGGCCTCACCGATTAAAATTAACTCTTTGACCTTCTTTCCAGCCAAAACTCTTACCGGCGTGTAATCCAAACCCTTATCCCTGCCGCCGGCAATCATAATCAATGGTTTATCAATTATATTAAGTGCCCACAAGGCCGATTCAACGGTAGTAGCCTTGGAGTCATTGATAAAATCAATTCCCCGGATATTCTTTATAAATTCCATCCGATGTTCCACGCCCTTGAAATTTCTGAAAACCTCCAAGCATTCTTCTCTACTAACATTAAAAATAGATCCTACGGCAAGCGCTGCCAAATAATTGGGGTTGGTAATTGACTTATCCTTCGTTTCCGGAGAATTAAAATAGACTATTCTCGCCTTAGTTCCCGAGGATAAGTTTTTTACTACGGGATCGTTATAATTTAGCACTGCCCAGTCATCCGGTTTTTGATTCAAGAAGATGCGTTTCTTCTGGTTGAGATAATCTGCCATGTCGACGTGGCGGTCCAAATGGTTGCAGCTGAAATTTAGGAATACTGCTACGTGAGGACGAAAATCCACAATGGTTTCCATCTGAAAAGAGCTGACTTCCAAACTAACCAAATCCCCCTTTTGCATTTTATCTACTTCGGCGCAAAGGGGATTACCTATATTGCCGCAGACAAAAACCTTCCTGCCGGTCTTTTTCAAAACCTCTCCGATTAAAGTCGTAACCGTGGTCTTGCCATTGGAACCAGTAACGGCAACTACGGTTGCCGGACAAAACCTAAATCCCAACTCCACCTCTCCTATTACCGGGATGCCTTTTCGCTTGGCCCAGATAACCGGTTCGCTATCCAGTCTGATGCCCGGACTTAACACTACCAGGTCGCTGGCTTGAATAAACTTCTCGCTGTGGCCGCCTAATTCAACTTCAGTATTTTTAAGATTTAAATTTTTAATCGCCCCCCTAATTTGGGGGGTATCGGCCTTATCTGAAATTCTTATCTGGGCACCTTTCAATACAGCCAGGCGTGCAGCCTCCTGCCCGCTGCGGGCAAACCCCAGGATGGTAACCTTTTTTTGCCTTAAATCCATTTTATCTTAGCTTTAAAGTGGTAAGGGTAATCAGGGCCAGAATTATAGCCACGATCCAGAATCTGATGATCACGCGCGACTCCGGCCAGCCCGATTTTTCAAAATGGTGGTGCAGGGGGGCGATCTTGAATATCCTCTTCTTGGTTATTTTAAAGGAAGCTACCTGCAAGATTACTGAAAGTGCCTCAGCTACAAAAATCCCGCCCATCACCGCGAGTAATAATTCTTTCTTGATAAAAACCGCGATTATGCCTAATGTCCCTCCCAATGCCAAAGAACCAACATCTCCCATGAATACCATGGCCGGATGACAATTAAACCATAGAAACCCCAGGCTTGCCCCAAAAATAGCCGAACAGAATACCGTTAATTCACCAACCCCGGGTATGTAGGGAATCAATAGATATGCGCTTAATTTCATATGTCCGGAGAGATAACTTAGAATACTTAAAGTAAATGCCACTATGGCCACCGAACCGATAGCCAGACCATCCAGCCCGTCGGTGAGATTGACCGCGTTAGAGCTTCCTATGACGATCAAAATAACCAGGGGAATATAAAACAATCCTATGTCGATTGCCGCATTTTTAAAAAAGGGCACATCCAGTTTAGTGGTGGTGGAGGGGTCCAGATAAATGAATAATCCAATGATGACCCCCAATAAAAACTGCCAGAGTAACTTTTCTCTGACATTTAAACCCTGGGATCTTTTTCTGGAAATCTTTACGTAATCGTCGGCAAATCCCACCGCCCCCAGCCAAATACAAGTGAGGGCAGTGAAGATAATATATTTATTACTCAGGTCTCCCCACAGCAACACTGAAAATAGGACGCTGAATAAAATCAAAATCCCTCCCATGGTGGGGGTGCCCTGTTTATACTGGTGCATAGCCAGGCATTCCTCCTGCCGGACATGTTGGCCGATTTTAAATTCAGTGAGTTTGCAAATAATCAGAGGACCTAAAAATATACTTAAGGAAAATGAGGTAACGATTGCCAAGGCAGAACGAAAAGTGATATAACGAAAGACATTAAAAGGAGAAAATAAATCGTGGAGTTGATAAAGTAAGTAATAGAGCATCTTTAGTTATTAAATAGTTTTTCGATGATCTTTTCCATGGCCATGGCCCGGGAACCTTTTATCAAGACAATATCAAATGGCCGGACGATTTGCAATAACTTATCTGATGCCTCCGTGGTAGAGCTAAGGGGGTAAATCTTGTTTCCGGGCATACCCGATTCCCTAGCCCCTTCAGATATGTAGCGCGCCAATTTACCTACGGTAATTAATGCATCTATGCCACAATCTGCGATGTATCTTCCCATAGAAAAATGCAGGTCTTTTGCCTTATCTCCCAATTCCTTCATGTCTGCGCAGACCAATATCTTTCTCTGGGAATCATAACTTGCCAAAACCTCCACCGCAGAACGCAAGGATGCGGGGTTGGCATTGTAGGTATCATCGATTATTTTGACATTCCGGACCTTCTTAATAGTCAGACGCCCTTCGGGAAATCTGAATTTGGAAAGAGGTTTTCTAATTGAAGCGAAATCCATCTTGAAAATTCTAGCGCAGGCGATTGCCGCTAAGGCATTATAAACATTCTGAAGGGATGGCGTATTAAGATAAAATCGGTTCTTGTGATTTACTAAAAAAACAATGCGGTCTTCTTTCTTAGAAATATTACCGGCCATAAAATCACTTTTGTTTCTTATCCCAAAGCTAATAATCTTTAACCCTTTGCCTTTTATCTTGCTTAGATATGAATCGTCGTTATTCAATATGGCATAGGCAGGTTTTTTTAGCCCCTGCAGCAGAGAACTCTTTTCTTTGAATACTGTCTGGGGAGTCTTAAAAAACTCCAGATGCGCTGGCCCGATATTGGTGATAACGGCGATGGTAGGCAGGGCGATGCGGCTTAAATATTTAATCTCTCCGGGATGATTGGTGCCCAATTCTAAGATCGCCACCTTATGTTTAGAGTTTAATCTGAGCAGAGTCAGCGGAACTCCGATATGATTATTCTGAGTGCCTTCGCTTTTTAAAACCTTTAACTTCTTGCTTATTACCTCTGCTATCATTTCTTTAGCGGTGGTCTTTCCATTGCTGCCGGTAATAGCAATTACGGGGATTTTGAACTTGAGTCTATGGAAACGGGCGATATCTCCGAAGGCATGGGTAGTGTCCTTTACTAAGATTACTACCGATTCTTTAGGGTAATAAAATTTTCTCTTCTCGGAAACAACCAGGGCAGCGGAGGATTTTTTTATTGCGGAGGGGATAAAATCATGGCCGTTGAAATTATTGCCCTTTATGGCCACAAAGAGTTCTCTGCCTTTTATGGTCCGGGTATCCGTAGAAATCCCGGCAATTCTGGCCCTGGGATTCCCCTGAACCAGTTTACCTCCTGTTGCCTCCAAAATTTCTCTAACGGTAAAACTTGCCATAGCCTTATTTTGGTGAGCCGCCTAAGATATTTCTTACTATCTGCCTATCATCAAAGGAAACAGTCCTGTCTTTGAAAATCTGATAGGCCTCATGGCCCTTTCCGGCAATTATAACTATATCACCTTCCCGGGCCAAAGATAAAGCTTCTTTTATCGCCCCTTCTCTATCCAGGATAACCTTATAGTTGCCGGAGCTGAACCCCTTAACAATCTCTGATGTGATCTTCTGAGGGTCCTCGCTTCTGGGATTATCGCTGGTGATGATGGAAAAATCCGACAATCTATCGGCGACCCTACCCATTTTTTCTCTTTTGGTTTTATCCCGGTCTCCTCCGCAACCAAAAACTAAAATTAGATGAGATTTAGTTATCTCTTTTATAGTTGATAAAACATTTTTTAAGGCGTCCTCGGTATGGGCAAAATCTACCAGCACCTTAAACGGCTGTCCGCAATCAACGCTTTCCAACCTGCCAGGAACAATCTCCAATGCCTCCACGCCTTTTTTAATGGCGTCTAAACCTATATCAAATTTTGTGCATAGGCTGGCAGCTGCAAGGATATTAGAGACATTGTGCCTGCCCACTAATTTGGCATCAATACCAACTTTACCATTCGGGGCACAAATCAAAAACCTGCTGTTATCTAATGTTAAGCTGATATCCTGTACGGTAAAATCGGCTTTTTTGGTTAAGGCATAGGTTACTACCTTGGCCTTGGTCAATTTTATTAATCGGTCTGCGAAATTATCGTCGAGATTTATGGCGGCAAAGGCATCACCGCCTAAATTATCAAATAGCTTTGCCTTTGCCGCAAAATAATTCTCCACATTTAAATGATAATCCAAATGGTCGCTGGCCAAATTGGTAAAGACCGCCCCGGCAAAATCAATACCCTCTACCCTGCCCTGAACCAGGGAATGCGAGGAAACCTCCATCACGCAGAATTGCAGCTTGTTAACTACCATTTCAGCCAGGTAAGATTGCAACTCCACCGGACCGGGCGTGGTGTTGGTGGCAGGTATAACCCGGTCCTTGATTTTATAACTTATTGTGCCAATAACTCCCGCCTTAAAACCGGCTGCAGATAAAATTTTTTCCAACAGATAAGAAACGATGGTCTTGCCGTTGGTGCCGGTAATTCCGATAACCTTTAATTTAGCAGCTGGATTTCTGTAGAAATTGGTGGCGAGTTTAACTAAGGCAAGACGGCTATCGGAGACCTTGATAAAAACCGCCTTACTATTTCTGGAATGGATACTATCTTCATCCTCTAATACTACTACGCTGGCGCCTCTCTTTATGGCTTCATCGATAAACTGGTGACCATCACAAGCCGCCCCTCTTACGGCGACAAACAAATCACCGGTGGAAATATTTTTTGAATTACAACTTATCTTATTAATCCTCTGATTGCCAAATCTCAGCAATATCTTATTGTCTAAGTCTGGCCAAAGTTTCTTTAGGGTGGGCATCTTCGATTGATTTGGGAATTTCTTGTTTGGTGCTTTGTAAATATTTCAGCACATTCTCCGCCACCTTGGCAAAAACCGGTGCGGCTACTGTTCCGCCGAAATGCGACGGGTGCGGCTCATCAAATACTACCGCCATGGCTATCTGAGGGTTATCCGCTGGAACGAAACCGATAAACGAGGCAAAAAACTTCGTCTGCGAATAAGTCCCGTTGGGCTCAACCTTCTGGGCGGTTCCGGTTTTACCGGCAGCGGTAAAAGAGGGTGGCCTTGCCAATTTCCCAGTTCCTCTTTCTACCGCTCCAGTAATAATTGATTTAATCCTGGAGGCGATATCTGCACTAATCACTCTTTTTGCAACTGTCGGTTTAAATTCCTTTATCAATTCTCCGTGTTTATCTTGGACGGATTTTACCACAAACGGACGCACATAGTATCCGCCGTTGGCAATCGCAGAAATTGCCGTAACCAACTGAATCGCCGTAACCCCCACCTCCTGACCAATAGGCACTGCCCCGATGGAGGTTTTTGACCAGGCAGCCGGTTTTATAACCACCCCCCGCACCTCTCCCGGTAAATCGACTTTAGTCAAATCGCCAAAGCCGAATAATTTTTCGTATTGATAAATAATCTGCGGACCCAATTTCTGTGCTACTTTAGTAGTTCCGATATTACTGGATTGTTCAATAACCTCCCTGAAGGTAAGAATTCCGTGTGGGGTATGATCATGCAAAATATGATTGGCTACTTGATACTGACCGTTCTCGCAGAAGAATTTGTCATTTTCGGTAACCCTGTTTTCCGCCAGGGCGGCTGAGGCGGTTACGATTTTAAATACCGAGCCTGGTTCGAACATATCACAGATCGCCCGGTTCCTCCTGCTTTCCGTGTTGGTATCTTTGTAATTATTTAAATCAAAGGTTGGCCGATTGGCCAAGGCAAGAATCTCTCCCGAGTAGGGGTTAATGATAATGATGGAAGCCCCATTGGCATGATGTTTTTTAAATGCAGCGTCCAATTCTTTCTCGGCGATAAATTGAATGGTAGTATCAATGGCTAACACCAAATCATAACCGTCTTTCGGAGGGATAAAAGACCTCTCCAATAACAATTCCCTCTGCCGGGCATCCCTCTTTACCATGCACCAACCCGAGGCTCCCTTCAGATAATTATCATAGGTCAATTCCAATTGCTCTAACCCCCTATTGTCTACGTCGGAGAAACCAATCACATGGGCGGCCAGTAAGGAATTGGGATAATAACGCTTACTTTCCTTGATAAAACCCAAACCATCGATCTTCATTCTTTTAATCTTATCCACCGTGGTCATGGGGAGTTTTCTTGCCAGCCAGATAAAGGATTTTTTTCGGTTTAATCTTTCCTCTAAGAATTCTTTGTTTAAACCGGTAAGGGAAATCAGATTTTCGATAGCGGCAGGTTTATCCTTGATCCGCGGCGGGACGGCATACAGGGAATATGCGGGAAGATTCAGCGATAAAGGCCTTAGATTTCTGTCGAATATGGTGCCGCGGGTGGGCGGGAGCTCCAGAAAAAGATTATGCTGTTTGTTGGCCATCGCCTCCAGATAAGAGGCACGGAAGAAATGAATAGATACGAGTCTTAATAAAAGGAAGGCAAAGAGAAAGACAAACAGGAAGAATACCGCCCGAAAGCGGCTGGAGTGTTTTTTGATATACACAAGTGATTAATTTACTTTATGGGTTTGGCCTCAGCCTGAGATTTTAACGTAAAAAGATTAGCTAGGAAACTAGTCTTTTTGTATTCGATCTTATTGCTTTCGGGATTTATGGTTTCTGCTAGCTGCATGGGGACGGTAAGTTTTACTACCTGTTCCCTGCCCGCAAACTGCAGTTCATCCTGGCTTAACAACCTGGTCCCCAGATATTGTACTGATTCCAGGCTATTTATATTATACATCATGTTATTTTTTCTATCAAGCAACTCTTTAAACGCTAGCTCTTTCCTTTTACCCTTATAGGCATACTCGTATATCTGTACCTGCAATTGAACATAGATTAGGCCGATTAAGGTAATTAAAATAACTACGGAGAGAAATTTGGCCAGTCGCATTTAAATCCTTTCTGCTGCCCTAAGTTTTGCGCTACGGGAACGCGGGTTTTGCCTGTTCTCCTCTGAGGTTGCCATCAATGGCCTTGCAGTTAGTATCTTCAGTTCCTTGCGGTGGGAGAATTTTATGAATTTATCCTTTATGATTCTGTCTTCCAAAGAATGGAAAGAAATTACACAGATACGGCCACCATCATTTAAATAATTTATCGTTTTTTCCAGGGCCATTTCTAAAGACTCCAATTCGCGGTTAACGGCAATCCTGAATGCCTGGAAGGTGCGGGTTGCCGGATGGATAATATGACTCTGATAACGATAAGGAATCGCTTTTAAAACTATATCGCTTAATTCCTGAGTGGTAGTAATGGGTCCTTTAATCCGCTCGGCAACCAACAAATGGGCGATACGATTATGAAAGCGTTCCTGTCCGAAGGTTTTAAGAATGGTGGAGAGCTCCTCTTCGGATAGAGAATTGACTAAATCGTATGCCGAGATATAACTGTGTTTATCCATGCGCATATCCAGTGGCCCGTTAGACTTAATGCTAAAGCCCCTTTCCGGTGAGTCCAGTTGCCAAGAAGAAATCCCTAAATCAAAAAGTACGCCGTCTACCTTTTCTATATTAAGCTGATTTAGGACCGTATCGAGATTGCGGAAATCATCATTAACAAAATAACAGCTCTGGGCGACTTCCTTCAATTCTTCTCTAGCTATTTCTAAAGATTCTGCGTCGCGATCCATGCCGATCAATTTACCTCCGGGAATAATCTTTTTTAGTATCTCCCGGGCATGGCCTCCCATGCCGATGGTGCAATCCACGAAGGTTTTTCCCGGTCGCGGGTTCAGGAATTCCACGGCCTCCTTACTCATGACTGGTTGGTGTAACACGATTTCAGCTATCAATCAATTTTTCCGCTATATCCTCAAAGGCATCTTTGGACTGGGTATAAAAATCCTGCCAGATGTCCTTTGACCAAATTTCTATTCGGTTAGAAACTCCAATGATTACCACATCCCTTTTAATCCCAGCAAAATCCTTCAAGTATTGCGGGATGAGAAATCTCCCCTGATTATCCACTACGACTTCTATTGCTCCGGAAAAATAAACCCGGTTAAATTTACGGGTTTCTTTTTTGGTAAAGGATAAGGACTTGAATTTTTGTTCCTGGGTCTTCCATTCTTCTTCGGCAAACATAAAAAGACACTTATCGAGACCGCGGGTGACAAAAAACTTCTCTATGAAATTTGCCTTGCCTACCTCACGGAATTTGGCAGGCAAAATAAGTCTTCCCTTACGGTCTATACTATGTTCATATTCACCGTAAAACATAATTACGCCTTAAGTTGCATTAAAAACCACTTTACTCCACTTTATTCCACTTGATTGCAGTATAGGAAGAAAATTTGGCCTTGTCAAGAGTAAATTTTGCCTATTTTTGGGCCACACAACAGATTGTGTCTTGGGGGGCTAAATAATGCTACAGGTTGGATTAATGGCGGGGAATGGTGAGCCGGCGAGTAAGAAACTTAATTGACTTTTTTATCGTTTGATAATCTTTCTTTAACTGTCTGCCTAAATTATTAATATTATTAAATCTTTTGGGCTCGCGAATCTTTGTTAAAAACTCCACCCCTATTGCTTGACCATGGATATCTTTATTAAAGTTAAAGATATTGACTTCTAAAGTTTGACTGCGGTCAGAAGTTATAAATGCCGGACGCTTGCCGATAAAGGCCATTCCCAAATAATCTTTTCGATTCCAAATAACGTGCACTGCGTAAACACCCTCCGGCGGTAGAATACCTTTATAATGTTTGATATTTGCCGTCGGAAAACCCAGGAGCTTACCCTTCTGTGCACCTCGGATTACCCTTCCCACAACCGATACCGGCCGGCTCAATAATCTATTTACCTCAAGCAACTTACCTTTTTTAACCAAATTACGGATTAAGGTGCTGCTCACCACCTTGCCGGATTTCCTCCTAATAGAAATAGCATTAACTTTAAAACCGTATCTTACGCCATCCCACTTTAATAATTTTACCGTACCCTTTCTATCGCTTCCGAACACAAAATCCTTCCCCACACATATCTCTTGAGGATGTAATTTAGCAATCAAATAATTACGGATAAAATCTTCAGCCTTGATCTTGGAAAATGCCTTTGAGAATTTAACCACTACGCAAACCCGTATCCCCAAATTCGCAAACAATCTCAAGCGTTCATCCAGAGAAATCAGAAATGGCAATTCTCTGTCGGGGTTTAGGACATGGCTGGGGTGAGGATAAAAGGTTAAGACGATACTGGTCCCCTTAACCTTCTTCGCCCGGGAGACTACTTGATTTAAAAGGAATTGATGGCCGACATGCACACCATCAAAAACACCGAGGGCTACAATAGGTCTTTTAAAACGTTTTTTAATCCACCCAAGGCCGAATATGACTTTCATTTACATTGTCCAGTTTAATGGCTTCTTTGATATTAAATGGCCCCAACCCGGTTCTCTTTAAATAGGAAAGGCAGCCCCGGGTGCCCAATGACCTGGCGATATCCTCTGCCAATTTACGGATATAGGTGCCCTTTGAACAGCAAACGCGGAAATCTATTTGCGGCGGGTTAAAATTCAATAATTGCAGACTATAGATTGATATCCTGCGCGGGCTAAGCGTTATCTCAATGCCCTTCCGGGCTAATTGGTAGAGCTTTTTTCCCTTGCATTTCAAAGCCGAGAACATGGGAGGCACCTGTTCAATCTCACCGATAAATTGTTCCATTACCTCGCTGATGCTCTTTTTATCTATCTTTTCAAAGTTGAACTTTCCCTTTATTTGTCCATCCATGTCTCCGGTATCGGTCTCTACCCCTAAGGTCAAGGTAGCTTCATAAGTCTTGTCAAAATTAGAGAATTTAGAAAACATGCGGGTGCATTTTCCTAAAAGCAGAACCAAAATCCCCGTTGCCATAGGATCAAGCGTACCGGCATGGCCGACCTTTTTTATGGCAAATTTGTTACGGACAAATTCAACCACATCATGAGAGGTCATCCCGGGCGGTTTGTCTACCACTAAGATACCATCCATCCTAAATTAATTTCTTTATTCTGGAAAAAACCAACTGTTGAGCGGTTTTTAAGTTTCTATTAATGGTGCAGCCGCTGGCGCAGGCATGGCCGCCTCCGCCAAAAACTGCTGCCAGTTGGGAGACATTTACCTTACCCCTTGATCTAAAATTCACCCGAACCTTATTTCTTTCCATTTCCCTGAATATCATAGCAACTTCTACTCCGGCAATGGAGCGCAGAAAGTCAAAGGCATATTCCGTAACATCGATTCTCATCTTTTCCTCGTTGACAATTCCTAGTTTTATTACCAGCCAGATAATCTTTCCCGATTTAGCCATTTTAAAACCGGTCACCAACCTGGAAAGCATTTTTACCTCGCCTATCGGCATGGAGGCATAAACAAAATTATGGATTTTCTCCGGGGAAATTTTATATTTCAATAAATCTGCGGCCGCCAAATGGGTTGCTGGCGTGGTATTGACGTAACGGAAAGAGCCGGTATCCACCATAATTCCCGTATACAGAAGCAGGGCCGTATCTTTATCAATCTTAAACTTACCCTTTTTAAAAATCTCGTAGACCATCTCGCAGGCAGATGAGGCCCGGGGATTGACCCAATTGATACCCCCGAAATTTTCATTACTGACATGATGGTCGATATTGATAACCAATTTATCTTTATTAATAAGTTTTTTTACCGAACCGATGCGATCAAGATTGGAACAATCTACCAATAAAGCCACATCGAAATCTCTGACCCTAATATTCGGCTGTATTATGGTTTTTACTCCGGGAAGGAAATTATACAATAAAGGAGTTTTGTCTTGATTAACGACGTAAACCTTCTTACCCAGTTTCCTTAACAGTCGTGCCAGAGCCAATTCGCTACCCAAGGCATCCCCTTCCAGATTTACGTGGGCGGAAATTAGAAAACTACGGTTTCTTTTTATTGCCTCGCCGACCTTTTTTAGGCTCATTTTTTATCTCCTCGAGTTGTTTAAAAATATTGACGCTATACTCCGCAGATTTGTCTAGTTTAAAAATCAATTCCGGGGTATAGTGCATCTTTATCACCTCTCCGATTAATCTTCTAACAAAGCCAGCCGATGAATTTAACCCCTGTTGTGCCTTGGCCTCTTCCTGCACACTCCCCAGAACACTATAAAAAACCTTTGCACATCTTAAATCCGGGGTAACCTCCACCTTGGTAACGGTGATAAATCCCAGCCGGGGATCCTTCAGTTTATACTGCACAATCTGACTAATCTCGCGCCTCAATTCCTCATTGATTTTTTCTAATCTTCCCATTATATCAACTCCACTTCGTAGTCTAGTAATTCCGCCCGATTAAATTCCCTGATGAAATCTACGATCTTGGCCAAATCTTTATCCACCATCACCCGCTCTGTACCCACCGAGACGATGGCCAATATCGCCTTTTGCCATTTATCCTGCTCGTCAACTTCGGCCAAAGAAATATTGAACCGGTTTTTCAGAAGATCCCTTAAGCTTAGGAGCACTCGGCGTTTATCCTTTAAAGAACTACTCTCTGGTATATGTAAAGCTACCTTTAAGATTCCTACGGTCATGAGCCTCGCAAGATTCTCTGGGCAAAACTAAATTCTTCTTTACGACTATTTAATTCCCCGTCTATCTTGGCGTGTAAAACCTTCAACAAGGTTTTACCGATTGATTTCCCTTGTCCCACTCCTAGCCCTTTCAAATCCTCACCGCTGATGCTGATTTTCATCTGATTATGCACCTTTAGAAAATCGGTTATCATTCTATCGACCCGCAATGATCTATTCTTTGCCTTTAGAAATATGATTGCCTCATAGCTTAAGGGCTGTAAAATTCTGTAAACCTCACTGGCGCTAAGCGTCTTTTTGGCTAAGATTTTTGCTCTTTTAGTTTCTATATCGTAAATACTCTCCAGGCGCTTTCTTTCTCCTAATTTTAAATTAAATCTTTCCGCAAGCCCTTTAATTTCTTTACGGCTCAGCCTATTTACTAGAACCATAAAATAAATCAACCAGGTATCAAGCTTTCTTCTGGTAGAAAAGCGATCTTCAAACCAATCAATCTGCTTGGATACGGCGGTCAATAATCTAACTTTTCCGCTATCTAATTTTATCTTCCAATGAACAAAATCCCATTTACATAGACGTCCCACAGATAATATAACCTTCCGGGGGTTAGGCTCGGACAACAGCTTTTTAACCTCTGTAAATAAACGTGGGCCTTTAATCGAGGAGAAAACCTTCTTTTTAAGGGCTGCCTTGAGTATTTTTCCGGTATGCTGTTCCAAAGCAAAACCAAATCTCTCTTTAAACCTTATCGCCCGTAAGATACGCGTAGGATCCTCAATAAAACTTAAATCATGCATTACGCGGATCTTTTTCTTCCTCAGGTCCTGAAATCCCCGGGAAAAATCTACCAATTCCCCGAAATATCGATAATTCAACCGAATGGCCAGGGCATTAACGGAAAAATCCCTGCGTAAAAGATCGTCACGGATAGTTCCGGGGACCACTTCCGGGAGCGCCCCTGGAAAGGCATAAATTTCCTTTCTGGACGTAGCCACATCAAGCCGGGAATGGTCTGATAAATACAAGGTAGCGGTGCCAAATTTCTTATGATATACCGCCTTTAATGGCTTTATTCTAACAGCCAATTGCTGGGCAAATTCTATCCCGCTAGATTCTACCACGATATCCAAATCTAGATTTGCCTTGTGCAGTAAGATATCCCGAACAGTGCCACCCACCAAATAGGCCGACAGACCCTTTTCTTCGGCAGGTCTACTGATAATTCCAATCAGTTTCCTTTGTTTTAAGGATAATCTATTTAGTAATTTAATTTTCATTAAGGCCGGGGATGAAATTTTTTATGGATTTCCCTTAAATGTTCTTTATTCACGTGGGTGTAAATCTGGGTAGTGGAGATATCGGAATGGCCCAACATCTCTTGCACCGAACGCAAATCCGCCCCCCGCTCTAGAAGATGAGTCGCAAAGGAATGTCGCAGGGTATGCGGCTTTACCACCTTTTTTATTTTGGCCCTCTTGGCGTATTTTTTAATCAGCTTCCAAATGCTCTGGCGGCTGATTTTCTTGCTAAGCCGGCTCAAAAACAAAATATTGGTTTCATTCTTGTTAAGTTTCGGACGGCACTTATCAAGGTATCTCTGTAAAGATTCGATTGCCCTCTTGCCGATAGGGACCACCCTTTCCTTCTGCCCTTTTCCCAGACAACGGATGAAACCCACATCCATATTCACGTCGGTAATACGCAGGTTAACCAATTCCGATACGCGCATGCCCGAGGCATAAAGAAGCTCCAGTATTGCGTTATCCCTTATTCCTTCCCAATCCCGGGGACGGGTCTCTTTAATTATATCCTCTACCTCGGAAACCGAAAGCACTTCAGGAATACGTTTCCATAATCTTGGTGATTCCAGGAAACTCGTAGGGTCAGAATGGCTGAAACCTTCGCGCGCCAAAAAACGATGTAACATCTTTATTGCGGCTACGGCCCTACTGACGGAGGTAACGGAAAGCCCCTTATCCTTTTGGGAAAGCATAAATGAGGTGATGTCGTCTTTGGTAATTTTGTCCAGCATGTCGATTTTAAGTTTTTCCAGAAAATCAAAATACTGATTCAAATCTCTGCGGTAGGAAACCAGGGTATTCTGGGCTAAATTGCGTTCGACTGAAAGATAGTTTATGAATTCGTCTATTACTTCACGCATTGGCTAAAAAGGGGTTCCTGCGTTTCTCATTTCCGATGGTAGAACTGGGGCCGTGTCCGGGATAAATAATTGTCTCATCATCCAGACTAAGCAGTCTGTCGCGTATCGAGGCTATCAATTGCTGTTCAGAGGCGCCGGGAAAATCAGTCCTGCCAACCCCCCCGAAAAACAAGGTATCCCCTGTAAAAACCAGATTATCCACCTTCAAACAAATCCCTCCTGGGGTATGTCCGGGGGTATGGATAACCTCTAACAAAAGAGAGTCAAGTTTTATTACCTCTCCATTTTCTAAGTTTTTTACCTTCAGGATGGATAGAGAAAACGGGGTACCGGTAAAATAAGAAAGATTTTTTGAAGGATCGGCCAGACTTTGGGCATCGAGTTTATGGATATAAACCGGGAGGCCAAACTTGTCATCGGCGCCGATATGGTCGGCGTGGCCATGGGTATTGATAATGAAGCGCGGATTCAATTTATTCTGGTCTAAGAATTTCTGAATGCGCTCATAATCATCGCCGGGGTCGATGATAATCGCGTTACTGGTATTATCATCCGCGATGATATAACAATTTTCCTCTAAGTCACCTACGATAATCTTTTTTAATAGCATTTTAGCGAATTATATAACTTTTAATCTTTCTTGGGATATAATCCTGACTGATTTTCTTTTTAACGCTGTCTAACTTTATCTTCATCCAATCATAATTGGTGGCATTGCCCCTTCCGGAGATAATCTCGTCTTTCATGGGCAACAATTCGTTAATTTGACTACTAAGATTTGTTTGCACCTCTGGAACCAGGAGATCCTTCATTTTATTCAAATTGTTAATCAGTTCGGTGATGCACTCTACCTGTTTCTTGTGGTTCTGCCCCTCAGACAGCACTTCCATCAATTCCTGTTGCCAACCCCTCCAAAAGTTATAATAAAGCCGGTACATATCCTCGTTACTCATTACCTGCGCCGGATATTCCTGGGGTTCATAGATAACCTCTTCTACGTTTTCCTTCTCGGATTTGGCCTTACGGGTAAATTTTCTCTTTAGCGTCTGGCAACCGCACAAGGAAATCATGGAAATCGAGATAAAAATAATGAGGACTAATCTAACCGGTAATTTATCTAAGATTTTCACCTAACTCTCCTTTATTAATTTTAAAAATTCCTTTTCATCTATTATCTTAACCCCTAATCGCCTTGCCTCATTAAACTTTGAACCGGGATTTTCTCCAGCTACCACAAAGTCGGTATTTTTACTCACGCTGGAAGAAGCCGTTGCCCCAAGACCCCTTATCTTCTTTCCTGCCTCATCCCTCGTCAAGCTATTTAGCTCCCCGGTAAAAACAAAGGTTTTACCGGATATTGGTGAATTCTTAATCTCTCTTTCCGGCTCTCTGATGTTAACCCCAACCGCTTTCAACTTAGCCAGCAATTTCCTAGTCTGGGAATAGGCAAAGAATTCTGCAATTGATTCCGCCATGACCTCGCCTATCTCCGGGATATTATCAAAATCATCCCTGTCGGATTGCATTATCTTATCTAAACCGTGAAACCTTTCAGCCAATACCGATGCCGCTTTTTCTCCCACGTGACGAATTCCTAATCCAAATAAAAGTCGCGACAATGGCTGCTGTTTACTTTTGGAAATGGAAGCAAGTAAATTCTCAGCTTTTTTCTCGGCAAAAAGTTCTAATTTCAGCAGATCCTCTTTTTTAAGTAAGAATATATCCGCAAAATCATGGACTATCTTTTTATCAATCAATTGTTCAACCACCGCCTCGCCCAATCCCTCGATGTCCATTGCTACTCGGGAAGAAAAATGCAACAGGCCCCTTTCAAATTGTTTGGGGCAAGAGGAATTAATACAGCGATAGGCCACATCCCCTTCCTTCTCCTTGGTAATCTTTCCGCCGCATGCCGGACATTTTTGGGGAATCTTAAAAATCTTTTCCTTGCCAGTTCGCACCGAATCAACCACTTTTATAATGTGGGGTATCACCTCTCCCGCCCTTTCTAAAATCACCCGATCGCCAATGCGGATATCCAATCGTTTTATCTCATCGAAATTATGCAAAGTAGAATGGGTAATGGTAACTCCGCCGCATTCTACTGGTTCGAGAATGGCCACCGGAGTCAGCACCCCGGTCCTTCCTACTTGAACTTGGATATCTTTTAATCTAGTGGTAGCCTGACGGGCAGGAAATTTGTAAGCCGCTGCCCAGCGTGGGCTCTTTAAGGTAAACCCTAATTTTTCTTGCTGTTCTAAAGAATTGACCTTAATAACAATACCGTCGATTTGATAAGGTAAACTGCGCTGTTTCTCCTGCCATTTCTGGCAATAATCAATCACCTCATCCAGATTCTTGCACAGTTTGTTATTGAGATTAACCCGCAAGCCCCATTCCTTGGCCTGATTCAAGAATTCCCAATGAGTTGCAAATTTATTCTTACCTTCCAGTAAACCAAATGAATGGATAAAACAATTCAGCCGGCGCCTGGCGGTTAAACTGGAATCCAAAAGCTTTAGGGAGCCGCTGGCTGAGTTGCGGGGATTGGCAAATAAAACCTCGCCTTCCCTTTTTCTCTCTTTATTGATCTTATCAAATTCGGATATTTCCATATATATTTCACCGCGTACATCCAAGAATTTGGGATGCTCCTTGCCAAATAATCTTAACGGAATGGCCCGAACCGTCTTAAGATTATGGGTAATATCCTCTCCGGTTGCACCATCCCCGCGCGTTGCACCCAGCACGAATAGACCATTTTTATAATTCAACGAAGCGCTCACGCCGTCTATTTTCAATTCTGCAACATATTCTACCGCTGCCGTACCCAATCCCTTATGCACCCTTTTATCCCATTCCTTCAATTCTTCGATGGAATAGGTATTACCCAGGGAGAGCATCTTTACGCGATGGGTTACGGTCTTAAATCTTTCCTGAACCTCGCCGCCTACCCTCTGTGTAGGCGAATCGGCACTGCGGAGCCCGGGGAACTGTTTTTCTAAAGCCTCTAACTCTTTTATTAAATCGTCGTATTCTTTATCAGAGATTTCCGGCTGGCTTAAAACGTAATACTGGTAATCGTGATGACGGATTTGCTCACGCAACTTCTCTATCTTTTGTTTTGCAGCTGACTTTTCCATTTACTTACCAGAGACTAACCTTTCGGCTAAAAAACTGGGCAATCCTACTCTCAGGATTCCTTCTTGGGCCTGCTTTATATCGTAATCCACGCGCTTGATTTCAATTATCCCTCTGTCGCTATCATATACACAGTAGCTGGCCTGAGGATTTTTATCGCGGGGTTGACCAACGCTTCCAACATTAATGATATACTTTTTAAGCGGAGAAAGATGAAGGGGATACTCCTGGATATAGTCAATGCGATTATTATCTTTTACAAAAACCCCGGGGATATGGGTATGTCCCACGAAACAGATGTCTACGGACATCAACTCAAAGGTTACCCCGGCATCCAACTGGTCAAAGAGATAATTGAAGTCTTCCGGGCTATCCAGGCTGCCGTGGGCCAAGATGAAATTATTCTCGCTAAATACCAATTCCTGGGATTTCAGAAAACCTTTTTCCGAATCCGAAAGCCTATCCTTGGTCCATTCCACCGCCTCTAAGGCGATGGGATTAAAGTATCTGCTACTTATTAAATCTACACAGGCCCAATCGTGATTTCCAGCAACCAATATCGCATTCAAATCTTTTATCTTAGCGATACATTCCCTAGGTTGGGAGGCATACCCAACGACATCCCCTATGCAAACATATTTATCGATCCGCTCTTGGCTATACGCCCTTAAGACTGAATCTAGGGCGGGTAAATTACTGTGCACATCGGAAAAAATTCCATACCGCATATCTAATAGGCTATCCCAAAATCAGAAAACTCTCCCGTTGCCTCAGACCACTCCACTTCCTTGTTTCTGATGTAAGAGGTAAAGGCATCCTCTACCTGCTCCAAGAACAGTTTTAGCTGACCTTCTTCCCCTTCGGCGGTTATCTCCACGCTGCCATCACGCCTGTTCTTTACCCAGCCGGTTAAATTAAGCCTAACCGCAATATGTTCTACGGTATACCTAAAACCTACTCCCTGCACCCTACCGTGATAGCTGGCATGAACACGTTTCATATTAATTTTGTCGGGGAGGTGGGACTTGTCCGCCACAGAAAATGGAAATTTTCTGTGGCGAGACCTCGTCAATCCCAAATTTGTTTTGGGATTGGCGGGAACCTACAACCTTCATTTCCCTGCAGGACTTAAGTTCCCACCAGTACTAAATAGTCTGGTCGGGGCGGACAGACTTGAACTGTCGGCCTCTTGGTCCCGAACCAAGCGCTCTACCAAACTGAGCCACGCCCCGAGCTATTTTCTATCTGGTAGCGAAATCTCGCCAAGCCTTATGGCGTCCTCCATAAAACTTGGCGGACGCCATCCGCCCTTCACTTTGGAGGATGGCGGATGAGCTACTCCCCGTAGATTATCAAAATAGTTTATCATTTTAAGGGATTTTCGTCAATTAAAGGCTGGAATTTAGGAAAACGCTGAGGAGAGCGGAACTTCTAACTTTGCGCTGGTTTAAGGCTAAAGGCTATCTTAGCCTCAGCTACCTTGGTGTCTCTTACCAAGGCCACTGCATTAAAGACGCCCAACTTGGAAAGAAATTTTACCGGAGTAATTTCCAAGCGTAGCTGATCGCCGGGGAAAACCGGATTGAAGAACCTGGCTTCCACCTTTCCCAGATAAAAAATAGAGCCTAGCGGTGGTTTTTTGCTGTAATGAAAAAATACGATGCCGGACTGGGCCATAGCTTCGATTATCAGCACCCCCGGCATAACCTTTTCTGCTGTGAAATGGCCCTCAAAGAATTGTTCGCCTATGGAGACATTCTTAATAGCCACCAATTTCTCGTTTTCCCTCAATTCAATAACGCGGTCGATCATCAGAAAGGGAAATCTCTGCGGCAAAATTTTCTTAATATCTTCTATAGAGAGCATCTCTTTTCCTCCACTTAACGCATGGCCAAGCCGCCATCGACAATAAGTACTTGCCCGGTGATATAATTTGCTCGGGGAGACAATAAGAACATAACTGCATTGGCAACATCTTCACAACTGCCGAATTTTCCCATAGGAATATTCTTTAACAATTTCTCCTGATAATCCGGCTTAAGGCCATCCACCAATTCGGTATGGATATAGCCGGGGGCAACTGCATTCACTCGGATATTGTAGTTAGCCACTTCCTTGGCTAAAGCCTTGGTAAAACCAATTATTCCGGCCTTGGCCGCAGCATAGTTGGTCTGGCGGTCGGTACCGATTATGCCGCTAACCGAGGATATATTAACGATGTCTCCGCTTTTTTGCTTCAGGAAGGTGACTATGGTTGAACGACAGGAATTAAATGCTCCGGTCAAGTCGGTATCTATTACTTCCTGCCAATCGTTTTTCTCCATTAGCATTAAGGCCTTGTCTTTAATAATTCCCGCATTGTTAATAAGGACATCCAGGCGGCCGAATCTTTGTTTGACCGCTTCAACCCATTTTTTCACTGCCTCAAAATCCCTTACATCGCATTGCACTGCCAAGGCCTTACGCCCCAAACCCTCTATTTCTTTCTGCAAAGATTCGGCCGCATCCTTGGCTTTCAAATAGTTAAAAGAAACATCCGCGCCTTCTTTTGCTAAACGCAGGGCAATCTCCCGGCCAATGCCCCTGCTGGCTCCGGTCACTATCGCTACTTTATCTTTCAATTCCATTATGAATACCTCCGGATAATCAAACTGGTATTATTCCCACTAGGACCGAAGGAATTTATCATTACATGATTAAGTTGCGCCTTGCGGGACTTATTCGGCACATAATCCAAATCGCAGGCATCATCCTTTTCTTTATAATTTATCGTCGGTGGAATAAAACCTTTTTTGACCGCTCCTACCCCGGCTGCCACTTGTAAGGCCCCGGAAACGCTATAGCACTCGCCAGTCATGGACTTAACGGAGCTAACCGGAATCTTCCTGGCGTATTCTCCAAAAACCTCCTTGATGGCTAATGTCTCAATGGCGTCAGCAGCCACAGTAGAATTGGCATTGGCGCAGATATAATCAATATCCTTAGGCTGTAGTTTGGCCTCTCCCAATGCCATCCGCATTGCCTCAATAATTCCCGTCCCCCGGGGATTATATTTATTCAACCTGAAGGGATCGAAACGTAAACCAAAGCTCACCACCTCTGCCATAATTTCTGCCCTTCTTTGCTTGGCTGATTCCAAATCTTCCAGAACCAACAAAACCGCTCCTTCGCCCAAAACAATACCATCGCGTCTTTTATCAAATGGACAACTTAGGGCCGGATGGGAATTCTTAGTGCCGGACATAAATTTCAATTTATAAAACCCCAGAAAGGTCTGTATGCACATCTCTTCCACGCCACCGGCAAAGACTATTTTTGCCCGATCCCAATTCAGAAAATCAATGGCATAGGTAATGGCATCAAGGCTGGCGGAAAAACCAGTGGAGATAGTAGTATTAAAACCCTTAATGTTGTGCCAAATGGAAACCTGACTGGCCGGGGAATTAATTACCGTGTTGGGAAAAAACGCCGGATTAACCGAGCGGGGACCTTCTCTTAATGCCTGCTTGTCAAACTCGCTGATACTGTAAACACTGCCCAAAGTGGTGCCAACAGAAACGCCGATATCTTCGGTATTCTCATCGGTAATGTTTAATTTAGCATCGTCCTTGGCCAGTTTTGCCGCGGAACAAATCAATTTGGTGCTGCGGTCAAGGGAGCGCAGGCCTTTTTCACCCATAAACTTCTTGGGATCAAAATCTTTAATCTCTCCGGCTACCTTGACATTTAAATCGGCGGTATTAAATATGCTAACGTCCTTAACACCGCTTTTACCTTCTTCCAGAGCCTTCCAATATTCGTCTCTACCAATACCGTTGGAAGCCAATACTCCGATACCAGTAATCACGATTCTTTTAGCCACCATGATTCTAAAATATCATTTCAGCGATTAAATGTCAATGGTTCGACTATGCTCACCATTGATACTGAAGCGGAGTCGAAGGTATCAATTATTTGCGCAAAAGCGAGTCCAATTGCTTGGCCATCATATCTACTTCAATATTTACCTTTGCCGAATGGCCCTTAAATCCCAGGGTGGTATTCTTTAGAGTGTGCGGAATTATGTAAACGCTGAAAACATTGCCTTTAATTTCACCGACGGTAAGACTGATACCATCTACGGAAACCGAACCTTTGGGCGAGAGATACTTAAGTAAACCTTTATCTATAACGATATCGAATACCGTATTCCGGGAAAGAATTTTCTTGCTGCGGATAATGCCCACCCCGTCGATATGCCCAGATACCAAGTGTCCGCTTACGCGGTCGCTGAATCTTAAAGCCCGCTCTAGATTTACCCTTTCCCTTAACTTTAAATCTCCCAAATTGGTTTTTTTCAAGGTTTCGGACATTACTTCAAAACTCAAATTCTTAGCTTCCAATTTGGTAACGGTAAGGCAAACCCCGTTTACCGAAATGCTGTCGCCAACCTTAATCCCCTCCGCAACCTTTTCTGCGCTTATAGTAATCTGGCGCAAACCTTGGCGATCTGCAATCTCAACTATAGTTCCTAATTCTTCAACTATTCCGGTGAACATATCCTTCTACCCAAATATCCTCGTTTATCCTTCTTACCTCCACATGGTGCAATCTTACCGCAGAACGGATAAATTTTATACCCTCTCCGCCAAAGGAATCTATCGCATTTCTGCCACCGATAATCTTGGGGGCAATGAAAAAGTATATCTTGTCTACCAAACCTTCCTTTAATAAGGCGGCATTTATTTCGCTTCCACCTTCGACCAAGATATTGGAGATCTCTAAATCAGCCAATTTCCTTAATAGCGTCTTTAAGGCCACCCTCTGCCTACCGGCAATTAAAACTTTTATTCCCCGCTTTTGAAATCGTCCGATTCTATCGCGGGGAGCGGAATGGGTAGCTACAACTATTATATTATGCGGATCAGTCTGATAAAATATCTTGGCGTCAAACGGAAGCCTTAAGGAAGAATCAATAACAATCTTTTTAATTGCCTTGCCCGGGCAATTTAAGTAAGGATTGTCTTTAATAACCGTATTTATCCCCACCAGAATCGCATCGTAGAATTTGCGCAAATTATGAGTGAACTTACGGGTTCTTACTGAAGTAATCCATTTGGCATCTCCGGTCCTAGTGGCTATTTTACCATCCAGGCTCTGGCCGACCTTAATAGTCACGAAAGGATGTTTTTGGGTGATATATTTTATGAACGGTTCGTTAATCCTTTCCAATTCCTTTTCCAGAAAACCCACCCTTACCTTAATCCCATTCTTCCTTAAAATTCCTATCGACCTACCGTTGTTAAGGGGATTGGGGTCCTTCATCCCCACCATAACTTCCTTAATTCCGCTTTTTAAAATGGCCTTTACGCAAGGCGGGGTGCGGCCAAAATGGGAACAGGGTTCTAAGGTTACATATAATTTAGCTCCTCTGGCCTTTTCCTTGGCCTCTCTCAATGCCATAATTTCTGCGTGCGGCAATCCAGCCCGCAGGTGAAAACCCCTGCCAACAATTTTATTATTTCTTACAATTACAGCCCCCACCATGGGATTGGGCCATGTCTTTCCCTTGGCCTTTAGCGCCAATTGCATTGCTAATTTCATAAGGTGCAAATCACGTGCCATGAATCTTCTCTTTTGCCTGCCTTAATCTTTCCACCAACTCATAGGAAACCTTTATCCTGCCCATTAAAATCTTTGCCTTGGCCTTACCGTGATCATCCGAACCTCCGGTAGTAAGCAGGTGATGTTTCTGGCAAAGGTCTTTATAATAACTGATGGTCTTCATGGTGTATTCTGGATAATAAACCTCTAAACCCATTAAGCCATCTTTAATGAAGCCGGGGATCAATTCATCTTTATCTAAATTGTAAGGATGTGCCAGGACCGGAATGCCCTTAGCCTGCAAAACCAATTTTATAGCCTTTTTGGGAGACAGCTTGAATTTACTTACATAAGCCGGGCAATTGTCGCCAATATATTTTCTGAATGCCTCGGGGATACTGGAAACCAATTTGTGTTTTTGCATTACCATTGCCAGGTGTACCCTACCTACAGCCGCCTTCCCCGCCCTGCAGATTACCTCGTCGGCATCGATTTTCTCAATACCTTGTTCTTTTAATTTATCGACCATCTCATAAATCCGGTTAACCCTTACCCGGCGTAATTCCTTCAATTTGCTTAGGAATTCCTCATCGTGATGGTCGATTAGATAGCCTAAGATATGCACCTCTTTATTGTCTACCTCGGCAGTAAGCTCTACCCCGGGGATAATCTCAATGGAAAATTCCTGGGCAATATCTTTAGCAATATCGATCGCCTCTATGGTATCGTGGTCAGTAATACTGATTGCGGATAGGCGGTGTTTGTGGGCTAGCCTTACCACCTCTTCGGGAGAAAAGGTGCTATCGGAAAAATTGGTATGGAGGTGCAAATCGGCATATTCCATTATTGATGTTAGGCTTTAACGGGTGAGGCTTTTTTATGTAGGCATTCGGTTTTATGAATCTTATCCACTATTCCGTTGATGAATCTGCCGGAATTCACGTCGCCGTATCTTTTTGCCAATTCAACCGCCTCATTGATGGTAACCTTGGGCGGGATATCTGACAGATACAGAAGCTCAAAGGTAGCCATGCGCAGGATATTCCTGTCCACCACTGCCATGCGCTTCAATTCCCAGTTGTCGGCAAATTTGTCTATCTTTCCATCGATATCGGCTAATTTTTCAATCACGCCTTTTATCAGGCTATCGGCAAATTCCCGTACGCTGGCCTCAACCTCTTCCTGGTTCTGCCAGAAGAAATCGAGTTCCTTTACGACCGGGTCCTTAGTGATATCGATCTGATAAAGAAATTTTAGCGCCAGATCTCGCGACAAGGTCCTTTTGCGCATTTATTTTATCTTCTCAATCAAACTAACCATCTCAATGGCATTAAGGGCTGCGTCCTTACCTTTATTACCGTCTTTGGTTCCGGCCCGTTCGATTGCCTGCTCAATGGTATCGGCGGTTATCACCCCAAATATCGTCGGGACCCCGGTATCGAGACCAACCTTGGCAATACCCTTGGCCACCTCGGAAGCGATGTAATCAAAATGCGGCGTGGCACCCCTGATTACCGTACCTAAACAGATAACGGCATCATAAGATTTGGTTTTGGCCATACGCATCGCAATTGCGGGAATCTCATAAGCCCCGGGGACCCAAACCACAGAGATTTCATCCTCTTTTACGCCATGGCGCACCAACACATCCACGCAACCATCAATGAGCTGTTTGGTAATAAAGTCATTGAAGCGTGAAGCCACAACGGCGAAGTTCTTACCTTTCGGCGTCAGATTTCCTTCTAATGTTTTTACCATTTTCCTCCTCCTTCAGTGAGCAGACGATTTACGGAAACTTTAGTTAACGTAAATCGTAGCCCTGGTTTTTAATTAGCGTCTGCGAACTGATCCCGCCCTTTCTACTATGAAGCGACACTTCGAAACAAGAAAGGGCGGGTCAAATTCGGACATACGACTTACGTCGCTTACGCTCCATAAGTCGTTTCCTCATTTGACAAGATATGTCCTAACTTTTCCTTTTTGGTCTTTAAATATTCCTTATTTAACGGATTGGTGGGTATCTGCAGCGGGATCCTTTCTACCACCTCTAGATTATAACCTTCCAATCCCACGATCTTGCGCGGATTATTGGTTAAAAGCCTAATTTTCTTTACTCCTAAATCCACCAAGATTTGTGCACCTATTCCGTAATCCCTTAAATCCGGGGCAAAACCCAGGGCCTCATTGGCCTCAACGGTATCCATTCCCTTATCCTGCAGATTATAGGCCTTGATTTTATTTACCAGACCGATACCCCTCCCTTCCTGATTCATATAAAGGATAACTCCGGCACCTTCATGCCTTATCATCTCCATGGCCTTTTTTAATTGCAACCCGCAATCGCACCGCAGAGAACCGAAGACATCTCCCGTCAAACACTCGGAATGCACCCTTGCTAAAACCGGTTTATCGGGCTCCAATTTACCCCTTACCAAGGCAATGTGATTCAACCCATCAATTTTGGATTCGTAAACATAAATTTTAAATTCGCCATACTCTGTCGGAAGCTTGGCCTGAGAAATTGAAGTAACCAATTTTTCTCTCCGGCGGCGAAACTCTATTAAATCAGCAATGGTACAAATTTTTAAATCGTGCCTCTGGGCAAAGTCAATCAACTGCGCCGTCCTAGCCATGGTGCCATCATCATTCATGATTTCGCAAATTACACCCGCCGGATAAAGCCCTGCCAATCGCGCCAAATCCACCGCTGCCTCGGTATGCCCAGCCCGCACCAAAACCCCGCCTTTTTGCGCCTTTAAAGGAAACAAGTGCCCGGGAGTCACTAAATCTTCTGGCTTGGTGTTGGGGTCTATCAACACCTTGATGGTTTGGGCGCGGTCGTAGGCAGAAATTCCAGTGGTAATCCCGAAACTGGCATCAACCGAAATCATCCAGGCAGTACTGAAGGGATCCTTAGTTGCCCGATGGCGTTTGGACAGGGCATCTAACATGGGATGAAGATTAAGCGTGATTAATCTCTCTTCTTCCATGGGCACGCAGATTAATCCGCGCGCCTCTTTGGCCATAAAATTGATGTCCTCTGGCTTGGCAAAAGAGGCGGCCATGATTACATCGCCTTCATTCTCACGGTCCTCATCATCAACGACGATGACCATCCTGCCTTGCTGGATATCTTCAATTATCTCTTGGATGGTGTTAAAATGCATGCTTCTTCTCCCTTATCATCCGCCTTCGCCCTTCAAATAACAAAAGATGGTATGGGCTTCGGTGGATTATTTTCTGACAGCGACTTATGTTCGCTATCATCCTTCGACTTCGCTCAGGACGAACCCTGAGTGAAATCGAATGGGTCGTTCTATAAGTCGCGTCATCAAATAAAAAAAGTCCCGAAACGAACTCTCGGGACTAGAAGGATCCACGTAATAACTTTTAGCTTTCTCCCATCTAGACTTTTTCGCCAAATTACTTTAGCGAATCCGCCATGTCTTGTGGCGGAAACTATTGGCTCAAGATTTACACTTGATCAAACCGCCAAGTTTCATGGCGGTCTCGTGGGCTTTCACCACCAGTCGGGAATTTCACCCGTGTCCCGAAAGCGTAATTACTATACCATAGAAATCTAATCTGTCAATATTTTTATCGTCTCCGCCAGCGGGGGTCAAAATTATAATTGCTATTGTGTTGAGCGGTTATTATAATGATGCTATGGCAAGATTAGAGGATACGATTGCTAAATTTCTTACCCGCAAAGAAAAAACCGTGGCAGTTGCTGAATCATGCACTGGGGGATTACTCTCGCATAGGCTGACTAATATCCCAGGAAGCTCCAAATATTTCAAATTAGGTGTGATTGGTTACTCAAATGAAAGTAAGATCGCTATCCTTAAGGTTTCACGAAAGGATTTAAATGATTCCGGGGCGGTTAGCCAATCAGTGGCTATAGCCATGGCCAAGAACATCCGCCGAATAGCCCATACCGATTTTGGATTAAGCATTACGGGTATTGCCGGGCCAAGCGGGGCAACGGTAAAGAAACCGGTAGGCCTGGTCTTTATATGTTTAGCGAAGAAAAATGGGGCCTTTTGCCATAAATTTATCTTTAAGGGCAAAAGGCCCTCCATCAAAAACCAATCCGCAGATGCTGCCTTAAAAATCCTCAAGCAGCACCTTTAATTATGACCGGAACTCTCCGCACCTTCATTGCCATTGAACTTGATCCCCTCATCCGCCAAGAACTAGCCAAGCTTCAAAAAGAACTTAATAAATCCGGCGCAGATGCCAAATGGGTCAAGCCGGAAAATATTCATCTTACCCTGAAATTCCTCGGTGACACACCGATTAATAAGATTGAAACCATCAATAGTATCTTACAAGAGATCGCCAATCAATTTAATAGTTTTGAGATTTCCTTATCGCAGATAGGCACCTTCCCCAAAGTAGACTCGCCCCGGGTAATCTGGGTGGATATAATTCAGGGCAAAGAAGCTGTGTTAAAGTTGGCTGGAGAGATCGAAGATAAATTTCTGCAGGTGGGATTTCCCAAGGAAGGTAGGGCCTTTCAGGCCCATGTGACCATTGCCAGAATCAGGTCACCGCTGAATAAAATTAATCTGGTCAAACAAATAAAAGAAATAAAACCGCCTCAATTTACTCAAGCGGTAGATAAACTCACCTTTTTTAAAAGCACCCTTACCCCGCAGGGGCCTATCTATGAAATCCTGAAAGAAATAAGCCTTAAGACCAGTTGAAAAATAATCCAGGTATAAACCCCTACCGCGATATCATCCAACATTATTCCTAGACTTCCGGAAAGCTTTTCCAATCTATCCGCCGGAGGCGGCTTGACCGCATCGAGGCCGCGAAAGATAAAAAAGGCTAAAATAGCCAGAGGAAGGCGGAAGGGGAATAATAACAGGGCAATCAACATTCCAGAAACTTCGTCTATGACTACCTCTCTGGGGTCGTGGCGGCCAAAAATCCTTTCGCAGCGACCTGACACCAAAAAACCCAAGACAGTAATCAGAATAGTAACTAAACCATAAGCCCAAATATTATTTCTTAATAGCCAAAAAACCAACAAGCCTGCCAGACTGCCAACCGTACCTGAGGCCAGGGGAAAATAACCCACACCAAAAAAGGTACCCAGTAACTTACTTAATTTGTCAGCCATAGATTCCTCTGCCGCCAGAGAAAGGAAATCCCCGAGACCAAAGTCAAAACCACGGTAATAAACATCAGCAGCCAAATCCCCGCATCAAAATAACTTCCGATATGATTCGGCCAAGTAAAATAAGTCTGCATAATTTCTCTAAAGATTAGAAACAAAAGAATCGAAAATATGGCTACCATCTGAGAGACGGTTTTATGTTTACCCGCGGTTTCCGCTGCCAAGACCTTGCCTTTACTGATAGCAAATAATCTTAACCCGGTGATAATTATCTCTCTACTAAAAATTAACAATACCATCCACGCGCTCACCAGTTGCATCTGCACAAATGCCATAAAGGCGGCTAAGATTAAAATCTTGTCGGCAATGGGATCCATCAATTTACCGAAGCTGGTAATCTGATTCATTCGGCGGGCCAAGCGGCCGTCATAGAAATCGGTCAATGAGGCCAGGATAAAAATTATCAATGCGCCAATCTTCGCCCACAAACCTTCGCAGAAAAGAAAGGCCATAAAAACAAAGGTAAGAATAATGCGCAGTACGGTTAATTTGTTGGGAAGGTTCATATCTGTTTGCCTACTAAATCATACTCCAGGGTATCGGTTATTCTGACGCTTGCAAAATCTCCCGGCTGCAATTTCTTATTGGCGTGAACATAAACCAAACCATCCACCTCGGGCGCGTCGTATTCGGTCCTGCCTAAATAAATATTGTCGCCCTTTTCACCTTTTTCGTCAATCAAAACCTGCATCTTCCTATTCATAAATTGCTGATTTATACCTCTGGCTATATCCTGCTGGCGGCTCATGATTAAATCAAACCGCTCCTGTTTCACCTTCTCAGGAACCTGACCCTTGAAATGATAGGCTGCGGTGCTTTCCTCGCGGGAATAGATAAAGGCGCCGAGGCGCTCAAACCTCTCCTCTTCTATGAACTTGAACAATTCCTGGAATTCTTTTTCCGTCTCACCGGGAAAACCCACAATCAAGGAAGTCCGAATCGCGACGCCGGGGATATTTTTTCTGATTTTCTCAACCAGTCTTAGGGTCTTATCCTTGGTTATCTTGCGGTTCATTAATTTTAAAATACGGTCATTGATATGCTGCAGAGGTAAATCAATATATTTACAAAGCCTCTTTTCTTTTTTATAGACTTCAATCAGCGAATCGTCGAAATGATTAGGATGGGTATACAAAAGGCGCACCCATTTGATGTTATTTACTTCCTGCAGAATTTTCTGCAAGAGCTGAGACAACTTTGACGCGCCAAACAAATCCCTGCCGTAAGAGGTGGTATCCTGACCGATGAGATTTATTTCTCTAACCTTCTTTTTATCCAGGCCTCTTACTTCCTTGATCACGGATTCCATAACCCGACTCTTAAAGGGGCCCTTTATCTTCGGAATAACGCAATAGCTACACCTATTGTTACAACTCTCACAGATCTTCACATAGGCAAAGTGTTTCTCGGTCAAAAGGTAACGCTGAAAATCTAATTTATCCTCGAGATTAAGTCTTCCCACAAAGGCATCGATCTCCTTAAGGTGTTTGGCCAATTCAACGTGGTATCTCTGCGGCAGGCAGCCGGTAACAATAATCTTTTTTAATTTGCCTTCTTTCTTCAAACCCACTACCCGCTGAATCACCTCAAGAGATTCTTCTTTTGCCTCTTTTATAAAAGAACAGGTATTGATGATTCCTATATCGGCCTTATCAATGTCTACTATTGAGTAGCCCTTTTTGTTGAGTCTACCCAAAATTACCTCTGAGTCTACCAGGTTGCGCGCGCACCCCAAACTAATAATCCCGACCTTTAATAGTCTCATAAAAAATTTTTAAAATGGAGCATTAGCAACAAGTCCCTAAAGATTAAAATATCCTTGGCATCTGTGATGCCAAGGATTATCCGCCAAAATTCCCATTATACATTATTCATTCAGCGAACATCCCCGCCTGACCGTCGGGCAGGCGCCGCAGTCCCGACTAAGCCAAAGGCGAACGTCGGGATCGGGACGAAGGCGGATAAAAAACCGTCAGCACGAATATTGCTAACGGTTTAATGAGAGGAAAATCGATTACCGTGGCTGCCCCACAGAAATACCTTCTTTGGTAATCTTAACATTCTTTATTGCCTCTCCTCTTCTGCCTAAAGGTTTGAGGCGCTCTCCATTTACTTCCAATTCCACCGCCGCAGCATCCCCTAAAGAGAATTCGATTTTATCCTTGGCATGCCAAGTCTCCGATAATCCCCTGCGGAAAATGCCTTGAAAAACGGTCTTTCCGTCGGATTTTATATGCATCCAGACGTTGTCCTTGGCCCTGACCGCCAATTTGAGCTGGGAGGACAACTTTTTAATGGGGATATTTTCTTCCTTGGTCAAAGCTAAAACCACGGTAGCATGTCTGGGGGTAACCGTTCTGCTGCGTTTATGCCTAACTAAGGTAACCGCTAACAATATCACCAGCAAAATTACCGCCAGCGGAATCACTAATTTTAATGCCGCCATAAACTGAGGTTTTTGCAGAGGAAAAGAAAACTCTTTCTTGGGCTGTTCATCTTTTACCTTGATCTTCCGTTCTTCGGGAGGGGGAAGATTGAGGTTAAATCCTTCGATGATTGCCTTGGGTTCCAACCCCAAAAAACTGGCATAAATCTTTAAAAAACCTTTTAAATAAATAGAATTGACATTATGAGGAGTCTCGCCTTTTTCCAGCGCCCGCAAAACCCCGATATGAATTTTGGTCTTATTCTGCGCCTCTTCAAGACTGATCTTTTTTGCCTCGCGGGTCTGTCTTAATCTCTCTGCAGCTTCCTGTCTATTGCCCATTGCCTTCCCTGTCCTTCAACCATTCGTCCTTATCTACCAGTATCTCTCTGGGTTTACTGCCGCGATATGGCCCGATGATTCCCTCTTGTTCCATAGAATCAATTAAGCGGGCTGCCCGGGTATAGCCCAGACGCATCCTTCTTTGCAAAATGGAAACCGAGGCCTGATTGCTTTCCAGAATCATCTTCACCGCCTCGTCGAATAATTCGTCCTTTTCCGCAAAAACGAAACTCGCGCTCTTGGCCTGTTCCCTTATTATCTCTTCTTCGTAAATCGGCTCCTGCTGGGTCTTGATAAATTCTACTACGCGTTCAATCTCCTTATCGCGCACCAGGCTACCTTGTGCGCGGATGGGTTTGGCCTCTCCGGGCTGCAAGAAAAGCATATCGCCCCGGCCCAACAATTTATCTGCGCCATTCATATCCAGCACCGTGCGGGAATCCACCTTGGATGCTACCTTAAAGGAAATCCTCGCCGGGAAATTTGCCTTGATTACCCCGGTAACAACATCCACCGAAGGTCTTTGCGTAGCTAAAATCAAATGGATGCCGACAGCACGCGACAATTGCGCCAGGCGGGTAATGGCATTCTCAATGTGATTTGCCGCAACCGCCATCAAATCTGCCAACTCATCGATAATTACCACGATGTAGGGAAGTTTTTCCGATTTGGCATTATAGGCATCGATATTTCTTACCCCGGACTTGGCCAACATAGAATAACGCTGTTCCATTTCTCCCACCAACCAATTCAAGGCCACGGAAACCTTTTTAGGATCGGTTACCGCCGGACATAACATATGGGGAATTCCGGAAAAAGGTGCCAGCTCAACCATCTTAGGGTCAACCATCAAAAACTTTATCTCTTGGGGAGTGGCAGAATAAAGCATGGACATAATCAAAGTATTTACGCAGACGGTCTTGCCTGAACCGGTTGTCCCGGCAATCAAAAGGTGCGGCATATCAGCCAAGTCGGCAACCACCACCCGACCGGTAATATCTTTTCCCAGGGCCAATTTTAACTTGGAATCTGAATTCCGGAATTCATCGGTTAAGAAAACTTCTTTCAAATAAACCAGGCTGGATTGGGTATTCGGAACCTCAACCCCTACACGGCTCTTGCCCGGAATCGGGGCCACGATCCGCACGCTCTGCGCCTTCATAGCCAGGGCGATATCGTCGGAAAGCGCGGTAATCCGTCCCACCTTAACCCCCGGTGCCGGTTCCAATTCATAACGGGTAATGACCGGGCCGCGCTCAATATCGGCAACGTGGGCGGAAACCCCAAAATCCGCCAAGGTATCTTCCAGAATCTTGGCGCTACTTACCAAATCCTCTTTAATCTGCCGGGAGGATAACGGGGGAGGCTCATCCAACAAATCTAAAGCCGGCAACTTGTAATCCCCGATTACCCGCTCTTTTTCCTTAGCCGGTTCGGACTCTTCCCCCTGAGTAGGCTTAACCTCCCTTATGGCAAGTTTGGACGCGGGCTTGGTTTCTATTTTAGCTTCTTTTTCTTTAATCTCTATTCTGGGCTGGGCTTTGGGCTTTTCTAAGATTGGACCGGGGGTAACTACCGGTTTTGCCCGGGGGGTTAATTTAATTATCCTTTCTTTAATCTTAAAATTATTCTTTATCCTTCTGAAAAAATCCCCCAATTCCAAGACCGTGCCGAATATAAACGGCGAGATTAAGAATTCGCCGATCAAAATCAGAGACAAAATCCCCAAGGTACTTAAAATAATATAGCTTCCTAATTTTCCAAAATATTTAGTGAGAAAATCGGCAAATACCAAACCCACGATCCCGCCGCGCTTCATGCGGAAGAAATTATCCCCGGCGCCGATCATGCTGAACAGCCCGCTTAAAACCACAAATAAAACAATGAAACTGATTATCTTGGAAAAACGAAAGCCCAGATCCTTGCCGGAAAACTTATTCCATGCCCAGAAAAAAAGAAATAAGACCATGGAATAGGCGCTCCAGCCTACGAGAAAAAAGAAGATTCCCGCAAGATAGGCGCCGAAAAGACGGATGAAATTGTGTGGTGGGTTATTGGGATGAGAGGTGTAAAACGGTAAATCGAGGGGATCGAATGAAATTAGACTGGCTAAAATGATTAAGGCAGAGGCGACGATAACAATCGCCTTAATCTCACTAATATAACGCTGTTTCATTCTGCTTGCTTTTTACTTAAATTTATGCGGCCCAGCTCGTCGATTTCTATAACTTTGACCTTTACCTCGTCTCCTAACTTGACGACGTCTTCCACGCTCTTGACGTATTCTTTGGAAAGTTCTGAGATATGAATCAGACCTTCCTTGCCGGGCAATATCTCGCAAAAGGCACCGAAATTGGTAATCCGTTTAATCTTTCCGTTGTAAACCTTTCCCACTTTAGCCTCTTCGGTTAAACCATTGATTATCTCTACGGCCCTGTTTGCCGCTTCGGAATCGGTAGAGGCGACCAGAACCGTTCCGTCATCTTCTATATCAATGGTGGTGCCGGTAGTTTCAATAATCTTGCGGATGGTTTTTCCTCCCGGGCCGATAACCTCGCCGATTTTCTCCGGGTTAATCTTAAAACTAATGATCCGGGGGGCAAAGGTAGAAAGTGACTCGCGCGATTTGGAGATGGTTGCCTGCATCTTATCTAAAATCTTCATCCGCGCGCTATTCGCCTCCCTTACCGCCTGGGTCAGAACCTCTAAACTGATACCCTGAATCTTTAAATCTAATTGGATGGCATTAATGCCCTGTTTCGTACCGGCCACCTTAAAATCCATATCCCCGAAATGATCCTCCAGGCCGTTGATGTCGGTTAAGAGGATATTTTTATTCCCTTCGCTAACCAGACCGATGGAAATTCCGGCCACGCTTTCTTTTATCGGAACACCAGCGTCCATCAATGACATGGAAGTGGCGCAAACCGTTGCCATACTCGAAGAGCCGTTTGACTCCAATATCTCGGAAACCACCCTGACGGTATAAGGAAATTGTTCTTTGGTGGGCATCACTGCCCGCAAAGACCTTTCTGCCAAGGCGCCGTGTCCTATCTCGCGCCTGCCAGGGCCCCTTACCGGTTTTACCTCTCCAACGCTAAAAGGCGGAAAGCTATAGTGCAACATAAAAGATTTATAGCTTTTACCCTCCAAGGCCTCAATCATCTGCTCGTCGGAACGGCTACCCAGGGTCGTTACGGCTAAACTCTGGGTCTGCCCGCGGGTAAATAAACTGGAGCCATGGGTGCGGGGCAAAACCCCCACCTCGCAGGTAATGGTCCGGATATCCTTAAAGCTTCTTCCGTCAACGCGCTTGCCCTCTTCTAAAATCAATCTTCTAACCTCTGCCATTTCCTCTTCAATTAAGGCAACCTTCACATCCTCGGCGGTAATCTCCCTATTCTTTATCAAACCGGCAAAGACGGTTAAATCGGCGGATAATTCCTTCCATAAACCATCCAAAGATTCCTCGCGCACTTCCTTTTGAGGAATCTGACAAATTTTGCGTAACTTATCGATGGATAAATCCTTTACCTTCTTTATTAATTCCGGGGCCACCAAATTTAAATCAAAGCTTACCTTTTCTTTCCCGGCTGACTTTATCAACTCCTTCTGCACGGCAATGGAGGTCTGCAATTCCTTATGGCCGAATGCCAAAGCCTCCAGAACCTTTTCCTCCGGAACTTCCTTGGCATTACCTTCAATCATGATGATACTTTTTTCCGTACCCACCACGACCAAATCCAGAATCCCTTTTTCTCTTTCTGCATACGTAGGGTTAACGACAAGCTGTCCCTCTATCAAACCAACCCGGCAGGCACCTATAGGCCCCTGAAAAGGAATTTCGGAAATGGACAGCGCAGCCGAGGCGCCGATTACTGCCAAGGTGTCGGGGTCATATTCGCCGTCGCTGGAAAGGACAATGCCTACCACCTGCACTTCATGGGAAAGCCCCTTAGGGAAAAGCGGCCTGATGGGCCGGTCTATCAGGCGGGCGGCTAAAATCTCACTTTCCGAAGGCCTGCCTTCGCGCTTGAAAAAACCGCCGGGGATTCTTCCCGCGGCATAGGTCTTTTCCTGATATTCTACGGTTAAGGGAAAGAAAACCACCCCGGCCTTGGCCTCCTGAGAAACACAGACGGTAACCAATACTACGGTTCCGCCGTAGCTTACCGTTACCGCGCCGTTAGCCTGCTTGGCCAGTTTGCCCGTCTCCAAGATTAAATCCTGGCGACCAAACGCTATTTGCTTTCGTTCTAAACTCATTTATTTTCCCTCACTTACGTAGGTTTAACTTGGTTAGGATTTCTTCGTATTTCTTGGGGTCAACCTTTTTGAGATAGCTCAAGAGGCGTCTACGCTTACTCACTATTTGTAGGAGGCCACGGCGGGAACCAAAGTCTTTTTTGTGCGATTTGAAATGTTCCGAAAGAACATTTATCCTCTCGGTAAACAAGGCAATCTGCACCGCAGCTGAACCGGTATCTTTTACGTGTCCCTTGTAACCGTCGATTACTTCCTTTTTCTTTTCTTTAACTAAAGTCAATTGTTTTCACCTCCCAATTAGTCATAACTTTTAGAAATTATATTGTACTATCTTTTTACTTTGAAGTCAACACCTTACTCTATTAACGTTTTTGAACCACGGAGGAGGGACAAATCTGATTAAAGGCGCAATAGGTGCAGGCCATATAGGTAGGTTGGGCAGTAAAGTCGCGGTTACGGATACCGGCCGATGCCTCCTTAATTTTTTCCATCGTCTTCTTCAGGTCATCACCGGTCTTTTGGGCAGAGCCCACTATGCCCGATTCTAAGAAATGCAGCTCTACCCTTTCCGGCAGATGTTGAAAGAGATTCTGATAAGCCAGACAGTAAATGGAAAGCTGCAAGCTATCCTTGGTTCTTTTATCCGCATCCTTTTGCTTCTTGATATCCGAAGATTTAAAATCCACTATGACTATTTCTCTGTCCCTTTCGTCAATCCTGTCCCAGCGGCCGACGATCCGGTCATTATCTAAACAGAAGGAGAATTCCTTTTCGATAAATTTGGGGACAATCTTGGCCTTTTCCTGTTCTTTATAGAACCTACTTAATGCCTTTCTGCCCACTTCTAATCTTTGCTCTATATGCTCTTTAGCCAGGAATCCTTCGGGCTTAAAAGACCGTTCAAACTCCTCAATCACATCATCTTCGGAAATCGGTGCGCCTTTGATTTTAAACTGATGGTATTTCTGCACCGCATCATGCAGGGCCTTACCGTAAAGCACGGTATGGTGTTCCATAATGGGGACGCGCAATATATGGACGTATTTATATTTCAAGGGACAGGTTAAGTAATCGTCAACCTGATAATAACTTAAATTGATAAGTTCATTATCCTTGGGCTGGGTAAGAATTAGAGGCGGCGTCTTGGCTGGCGGCGCGCTTCTCTCTATCCTTTGCAGGGCCTGGCTCTTTTTACTTTCCGGCTCGGTTTTTATGCCCAGTGCCTCGTAGACAAAGCGGCTGACCTTGCGCGCCCGCTCGGTCCCGTAATCCACTGCCGAGGTTAAGTACAATTCTTTTTTAGCCCGGGTCATACCAACATAAAACAGCCGGCGCTCCTCCTGGATATGAAAATCTCCCGAGGGCAGAATGTCCTTGATTAATTCTTCCGGCAATTCCAGGGGCTCATGGCGGTGCGGCCAGGGAAAGCGCCCCATTACTAAACTTACCAAGAATACCGCCGCGAATTCCAGACCCTTGGCCTTATGAATGGTTAAGACATTTACCGCCTGCTCTTCCATATCTGCCTGGGCAGTAGCCGGGTCATCGCCGGCGCTGATAAGCATATCCAGATAATTAATAAAATACATTACCCGGTCTTCCTGGGCCACCGTTTCAAAGTTACACACCAGGTCAAAAAACTCCGCCAGATTCTTCAATCTTTCTTCGTTCTGGGCCGAGGCCTGTTTAGTCAAACTCTTTAGATATCCGGTATCGTTTAAAAAGGTATATAACAACCTTCCGGTAGTAAGCTCGCGGGAATCCTTAAGGTATCCTTCTATATCCTTAATGATTTTCTGCACGCTTTTTATAAACTCTAATGAGGCCTCTTTTAATTCTTCAATTCTATCCAATTTCTGCAAGACGGAAAATAAATCGTAATGCCTGCGGCGGCAATAATTCATACACCGGGTAAGTTCCAGAATGGGAACTTTATAGATATCGGAACTGCAAAGATAAAACAGACTAAGGGAATCCGCAGGGTTAGCCATCAATCTCAAGAAGGCAATTGCTAAACGCACCTCTTCCTTGGAATACAAACCCTGGCTGCCGCTAAACCGCCAGGGGATAGCACGCATATTCAGGGCGCGCAAAAATGGCTCGGCATCGGAATTGGAACGCACCAGAATGGCAAAATCCTGATATTGAAATTCCTTGGCCCTGACCTTTTTCTCGATGATTTCACTTACCGCATCCGCCTCGGCAGAAAGGGTATCAAAATGAAGGTGGCTAATCGCCTTGCCTTCTTTAGTTAAGCCCTCCAGGCGTTTGTTGATACTGGCCTTAACTTCAAAACGGTCGGGATTATTATTCTGGATTAAACGATAAGCGGCATCCAAAATCTTCTGGGTCGAGCGGTAGTTCTTAGTAAGACTCACCTTTTTGGCCTGAGGATAGGTTTTATCAAAATTCAGTATATTGCTGACTGCTGCGCCCCGCCATTTGTAGATGGATTGGTCGTCGTCGGCCACCACGGTCAAATTGGGATTAATGCCAGCCAAAAGTTTTACCAGCTCAAGCTGGGCATAATTGGTATCCTGGAATTCATCAACCAGAATATACTTAAACTGCTCCTGATACTGGCGTAAAATCCGGGGGTGCTGGCGGAATAATTGCAAGGTCAGATAAAACTGATTGCCAAAATCTATCTTGCCTTTGCGAGCCAAAATCTCCTGGTATTTTTTATAACAATTGGCAATCTCCTTTTGGTACTCTACTTCTTCCCTTAAAGCTTCATCATCGGGATTCTCACGGGATTTTTTAGCCAATCCTTCGCTGAACTTAATATATTCATCCGGAGAAACATCTTCATCCTTGGCGCGGCTAAACAGGGTAATCAGGCTATCGATAAATCTGGTGGGGTCGCTTAACGGACGGTAATAAGATAGAGGGAATTCAAAAAGATGCTCACGGAAAAAAACCGCAGTTTCCGGACGGGTTAGAACCTGAAAATCCGGACTTAATCCTACATCCAAGGCATTTTCCCTTAAGACCTTATCGCCAAAGGCATGAAAGGTTAGAAGCCAGGAATCGGTAAATCCGTACGGAACCAGGATATCCACCCTTTCCTGCATTTCTGCTGCAGCCTTGTCAGTAAAGGTGAGGGCCAGGATCTGCTCGGGACGGGCCAATTTCTGACCTATCAGATAGGCAATCCTGCGGGTAATAACCGTGGTCTTTCCGGTTCCGGCTCCGGCAATAATCAACAACGGCCCCTCGGCATGGATTATCGCCTCTTTTTGCTGAGGATTTAAGCCAGTAAGAGTAGGGTCTTTTGTTTTAGGCATTGGCAACTATAATGAAAACTCTCTTGCGCCGAGAAAGTTTTCTCGGCATCAAGCGGAAATTAAACATCAGTTGACAATTTCCGCTTGACAAAAATCTATTTTCCAGTATACTTCTTCAAATGACGGCATAACTTATGGAGCTCGCAAAAGCGACATAAGTTATAAGTTGGAATTAAACCCTTGACATTTGCCCTTAAAAATTCTAAAGCAAATGTCAAGGGTTTAATTCCCGCAAACAACTTACGTCGCCATTAAAAATAACAATTCTCCGTAAGTTGTGCGCTCATTAAAGGAGTTTCGAATGTCATTAGTTTGTGAAATTTGCGGTAAAAAACCTATGTCGGGCCGCACCATTAAACGCCGCGGTATGGCCAAGGCCAAGGGCGGCGCCGGTCGTAAAATCACCGGGCATACCTTACGTAGATTCCTGCCCAACCTCCAGAAGGTCAAGGTTATGATAAATGGGGTCAAAAAATCCCTCCGCGTCTGCACCCGCTGCATCAAAAAAGGCAAAATCCAAAAGGCCTAAAACCTTTTAAAAATTACAGCGGATTTTTGAACATCAATAAATTCTGCCGACAAAATAATCCCGCAATTTCGCAAAATTCATCCCAGCTAAAAAGCCCACCGTTGGTTTTATTAAAAAGCGCAAAAACTTTGGCCAAATCACTTTTTCCGTCAAAAAGACAGAATAATTGCCATAACCTTGAGTCGTTTATCTTCGGGTTTTTTAGGTCTTCCTTATTCCTAACTAATTCGCAAATGCCGATTGCCTTCATTACTAAAAATACCTCTTTTTTCTTAGGTGAATAAAAAATAGTTTTTAATTTTATCAAAGGGTTTGGCAAGAAGTGCATTGTTTCTTTCAATAATTTTACAGGAAAACCTGTAACGCCCTGCCGCCTTTCTTTATCTTGTCTTTTTTTATTTTTCGCTGGTACAACAAACGAAAGCCTCCAGCCATTCCTGCAACTAAAATCCCGACAAACCTGCGGACGCTCATGATAAACTGCACACCTGTTTTGTTGGGTTAAATATATGCAGGAACCATCTTTTTTCCTCAATATCTCATAGCGAATGTTTAAACAGTCGGCCTTTTGCCGTAAGCAATCTTTGTTGGTGGGGACACAAAACTTCTTGGTTTTATATTTGCCGGAATTAAACTCATCGTTAGAAAGTGAAACTGCCCATTCCCGACAACACATTGCCTGGCATAAATTCAAAACGTTAAGGCATTTCCCCCTAAACAAGATCTTACGCTTCTTGCCATCCAGAATTAGTAGCTGATTTTTTTTCATCTTTTTTAGAATACCTTTAAATCACTGCCATCGGGTAACCAAAATCTTTATTAGACAGGTTTTCTTCACTTGTGCCTTTCCAGTTTACCCGAAGAAGTATTTTCTACAATTTCTCCTATCTTCACCTTAAAGATAACCGTGCGCTCAGGAAAAAGCAATCGGTCCTAGTCTGCACCAGATGCATCAAAAAAGGCAAGATTCAAAAAGCCTAAAACCCACAGATAAACACAGATTATACCGAATGTAGTAGAATTTAATAAGTCATACTTCGACATCCCGAAGAATAACCAGAAAAGTCGCTACATTCGGGAAAAGAAACAGATTAACACAGATTTTATATTTAAAGGGATTAGTCTACCACCTATTACCTGTTTTGCTGAGTTAGATGGAAACGGTCTTAATTTTTATTTGAGTTCTAACACGAATTATTTCTACATTTTTGTATATCGATAAACCCAAGGGAGTCGCCCAATCTCTAATGGCCATGTCCCAAAAATTTTAATTAATTCTGATTTTGTGGCCGTGTTCAGATTTAAGTGCTGCGGAAAAATACTAGGTCCAAACTGCCTACCTGTTATATCCTCCGCAGTCTTAAGTTTCAACCTACGCAGCGTCGTACTCGAGATTTTTCTTTTACATTTCGCCAAAATGGTAGTTAATCTATCGTCTGCAGACAAAATACAAACTTTATCAGCACCATGAATATGTGCTAAATGAATACCCATTGCGATAATTAAATGATCGAAAGTTTTCATGGGCACAACGTATTTCTTTGTACTTTTAGCTATTTTGAAATAATGATCTATGGGTGCGACAAGATCAACCGCGAGTATATGATATCTTGATAACTCATAATGATACAAGAATTTCCCATTATGTATATCGTCTTGAAATTGTTTAACTAGTTTCACATATGCTGGCGTACCAATTGTACCTATATTCTTGATATGTGGATTCCATCTCCCAAAACAATGCTTTGCAAAAACACCGAATACTTCTGCTATACAAAAATTTGGTAAATAGAAAAAATAAGATGAAGCTTTTGATCTAACTGAATCAAATATAATTTCAATCCGTTCTCTCGCCTTTATCGAATTTAAACTTCGAGGTAAATAATAACCGACTGTAACGTTAGTATCTAATAAAAAATACATATTTGTCTGATAAAATCATTAGAAAGTCCCAATATCATTTCTGTTTGTTTTAAAGTTGGGACTTTAGCTCAGATGATTTTCTTAAGATTAATTCCTTTAATTCATCTACGTTAGTAATATCTTCTTGTGCTGCTTGTACTAATACTTCAGATATTGATTCTGCTATATGAATAACGGCATAAAAAACCTTGTCTTTAGTCACTAAATAAGCTGGAAAATCGGTATTTGTAAATATCTCTAACCCTTTCTCTTGGTCAAAGGTATATGTTTTCCATGGCTGTTCAACACCCAATTGTGCAAATTTATGGTTAAATTCGATATTCTTTCCTTTTATTCTAATAACATGCCTTTTTTGTTCGTGTGTTTCTTTTGGGTTTCGAGTTCTTTCATCTTTGGCTTGTGGTTCATTATTAGGATTATTTCCATCTTCTGATCTTTTTTCAACAACAGTATATTTTATCTCAGACCCATTAGGATCGGGAACTGGTTCAATGTTCTTAAGGCGAGAGGTATAGCTTTTAAATTCATCTGAACGCAATGTTTCACTAATTTTATCCTTCCAAATATCCACTTCATTCTTAATCTCGGGAGTAACTGTATCTTGCGTAGCTTTTCTTCGCGCTAACCTAATGAGTTCTTTAAGTTCCCCCTTCATCGCTGCTTCTACTTCTTTATATTCTAAAGATTCTTTTATAAATTCTCTCTTATTGTGAGTCACGGGAACATGATCCATATTAATTTCTCCAATGATTCTTGCTAAAGTAGGGTGGGATTCAAAACCAATCTTATCGTAGGTTGTTATCATTCTGCCTCTTCTAAAGGTATGAAAACCATAAAAACCTTTCTGCGATCCTTCTTTTAGCAAGGCGTACCAACCAAATATTTTATTTCCCTTCCTAAGATCAATGCTGAACTCTTTCTTTGTTTCATCTAACAAAATAAACTTTTCAGGCTCGCAGTGTTTTCCATTTACTTTTATTTCGACCTGACCTGTTCTTATGAATGGTGAGTATCTTTTTTGTAAATCAATTCTAATATAATTCTGAAGGTTAGGATAAAAAACTTTTAGTTTCTTAATGTTAATTATGGTAAAGTGATTTTCTTTCTGCGTTTCTTTCTTCCTTAGTGGCACCTTCCATCCTTTGTCTGATATTTCCCATTCTTTTCTGTCAAAACAAACATGGTACTCATATTGGTCACTCTCAGCTGAAGTTATAATTTCAAAATAATCTCCCAGGCTTAAACACGCGGTTTTTAGACCTAAGCCAAACTCTCCTAGTTTGCCTCGTTTCTTCGAAAAAGCTAAAACTAGTGCTTTTGAAGCGATTTCTTTATCCATGCCAGAACCATTATCGGCAACGGAAATCAAATCTTTCTGGATATTAATACTTACTGTTAACATGCGATTATCTATTCTGGCATCAATGGCATTATCTACCAACTCCCCAATTGCTTGAGGTGCAGAGTAACCAGCAAAGCCTAGTTTAGGCATCAAACTTATATCGGGTGTTATATCTATTTCTTCTGTAGTATGTTCTTCTTTAGTAATAGTCTCTGTATTCATCAGGCACTCCTTCCACTTCTTTACCGCCTTCTTCATTTGGTTGAATTTTATTGTCTTCGCTCTTTTTGTGAAAAAATAGCGATTCTTCTGACCAACTATCAATCTTTTTTAACATATCTTCTAAATACAAGACCGTATTATCTAAATAACTAAACGGAATTCTGACACCTTTTTTTAATGGTCCATTATATTTTTCAGTCTCAATGTATTCTCTTATATCAATACCGTAAGATCCCATAAAAGATTTTATTCTTACTGATATAAACTTTCCGTTATAAATCTGAATTTTGCATAATTCGCATTCCTCTAAAATCGATAGATCAGGAGATAAATTTCTCAAAGCTTCGTAGATTATTTGGAGTTCTTTTTTGTTTAATTTTATGCCGCTCTTGGTAGGACCTGTGTATTTCTTTGATTTTATAAACTTTCTTATATTTGCGAAATGTTTTTCTCTATAGGTATCTAAATAAAAAATAACTTCTGTGGCCTCTGACAAATTAATTGTGCCAATCGTATTCATATTTGAACTATTAAACTATCCATACAACCTTTACTTCGCTCTCCAACGCTTTGAATTCCCTATCCCCCGTCACCACTTCGCCCTTTCTCTGTCTTGCCAATGCCGCGGCAAAGCAGTCGGCATAGGAAATTTTCTTGAAGGCCTTAAGGCGGGCGGCTTCTCTAGCCAATGTTAAATCTACGGGAACAAAATCAATAGGGAAGGTTTCGATAATCCGCTGAATTCTTTCTGCCTCTTCAATGCCATGATCCCTTATCAATATGTAATAAACCTCTCCCCAGTTTACGGTGGACATCTGAAGATTCTTGCCGTTTTCCGCCGACTTTGTAAAAAGCTCTTTAACCTTTTCGTATCCTGGCTCTTTTTCTAAGTAGACCATAAGGGCAAAGGCATCTAAGATTTTGACCATTTCTTATCCTCCGCTCCCTTTTCTTTTGCCCTTTCTTCCAGAAGGGCCTTGGTCAGTTTTCCTTTAGTGTTTAAAACCCCAGCCATCTTCTCAAAATAATCTCCAGTTAAGGGCTGAAGGACGATTTGCTCTCCTTTCTCTACAATACAGAGCTTAGTTCCTCTTTTTATATTGAGCCTGCGCCGGATTTTTGAAGGTATTACGATTTGGCCTTTGGAGGTTACTATTGTGGTAGTCATATCAATTTCCCCCTTTCTGAAAAGAGTATAACATAACACAAAAGGTGTGTCAAGTATTTTTTTTCTTACTTATTGAGATGCGTAGAACGGAGCGTAACGTGGGTAACTTTAGGTATTGGGGTGAGAATATCCACGGCCATCCCCGCCACAAATCTTGGCGGGCAGGCGCGTCCAAAATATCTGTGTTCATCATTCTTTTATCTGCGTTTATCTGCGTTAGATTCGCGACAATCTGCGTTCAGGAATAATCTTTCAAGTTATCTTAATATCCTTCAGCTCCAGCTGCACCTCCGGCTCGTCCTGCCATTCATCAATTGAGGGCGAATAAACCAAATCCACTTGCACAGCCGGCGTAAGCGCTGAAAATAAATCCGCCCGGCCAAAACCCACCACTTGAGCGGTTAATTTTCCGTCACTAACCCAGAACTTAATCGTATCCCTGCCCATCAACATAGGTTCACCCTTGATTTTAAGATTACGCGAACACAAGACCGGAGTGGGATTTCCTACGCCAAAGGGAGCCAGATTCTCCATGTCCCTCACCAGTTCCACATTCAGGGCGGACAAGGAAACCTGGCCATCAATATTTAAGGCAGGCAATAAATCATCGGGCAAGATATTTAATCTGGCAAAATCATTGATAATTTTTCTAAACTGAGCGATATCGCTTTTCAAAATGGTCAGGCCGGCTGCATGGCGGTGGCCGCCGAATTCCTGCAATAAATGCGAACAATTGGTAAGCGCATCAAATAAATGAAAGTTCTCGATGGAACGGGCCGAGCCCTTACCTACCCCATTCTCCAGAGAAATCACAATGGTGGGCCGGTAAAATTTCTCGGTGATGCGCGAGGCCACAATCCCCAAAACCCCGGGGTGCCAGCCTTCTTGGCTCACCACAATGATATTGTGGTCTTTAAAATTGACCTCTTTCTCTACCAGATTCATGGCCTCGGATAAAACCTGATCCTGAATCTTCTGGCGCTCGCGGTTCTGCCGGTCTAACTCCTTGGCCAAGCCAATCGCCTTATCCATATCTTTAGCCAAAAGCAATTCCATGGCCTTTTCTGCGCTATCCATCCTGCCGCAGGCATTAATCCTGGGGCCTAAGACAAAACCCACCAGGCCGACGGAAATCTCTTTATCCTTTAATTTGGATACCTCCAAAAGCGCCTTTATCCCCGGGCGCTTAGTTTGCTGAATCTGTTTAAGCCCCTCCCTTACCAAGACCCGGTTTTCTCCGTTTAAACTCATTACATCCGAAATCGTCCCCAAGGCCACCAGGTCTAAATCGGATAATAATTTATCCTGGGTCAGGGCTTGGCACAATTTGTAAACCAAGCCCACGCTGGCCAATTCCTTAAAGGGATAATTGCAATCTTCCCTTTTAGGATTAATAATCGCACACGCGGGGGGAAGCTTGTCCTTCTGGGGCTGGTGGTGGTCGACAACAATTGAGTCGCAGCCGATTTTATTCAAGGAGGCAATCTCAAGAAGAGCGGTAATTCCGCAATCAACGCTAATCAATAAATCGATTTTCTTTTCTTTAACTATGGAGGTAATGCTCTCGTTCAGGCCATAACCTTCGTTGATGCGATGGGGGATGTAGTGGCTGACGTGCAGGCCCAGGTGGCCTAGGGTATTCTCCAAAAGCACGCAGGCGGTTATGCCATCGCAATCATAGTCAGAAAATATTAAGACCTTTTCCTTATTATGTTTGGCCTTCTTTATCCGTTCCACCGCCTTTTCCATGTCTTTGATCTTCAGGGGATCAAAAAGACAGGAAAGGTCGGCCTGCAGGAAATATTGCGCCTCTTTAATGGTAGTGATACCGCGGTTAATTAAAAGCTGGGAGATTAAGGGGTGGAGCGAAAGTTCTCGGCTGATCTTTAACTGTAAATCGGGAAGGGGTTTTTTGATTTTCCAAATCTTTTGCATTTAACCTCGTTAACGATTCGCCGCGCGAAGGCAAAGGTTTACATCTTGGCGGGAGCGGTAATACCTAATAGGTTTAAGCCGGTAGACAAAACTATCTTTACCGCCTCAACCAAGGATAGACGGACTGCAGTCAACTCTGCATCTTCACTTAAGACGCGGTGGCGGTCATAAAATTTATGAAAACCGGCAGCCAATTCCTGCAGATAATTAACCAGACTAAAGGGGTCCAATAATTTCTGACAGGACAAAAGCGCCTTGGGGAAATCCGCAAGCCTACGCATCAATGCCTGCTCCTCCGCCGATTTTAACAATTGGGGATTAACCTTGCCTGTGCCTCTTGTTTTGGTATTGCTTAAGATACTGGTAATCCTGGCATGGGCATACTGGATGTAATAGACGGGGTTTTCCATAGACTGCTTTTTGGCCAGCTCCAGATCAAAATCCAAATGGGATTCTACCCGGCGCATTAAAAAGAAAAATCTGGCCGCGTCCTTACCTACCTCATCGATTACCTCGCGCAAGCAGATGTATTGCCCCCGGCGGGTGGACATGGAAACCGGTTTGCCTTCCTTAAAAAGGGTAGCCAGCTGCACAATAATGACCGATAGGGAATCAACTGGCTTACCCAGCGCCTGCACCGCCGCCTTCATCCGCGGGATATAACCGTGATGGTCGGGTCCCCAAATATTTATTACCCATTTGAATCCGCGGTCAAATTTATTTTTATGATAGGCGATATCCGGGGCTAAATAGGTAAAGCTGCCGTCGCTTTTAATAACCACCCTATCCTTATCATCGCCGAAACGGGTGGACTGAAACCAAACCGCGCCCTCTTTATCGTAGACAAATCCTTTCTTTCTTAAAGATTCAATGACCTTTTCTACGCTTCCGCCATGGGTAATCCGGGATTGCCTGCTCCAGACATTAAATTTAACCGAAAAGTCCCTAAGGTCGTCTATGATGGTTTTCAAAATATATTTTACCCCGTATTGGGAGAAGAATTTAAGCTCTCTTTGCTTTAATTCATCCTTGGCTACCCGGGGATTTTTTTCTAAAATATCTTTGGCGATGTCATAAATATATTCGCCCTGATAACCATTTTCCGGAAAGTCGATTGCCTCACCCAATACCTCTTTTAATCTGCACTGGATAGATTGTCCCAGGATATCGATTTGAGTGCCTTCATCATTCACATAATATTCGCGAGTAACCCGGTAACCTAAAACCGCCAGGATGTTAGCCAGGCAATCGCCCACCGCGGCCTGTCTTCCGTGGGCTACGCTTAATGGCCCGGTGGGATTGGCGCTGACGAATTCTAATTGAATCTTTTTCTTCTTTCCCACATCTTGCCTGCCGAAATTATGCCGTTTTTTTAGGATAGCGGCCACCGTTTTAAAAAGCGCCTCCTGGCTAAAAAAGAAATTAATAAATCCTGGCGGCTTTACCTCGATATTTGCTATGCTTTCCTTTAAGCCATATTTAGCCAATTCGGCTTGAAGGCTATCTTTGATGGAATTGGCGATATCTATGGGCGGTTCTTTGATTTCGCTGGCCAGGGTAAGGGCGATATTGCTTGAGGTGTCGCCATGGGCGAAGTCATTGGGGACTTCCAACGCGGGCTGACAATCTTTAGAATAAATTTTCTTAACCTTTTCGGAAATTGCCTTCTGAATAGTAACTTGCAGATTTGTAGACATGGTTGATAATGTTCGGGAGAGTTATTTCTTTTCCCAGTTAATCTCGGGGGCGTCTTGCCAGAGGTGTTCCAGATTATAAAACTCTCGGGTGTCTTTTTGGAATATGTGGGCAACGATATCGCCGAAGTCCAACAAAACCCAGTTAGCCTCTCTGGTCCCCTCAACATGCAGAGGCTTTAAGCCCTTTTGGCCTAAAGCCTCCTCCATGGTCTCGGCAATCGTTTTTACATGGCGGTCGGAATTTCCGCTACAGATCACAAAAAAATCGCAGAAATTTGCCACCTTGCCCATATTCAAGACAATGATGTCTTCTGCCTTTTTTTCTGAGGCGCTCTTAGCGATAAATATTGCTCTGCTCTTAGACGTGGTAAGCCTTTGCGCTTTTATACCTAATTCAGTCTCCCTTCTTAATAATCTGAAGGATCGAAATCCAAATAAAACTTACTGGCTTAAGGACTATTTCATACCGAGAATTTTGTACATTCCGGTTCCGCAGCTGACGCATTTCCCTTTAAGGGCGCGTCTCTTGTTCTTCATGCTAACCTCTTTTTCATCCTTCATTTCTCTCTTGGATTTACATTTTACGCAGTAACCTTGTGCCATTTTTCACCTCCTTAAGTGAACACACAATTTACGGCAACGTTAGTTGCCGTAAATTGTTCTTCTTTGATTTACCCTCTTGTTTGTGCGAACTGAACTTAACTTTTACCATATAATTAAAAGTTTGTCAACACATTCGTGCGTAATTTTGCTGATTTGGGGACGGAATCAAGCCATTCGCTTATTTTTCTTATTAAATTCGTGGCTCTCCTCAATCTCGCCAACGATTTCCTCAATCAGGTCTTCCAGGGTGACCAAACCCAAAGCAGCCTTATTCTTATCCACCACTATGGCAATCTGAATCTTGTTTTGCTGGAACTCCCGCAAGAGATCATTTACCTTTTTATTCGGGCCGACCAGGTAAGGCATATGCAGCAAGTCCCTTACCACAATCAATTCCTTATTGCGCCAGATGTACAATAGGTCATGGGCATAGATTATACCGATGATATTCTCTTTCGTATTCTCATATACCGGAATTCGGGAATGTCCCTCCTCGGTCAAAATCTCTAATAATTTCTCCGGATCAATATTTACGGGGATGACTACGATCTTATCCTTAGGAACCATTACCTCCGCAACCTGGGTATTGCCGAATTCCAGGATTTGCTGCAACATTTTAATCTTCTCTTCAGTCAATACCCCTTCCTCCTTGCCTATCTCAAACATCAGGCGCATCTCTTCTTCAGTCAATAAGGGGGAGCGTTTGGTAGTGGTAATGCCAAAGAGCCGCAGGATAAATTTACTGAAACTGATAAGGACAATTACCAGGGGATTTAAAATATGCATTACCACTTCGATAATCGGCGCGGTTACCAGGGAGGTCCTCGAAGGCCGTTCGGCGGCAAAGATCTTGGGGGTAATCTCGGCAAAGATTAATATGAAGAAAGCCACGCTAAAGGTAGATATAACCACGCCCCATTGGTGGCCAAATTTTTCTACGAAGATGCCGGTTACGATGGTAGAGATGGCGATGTTGACAAAATTATTTCCGATAAGGATGGCGGCGATTAATTTATCCAGTTTTTGGGTAATCAGGCGGTGGGCGATGGTGGCGGATTTGTTGCCCTGATTCATCAGGTGGCGGATGCGAATCTTATTGGCCGCAATCAGGGAGGTCTCGGAAATCGAAAAGAATACCGATAGGATAAAAAGGATGATTAAGATTATTACGATATGCATTTACTTAAGAACCAGGGAATCTAAAATAATTTTTTTGATCCTGTCCTCCTCGGATTTTGCCGAGGGACCTATAAGGGCAAGATTAACCTTACAGCCTTTAAATATGTCATTGGCAACGCGCTTGATATCCTGAGCACCGATCTTCTTGATTTCGGCCAATATCTGTTCCTGGGTAAATGTCTTATTAAGTGAAGTAGTGGATTCGCCGATCCAGAGCATGTGTTCCAGGGTATCCTCTAAACTGAGCATCAGCTGTCCAACATAATATTCTTTTGCCCGCATAAATTCGTTTTTTAAAATGCCGTCTTCTTTTATCCTTTGCAGCTCCCTTAAGATTAGTTCTACGGTATCATAAACCTTTCTGTTATCCACGCCGGCATCAATGGTAAAACATCCCGTATCATTTAGGCATTTATTATGGCTATGAATGGAATAAGCCAGGCCGCGCTTTTCCCGGATTTCTTCAAATAAACGGCTGGACATATTCGCCCCCAAGATTACATTTAGCAATCCCGCCGCATGCCGGTCGGGATGATCCCTTTTTACGCCCAAGAACCCAATAGCCAAATGACTCTGCTCGGTTTCTTTGAAGAAAAGGTTTATCCGGGGCTGGGTCTGCTGATTATTTGAAGGTAAAAAGGTAATTTTATCGCTGGGAATATTTTTAGCCAATCCTTTTGGGGCCTTTGCTACTACTTTCTGGGGTTCTAAATTTCCGCAAACCGCCACCACTACATTTGCGGGGCCGTAATATTTTTTCTGGAAACCGATCATGTCCTGCTGTTTAATCCCGCTTACCGATTCTATCGACCCGGCCAGGCTTAACCCCAAGGGCTGATCCGGCCATAATAACAAATTCAGCAATTCCTGGACATAATGCTGGGGCAAATCCTTATACATCTTGATTTCCTCTATGATTACCGCGCGTTCCTTTTCCACATCCTCTTCCTTCAGCAGAGGATTAAAAACCATATCCATAAGAATATCCAAGCCCAAGTTAAGGTATTTAGCCGGGACCTTGGCAAGATAGCAGGTAAATTCCTCGGCGGTAAAACCGTTTAAAGAACCGCCCACGCCCTCCAAAGACTCCTTGATTTCACGGCAGGAATATTTTTTAGTTCCTTTAAAAGCCAGGTGCTCTAAGAAATGGGCAATGCCTTTGTTCTGCAGGTTTTCATAGCGTCCGCCCACCGCTACCCATACCCCCAGACCGACGGATTGCCTCTGGGGCATATTCAGGCTGATGATCTTTAGTCCGTTCTCTAAAACGATTTTTTTATACATATGATTAAATCGCTGCGGTTAATCTTTTAACAAAATTAGAAACATTTTTTACCAGGTTACGGCTACTTAAATTATTTTCTACCGCCTTTACTATTGCGCTTCCGACGATAACCCCGTCGCCGATCCGGGCAACCGCCTTTACCTGAAGCGGCGTAGAAATGCCGAAACCCACGCAAACCGGCTTGGCGCATTTTCTTTTTATGCTGCGAATGTTTTTAAGGATATCCGAAGGCAATTTTTTCCTTATCCCCGTTACTCCGGTTAAAGAGACATAATAGATAAAGCCCGTGGAAACCCCGCAGACCAACTTCGTCCTTTCAGGAGTACTGGTAGGGGCTATAAAAAATATAGTCGCGATATGATTCTTTTTGGCCGCCCGGATGATGGTTTTAGCCTCTTCCGGAGGCAAATCGGGGATAATTAATCCGTCGACCCCGAATCTTGCCGCATCCTTTATTAATTTTTCCTCGCCGTAATGTAAAACCGGATTGTAATAGGTCATTAACGCCAAAGGCATCTGTGAAGATTTGCGGATTTGAAAAACCAATTTTAAGATATTTTTTAGATTTACCCCTTTTTTTAAGGCCCGCTGACTGGCTGCCTGAATGGTAGGGCCATCGGCCATGGGGTCGGAAAAGGGTACTCCCAACTCAACAATATCCACGCCGGCCTTCTCCAGCGCCAGGATTAATTTCCGGGTAGTTTCCAGATTTGGATCGCCGGAAGTCAAAAAGGCGATAAATGCCTTTTTCCTTTGCCTTTTTAAATCCTTAAATTTTTGTTCAATCCGATTTTTCATTATACTTTTATTTTGGATAAAATGCTTACGTCTTTATCGCCGCGGCCGGAGAGACACACCACCGCAATTTTGTTTTTGGATAATTGACGTTTCATCTTCAAAAGATAGGCAATGGCATGGGCGGATTCTAGGGCCGGAATAATCCCTTCCAGTTCAGACAACAGCTTAACCGCTGCCAATGCTTCTTTGTCGTTAACTGCAACATATTTTGCCCGGCCGATGCTTTTATAATAGGCATGCTCCGGACCAACCCCCGGATAATCCAGGCCGGCGGCAATCGAATGGGCCAAAGCCACCTGACCGAATTTATCCTGCAATAAATCACTCTTACTGCCATGCAAAACTCCGACCTCGCCTTTGACTAAAGTTGCCGCATGTAAACCCGAAGACAATCCTTTACCCGCAGCCTCAACGCCGATAAATTTTACCTTGCGGTCATTAAAAAAACAATAAAACATCCCCATGGCATTGCTGCCGCCACCCACGCAGGCCAATAAATAATCGGGCAGGCGCTTTTCTTTTCTTAAAATCTGCTGCCGGGTCTCCTTACCTATTACCGCCTGAAAATCGCGGACCATTGTCGGATAGGGATGGGGACCGGCTACCGAACCAATCACATAATAAGTATTCTTTACATTGGTCACCCAGTCGCGGATAGCCTCGGTCATGGCATCCTTCAGGGTTCTAGAGCCGGTTTTAACGGGGATGACTTGCGCGCCAAGCAATTTCATTCTAAAAACATTTAGTGCTTGGCGCACCATATCCTCTTCACCCATATACACATCACATTCTAAACCAAACAGGGCGGCAACGGTAGCGGTAGCCACTCCATGCTGGCCGGCACCGGTCTCGGCAATCACGCGCCCTTTGCCCATACGCAAGGCCAGTAACACCTGTCCTAAGGTATTATTTATCTTGTGGGCCCCGGTGTGTAATAAATCTTCGCGCTTTAGATAAATTCTCGCATCACCCAGAAACCTGCTTAAATTCTTAGCTAAAAAAAGTGGTGTGGGCCGACCGGCATATTCCCGCAGGTAGTAATTGAGCCGTGCCTTAAATTTCTTATCTTTGCGGCTCACAGTATATTCTTTTTCCAGATCATTCAATGCTGCCATTAAAGTTTCGGGAACGAATCTCCCGCCAAACTCGCCAAAATACCCTTTTTTCATCTAATTGAACTCCCGCATAATCATTGCCATATTACCAAAACCCAGTAATGAACCATCTATCCTTAGAGGTATCCTTTTCTCTCCGGTATCCAACCAGACGCGGTATTTACGGGGAATACTTTCCAAAAGATATGCCTGGTGTATTTTATCGCCCGAGAGAAAATCCACGATCTTGGTAATCTGCATCTTTACCTTAACCTTGGAAAAATTGAAATCTAAGGATTTGCCCGACTCAAGATTTCCCATCTGCCTATAAAAATAAACCACGGCGATAATATTCTGTACGCGGCTATTTTCTTTAAAAACCTCCTGGGTAATCTTTTCACCTTCCCGTTTGATTAAACGCCAAGAATTATCCTTCGTATCGTAATCCTCAACAATATCCATCTTTTTACCCCAGAGATTTAAGGTGCGTTCTACCCGCAATGGATAAAAGGTTTTGGTCTCAGCGTAAATTTTTTCCACATCCAAGAAATTGAAGCCCGTGGTCTCAAATATTATCGTCTCCACCTCTTTATTACCCAGTCTGGTCTTACCCAAAAAGTAAAGGGTGGCTGTACCCATCTTTATCGGACCCATCTTTACAGCATAAACTATCTTCTCCCCGGAGGTAAATGGCAACTCTTGCTCGGCAACCGCTGGTTCGTTAATTGCCTTTAGCGGCTTGTGATGAGAGAAAAACAGCAGCGCTAAAATAACCAGAAAAATCAGAAATAAATTTCTATGGCACATATTTTTAATTTGCACAAAACTTTTTGATAAACCCTTCTAGCGCCAACGCGCCCAGATATAAATCTTTTATCTGAACGCATTCATCGGTTACATGCGCCATGCCCTCTTTGCCAAAGCCGGTAGCTAATGCAGGAATACCTTTCTCCAGAAAGAAGCTGATTACCGTTGCCCCTTCGCTTCCCTTTAATGCACCTTTATTGGCTATCCGCTGGTTTGCTCCCAGCAAAGCTTTAACCAAAAGATGGTTTTTATCCATTTCGCAGGGTTGCTGGATACCGTCTATAACCAGTTTAAATCTGCTGGCCCTTTTCCTGATTATATTCTTTATCTGCCGCAGTATATCATTAACCTTCATCCCGGGCAGAAATCTTAAATCCACCTCAAACTCACAATAATCCGCCACCATATTAACCTTATCCCCGCCCTTGATGGTTCCGATATTAATGGTGGGACCCTTTAGCAAAGGATGCCTGCGGAATTTGAATTTATGATTTTCTAAATCATTGATTATCTTCGCGGCAAACTCAATGGCATTCTTCCCCAGCTGGGGATAGGCGCCATGAGCCTTTTTGCCGAAGATCTTTACCTTAAAATGGATTAGCCCCTTTTGGGCAATGATGATGTTGAATTCTTCGGAATCCAGAATCACCGCTGCCGATGGTTTTAAAATTGCTTTCTCCAAAAGGGGAATTATCCCTAGGCCGCTTCCCGCTTCCTCGTCGGCGGTAGCGGCAAAGATGATATCACGCTTGAGTTTAACCCTATCTTCGGTTAAACTGCGCAATACCTCTATCCCTACGGCCAGATTGCCTTTACAGTCGGTTGCCCCCCGTCCATAAATCTTTCCGTCGATAATCCTACCGGAAAAGGGATTAATCTTCCATCCCTTCCCAGCCGGAACGGTATCCAAATGCGGGGAAAGCAACAATGAGTCCTTCTGAGATTCGCCTTTTAGAATTCCGATGACGTTGGGACGCCTTTTGGCGAATTGGTAAGATTTTACCTCCAAACCGCATCGGTGCAATTCTTTGGCCACAAATTGGGCTAGCTGAAATTCGTTTCCCGGAGGGTTCTCGGAATTTATCTGGATAACCTTCTGGGTTAAACGGACTAGTCTATCTTTATTAATCAACTTATTTAAAGAATTCCTTGGCTTTTGTGCTTGCGGTTATCTTTTTGAAGTCCTGATAATCTACAAATATCCAATCCGGCCTGGCCTTTCTAATCTTCATCATTTTATTCAGATTGGTCTCGGGCTGGCGGAAGGCAAGATATCTAAACTCGGTCTTGCATTTGGGGCACATGGTCAATATATCACTCAAGCCCACCTCTGAACATTTATTGCAGCTTCCCGACAACTCACCCAGCACAAAAAGATGTTCCTTGATGTCGTCGATATCCAACTCCTTCCAGGTGCGGATAAATTTTTTATTCATTATTTTTGACTTGGTTCTAAGCCCTTTCGTAAGTCGACAATTGCTTGATGCGTTTGAGCATATTGGGATGGGTACTTAAGACCTCCATCAGCTTATCGCCGACGGAAAGCTTGACCGTCTTACTTCTCAAATTAATCAACTCGCCGGCATCGATGGTTCCGCTGTGATCAAGGTCCAAACCCTTTAACTCCCGTAGTTCCGTTAAGGCCCGGGAAGGGTCGTTAACAAAGAATGCCTTTAATCCCTCAACCTCCCTTAAGGACTCCTTAGACATCCTGGCGCTACCGTAAACCAACTTGTATAAAGCCGAGGCTAAATTATGCGCAGGATTACCTAATTCCACCGAGCCCCGGTCGGCAAAATACTCCCTGATCCGCGAGGCATACAGCACTAGTAGATTGGTGATAAAATAAAAAATAAAGGCAGCCAGACCGATGAGAACGGTATAATTACCGCCGCTACTGCTTCTTCTTCTGTCACCGAAAAACATCATATTCCAGAAAATTCTATATAGAATCATCGGGATTACCGAAAGCAGCGTGATGGTCAAGACGTCGCGGTTTTTCAGGTGGGTCATTTCATGGCCCAAAACGGCACGCAGTTCATCTGGTTCCAACAATCTGAGTATGCCCTCAGTGACGCAGACCCTTCCGTCGGATTTCCAGCGGCCGAAGGCAAAGGCATTGGGTAAAGACACCTGGGATATACCTAAGCGCGGAGTAGGGATATTGGCCTGACGGCTCAGCTCTTCAACCATATGCTGCAATTCCGGGTATTCTCCGCTTCGGATATACCGTACCCGCATTGACCACTCAACCAATTTGGGGCCTACCATATACTGAATCACCATCATCACCAAAGAAAAGATAAGATAAAAGTTAAAATTGGATACGCCGAAAAACCCGTAGGCCACCATGGAAACAATGGCATATACAATCGCAAACATCAGTATTAAAAGCAGATACATTCTTAATCTAAGCGCCCACATCTTAAACCTCCTTCAGTAAACACATCATTGACATCAAAGATGTCAATGATTCCTCTTTGATTTACCCTCTTGTTGATGCGAACTGATCCCGCCCTTTTGGTGAAAACAAAATTTTAATTGACCAAAAGGGCGGGACAAATTCGGACACGCAACTTATGTCACCAAAGCTCCATAAGTTGCGTCCTCATTTTAAACGCAAATATTATAGCATAAATTTTGATTTTTGATAGTAATTCCGGAAACAGAACTTATTGCCTGGTCTTCTGGTAGGCGCATTGAAAACATCCCGACCAGGTTCTAAGGAGGACTTTACGAATGGGAACACAAAGAAACTTTTTGCCGGAAATAGTCTGGCGCAGACCGAAACGGTGGTTATAGATCTCGCAGAAACTCTTTCCTTCTTCGGTAAAGGCGAGGTGCTCGCACGAGTCACCATCCCTAATCCCGCAGCAAGAACCGCAGTGCTGGCAAATGGCCTCGTATTCGGCAAACTTTCTGTCTTGGTAAAGCCGGTATTCGTCCATGGGATTATTATAACAAAAATCCGGCAAGAAGCAAAGGGGCGGCACAAATGCCGCGCCACAAAAAAACACCTCAAAAATCGAGGCGTTATAGGATAAAATATAAAGCCGATAAAGGGCGGATTTTCCCTTTATACTGCTTCGGCAACCCAGCCACCATCTTGCCTTCTAATAGCCTTTAACCGGCTCGAGGTTTACTTGGCCCTACCAGCCAAGTCTTTTGCACTAAAGGCAACTTAGGTCTGTAGGCTTTGCGACCTCCGATTTTCATCGGAGTTAACCTTTATCGGCTAATAAAAATATAGCACAAAAAAAAGGTTTTTCAAGGGTAGGAGGGATTAAAATTTTAGATACTTATCCCAGTAGTGAAAAAGCTCTTTGGTAGCCTGTAAATCACCGGCGCAATATTTGGCAATCTCGGTGAATTTACCTTGCTTGAAATAATCCTTTACCTGTAAACCGGTCATCCCGCCCTCTTTGGGACTTTTTATACCAAAGGCCTTACACCACAAATGCAGACTGAACTTTTTACGCAAGGCATCATAGAAGGTCAATTGATCCTGCAAATCAGTATGCACGGCATGGCCATAACGATAGGGCATTATATTTTTACTGGCTTTTATCTTTAGAATGGCTGAGCGTAGCATTATGAACGGACAATCAAATATCCTACCGTTAAAGGTAATAAAGGTGGTGCATTTTCCCAACTGCGACCAGAAATTTTCCAAGACCGCCTTTTCGTCTCCGGGAATAAATTCGATTTTACCCTCGGTAAATTTCTTTATCCTGTCATCCTTGGACTGAAAGAATACCCAGCCCTTGTCCGTCTCGGCCTCAAGCATTCCGATGGCCACAATCTGGGCGGTCAGCGGATAAAAACTCATACTATTTCTAATCTCTTCTTTTTCTTCTTCCGTCTTGGCGTATTTCAGGAAATATTCCTGCGAAATTTGATCCAAGGAGTCAAAATCGCATCCGGCAGTTTCCACATCAAAGATTATCTTCGGCATAACTTCTCTCCTTCAGTGAGCGCACGACTTATGGAGCGAATAAAATGAGCGAACATAAGTCATTCTTCTTGAGTTACTAATCTGGTTGCGCGAACTGAACCCTTGACATTTTATCCGCAAAAAACATACGGAAAATGTCAAGGGTCAAATTCGCCCACACAACTTACATCACTTCGTTCCGTAAGTTGTGGCTTCATTTGAAACACTGTGTATCTTCGGCCAAATAATCATCTTTCAGGGCGTACGCAAGCGCGCGGCAGCCCTTACAGGCCTTAATCAGGCAATTCTTGCATTTGCCTTTGAGCTTACCCCGCTTCCTTAAATCCTGCAACACCTCTGAACCATTATAAATTTCATCCAGGGGTCTTTCCAAGAGATTGCCTATCTTCAGATTGAACCTGCGGCAGGGCAAGACATCCCCGTTAGGCATAATGCAAACTCCGCCTTCGGCAGCCACGCAGGGTGCGCCGAATAAATGCGGCCCGGTCCTTTTGAATCTTACCCAAAAGGCCTTATATGAAAACAGTTCCGGGGTAAAAGGGATTTCTAAAAACTGCAGGAGCCGGCTGACCAACCCCTGCCATTCTTCTTTGCTTAAAACCTCTCCCTTGATAGCCTCGCCCCTACCCCAGGGGATGAAACGCTCTAAGATAACCCCATTGACGCCAAGCTTATCGGCCAAGTCTAGCATTCTTGTAGTCTCGGTGAAATTTCTTCTTAAAAGGGTGAACATTACGGTCTTTTCGATTCTTTTACAGGGTTTTAGAAGTTCAATTGCTGCAATGGCCTTTTTAAATGCACCCTTACCCCTTACAACATCATTGGATTCTTCGGTCGCGCCATCCAAAGAAATCTTAATTTCATTCAATTTCTTGAAATTCTTGATTTTATCAATGGTATTTTTATCCAAAAGGCTGCCGTTAGTGATTATTGCCAATTCCTTAACCTGTTTCTGGTTATTTAAATATTCTAAAAGTGGAATTAATTCCTTTTTTAATAAAGGTTCTCCTCCGGTTAAATTAATGATGGCCTGCTTATTCCACTTTTTTAAAACCGAAAGGATATTATCGGCAACCGCCTTAAGACCAGCAAGGTCTAAATCTGACTGGGGAGAAAAATCGCTCTGATAGCAATGCCGGCAGCGCCAATTGCAGAAATTAGTAAGGTGCCATTGAAAATAAAAATCGTTTTCCATCGTTATTGTTGCAGCATGGCCTTGACCTTGGTGGAGATATCCTTAACCTCCAAGAATGCCTCGCCGATTAATACGGCATTTACGCCCTGCTCTCTTAAAAAGGCGATATCGTCGTGGCTCTTGATGCCGCTTTCGGAAACCACGATTTTGTCCGTTGGTATCAAAGGACGCAATTTAGCAGTTACCTCTAAATCGGTATGAAAGGTATGCAAGTCCCGGTTATTGATGCCGATGATCTTGGCGTCTACGGCTACCGCCTTCATCACATCCTCGGCCTTACGCACCTCCACCAAACAATCCATGCCTAATTTATGGCTCAAGGCCAGAAAATCCGCCAGTTGTTTCTCTGGAAGGATGTCGGCGATTAGTAATATGGCATCGGCACCATAAACATAGGATTCATAAATCTGAAATTCCTCAATGATAAAATCTTTTCTGAGGAGAGGGAGGCTGGTTTTTATTCTTACCTTGTTGAGATGGGAAAGATTTCCCTTGAAATAATGCTCTTCGGTCAAGACCGATATGGCATCGGCCCCGGATTCCTGATAAATCTCGGCGATCTTCACGGGATCAAAGTCTTCACGGATAATACCGCAAGACGGAGATGCCCTTTTTATCTCGGCGATTAGATTTAATCTTTCCGGTTTGGAAATTTTTTCTTTGAAGAAGCGGTTAAGATGTGGGGTCTGGGATTGCAGACGTACCTGCCAGTAGGAAAAAAAGGTATTTCTTTCCTTTAAATCCTTTTTCTTTTGCTCAACGATCTCGGATACAAAATCTTTAAACACCGCGTTTGGAAAATTCCTTCAGTTGTTCCAGCTTTTCTTTTGCCCTGCCTGAGTCAATAACCCCTTCGGCTATTCTGATGGCCTTTTTTATACTTTCAGCCTTATCGGCGACATAGATGGCCGCAGCGGCATTAAGAATTACGATATCGCGCTGCGGCCCCAATTTACCACTCAACACCTCTTCAGCAATCCGGATATTCTCAGAGCTGACCTGACATCTCAAATCTGCCGGCCTGGCCTTTTTTATACCCAACGCCGCGGGATCCAATACAAAACATTTAATCCGGTTATTTCTTGCCTCACAGATATCGGTAGCGGCGGCAGTGGTAATTTCATCCAAGCCGTCTCTTCCGTGCACTACTAAAGCATGTTTAATGCCCAGATTTCCTAAAACCTCTGCCATGGGCTTGACTAATTTCTTATCAAAAACACCTAAAATCTGATGGGTAGCTGCCGCCGGGTTGGACAATGGGCCTAGGATGTTAAAGATAGTTCTAAAGCCCAACTCCTTCCTTACCCCAACCACCTCTTTCATCAAGGGATGAAAATTAGGGGCAAAAAGAAAACCGATTCCAATCTCTTTAAGACAGGCCTCAACCGCCGGGGGCGTAAGATTGATATTTACTCCCAAGCCTTCCAATAAATCGGCGCTGCCGCAATGGCTCGAGGCAGAACGATTACCGTGTTTGGCTACCTTTATCCCCGAGGCGGCGGCAATTAATGCCGTCAGGGTAGAAACGTTGAAAGTCCCTTGATAATCTCCGCCCGTGCCGCAGGTATCCAAAATAGTTGTGCCCTCAACCTTAATCTTGGTGGCGAATTTACGCATGACCTGGGCTGCCGCAGTTATCTCCTCAACTCCTTCGCCCTTGATGTGTAAAGCGGTTAAGAAGGCTGCGGTCTGCAACTGGGTGGCCTTAAGCGTCATAATCTCTTCCATGGACAGGGCCATTTCCTTCTGCGATAAATCCTCGCCTTTAATTAATTTTTGAATCGCCTCTTTAATCATATGCTTAAGAAATTTTTTAAAATTTGTTTTCCGGATTTGGTTAATATGGATTCGGGATGAAACTGTACTCCCCAAATGGGGAATTTTTTATGCCTTAAGCCCATTATCTCCCCCTCCTTAGTCCAGGCAATGATTTCTAAATCCGCGGGCAGAGATTTTTTCTCTACCAGCAAAGAATGGTAACGTGTGGCCTCAAAGGGATTATCCACTCCCCTGAAAAGGACATCCCTTTTGTGATAAATTTTGGAGGTCTTGCCATGCATAATCCTTTTTGCCTGCACTACCTTACCGCCGAATACCTCGCCGAGGCATTGATGGCCCAGGCATACTCCCAAGGTGGGTATCTTTTTACCCAATTCCTTAATAACTAAACAAGAAACTCCGGCATCGTTCGGCCTGCCCGGCCCGGGAGAAATCACGATCTTCTTAGGGCGTAACTTCTCAATTTGAGAAATGGTGATCTTATCATTGCGGAAAACCTTTAAATCCTCTCCCAGCTCACCCAGATATTGCACCAGGTTATAGGTAAAGGAATCATAATTATCAATCATTAAAATCATATTACATCCTTTATCTTGACGCGGATACTCCTACAAAAACAAATCTGCGGTAATCCGCGTTAATAAGATCATTCTTTTTCCCTTCTAATCTTGGCGCCTAATTTGGTTAACTTCCCTTCCAGATTTTCGTAACCGCGCTCCAGATGATAAAGCCTGTGCACCTCGGTATTACCCCTGGCTACCAATCCGGCGATGACCAAGGCGGCAGAGGCGCGTAAGTCCGAGGCCATAACCGGAGCCCCGGAGAGCTGTTTTATCCCCTCCACAATGGCATGCGGGCCTTCGCGCATAATCTTGGCGCCCATACGATTTAATTCGGCAACATGCATAAATCTGTCGGGATAAATTTTCTCGGTAATCACGCTTATCCCCGGCGTGGTAGCCATCAAGGTCATAAACTGCGCCTGCATATCCGTCGGGAATCCCGGATAAGGCAGGGTAGTGATATTTACCGGCTTCAAGCGCCTTTTTACCCTTACCTTTATCGAGCCATCATACCTTTCAATCTTTAATCCTGCCTCTTCCAGCTTATCTATCAGCGCGGCTAGGTGTTGCCAGCAGGCATTCTTTAAAACAATATCGCTGCGCGTAGCTGCGGCAACCAATAAAAAGGTCCCGGCCTCAATCCTATCGGGAATAACCCGGTATTCTACGCCATGCAATTCCTTCACCCCTTCAATCTCTAGGGTGGGCGTACCATGACCTTTTATCTTGGCACCCATCTTGATTAAGAAATTTGCCAGGTCGGCTACCTCGGGTTCACAGGCAGCGGATTCGATTATGGTCTTTCCATTGGCCCTGGTTGCTGCCATCATCACATTGGCTGTAGCTAATACCGAAGAACCGAATACTCCGCCCAGATACATGTGGTTACCGGTTAACCTTTTGGCAGTAGCTACCACATTACCATTCTCAATCTTGATATTTGCGCCCAATGCCTTCATGCCCTTTAAATGCAGATCCACCGGACGTAGACCAATCGCGCAACCTCCGGGCAAAGAGACGCTGGCCTTTTTGAGTTTAGCCAGAAGCGGCCCCAAGACGCAGAATGAACCGCGCATGGTAGAAACCAATTTATATTCGGCAACATGATTTAGGAGTCCTTTTTGCGAAACTACAATCCTGTCTTTTTCTATCTCTACATTCTTGCCCAAGCTGCGCAGCAATCTACCCATGGTGTTGGTATCGCGCAGATTAGGGACATTTTTTATGATGCAGTCCTCTTCGGTTAACAGGGTTGCTGCCAACATGGGCAAGACCGCATTTTTAGCCCCGCTGATATGAACCTCTCCGCCCAGCCGCGCCCCGCCCTCGATAACTAATTTATCCATAGACTACACCCTCTCTAAAATGATTACACGTTCAATATTACTATAATCTTTAATTATTTGCAAAATCTGAAGATTCTCCGAGGCCTCGAGGATCTCTCGAATGGGGCTGGCTTGATTAAATCCTATCTCCATTAAAAGTACGCCGCCTTTTCTAAGATATGCGGTGATTTCTTTAATAATCCTTCTGTAAAAATCCAAACCATCTCTACCTCCATCTAAAGCCAAACGCGGTTCGCATTTTACCTCCGGAGGCAAACTATCGAGTTCTGTAGAAACAATGTAAGGCGGATTACTGACGATTAAATCAAATTGGTTATTCGTTTCAATACCGCTAAACAAATCAGAAACTATAAATTCAATTCTATCCTCCACATTATTTAGAACTGCATTTTCCTTGGCCACCTGAATAGCGTCTACTGAGATATCTACCGCGCTAAATTTACAATTAGGCAAATTCTTCGCCAAAGAAATCACGATATTGCCCGAACCTGTGCCGATATCCATTATGTTTTTAGCTTTGCGCCTTGAGCCTTGCGCTATTTTTATTGCCTCCTCCGCCAAAATCTCGGTTTCCGGACGGGGAATCAGCGCCCCCCTATCCACCTTAAACTCCAGCCCCATAAATTCCACCCTACCGGTGATGTACTGGACAGGCTCACCATTTTTTCTGCGGGCCAGAATCTGCGACAACTCAGAATCCAGATTATCTTTCTGAGCAAAATTCCCGGCATATAAATCTGCGCGAGAACAATTCAGGATATAGGTTAATATATATTCCTTCTCCGTCATTTCTGATTCACCTCTGCTATCAATAGGGCATCGATGATTTCATCCAAATCGCCGTCCATAACCGCTTCAAGGCGATGGATGGTAAATCCGATGCGATGGTCGGTAATCCTGCGGCCTGGGAAATTATAGGTGCGGATCTTTTCGCTCCGGTCTCCGCTGCCGACCTGGGACTTTCTCTCCTGGGAAACCTTGCTCGTTTTCTCCTGTTGCATCTTGTCCAAAATCCTGGCCTTTAAAACCCTCATCGCCTTATTCTTATTTTTTAACTGTGAACGTTCGTCCTGACAGGTTACCACTATTCCCGTAGGGAGATGGGTAATCCGCACTGCCGAATCGGCGGTGTTAACGCTTTGTCCACCTGGCCCAGAGGAACGGTAGATATCAATCTTTAAGTCCTTGGGGTCAATCTTTAACTCCACCTCTTCGGGTTCGATTAAAACCGCCACCGTTACCGTCGAAGTATGAATTCTCCCTGATGCCTCGGTGTCGGGTACCCGCTGCACCCGATGCACCCCGCTCTCAAACTTCATCCGGCGTAAGGCATCCTTTCCCTCAATACTAAAAACAATTTCCTTAAAACCCCCCGCCTCGGTAGGATGGCTGCTTAAAGGGTCAACCTTCCAACCCATCCTCAAGGCATACTTGGTATACATGCGGTATAAATCAGCGGCAAAGATGCTGGATTCTAATCCTCCGACGCCGGCGCGGATTTCAAAAATGATATCTGCGTCGGCAGTTTTATCTTCCTTCAAAAGCGATTTCTCAAGGGAGATTTTTAAACCCTCTTGCCTTTCCTTTAAATCGGCTATCTCCGATTTGGCTAGTTCCAAAAATTCGCTTTCATGGTGCTTTTCTTTTAAGATTTGCTCTAAATCCGAGATTTGCGCCTCGTTTTTTTTAAACTCCCGATAGAGACTTACCGTAGGCAGAATCCGCCCCATTTCTTTGGCCACCTTCCGGTATTGTGCAGTATCGGCAATAACCTCTGGATCGGCGATGGCCTTTTCTAATTCCTGGATACGTTTTTCTAATTCTTCAAACCTCTCGAGCATATTCTTGAGCTGCCTTTACGACTTTTTCTCGCCGTATTTCTTGGCGAATTTCTCTATCCTGCCGGCGGTATCCACAAACTTCTGTTTCCCCGTAAAGAAGGGATGACACTTGGAACAAATCTCTACGCGGATATTCTGCCGGGTAGAGCGGGTATGGATTACCTCCCCGCAAGCACAGGTAACGGTAGCCTCTTTGTAATTGGGGTGAATTCCTTCCTTCATTTAGTTTCCTCCTTCAATGAACGCACAATTTATGTCACTTCGTTCCATAAATTGTTTGCGTGAATTGAATCCGCCAAGTCTTGTGGCGGATTTCTCCGTTTTTTATTGATTCATGTTCTCTAGAAATTCCTTGTTGCTTTTGGACTTGCTCAATTTTTCTATCAAAAGCTCCATGGCCTCAGCGGAATTAAGCTCATTTAAAACCTTTCTTAAAAGCCAGATCCGCTGCAATTCATCCTGTTTTATCAATAGCTCTTCATGACGGGTATTGGACCGCTTGATGTCAATGGCGGGGTAGATCCTTCTCTGGAAAAGGGTACGGTCCAACTGTAATTCCATATTGCCGGTACCTTTAAATTCCTCAAAGATAACCTCGTCCATCCTGCTTCCGGTATCCACCAAGGCCGTCGCAATTATCGTCAGGCTACCACCCTCTTCCACGCCGCGAGCAGCCCCGAAGAACCTCTTGGGTTTGTGCAGGGCATTGGAGTCTACGCCACCGGAGAGAATCTTTCCGCTATGCGGCACCACGGCATTGTAGGCGCGGGCCAGGCGGGTAATGCTATCCAGTAAAATCACCACATCCATCTTGTGCTCGACTAATCTTTTGGCCTTTTCCAAAACTATCTCGGCGATCTGCACATGGCGCTCTGCCGGCTCGTCAAAGGTGGAAGAAATTACCTCACCCTTGACGCCTCTTTGCATGTCGGTAACTTCTTCAGGGCGTTCGTCAATCAACAGGACAATCATCTTCACATCAGGCTGATTGACGGTAATGGCATTGGCTATTTTCTGTAAAAGCACCGTCTTGCCGCTATACGGCTGGGCTACGATCAAACCGCGCTGGCCTTTTCCCAAGGGGGTCAATAAATCCATAATGCGCATGGAAATATCCTTGGGATCGGTTTCCAAAACCAATCTTTCGTGGGGGTAAAGCGGGGTGAGGTTATCGAACAAAACCTTATCTTTAACCTCCTCGGGATTTTCAAAATTCACCGCCTCTACCTTCAGCAGGGCAAAATATTTCTCCCCTGCCTTGGGTGGACGGATTTGTCCGCTCACCGTATCTCCGGTCCTCAAATCGAATTTTCTAATCTGCGACGGAGAAATGTAAATGTCATCCGGGCAAGGCAGATAATTGTAATTGGGGGAACGCAAAAAACCAAAACCCTCGGGCAGTATCTCCAACACCCCCTCTCCGAACATCAGGCCTTCCTTTTCTGCCTGCGCCTGCAGGATTTTAAAAATCAAGTCCTGCTTTTTAACGCCGCTTATGCCATTGACATTTAATTCTTTGGCGAGTTTGTTGAGCTCTGTAATCTTCATCTCTTTTAAATTACCGATATCTACTTGTTCCACTTTATCCTCCTTTAATGAGCACGCAACTTATGGAACGAAAGCGAACATAAGTTGCTGTGCGAATTAAATCCTTGACCCTTGACAAGCTTGTCAAGGGTCAAGGGTCAATTCAGACTTATAACTTACGTAAACTCATGTTTCCGTAAGTTATGTCTTCATTGACCTTTTTTATTATTAAAGAGCTTCTGCCAAATCTCTTTAACCTGTTTTTTAGTATATGTTAAACTGCCGTTGTTATCGATGATAAAATCAGCAATTATGACTTTGTTTTTCAAGGGCAGTTGGGCTTTGATCCTTTGCAGGATCTGTGAAGTATTTAATTCGGTCTTCTTTTTTAATCTATTAATCTGGTTTTCTCTGCTGGCTACAACTACAATCAACTTATCCAAGTTACGACTAAGTCCCGACTCAATAAGTAGCGGGGCATCAATAATTACCACCTGCTTTCGGGATTTAACCCGGGCCAGTTGCCTTTTTATTTCCATGATTACTGCGGGATGAACGATTCCTACTAATTTTCTTAAGGCGGAACTTTTGCCGAAAACCTTTCGTGCTAATTTTTCCCTATCGATCTCCCCGCCTAACTTAAGAATGTCCCCGCCAAACCCCGTAACAATCTTTTTATATTCCCGGCTACCCTTTTTGATAACTTTATGGGCCAATTTATCTGCGTCTATTACCTGGGCGCCAAATTTGGCAAATAACCTTGCTACGGTAGTTTTACCGGTGCCGAAACTTCCGGTTATGCCGAGGGTTTGCATTTTTTGTAAAGGTCGCGGTATTTCTTGGCAGATTCGTCCCAGGAGAAGTTATATTTAACCGCGCGGTCCATCAGCTTATTCCAGATATTTTTCTGCTGATAGAAATAAAGCGCCGTCTTGATTTCCTTGACCAGCGCGCTTTTGCTGTAGCAGTCAAAGACAAAACCATTTCCCTTATCGGTAAGCGGATCATAATCTTCAATGGTATCGGCCAGGCCGCCGGTCTTAAATACCAAGGGGATAGTGGCATACTTTAAGCTGATCATCTGCCCCAGGCCGCAGGGTTCATAGCGCGACGGCATCAAGAAGATATCCGAGGCGGCATAAATTTTATGCGCCAGGGAATTATCAAACTTTAAACTTAAACTTAAGGTACACGGCAATTTCTTGGCCACACCCTGAAGCAATAAATGATACTTCATATCACCGGTTCCCAAAAACACCAGCTGCAGATTCAATTTGGTGATTTCATCGATTGCCGCGGCAAAGATGTCCAATCCTTTTTGTTCGGCCAGACGGCCCACAAAACCCAAGAGCGGGATATTCGGGTCAACTTGCAAACCGCATTCTTTCTGTAATGCGGTTTTGTTGAAATATTTATCCTCCCAATTCCCGGAAGAATATGGCTTAAAGATAAGTTTATCTTCTGAGGGATCCCAGGCCCCGCAATCCAAACCATTGATTACGCCGTATAGAACATCCCTTCTCTTATTCAACAACCCTTCCAGACCGCAACCGAATTCTTTGGTCTGGATTTCCTGGGCATAGGCCCGGCTTACCGTAGTAACGATATCGCAAAAGGCAATACCCCCTTTGAGAAAATTAACCTTGTCATAAAACTCCAGCCCATCCATGGTAAATACATTCCAATCCAGGCCTAACTTAGGGAATTCGCTTTTACTGAACAATCCCTGATAGGCCAAATTATGAACGGTGAGCATGGTCCCCATATTTTTATAAAAACTTTTTTCTTTATAAATGGTCTTTAGATACACCGGGATTAAGGCGCTCTGCCAGTCGTTGCAGTGCAAACAATCGGCCTTAAAATCTATCTGCGGCAGTAAGTCCAGTACCCGGTGCGAAAAATAGGCAAATCTCTCCAGATTATCGGGATAATCCCCGTCTTTGTCTCCGTAAAGTCCGTCGCGGTCAAAATATTTTTTATTATCGATAAAATATACCGTAATCCCCTTTCCGATTTTTGCAGTGTAGATATCCTTATTTAGTTTCTTAAGACCGAATTTGGCCTCATCGATGCTCTTATATTTCGGCATGGCCAAAATCACCTCAATTCCGATATTCTCCAGGGCGAATGGCAAGGCTCCGGCAACATCTGCCAGGCCACCGGTCTTGGCAAAAGGCACAATCTCAGAAGAGCACAGTAAAACTTTCATTAATCTTCCCTTTTCCTTAAGTTATCTTGCGCTGATCCAGCCAATTTTTCCCGATACCAATATCTACCTTAACCGGCACGGATAATTTTAAAACGTCCTCCATCTCTCTCTTGACCAAATCTTTCATTTCATTGATTTCGCCATCCGGACAGTCAAAAACCAATTCATCATGCACCTGCAAGGTCAACCGCGACTGTAATTTCTTTTTAGCCAATTCCTCCTGGATATTTATCATTGCCAGTTTGATCAAATCCGCAGCCGACCCCTGCACCGGGGCATTTATGGCCTGGCGTTCGGCAAACTGGCGTAAGGTATTATTGGAACTATTTATCTGCGGCAGGTATCTGCGCCTACCCAAGATGGTGGTTACAAAGCCGTCCTGGCGTGCCTTTTTTATTTGCAAGTCACAAAAATTCCTCACCTTCGGATAGCGTAAGAAATAGGCATCAATGAAATCCTGGGCCATTTCCTGGGTAACGCTTAAATCCTTACTCAAACCATAGGCACTTATTCCATATATAATCCCGAAGTTAACCCTCTTGGCGGTATCCCGCATATCATTGGTTACCTTTTCTATTTTCTGGTTGAATATTAATGAGGCGGTCAGCCGATGAATATCTTCATCCTTCTTAAAGGCCTTGACCAAACTTTCGTCCCCGGACAAATGGGCTAGTATCCTTAGCTCTATCTGGGAATAATCCGCGCATAACAGCGAGAAACCGGTTCCGCTGGCAACAAAGGCCTTCCTGATTTGCCTGCCCAATTCGGTCTTAATAGGGATATTCTGCAAATTGGGGGCGCTGGAACTTAACCTGCCGGTCTCGGTTCCCGCTTGGTTAAAAGAGGTGTGCACCCGGCCGGTTTTCGGGTTAATCAGTTTAGGCAAGGCATCAATATAGGTTGAGGTTAATTTGGTCAACTGCCGATACTCTAGAAGCAAAACCGGCAATTCATGCCTCTGCGCCAACTTAGTCAAAACCTCTTCATCGGTGGATGCGCCAGTTTTGGTCTTTTTGACCACCGGCAATTTCAATTTCTCGAATAAGATCTGGCTTAATTGTTTGGGAGAATTAATATTAAACTCTTCTCCCGACAGACGGTAAATCCTCTCCGTCAATTCTTTAGTGCGCGCCTGCATCTTAACGGAAAGACCTTTAAGAATATCCTTATCTATCTTTACGCCGTTTAATTCCATCCTGGCCAGGACAAAGGCCAAGGGAATTTCTACCTTCAGAAATAAATCCAGCAGCGATTTCTCCTTGAGCTTCTCCTCTAATAATGACTTTAACTTAAACGTTACTTCCGTCTCGGTAGGTAAATCCATTACGATATTGGAGGCAGTGCCCAGATATTCCCACGCCAATTCCTCAAGGCTGAAATTGGTTTTAGCCGGATCCAATAGGTAGGCTGCCAACATTACGTCAAACACCTTACCCGCTATTTTTATGCGGCCTTCATTTAAGGCGATGAGCATAGTTTTAAGGTCATAGGTGATCTTGGTAATCTTTTCATCTTCAAAAATCTGACGCAGGCGGTTGATTTCTAAAGGCGGAAAAATACTCACCTGTGATTTTTCGGGGGTGAGATAAATTCCCTTTAATTCAACCTCCGGCCAGATTCCAGAGGTAAAATCTACCAAGAAAACCACTTCATCCCTGGCGGAATTGATTTGACGCAGTGTCTCGTCCAACCCTGGCGCAGAATCAATTATTTTTGTATTTGAGTCTAAGACCTTTCCCGTGCCGGACAATTCCTTGAACCAGCTTTTAAATTCCAGCTTCCTAAACAATTCCAAGAGGAGTTTCTGGTCGGCCTCGCCGACCTTTAAAGAACCCAGATTAAAATCCAAGGGCACATTTTCATCCAGGGTGGCCAAGTCCCTGCTTAATATCGCCTGGGCCCGTTGTTGTTTAATCAGTTCTCTAACCTTATCCGATTTTATCTTTTCGGGATGGTCTAAAATCTTTTCTAAACTGCCGAACTCCTGCAATAATGCCTTTGCCGTTACCTCGCCGATCCCGGTTACCCCGGGGATGTTATCGGTCTTATCCCCCATTAAGGCAAATAAATCCTTTAGCCTCTCCGGCTCAACCCCAAATAATTCTTTTACCTTTTTATCGTCGAAAAAGGTATCGTCTTTGCTGGGATTAAAAACTTTAATGTTCTTATTTACCAACTGCAAGATATCCTTATCTCCGCTTACGATTACCACCTCCAAATCCCGGCCGGACAATTTCTGGGCAACGGTGGCTATCACATCATCCGCCTCATAACCTTCCAATTCCAAGGCAGTCAGATTAAAGGCAGAGATGACCTCTTTGATGATCGGTATTTGGCTTACCAGATCATCGGGCATCGGGATACGGTGGATTTTATACTCGCTGAATTTTTTTTCCCTGAAGGTCTCTTTGCCCACATCAAAACAAATCCCCGCATAATCAGGCTGATGGTCCTTTAAGATTTTCTTGAGCATGTTCACAAAGCCGTAAACCGCATTGGTTGGCTGCCCGTAAGAGGTAGCCAATCCCCGGATGGCATAAAATGCCCGGTAGCAGAATGAATTGGCGTCGATTAAGATTAGTTTACGGCTTGACATGCAGGAGGAAAATGGACTATTCTCTTAAACTATCTAGATTTTTGATTAGAATCCTCAGGGATCAGGGAAAGTGCCTTGTTTATTTCGGCGCGGGCCGAAGGATAATCTCCCAGTTCAAAAAGTCTGCGCCCCAATTCGTAGTGCTCGTTAATCCTTTCAGCAACCAGGTCCTTCATTGCGTTTTGGCGCGCCTCCAGAATCTCTGGAGCGTCCGGGGTTAAACTCAAAGCTGCATCAAATTCCTCTACAGCCTTTACGTACTGCCTTTGCTGGTAAAGACTCTGGCCGGCCTTAAAATGCTGATGGGCATAGGTAAGGGTATCCTCAAATTCCTTTTTTCTCTGCCTTGATAACTCCTGGGCTAATTCCGCTGCCTCTGTGTTCTTAATCTCGGTCTTGGCATCGGGACACTTCTCGGCCAGGGCATATAAATTCTTTTTCGCCTTTTCAGTCCACTCCTCGCCCTTTATACCCTTTTCTATTCTTTTCTTCCAATAGTATAGGGCGCGCAAAGACATATCCCTCTTCTCGTAAAGGGCGGCCAGATTGTAATAGGCCGACAGGTAATTTTCATCTAACCCTACCGACCGCAGATAATTGTCCTCCGCCAAATCCAGAAGACCCTTGGTTTCGTAAATTACGCCCAGGTCATTATAGGCAGCGGCATAATAGGGATCTATCTGCACTGCCTTTTGATAAAAGGAGAGTGCCGTATCATAGTCGCCAACTTGTTGAGCCTTAAATCCCTTTTCGCGATAAGTTGCTGCCTGTTTGTTGGTATTGGCAAAACTGGATACGGGAAAGATTAAAAGTAGCGAAGCGGTTAAAAAAAGTGCGGCAAGACCTTTAGTTATCTTAACCCCCTTTATATAAGCATAATACGAAATGTTCATTCTGGTCAAGTAAAATTTTTGAAAGTTATTCACTGAGTTTGGGTTGTGAAAAATGGCGCCTTAGGTTCTAAACCTTAGCGACATCCGCCGAAGCCAAGCGCGAAAGCTGCTTAGCGAAGGCGGATCTTATAATAACGGCGGCATCTTTAAAGCCGGATGACCAACCTTTTGTAAGAAAGCCATTAATTCTTCCAGGGTAGTTGCCTGGCTCTCATCACAAATCTTATCCAGTAAATCCGGCTCGCCGATTTCCTGGCAGCGCTTCTTCAATCTTTCTCCCAAGGCCTCTTTTAGCTCTTTAGGCATCCATACTATCCTTTTTAATCCGCCTTCGGCAGAGATGAATTTTTTACTGGTGATATAAAGCTTACCAATCCCTAAGAAACCCGGTGTCTGCACACCGCCACCCACCGAACCGGCCAGCGTGGTAAAAGACATGCCCGACGGTGTCATCCCCGCATAATCGCGGTTTACAATCATCACCCCGTTGGCCTCGGGAATTACCGCCACGATGCATTCAAAACAGCCGCAGGAGGTTTGGGGATCAACCAAAAGCGAATACATACTCACCGAAGAAACCGATTTGTTGGATTTTTGATAGATGAAATCGTTGACCTCTTTCCACTGTCCTAATTTTTGCTCTAAAAGCGCAGTTTTGGTTATGGGCTGATTGGGACCGGATGGCGTAATTTCAAAAGAGGCCTTACCGTCCAGCCAAGAATAGGCACCACAAAGCCCCAATCTTTCCGGCGTAATGATGCAGACATGGTTCGGGGCAAAGGATTGACACAGGGCGCAGCTGTAAAAGGTATCTACGCTCTCGTCGGTCATTCCGCTTAAACGCTCATCGCGCTGCGCAAAGATTTTATTGGCGTCAGGTAAAAGGCGTTCCACATCTTTTTGTTGGGTGTAAATTTTTACCTGCACCTTATCCACGATGGCGCTATATTCCTGATGAATCATAGCATGGAGAATTATACCCATATGCTTGAGCCGAAAGCCTTTGGCCGCGGTATCTTTGCTGATTCTTATCCAGTTCATATCCCGCTGACCGATATGCATCACTCCCATAGCACCGTTCATATAGCGGTGCAACTGCCTTTCCAAAATCGGCTCAAAGTCTTTGTTGAATTTCCTGCCCGCAACTTCAACTACAATTGCCAAGGGTAGGGATTGATTCTCTTCGGTTAAGATATCGATATCCGGACCGATTAATTCTATCTTGCCGTCTTCAACCTTGTCGGAATCAGAGGTTTTTAAAAGTTCGAACGAGGTTGAGGCCTTGCTGCCGAATTCGGCAAAAAGCTGTTCCTTTCTTACCCGTTCGCCCTCAAAGGCAGCGCCGTACAAAACCGGGATGGGAATCTTGGCCACTTTTACCTTAACCCCCCTTACCTCAATACAACGCGGAACGATTTTTTTGTAATCCAATTCCTTAACCAGGGCCTCGTAGACGGTAATTCCCGAGGGTTTGATTTCCGGAATATCCGTATCCGCAATAATCGGAAAGCCCATATTTATTGCTCCGGCACCGGTGGCGTATTTCCGGTCATCCAATTTTCCCAAAACCAAACCGAAGGCAAAGACGCGCTCCTTGCAGTACAAGAGACACTTCTTGGCCTGGCCGGCCTTAATTCCGCCGAAGGTTAACGCGCCGCGGATCGCCCAGTGTAAAGGATAGATACCGGAAAGGGTATCGCGTCCGTAGGGAACAATATAATTATCCCAACCCATTTGCACATCTTCTTCTTTTAACTGGTCGATAATGGAACGGCCGTCAACGGAACTGCCCACAAAAACCAGGATATTTCTCTCCTGGAATTCACGGACAATCTCTAACGCGGTTTTATTATCCGGGGCTGCACCCAAGATTGCGGCAAATCCCGGCATACGGCCATCAACCAATTGGATTCCTAAGGAACGCAAAATGGTATCGGTAAAAAATCCGTTGCAATCCGGCTGGGGCTCCTGCTCATACAGATAACGCAAGGCCATGATTATCTCTTCGGATAAAAGCGTGGCCACTCCGGCGTCGAGCGCGTCACCCAAGTAGGGCAGCCACAGATGTTCTGCCGGAACCTCTTTGGGCAAAAGTGATTTGGCATGCTCCAGAATTATGCCGGCATCTTTCAAAGTCTTGGCCTCGATGCCCATCAAGGCATTAGCCATGGGCAGGAAAAACGCGGTTTCCGGAAAACCGATCTTCTGCGCCTCGCCTTTATCTTTAATAGAACGCTTTAAGAATTCCTCTGCCTCATTAACGATACTGATGCCGCCCCGAATGGCAGCCTGAGCAACAATCTTAGACATAGATGTTGTCCCCCTTGTTTGAAAGCGATATGGTTTGCGGATAACTGAAATTACTTTCTAAAAGTAAATCTTTTATCGATGAGATATCGGTTTTCTCGTGGATTAAATTCAGGTAGACCCCGCTGTTTTCAATCCTTCCCAATAATATCGCCCCCACCAGACGGTTATCTTTAATAACTACCTTGCGATAAGAATTATTTTTAGTGTCGCTTTTAGACATAACCTCAAAACCTTCTCGTGGCCGGGTAATGCCCAGGGAGATAACCGGCAGATCGAAAAACTCTACTGAATTCATTCCCAGCGAGCCGGGATATTTGCTCTTTTTGCCGCAGATATTTTCTCCCGCCACCTTTCCCTGCTCCACGGCATTGGGCCAGAGGGCATTAATGGTAGTTTCGCCGGTGGCGATATCATAGGTTTCAGCCACATCGCCGCAGGCAAAGATATCGGAGACACTAGTCTGCATGTACTCGTCGGTCAAGATGCCTTCCCGGGAATTTATGGGCGTCTCCTTAATTAATTTTATATTAGGGGAGACGCCCTTTCCCACCACTACAATCTGACAGGCAATTACCTTACCGGTATCCAGTTTTATGGCCTTGACATCGCCGTTGCCTAAGATTTCGCTGACATCTGCACCGGTTACAATATCAACACCTTTTTCCGTTAAAAGGTTCTTGAAAAATTCCGCTGCCTCATAATCCAACACTTGTGATAAGACCTGTTTGGATTTAACAATAACTTTCACATCTAGGCCGCGCTTCTTCAGGGCGTAGGCGGCCTTCAAGCCGATTAAACCTCCGCCTAAAACACAAGCGGTATCCGTTACTGGTAATAATTCCGTAATACTTTTAGCATCATCCACGGTCCTAAATCCAAAAACCCCTCTTTTAGTTATGCCTTTCAAATCCGGCATCTTGCTGGATGCGCCATTGGCTAAAACTAAACCATCATAATCAAATTTTAGCTTACCCTTTTCCGAAGACTCGGCATCCTTAACTACCACTGCCTGTTTCTTCTTGATATCAATGCGTTCAATTTCCTGGCCCAAAACCAGCTCAATATTATTCTCCTTAAAGAATTCCTCGTTGCGGTAAATTAATTTCTGCTCCGGGATATCTCCAGCCAGAAAATAAGAAATTAGACAACGCGAGTAACAAGGATAATTCTCCTTGCTTACGATAGTAATTTTCGCTTCCTTATCGTTTTTTCTAATTGCCTCTGCACAGGCTATACCAGCCGCAGAGTTTCCTATAATCAAAATCTTCTTCATATGATTACACTGATTTTAGAAACAGATTACACAGACTTCTTTAACGCAAATTCACGCAAATCAAACGCCGATAGTCGCAGATAAAATTGTCATGTAATAATCCAGAGCTATCTAGGGGTTTTGCCTGCCTTTCATTTTGCTCTCTAAGTAATCAACTATTTCGTAAGCCTTTCTTTTTTCATTTTCATATTCCGGAATTTTTCTTCCACTCGCACCCTCTGCTTGTTCTGCTTGTTCCTTAGCCTCTTTGGTTTTCTCCTTCGCGATATCTAAAGCATTCTTTCCGTCTTTTTTCTTAACATATACATCCGCACCTTTTTCAGCTAAACTTTTAATTATCTGAAAATGTTGCTGACTAACCGCCCTCATTAAAGGAGTCCAACCCTCATTGTCTTGGTCGTCTATCTTTGCACCGTACTCAATTAGATAATCGGTTATATTGCTGGGGTCTTCTATGGCAATGGCAGCAAACATCAATGCGCTCCATCCATTATTATCCTTTCCATTTACATCTATGCCTTCTTTTATCAAATATTCAATTATCTTAAGTCTTGAAGGGCTCCCATCTCGAGCATAGTACTCGCCAACTGCATACATCAGGAGCGTCTTCCCGGCTTCGTCTCTTTCGGCGATATTGCCTCCTTTTTGTACCAAGTAACTAAATATATCAAAATCTCCATTACGACTGCCGTACATTAAGGCGGTTATCCCTTTATCGTCTTTTACTTCTATTTCTGCTCCTTTTTCCATTATACTCTTAACCAAATCGAAGTGCCCCCAGTTAGCCATATGCATTAAAGGAGACCTCCCATGTTCATCTTTTTGATTTACATCTGCACCATTTTCTATTAAAGATTTGGCAATCTCAATATTCTTGCCGTATTCCGCATACTTACGATCTGCGGCATAAACAAATAAGGGCCAGCCGGAAAACATTTTTTTATTTATATCGGCTCCTTTATTAAGAGCAGACTTTACACCTTCCAGGTCTCCTTTGTCAACCGCCGTAACCAAACGATCAGTGGCTATCAATTTCTCATCATTTGGTTTTCCTTCTAGATAATTAGCTATAGCCTCTGCCCCCCATTCTTTAGCAGCATCTAAAGCCGTTCTCCCTGAATCATCCCTTTCATCGATATGAGCACCAGCAGTGACCAAATAATGGACAATATCAAAATTCTGGAAGAAAATAGCTGTCATTAAAGGAGTATGCCCATTGGCTATCTCTTTGATATTTAAATTGGCACCTTTTTCTACTAAATACTTAACTATATCAAGATGCTGATTTTCAACGGCAACATGTAAAGGACTCCGCCCTATGGGGTCAATCTCATTCACATTGGCTCCATGCTCTACTAAGTATTTAACAATTTCAAGATAGCCTTTTCGAATAGCGCGCCCTAGAGGAGTATCACCTACTACAGTATCCCGTTTATTTATGTCTACCGATTTTGTCATAATAAATTTTACTTCTTCTAAATTACCTTTTTCTATTGCTTGAAATAAATCCTGGTTAGAATTGGCACAGGCATTTACTGCTAATAATAAAGGAAAAATAATAAGCGCTTTTAAAAAAACCTGGATTATTATTTTCATCTTCCTTCCTAATTCAACGTTAATAGGCAACTGGGTGAATTCTGGTCACACAATACTTAATTATGCGTCTCTCTTCCTAGCGATAGCGGTCGTCCTTCGTAACTAATCTGTGTAATCAGCTTTTATAATCTGTGTAATCACCGTGGCAACTAATCATTTTTTACTTTCTGCCACGACTTCTTCCTGCCAGATTATCGCCTTTACCGGGCAATTCTTGACGCAGCGCGGCTCTGCGATATCAATACAGAAATCGCAGCGCACCGGAATTTTTTCTTTTTTATTTAAACGGATGGCGCCGTACGGACAAACCATTACGCACATCCAACAGCCCACGCATTTGTCTTTATCATGCAGCACCTGACCGGTCTTCTCGTCTTTCTTTAATGCCGCAGCCATACAGGCCGCTACACATTTAGGGTCAGTGCAATGCCGGCAGGCAACGGGATAATTTTTGGCTTTGACGCCAGCCAATTTAATGCGCGCAGGGGTAAGGGTTTTACCCAGTACATCCTTAAACAAATCCTTATTTAAAGAATGGCCCACGCAGCAGACCATCTCGCAAGTCCGGCAGGCGAGACACTTTTCTATGTCGAAGTATAGTTTCTTCATCTTAATTTCGTCAAACGATTGTCATACGCTCGCCTTGCTCGCGTCATACCATGGTCACACAATCGTAGATTTTGTAAACCTGACAATTGTATAACAATTGTATGACAATGGCATGACAACCGTATGACTCCTTTCAACTTTATGCTTCTACCTCTACCTCAGATGAATACATCATGGGTCTTAGATTCAACGCCTTGCGCTTTTTATTCATATGTTCAATCATTACCCTGGCCATTTCCAGAGCATCCTGCGCAAAGGCCCATTTGCCGCCGGTGATTTTTTCTACGTCTTCGGTAACGTATTTGGTCATGTTCGGGCTGCCGTATACCGGAAATGGCGTACCGAAAACCACCAATGCGCCCGAGGCCACAAAATACCAACCTATCGCAATGGCTTTTTCGCTCATCCACTCCGGAGCGGCTCCGGCAATAGGCAAATCATCCAAGCCTTCCCCTAACCCGCCTTCCTTTACCATTTCGCAGCAGGCGGTTAAAATCCTAGTATTATCCACGCAAGAGCCCAAATGCAAAACCGGCGGGATTCCTACTGCCTCGCAGATTTCCTTTAATCCCTTGCCGGCAAATTGCAAGGCTGCCTCCGGAGTTAATAATCCGGCTTTGGCGCAAGCCAATGCCGAGCAACCCGTCTGCACCACCAAAACATCATTTTTAATCAACTCTTTGACTAATTTGGCATGGGTATCTCCGCTTTCCATTTTGGGATTATCGCAACCCACAATTCCTGCCACTCCCCGGATGCGGCCGTTGATAATGGCTTCATTTAACGGCTTAAACGACGGACGGTAAGTTCCGCCCAACATTTCAAAAACATATTCCGTGGTAAATCCGGGAATCAAATCCTTGGATTCTTTGGGAATACAAACCTTGTTCTTATCACGGTTGGCGAAATTTTCAATGGCCATTTTCACAATTTCCCTGGCGATGGTCCCGGCCTCTTCTTCCTTAAATTCTATATATTCCATCCCCTTAAATTTGGCCTTGGGAGAAGTAGAAACGATTTTGGTGTGAAAACAACTCGCGATTTCCGGCAAAGACGGCATAATGCACTGCAAATCCACCAGCAACAAATCTACCGCGCCGGTCAACAACGCCAATTCCTGCTGCAGAAAATTTCCGGCCACCGGAAATCCGCGGCGCACCAGCACCTCATTTGCCGTGCAGCAAAGTCCGGCCACCACAATTCCCGCGGCGCCTTTTTTTCTGGCCAGCTCAATCATCTTGGGGTCAGAGCCGGCCTCGCAAATCATTTCCGATAGAACCGGGACATGGCCGTGCACCAGAAGATTCACCTGATCTTCTTTTAGGACGCCTAAATTAACGTGGCCTCTTTTGGGGCTGGGTTTGCCGAATAAGATATCGGAAAGTTCCGTCGCCACCATTGAACCGCCCCATCCGTCGGAAAGCGCGGTGCGCATGCCCTGCTGCATTAAATTCTGATAATCGTTATCCACGCCCATATTGGTGCGGGTTAAGCTTTCCACTACTTCTCGGTCAATGCCGCGGGGCATTAAATCATATTTTCTCCAGATTTTTTTCTGTTTTTCCGGCGCGCGCTGGATTAAGGTAAGTTCCCCTTCCTGCTGACCGTATTCGCTAAAAATCTTTTTAGCCAATTCTGCGGAGATTTCCTCGGGTTTTTTGTTGTCGGTTTTGATTTTATATTCTTCAGCCAGGGTTTTTAACTTATCCGGAGAGCTGATCTGATAAAATTTGGTCTTGCCTTCGGCAACCATCTGTAGAACGCTGGTGATTTCCCGGCCGTGGTCATTGTGACAAGCGCTTCCGGCGGCGATATGGCGGACTAAATTGCGCGCGGTAATGGTATCGGCGTCTGCTCCGCAAACGCCCTGGGTCGCGCCTTCGCCGAAGGGGTCAATACGGCAAGGGCCTAAATTGCAGTTTTTGCAGCAGACTCCTAAAGTACCGAATCCGCAATGCGGCTCCTGCATGGCCTCCCGGTCCCAAATAGTCTGCACGCCCATTTCTTCGGCGCGCTGGCGCATTTGTTGGGATGCGCTGTCTCCGGGAAATTTATTTTCTTGATTATTACTCATTTGGCCTCCGTAACTTCTTTTTAACTAAATTATTGTTTTGGGTTTTGAGGATGAGTTATGAGTTGTGTGTCGGGTAGTGTGGATGAGTTGTGGGGCTTTATTCCCCACCCTCACAACCCACAACCCGACTCAATACTCACAACTCAACCCCACAACAACTATTCACTATCTTTTAATTGCTTATAAATCCTGCTGAATTCTTCTTTTAACGGCTCATCAAAGACAAATTTGCCGCGATTTTCATCCAGGGTTTTACTGAAAGGCACAAAACCCAAGAACGCATCTTTCAATTCTTTTTTTAAGAATTCTCTATCCGAATCCTGCCGGATTTTATTACCCACAAAAAAGATATTTTTAATCCCCATCTCCGTGGATAGTTTTCTAATGCGCTGGGCTGTAGCAACACTGGTCTGCGTTGGTTCAACCACAATTAAAAAGGCATCTACATTTTTGGCAGTGGCGCGGCCCAGATGTTCGCTTCCGGCAACCATATCTAATAGCACGGTCTCGCCCTGCTTCAAAACCAAATGCGAGATTAAACTTTTGATAAAGGTATTCTCCGGGCACATGCAGCCTCCGCCGGCCTTGCAGACCTTTCCCATAACCAATAACTTTATGCCGTCCTTTTCTGCAGCGTATTTATCCGGAATATCGTCGACTTGGGGATTAAGTTTAAAAAAAGTAGCGGGCACATCTAAGGATTCCACTCCCGTGCGCTCGGCAATCAAAGATTTCATTTCGGAAATCGGCGTGATATTTTCAGAATTGGCAAAACCCAAACTTAAGCCCAAGTTGGCGTCGGGGTCGCAATCAATGACGATTACTTTCTTCTTGTCTTGGCTTATGGTTAGACTCAAGCCGGCGGTAACGGTGGTTTTACCCACCCCGCCTTTACCAGTTATAGCTATTTTCATTATATGTTGATTCCAGAGATTGTCGGTTTTAATCTCTGTAATCTTGCTTTTTAATCGCCGTAATCGCTGTTTATAATCCTGCAGCGTCCAAAACTAATGGCACCTTTTTATCCCAACCGATCGGCATTATATGTATCCCTTGGCACATCGGCTTTAATTCTTTAATCAGTTCTGCGGCGATTTCAATGGAAGTAGCGGATTTATCCTTGGTTTCCTGCATTCTTTGGATTAAATTTTCCGGGACATTGATTCCGGCTACATTAGCATTCATATATTTAGCCATTCCCGCGGATTTTAATAAGACGATGCCGCCTAAGATGGTGGTTTTTAGATGTTTAATCTTGGATAGGAAATATTCAAATTGCTTAATATCATAAATCGCCTGGGTCTGGAAAAATTCTGCGCCGGCAGCTATTTTTTTCTCCATTTTTAAAATCTGCGGCTCCAAGGGGTCAGCTCCGGGATTAACTACCGCGCCTTTACAGAATTGCGGAGCCGGACCTTCAAGTTTATTTCCCATCATGTCCGTGCCGCTTTCTAATTTCTTAACCACATCCAAAAGCTGAACCGAATCCAAATCAAAAACTGCTTTGGCTGAGGGATGGTCACCCATTGATGGATGGTCGCCGGTTAAAATCAAAACATTTTCAATGCCTAAAGCCGCGGCGGAAAGTAAATCGGATTGCAAGGCCAGACGATTGCGGTCGCGGCAGGTCATCTGGAATATCGACTCAAAACCTTTTTCCTTTAACAGCCGGCAGACCGCCAAAGAACCCAGACGCATTACTGAGCTCTGCAGGTCAGTAACATTAATCGCATCCACCCGTCCGCGGATTAACTCCGCATCCTCCAAAATTACCTTGGTATCAATGCCTTTAGGCGGGCCGATTTCGGAGGTGACTAAGAATTTACCCTGTTGGAGTTTTTGTTTGAAGGTCATTTGTGATTACACACCTGCCTGCCGGCAGGCAGGGATTTTGAAAACTAATTACACCGATGTCCTCCTTCGCCAAAGATTCAGAGGACATCCACCGAAGCTAAGCGCGAACCTGTCCTCCGTAGCTTTAGCGTAGGAGGAAGCTACTTAGCGAAGGTGGATGAACACAGATTTTCTAACGCTAATTTATATTATGCTGAATCTTAAAGGCCTCAACCAAATTGCGCATTAAGATGGTTACCGTTAAAGGCCCCACTCCGCCGGGAACCGGGGTAATGTAACTGGCCTTTTCGCTGGCCTTTTCAAACTCCACATCGCCGACAATCTTATCGCCCACTTTATTTATGCCCACATCAATTACAATCGCGCCTTCCTGCACCCATTCGCCCTGGATAATTCCCGGTCTTCCCACTGCTACCACCAAAATCTCCGCTCTTTTGACATGGGTAGGTAGGTAACCCCTTTGGCCGGTAGCTATATGGCAGGTGGTGGTAGTGGCGAATTTATCCAATAAAAGTAGGCTCACCGGCTTTCCCACAATTTCACTGTGGCCGACAATAACCGCCTCTTTTCCGTATAAGTCAACGCCGGTTGATTTTATCAACTCCATTACCGCAAGGGCGGTGCAAGAGCCTATTCTCATCTTGCCGAATATGGCCTGGCCTACATTTTCCGGATGTATACCTTCTACATCTTTTCGCGGGTCGATATGAATAGGAATGTCCTTGGAATTTATATGAGGAGGCAAGGGGAGCTGCAGCAATATCCCGGTAACTTCTTTATCCTGATTCAGCTTTCCAATATAATCAATGAGCTCTTTTTCAGTGGTGGTGGCGGGAAGAGGGTGTTCTTGAAATTCTATGCCCAGCTCCAAGGTATTTTTCTTTTGCGACTTCAAATAAATTGTGGCTTGTGGATTTTCGCCTACCTGGATAGTAGCCAAGGTGGGGATGGTATTAAATTTACTTTTTAAGGTCTCAATCTCTTCCTTGAGCTTGGCTTTTATTTTCTCGGCAATGGGTTTTCCTGCTAAAAGTATAGCTGGCATTTGGTCATCTCCTTTAATGAGCACACAATTTACGGAATGAAATGACGTAAATTGTTCTTCGTCGTGTCGCTTCTCTGATGGTGCGAATTAATCCCGCCCTTTTGGTATTTTCTAAAATTTGTTCGGCCAAAAGGGCGGGACAAATGCCTACAAGCATTCGCATTATAACAAATTTTTTAAACCACTTCACCAATTTATTCATAAAAATTTGTCTCTGAACCTGTCTCCTCTATTTCGCTATCACCTCTTCGCACTTATGTAAAATTTCCTCTTTTAATTTCGGCATCGTCTCTTCCAGAGGCTGTAATTCCTGATGAAGTTTGGCTATATATTCCATATCCTTGATGAATTTTAGATTTATATAGACATTAAATTTCCCCGAAAAGAAAGCGCCTTCCAATAAAATCGCGGCAATTGCCGTATCGGTAACCAGATTCTTATTTCCGTATTCGGCCAACTCTTTACATAAATTTAAACCTTCAGCGCAAATCCTACAGATGGCAAAGGGGACATTGGTCGCCTCCTGGTAAATAGGCTCCAGCTGCGGGGAATCCTTACCATATTCTTTTACGCCTTTATATAATTGGTTATAGGCCTCAACATCTTCATCGATTAAATCCTGTAATTTATTTCTAAATCCTACGACCTTATCTAATATACTTTTGCATTTTTCTTCCCCATCTTGGCATTCTTTCTTGCCGATAGTATAATTTATGACCATAGACATAAGACTTACCCCGATGGCTGCAGCAAGGGCAGCGGCACTACCACCACCCGGCGCTGGTTTTTTGGCAGCTAAGTCATTCAGATAATCTTTGATGGAACCATCAAGATATTTCATAGTCAATTCTCCAGTTTTAAATTATTCTGTGTAAAGTTTAATGTGTAATGTGTAACGTTGGTGGAAAGCAGCCATGTGTAATGCAAAATTCTCCATTACACAATCGAACATTACACCCGCATTACACTTTACACATTACACGTTACACAATTTTCAAAGCACTTTACACATTACACTAGTCAATAGGGACACTTCAGTCAGAACTGATTCAGCGTGTAGCGTTTAGCGCGTAGGAAGTAGAATTAAATGTTTAACTTATTTATTAACAAAGAGTTATCGAGTTCTGACACGGATTTCTTTTTCCAGAAATTAGGACCGTCCCCTATATTTCAGACCTGGTCCAGAAATCTTCACATTTTAAGGGATATTACATATACATTTATAAACCTTGGCTTCTTCATCTTTCTTTGAAGGTAAACTAAATTCAATCTTGTTGCCATCTTTATAATTATAGATGATTGTATAAATAGTAACCGTACCCTTCTGGTTACTGTTTGGACCAGGAATTTCTGTCTCAAAACCTGAGGCTACATCTTCTGGTTTACCTAAAATTTTAACAACTTGAGGTTCGGTCATCCCTTTTTTTACACCTTCACAAGCAAGCCATCGGTTAAGTTTTTTACTTTTTTCTTCCACTCTTGATTTAGTCTTTTCTTCTGGTATTATTTTTGTTGAAAATATAGAATCTAAATTAATATTTTCTGATGAAGTTCGTGTATCATCTTTTTGTGAACGCTTAAAGACGAATTTAACATTGGGATAATCTCGCCTCGTCAATTGGACACGAGTTGCTATATCTACGGCGTATAAATCACCGATAGAGCCAGAACCGCCATAAAACAAAGATATGGCATTAAGAACATTCCATCCAATGTTAAACAGGTGACCACCTAAACCTTTTCTGGCACGCCAATAGTTATCAACAACGCATAGAGCACTATAGAAATCATTTACCCCGTATAGTGTATTGTATGGTTTTAATAATCTTTCTATTGCTTCTCTATCACAAAGATAATGTGTTTCTGGTGGTTTGTCTGGCAAGTTAAATTCGGAATGAGCCATCTCATGAAGAAAAATACAAATTAATATCTCAAAGCGATTATTATAATAAAACTCATAGATATAACGAAGAAAATAGTCGGGTATGGATATTTCTCCATTTTTAATTTGTGGAACTCCGGGAATTTCTGTCTCGCGGTCTTTTGATATTTTGTATGCGTAGGTGTATTTTAAAGGGACGCTTTTTGTTATAGTATTAAAAACTAAAGCAACATCATCTTTATAATCTGGGGGTGGGGTGTAGTATTTGGACGAAAAATTTACAGTAGCACATCCACCTAATCCTAAACATAATAATATTACTAAAATCTTTCTTATATTAACCATCCCCACACAACTATCAATTGTTTTTATTCATTTATCTTTTACCCAGTTCTAATTGCTTCAATCTAATTTTGTCCACAAATCCACAAGAAACTAACGTCACAACTAGAAAATATCGAAAATATCGAAGACGTTGTCCGTAAAGCATTACTCTTTAATTTGTTACATACAAAATCTATCTACCCGAATTATTTCTGTAATTCTCTTTATTATAGATAGTTACCGACAACGTCTATTACAAATTATTTCCACCATAGCGTTAATAACTTTACCGTAATCCCAGCGATTATACCTGTGAATACGCCTCTCCAAACAGGATGACAGGAAAGAAAATCTTCAAAGTGTCTATACAGACTTTTTTTTATTTTTTCTCCTTTTTAATCTCAAAGAATTTTATGGTTCCCAAATTCCAAATTCAGGACCAGGTCCAAATATCCTTATTTATATCAATTACTTCCAACCGAACTGTCCCCATCTATGGACCATCGACCATGGACTATGGACCTTAGAACAACCCAACTATCTTTCCTTGCTCGTCTATGTCTATTCTCTCTCCCGCCGGACATCAAATCTGTGTAACGTGTAATGTGTAAAGTGTAATGCGGGTGTAATGTTTGACTGTGTAACGCAAAAACTTTCCATTACACATGGCTGCATTCCACCAACGTTACACATTAAACATTAAACATTACACAAACTAAAACACTAAAATAATCCTGTTATTCTTCCTTCACTATCTATATCTATTTTCTCCCCAGCCGGTTCAGTCGGCAACCCCGGCATCGTCCTCATCTCCCCGCACAAAGGATATAAAAATCCTGCGCCGATGGAGGCGCGGATATCGCGGATAGGCAGAATAAAATCCCTGGGGCAGCCCTTAAGATTGGGGTCATGGGAAAGCGACAAGTGGGTCTTGGCCATACAAATGGGTAATTTATCATAGCCCTGATCAGTGTATTTAATAACTTTTTCTTCTGCTGCGGCTGAATACTGAATCTCTTTTGCCCCGTAAATCTTGGTCGCGATAATCTCGATTTTTTCTTTTATCGGAATATCCAGAGGATATAAAAACTTAAAATTATTAGGCTGGTTGGCAGCTTTTATTACTGCCCGCGCCAATTCTTCGCCGCCGGCAGCGCCTTCTTTCCATAAACGGCTGACGCAGCAGTCATCGCTGCCGAAAGAAATTGCCTTTTCTTTTACCAGTTCAATTTCTTTTGGCGCGTCAGTAGTAAACTCATTTATGGCTACCACTACCGGCACGCCGAATAATTTCATATTCTCAATCTGTTTTTCTAAATTGCATGAACCCTCTTCTATCGCGGATAAATCTTCTTTTACTAATCCTTCATCCAAAGGCCTTCCCGCCACCACCTTAAATCTTCCCGAATGCATTTTTAATGCCCTAATTGAACAGACAATCACCACGCAATTGGGTTTCATCCCTGAATAGCGGCATTTGATATCCATAAATTTCTCCGCGCCGCAATCCGCGCCGAATCCACTTTCGGTAACCAGATAGTCGCACAGCTTTATGGCGATTTTATCGGCGAGGATAGAACTATTGCCGTGAGCGATATTGGCAAACGGGCCGGCGTGCACAATGCAGGGCGTATTATCCAGGGTCTGGATTAAATTGGGTTTTATGGCTTCTTTTAATAATGCTGCCATACTTCCGGCAACGCGTAAATCTTCGGCAGTTATTGGCCTGCCATCCGTCGTATAAGCCACCACAATTTTACTTAAGCGTTTTCTTAAATCCTGCAAATCTGAGGTTAGGGCTAAAATTGCCATCACCTCTGAGGCAACTGCAATATCAAACCCCGAATCGCGCGGAATACCATCCTCTTTACTGCCTAAACCAACCCGGATATTTCTTAAAGCCCGGTCGCTTACGTCCAAAACCCTACGCCACAAGATATTATTTAAATCAATCTTCATCAGGTTATTATGAAAGATATGATTGTCTAAAAATGCCGCGCAAAGATTGTGGGCGAGACTTACCGCATGGACATCGCCGGTAAAATGCAAGTTAAAGTCCTCCATGGGGATTACCTGCGAATACCCGCCGCCCGCAGCCCCGCCCTTAATCCCGAAAACCGGGCCCAGGGAGGGCTGGCGGATACAGACAATGGATTTTTTCTTCAGGCGATTTAGCGCCATGGAAAGGCCGATGGTAGTAACCGTCTTGCCTTCGCCTAATGGCGTAGGGGTAATGGCAGTTACGTCAATATATTTGGCATCGGGCCTTTGGGGAAGATGATTTAAAATATCCAGGGAAATCTTGGCCTTATACTTGCCGTATAATTCCAGGAATTCTTCAGCGATGCCGATTTTACGGGCGACATTTACAATCGGCTCGATTTTGGCTTGTTGGGCAATTTCTAGGTCGGAAAGCATATTTTACCTCGCTTTAATAGAGATAATGACTATCCAAAAAAAAGGCATTCTGGATTAATTCCACCTTTTCACCTTCGGGGTTTTTCAGTACCGAAACGATGTCAAACCTGGCCGGAGAATTTAAAAGTTTACGTGATTTTAAAAAACTTAACGCCACCTTACTTAGTTTATGCTGTTTAGCGGGAGTAATTGCTTCTTGTGGTAATCCCTTATCTAAATTAGTGCGGGTTTTAACTTCAATGAAACACCAGGTCTTTTTATCTTTGGCGATAATATCGATTTCACCCAGGGAATTCTTGAAGTTTCTTTCCAGAATCCGGTAGCCTTTATTTTTTAAATAGCCGAGGGCAACCTCTTCGCCGGATTTACCTAGTTCTATTCCCTGTCTTGACATCTTCTATATGATTAAAGCAATGTTAAGACTTCTATTTGAACGCAGATGGTCGCAGATATCTGCGTGTATCTGCGTTGGATTTGCGTATATCTGCGTTAAGAAAATATATCTCAATAATTTCTAACTGGATAAAAACTTTTTCTATGAATTACCGAGGGGCCGAATTTATTTAAGGCATCCATATGCTCTTTGGTGCCGTAACCTTTATGCCGGCAAAAACCATAGCGCGGAAAAAGCCGGTCATACACCTCCATCAACATATCCCGGCTGACCTTAGCGACAATTGAGGCAGCGGCAATGGATAAACTTTTGGAATCGCCTTTGATGATATTGCGGACCGCGTAAGGTTTATCTTCTTTAAAGAAATTTCCGTCTATCAGGAAACAGGCCTGCCTACATAACCTTCTCTTATCAAGCCGTTTCTCTTTTGCCAATTGGGAGAGCAGCCGATTAATCGCCCGCTCCATGGCCAAGCGGGTGGCCTCCAGAATATTTATGGCGTCTATTTGCGACTGATCAACCCAACCCAGGCCAAATATGGAGTTTTTAACAATCTCCCCGAATGCCCGCTGCCGCTGGCGCTCGTTTAATTCTTTGGAATCGGCAATCCTGGCCTTGAATCTTTTATCTTTTAAAAGAACTGCGCAGGCCACCACCGGACCGGCCAAGGGCCCCCGGCCAACCTCATCCACGCCGGCAATAAATTTAAATCCTTCTTTTCTGGCTTTATTTTCGTGATAAAGCATTGGTTCGTGTAAAAATCCAATGAACCGCAGGACGACCCCTACGCTAAGACGTTTGTTTCACTAAGACGATGGGCGCCTAATTTGTCCCTCGTCACTGTCTGCCGGCAGGCAGGCCTACGTCCGTACGTCCCTCGGAACATCTGCTATTATTCTTGACGTTCTACCTTGGAATCCTTGCCGATTTTGTCGCGCAGATAATAAAGCTTGGCGCGCTTTACCTTGCCTGAACTTACCAGGTGGATTTTCTCAAGCGATGGAGAATATAACGGAAAGGTTCTTTCCACTCCCTCGCCGAAAGAAATCTTCCTTAAGGTAAAACTGCTGCGCACTCCTGAACCGGTACGGCGGATAACCACCCCTTCAAAGGGATGCAGGGTAGATTTATCCCCCTCCTGCACCCTTACCATTAATTTTAAGGTATCACCTACCTTAAAAGACGGAACTTCCTTTTTGGTGAATTCTGATTCGATGGCTGCTATCTTGTCCATTTTGTTTCCTCCTTCAATGAGCCCCGTTAGAAATTCCATTTCTAACGGGGTGAGCAGACCATTTACGGAGAGAAACTACGTAAATGGTAGCACTCGTTTTATTATTAGCGTCTGCGCCTGCCTGCCGGCAGGCAGGAATTAATCCCGCCCTTTCTTGCTTCCCGGAGACGCTTCGCAGTAGAAAGGGCGGGACAAGTCCGGTCTCTTCTTCTTCGTAATCTTTATTGCCTGCTCACGACGCCAGGACTCTATCTTCTTATGGTCTCCCGATGTCAAAACCAATGGCACCTTCATTTTGCAGAAAACCGCTGGACGGGTATAGTGGGGATATTCCAAGAGGCCTTCTTCAAAGGTTTCTGATTTTACCGAATCCCGATGGCCTAAAACCCCGGGGATTAACCTGGTAAGGCAATCGACTAAAACCATTGCCGGCAACTCCCCTCCGGTTAATACATAATCTCCTATGGAAATCTCTGCGTCAACTATTTTTTTTACCCGTTCGTCAATGCCTTCGTAATGACCGCAGAGCAAAATCAGGCGTTTTTCGCGCGCTAAATTCCGGCAGATTTTCTGGTTTAAAAGCTTTCCCTGTGGCGACAATAATATAACTTTTGCTTTTGTCTTACCCTTAATTTCCTTAACTGCGGCAAAAAACGGCTCCGGCCGCATCACCATGCCCGGCCCGCCGCCGAAGGGACGATCATCCACCTTTTTATGCTTATCGGTAGAATAATCCCGCAGGTTATGAATGGCAATCTTTACCAAGCCTTTTTTTTGCGCCCGCTTGATAATGGATTCATTTAAAACCGGGGCAAACATTTTGGGAAAGATCGTAATAATATCTATGCGCATGATTATTCTTTGGCAATACTTTGATAGTTATTCAAGAAATTCTTGCTAAAGTCTGAGAATTTATCTTCTTTAATTGCCTTGCGAACCCGGCGGATAAGCTCCTGATAATAAAAGATATTGTGCAGCGAAACCAGATTAAGCCCTAATATCTCGTGGGTATTAAAAAGGTGCCGGATGTATGCCCGCGTGTGATTCTTGCAGGCAAAGCACTGACAATCCTTATCAATTGGGTTAAAATCGTGGAGGTACTGGCTGTTACGCAGGATTAATCTTCCCTGGTCGGTAAAGGCCGTCCCGTTCCTACCATAGCGGGTGGGGACGCAGCAATCAAATAAATCTATCCCCACGCCAATTGCCTTGATTATCTGGTCCGGCGTACCCACGCCCATAACATAGCGCGGCAATTCTTTGGGCAAAAACTTAACCGTAAAGCAAAGTATATTATACATTAAATCATCGGGCTCGCCAACACTTAATCCTCCCAAAGCTATCCCATCAAAACCGATTCCCGTAATCTCTTGGGCTGAGATTTCGCGCAAATCTTCGTAGGTAGTGCCCTGGACTATGCCAAATAAAAGCTGCTTATCGGTCCCCCCGGGATGCTGCGTATGGGCCAGTCTTGACCTTTTGGCCCAGTCGGTAGTTCTCTTCATGGCTATCTCGGCATGATCCCTCTCGCAAGGATAATGCACGCATTCATCCAAAGGCATCATGATATCGGAATTCAGGATTTTTTGTAATCCGATGACATCTTCGGGAGTTATAAAATGTTTTTTTCCGTCGATATGCGACTGGAATTCCACCCCTTCATCCCTCACCTTGCGTAATAATGCCAGGCTAAACACCTGATAGCCGCCGCTATCGGTAAGAATCGGCCTTTCCCAATTCATAAATTTATGCAAATCACCGGCCTCTTTGATGACTTCCATACCCGGCCTTAAGAAAAGGTGGTAGGTATTGGCCAAAAGCATTTCTGCACCGCAGGTTAGAATCTCGTCATTGGAAAGGCACTTTACCGTGGCATTGGTCGCGACCGGCATAAAAATCGGAGTAGTAACCTCGCCGTGGGCAAGGCTTAATTTGCCTAAGCGGGCTTGACTATTTTTATCTTCATGAAGAAGTTTAAACGACATATACCTTAATTTTGGATGGTGGTTTTGAGCGCCTCAATTTCTTTTTCCACTTCTTTGAGGCGCGTTTTAATCTCTTTAAGTCTTTGGCCGTATTCCCTGGCTACCTCCGGCCGTTTAAAAATCTGTTGATTGGATAATAATTGCGCCTTGGCAAAGCTTTCCAGTTCCAAATCTTTTTTTTCCTTTTCTAAATCCCTGAGGCGCCCTCTGAGCTGCTGGGTCTTTTTCTTGGCTTCTTGCAATTGTCGGTGCACCTCTTCTTGCTTGCACCTTTTTTCTTTTTCCTCTTTGGAAATACCGGACTTTTTCTCCTGTTCCTTCTGGTTTATGATTTCTTCTTTACCCTTTTCTTCCTGGGCCTTTTTATCCAGGTAATAATCCAATCCGCCGTCAAACTTTTTAATTCTCCCCTCTTTAACCTCAAAAACCTTATTGGCAATCTCTTTAACAAAGAATAGGTCGTGACTGATAAAACAGAGCGTGCCTTGATATTCCTTAAATGCCCGGGTTAAGGCCTCAACCGCATCAATATCCAAATGGGTAGTGGGCTCGTCAAGAAGGATAAAATTCGGCGGATTAAGTAAGAGCTTGGCTAAAATCAAGCGGCTTTTTTCTCCTCCGGACAGGACACTTACTTTTTTTTCTACATCGTCACCCTTGAAAAGAAATACCCCCAAGAGGCTTCTCACGTCTTCCAGGGACATGGTATTCTTGGCAGCTAACAATGCCTCATTTAAGACGGTATTTCCCGGATTTAAAACATCCAGCCGGGTCTGCGAAAAGTAACCAATCTCGACATTATGGCCTAAAGTTATTTTTCCGCAGTCAACTGGGATGGCACCGGCAATGATTTTTAATAGAGTGGATTTGCCGGCGCCGTTCTCGCCCATCAAGACCGCCTTTTCATTCTGCGTGATTTCAAAATCTAAATCTTTATAAACCTGAGTATCGGCGTAGGATTTAGAAACCTCTTTTAATGAAATCACCCGGTAACCGCTCCTTTTGGTCTGGGGAAATTCAAAATCACGGATACTCCTTCTCTCTTCGGGCAGATATATTTCCGGCAAACGCTCCAAGGCGGTCCTCTTGGCGCGTACCGCAGAGGCCTTATTGGGCTGGGCATGAAAACGCTGGACAAACTCCTCCAACTGCTTGCGCTTCTTTTCTGTTTCCTTAAACTGCCGTTCCAGATATACCAGTTTCTCCTCTTTAATCCTTTCGTATTGCTCGTAATTTCCCTTTGCCTTATTGAGCTTGCCCTGCTCCAACACCAGCGTATAATTGGTCACCTCATTTAAGAATACCTTGTCGTGGGATATGATGACCATTGTCCCGGGGTATCTGGCGAGATAATCCTTCAGCCAGAGCGTGGCATTTAAATCCAGGTAATTGGTGGGTTCGTCCAACAATAAAAGGTCATATCTATAGATCAACAGCCGCGCCAGGAGCGCGCGCATCTTCCACCCGCCGCTAAGATTGTTTATGGGACGGTTAAAATCCTTTTCCTTAAAACCCAATCCGGCGGCAATCTTCTTGGCCTTATGCTCCAATTCAAAGATTCCCAATGCCTCTAGTTCGTGCATGACATCGCCGTATCTGTGGCTTCCGGCCAGATTTTTTTCTTCCAATTCCCGCAACTCTTTTTTCAGATTATTAATCCTTTCATCGCCTTCGGTTAACTCTTCTATTACGGTGCGAGCAGACTCAAAATGCGCCTCCTGGGGCAGATATCCGATATGGACATTTTTATTAATCCCTACCGTTCCCGAAGACGGCTCTACCTCACCCAGGATGATGGAAAAAAGAGTGGTCTTCCCGGCACCATTGGGTCCAATAAGGCCGATTTTTTCTGTGCGGTTGATACTTAAGGAGACCTGGTCCAAAAGCATCCGCTGGTCGTAGTTTTTAGAAAGATTGGAAATGTTAATCATAGAAAACCCAATGTTAAATTCAAATCACAAAGCACAAAATTCACAATAAGCACAAGGCACAAATACCAAATGATCCCGACGTATTGTCGGGAAAATTTGTCATTTGAATTTTGGATTTATTTTGTGCTTTGAATTTTGTCATTTGTCATTAAATATGCGTGCCATTTAGATTATTGTGCTACAAAATCAACATAGCGTCGCCGTAACTGTAAAAGCGATATTTCTTATCGATGGCCTCTTGGTAAGCACGCGTGACTAAATCCCTGCCCGACCGAAGGCAGGCGGGCCTTCCGGCAAAGGCGCAGACCAACAAAAACAAGGTGGTCTTAGGAAAATGAAAATTAGTCAGGAGGCAATCGGTTAGTTGAAATTCATACCCGGGATAAATAAATATATCCGTTGAGCCTTTTAGGCCTTTTCTGAGGAGTTTTAAATTACGGTCTCCGGCAATGGTTTCCAAAACCCGGCAAGAAGTAGTCCCTACGGCAATAACCTTTCCGCCGGATTTTTTTATTTCTCGGACGGCCCTAATGGTTTCTGCCGAAACCTCATAATCTTCGCTATACATTTGATGCTTGATGATATCGGTTTCTTTAATGGGCTTAAAGGTTGAATAATTCACGTGCAGGGTTACCTTGGCAATCCCTATCCCCTGCTTTTTGATTTTTCCCAGAAGATTTTTAGTGAAATGTAATCCTGCGGTAGGAGAGGCAACCGAACCTTTATTCCTGGCATATACGGTTTGATAGTAATTCCTGTCCAACGGTGTATCCTGTCTTTTGATGTAAGGCGGCAATGGTATATGGCCAATTTTATCCAGATGTTTTCGGATATCGCCATTAAAGCGGACGATACGGTTTTTGGCATCGACCAGACGGCAGGAGATTTTATTGCCGTTAAACCCCGTTAGAGACAAACCGCCAGAGGTGGCCGTCAGGCGTCTTTGACGCCTTGTCTCTAACGGGGTGAAGATAATGCGCTCATCAATCTTTAGCTTGCCCAAGGGATTGATGAGCGCATGAAAGGTATTCCTCTTGTCTATTTTCTCTAAGAGCAAAACCTCAACCCTGCCGCCGGTATTTTCTCTTTTTCCCCAAAGCCTTGCCGGAATTACCTTGCTGTCATTTAAAACCATGCACCCCGGCCTGGGTAGATAGTCTAAGATGCGGCAAAATTTATCATGATAAATTTTGCCGCCATCCCTCTTGACCACCAGAAGCCTGCAGCCGTCCCGCCTCTTTAAAGGATACTGGGCAATCAAGCCCTTAGGCACCGTATAATCAAAATCTTTTAATTGCATAATATTATCCGTATTATTTCTTAATTTCCGCTCCGGGGTAATAATATTTAAGAATCTCGTCGTATTTCTTGCCTTTTAAAGACATAAAATAGGCGCCCCACTGACACATCCCCACTCCATGCCCCCAACCAATGCCGTCAATTTTAAAATGGTCACCGGTCCTCTGGATGGTAAAATTGGTGCTGCGGATAACCTTGGAATCAAATATCTGCCGAAAGTCCTTACCGGAAACCTCCAGGGCATTTCCGGCTGCCACTAATTTAAGCTTAGAGATACGACCAGAGGCATCCCGCTCTACAATAATAATATCCTCTAATCCCCCGATGGCAAAACTGGATGCAACCAATTTGTTCTCTGCCTCCCTTATTGATAATTCCTTATGCCATTTGAAATGGGGAGAGGAGGCACAAAATTTACACTCCACTCCTTTTAAGGGCGGCAAATTAATATTCCACAGTACGCTGGCGTCTTCGGTATAGCCACCGCAGGTAGCATGATAAAATACCGGAAAAATTTTACCTTTATAAGTCAAGACTTCTCCCCGGGTGCGGTTTACCGCAATGGAGGTCCGCCAGGTCTCCGAGGTCTTGCCTCCGTAAACCTGCGAATAGATATTCGAGGTTAAATCAAAATCTTTTGCCGCGCTAATCTGGGCCTGATAAATGCCAAAGGTCCGCGCGGCTACGGCCTGGGCCTTAATTGCCTCCAAAGGCCAGCGATGAGAAATCTCGTGATACAAAACGCCCTTTATATAATCCTCAACCTCAAGGACATTAACCACCAGCAGTTTCATATCCTGTTGACGGATAATATTAATCTCCCCCCGGAAACGCCGGCCATCAATAAAGATATTTCCCGAAGTCCTGGGCTTGATATTGATGCCAAAAACCTTTAGGTCCAAATCCCTGATTTTTATGCCGGCAGCGGTAGGCATAACCCTGGAGGTCAGTAAGTTTTTACCTTCGGATAAAAAATCATCGGTTTTAAGAGTATCAATCTTAAAGGGACCGTGAATGGCCATATTGCAAGAGGATGCATCCTGAATTATAGCCACCCTGACCAAAATCGGTTTTCCCGCCCAGGTTTCAACACGAGGTCCGATTACGCCTAACAGCAAAAGAGTTAGAGATGCTAATATTATCTTCGCTTTAACAGCCATAATATTAAGGAAATAATTAGACTAATTAAAATACTGGTAGCCAGAGGGAAATAAAAGGTAAAATTCTTCTTCTGGGCATAGATATCACCGGGCAGCCTTCCAATCCAATTCACCTTATTTACTAAAGTAAGCATTGCCCCGAAGGCGATTAGCAAAAGACCGATAAAAATTAAAAATCTGCCCAAACTATTTATTTCGTGCATACCTTTCCATCTCCGAAAACAAACATCCGCAATATTTCTGGCAATATATGCCCTGCTGCTTAGCCTCTTCGTGCGCCTTTTTAAAAAGCGGCCGGAAATCCTGATAATAAAATTTTACACCGATTGCCTTTGCCATCTCTTCGCCGATTGCCTTCAGGGTATTCTGGTCCTGATAGGGACTGACTAAAAGTGTCGTAGTGAAATAATCAAATCCTTTTTCTTTTGCCTCTCTTGCCGTTTCTGCAAGCCGTATCCGCCAACAAATCGGGCAGCGCTCCTTTGCCGTCTCATGGCCTACTATGGCGCGAAAATAATCCTCTAAATCGTAACCGGGGAAAACCACCTCCAAATTATTTTTTGCCGCCAAGTCAACAACCGCACTTTTACGATTTTTATACTCGGTAAAAGGATGAATATTGGGATTATAGAAAAAGCCCGTTACTGAAAGATTCTGCCTTCGTAATTCATCCAAAGGCGCCAACAGACAGGGAGCACAACAAGTATGCAATAAGACCTTCATGGGCAGGCGTTAAAACAATTCCTTCTGGGGTTTCCGACTTTCCTTTAGGCCAAAATGCGCGTAGGCGATTGGTGCAGCCTCTCTACCGCGTGAGGTTCGTCTTAAGAAACCGATCTTCAGTAAAAACGGTTCAATGCAATCCTCGATGGTATCGATTTCTTCATTAAGGGTGGCAGCCAGGGTCTCAATTCCCACCGGGCCGCCATTATAATGTTCGATAATAGTTTTTAAAAACTTTCTATCAATCTCATCCAGGCCCATATTGTCTATACCTAAACTCTTTAAGGCCCTATCTACGATTTCTTTGGTGATTTTTTGATTCTGCTCTTTTACCTGGGCATAATCGCGCACCCGGCGCAAAAGCCGGTTGGCTATTCTAGGCGTCCCCCGGGCCCGCCTGGCGATTTCGGCAGTAGCCTCATCTTCGATAGCCAGAATTAATTTCTGTGCGGAACTTCTTACTATCTTGGCCAAATCCTCGGACGGATAAAAATCCAGATAATGAAAAATCCCGAAGCGGTTGCGCAATGGCGCTGCCAAAAGCCCTGCCCGGGTGGTTGCCCCTACCAGGGTAAACGGTTTTAAATTAAATTTTATGGTCTTGGCATAGGGACCTTTATCAATCACAAAATCAATCTGAAAGCTTTCCATCGCCGGATACAGAAATTCTTCCACGGTTTTGGAAAGCCGGTGAATCTCATCGATAAAAAGGATATCGCCTTTTTCCAGATTGGTAAGAATTCCAATGAGGTCTCCGGCGCGCTCAATGGCCGGACCGGAGGTGGCGGTAATCTTGGCATTCATCTCATGGGCAATGATGTGGGCAAGCGAGGTCTTGCCTAAACCCGGGGCGCCGGATAAAAGCACGTGCTCCAGCTGCTCTTTGCGCTGTTGGGCGGCGGTCAAAGAAACCTTTAGGTTTTCCACCACTTCCTTCTGCCCTACAAAGTCGGATAACTTGGTGGGCCTTAAGGAAATGTTTAGAACCAGGTCATCTTCAGTTTCCTGCGCCAGGATCAGTTTTTGTCGTTCTTCTACCATAGGGAGAAATATTTTTCTGGTTACGCCTTACCTCGATTTCGCCGAAAAGCTGCTTCTGCACCACGATTATCTCTTTAAGCCGGATTAATTCCAGGATCGCCAAGAATGTCGCGACGGCCTCCAGCTTGCTTTTGGCGCCACCAAAAAGCTGACTTAAATGAATCATGGACGAATTCAAAAGCATATGCAGGATATCGTGAATTTTTACCTCGACGGTAAATTCATCCTTTATAACCTCATAGAATAATTCCTTGGGGACTTCCTTCAGCGCCTGATTAAAGGCGCTGATAAGATCAAACAAACTCGCCTCAAAATAAACCTCTTCCCCTTGACCCTCTTCCGAGACAACGGTAGTTACCACGCGGGTAAAAAAGTCCTGCCTGGTTACCTCTTTCTGGCGCAGCTCATTGGCTACCTCTTTGAATTTTTTGTATTCCAAAAGACGGCGCACCAGCTCGTCCCGCGGGTCAACCTCTTCTTCCTCCTGGAGGACATTTTCCTGCGGCAATAACATCTTGGATTTGATATGGATTAAGGTAGCGGCCATCACCAAGAAATCTCCTACCACATCCAAGTTCAGTAACTTCATCAGCTCTAAATACTGCAGATACTGTTCGGTCACCTTGGCAATGGGGATGTCATAGATATTAATCTCATCCTTCTTGATAAGATAAAGCAATAAATCCAAGGGGCCTTCAAAGATATCTAACTTTAATTTATAGCTCATGCTTTAAAAAAATCGGTTTGAACGCAGATTCTCGCAGATGTAACGCAGCTGGTCGCGGATATCTGCGTGTATCTGCTTTATTTAAAGAACTCTATTTAAACTGTTCCCTTACCGCCGGTCGAGTAAGATACCAAATTATTATTATTGCAATGACAGGTCTAAGCAAAGCACTGATGAGTAAAATAGGATTATAAATATATTTAAAAATTTTGAGTAAATCAAATATGCAAATGAGGATACTTAAAACAACCGTGATATTCCTTGCCCAATTCTTAAGTTTTAATAATCCTATTCCTATTACCAAATCTATTACAGCTATAACTAAGAAAATCATAGCTATAAAAATATTTAAGCCCTCTTTAAAGCGTGCGGAAAAAGCAGAAGGAACTAACATTAATATAACTCCAATCAAAAAACAAATTCCGACAATACAAGATATGTATCCCAAAGCACTTACCCCAGTAGCTCTCTTATCTGGCATTTACCCACCCCTGCGATAAAACGGTTACATGTTTAAACTGGCTTTAACTATAATTAACTTTCAACCATTTCCGCTGCTTGAATAAGTTCATCAAAAATATTAATAAATTTTTGCTTTCGGTTTTTATCTCTAAATAAAGAATTTAATGCAATTGGTTTGTATTTTAAACTCTCACCTTCTAAAGATACATTTTCAGTAATCTTTCTCGGTTTCTTAACAAAGGAAACAAGTATTTCGCCCAAGGAAGGCGGCATTTTGTCGCCTATTAAACTAAAAATAATCTGTGATGGCGTTACTAAATGTCCATAGCCAGGATAGTAAGTAAGATTAGAATGAGAATTGATAAAAATGCAACAAACAGCTTTGTCTTTATACCTACCATGAATAGAGAAATAATTTCTATCCGAACCACTTATGGTTCCTCCCAAAATATTATCACTCACTTCTTTCAGCATAGCAATTCCCATGCTTCTGCTCTTCTTCCTATATAAATAAATAATAATAAAGTATCCGATTAATCCGACTATCCCTAACAATCCAAATAATCCCATTGATCCTGTTTCCGTTAAGAGCCTCAATTTAGAAGTAAAGTAACCAATTAAACCAGCAAGAATTAAAAAGAGAAATAGAGACAAAAAAACAAATTCGTCTTTAAATTCCTGTCTGGTTAAATCATCCATAGTTTAAAACTATTTAAAGATAGTTCTCTTAACTTCTTCCAAATTTTGCGCCGCAATTTTCTTGGCCCTTTGGTTGCCGTCGGAGAGGATATCGGATAATTTATTCTTGTCCTTTAACAACTCATGACGTTTTTCCTGGATAGGCTCCAGAATATTTATGAGCCTCTGGGCTAAGATCTGTTTGCATTCAATGCAGCCCTTCCGGGCATGCCGGCACCAATCCTCCACCTCTTTTTTCATTTCCGGGGCGAATACGGCGTAATAACTGTGGACATTACATACCTCGGGATGGCCGGGGTCGGTCTTTTTTATCCTCTTAGGGTCGGTAATCATAGAGGCAATCTTGGTCTTGATTACCGACGGAGAATCGGACAGGTCTACGGTATTGTTGTAGCTCTTACTCATCTTCCTGCCGTCTAAACCTAAAAGGCGAGGGACCTCGGTTAAAAGCGACTGCGGTTCGGGAAATAATTGTTTTTTGTAAAGGTGATTGAATCTACGGGCAATCTCCCGGCAGATCTCAAGGTGGGGCAGCTGATCGTTACCGACCGGGACCGCACTGGATTTATACAATAAAATATCCGCTGCCTGTAAAACCGGATACCCCAAAAAGGCAAAGGTGTGTAAATCCCGGGTTTTGATTTCCTGCAATTGTTCCTTATAGGTAGGACAGCGCTCCAGCCATCCCAAAGGGGTAAGGCAAGATAAAAACATATACAGGTCTAGGTGTTCCGGCACTTCAGATTGAATAAAGATGGTAGACTTCTTGGGGTCCAAACCGCAACTTATCCAATCGGCCACATTATCTAAGGAATATTCTCGGATATGCGAACTATCCTCGTATTCGCTCATCAGGGCATGCCAATCGGCCACCATAAAGAAACATTCGTATTCTTCCTGCAGCTTTACCCAATTCTGCAAAGCGCCCACCAAATGGCCGAGGTGCAATTTTCCCGTCGGCCGCATCCCGCTTAAAAGTCTTTTTTTCATGTCAGTATAAAAACTCCTTTGCACAGATTAGCACCAGATTTAAAGCCACAAGATGATCGCAGATATTAATCTGTGCACATCTGTATCTCTTAATCTGTGCTAATCTGCGTAAGTATTATTTACTCTAACTTCCTCGCAATCTTCTCGATAATCTTTTTTTCATTTAAATATTACCTCGAGCCTTTCTGTCTTTCTATTACTTAAACTGCTCCTTTATCTCAGGTCGGGTGAAGAAATAGAGTATGACAACAGCAAAGCAAAAATCTAAAAGCCAAGGAATTATCATCATAGCCCATATTGTAGACTCAGCAATTCCCGTATGAACAACTTTCTGTTCTATTAATTTTGGAAGATTTCTAAATCCAAAAACAGGCATCTCAAAAATATAACTATACAAAACAAATGAACCAAAAAACAAAACTAATTTTCTAAAAATATTTTTAAAGAAAATAACTCCTATACCTGCAATAATTGCAATTAGTTGCAGTATCGCTCCAAAATAAAAACGAACTAAGATAATCCCGTCTGGCAATGGTTGCATCAATATTTTAAAAATATTATAAAAATTCTGGTGCATAAAACCTAACGATTTATAAAGCGAACTTAAAATGAGCAAAATTCCAAAAACCCTCACCCCCACCGATCTTTTCTTCTCCATAATTTCCTCCTACTTAAACCGCCATCTTACCCTAGCTGAGGACCTTAAAATTATGGACCTTATCTGCGATAATCCGCATCTTCTAATCTGCGATTATCTGCGTTAAAGAATTACTCCAACTTTCTCGCAATCTTCTCGATCTCAAATGCCTCGACGATATCGCCTGCCATTACACTATCAAAACCAGCAATGGTTAAGCCGCACTCGAAACCCTCGGCAACTTCCCTGACATCATCCTTAAACCGTTTCAATGAGCCTAATTTTCCTTCAAAGACTACTTCGCCGTTTCTGACCACCTCTAACTGGGCAGCGCGATTTATCTTTCCCTTAATCACAAAACAACCCGCAACTTGGCCGGCCTTGGTAAGTTTAAATATCTGTCTTATCTCCACCCTGCCCATAAAAATCTTCTTCAACTTCGGCTCTAACAAACCTTCCAAGGCCTGTTTAATATCATTAATGGCATCGTAAATAATCCGGTAGGTTCTCACATCCACGCCTTCCTTGGCTGCCTTTTCTTTGGCCGGTTCGTCCAGCTCGACGTGAAAACCGATAATGACCGCATTGGAGGCTGCGGCTAAAATTACATCAGAGGTATTGATGGCGCCGATGGCGCTATGGATAATCAACAATTGGACCTCTTCGGAAGGTATCTTCTTCAAAGAATCGGTTAACGCCTCCAAAGACCCCTGAACATCTGCCTTCAAGATAATCCTTAACTCTTTTATCGCCTTGCCTTCCTTAATCTGGGCGGATAAATCCTCCAGGCTTAAGCGGGCAGTAGGTTGCATCCGGTTTTGCCGAGCCAGTTCCTGGCGTTTTGCGATTATGTCCCGGGCGGTCTTTTCATCATTTACCACATAAAATTTCTCTCCGGCATCCGGGACTCCGGATAAACCTAAGATTTCAGCCGGGGCAGCCGGTCCAACCTGGGTTAAAGCCAGCTGCCGGTCATTGAACATCGCCCTGACCTTGCCATAATGGTTTCCGACTATAACAAAATCGTTTAAATGCAGAGTTCCGTTTTGCACGATGATGGTGGATACCGGACCCTTGCTTTTAGACAGTTTGGCATCAACCACTATCCCGGAGGCGCTTTTATCGGGATTGGCCTTTAATTCCAGCATTTCGGCTTCCAACAAAATCATTTCCAAAAGATTATCGATTCCCTGTCCGGTCTTGGCAGAAACTCCGACGGTAATAGTCTTCCCGCCCCAATCCTCTGCCATTAAATCTATCTCCGAAAGCTGCTTTTTAACCTTGTCCGCATCCGCCTGCGGTTTGTCGATTTTATTTAATGCAACTATAATGGGGACATTGGCTGCGCGGGCATGGTCAATAGCCTCAATGGTCTGGGGCATTATGCCTTCATCGGCAGCAACTACCAAAACAACGATATCAGTGCTATTGGCGCCTCTGGCGCGCATGGCGGTGAAGGCCTCGTGGCCAGGGGTATCTAAAAAGGTAATTCTTCCGTTTTTAACCTTTACTTCGTAAGCCCCGATATGCTGAGTAATTCCGCCGTGCTCTCTCTGGGCAACGGTAGTTTTACGGATGATATCCAAAAGCGAGGTCTTGCCATGGTCGACGTGGCCCATAAAGGTTACTACCGGAGAACGCGGTCGTAATGAAGCATTGTCTTCTCTTTCATGCACCTCCACCAGCATTTCTTCCTGAGTAGGAACCCTGGTTACCGCGTATCCAAAATATTTGGCTACATTGTTTACGGTTTCTTCATTGAGGGATTGATTGATATTCACAAATATCTTGGAGTCTAAGAGAAATTTAATGATTAGGCTGGGTTTGATTTGGAATTTCACCGCTAAATCCTTGACGGTAATCGGAAAATCAATCTGGACCTCTTTAAGTACTGCCGGCTTAACGGACACAGGCGCAAACGAAACCTCTTCAATTGCAGGTTTTTCTTTAGCAATCTCCTCTTTCTTAAATACGGGCCTGGTCGGTTTTATCGCCGGCTTAGGCGCAACCGGAATGGGCCTTTCCCGCTTTTCTATTTTCACCGGTGCCGGAACCAAGGAGGACGCCGCCTTTCTTATCGGACTTATTTCGGCCTTGGGCCTTACCTTTTCGACAATCTTCTCAACGACCCTTTCAACCGGCCTTTTAACTTCCTTAGCTACAGGTTTGGCCTTAATCTCTTTTTTGGTAACTGCCGGTTCTTTCTTTTTTGTTACTGGTTTCTCCTGGGGCTTCTCCGCAACCTTCTCTTTTATTTTTTCCTGCGGTTTTGCCTCTGGTTTTGCCGCGGGCTTGGCAGTGGCCTTCTTAAATTCAGTCCTAAGTATGGCTACCACAGAATCGCTCAAATCATCCCTGGCCTTGATATGAAAGGACTTTAACTTGGTGACGATCTGTTCCTGGGCAATGCTTAATTCTTTGGCTAAGTCGGTAAGCCGCATTTATCTATTCCTTCTTATCTTCTTTTTCTTTGGCAGAAGATTTCTCTTTAGTTGCCTTTGCTTTTCTGGTAACTTTCTTGGTCTCTTTTTTGGCAGTTAACTTCTGGGCCTGGGCAATAATCTTTTCAGCCTTCTTTTCCCCCACGCCTTTTACCTGAGTCAAATCCCCAACCTTACTCTCGGCTAGCTTAGTCAGGGTAGTGAATCCCGCCTCCTCTAAAGCCTGGGCCAGTTTTTCACCCACGCCTTCGAGTGCAGTTAAACTGACTATCTCCTCTTTCTTAATCTCTTCCTTTACTTCTTCCTCTTTAGGCTTAACCTCGGCCTTGGAGTGGATATTGAGTTCCCAACCAATGAGCTTGGAAGCCAGGCGCACATTCTGACCGTGTCTGCCAATAGCCAGCGAAAGTTGGTCGTCGTCCACGATTACCTCAGCCCTTTGCTTAGCCTTATCCAATCTAATCTCTGAAATCTTGGCCGGGCTTAAGGCCGCAGTAACATATTCGCGCATATCATCGGAGTAACGGACGATATCAATCTTCTCACCGTGGAGCTCCTGAACAATGCTTTTTACCCTTGAACCGCGCATGCCTACACAGGCCCCTACCGAATCCACCTTTTCATCCTTGGATAAAACCGCTATCTTGGTGCGCTCACCAGCTTCCCGGGAAATGGATTTTATCTCTACGATTGATTCGTATATCTCGGGAACCTCCAATTCAAACAACTTCTTTACAAAATTAGGATGGGAACGGGAAAGGATAATCTGCGGCCCCTTGGATTCCTTTTTTACCTCCAAAACATACGCCCTGGTTCTTTCTCCCTGATGAAATTCCTCTTTGCCGGACTGTTCGCTCCTGGGCAGGAACCCTTCGGTCTTTCCCAAATCCACGATAATATTACCCTTATCAAATCTATATACGCTACCGCTGACGATTTGTCCTATACGGTTCTGAAATTCTGTGAAGATAACATCCTTTTCCGCCTCGCGGATCTTCTGGATAATCACCTGCTTTGCAGTTTGGGCCGCAATCCGGCCAAAATCCTTGGATTTGATTTCTTCATCCCCGGCAAAGGCCTTGATTTTGCCGGTTTCGGTATCCAGGCTGACCTTAATCTCCACATTGGGATCCACCGTCCAGACCTTGCGCACCGCACTGACCAAGGCAGATTCTACCGCAGCTATCAAAAGTTCTTTCTTAATACCCTTATCCCGTTCAAGTTGCTCCAGTATCGCTAAGATCTCACCATTCATATTATTTACCTTCCTGTTGTTTTGACGTCAGTTTGCGTTTTTGAAAATCAATAAATCTCTCTTGCCTTATTAATATTATCCAAAGGGATAAATACCTCCTCGGAATCCACCTGCAAAGTAATCCCCTCCTCGGTTACCGTGATCAATCTTCCGGCAAATTCGGTTTTTTTGTTAATGGGGCTGGCCACAAATACCCGGATCTCTTTATCCAATTTTCTGAGGAAATCTTTCCTGGTCCTTAACGGCCTGTCCAATCCCGGCGAGGAAATCTCCAGAGAAAAGATTTCTTGAATTAAATCCACCTCATCCAGAATCCGGCTGATTTCACTATTTAATTGTGCGCACTCATCAATGGTGATTCCGCCGGTTGGCCGGTCTACCAGGAATCTTAAAATCATTCTGCCGCTTTCCCGCCTGATAACCATATCCACCAAATCGTAATTCTTCTGGGTAAATACCGGGGAAATCAATTCTCTGATTCTATCTAAAAGATATTCCACTTTCCTTTCCCTTAGCTTATCTTATTAAAGATTTCTTTTATTTTATCGGGAATAGATTTTAACTCTACCTTTAAAACTTCACCGCTGCGCCGGATTTTTATTTCGGCTTTACCCTGTTTAAGATTTTCCTCTCCGATGGTTAACCGTAAAGGCACCCCGATTAAATCCGCGTCTTTAAACTTTATTCCCGCGGATTCCTCGCGGTCGTCAAGTAAACAATTAAAACCCTCTTTGGTTAAGGCCTCATAAAATTTACGGGCAGTTTCCCGCACCTCTTTATCCTGCGCCTGCACGGGAAGGACCAATACCTCAAAGGGAGAAACCGTCTTAGGCCAGATAATTCCATGCCCATCGTTATTTTTCTCAATGATGGCGGAGATCAAACGACTCACCCCGATACCATAACAACCCATAATAATGGGGTGCCTTTTGCGCGATTCATCCAAGAATTCAGCGCCCTGGACCTGGCTATATTTCGTACCCAGCTGAAAGATATGGCCGATCTCAATGGCTGGTTCGGTTATCAGCTGGCCTCTTTTACATTTTGGACAGGTCTTACTCTCGACCTGAGGATTGCTTATAGCAAAACCGCATTCTTTACACAAAACTATAATATCCTCGCCATTTTCTGCCGGGACCATAAATTCATGGGAAATATCTCCGCCCATTACCCCGGGGTCTGCCTCGATAATCACTATCTCCAATCCGCAACGGCTGAATATTTTTTTATAGGCCTCGTACATGGCCTGATAATTTTTCTCTAGGCCATTTTTGTCCCGGTCAAAACTGTAGGCATCCTTCATAATAAATTCGCAGGCCCTTACCAGACCAAAACGGGGACGGATCTCATCCCGGAATTTGGTTTGAATCTGATAAAGAATTAAAGGCAGCTGTCGGTAAGACTGCACGTGGTCTTTTACCAATTCGGTAATTACCTCTTCGTGAGTAGGGCCCAGGCACATATCTCTACCCCTGCGGTCGGTAAAACGGATTAGGGTCTGGGCCAGCTGGGTATCTCTGCCGGTCTTCTTCCATAACTCCATAGGCTGAAGACAGGGCAATAACAACTCCTGCGCGCCGATGGAGTTCATTTCTTCGCGGATGATATTTTCAATGCGCTCCAACACCATCAAACCTAACGGGAGATAGGAATAAACCCCGGAGGTAAGCATGCGCACCAATCCGGCCCTGAAGAGTAATTTGTGGCTAATGACCTCCGCCTCAGCCGGGGCCTCTTTTAAAGTAGGAATAAATGTCTTAGACCAATACATAATCCTCTCGCTTTTTTTAAAACATCCCCTCCGGAAGTTTTACGCTTTGCTTGGCAAACTTGCGCAAGAACAATGGCTGGGTCTTCTTATAAACCCAATTACCAATCACCTTGCCGTCACTACCTATGCCCTCCTGCTCAAAAACCACAATGTCTTCCAGGCCGATATTGCCGTCTTTTACGTCTCTAACCTCGGTGATATAAGTTACCCTACGGACTCCATCGGTACCTTGTTCCATATGAACCACCAGGTCTATGGCATTGGCAATCTGCCTACGGATATTTTCCAAGGTCAGTTCAATCCCAGACATCAAAATCATCGTCTCCAACCTTAAGATCACATCAAAGGGCGAATTGGCATGCACGATGGCGAGGGAACCGGTATGCCCGCTGGAGATAGCCTGAATCATATCCAATGCCTCCGCACCCCTGATTTCTCCGACGATAATCCTGTCCGGACACATTCTAAGAGAGTTCTTGAAGATATCACGGATACCGATCTCTCCCTTACCTTCCACATTGGCCGATCGGTTCTGCAGACTCACTACATGTTCCTGCCTCAGTCTTAACTCTGCCGTATCTTCAATAGTAATTATTCTTTCGGTGGAGGGAATATAACGAGAAAGCACATTCAGGGTGGTGGTTTTACCGACACCAGTGGCTCCGGAAAATATAATATTTAACCTTGCCTTTATTGCCCCCAACAGAAAATCAGACATTCTCTGATCCAGGGCTTTTAGATTAATCAAATCCTCTATCTTATTTATATCACCAGAGAATTTTCTGATGGTTACCACTGGTCCGACCAAAGATATAGGAGGAAGCATGATATTAACCCTCGAACCGTCAGCAAGCGAGAAATCCACATAGGGAGATGATTCATCTACCCTCCTGCCTGAAGGAGAAATTATCCTCTGAATGGTATGCATCAGCTGCTGTTCATTCTCAAAGACTATATCGGTTAATTCAATATGGCCATTTCTTTCTACATAAACCTTGGAGTAACCATTAACCATAATCTCGGTTATGGATTTATCCTCCAAGAGCGACCGTAAGGGACCCAGGGTGATAAAATCATTGGTCAACTCCTTAAGCAGTCTCTCCTCATCGCTTAACGCAAGAGGTATCTCGGCCTTTTTAGCCACCTCTCTAATTACTTTTAAGATGTACTGCTGTAGTTCCCTCTCATTCATCTTGTCCTTGACCGAGAGGAAATCCGACTTGGTAATAAAGTACTGGTGAATTTTGTCTTTAAAGGATTTATCTATCATACCTGGCTATCTCCTTTATTAAAAGATTTACGGCCTGTGCCTTTGGTAATTTTTTTATTACCTTGCCATTTTTAAATACCAATCCCAAATTCCTGCCGAAGGCCACTCCCAAATCTGCGCTGGTAGCCTCACCCGGACCGTTGACAAAACAACCCATTACTGCGATACGGGGAAGCTTCCTGCCGTTACTGCAAAACCTCATATTTTCCATTTTTTTCTCTATAGATTCTACAATCTTTAACAAATCCACCTCGCAACGGCCACAGGTAGGACAAGAAATCAATTCCGGCTTGAAATGCCTTAATCCTAAGGACTGCAATATTTCACTGCCCACATAAACCTCTTTTTCGGGATTGCTGGTTAATGATACCCGAATGGTATCTCCGATACCTTCAGCCAACAACATCCCAATCCCCAATGAGGATTTTATTATTCCGGCATCAAACATCCCGGTGGCGGTCAAACCTAAATGAAAAGGATAATCACATAGTTTGGCCATTTTGCGATAGGCCACTACATTTTCTAAAATACTGGAGGCCTTCAAAGAAACAACGATGTCATAAAAATCCATTCCCTCTAACAACTTAATATAATCCTGGCAGCATTTTACCATGGAATCTATCAGGGAAAGATTGCGGCTGCGGGGCACCGAACCGGAATTAACGCCCACGCGGATAGGGATTCTTTTCTTCTTGGCCAAACTCACAATCTCAACAACCTGTTCCCTCTTATAAATATTCCCCGGATTCAGACGGATTTTATCGATACCGTTTTTCATTGCCTCTACGGCAAACTGATAATTAAAGTGAATATCCGCCACCAACGGGATATCGGTCTTACGCTTAATCTCTTTTATCGCCTTGGCCGATGCCATATCCTTAACCGCTAAACGCACAATTTCGCAACCTGACTTTTGCAGGCTTTTGATTTGTTTAACCGTGGCAGGAACGTTGCTGGTGATAGTCTTGGTCATGGATTGGACCGATATCGGCGCATCGCCGCCGATCTTTATATTACCCACCCTGACCGATTTAGTTTTACGCCTGGTAATCTGCATATTTATAGTATTTGCAAGAACTTCTCAACCACCTTGGCATCGTAACGAATACCTGCAAATTTCCTTAACTCCTGCTTAGACTCTTCAAGACTAACGGCCTTGCGATACGGCCGGTCGGTGGTCATGGCGTCAAAGACATCGGCCACTATCATAATATGTAAAGGTAGGGAGATCTTATCTACGCCAATCCCGTCCGGATAACCGCTGCCGTCCAAACGTTCATGGTGATGACGCACCAAATCACACAACTCCGACAGCGACCGGATGGGCCTTAAGATATTCTCGCCGATAATCGGATGTTCATACACCAATTTCATTTCTTCGAGAGTTAAGGGCATGGGTTTACGCAAGATATGATCGGGTATCCCGATTTTACCTATATCGTGAAGGTTGCTGGCATCATTAAGGAGTTTTACGGTCTTCTCTTCCAGATTGAATGCCCGGGCTAATTTGGTGCAATATTCTCCCACCCTTTTAGTATGGCCGCGGGTATACTGATCACGGGCTTCCACCGCCATGGCCAGGGCAGTAATGGTCTCCACATAGGTCTGCTCAGCGTCGGCACTTAGACGATAATTTTCCATGGCGATTGAGATCTGACTGGCCAAATCACTCAATAAGACCCTATCATCCTCGGAAAAATCTGTCCTCCCGTTTTTTCTGGTTAAAGCAAATACCCCCATGATTTTATTTCCATAACTCAAGGGGACGCAGATAGCCTGCATGCCTTTATATTCAGTGGTCAAGGCAGAGGTCAAAAACGGCTTACCCTGCTGCGCCACCCTGCCCATTATCCCCTCCCCCAACTTTATCCTGTCAGGAGAAATCTTAACCTGGCCAAAGGAAAATTTGGTCGTAAGTTCCTTTCCTCCGCTATCTATAAGCATCAGCTGCCCGTTCTCTGCCCGCAGGGCCTCAACGGTGGATATTACTATCAATTCCAAGAATTTATCGATATTCTGGAAAGAGGCCACCGCCTGGCCTACCTTAGATAAAACTTCCTGAATTAACTTCTTTGATTTTTGTAAATCCCGGATATTATCTTCCAGTTGATGGGTGATTCTTCCGAAGGATTGGGCCAGTTCGTTGATCTCCAACTCCTCGGCATTATCAATCCTTGCCGATAAATCTCCTTCGGCTACATTTCTGACCGTCTTTACTACCGTCATAAATGAGCGCAGCATGCCCTTCACCAGCCAGAAACCCACTAACGAGGAACAGACAATCCAGAAAATCAACCACTGGATAGTCGTGTCGGCATCATTGTTTTGTGTACCGATTATAAAATGAATAACGTAAAGCAAAATCAGAACCGGCACCACCGACATAAGGATGTATGCCAGTAAAAACTTACGCCAGAGCCTTTCCTCTTTAATGGATTTTAATTTTAGCATCTTCTAAAATCTTAACTTCCCTGAAAAAGCCATAATTTTATCAATGACTCCGAATTTAACCAGATCGTTATAAAAAACGAAAACCGCCAGAAATAAGATTAAACTTAAACCAAAGCGCGTAATCCATTCCTCGGTCTTTGCGCCCAAGGGCTTTTTTCTGATTCTCTCTATGCCCAGAAAGAACAGATGCCCGCCGTCTAAGACCGGTAAGGGCAAAACATTAAAGATGGCCAAGCTGGCGCTCAAGATGGCCATTACCTGTAACAATGCCCCGATCCCCAGCTCCATCGCCTTAGAGGTAATGTAAAAGATACCCAAGGGCCCGGTTACCGATTCTTTAAAGGACATGCCTCCGGTAAGCATCCGCCATATCGCCTTAAAGGTCATTGTGGTTATCAGCCACAACTTCTTAGACGCCATAACAAAAGCTGTCCGGAAATTATATTTGAGCTTAATAATTTCTTCCTTGGGTTTTATGCCTACCACGCTGACGCTTTCTTCCTGACCAAAGATGTTTTTTAGCTTCTCAATACGCGGCTCGATTACGAATTTCATCTCCTTTTTATCCCTTAAAACCACCATTTCCACCGGACCGGATGTCTTGCTGCGGATTGCCTGCTGCAACTCTTCCCAGTCGGCAACCCTCTGCCCATCAACGGATTTTACTAAATCATCCTTTAAAAGTCCTGCCCTGGCTGCGGGAAAATTCTCCAGCAAATCGCCGACCCTTGCGTTAATGGTAGGATAACCAATCATAAATACGATATAAAATAATACCAATGCCAAGAAATAATTTAAAAGCGGACCAAAAAATACAATAGCTGCCCGTTCTCCCGGAGACCGGGAAAGATATTCCCACTCATTCCCTTTAAATTCCTCGCGGGAATCCCCAGCCAGTTTAACATATCCGCCGAATGGAATCAGGCTTAAGGTATACTGGGTAAATTTTCTTTTAAGGGAAAGAATCCTCGGGCCAAAACCCAGAGATAATTTCTCCACCCTTACCCCCAATAATTTGGCAATAAATAAGTGCCCGGCTTCGTGTACAATAATTAAAATACTCAAAACGATCAGAAAGACGATTACATTCATGAATTAACTATTCCTCTGGCCTCATCCCTAGCCCATTGATCCACCGTTAGAATCTCTTCCAGCGTGGGATTTTGTTTGGGGCTATGCTTACTAACTACCTTCTTTATCGTGGAATAAATCTGGACAAAGCTTAAATCACCATTCAGAAAGGCCTCAACGGCTATTTCATTGGCGGCATTAAGCACGCAAGGCAGGCTTCCACCTTTTTTAGCTACCTCATAAGCCAACCTCAAACAAGGAAACTTCTGATAGTCCGGTTTTTCAAAGGTCAGTTGTTTTAACTTTATAAAATCCAAAGGAGGTAATTTACTGCGCCTTCTCTGGGGATAGGTTAAGGCATACTGAATGGGAAGACGCATATCGGTAACTGCCAGTTGGGCAATTATGCTTCCGTCGATAAATTCCACCATGGAATGGATTATGGCCTGGCTATGGATTAAAACCTCTATATCCTCTGGCCTAACCCCAAATAACCACATGGCCTCAATTATCTCTAATCCCTTATTCATTAAAGTTGCCGAATCCACAGTTATCTTTTTCCCCATCTTCCAGCGCGGATGCCTTAGAACATCCCTAACCTTAACCCGAGACAACTGCTTTTTGGATAATGATTTAAGCGGACCACCTGAAGCGGTAAGATAAATCTTGTTTATTTCATTTCTCTCTCTACCGACTAAACATTGAAATATCGCGCTCTGTTCACTATCGATAGGAATAATCCTAGCTTTATATCTCTTGGCCTCTGACATAATCAGCGAACCGGCCATCACCAATGCCTCCTTATTGGCCAGGGCGATGGTCTTACCTGCTCTAATGGCGGCCAAAAGAGGAATCAAGGCACAACTTCCGCTGGTAGCGATCACCACGATATCTGTCTGGGGCAAGGTGGCAATGCGACTGATACCGGCTTGTCCTAAAACCTCTACCCTGCCATTTACGCGCGATTTTAAAACCTTGGCTGAATCATCCTTAACCGCTACTACTGAGGGAGAAAAACCCTTGATTTGACGCTCCAATAAATCAATATTTTTATAAGCAGTCAGACCAGCCACGGAAAAATCCTTAGCCAGCTGGGAAACTACCTGCAAGCTGTTTACCCCAATTGAACCGGTTGAACCAATGATGGATACCTTCTTCATAATTACGGATTAAAATTCCTGATAACCGAACTCATATAAAAATAGAATGCCGGTGCGGTAAAAAGTATGCTATCGACCATATCCAAAACCCCGCCTAATCCGGGGAGTAGATTACCCGAATCCTTTACCTGACAATCACGCTTTATCAATGATTCAGATAAATCACCGAGTTGGGCAAGCATGCCAAAGAAGGCACCGGCGATAATCAAATTTATATATGAAAAACATTCCCAAGCGGGTAAAAAGGATTTTCCTGCCACCGCTGCCAGGATACTAAAAACCAAACCGCCTATGGCCCCTTCCACGGATTTGCCCGGACTAATCCTCGCAATCAGAGGATGTTTACCCCAACGCACCCCCACCAAATAGGCCCCGATATCTCCGGCCTTGGTCATCAAAAGTATGAATGCCAATAACGCCACTCCGGAAGGCAAAAATCTTATCTTGATAAGAAAACTAAAGAACCAGCTGACATACAAAACCCCAAACAGGGTGGTAGAAATCCCCACCACTGCCTGGGAGTTTTCCCGACGGGTAAACTGCAATAAGAAGATTATGGTCAATAAGGCGACGATGAATAAAAGCTCCCAGTTTTTGGTTAGTTCGAATCTAAAAAATATGGAAGCCGGGATAACAACTCCAATCATGGTGCCGAAATATTTATAGATGGGGATTCCCTTCTTCTCAATCAGGGTAAAAAACTCATACAGCCCGCCGATTATCAACAGGATTACCACCAACCCAAACAGCCATTGCACAAAAAAGGTCAGAATGGACAAGGTAATCATAAATATGGAACTATATATTCTTTTGGTTAACATTCTTAGTTATGGCTTTTTACATCCCCGAATCTTCTGTCGCGGGATTGAAAATCTTTTATCGCCTTAATCAAATCTGTTTTTTTAAAATCTGGCCAGTATTTTTTTGTAAAATATAACTCCGCATAAGATAACTGCCATAAAAGAAAGTTACTGATCCGCTGCTCTCCCGAGGTGCGGATTAACAATTCGGGGTCGGGGATATCCAGGGTGTATAAAAATTTGGAAAATAAATGCTCGTCTATCTCGGCCAGATTTATATCCCCCTTCATAACCGCCTGGGCGATCTTTCTGGTCGCATCCACTATCTCGGGGCGAGAACCGTAGTTAAAGGCCAAAACCACCGTCAAGCCGGTGTTATTCCTAGTTAACTCCTCTGCCTCTCTTAAATCCCGCTGCAGATTTTTGGGCACGGGGTCATCCCTACCGATAGCCCTAAAACGAATATTACGTTCGTGCAAATCCTGCAATTCCTTTTTTAAAAAACGCTCCAGGCTGACCATCAACATACTTACTTCCTGCTTGGGACGTTTCCAGTTTTCAGTAGAAAAGGCAAAAAAGGTGATGTATTTCAACCCGATATCCTGGGCAGCCCGAATAATATCCCGGATATTGTCGATACCGACCCGATGGCCTTCGGTGCGGGGCAGGCTTCTTTTCCTGGCCCAGCGACCGTTACCATCCATTATTATGGCAATATGTTTAGGGAGCCTTTTTTCTCTCACTGATGCACCCGATAGTCTATCTCTGGAAATATATTATCCTTATATTCAATATCCGAAAGCCAACCTTCGTCTATCCCATCGGATTTTATATCCTCGTAAAGCCGCGTAAAACGCAAAAGATGTTCTTTGGTCCTTTTATGGGCATAGCTCACATGGGTGCCGGTAGCCATGATAAATGCCCAATCAGAACTCTGCGCCAGAAGCAATTCCCTCAATGCCTGATTAAGGGCGCGTTGCTTAAGGCCGTTGGTATTGGGATATTTCTTGGCCAATTCAGTCATCCGGTAAGATGCCTCATGCAAATGCCTATAAATCCAGTCATTGGTGCCCTGCAGCCAAACCTCGCTATAACCTTTATATCCCCAGCTGGACATCGAAGGGGTTACCACCTGATTTCTGCTATGCTGCACCAGATATTCTGAAGGAGTAATCATTCGGATGGTATCCTGATCATAATGAAGCTTACGGATAAGAAAATCCAGCCACTCTGGCCCCTCAAACCACCAGTGGCCGTATAATTCCGCATCGTAAGGAGAAATAATAATAGGTTTTTTATTCATAAAATCATAAAGGAATTCCACTTGCTTTTGGCGATTAAACATAAAATTCCCTGCATGCCCTGCTGCCTTTTCACGGGCGAGCTGAGGGATATAGGGCTTTTTATAATTAGTATCTCCGGTAATGCGATAATATTTTATACCAGTATTGATGCGCACGCCGTCGGGGTGAATATATGGTTTGATATAATCATATTCCAAATCAAAACCGATATCGCGGTAAAACTCCCGATAATAATAATCCCCCGGGTAACCCTCAATGGAAGACCAGACCTGCTTGGAGGATTCCAAGTCCCTGCCGAAACAGGCTACGCCGGATTTACAATACACCGGGGCAAATACTCCGTATTTGGGTCGCGGGGTTGCATGCAAGACCCCGTGGGCATCGGAGAAGAAATATTGCAAACCTACCTCCTTAAGAATCGCATCATCTCCGGGATTATAGCCGCATTCGGGAATCCAGATACCTTTGGGTTTTCTACCAAAAAACTTTTCATAGTGGTTAACCGCCACCTTAATCTGCGCCCTAACCGATTCTTTGCAAACCTCCATCAAAGGAAAGAAACCATGGGTGGCTCCGCAGGTAATAATCTCCAATTTACCCGCATCCTGAAAACCCTTAAAGGCAAAACCCAAATTACGGTTGTAACGATAGAAGGTATCCCGGGCGGCAGTAAATCTATTAAGATACATTAATGCCAGATGATGAATTTCCGGCTGCCAGCGGGTACGTTCTACCTCTTTATGGGCAAGTTCAATTAATTTATTGATATGTCGCACATAGCGGTCTTGTAACAATCCGTCACAAAACATGGAAAGCAGGGTGGGCGTGATGGACATGGTCAAGCGGAAATCCACGCCGTCCTGCAAAAGTTTTTCAAATACCAAGATAAGAGGGATGTAGGTCTCGGTTATAGCCTCATAAAACCAATCCTCTTCCAAGAAGCTATCAAATTCCGGATGGCGGACAAAAGGAAGGTGTCCGTGCAAAACTAACGATAGGTAACCTTTTTCCATAAAGTTTTAAAAAAGAATTAGCGGGTCTCTCTATTGACTATAGGGGTAATAGTTCTCTCTTCGGCCTGGTCGGCGGAAACCGCCTTTACCGGAATTACCTGCTTTCCATTGGGAAGCGCAAAACGCAAGGAAAAGGTGCCATCGCCTTTTAAAGAAATGGGCTTGCCCTGGATTGTAACCTTGGCATCGGGCTCGGTTGCGCCATAAACGATTAATTCGGTATCCACCACCAACCTAAAACCTCTGGCTACCTGAACCTTTTTTACCGGACTGGAAGAAATTCCCGGAGAGGAAACCATCTGTTGTCTTATTCTCTCTCTCCATCCCTTTCCTACCGGCGAACTCCTGCCAAAACCGAAACCCATACCGTACAACCGGGCGAATAAATCTTCGGGTATCATCCATTCCTCATCGGTAATCCAAGACGGCCCATCCAGGGGTGTTGAAACAACATTGGAACGCACTATGGTAATGAACCTTCCGTCCGGAAGTCTTAAACCTAAGTCTGCACACCACGAACGGCCAGGACCGCCTACGTCGATATACCAGTTCATAGCTTCAAACTGAATCTCAATATCAAAGAAATTATTGGCATTGGCGCCGCTAAAGATGATGTTGCTTACGTCATAAACCCTCAATACCGGACGGGCGGCATAAAATTGGTTGCCTAGTTCCCGGATTAATCTATCCTGTGTAGCTCCGGTTAATTCCCAATATGTATGGAGCCACCAAGGATCTCTGGCTTGCAGAACTATTTTATCTTTACCATAACTCCACGGCAATTCGGTAGCAATGTGCCTTTTTTGCTCTGTTTGGGGTTGACCGGTGTAATACTTTGACTCGGAAATTTCATGCTGGGGATAAAATTCTTTCTTCTCTGGCTGCCCTAGCTTTTGCTCGGATTCTTTTTTCTTAAACCACTTTGCCCATTTGTTTTTTAGAAAGTCCTTTAGTCTCTTTAGCAGATTTATCCTTGATTTGGTATTTGAAGAAATATTGTTCTTCATGGCTTCCTCCCTCCTTAATAAAATGGGGGTTTTCACCCCCATTAAGTTCATCCCTTGGCCTTAGTCTCCTTTTAACTAAAACTCATAGTTTATTCCTTAAGAGGACATGGGTAAATCCAGCTTAGTAATCCTACGGATGTTTCTTTGCTGCTGCAGCGGCCGGCTTTGAAAAAAGGGCTTCTTTTAAATCCTTTTCCAATTGCTCTTTTAACCTGGCCAGTTTGTCCAGTTCGGTTTTTAAGGCCTCACTGGAAAGCTTTTCTTGATCCAGGGTGGTCTTGGTTTGTGCCAGCTGATCCCGAGTGGTTTTTAATTCGCTCTCCATGGTATTGGATTTTGTATTTATACTGGCTAATTTCTCTTCCGTTTCCATGCGTAGGGCCATCTCTCTTTGCAAGGCAACCTTGTTTTTGCTGGCGGCGATCCCGGAGCTGATAGCCAATACCAGACATATCACTGCTAAAATTATCGCGGCCAACAATACCTTATTCTGAGCCTGTTCTTCCATTAGCTCCTCCCTATTCTCGCATAAAAAATTCTTACTTTAAATTCTCCTCGGACTCAACCGACGGGGCCTTTGCCGAAGCTATATCTTTTGCCTTGGTGGTCTTGGGTAATATCACAATCTCTACGCGGCGGTTTTGCCTGCGGCCTTCCTTGGTATCATTACTGGCAACGGGACGATATTCGCCATAACCAATGGCTGCCACTCTATTTCCGGTAATGCCTTTTTTATCCACCAAATAATGCAATACGCTCATGGCGCGGGCCGAAGAAAGTTCCCAATTGGATTTCCAACCGGAATGCTTAATTGGCACATTATCGGTATGCCCTTCAATGCCTACGTCTAAATCCGGAACGGTTTCTTTAAGCACGCGAGCCACCTTGTCCAAACTCTCATAGGCCTCGGGCTTGATCTTGGCCTTGCCGGAATCAAACAAAACTTCGGAGACAAAGGTAATAACCAGTCCCTTCTCTAACATCTGGATTTTTACCTGTTTATCGGCGATCTCCTGTTTTAATCTCTCTTCCAGCAGCCTTCTTGCCTGTTCCAGTTCGCTAACCTGACTGGTCAGGACATCAATCTTTTCCGTATCCGAACGACGGCCCCTCTGGAAAATTATGGTGCAACCTACCAGGCTAAATCCCACCAAGGTAATTACCGCTATAAATAGAATATTCCTTATTGCCTTGCGCATCTTCTCCTCCTTTTACAGTTGTAACTCCTTTATTTATACAAGTTATTAACTTAACACAACCTCAATTTAAAGTCAAGTAAAATCGCCTGCCCTTTAAATCAAAATCAGGGCCGGATGATGGTCTCATCCCTCTGCGAGCCTACGGAGATAAAGCCGATCTTGGACTTTAAAATTCCCTCTAATCGCTCCACATACCTTCGGGCATTGGCCGGTAATCTGCGGTAATCGCGGATACCACAAATCTTCGCCTGCCAACCCGGCAATTCCTCATAGACCGGACGGCAGTTCTTGAGCACTTCTAAGTCCAGCGGAAAGTCTTTATAGATTCTTCCTTTATATTTATAGGCGGTGCACACCTTTATGGTCTTTAATTCGTCCAACACATCCAATTTCATCATAGCCAGTTCATCTATGCCATTGATGATCACCGCATACCTGACCATCACGCTATCAAACCAGCCGCAGCGACGCGGCCTGCCGGTAGTGGCGCCGAATTCCTTGCCCTTATTTCTGATTCTAAGCATCAAATCTTGCGAAAACTCAGTAGGAAAGGGCCCTTCGCCTACCCGGGTGGTATAGGCCTTGACCGCGGCAATTACGCGATGAATTTTAGTGGGTGAGACGCCGGTTCCGGAACAAACCCCGCCGGCAGTGGCATTAGAAGAGGTTACAAAGGGGTAAGTGCCGAAATCAATATCCAAAAAGGTCCCCTGCGCCCCTTCAAACAAAACCGATTTGCCCTTATCGATAGCCGCATTCAATAAAAGGGCGGTATCGACGGCAAACCTCTGCAAAAGCCGGGCATATACGCCGTATTCACGGTAAATCTCGGCAAAAGAAAATTGTTTTTGTCTATAGACCTTACGGAAGATCTCATTTTTCTCCCGCAGATTATCAAGAAGCTTATCCCTGAATACCTTCTTATTCATAAGGTCCGCCACCCTTATTCCGCAGCGGGCTACCTTGTCCGAATAGCAGGGTCCGATACCCCTTTTGGTGGTGCCTAATTTTTCCTGCCGTTTGGATTCCCTTAGAGAATCCAAAATGCGGTGGTAAGGCAAAACTACGTGGGCATTGAGGGAAATCTTAAGATTGTTGCCGTCGATATGGACTCCCTTATTTTCCAGGGTCTTTATCTCTTCCTTTAAGGCCAAGGGGTCTATTACCACGCCGTTACCTATAACGCAGACCTTGCCTTTGTGCAAGATTGCCGAAGGGATAAGATGGAAGATGAATTCATTACCTCTAACTACCACGGTGTGGCCGGCATTATTTCCGCCCTGATAGCGCACAATGTAGTCGGCATCCTGAGAAAGAAAATCAATAAGCTTTCCCTTTCCTTCATCACCCCATTGGGCGCCTACTATTACCGTGGTCTTTGCTTTGGCCATTTTAGTCCTTAAGCGGAGTCATGGTGAAAATCTTCTTGGCGATATCCGGATATTTGGCAATGAATTTTAACTCATCGTCAATCAAGGGCTTTTGGTTGTGCACATTGGCATACCTTACCAGCTCCAAAATCTCGGCTGCCTCTTTCTCATCCTTGAAGGGAACCTCTAATTTGTCATAAACATTTCTAAAGCCCTTTATCCCGCTGTATTCTCCGGCGGTAATCTGCCTTCCGGTTACGATTATCTCCGGTTCTCCGCGGCCCAATTCTTCAAAATCGTAGAGTTCATAATTTCTGCGGTCCTTTAAAGCACCGTCGGCATGAATACCCGATTCGTGGGCAAAGGCATTGGCTCCCACTCCGGGCTGATTGATGGGAATGGGCACCCCGAATGCATAGGAGGCATATTTACAGACCTTCCAGGCTTTTTTTAAATCTATTCTCTCATCTAAGAGATACTTATTTTGAAAGCCGTGTCCGTATTTTACCGCCAAAATCACACTTACTAAATCGGCATTACCCGCCCGCTCGCCCATTCCGTTGATGCAGGTATTGATATATGCATCCACGCCGGCATCATTGGCTGCCTTGGCCCCGGCAACCGAATTGGCTATCACCAAACCCAAATCATTATGGCAGTGAACCTCGATGGGCATTTGAACCGCCTCGGCTAAAACCTTTATCCTTTCATAGATGACAAACGGACTATCGCAACCTAAGGTATCGCAGTAACGGATCCTGTCCGCTCCGTTTTCCTTTGCCGCCTGGGAAAATTCAAGCAGATACTCTATTCTCGTCCGGCTGGCGTCTTCAGCATTAACCCCGACCATCTGGGCGCCGGATTTTTTAGCCAGCCTTAGGGCTGCCACCATCTCCTTGATTACGCTGGCGTGATCCAGCTTTCCTTTAAATTTATGCACAATCATCTGATCGGAGGTAGAGATGGAAAGATTAAGATACTTAATCTGGGGGACCTTATGGAAAGCTTCCTCCGCATCCTCCTTTGTAGCGCGCAGCCAACCGCTTAATCGTATAGGCGAAAGGACGCCGCGCTGGGCCAATTCCAGATTGGCATTTAAATAATTGGTCTCGTGTTTGGTAACGGGAAAACCGAATTCGCTCTGCGCAATACCCATCTCATTAAGATACAGATTGATCATGGTCTTTTCCAATTTGGAAAGACAGATCCGCGAAGTCTGCACGCCGTCACGATTGGTAACGTCAAGAATGTAAATCTTGGGATTCTTTTTCATCCGTCTCGCTCCTTATTATCAAAGAATCACTTTCGCTTATTACCTAAAATGTACCTTTCCAATTCCTCTATGGTAGTCTCCGGGGTCATCCCGAACACCTCTTTATTATTCAATAAAAATAACGGGCCGTAAGGGATATTCAAATCGGCTGTTAATTTTATATTATCCTTCAATAACTCGTCCGATTCCTGTCCCCTTGCACATTCTTTAATCGCCGGTAATTGCTTCGGGCTACCCTTAAGACAATCCTCCCACCAAGTACTGCCGACTTGCGCACTTCTACAAATTAGATATTCCCAGAATCTTTGAGGCAGATATTTATCCACGCAAAGCGTCCTTTTGTCCTCCTCTATCTCGGGCAGGCCCATTGGGCTTACAAAACCTCCTTTTTGAAGGTCTTCCCCGGCTACAAAATGCAACTGGAATTTTACTAATTTCCCGTTCTTGCCCAGAAATCCTTTGATGATCTGTAGTATCTTCGAGGTATCCGGGCCATTCAGGATTATGAAAAGATCCAATTTATCGGCTTCAAATTTGCGGTCGCGAAAATACGAAATGCCGGAGAAGGAAGGGTTAAAAAAATAATAATCACCCTTTAAAAGAACAAACCGCTTAAACTTGTCAAAGTTAGCCTCCCTTTCCGCCTCGCGGCCGATAAAATATGCCGGCAAAAGGATGATGTTAAATTCCTGGAGCAGCCTTTTACCGAGGCTATCCTCTTCTGATAAGTAACTAATCTCTGCCCCGGGAAATTGACCCTTCATAAAGCTTAAGAATGGCTGGCTGTTGCAGGTTCGGCAATCCTTGGTCTGGACCACCAATAGCGGAATTTTAGCATATTCGCCAAAATTGCATTTAGCCCCCTTAGTGGCGCCATTTTCACATTGGCCTTTAAGTCCCGGCTTCCAACAATCCTTGTCCGCGAAACAAACCGGCAGAAACTGCTTTATCTCCGGGGCATCGAGAATATCCTGCCCCAAACCGATTAAGTCTACAGCATATCCCTTTATCTTCCCCTTATCTATTTCAATCTCCAACTTACCCAATTTTCTTCCCTGCCAGGCGGGACGCAGCAACACGGCATTACCGATTCCGGTATCTTTATCCCGGCCGTAAATTGAATGGCCGCTAATGACAAAATCTATGCCGTTTAAATCCTGAAGCAATTGCATGTCCCTGGCCTCTCCCAGGTGGCTTAATAAAATCACCACATCCACCTTCTCCTTATTCCGCAAATTCTCTACGGTAGATTTAATGCTGTTTATGGGTTCAGCAATCTGCAGCGGAAGCCCCGTCGGCTCCGGAGGTGTCACGGCTACGATACCGATCTTTACCGCTCCAATTTTCTTAACCAGATAATCCAGGGAACCTTTTACCTTTACATTGCAGGATATAAAATTTAATTTGGTCTTGGCTATCTCATTTACCAGGAAATCCACGCCAAAATTAAACTCCTCGTCTCCAATCGCCAGCGCATCGTAGCCCATCAGTTTTAACGCCCGGAGATTAAATTGGGTACGTTCTTTATTTAAATCCTCATTTAACGAATACTCGTCAAGCCTTCCGCCGGCAAAGAATCCTCCGCTATCCACCAAGAGTAAATTAGGATAGGTCTTGCGCAACTCTTTTATCTTGGTCATCCGGCGAGCCAAACCGCCGAACGGCTCAATGGGACAGTGGCAGGTATATAAATCAGAATGGGTTTCTCCGGTATAGAGGATAACGATTTTTTCTGCCTGGGCAAATCGGGCATTGCTTAATATGAATATCGCAGAAATCATTAAAAGGAAGAATTTTTTCATCTTAAACCTCACTTCTTAATAATCAATAGCAAACCAATGCCCAAGCCAAAGAATATCGCCGAGGTAATAATCTTTATCTTGGCTATATGTCGTTGCGCCAGTTTGGCAAAACCCTCGGAGGTCATCCCGAATAACCCTAACATAAAAATCCCCACCAGCGGAAGTATAAACATCAGGTTATAGAGCAAAAGATACGATATCGCCTTTAACCGCCACTTGGCAAATCCCATCACATAAATGATGGTAGGCAGATACATCTGGCCGGTGCAGATGGATTCCAAAATCGACACGATAAAACCGCTGCTTAAAGCAGCAAAAGCCAGTTTCAATTTGGGAATCGATTTTATATCAACCTTGCCCCTCATATCGGTCTTATCTCTGATAACCTTGTGGATCTGATTCTTAACGAAAGAAGGTAATTTTAATTTTATGGCTTCGGGATTTTTGGTTTTCTTGAAAACCCAATAATCATAAAGGCTGAATGCCCCTAGGATTAAAGCAATCACCGCGGTGATAATATAGACCAGCTTGGAGAAGAAATAAAAAACCTCTAAACGACGGAAGAATTCAAATAGACCTACTCCTATAAGGATGTAGGTGATAAAGACTGCAAATATAAAGAATGCACCCAGGATAATTATCTGTTTGCGGTTATAACCGGCGAAACTTAAGAAAGAAATGAAAAATACCAAAACGGTAAAGGCGCAGGGGTTTATCCCGTCTATTAATCCTGCCCCCACCACGGTCATGACATTAAAGGAAACAAACCTATCCAAGACCTCGGCCTTGCTTCGTTCCACCCTAGCCTGGATGGTAACCTTGAGGGTTAAATTGTTGGGATCGTTGGTGTAAACATAGAGAAACTTGTTAGTCTCCCCGTTTATCCCCATCGAATTAAAGGTGTATTTGACCTCCGACTTGGTGCGCGGGGCAACAATAGTTTTTTCTTTAGGAGAAACCACCTTGACGCAACCGCAAGAGGCATAGACATTGTGGATGGTTAAATCGCTATCGCCCTTATTAAATACGGGGAAGCTGAATTCATAAATCTTGCCCTCCTTCAACTTTCCTACATCGATAACATCTTTTTCCAAGTAGGCCTTGGGGCCTACCGCAGCCTGAACGCTGGCAGCCAGACAAAAACTACAAAGTAAAATAAGCATTGCACCTGTTAAATATGCTTTTGACCCATTCTTCCGCATCATTTTTATATTTCCTTTTAGTGAGTGGCCCGGATCCTGACCTCGTGGATTACTGAGTTTTCCACCGCTCCCAACCTATCCAGAATCCTTTGCTGAGTATCCAGGATTTTATCCAGCTTATCGCTTATCTGGGTGATAGTCTGCGTCTGTTGATCGCCGCTTTGTTTACCCTGATTCTGACCATCGGCAAAATTATTTTTTAAAGAAAACAGCGAGAGGAAGAATAAAATTGCCAGACTTAAAGCTACCAAAAAAATTCTGGGCTTCATTTTTGCCCTCCTTTTTAAAGAGCGAACCCGAATCATAATTTTATCTGTTTAATATCCGCTATATGCTGGGCCTTTTTAATCTCGCTTAAGACATTAGCCGGCACCGGGCTATCGATATTGATTACGGTGATCGCCCGCCCGCCAGCGGTTTCCCTGCCAAAGGTCATCCCGGCGATATTGATATTATTCTTTCCCAGGATAGTGCCCAGGGCGCCGATAATTCCGGGCTTATCCTGATTGTACGCTACCAACATATGTCCTTTAGGGATGGCCTCGACGTAAAAATCATTAATCTTGACTATCCTGGGCTCATTGTTGCTGAATAATGTCCCGGCAACCTGAATCTTACCTTTATCGGTAATCACATCCACGGAAACCAGATTCACAAATTCCTCTTCGGTGGTGGATTTTGACTCCTGTACCTTAATACCCCTTTCTTTGGCTAAATCCAAGGCATTTACAAAATTCACCGTATCCTGAACTATGGGTGTCAGCAAGCCCTTAACAAAAGCCATGGTTAATGGCTGGGTGCTTTGTTGCGCCAAAAGTCCGCTATAGGTAACATCTGCCTGACTTACTCTTCCTTCTGCCAGTTGACTGGCCAACAATCCTATTCTTTCCGTTAAATCAATATAAGGCGCTAAAATCTTGTAAGCGCCGGCATCTAACGACGGGAAATTAGCGGCATTCCTGATGCCTCTGCCGGTCAGGGCATCGCGGATTACCTCTGCAATCTCAACGGCGACATTTACCTGCGCCTCTTCAGTTGAGGCACCCAAATGCGGGGTCATGATGCAATTGGGGAATTTTAACAACGGCGTGCCCTCCGGCGGCTCTTTTTCATAGACATCCAGGGCACAACCAGCGATTTTTTCTTCCTCCAATGCCCTGGATAAAGCCGCCTCGTCAATAATTCCGCCGCGGGCGCAATTAATTACGTAAGCGGTTTTCTTCATAAGCGCAAATTCTTCATCGGAAATCAATCCCTTGGTCTCATCGCTTAAAGGAGTATGGACGGTAATGTAATCCGCGCGGGAAAGCAAAGCTTTCAACTCCACTACCTCCACGCTTAATTGTCTGGCTACTTCCAGAGAAAGAAACGGGTCAAAGGAAATAATCTTCATTCCAAAGGAAAGCGCGCGTTTGGCCACTTCGGTGCCTATACGCCCCAAACCAATAATACCGAGGGTTTTTTGGTATAGCTCGGTACCCACGAATTTTGAGCGCTTCCATTCCCCTGCCTTGGTAGATTGATGGGCCTGAGGGATACTGCGGGAGACGGCCATAATCAAGCTCATGGTATGCTCTGCCGTAGAAATGGTATTTCCGCCCGGGGTATTCATGACCATGATTCCGCGCTTGGTAGCGGCTTCCAAATCCACATTATCCAAACCCACTCCGGCGCGTCCGATGGCCTTTAGATCGGTGGCAGCATCGATAATCTCTTTGGTAACTTTTGTGGCGCTTCTTACAATCAAGGCATCATAGCCCTTGATTATCGCCTTGAGCTCTTCGGGTTTCATTCCGGTTTTAACGTCTACCTGAAAATCCTTTTGTTCCTTCAGGATTTTTATTCCCTCTTCCGATAAGGGGTCGCTGACTAAGATTTTCATAGATTTTTTCTCCTTCAGTGAGCAGACGACTTACGGAGCGTCAACGACGTAAGTCGTAGCTTTATGTTTTTTAAAATAACGTCTGCGAACTGAACCCTTGACATTTTGCCGCATAAAAGTTAACTTCAAAATGTCAAGGGTCAAATTCCAACATATAACTTACGTCGCTTACCTGCCTGCTAGCAGGAGCTCCGTAAGTTATGTCGTCATTTGATTAAACACTTTTTGAGCCGCGGCAACGCCTGCCCCTAATTCAAATTTATAACCCATTTGATGCAAAACTTTTTCCAAACAAGAGATCCCGGTCAGGATATCGAATTCATTGATATAACCCATAGAGGCAATGCGAAAGATTTTGCCTTTCATCTCGGATTGGCCGCCGGCAATGGTTATGCCATAGGTATCGCGCATCTGTTTAACCATTTTTTCTCCGTCTACACCCGCGGGGACCTTAACGGCAGTAATGGCATCCGAGGCACAATCGGCTTTAGCAAACAATTCTAAGCCTAAAGCTACAGACGCCTTGCGAATTGCTTCTGCTAATTTATGATAATAAGCAAATACCTTTTCTAAGCCCTCGGCCTTAATCATTTTTAAACTTTCATTCAAGGCAATTACCAAACCAATGGCCGGAGTAAATGGGGTATCGGTTTTATCCAATGCCTTCTTGGCTGCCTTTAAGTCGAAATAGTATTTAGGCGATTTGGACTGCTCAATTAATTTCCAGGCCTTTGGGCTAACACTGATTAAGCCCAATCCCGGAGGAAGCATTAAACCCTTCTGGGAACCCGAAACTACTATATCCACGCCCCAATTATCGGTTTGTAGATCCAGGACCCCCAAACCGGAAATCGCATCCACTACCAAAACTACCGGCGTATCCTTAACCACTTGGGCAATCGCTTTGATATCCGAGGTTACGCCCGTAGAGGTTTCGCATAAAGTGGCAAAAACTGCTTTAGCTTTTGGGTTAGCTTTTAGGGCCTTGGCGATTTCCTCTACCTTTACCTGTTCGCCCCAGGCTGCCTTTAGAACTACGGCATTTACACCATAGGTTTTTAAAAGCTCGGTCCATCTCTCTCCGAATTTACCTGCCTCAACGCTAATGGCGGTATCTCCGGGAGATAATAAATTACAAACCGAGGCCTCCATGGCACCGGTGCCGGAAGAAGCTAATATAAAGACGTCATTTTTAGTCTGAAAAATATACTTCAGATTCTCGGTTACCTCTGCCAAAACCGTCTGGAACTGGGGAGTGCGATGGTGAATTATCGGTTTGCTCAACGCCTCGCAAATCTCCGGCGGTAAGGGGGTTGGCCCGGGTGTCAATAAAACATTTTTCTTCATCTGCTGATTCCTCCTTTAATGAAACCACGATTTACGGAACGACAGTAAACGTAAATCGTATGGTCGAATTAAATCCTTGACAATTTTACTTAAAACTAAATTATTAAAAATTGTCAAGGATCAAATTCGGACAGGCAACTTATGTCACTTTGTTCCCTGCCTGCCGGCAGGCAGGCATAAGTTGCGCCCTCATTTGATTATTTTTGTTTCCCGATTACCACTTCATCGATTAAACCATAATCCTTGGCCTCTTTAGCCGACATAAAGAAATCCCGGTCCGTGTCTTTCTGGATTTTTTCTAACGGCTGCCCGGTATGCAAAGCCAAAAGTTCATTAATCCGATCGCGCAGGCGTAAAATCTCCTTGGCCTGAATAGAGATATCTGCAGCCGCGCCCTGTACGCCGCCCCAGGGTTGATGGATCATTATCCGCGAATGGGGAAGTCCGTAGCGCTTTCCCTTTGCACCAGCGGCCAACAAAAGTGCGCCCATGCTGGTGGCCTGTCCGACGCCATAGGTGCAGACATCCGGTTTTACAAACTGGATGGTGTCGTAAACAGCTAATCCTGAGGTAACTGCGCCGCCGGGCGTGTTGATGTAAAGATGAATATCTTTGTGCACATCCTCCATCTGCAGGAATAACAGCTGGGCGATTACCAAATTTGCCGCCACATCATCGATGGGCGTGCCGATAAAGATAATCCGGTCCTTTAACAGCCGGGAATAGATATCATAGGCCCTTTCAATTTGCCCGTGCTGCTCCACTACTATAGGTACTAAGGTTTGAAATTTAGTGTCCATTTGCAATTCCCCCTTCCTGCCAATCCGCCTCTTTCATTAAAAACTCCATTACCTTTTTAAATGCCATTTCGGGTTTATCCACCTTGATATTTTCCAGTTGGGCTATTTTGTCGAAGATAAAAAAGACCTTAATGTCCCGCTCGGCCATGCCTTTTAATTCCTTTTTGAATTCTTCGGCCTTGGATTCGATGTCCTCTTTCTTCATGCCCTGCATCGTCAAACGGTGCTGGGTATCGTACCAGAGATGTTCCAGTTGTTTCTTTACCGCGCTCTCGGGAACTGCCAAATCGGCCCTTTTGATAAGCTGTTCAATAAGTTGGTTTTCCATGTCTGCCCGAGCCATCTGCTCCTTGCTCATCTCTAACTGCTTACGGATAGATTCCTCCAAGTCTTTGACCAAAGGAAATCCTAGGCTTTTGGCAAAAATGTCGTCGGCCGGGGCAGCCTTATCCAAACCCTGGTTGGTCTTTAAATATTCAATAGCCTTTTGGATTTCCTCTTCGGCAACCTTAACCGGTTTACGGACAATCTTCAGATGGCGGTAATCCCTTATCCCTACCTCGGGTTTAACCTCTAAACTGGCCTTGTAGAAAAGGCTTCCCTCCTTAAGTTCAATATCAAAAATCTCGGGCAAATCAATGGGCTTGAGACTTTCTTTATTTAAAACCTCCTGATAGGAATCCGAAATCAAATCCTTAATCGCCTCTTCCTTGGCCAATTCGCCGTGCTTGTTCTCAATCACATAACGGGGGGCCTTGCCCGGTCTAAAGCCGTCAACCTTGGACTTTTTGTTAATATCTTCCAAGACCATCTGCAGTTTTTCATCCACCGCCTCTTTGCCAATCTCAATACTAACTTGTCTTTTGCAGGCATCCAGTTTTTTAACCTCACTCTTTTTAATCAATATATTCTCCCTTTTTTATAGTCACCGCGTTAGCGCGTTTACGCGTCTTAACGCATAAACCCGATAACCCCGTAGACGCGCAAAACTTTTCTCGCCTACATCCTAAATTGTTCGCCCAAGTAGATCTGACGGGCTCTGGGGTCATTTATCAAATCATCGGCCTTCCCAGATATAAGTATTCTGCCTTCAGCAATCAAATAGGCCCTATCGGTAATGGACAAGGTTTCTCTTACATTATGGTCGGTAAGTAAAATCCCCAACCCCTTTTCCTTTAATTCTCTAATAATCTGCTGCGCCTCGGCTACCACTATCGGGTCAATACCGGAAAAAGGCTCGTCTAAAAGAATGAATGAAGGATTGGTCACCAGCGCCCGGGTAATTTCCAAGCGTCTTCTTTCTCCGCCGGAAAGGGTGTAGGCCTTATTTTTAGCCAGATGGGCGATCTTTAATTCTGCCAGAAGATTCTTCAGCCGACGCCTTCTTTCCTTTGATCCGATGGGCAAGGTTTCTAAAATCGCCATAATATTTTCCGCTACGGTCAGTCTTCTGAAAATCGACGGCTCTTGCGAAAGATAACCCATACCCAAGCGGCAACGTTCATGAATGGGTAGAGTGGTAATATCCTGCTGGTCGAAAAAAATTCTTCCCTGGCTGGGCGGGATGATGCCCACCGTCATATAAAAGGTGGTGGTTTTTCCCGCACCATTGGGTCCTAAAAGTCCTACGATCTCAGAGCGTTTGACGGAGATATTTACCCCGTCCACCACCCGCCTGCCGTCGTAAGACTTAACTAATTCATTTGTTTCCAAAAGGTGCATTTATCTTATCCCCTTCGGTAAAAAGTACCAATTTGGGCCTGCCGATCAGGGTTACCTTCTTTTCCTGGGCTAAATAAATCGCCTCGTCGGAGAAACTGGTATTTTCGCCCTTTTCGATTTTTACATTGCCCTTACAAATAATTTTATTTAATTGTTTGGTCTTAAAATCAAAATAGACCATCATCTTATCGGCGTATATGGTGCCCTGCTCTTCATTAACTGCCTTAACGTTTTTATTAAACACCGCTAATTGTTTTTCGTAATCTATCTCTAACGGGCCGTCGCAGGTAATAGTGGTCTTGCCGCCTTTATTGGCTTCGGCATTTATCTTGACGGTAACATCCTTTACCATCTGCGCCTGTTTTAAATTGGGGTGGGCCTTGGCCCCGGTCCCTACCGCCGTCATATTCTCCCGCTCCACCGTTACCTTGTCGTTGGTAGTAACCAAATCGTTATTACGTTGCCAATCCAAAGTGTCAGTGGTTAATCTTGTCCCGCTTTTGGTAGTAGCCACCACATCTTTTTCCAGGTGCATGGTACCGGTTGTCTTTTCCATGGTGCCCTGTTTTGCGGTTAGGGTAGTTTCATCCTGGCCATAAACATTGGCTACAATATTGCTCAATTTTACGATGTTCTCAAAGACATCTGCGGACTGCCCCTTTACATCCCAGGTCTTTGTTCCGCCCACGCCATAACCAGAGAGGTTGAAATCCAAAAATTGCTGGGGAGAGTTTTCTTCAGCTATACTTAAACCGCAAAAAGAAAAGATTGCCAAGATTAAAAGGATTTTTTTCATACGGTATATTTGGCGATTGCCGCCTTCCATTTATTCTGGGCCTTCAGAATCATTTCAATAACTTCTCTTACCGCGCCATTGCCGCCGCTTCTCTTGGTGATGTAATGGGCGTGTTCTTTTACCTCGGGTGCGGCATTCTTTACCGCCACGGCAAACCCGGCCTTTTTTATAACCGGCAAATCAATCAATTCATCGGCAATAAAGCAGGCCTCCTCGGCCTTTAAATCCAATTCCTGCAAAAGGTGCTCAAAGGCAACCGTTTTATCATCGGCATCCTGATACAGTTTATCTACCTGCATATCTGCCGAGCGGCGCTCCACCACCTTGGAACCCTTGGCGGTGATGATGGCGGTTTTAATACCCGCTCTTCTTAAAATCACCACGCCCAGGCCATCCTGGACATCAAAGAATTTTAGTTCCCCGCCTCTATCATCAAAGATAATCTTGCCATCGGTCAAAACCCCGTCGACATCCATGATGAGCAATTTGACTTTTTGTAATCTTTCCTTGATAGTCATTTTATACCAATCCGGCCCTTAAAACATCCTGGATATCCAACAACCCTACCGGTTTCTTCTTGGCATCCACCACCGGAATTTCGTCAATCTTTCTATCTTCTAAAATCTTTAAGGCCTCCACCGCCAATCTGTCGGCCTGGATGGTAATGGGATTTTTGGTCATTACCTCCTTAACCTTTCTTACGGCCAGATTAGGATCTTTCTCTAAGTGTCGGCGCAAATCTCCGTCGGTGAAAATACCCGCCAATTTCCCTTTTTTATCCACCACCGTGGCTGAACCAGCCCGGGCCTGGGTGATGCTCAAAAGCACATCCTTTACCTTTTTGTCTTCTCCCACCACCGGATTGCCCTGGCCTTTGCGCATGATATCTCCCACCTTTAACAAAAGCCTCTTGCCCAGGTTTCCGCCCGGATGCAAAAAGGCAAAATCTTCCCGGCGAAAGCCCTTGCGTTCAATTAAACAGGCTGCCAAGGCATCCCCCATCGCCAGCATGGCAGTGGTTGAGGCCATGGGCGCCAAACCCAGAGGGCAACCCTCTTCCTTGACCGAGACATTCAGGATTACGTCACTGTGTTTAGCCAAAGTGGATTTAACATTTCCAGTAATGATAATAATCTTGGCGCCGAGCTTCTTTAAAAGCGGCAAAAGCCCTTTTACCTCTTCGGTCTCACCGCTGTTGGAAAGCAGAATCACCACATCCTCTTTGGTCACGCGGCCTAAATCTCCGTGTATTGCCTCGGCGCTGTGCAACCAAAGGCTCGGCGTCCCCACCGAAGAAAGGGTGGAAGAAATCTTCTGGCCGATTAACCCGGCCTTGCCCATACCGGTCACCACTACCCGGCCCTTAGCTTTACAAATCATGCCCACGGCCTTTAGGAAATTATCGTCGATTCGGCCGATCAATTTTTTAATTGCCTCGGATTCTATTTTTAAAACCCGTTTTGCGCGTTCCTTGGTCATTTTCTTAAATCCCCTTCCTTAAAATTTGATGGGAAGTTTTTTAAAGAGGCCGGAACCGGATTAATGTGCAGTATTTTTTACTAACCGGCTGATTTCCTTTACCTGTTTTAACAATGACTCCAACTGCTGCAGGGAAAGCATGTTTGAACCATCGCAGAGAGCGACCTTGGGATTTTCATGCACCTCTAAAAATAATCCATCGCAGCCAACGGCCACTGCAGCCCGCGAGAGGTACGGGACAAACTCGCTTTCTCCGGATGAGGCCTCGCCGGCACCTCCAGGAAGCTGCACGCTGTGGGTGGCATCGTAAATTATCGGATATCCGAACTTGCGCATTATTACCAATGAACGGAAATCGCTGACCAGATTATTGTAACCGAAACTGGTCCCCCGTTCGGTAATAAGAATATTTTTATTCCCCGCTGATTCAATCTTTTTTATCACCTCGGCCATATCCCAAGGCGCGGCAAATTGTCCCTTTTTGATATTTATTACCTTACCGGTTGAGGCGGCGGCCTTAATTAAATCGGTCTGTCGCGATAATAATGCCGGAATTTGCATCACATCCAAAACCTTGGCCGCAGGTTTTACCTCTTCACTGCAATGGACATCGCTTAAAATAGGAATGCCAAAGACCTCTTTTACCTCTTTTAAAATCTGTAAGCCTTTCGCGAGCCCCGGACCCCGATAGGATTTCGCCGAGGTACGATTGGCCTTATCATAACTGGATTTAAAAATGAATGGCACTTTTAGCCTGGCGGCAATTGCCTTTAATTGCTGGGCAATCCTTAGGGCATTTTCCCGGCTTTCAATCACGCAAGGCCCGGCAATCAAAACCAATGGATTGCCGCCTCCGATTTTAACCTCTTTAACCTTAACCACCTTACTCATGGTTTTTTCTTTCCCTTATTTTTTAAGGCTGCCTTGATAAATTCTCTGAATAAAGGGTGGCATTTATCTGGCTTGGAACGAAATTCCGGATGAAACTGACAACCTACAAACCAGGGATGGTCCTTTAATTCCACAATCTCTACCAGGTTTGCCTTGGCACAAATCCCTACCGCCCGCATTCCCAATTTTTCCAGACGGGATCTGAATTTATTGTTAAATTCATAACGATGGCGGTGGCGTTCGCAGATCAGGGTCGCTTTATATGCCTTATAAGCCAACGTACCCTTCTTGATTCTACAAGGGTAACTCCCCAGGCGCATGGTCCCGCCCAAATTTTTTATCTTTCTTTGTTCTTCCAAAAGACTGATCACCGGATAGGGGCTCTTTTTATTAAACTCGGTGGAATTGGCCCTCTTCATCTTGGCTACATTGCGCGAGAATTCAATCACCGCCGTCTGCATACCCAAACAGATTCCAAAATAGGGAATCTTTTTTTCGCGGGCATATTTTATGGCCGCAACCTTTCCCTCGATACCCCGCACGCCAAAACCGCCGGGAACCAAAATTCCATCTACATCCGACAGGGCGGTGGCAGCGCCGAATTTTTCAATGTGTTGCGCGTCTACCTTTTTGATTTCTACCCGCGTATTGTTGGCGATCCCGCCGTGGCGGACGGCCTCATAGATAGATTTGTAGGCATCCTGGAGTTCGATGTATTTACCAATCACGGCAATCTTGACTTTATACTTGGGGTTGACCGCGGGCTCAACTACTATTTTCTGCCATTCTTTAAGGTCACTTTTTTTGCATTTCAAATCTAATAATTCAATAATAATTTCATCCAATTTTTCTTGTTTGAAGATTAAGGGGATGCGATAAATCTCGTCCACATCAATGGCCTGGACTACTGAATCCTCCACCACATTACAGAAAAGGGCGATCTTGGCCTTGACCTTCTGGCTTAAGGATTTTTCCGTGCGGCATAACAATATATCGGGCTGAATACCTATCTCCCGTAGTTTTCCTACGCTGTGTTGTGTGGGTTTGGTTTTTATCTCATCGGCTGCCTTTATATAAGGCACGAGCGTCAGATGAATGTTGATGGAATTATTTTTCCCCAGCTCCAGACGCAGCTGCCTGATGGCTTCCAGAAACGGCAGGCTCTCGATATCACCCACCGTACCGCCCACCTCCACAATTACCACATCGTAATGATTAAGCCGGGCGAGATTTTTGATGGAATTTTTAATCTCATTGGTAATATGGGGAACTACCTGCACCGTCCCGCCTAAGAAATCCCCGCGCCGCTCCTGGGAAATTACCGAATAATAAATTTTTCCCGTAGTGATATTGTTGTCCTTGCTGGTAACGCAGGAGGTAAATCTTTCGTAATGACCCAAATCCAAATCGGTTTCGGCACCGTCTTCGGTAACATATACCTCGCCGTGTTGATAAGGATTCATAGTGCCGGGATCGACATTGATATAAGGATCGCATTTCTCCAAAGCTACCTTTAGTCCGCGGGATTCCAGGAGCCTGCCCATTGAGGCGCAGGCGATTCCCTTGCCCAGGCTGGAAACCACGCCGCCGGTGACAAAGATATACTTAGTCATGTTTTGCCTTTAATAAAATTGCCTCTACCTTTTTTAAATCTTCGGGAGTATCCACTCCCACGGTATCAAATTCAGTCTGCACGGTCTTTATCTTGAAACCCGCGTCCAGGACCCTCAACTGTTCCAATCTTTCAGTTTTTTCCAGGGATGATTCGGGTAAATTCTTAAAGGTAAACAAGAAATCCTTGGTATAGGAATAAAGCCCGATATGCTTGTAATAACCTGCGGTTGCCTCATTATCCCGCGGATAGGGAATCTGCGAACGGGAAAAATACAAGGCAAAACCATTTCTATCCACCACCACCTTGACCACGTTGGGGTCTTTTACTTCCTTTAAATTGCTAATCGGTTTAATCACCGTTGCCATTACGCAATCCGGATTTTCCAGAAGCGTACGGGCTACATCATCAATCATGGTAAAATGCACCAAAGGCTCATCGCCCTGAATGTTCACTACCACCTTTACATCCAAGGGCTGCACAATCTCGGTCAATCTATCCGTGCCGGAGATATGGTCCCTGGAGGTCAGCATCACCTTGGCGCCGAATTCCTTGGCCTTTTCCTCAATCCGTTCGTCATCGCAGGCAATAATCAAATCATCCAGCAGCTTGCTCTTTTTGGCCTGTTCCCAGACGTGCTGGATCAAAGGCTTGCCCAAAAGGGTAGCCAAGACCTTGCCCTCAAACCTGGTCGAGGCATACCTTGCCGGAATTATACCGATGCAATTCATAATATGTTCAGTTTGTGCTAATTTAAATGATTTCTTGAACGCAGATTTTCGCGGATTTCACGCACCTGCCTGCCGGCAGGCAGGGATGGTCGCAGATTATCTGCGTATATCCGCGTTGGATTTGCGTGTATCTGCGTTAAAAAATATTTTCTTGCAATCTGTTTATCTCTCAGAGATTCTTTTTAAAAGTTCCTGCCGGCTGACCGTGGCCACACCGACCTTGCCAACCACAATACCAGCGGCAAAATTGGCCAGATGGGCTGCGGTTAATTTATCCGCTCCGCTTGCCAACCCTAAGGTTAAGGTGGCAATCACCGTATCTCCCGCACCGGAAACGTCAAATACCTCCTGGGCCACGGTATCAATGTGGACGGGTTTTTCCTTACCCTTTTCAAACAATCTCATCCCCCGCTCACCGAGGGTAATCAATACCGATTCCAGGTTTAAATAACGCAGCAGTTCACGACCGGCCAGATTAATGTCCCTGTCGGTAGATAAACTGGTGATATTTACCTTAAATCTATTTTGCGTATCCTTAATCTTTAAATGGCGGATGGCATTTTCTGCCTCTTTGCGGTTGGGGGTTATGGCGGTCACCCCGACATAATAATTAAAATGGTCTTCTTTGGGGTCAACGGTGATAATCTTTTTTAGTTTACGCGCAACCGGACAAATCTTTTCCAATAATTCCGGTTTAATCACGCCCTTGCCGTAATCCTCAATGACCAGGGCATCGAATTTGGGGATATTTTTTATGATAAAACCGGCGATCTTCTCGGTGGAATCTGCCGATAAACCTACAGATTCCCGATCCACCCGCACCACCTGCTGATGCTGGGCGATGATTCTGGTCTTAAGGATGGTGGGGTGTTTACTGTCGATTATTACTCCGTCGCTGTTGATGCCTCTTTTTTTAAGTTCCGAAAGCAGCATTTTACCCTCGGCATCATCCCCGACCTTTCCCACTATTGACACCCGGGCTCCCAGGCTGCTTAAATTATTGGCCACGTTGGCAGCCCCGCCGGGCATATACGACCTTTTGTTTTGTAAAACCACCGGCACCGGCGCCTCGGGAGAAATCCTTTCTACGCTTCCCCAGATGAATTCATCGAGAATCAAATCACCGACCACCAGGATTTTGGCTTTATTAAATTTGGAAATTATGGATTTATAGTCTTTCATGGATATGTGTTTAATGCCTAATTCCTAATGACTAATTAATTCCTAATTCCCCAATGCCTAAACTTGATAATTTGACATTAGACATTGGAACATTAATTCGACATTCGAATTTCGAAATTAGTCATTGCAAAAACTGAAATCTTTTATAACTTCTCAATAACCAACCTCGCCAACAACGGTAGCATAATTTCGTGGTGTCCGACGATATAATATCCCTTACCCGTTCCTTGAGTGGGGCGATAAACTACATTCTGCTGCGGACGGTAATGGTAAATCATATCAAAGTTGGCAGTGGTAAAATCTTTGACTTTGTAGCCCAGATTGCGGGCTACGGTCAGCGCCTTTAAGAAAACCTCCGGCAGAATCACCGCCGAGCCAAAATTCAGCAAAACGCCTTTTTCCAATTTTGCCACCTGCCCGATAAACTGATGAAAATCGCGTAAACTTGCCTCGCCCACCGCTGCCCCGTCGCAGGAAGGATGCTGATGCACGATATCCGTGCCAATGGCTACCTGCACGCACACCGGCACATTATATTTAAGACAGTTGTAAATGATGCTTAAATCCTTATGAAGTAGATTATTCTTCTTGATGGCCTCGCCGATACTTCTGCCCACTCCAAAACCTTTTCTATTGCCCTCTTTTATCGCGCCGTTAATAAATTCCGCGGTCTCTTTGGCCATGCCAAAACTGCCGTTTTTGATGGCTTCGCCCACGTCTTCCGAGGTAAAACCGGCATAAGCGATTTCAAAATCGTGGATAATTCCCGCGCCGTTTAAGACCACACACTTAATAACCTTACGCTTAATTAAATCGATAACCAGGGAATTCAAGCCGCATTTTATGACATGCGCGCCGGCCATAAAAATTACCTGCTTTTTGGCTTTGGCCGCTTGGACTATGGCGTCGGTAACTTTATGTAAGTTCTCCGCAGCCAGGATTTTAGGCAGGGAATCGTAAAATTCCCGGAAGCTGCCGCCTTTACGGCAGACCTTGGCAAATTCTCCCAGGTTTACCTTGCTTTTGCGCTTTTTTAAGGAGTAGGTTTTGAGTTTAGATAGGTCCATAATCTTTAAGTTTTAACAAGCAATTTTATCATAGTTTGAAAGTAGCGTCAACTCTATTAGTGAATTAGTGAAAAGAGAAAATTGAGGGGATTGGGAAGGTTTGCCCGTTAGCGCATTGGCGCGTTTGCGGATTTATTTAGACGCAGATGAACACAGACTGAGGGTTTCTGGAACCCGGCCATTAGGTTTTGTCATTAGTTTTTTTTACGCAGTTGGGGAATATGACAGGTGGGCGTTATCCCCCGTTTTTGAAAATACCGCTGATGATAATCCTCTGCCGGATAAAATTCTGTGGCCTTAACGATTTCAGTGACGATCTTTCCTTTATATTTTTTGGATTTTTCCAACTCTCCCCTGGAGACCCTGGCCAATTTTTCCTGCTCCGGCGTATGATAAAAAATCGCCGAACGGTATTGGTTGCCCACATCCGGCCCTTGACGGTTAAGGGATGTGGGGTCATGGATAGCCCAGAAAACCTCCAGCAAATCCGTATAAGAGATTTTATCGGGCTCATATTCAATCTCCACTGCCTCGGCATGGCCGGTTTTATGAGCAGATACCTGTTCGTAGGTGGGATTCCTCAGTGTCCCTCCGGTGTAACCTGCCCGGGTAGATACTACGCCTTTGAGGTTGCGGAAAACCTCTTCCACCCCCCAAAAACAACCGGCAGCAAAGGTCGCCTTTTCGGTTTTACCCTTCTTTATTAAGGAAGCCAGTTTAAACGCCATCGTATTAATGCAGTAACGTTTCCCGGTCGGAGGCGGCCCGTCATCAAACACATGGCCCAGATGCGCGCCGCAGCGGGCGCATAGGACTTCGGTACGCTGCGCGTCCATACTGTTATCCGGCTCAAGGCGGATATTTAAAGGCGAAACCGGCTCCCAGAAACTCGGCCAGCCGGTTTTAGATTCAAACTTGGATTCATAACGGAATAAATCCGTGCCGCAAGAGGCGCACTGATAAATTCCGCTTTGACCCTTGGGCGGTAAGGGGCAGGTTTCTACAAACGGCCTTTCGGTTCCCTTAAGCCGGGTAATGCGAAACTGTTCCGGACTAAGAATCTTTTTCCATTCGGCATTGCTTTTCTGGATTTTCTCCACTTCAATAACCTTATTGCCTGCTACATCAAAAATTTTAATCTTTTCCGCTGCCATGGCACCTTCTCCTGTGAAAAGAAAAATGATGGAGGATATTATGATTAGACTAAATCCTTTGAACATGGGGTTTATTGAGGGTACAAAAAATTGGTGTCAGATTGCGGAATTTCTCTCTAATTTTTACCTGTAGGCTTCTTTTCTATGCTTTATGCGATAAATGTAGATTTCTTTTGCGGTATCATCTATTCTATAGAGAATCCGATAATCACCTATTCTCACCCGATAACCTTCCTGCTCGGTAAGTTTAATCGCTCCCTGAGGCCGGGGTGTTTGACCTAAGCCGAAGATAACCGTCTTGGTTTTTTGGAATATTTTAGGGGGAAGATTATTCAGGTCCTTCTGGGCTTGGGGGATGAGCTTGATCGCGTACATTAATGCTTCTGCTTCTTCAGATATTCTTCAAAACTTATGGCTTCTTTCTCCTGAGATTTCAAGGTCTTAAAATCCAGCAGGTCCTCAGTTAACTCTTCTCTTTCCAGCTGCTCCCTTAACGCCTTCTCCACGAAAAATCCCTGTTTTATGCCGCGCTCCAGACAAAACGCCCTCACCTTTTCGGCCAAGGTCGGTTCAATTTTAACTGCATAAGATATTTTATTCATCTCTTTTCACCTCTGTGGCAAGTATAGCATATAAGTTTATATTGTCAAGATAAAGTTTTCTAAAGTTTACTTTGGGTAACCCATCGCGGCCGCCCTAGTTTTTATACTGCTCCCTACCCCCTGCTTTGAAGAGGGTTTTTGGAAAACGGGCCAAAGTTTTAAAGGTTTTCCTTCATAAATCTGACTATGGCTTCCCAATTTTCCTGCAAAACATTCAGGGGCACGTCATCATGTCCCAGCCCTGAGTTAATCTGAGTTTGAAACGGCTTACTTAAGTCGGTTAACCATTGTTTCAGCGTGTTAAGCGTATCCATGGCAGTATCTTTGCTGCCGCTAATCATGAAGGTCTTAGGCAAATTGGCAGCATCTTCTTTAGTAAAACCATCCGGCAAATAACCGGCGTTTATTGCCAATACCTTAACCCTTGAGTCACGGGAAGCAACTTTAAGTCCGATGGTCCCACCCAGAGAATACCCCACCAAACCGATTTTATCTTTATTGGCGTTAGGGATATTCTCCGCATAGCTTATGGCCTCAATAATGGTTTTGACCCAGTCTTTACTCTTGGTATCAAAATAATATACGTTGATGGCAATAAAGCCGTTATCCATCAAATCCGTGGCAAACCCTCGGTACCGCTCTGCCCGGTCTCCCTCAATGCCCGCTGCGCCGTGAATCAAAATCACTACCGGGCAGTAAGAACGCTGGGGATTATAAATATCCAATCGTATGGTTTCATCGCCATAGGTTAGATTGAACCTGCTGGTCTCGGCAAAGGCTGAACCAATACATAAGCCCAAAAATGCCGCCATCCACAACAGGGTTTTTAGTTTCAGGAATTGGTTATTGCTTGCGTTCATCTTATGGCAAAAAGGAAGATGAAAACGGTCCGTCCCCGATTTTTCTACACCCTACTGCCTACGCCCTACTCCCCACTGCCTGCTTTTAAGAGGTTTTTGGGAAACGGGCCTGAAACTTGGATTATTCTTTCAAAAGTTAATATAATAAGGGTTTTATTTTTTCGTATATCCTATCTGCTATCAGGCGATAGCCGGCATCATTGGGATGAATCTCGTCGCTCTTTAGAGAGGGGTCTGAAAGTATGCCTCTTAATATATTAGGGATTAATAGAGCCCGCCTCTTCTTGGCTATTTGTTTAAACCTCTCGATATACGCATCTCCAAAATAGCCTGCCCCTACCTCTGCCAATACCACCATGGCCTTTTTTTGCTGAATCATAGCCACCATCTTATCCAGATTTTCAAAGATCTCTGCTTGCGGTATCTGCTGCAGGAAATCATTGCCAGAAAACTCCACTATAACCAAACGGGGATTATGCGCTAATACGTCCTCGTCTATCCTTTTTAAGCCATCCCGCGTGGTGTTACCTTCCACTCCGGCATTTTTTACCTGCATATTCAATCTTTGGGATAATAAAGAAGGGTAATCATTCCCCTCGGTTGAACCCGTGCCTTTGGTCAGACTATCGCCGAAACAAATTATACCTTCCCCCTTTGAGTCAATATTCGCTATTCTTGACCCGCACCCCCAGAGTTGCAGCAGACAAAAAATTAAAAAGATATAAAGAATATTTAATCGTCTCATCCTATTATCTTCCCCGAGTGTGCCAAAATTCTGCCTCAGAATTTTGGCACAGCTTATGAAGCGGGACGCTTCTATCAAAAACTTAATCAGGGCAAGGGGTTTTGGGGAAACGGGCCTAAAGATTTAATCTTAAACTTTTTCTAGAGATAGCGGCTTGAAATATATTTAATATAGTTTTCATGGCTGGCACGGCATTCATTAGCTAGTTTCACAATCAGGTCTTGGTAACTCAAAGCATGAAAATGAATATCATCTTTCGTGGTGACATGCGAAAATTCTTCAATTTCATCGCTATGCCTTGCCCCCTCGTGCCCTATACAATCATACCAGAGATAAAGTAGCCGGAATTTATTTCTGCCAACATTTTTTGTTAATCCCAAAATATGCTTTACTAATTGAGCTGGATGAAGATGTCTAAATTTGCTATCTTCAGGACTTATCGATTTTGCAAAATTGTATAGGTGCGGCATCGTATCCCATAGCTCATCTAATTTGATATATTTTTGTTTAAGACCTGCGTGCCCTTGAGAAAAATAGGCTTCTGAAAACTTACACTCCACCGCGAATACTTTAAATTTTGATTCATCCGAATTCTCAATAATAACATCAATATTTGGACTATGACTAAATTGGTAGTCTATGGGAAACTTTTGCTCAACTTTGATATTGTAAGAGTAATTATTATTTTTGCTACAGAAACCACACGCAGCTGCAATTATTGGTATCTGCTTTGCCTTTAACCAGTACTGAAATATATTTACTCCTAATGCGGAAGATGAATGAATCGCACACATTTTTGAGGGATTCCCGGCCAATTCTCCGCCGTCCCCAGCTTCAAAACTTTTCCTAACCGCTGGTTCTAAAGGTTGAAATAAATTATCCCCGAGTCTTGAGGTATAGGCTAAGCGGCCACGCTTACCCTTGCTACCAACAAGCGTTATCTTGTTATTACGTGCCCATTGAACCTGTTTGGATAGAATGTATTCAAATGCGTTCATGAAAATTGGTGTCAGGACTCGGAATTTTGTGGTAAAGCTAATATTGATAAATGATTAGGGAGTTCTGACACGGATTTTTCCTGCTATTTTTTATTGTTGAGCATACTTTCTTTATAGATATTTATATCTTCGCTTTCTTTTGGCTTACGAAAAATAAACAAATGCTCATGCATTATTAAATAAAAATCATATTCTTTTACGGCTGCGCTCCATCTAGGAGTTGTCTGGCAATTATGCTGAATTTTTATGATATCTTCCTTTAAAATAAATCCATGCTTAAAGAATAAACTCATGACATTAAACGCTAAAGGTACATAGTGTCTATGCCTTCTTGTATCGCCAATAAGAATCGCGCAATAATGGTCTGGTTTTAGAACACGGTAAAGCTCTTTCACCGCTGGCTCAAATTCTGAAAGAAATTTGGAAAGACTACCGATATTTGATAGGTCGCCAGAGATGGGTTGCTCTGAATATTTAATAATGTTTAAGTATGGTGGGTGAATTGCGATGAGATCTACTGAATCGTTGTCAATCTTTTCCAGCTTCCTTGCATCGCCAACATAGCATTCTTGCTTAGATTTGTTTTCTACTTCAAATTTAAGAGATTCTTTTGCTAGCTTTATAGCCCGGGGATTGATATCGATGCCTATAGCATCTCGATTTAACAATTTGGCTTCGATTAAGGTAGTTCCGGCCCCTACCATGGGGTCTAGGACTAAATCGCCTTCTTTGGTATATTTGAGGATAAGATTGCGGGGAATTTGGGGAGCCCAGTTGCCTCGATAGGTAGGTTTGTGCGTTGCCCAATTCCCTCGTTCTGGAAATGACCAAACAGTTGTAGTTTCAAGATTCGCGTCTACATGTAAACTCATTTATCAATAATTTGATACTTACAGGATTTTACAAGTTTCACACTGTTATAATCATCTTTATCGATGAATTCAAAATGCCATAAACAGTACAGATCAGAAACCTTTTCAAAAAATAAAGTTACTACTTTCTTCTTTGTATAATGCGACCATTGACGATAAGGATAAAATAACTGTCTAATAATAACGTTGCTGGTCTTACTGTTCTTTGCCTCAATTAATACTATCTGTTCTTTGCCCTCATAGCCGGCATCAACTTCTGTTTGCACCCCATTTACTTCTATGAGCTGCTTACCAACTCTGAATGAAAAAGCGGGCGTATATTTCCTTCCTCGAATTGTCAAAACCAGGCTGGGATCGCCTAAAAATGTTCTTACTAAACTGGCTGCATATGCAAAATCCAAGTGTTGCATTTCTGAGTTACCAACTCTTGAAGTATCCAGTTTGAAATCAAGCTTAGAATTATATATTTGAATCGTATTGGTAATCTTCGGAATACTTAAATAGCCTTCTCCTCTCACTATAGCATAAGCCCCATTTTTTATCGGCAATAGGAATAAACCATTCTTAATAAAAACCTCGGCTCTACCTTCTCGACAATCTTGCTTGCATAAGATTCGAACCTCTTTTTCTCCGGTTTTTTTAAAAGAGTGCGTCGCCTTTTTTATCTGTTCAGCAGTGATAATAAATGGGGCTTTAGAAAAATCATGTTGAAGTATCTTGTAGTCATTAAAAATCTTCTTCCAGGAAGCATCATGCATATACGGCTCCTTACTTAATAATTCATTACTAAGATTTCGTTAATCTCTCCACGTTTTGAAGCGACACAGTTAATCATGCGTCTTGCTTTTAAGCGTTCTATCCTAAAGCCAGCATACAAACGCTCAAAGAAATTGTCTTTTTTATCCTCATTTTTAGGATCAGAATTACTTAGCATAATTTTGACACCATCGATTTCATTTAGCTCCTTAAAAATGATAGCAAGCCTTTCTTGTTCCTTATCATTGAATCCATTATTAGAATATGATGTGAAGTTTGAAGTCTTATTTAAAGGACGATAAGGTGGATCAAAATAAACAAAAGAATGCCGTTTGACTTGCTTTTGAATAACTGAGAAATCCTTATTTGATATTATTACATCTTTTAAAACCTTACTGACCGCTCTTAAGTTTTGACTATCGCAAATGGTTGTATTCTTGTATCTCCCAAATGGTACATTAAACTCACTCTTAGAATTCACGCGGTACAATCCGTTAAAACAAGTACGGTTCAAAAATATTGTCATTGCAGCTCGCCCTGAATACTCTTTTGTACCATATTTCTCAAAATTAACCTTTGGTCTTGTTTGATTATATTTATCTCTAACTTGATAATATAATGCTTCCTGACCTGTCAGATCTAACCCATGATATTTTTTCTCTAAAGCTTTCAGATAGTTAATAACTTTTCCTACATTCTTTTGTATTGCAAAATAGCATAAATATATCTCCGGATTAAACTCATTAATATAAGCCCTTTCTATCTTGCAGTTTTGCATAACCCAAAAGAAAACTGCTCCACTGCCTAAGAAAGGCTCATAATAGCGCTTAATTATCCCTTTCTCATTCATCTCTGAGGGAAAGTAAGATTGGAACTGGTTAAGAAGTTGTCCCTTTCCACCAGCCCATTTGAGAAATGGCCTTGCTTGTCTGACCGTAGCAATCATTTTGTTCCCCAGAAAACTTTTAGACATTCAATAAATTAAGTTCAATTGATCGTGGCTTCCTGTTTCTTTCAAGATCTTTTCTGCCAGCTTCCGTCATAAGAACAATAGCATCATACCCGAGAGATTTGGCTCTCTCAAACATTTTAACATCTGTGTCTATCCTATTTTGATACCAGCATTTTTCACTTTCTAACTCATTAAGCAGCAACATATTATGCCCATCCGAGAATAATTCCATAAGAATATCTTTTTCGGAAAAACCATAAATGGGATTAGAAATAGATACTCTTTCAGGAATGTCGTTTGGCCTTCCATAAAATTCTGCTTGCTGATACGTCGACGCTAAGAATTTCCCTCGTTTACTATGCGCATCAGGGTCTGCCGGAGTGACATGCCACCACTCAGATTTGTTTATTTTATCAATGATAATTTCTTTTATGTCTGTCTTCATAATGAATTTTACATTCTAAGCCTGCGCAATTTAACAAGCCTCAAAACAAAAAACCCTCGCTTTCTTTAGCGAAGGTTTTTCTTTATTATAGTGGAGGATTTATTCCTTCTAACGCACCACTTCCACCGCCCCGGCTCACATCTCGCCGGGCGTCGCAAAGCTTGTCCCGACTTATTCGTCGGGACTGCGACCCTTCCAACTGCACCACTTTTACTATCTTTGATTTTAAATTTAGCATACCGATTCAGACCTGTCAACCATTTTCTTATAAGTATTATACCCCTTTAAACTCAACTCCGCAAAATTTATCTATATCGTCCCACGTCCGAGCGGACGTCCCTGTTTCTATCTGTGTTTATCTGTGTTTCAACGCAATACTCAATACGCTATTTTAATATCGCCGTGGCCTAAAGCCGGGGCGGGAGTGCTGGGCAAGCCCCGTCATATATTAAGCTTAGATATTCAATTCCAACCCTACCCGGCACTCCAGGCTATCGGCAATCTTCTTTAAGGTGGACAGGGAAATATTCTGCCTTCCCTTTTCAATCCGCGAGATCATCTGCTGGGAAAACCCTGACCGGCGAGCCAAATCCTGCTGCGTAAAACCCTTTTGTTTGCGCATGGCAATAATCTTCTGCGCCATCTCGCCGGCCAGTTCATTCGCCTCCGGCGGCCCGGCGATAGTCGGTTTTAAGGCAATCTTCTTCTCCTTATACTTCCGGGCCAGCTGTTCATAGACCGCCTGCCAGAATACTATCCGCGGATTATTCCAGGAATCCCGGCGCATCCTTTTTTTTATCTTGGCCCAGTTACGGCAGAATACCAAAGCGGAAAAATAATCCTCAAATACCTCTTTTGGGGTATTTTTTCTCGCCAGAAGCAAGGCGGCAAACTCCGCAAAACGCGGATGCGATTCATTTTTAAAAACGCTTTTTATTTTTGCCGCGGAAATTTTTCTATCCCACAGCCAGCTTCTATCCATTAAAAACCTACCTCTTTTTCCAGTAATCTATCGATTTCCCGCTTAAAATGTTTTTCCATCAAGCGATAATCTGTTTCTTTATTGGTTACTAATTCCAGCAGCCCGGATTTTATGCTTAAGCGGTCGTAGGTCCGAAACCAGCGCACCAAAGCCTCTTTTCTGGCCGCATCGCAATATTTACCGGCAAACTTAGAAAGAGGCATAAATATGCTCGATAGGCAGTAAATATCGTAAAAATCTTTTGCCTCCTGCCTGCCGCCGATGGTTTTCTTTCTGCCGATATCATCAACGGCCTCTACAGTTCCGGTAACGGCATAAATCTTGCGCAGATAAATATCTTCCAGGGAAAGCACGGGTATACCGTTAACTACCCGGGGCAGCTTAACGGTCTTCAGCAAATCTTCCACAAAATCAATTTTTAATTGATCTTTTTTGCCAAACCGGACCATATACACAGCTATGCGTACCATATCCTTTTTATTCTGCTCAGCCACCAATTCGATTTTTTGTTTTAATGCTTCGGCCAGTCCTTTGATTATGCCGGAAATTACGGATTTTTCAAAGTGCGGGGTAAAAAAATCCAAATCCAAAGACTGGCGGTGGTGGAAATAGTACAAAGACAGGGCCGTACCGCCGCTCAAATAAAAACCTTCCAGCTTGCCGGAGAGGATTTTTAGCGCTTTTTCCTGATATGCCATAATCCGTTGCATAGTTCAAATATACATCATAAAAGTTGTATTGTCAAGTATTTTACAACATTTATTATGTAAAATGATCCTTTGGGATGTCTTTTAAAATCCCGCCTGCGCTGGGCAGGCAAGTTAACCGGAGACCTTGTGACGTTGTAACTTTGTAACCTAATTCGCTATCACTACCCCCTACACCCTACTGCCTACTCTCTATCTTCTCAATACCTTCTCGGCCTAAAGCCGTGGCGGGAAATGGGGCGCCGGCCTTGATGGCCTTTAAATGGCCGGCGCGTAGTTTCTTGTCTGAATCCAGAAAACTCCTCAGTTGGGATTTCCGGATGCTTGGATACGGGAAGCGTCGCCCGGATAAGTTTCTCAATATCCCGCACATCGCGGCTCTGGTCGGGCGTGGCAAAAGAAATCGCATGGCCCTTATGGCCTGCCCGCGCAGTGCGGCCGATGCGGTGCACGTAATTTTCCGCATCTTCCGGAAGGTCGTAATTAATCACCAGTTCTATACCGGTAACGTCAATGCCCCGGGAGGCAATGTCGGTTGCCACCAGCACCCGGTATTTTCCCGATTTAAAGCCGTCGAGCGCCTCGCGCCGCTGAGATAAAGAGCGGTTGGAATGCATCTCTGCCGCGTTATATCCCATATTGCGGATTACCGTCTTAATCTTGCGGGCATTATGCTTGGTGCGCGAAAACAACAAGACCGAGCCGTGATACTGCGCCAGTATTTTATTCAAGAGCTTCGGTTTAGCTTCTTTTTTGACGATAAATAATTCCTGGGTGACACTTTCTACCGTAGTTCCCGACGGAGCAATCTCCACCGAAACGGGCAGTTTCATATATTTTGCCGCAATCGCCATAATCTCTTTGGGGATGGTGGCGGAAAAAAGCATGGTCTGCCGATCCTTAGGCAGAAAGTGCAGGATTTTTTCAATCTGCGGGGCAAAACCCATATCCAGCATACGGTCGGCCTCGTCCAAGACCAACATCGAGACCTCATTGGGCATAAAATTCCACTGGCCCATATGGTCGATGAGCCGGCCCGGAGTGGCGATAACAATGCGCGGATTACGGCGTAAAGCGCTTATCTGCTCCGGCATAGAAGCGCCTCCGATAAGGCAGGCGGTCTTCATGCCGAATGCGTGGGCCAAGTTTTGAAAGGCCTCGTCAATCTGGATGGCCAATTCGCGGGTAGGCGCCAGGACTAAACCTACGCCTTTTTTCTGCGCCAGGCGCTGTACCATCGGAACGGCAAAGGCATGGGTCTTACCCGTGCCGGTCTGGGCAATACCCACCACGTCCTTGCCATCAATGGCTAATGGTATTGCCTTAAGCTGGATGGGCGTGGGGACCTTAAACTTGATGCGCTCGAGGATCTCGAGGATTTTGGGAACGATGCCCAACCCGTAAAAGGTGGGGCTGTTGGGGGCGATATTATTTTTCATGGAATTCCTTTCTGGTAACTTTTAAGAAACCTTACAATAGTTTTCGAACTGCGTACTAATATTTAGATGCGGATATTGGGATATCGGGAAATTGGGATTTGGATATAAGGAAATTAGGGTATTGGGAACAAACCCTATTCTCCAAATTGCCCAATCACCTAATCCTAATTCCCTAATCACCTAATCCCCTTAACGCTTGTCTCCTCTTTTCTTTTTAAGATAACTGATATACCCATTTATTCCGCGGATAAGCTGTTGATACTCATCAAATAATTTCTGAGATAGTTTTTTGTCTATATATTTCTTCTGTTCCATCTTGAATATATGGTTTTGGGTCTCGCCGCTTTCCTTTCTGGCATCATAAAAGCGATTGATTTTGTCCTTGCAATGATACGCAGTGTACCCTTCGGAAATGTTATCCGGTACCGAGGACGAAGAACGCAAAGCCTGGTCTATCAACTGAAATTTCTCTTGGCTGGGCAGTTTTTTACAAATATCTTGTACTACAAGCATCGGCCGTATGCTTTCTTGATATATCTTTAGGTCTTTAAATGTGGGCATTTGTCCCTAATCTCCTATTCACCTAATCCCCAAATCCTGATATCCTAATCGCCTAATCCCCGTTTTTAAGTATTTTTCAGGAGCTTCTCAACAGCTACTAACACTTCTTCCTCAGTTATAGCTAATAAACACGCAAAACCTTTCTGGCAATTATGCGCCAGGCACTCCGCGCAACCGACTTCTTTATGTAGGACGGTATTTTTATTTCCTAACGGCCCCCAGCGCTTAGGACTTAAGCCGCTTTCGTTTCTACCGAAAATAGCCACTACCGGAGTTCCCACTGCGCAGGCGATATGCACTGGCCCGGAATCATTGGAGATAAATAGATTACAGCGCTTCAAGAAACTGGCTAATTGGCCAATGGTGGTATGTCCGGATAGATTAATCACCGGGTTTTTGATTTTGGCTAAGATTTCACTTACGATTTTTAAGTCAGTGGGGCCGGCAAGCAGGACCACTTTGGCCGAATACTTTTCTACCAATCTATCGGCCAAAGCCGCAAACCTTTCCGCCGGCCAAATCTTAGAAGGGCAACTGGCCCCGGGATTTATGGCGATTAATTTATCCCTTCTATCAACTTTATATTTGCTTAAAATCTCCTCAGCCCATTCTTCGGCTTGCGGCTTTAAAGGCATAAACAGTTCAATATCTTCTGTGTCAATGCCAATTGCTTTTAAGACCTCCAGACAATACTCTGCCTCGTGTTTCTTGCCCTCCGGGCGGTTATCAACAATCTTTTTGGTTAAAAGAAATCCGAATTTGTTATTGTAATAACCAGCGCGCTCTTTGATGCCGGACAAGAAACATAATAGATTGGTGCGCTTTTTGGTATACAAGACCAGCGCGATATCAAAACGCCTTTTTCTTAAAATTCCGACCATCTTCAAAAAGCCGAAAAGACCCTTATCCTTACCCTCTTTATCATAAACTATTACTTCATCTATATAAGGATTACCTTCTACTATTTCCCTGGTAATCGGCGTTACCATTACCGCGATAAAACTGTCCGGAAAATTAACCCGCAAGACCTTAAACACCGGTGTGGTTAAAAGCACATCCCCGATTCTATCGGTCCTAACCACTAAAATCCTTTTTCCGCCGCGGGATTTTACTTTTTCGGCTATTTCTTCCCGCGGCGGTTTTAGCTCGGAAAAATTCTCACGAATAACCTTAACCACCTGTTCGGGCTTTATCGCCTCCATACACTCGTGATTCTGGCTACAGCCGGATTTCTCGCAAGGCGAACACTCTAAATCATCACGCACTACAAAACTTTTTTCACTCCACGGCCCGTATTTCTTAGGATCTGTAGGGCCGAAGATGGCAATTACGGGGATATTGTAGTAACTGGCCATATGCATTACCGCGCTGTCGCAGGAGATTACCAAATCCGCCCTTTGTAAAAAAGCAGCCAACTGCTTAAGCGAAGTCTTTCCGCCCAAATTCAAGGCCTGCTGGCGCATTTTCTCCGTTATGGCCTGGTAAATTAATTTATCATTTCCGTCACCTATTAAAACCAGTTTTACCTTAAGTTCTTCGACCAGCCAGTCGCAAACCTGGGCAAAACCCTCTCTCGTCCATCTTTTCCATTCATTGGCAGCTCCAGGGCTGATAATTACCAATTTCTGGTCTGGTGCTTGTCGGCCCAATACCAACTCTATGTAATCCTTATCCTCAGGCTTTATGAAAATTGAATCTGGGCTGGCCGGTTGAGTAAACCCCGTTAGAGACAAGGTATCGGAGACGCCTGACGGCCGCCTCTGGCGGCACGTCTCTAACGGGGTAAAATTATAAACCGATTTCAGTCTGGCTAAATGCTGTTCCTTCTTGTGCGTCAACTGACCGGAGACCTTAGTAAAGGGCGAGGTCTTGATACGGGAACGCAGGAAAACCGGAAAGGCGGTATTGCGGAAATCAATCAACAGGTCAAACTTTTCCTTTCTTAAATTAAAGGTAAGGGCAATGTTTCCGGCGATAGAAATGTGCTTGTCATAGATAATCGGCTTAATTTGCGAATCACCTTCAAATAGCCCGGCTGCCTTGGGCCCTACCAAAACCGTAAATTGCGCCTGCGGGAAATCCCGGCGCAAGATATCCATGGCGGGTAAAGTCAATATTACGTCGCCGATGTTACTTAGAGTAATTATAAGAATCTTCATTTATTCACCGATTACACTGATTTTAAAAACTGATTACACAGATTAGAAGATACAGATAAATACTGATATTACTATTGTCAAACCATTGTCACACTGCTCGCTTACGCGAGCGTCATACCATTGTCATACAGTCGTAGATGTTGCAATACTTGACAATCGTATAACTACGGTATGACTATCGTATGACAACCGTATGACAGTTTTCATAATTTATTTCCCCAATTTCCTTATTTCTGACAAAACCTCTTCAGCGCTAATCACCCTCATACAGCGGTTCTGGGGACAATCTAATTTATAGCAAGGAATTTTGCAGTCCATGTCTTTTTGGATGATGATGCATTGGTTATTTCCCCGCGGACCGGTAATCGCCGGCGAGGTGGGGCCGAATAAAACAATTGAGGGGGTGCCGACGGCGCAGGCAATATGCATGGGGCCGCTATCGGCAGAGACGACTAATTTTGCCCGTTCCAACAAAGCAGCCAATTGTTTAAGATTGGTTTTTCCGGTCAGGACAATGGGTTTATGATTCATTAAATTCACAATCTCGGAGGTTAAAAAGTTGTCTTGCGCCGAGCCGGAAATCACCACCTTGGCGTTAAAATCTTCAAGCAATTTATCGGCTAAATAGGCAAAGCGCTCTTTGGGCCAACGCTTTAAATCCCAGTTGCCACCGGGGTTTAAAACTACCAGAAAATCATCCTTATCTACTTTGTTTTCCATCAATAGGGCGGCAATAAATCCGCGGTCGTAGTCGCTGATAAAAAATTCGTAGTTTCGATCTTCGATGGCAATGCCGTAAGCCTCAAACAGATTTAAATAATAATCCATCCGATGCATCCGTTCATAATCTACCGGCGTAATCGCCTTGGTTAATAAAAATCCCCCCTTGGGGGTATAGTAACCCACTCTTTCGGGTATGCCGGCCAGATAGGTAATCAGGGTGCGGGTAAAAGAACGGTGCAATAAAAATACCGTATCAAAATGCTTGGCCCTCAATTGGGAGATAAACCCGATTTTTCCTAAGATGGATTTTTGCTTTCCTTCCTCGTCAAAAATTATCAATTCGTCAATATAGGGGTTTCCTTCCAAGACCTCTTTTACCCGGGGGACAGCCACACAGGCCACGTAGCTTTCGGGATAGGATTTTTTAATCGCCTTAAAAATGGGAGTGGTAAACAAGACGTCACCCAGCCAATTGACATTTACTATCAGAATTTTTTTCATCTCAATCTTTTTCTATCAAGACCCCTTGATATACTTCCTCAGTAGCTTGCGCCATTTTTTGGACTGAAAAATCGCTCTGCTGAATAAAATTTCTGGCGTTTTTACCCAGGGCTTCTTGAAAATCTTTATCTTTTAAGAGATTGATTATCGCTCTTCCCAGGATGGCGCTGTCCTCGCTAGGCACCAAAATTCCGGTTTGCCTATCTTTAATCAAATCCGGTATGCCGCCTACGGAAGTAGCAATCACCGGAATCCCCATGGCCATGGCCTCCATAATGGAAAGGCCCAAACCTTCCTGCAAAGAAGGCATGACGAAAATATCGAGGATAGACAACACCAAGGAAGTTTCTAAGACGCTGGGAAGAAAGATGACCTTCTGTGAAATCCCCGATTCCTCAGTTAGTTTGATGAGTTCGTTTTTTAACGGCCCGTCGCCTACTATCAAAAGTTTAACCCGGGGAAATTCCCTGATTACCTCAACTATGGCCTTAATCAGAAATTTATGGCCCTTTACCGTTGACAGGCGGGCCACGATACCGATGACCAGTTCCTGAGGATCTATCCTCAACTGATTTCTAAAATCCTGTCTGGTCTGATTATCATAATTAGAAAAACTCCTCAAATCCAAACCATTGGGAATGTAAACTACCTTGCTTGGACTCGCCTTAAAATCTTTTATCAAATGGTTCTCTACCGCCTGGGAAATGGCGATTACCCTTTCCCCCCAGCATGGAAAAACCCTGCGGCTTAAACGGGTTTTAAAAAATCCGTGGCAGGTGGAGAGGTAGGGTATTTTATAGAATTTATAAATCCAATAAGCCAAGACCTGTGTGACCCTGGTCTGGGCATGGATGAGCTGGATATTTTTTTCCTTTAAGGGCTTTTTGAGTTGGAAGAGGGCGCACCAAATCTTCGGGCTTAATTCGGATTTGGTGCGCAGATTTAACCGGATATGTTCGATATTATTCTGGCTTAAAACCTGCTCCAGACCTCCGCCGCCGGAGGCGACATATATCTTATTCCCTTTTGCCGCCAGCTCCTTACCTAAATTCAAACAGTAGCGGCTGATGCCGCCTTCGTTAAAATGGGTAGTTAATAATAGTATATTCATTATTAAAAAACCGGTTACTTTGTTCCGAGGGACGACCACTTCGTTTGGACGTTCGTTTCACTCGGACGTCCGCTTACGCTTGGACGATAGAAACTCAATTCGTCCTTCGTCCGAGCGAACGTTAAGCGAGCCAACGTCCTCACGTCCTTCGGAATAATTGACGCCCATTAATCTTCAAGTACATCCTACCTAATAAATCTCTCCACCGCCGCCACTATCTCTTCGACGGTGATGACCTCCATGCATTTAAGATTACGGCAATTCGGCTTGTAGCAGGGTGCGCAATCTACCTTTCCCTTAATCACGGCAAATTTTTCCGCCGGCGGCATATGGCGCAATGCCGAGGTCGGACCGAATATCCCAACTACGGGGACGCGCATGGCTGCGGCAACATGTAACGGGGCGGAATCTGCGCTAATATATACCTTGCATCTTTTGATTAAACTGGCCAGTTGCACAATGGAGGTCTTGCCTACCAAGATTGCGGGTTTGGATTTTACGATCTGCGACAGCCGATGAGCCGCCTTTAAATCTTTCTCGGTCCCGGTGATTGCCACCCGCAGATTACGGTTAGCCAATTCATCGCAGAGTTTAGCAACTTTTTCTAAAGGTAAACATTTCGTCAGCCACTTCTCAGAAGCAGCCAGATTTATGCCCACAATATTCTCTACTTCAGAAAGCCATTCGGCCTCCAGAAGTTCCCGGATATAATCGTCGTCTTGTTTTGCCGGCCAGAGTTCCAGATATTTATCCTGATAATCTATGCCCAGCATCTCTAAAACTTTAAACTGGTGGTCTACCGGCGGTAGGGAAAGTAAATTATCTTTTACCTGGTGGGTTAAAAGAAAACACCATTTTTTATTGGCATAGCCATAACGCTCCAGCGCCATACTTAAAAAAGCGATGAGGTGGCTCTTGCGGTTATTCTGAAAATCAATGGATTTATCAAAATTATACCGCCGCAGCTCCTTGGCAATTCCCCACAACCCCTTCAAGCCTTTATTCTTATCTTTGTAATCATAAACGATTAAGCCATCCAGGTAAGGACAGCGCTGCAAAACCTCGCGTGATTCCCTTCCTATCAGACAAAAAATCTTTGCCCGAGGAAAATTCTTTCTGATAGCCCGCAGAGAAGGCGTGGCCAGGATTACATCGCCGATGGAGCCGATTTTAATCACTAAAATCTTTTGCAGACCCAAAAGCTCCTCATAAACCTTTAGGGTGCCTTGTGCCATCTGTTCCAAAGTAAATTGCCGCTCCACTTTTTTGCGGCCATTCTGACATAACTTTTTGGCCAAATCTAAATCCTTGGAGATTCTGACTACGGCATCGGCCATCTCCTGAGGTTCTTTGGGGGTAACCAATAATCCCGTTATGCCGTCATCGATAATATCAACCACTCCCCCGACCCGAGTGGCCACTACCGGCACTCCCGCTGCCTGCGCCTCCAAGATGACCCTACCAAAGGCCTCTTCGGTAACGGTAGAAAGCACCAGACAATTCATTTTGGAAAGCAAGGCCGGAATATCCTTGCGGTTACCCAAGAATTCTACATAGCTGGATAAACCCAGGCGGCGCGCTAAGGTCCGCAATTCGTCTTTATAATCCTGTTTATCCGCGGCTGCATCCCCGATGATCCAGATTTTCATAAACGGGATCTGGCGCACCGCCTTGGCCATGGCCTTTAAAAAATAATCGTGGCCCTTCAAGGGAGTAATCCTCCCGATTATACCGACCACAAATTCACCTTTCGGCCTTTCCTCGGGAGGAACATAAGTGAATTTATCCAAATCCACGCTGCGGGGGATTAAGCGCACCCTGTCGTAAGGCAAACCGAAATCATCCATCATATGCCGGCCGATAACATTGCTGGGGCAAATCACCAGTTTCGGCCAGGCCATCACCCGGCTGAAAAAATGTTTGGAATAATGTCCGTGGCAGGTAGTAATAAAGGCGGTCTTGGTTTTTCTGCAGGCGAAAAAGGCAATCCAGGCCGGGACGCGGGAACGGGCATGGACTATTTGGACCTGTTCCTTGCGGATTATCTGGGCTACCTTTTTAATCATCCTCAAGATGGAAAGGGGCGATTTTTCATGAACCGGCAGGGAATAATGTTTGACCCCTATCTTCTCCAAATCCTTAACCAGTCCCCCTCCATGAGAGATCACTACCGCCTCATGGCCCTGAGAAACCAGAAATTTAGAGAGATCCGCGGTGCCGGTTTCTACTCCGCCAACATTCAATTCGGGTAATATCTGTAAGATTTTCATATTGCTCTAACCACTAAATGAAAGTGTGATTCCAGAGATTAAAAACAGATTACAGAGATTATTTTTTATTTCAAAGAATCGCCGTAATCTTATCTTAAATCGCTGTAATCAAGGTAACCCTCATTTATTTTACCAGGCGTCATATAATGGAATCAACTGCTTTGGCGATTACCTCTTGATCGTCGAGACGATGGGTTATGATTTTGCCTTTTGCCAAATCTTCCATCCTTTGAGGGATCTCTGAAACAGAAGCGATAATTACGAAGCCTTTTTGGTTTAATTCCTTTAAGAAACGGCCATGGCGGGAAGGGTCGACCCGGTCGTTTTCATTAAAACTTAGCACCAGCACATTGTTTCCGGATGAGGCCGCCTCGGAAATCATGGAGATACTGTCCTCGGAAACAATCAAAATCTTGCTTAAGGCCAGGATACCTCCCACTGCCTCGGGAAAGTTTTTCTCATTGGCGATAATCATTAATTTACAAAGCGGGAAGTTGGAGAATTTATCCTTTACCAACCTTTCCAACTCTGCAGGCGTACGCCGAGAAGTGGTAATCAATATTTCCATATCCAGGGCTTCGGCCTTTTTCTTTAACGAATCCATAAACCCTTCCAGATTCTTTACCTCAATGATGTCTTTTTTGCTATCACCTCCCAATAAAATTCCGATTTTTGCTTTATGGGAGGATAGCTGGGGAAAACGTTGCAACAACTGTGTCTTTTGCTCTTGAAGATAGGTCCCGTAGATTAAATTGGGGCTGCCCCGGGTGGCAAAGATATTCTTTCTCTGCGGGGGGTTATCGTGCCTGGGCAAGATTACCAAATCAAATCTTTTGTATCCCAAAAGTCCCGGTTTTAATACGCAGATACTTTTGGCCTTGGACTCCCGCGCTAAAACCAGGTTCAAACTGGACAGGCTTGAACCGCAGGAAATGACAAAATCTGACTTTACTTTACAAATCGCATCCGCGGAAGTTCCGACCAGGAAGTATTTAAGACACGCCATACAACCATGGCACAAATAGTCCTTGGAAACCAGACTGGAAAAGGCCATCCCCATCTTAGCCAGATCGCTCTTGAATTTCACTTCTATAGAATTTATGGTTGAACTGACATTCTTCTCCTTTAGCCTCTCCTTTAAAATATTGGCCACTGCCTCAGACTGACGCAGATGTCCGGCCTTGCCATCGCTTAAAATGGTAATGGTGCGCTGCTGGGAATATTTCCAGACCTTATAGAACCACATATATTGCTCGGGATGCTTACTGATAACCTCTTCGGCTCCGGAGATAACCTTTTTCAAAGCAGCGGCGATGCCTTCCTCGGAATCATCCCCGGGTTTTAAATCCAGGGGCGGATTGATCTTTAAAATGTGATACGGTCCCCCCTTACGGATAAGAAAAACCGGCAGGACGGTAGCATTCAGCTTCAAGGCGATGCGAATTGCCCCAGCAGACATAGAGGCCTGCTTACCAAAAAAATCTATAAAAACTCCGCTCTTGCCACCCTGGTCCGCCACCATACCCACTACTTCATTATTCCGCAGACTTTCAAATATATCGCGGGTGCCCCGGCCCTTATGCACTACATAGGCACCGGTAATCTGCCGATAAGAGGTCAATAACTTACTTAATTTCTCAAATCTTTTTTGCTCTTTGGCTATAACCTTGTATTTGTAGCCGAACATGGCACCCAGGACATTGGAAACCTCCCAGCTACCGAAATGCACCGCCAGAAATATCAAGCCCCTGCCAGTTTTCAGGACATCCTTTAAATACTGCTCTCCGTCAATACTGATATACTTTTTCAAATATTCGGTATTTATTGCCGGCAACCTCAACAGCTCAACTATGTTTTGGCTAAAACTCTCATACACCCTTTTAGTAATACGTTTTAATTCTTGCGGGCTCTTCTTCCTACCAAAAGCAATTTTTAAGTTATCGTAGACGATATTGCGATGAACCACGTCAATAAAATAACCCATGGTCCCGATTACCCTTCCCAGGCGCCAGGCAAAATCTGCCGGCAAGAGGATAAGAAAGGCCGTAATGGCCCTAAGCAGAATAAATCCTAGATAATCTACTAAGAAATTCATCCTTTCCTTTCGTTATAACAATTTCTATCTTTAGAACTAAAATCTTCAAAGGGGTATTTATTTTAACTAAATGTTCATTGAGCCGCACCGCATCCTTGGAGGTGGTAATAATGGTTTTTATGTTGTCTTGAGAACAGGCAGCGATTATTTCATCTATCTGGTCTTTTTTATAATCGTGATGGTCCATAAAGAAGAATCTTAATACGGGATTTAATTTTAAGGAAACAATGGTTTTCTCAAAGGCCGCAGGATTACCGATACTGCAAACCAGGCACACCCTTTCTTCGCTTACTTCCTCCCGAGGAATAAATTCATCCTTTTTAAGGATATTATGGAATCCGACCGGTCGATGGATACTTTCTACCATCAGGGCTGAAGGGTTAATCCTGCTTAAGCGGTTTTTCAGTTCAAGGATACCGCCGCCGGCCAAATCGGTCTTGGTCAGGAAAAATACCCCGGCCCGCTTCAATCCGGAAAGCGGTTCTCTTAATATCCCCCGGGGAATCAGCAAGCCATTGCCAAAAGGATTGGTAGCATCAATACAGACGATATCGAGGTTACGCCTTAGGCGCCAATGCTGAAAACCGTCATCCAAAATAACGGTATCGATATTTAAATCCCGAAGCGCCCTTTTTACCACACCAACCCTGTCTCTTCCCACCAATACCGGCACGGCCAAATCCCCCAGAAGCATAGCTGCCTCGTCGCCGACTAACCGATAATTTAATTGATTACCGTCGGCCCGGGGATTACTTTTGTAGCCGCGGATGATTACCGCCGGTTTCCTACCTTGCCCTATCAGTAATTTAACCAGCGTCTTTACCAAAGGGGTCTTGCCGGTGCCGCCCCAGGTAATATTTCCTACGCTGATGACCTTGCAACCCAGTCTATGACTTTTAAGCAAACCTGAGCCATAAAAAAACAGGATTATCTTTACTAAAACAAAATAAATAAAAGACAGGCCCAGAAGGACTGACCTTATTACCAAGGCGACAAAACCTTGCTTTTTACCGGTTATCACCTGATAGAGATATTCCCTCATTAAACTACACCTATCGCCTGCTGGATTAGCCTGAAGGTTATCTCGGTTGCGCCCCGATTTTGTTTAATCGTATCCTGACAACGCTGCCCCAAGGCTTCTCTTTTAGAATTACTCAACAACAAGATTCTAATCTCCTCCGATAGCTCTACCTCGTCGGAAACCCTGATGATGGCGTTATTTTCTAAGAATGCCCGGGTGATATCCTTAAAATTGAACATGTAGGGCCCGACGATAACTGGCTTGCCGAAAAGGGCGGGTTCTATAATATTATGGCCGCCTTTTTTGATCAGGCTTCCGCCCACAAAAACTACCGTAGCCAATTCATACAGCCGCTTCAGCTGGCCTATGACATCCAAAATAAGAATGCGATTCGAAACAGCAGATTCCGCCGATTCCAAACCGGATAACCTCAAGGTATCAAATCCAAAACCCTTAGCAGCCCGTTCCACCTCAAAGACGCGTTCTATATGCCGCGGGGCAATCAACAATTTTAAATGGCCGAACTGCCGCAATAATTTCTGATAGACCCGGATAATTATTTCCTCTTCTCCCTTATGCGTGCTGCCGGCAATAATCAGCTGATTGGCTTGGCCTAAAATGGATTTTAAATGACTATAAATCCCCGGAGACGAATTCTCGGAGGCAGACAAATTAAGGTCAAACTTCATATTTCCCGTAACCCGGACCAAGTTCTTATCCGCGCCTAAATAAATTATCTTTTGGGCATCGCTCTGACTTTGCATGCAAAATAATTTTATGGAGCTTAATATCTTTCTTATGAAAGGCCTTACCAATCGGTAACCCCTGAAAGAACCCAGGGAAATCCTGCCGTTTATCAAGACTACCGGAACCTTTTGCCTTTTTAAACTGCTGATCAGATTAGGCCAGAGCTCGGTTTCGGTAGTGATAAACAAAGAGGGTTTAACTACGCGCACCATCTTCTCGGTAATAAAACTTAAATCCAGGGGAAGATAGATAACCGGGTCGTTATTACCGGCGATAGATTTAGCCAGCTGATTTCCCGCAGGGGTTACCGTAGAGATGACCAATGGCAAACCGGGAAAATGCCGATGTAATTTCTCTACCAGTGCGGAAACGACATTTACCTCACCTACGCTTACCGCATGGACCCAGATATGCCTTTTCTCCCCCAATTTATATTTTAATTCCTTAGGCAGAATCCCCAGGCGTAATAAAATCCCCCGATGGAATTTCCGCCGGATTAGATAAACCGGCAGGGAAAAAATTATGAATACAATAAAAACAAAATCAAATAACCAAGTCATTTTTTTGACCGCCTAAGATAATTTATCTTGCGTGCGGATGGGCCTTATCGTAAATTGCCTTCAGTCTATCGGTAGTAAGATGGGTGTAAATCTGGGTCGTGGAGAGGTTGGCATGGCCCAATAATTCCTGCACCGAACGTAAATCCGCCCCCCGGTTTAATAGGTGGGTAGCAAAGGAATGGCGCAAGGTATGCGGAGAGATGTGCTCCTTCTGACTGGTCTGCCGGATATATTTATTAAGGATGTTTCTTACCCCCCGGTCCGTCAGACGCGTGCCATTCTTATTTAAGAAAACCTCCGGAACATCCTTGGCCCTTTTTTCCAAATACCGGCGTAAGGCGCGTAATGCCCCGTCACCTACGGGGAGCAATCTCTCTTTTTTACCCTTTCCCATCACCTTGACTATATTGCTTAGAAAATCTATGTCCTTAACCTGCAACCCCACTAATTCGCTGATGCGCATGCCAGTGCTGTAAAGCATCTCTAAGATGGCCAGATCCCTTAGGCCGAATTCATCCCCTGAGGACGGCGCCTCCAAAAGCCTGCTCATCTCTTCCTCGCTTAGGAAATTGGGCAGATGCTTATCCAGCTTGGGGCTGGATAATAAAGCAGAGGGATTGGTCTTCAGGTATCCTTCTCGACATAAGAATCTGAAAAAACTCCTGATGGATGAAAGCTTGCGGGATATGGTGCGGGGTTTGAGATGCCTGGTTCGCAAACTAGCTAAAAACTGGCGCAGATTCAGATAATTAACCTTTTCTAACGGGGTCTTTTTCTCTTCCAAAAAGGACGCCAATTCTTTAAGGTCGATTCGATAATTTAAAACGGTGTGCGGCGAAGCATTCTTCTCAATCTCTAAATAGGAAATATATTTATCGATATATCTCTGCATGGGCTTTTTAATCTTCGGGTGCTTCGGTTTTGGATTCTTCTTTTTCCTGAACCAACCGGCGGGTCATAAAGTTGCATTTGGGATAATGACTGCAGCCGTAGAATACGCCTCCCCTTTTGGACCGGCGTTCCAATAATTCTCCGCCGCAACCTTCCTGCGGACATCTAACGCCGGTGGTAAATGCCTCGGCAAAGCGGCACTGGGGGAAACCCGAGCAGCTTAAAAATCTGCCGTGCCTGCCCCATTTAACTACCATCCTTTTCCCGCATTTGGGGCAGAATCTGTCGGAAAATACCTGTGCCTTTTTCATATTCTCTTGCGCAAAATCCATAACCTTCTTAAAGGGAATGTAAAAATCATTGAGCAGTTGGTGCCATTCCAGCTTGCCTTCTTCCACCATATCCAATTCCTCTTCCATCTTGGCGGTGAATTCAATATCCATAATGACTGAGAAATATTCAACCAACAATTCGCAGATTAGAAATCCCAATTCCGTAGGGACAAAATATCCTTTATCGCGGTAAACATAATTTCTGTAAACAATGGTCTGAATAATCGGCGCATAGGTGCTCGGCCTCCCGATTCCCTTTTCCTCCAAGACCTTGACCAGCGTGCCTTCGGAATATCTGGGCGACGGCTTGGTGAAGTGCTGGCTGGGCAGAAGTTTTACCAAATCTACAACCTCGCCTACGGAAAGTTCAGGAAGCAGCCTTTCCTTTTGTGCCTCGTCGACTTCCTTAAGAATGCTAAAACCGGCAAAGGTTAATTTGGAGCTGGTGCTCGTAAAATTGGCCTTGCCCGCTTTAATATCCACCCGGGTATTCAAATAAACTGCGGGAGACATCTGGCTGCTGACGAATTTTCTCCAGATGAGTTCATATAATTTATACTGCTCTTCGCTTAAGAATTTCTTTATTCCTTCCGGGGTGCGGCCGGCCTTGGTAGGACGAATCGCCTCGTGGGCGGCTTGAGCGGATTTACGGGATTTAAAGAAATTGGGCTTCTCGGGGAGATAATCCTTGCCGTAATTCTTGGAGATGAACTGGCGCACTTCATCGATTGCCGAGGCAGCGACATTAAAAGAATCGGTACGCATATAGGTAATCAAGCCCACCACCTCCTCGCCCAATTCAATACCTTCATAGAGCTGCTGGGCGATAATCATGGTGCGGGTGGCGGTAAATCCCAACTGGTTAAAGGCCGCCTGCTGCAAGTAACTGGTGATAAGCGGCGGGCCGGGATTGCGTTTTACCGATCTCTGCTGGATATCGGAGACGGTGAATTTTTCTTTTTGTAATTCCGCAACTATTTTCTCAGCTGGTTCTTTTTTTACCAGTTCAATCTTTTTATCATCTATCTTTTCCAAATCGGCAAAAAAGATTTCTTCCTTGCCGTGTTTTTTTAACTCCGCCTCGATCTGCCAATATTCCTGGGGCTTAAAGGCCTTTATCTCTTGCTCGCGCCCTACAATCAACCGCAGGGCCACCGATTGCACCCTGCCGGCACTCAAACGCGAACCTACCTTTTTCCATAAAAGGGGGCTTAATTGATAACCTACAATCCGGTCTAACACGCGGCGGGCAACCTGGGCATTTACCAAATCCAAATTAATGGCCCGAGGATGCTTAAATGCCTCCTGCACCGCCTCGGGGGTAATTTCATGAAAAACTACCCGGAAGAATTTACTCTTACCGCCGATTTTATCCATCAGATGCCAGCCGATGGCCTCGCCTTCCCGGTCGGGGTCGGTAGCCAGATAGATCTTTGCTTTGTTCTTGGCCTCTTTTTTCAGCTTGGTAAGAATCTTCTGTTTCCCGGTAATGACGGCGTAGGTGGGCTGGAAATTGTTTTTGATATCCACGCCCATTTCCTTCTTAGGCAAATCCACCAGGTGACCCATAGAGGATTCCACAATAAATTCCTCGCCTAAGATCTTGTTGATGGTCTTGGCCTTGGCGGGAGACTCCACTATAACTAAGGATTTGGTTTTAGTTTTAGGCATCTAATTTGATAAAGATTTTCCCGGGCAATTGTTTTATCAAATGTCGCAGCTCTAACTGCATTAAATTTGCCATTACCCGAGGGATTTCTAACTTGCTCTCGGCAACAATCTCGTCGATGTGCAGGGGAGATTTTTTTAATAACTTCAAAAGTAAATCTTCTTCCTGAGAAGTTTTATACTGTTTAGTATCTGCCAGTTTAAGGGAATCCTTACGTAAACTGCGCAGATTATCCTTTAATTTTAAATCCAACTCTTCCAAAATATCCCCTACCTTGTCAATCAATTTTGCGCCTTGCCTGATAAGTTCATTCACCCCTTTGGAATTATCGCTATCCACTTTACCGGGTACGGCAAAGACCTCTCTATTTTGTTCCAGGGCGCAATTGGCGGTAATCAGGGCCCCGCTATTTCTGGCTGCCTCCACTATAACCGTACCCAATGATAAACCGCTGATGATGCGGTTACGCCGGGGAAAATTATATGCCCAGGGCTTGGTCTGTAGGGGAAACTCTGAAATCACCGCGCCGTTATCGGCAATTTTATCAAACAATTCCTTATTTTCCGGCGGATAAATATTTGCCAGACCGCTTCCCAGCACGGCAATGGTTCTTCCGTGGGCGGTTAAGGCAGCTTTATGGCCGGCGGTGTCGATACCGCGCGCCAAACCAGATACAATGGTGATTCCCAGTTCTGCCAAACCGCGGCTAAATTTCTCGGCGCAGGACAAGCCGTAAAATGAGGCACGACGCGAACCTACGATGGCAACGGCCTGATTATCTTCTTTAGTCAAATTCCCTTTTACATAAAGCACTATCGGCGGATCGGCTATACCTTTAAGATTCTGCGGATAATCCTTGTCCTTAAGGGTGATAACCTCGACGCCGTGTTTTTTAATTAAAGTTAACTCGCGCTCAACGGGGAAATCCTTACAGGCGTTGATGCGGCTGGCCAATGAATCGGTTACGCCATCCACCTGCCTCAACTTACCCTTAGGGGATGAGACTATCTTTTGTCCAGAGCCGAAATAGTCCCACAACCGCTTGAATTTTATGCTGGAAAGTTGCGGCAGCATATTAAGACACAGCAGGCTCTCTAACTCAGTCATTCTTAATTATCTTTATTATCTCCTCTACGACTTGGGAGATATCTTTCATTGAGGTATCCACAATAAAATCCGCCTGTTGGTACAGCGGTTCGCGGAAATTTAATAATTCCTCAATCTTCTTTTTAGGGTCAGGGACATTCAAGAGCGGCCGATACAAGTATCCTTTGGTTCTTTCTAAGATTACTTCGGGGCCGGCCTTTAAATAAACCACTATCCCCTTTTGTTTAAGATTGATAATGTTATCTTGGTCTAAAACCACTCCGCCACCGCAGGCAATTACCAGATTCTCTTTTCGAGAGAATTCCGTAACCAATGACTTTTCCAGCTGGCGGAAATAGGCCTCTCCGGATTCCTGGAAGATCTGGGCAATAGGTCGCTTTTCCCTTTGTTCAATAACCTCGTCCAGATCAAGGAAACCCAGCCCCAGCCTGTTGGCCAAGGCCTGGCCCACCACGGTCTTGCCCGCGCCCATAAAACCCACCAAGACGACGTTTTTCTTCATAGTTGAGGAATTTTAGCATATTAGCAAAATACTGTCAATGTATTCGATTTTTATCGGGACAAGGCAAGTAACAGAGTTATAAGTCTTTGCGGGAATTTGGTTTTAGAGAAAAGCGGAAAGAAGGGATTATGATTCTCCCAGGATGAATATAAAGTCGGCTTCGGCAACTACCTTACCATCAACCTTGGCCTGGGTATGGACTTGACCGGTTTTGGACTTTACCTTTACCACCTCAACCTCCAAAAACAATTGGTCTCCGGGGGTAACCGTTTTTCTGAATTTAATATTGTTGGCGGCTAAAAAATAAGCTATTTTACCCAGGTGCTGTTCCTGAGAAAGCATCAATACCCCACCTACCTGGGCCATGGCCTCTATTATCATTACTCCGGGCATAACCGGTTTTTGGGGAAAATGCCCCTGGAAGAAATTGTCATTGATGGTGACATTTTTTATGCCCACGGCGCGCTTGCCTTCTTCGATAGAGATGATTCTATCGACGAGCAAGAAGGGGTAGCGATGGGGCAGTATCCGCATAATCTGAGTTATATCTAATTCCTTACCCTTAATCGAGTAGGTCGATTGCACCCCGCCTAATTCATAATGGCTTTTTTGTTCATTGATTTTCTTAAGTAGTTTGATATTGAGGGAATGCCCACTTTTTGCACCCATTATGCAGCCCTTTAAAGGCATGCCCAATATATATAAATCCCCGATCAAATCCAAAACCTTATGGCGCACAAATTCATCTTCAGCCCGCAGGGTATTTCCTTTTACGCCTTCTTCCGTCACTACTAAGGTATTACCGTAATTTGCTCCCCGACCTAAGCCCATGCGCTGTAAATCTGCAACCTCACCCTCCATAACAAAGGTGCGGAAAGAGGCTACTTCTTTTTCGAAGCTGGCCTCATTTAATTCCAGATTTAAATACTGGGTCTTCATTAAAGGATGCTCGTAATCTAAGGTGTAGGCAATCTTGTAGCTGGAATAGGGATACGCCGACAAAAAGGCGTCTTTTTCTTCCACCAATATCGGCTCTTTTACATAAAAATACCTACGAGCTGACTGCTGTTCTTCAAAACCTACCTTTTTAATTGCCTCTAAGAAGGCAATGCCGCTTCCGTCCAGACCCGGCACTTCATTGTTGTTGATTTCAATATTCAGATTATCTATCCCCAGACCGCACAGCGTTGCCATAAGATGCTCCACGGTATGGATCTCAGTCCCGTCTTTACTTAAGGAGGTCCGCCTGGGTACCTTAGCTGAATCAAGGATGTTCTCCACGCAAACTTTGATAAGCGGCCGCTGGGGCAGATCCGTGCGGATAAAGCTTATACCGGAATTGGGCAAGGTCGGCTTAAGGGTAATCTTCACTTGATTACCCGTATGCAGACCCACCCCTTCTAAAGAAATATCTTTTTTTATCGTCCGCTGTAGATCCATCGTCTACTTTCCTTTAAGTTTTGCCTCTAACTCTTCGATTCTTTTTTGTAATTCCTTAACCTTTTCTACCAATTGGGGCAATCTCTGCAGGCAGGCATTGACCTTCTTGGCCGTCTCATGGGGCTTGGCCGGATAACCCGAGACCTTGGTATTGGGCGGGATAGATTTGGTAACCCCTGCCTGGGCAGCTACCACCACCCCGTCGCCGATATTGATATGCCCGACTAAACCGGCCTGGCCGGCCAACAACACATTCTTCCCCAACACGGTACTTCCCGAGATACCCGCCTGGGCGACAATAATTGAATTCTCTCCTACGATAACATTGTGGGCAATCTGCACCAGATTATCTATCTTGGTTCCCCTGCCGATTACCGTCTTATCAAATCTGGCCCGGTCGATGGTAACATTGGCGCCTATCTCTACGTCATCTTCCACCACTACCGTTCCGACCTGGGGGATTTTATGATGCAGTCCTTTTACAGTGGCGAAACCAAAACCGTCGGAGCCGATGACCGTTCCGCTATGGATAATGACCCTGTTTCCGATGGTAATCCTTTCTCGAATAGAAACATGAAGATATATTAATGTCTCGCTGCCGATAACGGAATGATGGCCGATGTAGCCACTTCCGTAAATAACCGTCTTGTCTCCGATAGTTACATCATCCCCTATTATAACGTAAGGGCCGATAGAGACGTCCTTACCCAGTTTGACATTCTTTCCTATTATCGCCGTGGGGTGTATTCCTTTAAAGGTTAAGGGCTCGACCGGGAAGATAAACGAAACCATCTTGGCAAAGGCCAGAGAGGGATTTTCGGTCTTGATTATGGGCTTAGGGGCGGAGTTGATTTCCCGGGAGGTAATAATTGCCGAGGCCTGGGTATCTTTCATCAGGGAAAGATATTTGGGATTGGCCACAAAGGTCAGATCCCCGGGCTTGGCCTCTTTGATTCCGCAGATGCCGGTAATTACCACACTAGGATCGCCGACTATCTCGCCATCGACTATTTTCGCAATCTCGCTTAAGGTCTTGCGCATCTAACTATTTTTTCTTATATTTATCGTTTAGGATTTTTACAAGCGGCTGGGTGATATCATACCCTTCATCACCGTAAAGAAGGATACGATCGTTAAAGATGAGGTTGTATTTTTCCTTTTGGGCGTATTCGCGGATTACCTTCTCAATATCCTTTAAGATTTCTCTTACTAAATCATCCCGCTGCTTTCTCAAATCTGCCGTTGCCTCGCGGTCGAATTCCTGTAAGGTCTTCATCTTGGCATCCAATTGAGCTTGAACCTTTTCTTTTTCTTTATCGTTCAGGAGAGCCAATTTGGCCTGAAGGTCTTTTATTTCATTAATCTTCTTATTGCGCTCCTCCCCTTTTACCTTCTGCTTGGCCGTGAGCGCGTCGTCGTACTCTTTGGTCTTCTGGTACTCATCAAAAATCCGGCTTAAGTCAACATAGCCATACTTAATGGTGTTCTGCGCATAAACCTGGCTAACCAATAATCCCCAGATCAATACCCCGCCTAAAATAATCTGTAAAGTCTTCAAAGAAAACCTCCTTTTGTTTTTGAATTTAGAAACCATGGCTCATACTAAAATAAAATTTACCCGTTTTCTTTTCCTTCCCAGTCTCGTTGCTTAAGGGATAACCATAATCCAGTCTAATGGGGCCGATGGGAGTCTTGACCCTTACCCCTACACCCATTCCGGATTTAAAATCGCCCTTACCCCAATCTCCCATCTTGGACCAAACATTGCCCACATCATAAAACGTGGCAGCTCGGATATATTGAATCAGCGGGAAGGTATATTCTATAGTTCCCACCATCATGGAGTTACCTCCTAGGGGATCATCAGAGCCGGGATCGACCGGTCCGACCTTTCTTTCGTTGTAGCCTCTTATTGTATACGCGCCGCCGGCAAAGAATCTTTCATAAATCGGCACCTCCGTTGAATCCCCATAGGCATCCACCCAACCTGTTTGACCACGGAATTCCAAGACCGAATTAAATATCAAAGGAATATCATAACTTGCCTTACCGGTAAAGCGGTAGAAGTCCTTAGTCCCGCCCATAAAGCTACCCGCCTCTTCTAAAAATCCGTTAATCATATAACCGCGGGTAGGGTCATTGACATTGTCACGGGTATCATAGGTAAGGCCGGTTCCTATTTTACTGACGGTGTTCTTACCCCTTTCCTTCTTTAGCTCGTTGCTGGCGTTATCATCGATATTACTGATAGTAATATCCTCTCTGGAATAAATTACATCACCCCTTAGAAAATCGGAGAATTCCTTGCCCAGGCGCAAATCCCCGCCTAAACGCTTTTCATCATAACCATAACCTACATCGGTTTCCCTTTTGTGTTCCGTTTTATACCCGTCAAAACCAAAAGATACGGGATAATCAAATATCCAGGGTTCGGTAAAGCTTAAATACATATTCTGTTTTATGGAACCCGCCTCAAAATGTACTTTTAAATCCTGTCCGGCTCCGGTAAAGGTGGGGAAATTTTTCCAATCAAAGTTCTTCTGTTCAACCTCGATAAACCCGACCAACTGGTCGATGGTGCTATAACCTCCGCCAAAACTGAATTCTCCGGTTTTGGATTCTTTAACCTGAACTATCAAATTCCGTTTATCGGCTGCCTTACTGGCTGAGGGCTCCACATCATAGCTTACCTCTTCAAAAAAACCCAGATTTTTAAGACGCTCTCTGCTGCGGCGCATCTTGGCTCCGTCAAATCTATCACCCGGCATCATCCTTAATTCTCTTCTTACTACAATATCCTTGGTCTTAATATTCCCTTTTATCTTAATTTTATCTATGTAGGCTACAACGCCTTCATCGACCGAAAGGGCAACATCCACCTTGCCACTTTGAGGATCTAGGGAAGTAGATTGATTTACCTCGGCAAAGATATAGCCTTTATCAAAATAGAGGCTGCGGATATTGGAGTTATCCTCATCCAGCCTTTGTTTGCTGAAAATCTTGCTGGGTTTAATCTCTTTCATGGAGGCTAAAATCTCCGTTTCGGAAAAGACGGTATTGCCGTTTAAGCTCACCTTCCCCACAAAATACTTCTTGCCTTCCTCTATATTAATAGTGACATTCAACCGATTCTTTTTAAGAAAATCCACGGTATAACCTGCCTTGACATCCAGAAACCCCTCATTGCCATAAAAAGCAGTAATCCTATCCATGTCCTCATCGAGGATTTCCTTTTTATAAATTCCGGAATTAAATAACCACTTGGTGCGGGTCTTGATGAGCTTAATAATCCGACCGTATCTAAAGGATTTATTGCCCTTTATATATATCCTGGCAATGTTGGTCCGCTTGCCCTCCGTTACCGTGAAGCTTATCTTGGCTTTATTGTTGGCGGGATTTATTTCGCTTTTATAATCTACGTTGGCCAAGGAAAAACCGCTTTTCTTATAAAGCTCCTCAATAGATCTTAAATCCTCCCTAAGGATTCTCTCATCGAGAAAATCGCCGTCTTTGGATTTAATTACCGTGCGGATCTTTCTTTCCTTGATAAATCTGGTCCTATTGAAGGAAATTTTCTCAATTATCGGCTTCTCGGTAATAAGAAATATTACCTTAAACCCTTCCTTGTAATCCTCGCGGTCAATGCTTACATCCTTAAAATAACCCGTATTATAAAGCCGCTTAATATCGTCGCTGATGACATTGGCCAGGTAATCCTGACCTACCTTGGTCTTGACTTTGGAAAGGATTACCGCGGTACTAATGGTCTTATTGCCCTTGACTTCGATTAATTTGACTTGTTTGACTTTCTCAGGGGTTAAGGCAGAGGAAGCGGGGGCAGTCTCAGCAAAGAGAAGATTAACCGAAAGTAAAAAACCTATACTGAAGATAAAACCGAAGATAATTTTTTTCATAATTTTATTTTATTATAAAGTGATTTACCTTAAAAGTCAACAAAACAACCTTAAAAAACTACTTGTCAGTTATTCGGTCCGGGCCAGATTCTCAAAACGCATATACTCTTTAATAAAGGAAAGTTTAATAGAGCCTACCGGACCGTTCCTCTGCTTGGCTATAATTACCTCGGCAATGCCTTTATTTTCCTCGGTGGGGAAATAATATTCCTCACGTAATAATAACACCACCACGTCGGCATCCTGCTCTATCGCCCCGGATTCCCTCAAATCGGACAACTGGGGACGATGGTCCTGCCTGGCCTCAACCGCGCGGGAAAGCTGGCTGATGGCAATTACGGGAATATCCAATTCTCTGGCTAAGGCCTTTAAGGAACGGGAAATCTCGGAAATCTCCTGCTGCCTACTTTCGGAATGGGCTGAACCGCGCATCAATTGCAGGTAATCCAAAACTATAAGTCTTATATCATGATGCGATTTTAAACGTCTGGCCTTGGCGCGTAGTTCCAGGGCTGAAATCGCCGGTGTGTCGTCGATATAAAACGGTGCATCGGATAATTTTCCCGCTGCAGAGGTAAGCCTGGGCCAATCCTGGGGGGCCAAGAATCCGGAACGCACCTTATGGGTATCCACCTTGGCATGGGAACATAACAACCGTTGCACCAGTTGTTCCTTAGACATTTCCAGACTGAAGAACCCCACGGGAATCTTTTCGATAACCGCCGCGTATTCGGCGATGGAAAGGACTAAGGCGCTTTTACCCATCGACGGCCTTCCGGCAATCACGATTAAATCGGAGTTCTGCAGTCCGGCGGTATCTTTATCAAGATCTATAAAACCGGTGGGAATGCCGGTAACGTGAGTCTTTTTCTGATACAGCCGGTCGATGGTTTCAATGCTATCCTTAATAATATCCTTTAAGATTACATAGCCGCCCTTGGCCCGATGGTCGGAGATTTCAAAGATCAATTTCTCTGCCCGGTCTAAAAGCTCCTCTACGTTTACATTGCTGTCATAACTTTCGCTGACGATTTGAGTTGAATTGTTAATCAGAAAACGTAGGACGCTTTTTTCTTTAATTATCTGGGCATAATGCTGGACATTGGCGGCGGTGGGAACTGTTTCGGTCAAGGCGATCAAATATGCCACCCCGCCGATAGATTCCAGGGCATTGGTCCTTTTCAGTTCCTCGGAAAGCGTAATTAAATCAACACTCTTCTGGGCATTAAAGAGTTCCAGGATGGCAGAGAAGATTTTGCGGTTGGTTTCATTATAAAAACATTGGGCATCAACAATCTCTACCGCCTGAGGAATGGCCTCTTCGGAGATTAGCATTGACCCCAAAACCGCCATTTCTGCCTCTAAATTCTGCGGCGGGAGTTTTATCTCTTGGTTACCCATACTCTGACTTTAGCCTTAACTTCGGGGTGTAATTTTATCTCTACCTCAAAGATGCCTAAATCGGTTATCGGCTTTTCTATGAGGATAGCATCCTTGTCTACCTTAAAGCCTTCTATTTCTAAGGCCTTTAAAATATCCGGGGCGCCCACCGAGCCGTAAAGCTTGTCATTTTCATTAACATCTGCGGCTACGGTACAAGATACGCCATTCAGTCTTTTAGCCAGTTCTTCCGCTTGTTGTTTTTCTTTCTCGGCCAGAATTTTTTTCTGCTGGTTTTCTTGCTCTATCCTTTTTAAGTTTTCGGCAGTGGCGGTAAAAGCCAAACCTCGAGGGATAAGATAATTACGGGCAAACCCCTTCTTAACCTTAACCACGTTTCCCGCCTTACCTAGTTTTTCTACATCCTGTCTTAAAATAATTTCCATCTCTTTTCCTTAATTTATCGTAGCAATGCCATGAATCTGGCCCGTCTTAAAGCCTTGGCTACCTGTCGTTGGTGTTTGGCGCAGTTTCCCGACATCCTGCGGGAAACTATCTTGCCCCTGTCAGTAATGAATTTGCACAGCCGGCTTAAATCCTTGTAATCAACGGCCAGCCCGGCAGTCTTGTCCTGGCAAAAACGGCAAAGCCTTTTTCTGCTCTCGCGTAAGAATAAGTCCTTATCCTTATCCCTCTCCCTGCCTCTGCCTTCTGATTTTCTAAATGATGTCTTTTTACTCCTTCTCTCCAATTTTACCCTCCTCATCCCAAACTAAATCGCTGGTATCTTCAACCTTCCCCTTGACCTCCTCGGGAATCGATTCCTCGCCCACGGGAGGCGGTGCAGCACCCGCGGATTTACCGGGTCCTAAGAATTGAATTCTTTCCGCGCGGATATCCAGGGAACTTCTTTTCTGTCCATCCTTATCTTCCCAAGACCGGGATTGCAGACGACCCTCCACAAAAATCGCCCTACCCTTAGAAAGGTATTGATTGCAAACTTCCGCCTGCTTGTCCCAAGCGGTTACCGTCAAGAAACAAACCTCTTCCTTCTGTTCCCCGTTTTTATCCCGGTAGCGCCTATTGACTGCCAGGCGTAAATTCACCACCGCGGTGCCGGCAGGCGTATAACGCAATTCCGGATCGCGGGTCAGATTGCCGATTAAAAAAACCTTATTCAAACTTGCCATATCTCGCTCCTTGAAATTGAATTTCGGACCGTTTAAGCGCTATCCATCCTTATAGTCTGAAACCTCAAGATATTTTCATTAATTTTCCAGGCCTGGTTTAGCTTGGCTATCGCCTGAGGAGAGATATTAAACTCAACCAGAAAATAGGTTCCCTCCCCCTGCTTCTTAATAGTAAAGGTAAGTCGGTGCTTATCCAGAAAAAGATCCTTCTTGGTAACCTTACCTTCATTTTTGGTGATTGCCTCGGTTATCTGTTTTATAATTGATTCCTTTTCTTCGTCCTTTAAACCTGATTTGGTGAGAAACATCAATTCGTATTTTGCCATATCCTATCCTTTGTTGAATTTATCCATGGTTTTAACTATACCCTCTTTTAACCAGTTGCTGCAACATTCTGCTGCCCGCCCTATTTGTAAAGACACCATCGGTTTTTCCTGTCGGTTAAATTCCGAAAGCACAAAATCAACCATATCGTCACTTTTTTTTACGGGTGCAATCCCCAATCTCAATCTGGTAAAATCCTGTGTCCGTAGCGCCGCGATGATTGACTTAAGGCCATTGTGGCCGCCATCACTTCCCGAAGGACGCAAGCGCAGACCGCCCAATTTCAAATTAATGTCGTCGCAGACTACCAAAAGATCCTTTAAGTCTATCTGGTATCTTCTTACCAGCCCTATTACCGCCCGGCCCGAGGAATTCATAAAGGTCAAGGGCTTTGCCAATATCACCGGACGACCTTCTATTTCTCCCTGGGCGATAAAACTTTTTAAGAGCAAACTTCTTTTAAATTTCAGTCCCTGGCTTTTAACCAGGTCGGTCACTGCCATAAATCCCAGATTATGCCGGGTCTGTTCGTATTCCTTGCCGGGATTACCCAGGCCTATTATCAATTTTAATTTTGATGCCATCGGATCTAAAGGAAGCCTACTTCTTTTCTTCCGCTTTCTTCTCTTCCTTCTTTTCTTCCTTCTTTTCCTCTTTACCTACCTTGCCGGCAGGCAGGCCTTCTTTACCCTCTTCCGGAACTTCCTTCTTCTCCTTAATCACCTCTGGCTCGGTAGGCGCACCCTCGACAGGAACCTCCTCGACAACCTCTTTTACAGGAGGAGCGACGGACAAAACAATCAGGTCGGGATCATGCAATACCTTTACTCCTTTGGGGATACTTAAATCCTTGATATGCACGGCATCATTGATCTTTAAATTGCTAACCTCCACCTCGATATTCTGCGGGATCTGCGTAGGCAAACACTCAATTTCCAATTCCCATAATATGTGGCTCAGGGAACCGCCGTCCTGTTTTACGCCGATGGGCTCTCCCTTGGCCACTACAGGCACCTTGACCTGAATCTCTTTGGTCAGAGAAATCTGCTGGAAATCCACATGTAATATGTCTTCGGTCACGGGATCGCGCTGAAGCTCTTTAATCAGCACATTGTTATCTTTGGTCTTCTTGGCCTCGCCACCGATATCGAGATTGATGATGATGTTCTCACCGTGGTGCTCCTTAAGCAGGCGGATAAAGATTTTCTTATCCACCTTTATCGCCCGGGACTTCTTGCCTTCGCCATATACCACCCCGGGGACGAAACCTGCTTTTCTAACCGTTTTTATCTTTTCTTTGCCGATCTCTTCACGAGAAAGCACTTCCAAATTGATCTCTTTCATTTTAAATTCAACCTACCTTCTTTTTTTATTTTTATTTAACCGAACAGGGAACTAACCGATTCCTCTCTATGGATCCTCCGAATCGCCTCTGCCAAAAGCGGGGCTATGGATAAAACCTTAATCCGGGAACTTTTCTTATCAAAGGGAATGCTGTCGGTGATAATCAGTTCCTTCAGGGCCTTACATTTTTCAATATTGGCCGCGGAATTTCCCGAAAGCACGCCGTGAGATACGGCGGCATAAACCTCTCTGGCGCCGGCCTTCTTTATGGCCTCTGCCGCTTCGATTAGAGAACTTCCCGTGGCAATTAAATCGTCGACGATAACGGCATTCTTGCCCTTTACCTCACCCAGGATATGCATTACCTCGGTAGCCTCGGGAGAAACCCGCCTTTTATCCACAATTGCCAGGTTGGCATTTAACCTTTTGGCATAGGCCCGGGCCATCTTTATCCCGCCCACATCGGGAGAAACTATTACTAAATCCCTGATTTTTTTCTTTATGAAATAGTCCACAATAATATTAACGGCGAAAAGATGATCCAAGGGAATATCAAAGAATCCCTGAATCTGGCCGGCATGCAGATCCATGGTCAATACCCTATCTGCACCGGCCACGGTCAAAAGATTGGCCACTAACTTGGCGGTAATAGGAACGCGGGGCTGGTCCTTCCTGTCCTGACGGGCATAACCGTAATAAGGAATCACCGCCGTGATCCTTTGAGCGGAGGCGCGTTTTAGCGCATCGATAAGGATTAAAAGCTCCATCAAATTGTCATTTACCGGAGGGCAGGTAGGCTCTACTACAAAAACATCCTTGCCGCGGATATTATCATTTATCTTTATACGGATTTCTCCTTCGCTGAACCTACTCACAAAGGCATCGCTTAAAGAGATCTTGAGATTTTTGCAGATATCCTTAGCCAGTTTAGGATTGGCATTCCCCGAGAAAATGGCTAATCTATTCATCACTTACTCCTTTTTAACATCCTCGCCGGCACGCCTACTACCACCCCGCGGTCGGGGACATTATGTTTTTTAGTAACGACGCTCCCAGCGCCGGTCACCGCCTTTTTTCCAATCTTTACCGGCGCGACCAAAACCGTATCCGAACCGATGAACGCATCATCTTCTATTTGGGTTAAATTCTTGTTTACCCCGTCGAAGTTAGCGGTTACCACCCCAGCGCCGATATTTACCCGGTCTCCAATACTTACATCACCCAAGAAAGAAAAATGTTTAACAAATACACCCTTACCTACCTTGGCCCGGGAAACCTCTACGAAATTACCCAGGGTGACATTACCTTCTACCGCGACATTGGTTCTGATATGGCACATCGGACCAATAGAACAATTCTCTCCGATTGTAACATCCCTCTCAATGAAGGTATAGGGATAGATTACCGTATCCTGGCCGATCTTTACGTCTGTATCAATATGGGTCGTATCCGGATCGATGATGGAAACTCCATTTAACATAAATTCCCGCAGGATTCTTTTACGCATAATCTTGGCTGCAACTGCCAAATCCTCGCGGGTATTTATACCCAAAACCTCATTTTCACCGACTACCTCTGCCGATTCAATACTGGCACCCATCGTAGCTAGTATCTCTACGATATCGGTAAGATAAAATTCCTTCTTTTTATTATTGGATTTGATTGAGGCAAGGGCCTTGGGCAGGGTTTTGGCATTAAAACAATATGCCCCTACATTTATCTCGCGAATCTGCTTTTCCGTTGAGGTAGCGTCGAGCTCCTCCCTAATCCTGCGAATACGGCTGTAATTGTCGCGGATAATACGGCCATAGCCAAAGGGATTACTTAAGTTAGCAGTCAAAAGTGTGCAATCTGCCCTGGATTTAGTATGGGCTTTAATCAAATTATCTAAGGAGCCTTCTTCGATTAAAGGATTATCCCCGTATAAAACCAGGATGGTACCATTAAAATTTCTGAATTTACTTACTGCGGCCTTTAAGGCATCGGCAGTACCCAGAAGCCTTTTTTGTTTCAACGTCTTAAAGTTTTTGCCCAGATAATTACAGACCAAATCGCTGCGATACCCTATCACCACATAGACGTCTCTTAAGCCTACGGACTTGACATTATCCAGCACAAATTGCAAAAGCGGTTTTCCGCAAATGGTATGCAGCACCTTGGGCAAATCAGATTTCATCCGCGTGCCTGCTCCTGCTGCCAAAATTATAGTTCTGATGTTTTTACTCATTTTTTACAATCAAATTAACTGCCCGGCATGGACTCGAACCATGAAACCGAGACCCAAATTCTCGTGTGTTACCAATTACACTACCGGGCAAGATATGTTTTATTACAAACCGGAATTTTCTTTCAAGCCCGGAGTGACCTTCTCCTGTTCGTAGGATTCCAATACCTTTTTCTGCAGATATTCCCGGAAAGACTGCGTAATCGGATGGGCGATATCACGATGCTCCGACTGAGAGAAATTCTCTTCGGCAACCGGTGGCCTGGAAGGGACCGCAATGGAACTTCCGCATTGGTTGCAAAACTTGCTTCTCAGTTCGTTTCTAAATCCGCATTTTCCGCAAGGATATTTTAATTTTCTCGAGGGCATGGCAATAAATAAACCACTGGAGCCCTCGATTACCTTGATGTTTCTTACCACAAAGGCGTTATCAAAAGTAACCGTCGCGTAGGCCTTTAATTTCTTGTCTATGCTATCCTTCAGAAATATCCTGACCTCGGTTATCTCCATAGATGATCCTCCTGCATCTCGCTAAATGTTCTGACCACGTATACCCGATACTGTTTTGCCAACTTCCGCCTTAAATTTAGTGCCTCCTTTCGTGACTCTGGCAGCCCAAAAACACTCGGGCCTTTTCCGGAAAAGGAAAAGCCCTTCACTCCCAATCCTTTTAATCTATTCTGAATTTTAAATAGGCCAGGATAGGTCCTAAATAAAGATTCCCCAAAGTCATTAAAGAGGCGCTTTGATAGCAGGGATAGTTTGTTCCTACGCAAAGCGTGGATAAGGATATTAACATTAGAACTGGTTTTTGTCAACATTTTAGTATGCAGGGATTTAGTGGCGGGCTTGACGCCTCTAAATGAGGATTTTCTGCGCGAGGCTTGGCGACGTAGAATTTCTATTCGCTTGTAAGCCTCGGCAGTGGAAAGTCTTATATTCGGCACAATTAGTATATGCCAAAGTGGTCTGATGCCTTTCAAAGGCCGAATCAGTTCTCCCCGCCCCGACCCCAAGGCAAAGCTTTCCGGATAAACAAAAAAGGCCACATCGCTGCCTAATCTTTTAGCATAGCTTAAAAGCTTGGCCCGACTTAAGTTTAATCCCCATAACCGATTAAGTCCCAGAAGGGTAAAAGCGGCATTACTGGAACCGCCGCCCAACCCAGAGCCGACGGGGATGTTCTTTCTGATGGTAATATCAACCCCAAAGGGGACTTTCTGGGTCTTTTTTAAGATTTCAGCGGCTTTATAGCAGAGGTTGGTTTTATCACAAGGGCAGGCTGAATGATTGGAAAGAATCTTTATGCGACCAGCTTTATTGTTTTTTAGAATGAGCTGGTCGCATAAATTAATCTTCTCCAACACCGTTTCAATATTATGAAATCCGTCTTTTCTTTTGTTGAAGACCTTTAAATAGAGGTTGAGTTTTGCCGGTGAATTTAAGGAAATACTTTTAAGGGGAGGGTTTTTTGCGCGCTTCAAGCTGTCCATGTAGGAAAGTTTACCCCGTTAGAAAACATAGTTTTCTAACGGGTTTAAGCTATCTTTTCAAGATTTTACTGGCTAGTTTTACAATCGAATCACAGGTAAGACAGTATTCCTTAAGAAGTTCATCAGGTTCGCCGGACTGACCGAATCTATTCTTTATTCCTACTTTCAATACCAGGGTAGGATAATTTTCCAAGACCGCTTCGGAAACTGCGCAGGCCAGACCGCCTATTACCGAATGCTCTTCGCAGACGATAATTCCTTTGGTTTCTCTGGCAGCATTAATAATAATCTCGCTATCTAGGGGCCTTAAGGTATGTAAATTTATTACCCGGGCAGAAATTCCATCTTTTTCCAATACCGCCGCAGCATCCAATGCCTGTTTTACCATTATACCGCAGGCGATTATACTTATATCCTTGCCTTCTTTTAAGGCATAACCTTTACCCAAAACAAATTTGGGCTTATTCTCAATAGTGGGGACCTTTACCCTGCCCAAACGCACGTAGACCGGACCATCCTGTTTAAAAGCGGCGATAATTGCTTCCCGGGTCTCAGGGCCGTCACAGGGCACAATTACCGTCATATTCGGAATCGCCCGCATAAGGGCAATGTCTTCTATCGCTTGGTGGCTAGCGCCGTCGGGACCCACGGTTAAACCCGCATGGGAAGCTACGATCTTCACATTGAAATTATTATAACAAACAGAATTTCTTACCTGATCCCAGGCGCGTCCAGTGGCAAACATGGCGAAGGTCGAGGCAAACACCACCTTTCCGCAGCTGGCCAGGCCTGCTGCGGTTGCCATCATATTCTGCTCTGCCACGCCAAAATTAAAAAATCTTTCGGGAAATTCCCGGGCGAACAATTGCGTGCGGGTCGAACCGGACAAATCTGCATCCAAGACTACAATCTGCGGATTTTCCTTGCCCAATTCCACCAGGGTCTTCCCATAAACATCCCTGGGGTAAAGCATCTCTGCCATAATTTATCCTTCTAATTTTAATGAGCACATAAGTTACGGAATGAAATGACGTAACTTATAAGTGCGAATTAACCCCGCCCTTTTGGTACTTTTTAAAATTTAATCGGCCAAAAAGGGCGGGACAAATTCAGCCTTCTAATTCCTTAAGCGCCTTGATCTCTTCTTCTTTTGTCGGAGAGCGGCCGTGAAAATCTACCACATTTTCCATAAAGGAAACGCCCTTACCCTTGATGGTACGGGCGATAATTATACTGGGTTTACCTTTAGCGCTTTTTGCTGCCTCATAGGCCCCTAAAATCTCTTTTATGTTGTGGCCGTCGATTTCAATGGTGTTCCAGCCAAACGCCTTCCATTTATCAGCTATTGGTTCAAGATTCATTACGTCATCGGTCTTGCCGTCAATCTGATAATGATTATAATCCAGAATTCCGCAAATATTATCGCATTTGTAATGGGCAGTGGCCATGGCTGCCTCCCAGATATTACCTTCCTGAATTTCGCCGTCGCCCATAAGGCAATATACCCGGTAATCCTTTTTATCCAATTTACCGGCTAAGGCCATACCCAAGGCAACCGAAAGTCCCTGCCCCAAAGAACCGCTGGCTACCTCTACGCCCGGGGTCCTGCGGTCGGGATGACCTTGTAACGTGCTTCCTAGAGTCCTTAAGGTCCATAGCTTCTCCGTAGGAAAATATCCTGATTTGGCCAAAATAGCATACCAGACTGGACAACAATGACCTTTGGACATATGGAATCTATCCCTGTCCGGCCATTGGGGATTTTTGGGATTATGTCTTAATACCGAGAAAAATAATACGGTAAGTAAATCGGTGGAAGACAGACTTCCGCCGGGATGCCCTGAGCCGGCCTTAGCCAGCATCTGCACTATAAGACGGCGGATTTCCTGGGCGGTGGACTCTAATCTCTTAATTTCTTCGGCGGAATATTGCTTATTCATTTTTAGAAGGAATTTTTTCTAATCTTAATTTTAATTCCTTTTGGCCGGGATCCAACTCCATAGATTTTTGCCAGAACTCCTTGGCCTTATCAAGCTCTCCATTTTCAAAGTAGGCCTCACCCAAATGAAGCAGTATCTCTGGATCGGAAAGCAAGGAATTGGCCTTCTCCAATTCCTTTATCGCCCTTGCCAACAGGATTTTGTCATTCGTCTGCACTGCCTTTTTAAAATAAACCCAACCCAAGCTATCTATATACGCGCCGTTATCCGGTTCGAGAACCAGGGCCTCTTTAATCAACCTCTCTGCCTTGTCAAGGTTTTTGCCTTGCCGGGCATAGATATAACCTAAAGAATTCAGGACTTCGCTATTTTTAGGGTCCAGACGCAGGGCCTCGGATAAATACCTTATCGCCTCATCCAGATTACCCTGCTGTTCAAGGATGGCCCCCAAGAAAATTCTGACCTCGATATTTTTACCGTCGAGGGCGAGGGCTGCCCGAAATTGCTCCATTGCCTCAGTGAATCTTTTGTCCTGCAGATACAACTTGCCCAGATAGCTATGCACCTTGACGTTTCCGGGTTCTTCTTTAGAAAAATCTTTTAGGATAAACTCGAATTCCTGGTTGGCGGCAGCATTATCTCTCATCGATATGTAAAGAAGGGCAAGAAAGTAACGACTATGTAAATCCTGAGGATTGAGAGAAGAGGCATTCTTAAATTCCGCAATCGCCTCTTTAGACCTCCCGGTTCGGGCATAATCAATACCTAAACGCAGATGAACCAAATAATTATCAGAATCAAGCTTCTGGGTTTTGGTATATTCCTCTATTGCCTTTTGGGGATTATCCTGTCCATCATAAATAAGCCCCATCATATAATGGGAAAGCGATTGGGCAGAAACTTCCTTTTCCGAGGCTGCAAAAAGCGGTACAGCAATTAAGCCTAAGATCAAACCGCCAGTCAAAGCACACAGCCGCCACCTTTTACCCAGAGGCATTTTCCTACTGCAGTCTCTTTTTCTTATGGCGCAAGAGCTTACGCATCTTTTTTCTTTTATGCGTACGGATCTTTCTCTTTTTGCGCTTTCTCCCGCAAGGCATAAGCCTTTCCTTTCTTCAATAAGCCCCGTTAGAAATTCCATTTCTAACGGGGTGAGCAGATGATTTATGGAGTTATAGCGACATAAATCATAGGCCTTAAGGCCGTCTGCGAATTGGACCCTTGACAATTTATACAAAAATTGTCAACGGTTAAATTCAGACGTGCAACTTACATTCTGCCAAAATCTTTGATTTTGGCGCTCGCCTCTTGGCGAAGCCGAGGGAGATCTCGCCATTCACCTTAGGCGAATGGCGGACATTTCATTCCCTGCCTGGGCAGGCGTAAGTTGCGTCTTCATTTAATAAACTAACTTATTTAAAGAATATTCGATTATCCCCTCGGCTCCGGCTTCCTTCAGTCGGGGGATTAAACTCTTAACCGTATCCTCGTCGATAACCGTCTCTAATGCCAGCCAGTCCTTTTTTGAAAGATGAGAGATGGTAGGGTTCTTTAAGGCCGGCAAAATACTTAAAACCTTCTTTAGCCGCGCCTGCTGTACATTCATCTTTAATCCTACCATGTTCTCGGCAGAAACCGCTCCCACCAAGAGAGTTGCCATCTGGCTTATCTTCCGCTTTTTCCAATTATCTTTATAGGATTTGGCATTGGCAATGAATTGGGTAGTTGATTCGCAGATGGTAATTACCTGACGTAACTTGTGGGCCTTAAGGCTACTTCCGGTCTCGGTCAATTCTACCACCGCATCCACTAAACCTGCGGCAACCTTGGCCTCGGTAGCACCCCAGCTGAATTCAACCCTTGCCTTTACCTTGTTCTTCCTGAGAAAATCCTTGGTAACATTAACCAGTTCGGTGGCAATAGATTTTCCCTGCAAATCCTTAACCTTTTTTATCCTGCCACCTTCGGGAACTGCCAGGACCCAACGGACCGGGGTAAACCCCTGTTTGGCATAGATAAGACTGGCTACCCTAATTACCTTGGAGCCATTTTCTCTAATCCAATCCTCGCCGGTAATCCCACAATCCAAGAATCCTTCTTCTACATAACGGGAGATTTCCTGGGCGCGTAAAAGAATGGGTTCTATCTCGCTGTCGTCGATCTTGGGAAAATAGGAACGTTCGCTTACCGAGACATTAAAACCGGCGCGCTTAAAAATCCTGATGGTGGATTCCTGCAGGCTGCCTTTGGGCAAACCTAATTTAATGCTCTTTGCCATTTATGACTCCTCAATTAATTTCTTGGTCTCTCTTTTTTTTCGGTGACGGTAATAAATCTTAAAGCTCTCTTTAACCCTAGTCTTGGGATTAATGGTCCAAAACCGCCTAACCTTTACCCCGTTAGAAAGGCTCTTTCTAACGGGGTTTATTTTAGGAGAGGGCTTACTCTTCATCCAAACCGCGGCTATTATACAATTCTTAAAGAGGAATGTAAAGAAAAATCATCGGTACAAAGAGCTCTACGGTCTAAAAATAGCGGCCGGCTGTCTTTTGTGCTGGGAAGATTTAATCATCGCCTGAACCTTCTTTACCTTGTTAGGCGGGGAAACCTGTTTCCTTTTCCGCTCCAGACGAAAAAGTATACTATCCAGTTCATTATAACTTATCCCCAATTCCTTTTCATCTGTCTGGCCGGCCCACAAACCGGCAGTGGGATGTTTATCGATTATACTGCGGGGAACCCCCAATTCCCGGGCTAATTCTCTTACTTCTTTTTTTAGAAGGCTGGCGAGGGGCAGGATATCCACTCCTCCGTCGCCGTATTTGGTAAAATAACCCACCAATAATTCCGATTTGTTGCCGGTCCCGCAAACCAGATAATTCAATTTGTTGGCAAAATAATATATCACCAGCATTCTCAGGCGCGCCTTGAGATTGCCCATGACCCTTCTGTCTCCCCAAGGGAGAATCTTGCATAAGGATTTATAGATTGGTGTTATCTCAACAAGTTTATACTTAAGCCCGAATTTCTTAATCATCAATTTGGCATCTTGCTGGTCTTGGTTAGAACTCCCGCAGGGCAATAATAGACACAACAGACGCTTCCTGCCTACCGCCCTTTTCGCCAACGCAGCAACCAAAGCCGAATCCACTCCGCCGCTTAACCCCAGCACGATTCCCTGGGCATTAGCGGATTTAACCTGTTTTCTTAACCAAAGAATGATTTTCTCGCTAGTTTTCACGGTTTAAAAAATGAGAATGCCCGCTTTTTAAAAAAACGGGCATTATGTCGATAAATTAAGAGTGACCAAAGATTTATTTCTTCTCCATGAACAATAAAGAAATAACGAATAACAATGCGGTTTGCGCACTTAAGATATAGGCCTTGGCAGACAAGCCGGCTATCGGAGCAAGCCTTATCCTGCAGATAACCGCCAACACCATCGCAACTACCGCGATTACCAGAGCTACTATTGACAATTTCTTCATTCTTGCCTCCTCCCCCAGAATGTTTTTATTCTAAATTAGTGCGGCAGAATTGTCAACGATTTCTTTGAATAACCTAGCAATATTCTCTGAACTCTACTTTCTCTTGTAGATAGTATAACTACCTATCTGAGAGACAATAAAATTTGCCTTCACTTCCGAAATAAAACCTAGATTAGCAAAAACCTCTCTAAACTGCTTAATATCATTGTGCCCAATACTGTAAACCACAAATTTCACCGAAGGTTGTTTAATTATTTTTATAGTACTATCCAACGCGTGCCCAATGTGCATAGGCAGATAAGGTATATTTTTATCCTTTAGGTAATAAATAATATCGGGTGTGGCTAAAATCCTATCGCCGGATTTAGTATTTTCATTCAAATAATTTATTAATTCCTGCGTCCCGCGGTCGCCGTAGCAGTATCTTACCAAGTAACCGGCATTGCATTGTATAGCATCCAGAGATAAATTGGTTGAAATTATTAAAACCACAAGAATGACGGCTATCTTTCCCGACAACCGCTCGGTTTTCTTATAAACTCCGATGATAAACGAAACGATAATAAGGGGCAGTAAATATAAAATAAATTTATATCCAAAATAAAGGAGCGTAACCTTTACTGCTTTCGGGGAAAATACCTGAGTATTCCTAAGAGAGAAATTAATAATATAAAGTAAATCTCCAACTGCAAAATAATAATAGAGGGCCGATAAAACCGAGATTATGCTATAAATCCAGAAATCTTTTTTTGTTGAGCCGATCAGAAAATCTTTCAAAATAAAGGCGGACGCAATGCTCATGGCAGTTAGAATTGGATAGTGGTACTTCGGAAATCCAAAGGTAACTCCGCCGACAAAAAAATAACCTATCCCTACCAAAATCGCAAAGAATATTAAAAAATCAATCGGCTCTATGAATCTTCTTATTCTGAAATCATTTAATCTTTTAAAAAATACAAAAAACCACAACAAAATAAAATAGAAACCAAACCATAGCGTAAATCTTAAAATTACCAGACTAAACTTCAGTATAGAAAATTCGTAAACGTTAAATGAGTTTTTTGTCAAAAGGGCGAATATGCAATATTTTATTGGCCCCCAGAATTCAGTTCCGGTGGTTATGCAATACCATTTCCAAGTGAACAAAAATATACCTGCTCCTATAATATAAACCCAGAAAGTATCCAATAGTCCACGAAAATCTCTTTTCAACATATAATAAATCAGCATACATATTATGAAAAAAAACGGAGTAGTAAGTTTTGACCAGAGCGCCAAGGAAAAAATAATACCTAATCCAATAATACTTATCCTTTCTCTTTTTTCTTCAAATCTGATAAAGATTAGAGAGAAAATTAAGAAGAACAACGGCAGAAGTGTAGTATCATCGTAAGGTAAAAGCGAACCCTGGATTACTCCTGGATTGGTAGTGAATAAAACCGAAGCAATAAATAGAAAAATTTTCTGCTCTCGAGAATTTTTAAATAATATCTTCCCAACCAGCAAAAACAAAAAAAGTTGCAGGACGGCACAACCGACGCCAATCAGGCGCGCGGAATAATTGGCTATGCCCAAAACCTTATAAAAAAATGCCTGAAGATTAAGGTACAACGACGGTGACCAATCGGCGGATTCCCCGAAAAGAAATAAGGGCTTTCCGATTTTTAATAATGACTGGGCGGATATCGGCCAAAACAACTCATCGTAGGTAAGATGGGAGTTAACGGCGGGAATGATAAGGCATAGATAGAAAAGACAAAATAATACGGGGATAATGAAGGTTTTCACTTTTTGGTTTCACCGATACAAAATAAAGAAAGACCAAAATTAAATTTCACATATTTTTCTATTAAAGCGATTAGTGGTATAAATTTATCCAGAAGCTGGATGGTAATCCCCGGCATATACCTATCTCTTAAAATCCGGAATTTTATAAACCAACCTATCGCGCCTATAAAATTCATAAACTCTATTTTCTTAACCGTAAATCCGGCGCTTACCAGTTTGTCTTGCAATTCTTTTTTTGAATAGCGGCGATAATGACCAAGCTTTTTATCGAAATCCGATAACAGGGCCTGATGCGCAGGAACCAAAAAAATGATTTTACCGTCAGCGCTAAGGACTTTATTGATTTTTTGCAGCACCGCGACATCATTATCTATATGTTCCAAGACATTTATTCCCACTACGGTATCAAACCTTTCCACCCCCACCGCTTCATCAATGCAAGCAATATCCGTTCTTAATATTTTTACCCAAGGATTACCTATGAATCTATTCTTTAAATAGATTTCATATTCTTCATTAATGTCGGTCAGGGTTACTTCTTCTCCATCATTTAGCAAATAGTTAGAAAATGTCCCTAAGCCCGAACCTAATTCTAAAACTTTTTTACCCAGAAATGGCTTAATTTTATCGTAGGTCCAGCGGTTATTATTTCTCATCATCGTCATTTTAACCAGGGTATCCTGCTCTACCACAATGCCTCTTAGTGCTGATTTTAAAAGCCAACCTAGACTGACAAAAAAATCCGTCCATTTTATTTTTTTGCCTTCCTCGTAAGTCCTGCCGCTGTAGGAGATCGGAACCTCATAAACCCGATATCTCCTTTTAAAAACCTCTGCCGTTATCTCCGCTTCGATGCCGAATCTATCAGCATATAACTTTAAACTTCTGATAACCGGGGTCTTAAATACCTTGTAGCCCGTCATTAAATCCGTCAAATTGGTATCTAATATAATATTGGCAATAAGATTAAGAATAGAATTCCCCAAATAGTGAAAAAAATGAAAAACGCGATGTTGGCCTAAAAATCTGCTGCCGTAAACCACATCAGCCTTGCCCTCGAGGATCTTTTGGATCAAAATGCCGTATTCGTCGGGATAATATTCGAGATCCGCGTCCTGAATTATTACGATGTCGCCGGTTACCTGTTCAAGACCACGTCTTATAGAATACCCCTTACCCCTATTTACCTCATTAAATAAAACCTTAATGGCATCATCGTGGATTGAACTCAAAAGCTCTCTGGTTCTATCCGTAGAGCGATCGTCAATGATAATTATTTCCTTTTTATGCCTTTCATTCTTTACCAACCTTATCACTTCCAGAATGGTATTTACTTCGTTATATACCGGTATTATGACGGAGAGCTTTATATCCTTCATTCTTTCCTATCGTTATGTGTTATTTTCAAGTAGTTTATTATATTAAGATTTCAGAAATTGTTATGAGGACGCCTTTGGCGGCCCCATTCATATTCTATCAATCTCTTAAAACCCCTCTAAATCCTTACTAACTTCGGTAATAATATCCGATTCTATCTTCGCGACCTTGCGTCCGAAACCGATCAGCAGTGCCAAATCGCAAATCTGATTTATCCTCCTGGGTATGCCACCGGATTTATCATAGATTAAATTCAGCGCGTCTTCGCTGAATATATGTTTGGTGGCCCCGGCGATACCGATCCGGTGGTTGATATATTTGAAGGTATCCTCCTGCCCCAGGACTCCCAGATGGCAGCGGATGGCGATGCGCTGGGATAATTGTTTATTGGAGTCTAAATTTCCCTTTAGCTCCGGCTGGCCCAATAACAAAAGTGTCAACAAAAATCTATCATCGGTCTGGAAATTCAATAAAAGCCTTAACCCCTCCCAGACGTGTTTATCGGTAATGACATGGGCCTCGTCGATAATCACTACCGTCTTCTTATTATCCTTCATATTGTTCTCTAAAATAGTGGAAATACTCCCCAAGACCACATTGGTCAAGACCTCGGTTTTTTTGGTGGGTAAATCAGTAGCCCCCAGGCTATTGGCAATAGCCATAATCAATTCGATGTAGTCCATTTGAGGGTTGGTCAGGAAGGCAACGCGGTAGATATCCTTGCCCAATTCCCTTAGGATGGTCCTTCCCAATAGGGTCTTGCCGCAACCGAATATACCGGTGAGCATGGCAGCACCCTTTTGCTCCTTTACCGCGTAAAGCAACCGGTACAAACTCTCCTCATGCTGAGAGGAATAATAAAAAAACCGCGGGTCAGGCGTGTTCTCAAAAGGCTTTTCTTTTAAACCCCAATAGGCTTCATACATATCGTAAATTATTATAAAGCAAAAAACCAAGATAGCAAAACAAAATTCTCAATTCTAGACTATGGGCAATTATTGGACCGTTACGAAAATCGGATTAGAAAGAACCCTGCAGAAATTGCTTTCCATTTCCAGGCGGTAGAATGTCTTGCTGCCCTTAGGGCAACCCTGGTCGCTAAAAACCCAAATAAGCTCCGGCCCCTTACCGGTTACCTCCTGGATTACCTTACCTTCCCTAATAAGTTTGAGGGCAATCTCTTCATTTGCAGAAGCGGTAAATTTAAGTTTTATTTCTATACGGGGGGCACCCTTAATATTTATCTCATCCCCCATAAAGCCTACATTTTCTGTTTGCTGGTCGGTTACTATGAATCTTGCCAGAGAGAAATTATTCTTTTGCCGGTTAAGCTGGGCATACATCCTGCCTTCCCTTAATGCCTGCAGCACCTCTTCCTGGCCTAGATTAGAAAGCAGAAAAACTGTCTCAATGGCCGTCATATCCTTTTTACTCAAACCGTCAAACCCCACCTCGCCAATAATCCAGACGGGGCGCTGCCTTTTGCCCTGACAATACTCCAAAAGAATTTTATCCCATAAATCACCCGGCTGGGTGATGGTAATATTATCGGCGTATAAACCAGAAAAACCTTGGTAATCCTTTGCCCGTAAAAGATCTTCCTTGTATGAATAGGTCAGTATCTTAACCCCCAGGATTTCCCTGGTATAACTGGATTCGGGATGTAACCAAAAAACCGCCCCGCCCCTTTTATTGACGTAATCTATTAAATATTGATAGGGTTTTATGCCCTGCTCGCCGCGATAGCTATCATAAGGAGAGACGGAAAAGGTAAGATTGTTAACCAATGAGATTAAGCCGACACCGATTAAAATATAGCGCAAAGACTCAAAAGGGTTAACATATCCGGAGAAGGCTTTTCCCTGGAAGGAAAAGTGTCTCTTTAGGCGGATACGTGAAGCTAAAAATCCCAAAACAATGAGCAATACCGGCCAAAACTTGATTACATCACTTGGCCGCTGGGGAAGGCGGGCATAACTGGCTACCACCGGCAGTTTTTTATAATCCTCTGCATTCTTCATGCCTACTACCAACATCTTTTTATGCCAGTGAAATAGGGTAAGGCCATCCTTGCTAAACAAACCGCCCTTCCAATAATAAAAGGACCCCACCTCTACCCCGGGGATAATCAAGACCTCGGGATTTTTCTTCTGGGCCTGTTCAATTAAAGACAAATAATTTTCTACCCCCATCCGGATAACCGATTTTTCCTCAAACGCCTTTTTTACTATATGTCTCCACGGCCAGAGTCCGTATTCCCAGCGCCGCAAAAGCGTATCCGAAATGATTATCACCTTTACTGAATTTTCCTTGGCCAATTTAGCCAATTCTTCAATCGAATATTTTCCGTCACTAATATCGGATTGGATATGCACCGCCGCAGGGATATTTTCGTAGGGTTGGGATAATGCAGGAGAAATAAAAACAAAAAATAATACTGAGAAAATAATCAAGTTATGAAAAATCTTCATATAACTATCTCTGGTGTAATGTCCGGGTTTTTCTCTCTATAAAGCCAATGGCCTTTATTCCCAAAAATACCCCCATACTGAAAAGGATTAAAAGGGGTAAGGAGTATTCAATAGGGATGCGGGCTAAAAGATATGAGATAAGGCCAAAATATATTCCCACGGCATACATAAATAAAACCACCTGTCTTTGATTAAGCCCCATATCTAGAAGCCGGTAATGCAGGTGTTTTCGGTCACTGGACATCACGTTTCTTTTCATAACCAATCTACGAAAAACGGCCAGGGTAGTGTCATAAATTGGTATACCTAAGGCGGTTATGGGAACCAACAATGCGACGGCGGCAGCCATTTTATTAATCCCTAAGATGGAGATGATACTTAAGATAAATCCCAAAAACATACTGCCCGCGTCTCCCATAAATATCTTGGCCGGGTAAAAATTATATCTTAAGAAACCCAAAATACTGCCAACGAGGGCGGCAATTATAAATAAGGAACTGATTTCTTTTTTAGTCAACGCGATAAAAAACAACACCGCGGAACTAACCACGGTAATCCCGCCGGCCAAACCATCCAGACCGTCAATTAAATTCACCGCATTGATTATCGCCACCACCCAACCCACCGTTATAACCATGCTTAGCCATTGCGGAAGATAAAGCTGTCCACCGAACGGATTGGTTACGGCTTCAATCCTTATCCCATTTATAAAAACTATTAACCCGGCAATTATCTGACCCATAAGTTTTGCCTCTGGCTGCATATCTAAGATATCATGAAAAATTCCCAAAAGTAAAATCACCGTCCCCCCGACAAACAGGCTTAAGAAATAATCGCTAAACAACCAATCAAATTCGGGGTTTAATCTCCTAGACAAAGATATCCCTGCAATAAACACCAGGAAAATCACCACCCCGCCCATCGTAGGCATAGCATGGGCGTGAATCTTTCTTTCCGATGGCCTGTCCAGGAATTTAAACTTCTTGGCTAATCTAATAAAAAACGGCATCAGCGAAAAGGCCAAGGCAAAAGTAATGATAAATACTATTAATAATTGTGGATACATAATTGCCTCCTTCAATGAGCCCCGTTAGAAATGTAATTTCTAACGGGGTGAGCATACAATTTACAGAACGAAAGTGAATGTAAATTGTAGCTCGTAGAGCGCCTGCGCCTGCCTGCCGGTAGGCAGGGCAGGCAGGAATTGAACCCCTTAGGCATTGGCTACGACAAAATAGTCGCGGCCGAGATTCTCAATTCTAAAATCCTCAAAATTGGCCTGCTTTAGCAATTTTTCTATTTGACTACGGTCATAAAAATATACCGGGCAATGCAAAAAGGTTAACCTAATCTTGCGGATAAGGTTACGCAGATGCCAACGGGAAGGAAAGGTCATAATGGCCTTTTTCAAAGTCAGATAACGTATCTTGCTTAAATGCGCCCGGGGATCTTTAAGGTAATCAAAAAAACCGGTTGCGATAATCACATCGAACATCCCCATGAATTGATGTTCCAGGAAATCTCCGCAGATAAATCCGCAGTTTTTATCTACTCCACTACTCTGGGCAATTTTCCTGGCCCGCGAAATCATGGGCTGAGAAAAATCAACTCCCAAAATTGAAGTGATGCCCATACGGGCTAACGCCACAGAATACCTGCCCGCCCCGCAACCGACATCTAAGACGGTAGGGTTTTTCAGTTTGGCTACCTCTTCGATGGTACGGACAAATCGCTGATGCATGGATTGCCGGAAGAGGTAATCCAGAATCTGCCAAAGCCTGGGTTTGTCTTTAAAATAATAGGAATCGAATTTAGCCGCTCTTCTTTGAAAATAATTTCTTACCTTGACTATCTCATCCAAGTCCCAATACCTCCTTTATGGGTGCAAATTTAAAATCCTTTAACAGTTTACTAAATTTATTCTCCGCAGTCTTTAAGTTAATGTAGTGAGTAAATCTACGGCTTAAAGGTAGTTTCAATTTTGGCTGATGGGGATCCAGCTCCCAAGGATGCAGGTACAGGTTTGCCGGAAAACCCTCGCCATTTACCCGATTAAGCGCCCATCTAGTTATCCAATAGGGCAGAATCCTGAAATAGGCCCCTCCGGCAACGGGAAGATTATTCCCCAGGATTCTAATGGTTGAAGGGGGAAATTCGGTCAACCCCTCTCTGATTTTATAGATAAACCGAGGGGCGTCGGCCATACCGTATCGGGGATGGCGAACCGGGAATACGCTGCAATCATAACTAAACCCCGCCTTCAAAAGAACATCCACCGCCCAGAAAGAACTTTTAATAATGGAAAAATCCGGGGCGCGAAAACCGATAACTTTTTTACCGGTGATGGACTCCAAAACCTCCTTTGATTTCCGGGCGTCTTTTAAGAATTCTTCCGGCGTCTGCTTGTAAATCTCTTTATGGAGATAGCTATGGCTGGCTACCTCGTGTCCGGACCGATCTATTTTCTTGATCAGACTGGGAAATTTCTCCGCCAAACTTCCTAAAATAAAAAAGGTAGCCCTTACCTTGGACTCCCTCAGGATGGATAATATCCTCTCGGTATTGGAGATAGCCCGACTGATAAAAACATCTCTATCCATCGATGCATCCAATGAGTCTATGCCGCAGACATGATACCAATCCTCTAAATCAATTCCCAGGGCGTTAGTCATTTTAACTTAACCTCCAATAATTCATTATAGAGCTTAATAATATCCTCTACCATCTTTTGCGCAGAAAAATGATAGTCCACAAATTCCTCCGCGGCCTTGGACATCTGCCGTCTTAAGTTTTCATCTTTAAGTAATTTAATGACGGCGTCTGCCAAACCCGAAGAATCCTTGGGCTCAACCAAAATCGCAGTCTTATTTTCTACTACCACATCCGGTATACCGCCTATTTTGGTGGCTATCACCGGTTTACCTGCCACCTGCGCTTCCAATATTACCCTACCCATGCCTTCATAAAGCGAAGCCAGACAAAAAACATCAAATACCCTTAAAAGTTCAGGTATGTCATTTCTCTCTCCGGTAAAAATAACCTTATCCTTTACCCCGAGGCCCTCAGCCAATTTCTCCAGATTTGTTTTCAGCGGACCGTCTCCAACAAAAATAAATTTCACGCGGGGGATTTCTTGCACTACCGCTGGTATGGCCTGAATGACAAATTCGTGGCCCTTGCCTTCAGCCAAGCGGCCAACCACCCCCAATACTAGCTCACCCTGCTCTATCCCTAAGGACATCCTTTTCTGCTCCAAATCCACCCTTACTCTAAATTTATCTAGCTCTATCCCGCTGTATATGGTGATAAATTTATCTTCCGGGGCAACTCCGTTTTCCACAAATATCTTTTTTAAAGGGTCGGAAATAGCAATGATTTTATCGGTAATACCCGCTGCATATTTCTCCAATAGATAAAAAAACCTCCGGGCCAAGAAATTCAAATTAGGATAACGAAATACACAGCTATGCATGGTATGCACTATAATGGGCACCTTGCACATTTTAGCTGCCACTCTACCCAATATGCCGGCCTTTGAATTATGGGTATGGACAATGGTAAAGCCTTCTCGTTTTAACAAAGTGCCTATTTCTTTAAAAGCCAACCAATCATTAACTAAATTAATCTCGTTTTTAAGGTGGGGGATTATCGCCACCCTTAAGCCTCTTTTCCTAGCCTCTTCCGGCAAAGGACCTTCTGAACCGCAGGCCAAGACTGCCTCAAATCTGTCCTTCGGTAAACCCGCCATGGAAAGCAGGGTATTGGTTCCCGAGCCTCCGACGATAGCTCGGGTATGGATATGCAGGACTTTTAACATTTTATTTATACCCATTTTATATTTTTTGTAGGTAACCCTCTATGCGGTCGAACCATGCCTCTTGAGAATATTCCCGTAATACAAACTCTCGACAGCGAATGGCTAATTGTCTTAAATCCGGCTTACTATCCATAAATTCTAAAATCTTTTCAGCCATTAGCGTGGGGGTGGATCCGGCAAAAATAAAATTCTTATCAAATTTAGTTAGAATCTCGATCGTTCCGCCTACCGGCGTACCCAAAACCGGTAACCCTGAGGCCATAGCCTCTAAAGTGACAAAACCAAAGCCCTCCAGGTATTTTGTCGGTAGGATAAATAGATCAGCTAATTGATAATAACTACATAAGTCATTCTCGATAAGCGTCCCTGTAAAATTAATTCTATCTGTCAAGTTTAGTTCCTTAGCCAGACCTTTAAGTTGCCTTTCCAAAAAACCGCCTCCCACAATAATCAAATAAGCGGCAGGATATTTTCTAACGACTTCTTTAAATGCCAAAATCAAATTTTCGATTCCCATGCGGGGAACCAGATTTCTTACAGTAATCAAAACAAAATCACCCTGGGCCAGGTTAAGTCTCTTACGGATATCATCTTTCTTGGGAACCGGTGAAAACTTATCGGCATCGATACCTGCAGCAATTACTTCTATTTTATCCGCAGGAATATTATATAAATCAATAACCCTACCTTTCGAAAATTGACTCAAGACAATTATCCGTTCGACCCTTCTTAATACCGCACCTTCTATCCTGGACATCAAAAACAGAATTGGCTTATAGAGCCATTTCTTAATAATACTCCCCGGCAAATACCACTTTACCTCCTTGATTCTCAGCTTAACCTCTAATTCTTCCACCCAAGAAGAATGGAAATTATATATCTTCTTTGCAAAACCGGTATCTTTAATAAGTAAGGCACAAAAGGCAGAGAAGGGTTGATTAAAAATGATAAAGTCGTGCGGCTCAGCATCTCTTATTTCCTTAAGGATACCTTGCAGACTAAGTAAAAAGGCCCACGGTCTGATTAAAATAAAGTAATTCTCCCAACTGACCCTGAAAATCTTAATATTTTCTCTCTCCTCTCTTTTTGCTAAATTATGTATCTGTCTGGTAATTACCGTTATCCGATGACCTCTTTTTACAAGGCCCGTGCTTAAAGAATATACATATTTACCAGCCCCACCGATAGAATCTGGAGACAAAACCTCTGTAATTATTATAAGTTTCATAAATTTTTGTTTAGGTGGTATACTGCTATCGGAGAGGATATTATCCCTGCTCAAAATATTCTCAACCTCCAGCATTATCGAATCCGGACTTATAATATCTAGACACTTGATCATATTTTTACAGATTTTTCTATTGCATGGGACGCAGGCGACTTCGCTTCTAAACAAAAATAAATTTTCATTTATAAAAGGATGAGTATCCTCAGGCCCTCCACCCTCTAAAACTATTAACGGTACCCCCAGGACATTGGCGATGTGCATAGGACCAGTGTCATTGGTTATATAAATTCGGCACAATTTTATTAGCGCGCTTAATTCAGATAAATCAAGGCTTCCACAAACAATAATAGCCGACTTTCCAATGCGCCTTTTAATCTTCTGGGCTAATTTTAACTCCTCCTTGTTGCCGGTTATAATGATTTTTGCGTTGTAATTAGCACTGATGCGTTCTGATAAGGTTACAAATTTATCAATTGGCCAGCGTCTAAAAAGCCGCCGCCCTCCGGGATGTATCCCGATAATAATATCATCATCTCTGATACCTTGCGAACTCAAAAAATCACTTATGGTGGATTCCCGATCTCTTTTGTACCAAACCTCTAACTTCTTATTATCCTGCTCGGCACCCAATACCCCTACCAACTCCAGCATGTAGTCAACCTGGTGCCTTTTAGAATCCAGCGAGTCTTTAATCTGAAAATCATAAAAAAATCCCTTCCCATCAGTATTTCTTCCCAAGGCCCTTCCGGGTCTTACCATAAAAAACAACACGAACATCTTGATTGTGCCCCAAAAGGAAAAAAGGTTATAAAGATTAACGGCTATATCATATCTTTTTTTTCTCAATTTAATAAACGTTTTAATATTTCCAAATATGCTTTTACATAATAACTTTCTATCTACAACAAAAACCTCATTTACATAGGGGCAGTTCCTCCCCAATTCCTCATTTTGCTCTAAAATAAGCAGATCGATTTCTACTGAGGAGTATTTTTTTCTTAACTGCCTAATTGCCGCAGAGGCCATTACTAAATCCCCCAGTCCGGCCAGCAGAACAATTAAAATCTTCTTTATATTTTCGGGTTGAATTGATTTAGCCATAGCTCCAAAATAAATAAGGCCCAAATCTGATGGGTATTCACCCTTCTGCCCTTAAAGTGATCCTCAACTATTTTCTTCACCTCTGCCGGATTAAAAAGTCCTCTCTTTCTTACATTGTTTTCGTCGAGAACCTCCCGGACAAACCCCTTTAAATCATTCCTTAGCCAATCGGCCAGAGGAACCATGAAACCCTGTTTTCTCTTGTTGATTATATTCTGGGGCAATAGGTCATTCAATACCTCCCTAAAAAGACCTTTCAGTCTAAAGCCCTTTAATTTTATGTCAAACGGCATAGCATATACGTATTCTATCAAATGAAAATCGCACAAAGGCACTCTTAATTCCAGGGAGTTGGCCATGGACATCCTGTCTGCCATAATTAAAAGATCGTCTGGTAGATAGGTGCGCATATCTAAATAATTCGCCCGGGAAGCAAGATCTTGTCCGAAGCTGTCTGTTAGATAATCAAAATGGATATAGCGGGGCTTATCCTGGAGGCGACTCTTGAATTCACCGCTATATAATTTATTTTTATTCACGGCGTTAAAATAGGAAATCCAGCTGACATATTTCTCTTCGAAGGAAAGCGGGGCCGAAGAAAGATACCTTTTGAGCCTGCCTCCTGAATTGCCGCTTTTTCTTGATTCAGGAATAAAATTGGCTAAACCCTTTAAGCCCCGGCGCAGAAAAAGGGGCAGTTTCTGGAAATTCGCCGCACTCATTGCCCCCTGATAACGCGGATATCCACCGAAAACCTCATCCCCTCCGATTCCCGAAAGGGCAACGGTTACGAACTGTCTGGCCTCTTTGCAGATTAAGAAGTTAAGGATTGCCGAGGAATCGGCAAAGGGCTCATCCATAAAATTCATCACCTGCTGGATGGTTTGCCGGATGTCCGGCTTAATAATAAATTCGCGGTGCTCGCAGTTGAACAGCTTTGCCACCTGCCGGGAATACTCCAACTCATCATAGGAAGAATATTTTTCTTCAAAACCGACGGAAAAGGTCTTGATGGGCTCATTAACCAACTTACTCATCATACCGACTATGCAACTCGAATCCAGACCGCCGCTTAATAATGCTCCAAGCGGGACATCACTGACCATTTCCAATTTAACCGCCTCATTCAAAAGCTGCCTAATCTCAAAGATAGGACCTTTATCGTCCTTAAATCTTTCCACGTTGGGATTAAGTTCCCAGTAACTGCTGATTTCAACCTTTCCGTTCTGGAAGACCAGGATGTGCCCCGGCAGCAGTTTATTTATCCCCTCATAAATAGTCAAAGGCGCCGGGATATATAAAAAGGTAAGATAATAATCGAGTGCGGTAAAATTAATTTGGGAAGATGCCTCCTTGCTTTCCAGTATCGGTTTTATCTCCGAGGCGAAAACAAGTTGTCCGTTATTCAAACTATAATAGAGCGGTTTAATCCCGATGCGGTCGCGGGCTAAAAGTAATCTTTTTGCCTCACCCTCCCACAGGCAGAAGGCAAACATCCCGCGTAGAAATTTAACGCAGTCATCCCCGTACTCCTCATAAAGATGGGCTATCACCTCGGTATCAGACTGGGTATAGAAACTGTGTCCCCTTTGGATTAAATCGCGGCGCAGTTCCTTGAAATTATAAATCTCACCGTTAAAAACGACCCAAACGGTCTTGTCTTCATTATGTATTGGTTGGTCACCGGTATCCAGATCGATTATTTTCAGACGGCGCATACCCATAGCTATTTCACCGTCAGCATAGAAACCATCGGAGTCCGGACCGCGATGCACCATCTGCCTAGTCATTTCCTTGACTAAGTTACTATCCGACTTACCTACTATTCCGCAAATTCCGCACATTTTATTTTAATGTTTACCTTGTCAAAACTACCTTACGTTTATTTCAGCATGTTGTTTTTTAATAAAAAATTATAAATTGCCTGGGCAAACAATTTATGTCCCTCTGGCGTGAAATGCCCATCGCACCAGAAGTATAGGTTATGTAAAGATTCTGCAGAGCAGGAATATGTAAAATCCGACAGGGGATCCAAGTTAAAGGTTCCATTCTTTCTTAAAAATTCTGAAATTTCCTTTCGAACCCTTAATTGATAGTTTGCTTGAAATTTTGTATCAAAGAAATATGATTTCCCCCTTAGGTATCTGTCTTCATTAAGCTGGCCAAGGACCTCTAAGGTGGTAGGCACAAAAACAAAAGCTACTTTTGCCTTATTTTGTTTCGCCAGGATATCCATCTTAAGAATTATTTCCTCGGTTTTATCAAAGGCTAATTTTAATTTCTCAGGGAATGTTTCTTGAAATACCTGAGAAGGGGAATCAAAAAAGGCCGAAGGGCCGCGCTTGCCCAAGCTAATCAGGAATTTGGTATAGGGCATCCTCATATTTCTGTAGAAATAAGAGTGCCTGGTCACAAAATTTTTAAAAGGAAATCTGGGGCTCAAATTCAGTTTCCACCCTTTGAATTCTTGATAGTATACATCCTCTACATCATTGGGAGCAAATGCCAAAATTATCAAATCCGGCTTAAACCTTATTCCGCCTTCTTTAAGATACGCGTATTCTTGACTGGTGCCCCAACCAAAAATTCCGGCATTGATTACTTCATATTTAATTTCATTACTTTTTACATTCAAAAGGCGCTCTAAATATTTGGGAAAGGTTTCTTCGTTTTCTACCCCAGAACCGAAGGTAAACGAGTCTCCTAATACCAAGATCCTGAAAGTGTTTTTCTTTTTTTGCAAAGCCACCTCTCTATCTCTTAAACCCATTGAATTAATTTTTATTCTAATGGAATAACAAGGCTTCCTGTCTATTGCCTGCGAGCTCGGAATCAATACCCACCCCAGTTTTTTATCCGGCCTATAAATATCTGGGAAATATTCATAGCGAAACTGCGGGATAATTCTACAAAACAATTCTCCGAGGACAACAAAAGTCACTAAGCCAATAAAAATCAGCTTAAAGAAATTTTTCAACGGCCCCGATAACATCTTCTGTGCTAATTGCCTCCATGCAGCGGTATCTTCTACAATCCGCTGGCTGACAATCAATACAACCTAAATCTTTATGCAATATCATACTTTTGATGCCGTACGGTCCCCAATTCACATAGGAATCCATAATATGCTTACTTCCAAATATAGCTATCACCGGAACCTCCAGGGCGCAAGCTATATGCATAGGGCCGGTAGAATGGCCAAGGAATAATTTCGCCCTTTTTATAAGAGAAGCTGATTCCGACAGGCTTAAACCCAGGGCTACTATCGGCTTCTGTTCCATAAAACTTACTACCTCCTTTACTAATTTTTCTTCTCCGGGACCACCTAATATGATAACCCTTGCCTTACCGCTACTAATTATATAATCTGCTACCCGGGCGAATCCTCTTTTTTGCCAACGGATATATGCTTCAAAGGAACCCGGATGGATTATGACTATTTTATCCTGGAAATTGATATTATTTTTTGCTAATAATTCTTCAATTATTTTCTCTGACTCCTCTTTTATGCTGACATATAATTTTACAGGGGGCGATTCAATACCCAGCAACTTTAGTAAATCCGAATTTATCTCTACCTCATGCCTGTTTATCTGTTCATACCTTTGGATTGGCTTTAAAGTCAGCAAAAAGCCGTTACCGTGAAAGGCATATCCTAATCTATGGGGAATCTCGCAAAGCAATGCTAAAATCCCGCACCAAAGCGTTGAATATAGAACTACGGTTAAATCAAATCTCTTCTCTCTCAACTCTTTGATTAGCCGTTTGTTAAGAAAAAGACCTAACAATCCCTTGCGTCTTATAGTAAATATTTCATCTATATAAGGGTTATTGATTATTAAATCCACATTCTTTTGATCGACTAAAACCGCTATATAGGCTACAGGGAAGGCCTCGCGCAAAACCTTAAAGGTCGGGGTAGCTAATATCAAATCGCCAATTCTATCCGGCCTAAGAATTAATATATTCTTTATCTTTTCCTTGATAAATTTCTCTTCGGGCTTTATTAAGTTCAATCTTCTTAGCAAACAAAGAATCACCGGGCCGACCATTGAAATAAAAAAATAGATACCCCCCTGAATGCCTCTCTTGAGCTTTCCTAAGGGGCGAAATCTTATTTTTCTAATTAGCCTTCTTAGCACCATTATAAACCATCCTATATATTCTTATGGTAGGCCCCAAATCGCTTTTAGGAATAATTTCTTTTAACAAAACAACCTCACTGGAATGTAAAAGTTTATAAAAATATTCCCTCCCGTTTTTATATAAAATATAAAGAGGGTGGTTCCTGGGGGGCATATTCTTATCCTCATAAAGCTCAGAAAGAAAGCTGGAAATAACCAGATATTCTATCCCTTGCGTCTTCAATTCGGCCAGGCTCTTCCAGTCTTGCTTATAACAACCCTTTAAATAAATATCATTTTGTATCCCCCCGGAAGACAATAGCTTATTTGCAGTCTCGTCAGAAAATTCCTTCTCCAATTTATAAATTCTATAAGTATTGGTGTCGGAATAATAATTCCGTAACAAGTCTTCAAGTCGTTTATCACGATAAACTTTTCTGGCCTTTGGACCATAATCCATAGATGAAAACTCTTCAGAAACTGATACGATGGGTGGCAAATCGCGGTACCTCAAAGCGAATAAAGCAATTTTTGAATTTTCAGGAATATGCTGCTCAATCCACTCTTTGGCAGTAATGCGCGAGTCTTTACTTAAGAAACTACCCTCCGCCTGACAAACCTTAACCAAAATAGAGATTGATAAAAGTAGAGAAAATATCTGGCAGAGAAGCCTGGATTTAGACCAGAGAGAGCTGAAAATCTTATCTAAAAATACCGCCCCCAAGATGGCCATTGCTGGGAATATCGGCAAGATATAATGAAGGCTGGTTTTAGAATACCTGGCCGTTAACAGCAAGAATACAAGGATAAAGGAAAGAAATATCCAGTGCTCCTTCTTCGGTTTAAACAAACAGTAAACCATACCACTCAGGAAGATTACACCTACCGCTGCTTCTTCTTTTATTAAATAAGTAAATACCCACCAGGGAGAATTATGTAAATTACCCAGTTCCCCAAAACGCAACATACCCATGATAAAGGATACTTCTTGGTAAAAAAAACGAGGATTTAAAAAGCAATACGGTGAACCGATAAAGAATCCGACAACTAACATCAAAAGATACAACCATAACTTTTTATTGATAAAATAGCCGACCGGATTTTTATTTTCACTGACAAATAGATGTACCGCAAACAAAGAAGTAACCACCCATAAGGCATTGTATTTTGCTGAAATGGCTAAACCGGCAAAAAGGCCTGCCAATAAATAATTTTTTAATCTCCCTTTTCCAGCCATAATGAAACTGGTGAATAACAATGAAATCGTCACCAGGAAAACCATAAATACATCGGGCTTTGCCCAGTGAGAATAAATCAGGTGAGTGGTGCTTAAGGCCAAGAGGCCTGCGGCAAACAAACCAATCCTTCGGCCATATATGACTTTGGCGATTTGGTAAGTAAATAAAACAGTCAGGCCTCCAGCCAATACTGAAAGTAGCCGTGCTATAAGGTACAGGTTAAAAGGTCTGGTCATATACAGAAAGGCGAAATCTGCCGGCGTCTGGAACGCTCCCAAAAGCCTTCCTATCAAATAGTAAAAAGAATAAAAAGCCGTAAGAAGGGTTGGGAATAAAGCGGGATACTTAAGGTTAATCGGCTGGAGACTTTTGGTTGCAGCAATTGCCATGGCTGCCCGCACTGAAAAAACTTCATCAAAATGCCCGATGGCAAAAGGATAGCCATACCCAACGCCTACTATCCTTAGCACAAATCCCCAAAAAAATATTAAAATTAAAAACAAATTATGTTTTCTCATTTTTCTCATTCTTTGCCAATAGCTCAAACCTTGGTGTAGTCAAAAGAGATAAGGGATACGTATATCTTATGATTTTTTTAACGATAAACCTCATCATATCGCCATAGCGGTTATTTTTTAAGGGATGGGTAAGAAAAGGATAGGTATAATAAAAATAAGGTGGTAGGACTCTGGCTTGAAAACCAAATCTAATCAGGGTCTTCTTTAAACCAAAGGGATTAATGCTTTTTTCAGCCAGCATCCCGGAATGGGGATCAACATAGGGGAAGCCTACTTTGCGTTTAATCTTACCGGTTTCCAGGTATTTGTCGACTGCATTTTTTATCTCCTTTTCGTTCATCCCCCGAGTAACCTTTACCAAAAAATCCAATTTGGCCAGAGAAATCCCCGGGGCGTGACTAAGTATCATCTCTTTGCGCATTACACTAAATGGCTTTTTCATTTTCAACCTCGGGTCAACGGGACCGCATTCCATTATTTTCCAGTATTTATGGAGAAAAAATCTATGCTGGATATTAAAAGAATTATTGCTCTCATAGAGATAAAAGGTCCCTTTATTTTTGAGAATCCTTCTTGCCTCTTTAAAAAAATTCTCCAGATTATTAATGTGGGAAATGCTGTCCGAGGCAACAATGACATCAAAAAAATTATCCGGAAACTCGGTCCTTTCGCAATCCATAACCTTGACTTCCAAATTATCAATGGGAGGCAATTTAGAAAGTATTTTTTTAAAACCAGTTGTTTCTATATCGGAGAAATCGATGGAATAGACTTTTTTTGCCCCCAAGGAACTTAAGATTATAGACATCATCCCAAACCCGCAACCTGCATCCAGAATATTCTTACCCTCTCCATGAATTAGTCTAAAGATTGCTTCTACGGCTTTTGCGTATCTTGAGAATTTAAATCTATCCTGAAAAAAGCTTTCGAAGGCGTAGTAAAACCTTTCGGATATTTCTTTTTCAACCTCTTCTTGGGACAGGCTGAAAATATTATTTAGCTGGCAAACTGGGCTTGAATTATTCATGAATATTTCATCCTTACTGAGAACCAAGATAAAATTTGATTTTAGGTGTACCAATGGAGCCCCACGGGCAAGCCCGTGGTACCTTTTACTGCCCGCCTACGCTAAGCAGCTTCCGCGCTTAGCTTCGGCGGGTTATCCGCTAACATGTTTTGGCGGAATCCGCCGAAGCAAACCTCTCTCTTGTTATTGTCGCATTCATCCACGGCTAAAGCCGTGGTTTTCTGCGAAGGCGGATAAAAGGAATTTACTTATAAAGGTATCAAAGGCAGTCCAAAAAACTTGTAAGAACCGGTAGCGATCAAACATTCTATTTTGTAGGGGTTTGGTATACCGTAACCGCTCCGCTTTTGAAAACCGCCTTCCATTCTACTGGTATATGGTAAATAAACTCAGGTAGATCTTTTCGTTTCTTACCAATTAAGGGTTTGCTTTTTATGCCCAAAGGATAAATAAATCTGCGGTCATAAATTATGTAGGCATCTCTTATATCAGCAAGACCATCCTTTTCAGAAAGATATTTCAGAAAAGAGTCTTTATTGGCTTCCTGCGGAGCATAGTAATCAAAATTTGTCTGGTATTTGAAATAATAATTTATATAAAGCGGCCACCAGGGGTGGGTGAAGAAGGTGTTTTTTCTGGGTTGGGTTTGCAAAAAAGACGCCACTTCCTTAAATGGCGTGGCATCAATTAAGAAAATCTTCCTCAATCTATAAGCACCATACAGAGAAGTGGATGATAAAAAGATGATGGATAGAAACAAGATAGTCTTTTTAAATCCCATAGAATTAATAAATACCCCCCGGTCCCTTCTTGCTGAATGCAACCAGTCCATGGCCGAAAAGGCGATAATCAATATTATAGGCATAGTTACTACCGAGGTGTACCTATACTCCATGTTGCTAACTGAACCAAGTTTATCAGCAACTCCAAAGAGTACCAATATAATTAAAAACGATACCAGCCAAAGCAAGGGAATTAGGATATTCTTAATTTTCTTTTTTATATAGCAATAAATTATGGAGACAAGCGCGGCGGGATAGAAAAAGCCTAAATTGGCCAATCCTGCCTTGGAAAGGCCTAAAAAAGGCAGAAGGTAGAAAAAGAAATTACTATAATCTTTACTGTATTCTCCAAACTTGCCCAACCTAAGCTCGCGGTTAGTCTCTAGAATTTCTTTTAATCTGAGCAAAAAATCACCGTAAGCAAATAAAGTAAATAGGCAGTATGAAGCTAAAATGGTTAAACATCCCAGCAAGATAAAACCATGCCTAATCCTTAAATTCCGTTTAATGCAAAAGTAAATTACTAAAAAGCTCAACATCATGAAGACGCCGGTCTCGCGAATAAAGATACAAAGCCCCATCAGCAGTCCCGCAAGAAAATAAAGTCCGGTCTTCTGATTACTCTGTTGGTTAGTCAAGAAAACATAAACGGCCGATGCTAACAAGAAGGCCAAACCCGCATCGGGAGTTATCTGGATAAGAAAAGAAAGATCGAGCGGGAAAAAAGCTAATAAAAACAGGGAAAAAATAGTCACCCTTTTGTCGCGGAAAATTATATTGGCTAAGCAATATATCATAATCAAATTGCCCAAGGACCAAATCAGCTGCCAGAACAGGCCGGAAAAAACATTTACCCCGAATAAACGATAGTTAATTGCCAAAGGCAACCATACCAGGCCCCGTGCGTAAAAAATCTGGAATACGGGATCGGCAGGCCGGCTCAGAAGATTGGTTATTTTATTAAAGGCTACCTGGCTGTAATGGAGGCTGTCGGGGAAGACTAGGCCGGGATGGAATATCATCCGCAGAAATAACCCGAGCATAATCAAAACAATAAATAACAAATATTCTTTCGTTGAGTCGCTACTTAGTAAAGGGTACCTGCCTTGATTAAACAAGTTAATCCGCCTTTTTCAGAACCAAAATGAAATTTGCCCTTACCGATTTTGATAGGGGAATCTTACCGGTAAGACAATCAACGGTTTCCCATAAAGCTTGTAGAAAGCGGTAGCGATCAAACAATCTGGGTATCGGCACGCTCAGCATTCCCGGCTGAAATGCCTCTAACTGAAAATTATGCGATTCTACCTTCTTCAGCAACTCTTTAAAGGTAAATAAATGAACATGTTCTGCGAAATTCGAGGAATACTCTCCTGAGTCAATATCGGCATTATCTTGCAGAGAGTTTCTCAAAGACTTCCTTATTTTCTTGGGGAAAAAAGTTCCGAGAAAATGATAGTAATCATAACGGTTGGGTGTGGTTAAAAACAGATAGCCATCCTTTTTTAGTATCCGATGAATATCCGATAAGGACTTGCTGCAATCGGTTAGATGCTCTATGACCTCGCTAAAGATAACTATATCGTAGGAAGAATCCTTAAAGGGCAAATAATCCACTTCTGCTTGAACCCACCTAAAACCTTTAAGCTCATCATTAGATGCAGCCTGTTCTAATTGGGAGAGACTGAAGTCTAAGCCGTAACCAAAGAAAATTTTTTCCTTGGCAATAGCCAAGAAATCTGACCCGGAACCACAACCGATATCCAGAACTATCTGCCCTGCCTTCTTTTTAATTTTATTCAAAACCAATTCCCTGAGTTTTTCTTTAAACCGGTAGCGATGAGAACCCGACCAGAAATGTTTATGCTGTGCATCTACTTCCTGCGCGAACTCAACGCGGGCCCGGGATAGCCTTTCATAATATTCTCTGATTCTTTTATCACTCATTTAACCAAACACCCCTTTAGCTGTAGCGCCACCGACTCAGCTACTTTGCGCCAACTAAAATTAACTACCGCCGCCTTCCTCGCATCTTCTCCTGTCCTTTGCCTTAATTTTTCATCTTGAGCCAACTTGAGAATGGCCTCGGCTACCCGAGCAGGATCTTCAGAGTTAACCGAAATCCCCCCACCGTATTTCTCCAGCAACAAACCGTAATTCTCAATATTGGTTGCAATCACCGGCTTTCCGCAAGCCAGATACTCAAATAGCTTGATAGGGCTGCCCTGATTCTTCCTGACTGGTTTAAAGAATACAATACAAACGTCAAAGGCATTAATATATGCGGGGACCTTGTCAAAATCTACTTCGTCCCTTACCAGAAAGCTTTTCTCTATTCCCATCCCCTTAATTAAATTATTTAATTTTGATTTATCAGGGCCATGGCCGGCAATGACAAATTTAATCTCCGGCATGGCCTTTAATACCAGCGGGGCACTTTCTATCAGTAAATCCAGTCCATGCCAGGGCCAAATCCCTCCCAGAAAACCCACATAAAAATAGTTAGGGTCCAGCCCTACGGATTTGCAAGCCCCGCCTTTATCCATCGGCTTAAAAAAATCGGTATCGACTCCATTATTGACAATAATTATTTTGTTTCCGGGATAATTATACTTTTTTATTAACATCCCCCTCAGGTTTTCAGTTACGGTAAAAATCGTGTCGCAAAACCCAAAATTTATTTTTCTAATTAGCTCTATTGCCCCTAAAATAAAACCAGGCATTCCTTGCAATTTGAAATCCTCGGTGTCGCCATTAACAAACATAACGTAAGGAAGCGAAAAAATCTTGGCTACCAGCAGCGGAACAAAACTAAGGAATATTTCGTAAGTAAGAACAATATCCGGCCTAAATTTGTAACAGACTCTGATTAAATAAAAGAGCAGAAGCAAATGATAGGTTAATGGCCGTAAGAGCTTCTTTTGAATAACCGGGACATAATGAATCTTAAAGGGTACCTCTTTGTTAAAGTTTCTAATTCCCGGAGCCACCACCTCAACTTGGTAGCCCAATTTACTGAGGCTGCGACTTATTTCAATAACCTGGCGGACTCCTCCAATATTGCCGCCCATGTCTTCGTAACAGATGCTTAAGATACGCATATCTTCACAATTTTTTTAATCCAACTGGCTTCTTTTATCCAGGCTAAATAAAATATCCTTTTTGACCAACCGATTTTTAACCCCGATTAAAAACAAAACAAATTTTGAGAAAAGACAACCGAGATTACGATTGGTGTAGTATAAAATTCTGGATAACTCACAAAGTACAAATATCCCAGAGCTTATCAGCCAACTATGCCTTTTTCTTAAATTGTGCCAACCGATAAAACCTGCCGCACTTCTAATCTTGGCTAAAGATTTCCGGGAAATATTAAAAAAACCGCCGCCTTCAAACTGCCCCTGGTCGTCAAATAAATAGTGCCTAAACAGCGCTACGCAACTTTTACGGCGGTAACTTCCCGTAAACCTATCCCTGTCCAACCACCAGTTATCAAGGCCATATCTTTCTTTATTCTGCTCGTACAATTCCGTGCCAGGGAAAGGGATTAATATTCCTCCGGGCATAATCTCGCTCACCTCTTTGGCCAATCCTTTCATCAAAGAAATGGTATTCTGCGTCTCTAAATCGGACTCCCAAGGATAGCCCCACATAAAGTTTATAGAACAATCAATACCGGCTTCTTTGGTGTAGTGAATCTTAGTCACCATCTCTTCAGCGGTAACGGATTTATTAATCTTTTTTAAGGATTCACTGTTGGCGCTCTCTACCCCGTAATTTATTGCGGTGCAACCCGCCTCTTTCATCTTGCGCAACAGCTCCCTATCTATCCGGTCAAAGCGGGTAATACAACTAAAGGTAAAATCAAAATCCAATTTTCCTTTTATTTTTTCGCATAGCAAATTAGTCCTTATCTTGTCCGCAGTAAATATATCGTCTAGAAAATAGAAATCACACAATCCATACCTCTGGTGCAAAATAATTATTTCCTCCAACACATTATCCACGCTTCTAACGCGATACCTATCTCCGCAAACCACCCGCGAACAATAATTGCATCTTCCTATACAACCCCGAGAGGTAATGATCCCCCCGTAGCGCCACAACTCAAAATCGCTCTTGGCATAGGCATCGATATCAAACGCCTCCTTTGCGGGAAACGGAAAAACATCTAAGTTGTTTTCTAGGGCGCGATCGGGATTATCGATGAACCGCCCATTTTTATCCAGAAAACTTAATCCGATTATATCTTCAAGCGGACGTTCTCCTCCAAAGAACCTGACCAGTTCCTCTACGGTATGCTCTGCTTCCCCTCTTACTACAATGTCAGCGCCATTGGCTAAAACCTCATGAGGAAATAAGGTAGCATGCGGACCGCCGGCAAAAATTGTAAAGTTAAATTTCTTAAGCTCCTTTATTAAATCGTAAGCAAATCCAGCAAATAAAGTATTTATACTGATTCCAATGAATCTTGGCTTATATTCTAACGCCTTAACCAATATATATTTTATGCCGCCGTGAGAATAAGGAGCCGTAGCATCTATTATTTTAGCCACCCACCCCTTGTTTATTATTGCCGCGAGGTAAGCCAGCCCTAGCGGAACGGTAAAATTTATACGGGGAGAATGGTGCTGAATTAACAATATGTTTTTATTTGTCTTCAAGCTCGTGACCTTGATAAACTAACAGCCGTCAATGTTAAATGGAGCCCCACGGGCCCGCTTCGCCAAAGCTTCAGCGAGGCGAGCAAGCCCGTGCCTGCACGCCGAAGTGCAGCGTTACGGCACGCAGGCGCGGTACCTTTTACTACCCGCCTACGCTAAGCAGCTTTCGCGCTTAGCTTCGGCGGGTTATCCGCTAACATGTTTTGGCGGAATCCGCCGAAGCAAGCTTCTTTTCGCATTTCCGCCAAAGGCGAGACCTCCCCATAAGGCGGGCATCCACGGCTAAAGCCGTGGTTTTCCCTGCCTGCCGGCAGGCAGGTGCGAAGGCGGATAACTTAAAAATCATAAAAATATTAAAATATATTACTGCTAAACTCCAACAGCTCTTTCCTTGAAAACAGTCTTACTGCCATCGCCAGAAAAACATATAAGCATAACCCTAACCCAGAAATCAAAAATATATTGTGCTTCCTAAAAAAGTGCAGAAACAAAAATGTTACACAGCCGACAATAACCATCCTGGATAAGGCGCTTAGAATCTCTAGCCTGTAGAAATATTTGGAGACCGCGTGCCACAACATAGAAAAGATTACTATCTCCGCCACTACAAAACTAATGCTGGCGCCGACATAGCCCAAAGAGGGAATTAGCATAAAATTCAAGAAAATATTAAATAATAAAGCAACCCCCATCCCTACCATAGTATGTCTTTGCCTATTTATAGAAAGCAATAGTCCTGCCAAAAGGCTCCTGACAAAAAATAGTGGTAGCGCCAAAAACAAAAGCCTTAATACAATAATTGATTCTAGGTATCCTTTATGAAAGAATACTACAATAATTTCCTGCGCCAAAGAAAGGACAACTATGGTTATCAATACAGCAACGGCGAGCATAAACTTAAAAGAGGTTTTATATAAAAGTACGGCGGAGGAATGGGCCTCCTTACCATATCTTGATAGAATCGGGAATATCGCTCCCATAAGGCTAATCGGAATAATCGATGATACCATGTACAGTCCAAATCCTATTCCGTATATACCAACCGCCTCGTCTCCCTTCATAACGGATAAGAAAACTACGTTAATCCTGGAAAGCAAAATCATAAATAACAACCCGAACAATATCGGATAACCATTTTTAAACCAATATTTCCATAACGGAAAATTGATGCTAAAAGCTGGGCGGGTATATTTTCTCACCATAAAACCCAACACTATAAATCTTGCCATCCCCCCTAAAATAAAGGCCAAAACAACATCTGTTAATCCGCCTCCCTTAAAAAGGATATACAATCCCAAGAAAACCGTAATTGCCTTTTCTATTACTGCAGAAAGGGCTGGATAGCTTAACTCCTCATTGGCAGTGAAAATATTAGCAAAGGATGTACCGAGTTGTTGAAGAAATAAAAAAAGGCTTAGTATATAAACTGCGTAGGCGGTGTCGGCAGGATACCTCATCAATTTAATTAAAAAACAAATGAGCAATAAAAGAAACGCCGATAAAATAACCTTTAGAAATTGGATACTAGAAAGATAGCTGCTGGCCCGCATCTTATCTTTGGCCACATCCCGAACGCAGATATCATTCAGAAAATCCAAAGAAACAAAGAATATGAACGGGAAGGTAGAGGCAAAAACATACTTACCATAATTTACCGCCCCCAAGACTCTGGCCAGGTAGACCGTAAAGAGGGTGGACAATAAAAGGATTGCGGCCTGCGAAATGAAATTAACAGAAACATTTCTAATTAATTTGTTTGTTGCCTTATTCATCGTACCTCAAAAGACATTAAGCTAATCAGCTCCATTTTTTATCGGTAATTACGATCCTGGGGTAGTCTCTAAATTTACCGCTTCTTAAAATCTGATTCTTGGAAATCCCCTTACCGGTAGTATCATAAAAATATTTATAGAATTCTAAATTCTCAAGCAGGCGTTGCGTTAAAACGTCTGTCCTCCTTTCTGTATTAAGCCACTCCCGGATCAAACCTAAATAACGACTAAATCTGAAACGGTCTTTTTTAAGCTTTTTAAAAAACCCTTTCATTAAAAATGGTCTGTGTAATGACAGGTATAGGGTCGGCCGTGCGCGGTATAAAAATGACCTCATCGATTGAATTATAAAATATTCCCCGCCTTCAATATCAATCTTAATAAAATTTACATTTTCGATAGAGTATTTCTGGATTAAGTCATCCAAGGTAACTCCGGCCACCTCCATATACTCATCAGAATAGTTGGGAAGGATACCCGATTCGGAATTTCCGGCAGAACGCCCCAGATAAAGACGGACTGGTTTTGTCTGGTCGGTCAGAGCCAAATTTAAACATTTTATTTTGGATTGCAGGCCGGCATTTAATTCGACATTGGCCACCAGTTCTTTAAAGGCAACGCTATCCGGCTCAAGGGCATACACTTGGCGAGCCATCTGCGCTTCGTATAACACCGTTGGTCCAATCCAGGCACCGACATCTATACAAGAATGATCTGGATCGAGGAATCTATCAAAGACTTTAAATGTCTCTTCTTCCCACTGATTATTTCGGACGCTCTCCCAGAAATCCAAATAACCTGAGGTCCCTAAGACTTTGAAGGTAAAACGCCCTTTTGGGATAGTAATTGTGCCCATTATCCTCCACAACTAAGGTAAAAAACAAGATTTTAAATATTCCAGATATATCTTCGGCTGAATCTTTGAAATCCCGGACTTGCGGGTCTCAAATGTGTAATAAACTTCCTCTATCACTAGCCTGGAAGGGGCATATTTCAAGAAATCAAATAAAACCTTATACCCTTTTAACCTAAAACATCTTTTTAATCTGGGGGGCAAACATTTTTTCCAGAATCGAGTATTGCACCCGAAAAACCCCCCCAATATGTCGTAACTCAAATAATTCTTTTTCCTTGCCATCAAAGAAAGCTTTCCCAGTAATGTTCCTATATAAGAAATTGCCTTACGGGAAAAACTCCAACCTTGTTCAACCTTTATTCTTGAGGCTATAACCACCCTGTCTCCTAATCTTAAAATATTTACTATTTCTTCTATTTTCCCCGGAGGGTGCTGGCCATCTGCATCCATAACCACGAAATACCTTGTCTTAACCATGGCTGTGGCATCTAAAACGCTGGCGGTTATTCCATGAACCAGTCTGGAAGAACGATCTAGGAATGTTAAGTTCTTATGCTGTAGATTTAAAACGGCCTCTTTTGTGCCGTCTTTGGAGCCATCATCCGCCACTAAGATATGGCAATCCCTATAACGGGAAACAAGATAACCAAGCACATTTGAAATACTCTTTCCCTCATTTAGGGTGGGGAGAATAATGGTTACGTCACCATATGATTTTGTGGACGCGACGTTAGGGGTATCTTTCCGGGCGCATAAAAAGATGGTGAACCTACGCATATCAAAAATATACTCAATATTCAATCCTTGCCTTACAAAAGCCAGACTTATTTTTTCAGGAGAAAAATGATTTACGTGACCACATCTTTTTTTATAATAATCATTTTGCAGAATGTACCCCTGGAAAATTACCTGCAGAAAGAATAGCGGCCGCCAAAAACTAAACGGTACATCAAAGGGCACTGAAATGATAAAATGGCCGCCCCTTTTGAGCAAGCGCTTAGCCTCGATAATAACCTTTTCGTAGTCTTTTAGGTGCTCCAAAACTTCAAATGCCGTAACGATATCAAAAGACTCTGCCGGTAAACCAGTTTCGGCAACATCTGCAACTCTATAATCATACAATCTATTATCCTGCTTGGCGCACCTCAGCATCCCTTCATTAAAATCGACCCCCAAAACCCTTAGCCCATCCTTGTTCCACTCACAGCTACCGCACCCCAAATCGACTATTTCTTTGTCTGTGTCATATTTACTCTTCACTAAAGAATTGGCGATCCTATACCTATTTACATGAAACCATTTTCTTAAAGGATTTCTCGATGCGGTTTGATCCTGATAAAAATTCTTATCTACCTGCGAATACATTGATTCGATATTGCTATTCATGGCTAAACTTCTCTACCTTCAAGTGGAGGATATTGATAAATGTCCGGCAATACCATTACGCAGGCGGCCAAAAACCACAATGGCTCAGAGATCCTGACGATAACAAATATGCTGGTACCGATGCCTACAAACAGCAGCCCAAAGACCCCGCAGAGCAATCCTAAGCTAAGACCCACACTAAAATCGTCTTCGGAACTGTTATATACCCTCCAAATATTTTTTATTAGGCTAAAGATAAGAAAACAAAAGATAACAAAACCTACCATTCCCAATTCTGCCAAGAAGCGGGCATACTGGGAATCCACCAGCCCTACTCCGGTTACGCCAAAGCCAAAGAACGGTTTCTTTTTCAAATGGTCTAGGGCGTATTGATAATTATGCACCCGAGTAGCAGCAGAACCTTCTAGGGTTATGGTTACTCCTCCGGCAGTCTGAAATCGTTCACCGCTGCTAAAGGTATAAAGTATCCGCTGCATTGCCGCCTTGGGCACAATTAACGGGAAAAACAAAATCATTAATACCAATATAAACGTTAACAAGAATTTACCTCGCCGAGTAATAATAATCTGGATCAAATAGGCAATGCTTAGGCCTAAATAAGAACTCCGGGAAAGAGTTACCACAATAGGCATAAGGTTAAAACAGACCAGTCCTCCCAAAAGCACCTTGCTAAAGGAAAATTTAAGGCTTAAAAATAGCCCGGCGGTAACGGCCAGACAAAGCAATAAATATCCTCCGAGGGTATTGGGCTCGCCATGCTCTCCCTCAAAGGGTGTCGTCGGTCTGTCGGCAGTGCCCATTTGGGCGTAGGTAAATATTCCTATGCTGAATGAAGTCAAGAGAAAACAAAATATGAATGTCTTCAGCTGTTTCATATCATTAATATTGTTAACAAAAAGTAAATAGATCATGAAATATTCGCAATATTTTAGAATGTAAAAAAAGCTGGTTTTAGGATTGACATTTCCGGCCATAATACCCAAGGCGGTTGAAAATACGCTGGTGCCTAAATAGGCCATAATAGGTTTATTTAAGGGGGTATGTTTTATGAATCCGGTCTGCCGGGTGAGGGCCATCTTGGCCACCCAGGTGAAGAATACGGTAATTATCAAGAAATCATCGACTCTTACCGTGACTGCCCTCTCGATAGTCCCGGCAATAGGTATTTCCGGAGACCACAACATCGAGAAGATTAGAATCATTAAGCCAAAGTTGGTATTGATTAGGGTGAGTATACCGACGACTAATCCCATAACGGCGGCCAAGACGATAAGCGGCGAGAATTTCTGAATATTTACGGCGATAAATAGGGCAAAGATAATTATCCCCACAAATACAAAGAGAGAGGCAAGGTTTAATTGCCCGGGATGGGTAGAAAATATTTTTTCTAGGGGCAAATATCTTTTCTGCATATAAAATACCTTTAAATTTGAGCTAAGAATAACCCTTGCAGATACGCCAAGAGATCTTTAATTTATGTTTTTGCTGTGGCATATTTACAGCCGGCTAAAAAAAGCCTGGCTCAACCTACCAAGATAAGTAAAAATACGGCCTGGATGGCGTAAGGCCATCATCCAGATTTTACGTAACAGTCTTAGGGGGTGAAGTTTGAAATTAGCAATTAGATAGGACTTAAGACCAACCAAAAAGGCAAAACGCTGCAAATCCTCAATTAGTAAAAAAAGATGCCCAGTCTCCATCTGGGTAAAATTTAATTCCGGGTCTTTGGTGTTGCCAACATGTAAATTGTCCCATCCTGATTTTATTAAACCTTTATTCTTAAGCTCCTCAAACGACCGGCTTCCTGGCATAGGAGCAAATCTGTGAATGTATACCTTATCTGGCTTACTATCCCTAAGAAATTTTTTAGTCAACAACAGATCCTCTTCTCTCTCTCCCGGAAAGCCTACAAGTATATTGGCCTTTAAACTCATACCCACCTTTTGGGTAATTCTGACCGCCCGCAGATTATCATTCAGGTGGGTCGATTTATTCATTTCCTCTAAAATCCTTTGTGAGCCGGATTCAAATCCGTATTCCACCTGTACGCAACCCGCCTGTTTCATAAGCCTTAGAATATCCTCGTCCACCGAATCTGCTCTTATCTGGGTACCCCACACTATGCTTTTATTAATCCCTTCGGCTATCAATCTTTTACATAGCATCTCTGCCCTCTTCCGGTTAGCCAAAAAACAATCCTCGACAAAATATAACCCTTCTATGCGATAATCTGAAATTAAATGCCTTACCTCCTTGACCACATAATCAACGGAATGAAATCTGACTCCTTTTTTAAACACCCCTAGAGTAGCGCAAAAACTACAGCGGTAGGGACATCCCCGCATGGTCAAGATATGAGCCTCTCGCAAATCCAACCCCAAAAATACCCCCCTGCTTTTAAGATAGAAATCCATCCCCAGTAGGTCTCTGGCCGGAAACGGTAAGACATCTAAATCTTCTATCGGCACCCTGTCTTTATTGGTATAGAATTTGTGGCCGTCTCTAAAGGTTATGCCATCGATTTCATTCAGCTTGCTCCCTGCTGCCAAATCTAACATGGTATTTTCCCCCTCACCGCGAACCACCATATCAATGTCAGCGCATTCTTCCAGAGTCTGGGAAGGCAAAACCGAGGCATGGGGCCCGCCCACCACTACTGGTATTCCGGGCAATGCTCCCTTGGAAAGTCTGGCTACCCGATAGGCGTCGTTAATAAGGGTGGTGGTTGCGCCTATGCCGACTAATTGCGGTTGAAAATCCTTCAGCGCTTTGATGGTTAATTCATCAACCTTACGATAATCTCTGCGGTTCATCAGCATAAAGATATCCCTGCAAATAATATTGACCGAATGTCCCTTAGCTCTGAGGCTACCGGCAAGATAGGCCAGGCCTAATTGCGGCATAAAACTAAAATTTTGTTGTGATGCAGTACCGACCAAACTAACTCTCATGGCATTACAAAAGTTTGTAAAGGCCTCGCGGTAAAGAATAGTCCCTTATAAAAAATAATCCCCATAATCACCGAGGGGCTGAAGTTTATTCAATTTATCGGGATTCCGGATTAATTTTTCTACAAACCAATTGAAGTCATTATAAATGCAACTGACCTGGGCGCATTCCTTGGCAGCATCAAAATTTTCAACACGCTCGCACAATTTGGTCTGCATCTGCCGGCAATATTTTTTTGAGAAATTTTGCTCGGTATCCAGCAAATAGGCCTTAGCAAACCCTCTCCAGGTGGGGCAGTTGAAAATTCCGTCCGGGGTTACTACCCAGCGGAAAAACTGGGCGTGACAGATACGGGGCTGTTTCTTTAATTTCTCATTGAGGTTATTAAACAGTGCCAGTAAATTGAAGCTTTCTACTACCCTGAAGGTATCATCTTCCAGTTTCTTGGCCAGTTCTACCTCTTTTCTGATCTGGGTGATATATTTTTTATGGATTTCGGTAAATCGGGAAGGATAGGGCGAGATAAAGGGCTTAACGGAGAAATAACTGAAACCAGCTTCCTTGGCCTTTTTTGCAGCCAGGGGGATCTCTTTTATATTGTCCACTAAATTCCGGTTATTGGCCACCTGGTCGCCAGAAAGCACCAAAAAAGAAAATCCCAACTGGTACTGGGCATACTCGTTGCGCATTTTTTTAATATCCTTCAGAATTTCTTCCAGATTTAAACTCATCTTGGGGGAGTGTATTCTTTGAAAGGTATCATTGCTTCCGGCATCTAAAGACAGCCTAATCCAATCACGCTCGTCTAAAATATTGGCCACCCTTAAAAGCATAGCCACTCGCGAACCATTGGTAGCAATTCCTATTTGCACCTCTTTCGACTTTAAAAACGCGATTATCTTTTTGAAGTCAGAATGCAAGATCGGTTCTCCTCCGCCGATTATTATAACGCTGCGCAATCCCTCCTCTACCCAATGAGAGACCAGCGACTTTATATTCCCAAATTTTAATCTCCTGCCATTGTTAATCATACCCAGGTCAATACAGTGGTCGCAGTAATAATTGCAGGCGGTGGTTAAATCGAGGTTTATGGATACGGGGTGCGCCTTGGGCATAACTGCATTTTTCCCTTTACTCAATTTTATCCGCCAATCGAGATAGACCTTAAACCAGTTGAACAGGCTATGCTGCAGCAACTTTCTGGAGAACTTATGAATCTGATGCGCCCTAATCTTTTTTGATGAATCGTTATGAATAAACATCTTACCCTTAACTCCTACCGGATGAAGATTTCAGCAGTTTCTGCAAAGTCAAACGCGTCACCCGGGCTGTATATCTTTGTTCTGGGGGTCTCAGGCCTAGGTATAAAGGCAAACAAACCTGCCCCTGGCTAAATCTTTTTGCCTGAGGAAAATCTTCCTTTGCATTTAATACCTGTCCTGACCGCGACCGGAAGAATGGTTCTTCGTGACACAGGGTATCATAAACGCCTCCGGCTGCTTCAACGCCATAATCTTTCAACAACATCCTCTTAAATCTATCGCGATTGATTCTCGGATCTAAAATTAAAATGTACTTATAATAACTGCCTCTGGCGTGATGAATGTTAAAGATACTCGCGCCATGCAATCCCTTAAAAAGCTGGTCATACAATGCCGCCATCCTTTGTCTTTCCTTAACGATGTAACCGATATTTTTTATGGCCCAAAGGGCAACTGCAGCATTAAATTCAGACAATTTATAATTAAACCCTTTTATAACATGAAGACCCGTGTTGTTCTTGCCGTAGTTTCGGATGACCTTGATTGTCTCAATAATCTTTCCGCTGGGAGAAGTTACCATCCCGCCCTCTCCGCCAGGAACCGGCTTGGTCATAAACAACGAATAGCCCGCTGCTACACCTACCGAGCCGGCGGGTCTTCCCTTTAGACTACTTCCCAAGGCATGGGCACAATCCTCAATTAAATACGCCCCAGCCCTTTTGCATAAATTATTAAGTTCATAAATCCTGGGCGATATCCAACCGCCTATATGGACCGCGATTACCGCCTTGACCTTCCCCTTATAAATCTTGAGCTTTCTTTTTACATCATCCAAATCCAAGCCCAAGTCATCGACGCTTGAATCTGCAAATACTATTCTCATCCCCGCAGCTAAAATTGCATGGGCAGTTGGAGGAGCGGTCAAGGTAGGACAAATAACCAAACTCTTTTCGGGAATCTCTAAGGCTTGCAATATGGCTACCAATCCTGTCCCTCCGTTAGAAACCGCTACGGCAGGGCAACCGGCATATCTTGCAAATTCCTTTTCCAGGGCCAAGTTTAATGTCCCGACGGTCCAACGGTTGCTCTCCAATACCTCTTTTGTTTTTTTAAGAATAAATTTTTTATCCTGGGGGCGTAAAACGATTTTGAAGTTAGGAACCTTTATTTTCTTGGGTCTATTCATATCCATATGCCTAAAAAATTAGGGGGCATTGCCCCCCCCAAAAATCAATTCTTAAACCTTCTCTAAGAAATAACAGAATCTCTAATCAGGTCGACTCCTTGATCTTGGAAGAATCCTTGCCCTCTTCCTTTTCATCCGCCCGGTAGTATTTGTATTTGTAGTGGTAGTAGTAAGGATAGTAACCCGTATCCAGATAGGTCTCGGGGCTGATATGGTTTAAAACCACGCCCAAAACCTTGCCTCCCACCGATTCCAATTGTATCTTCGCCCGAAGCAAAGCGCTCCTGGCAGTCCGGCCCATCTCATAAACCAATACTACCCCATCCACCTTAGGCGCTAAGATTGCGGCATCGGTAATGGATAGTACCGGCGGGGAATCGATTAAAATAATATCATTACGGATCTTAATATCTTCTAAGATCTGAACCATCTTCCGCGAACTCAATAGCTCGGAAGGATTTGCGGCAATGTGCCCGCTGGTAAGAACGCTCAAATTATCCAGACCCGGGGTTTTAAGGGCATCGTCAAAACCCAGCTTTCCCATCATGATGTCGGTAAGACCCTTTACCGCCTGCTCCAACTTAATTTCTCCGGAAACGATTTCATTCACGCCCACATCTCGCTCCACCCCTAACATCTTGTTGAGCGAGGGGCGACGTAAGTCACAATCTACCATCATCGTTTTAATCCCCATCTGGGATAAACTGATGGCCAGACCTAACAGTATGGTGGATTTTCCTTCCCGCGGACCGGCACTGGTAAAAAGCAAAACCTTTTTTTCTGCGGTAAGTTTTAAATTGGTACGCAGGATCCTAAAGGCCTCTGCCATCTGGGACATCGGCTTAAGATGCACGATCATGCCGACCTTCAAAATATCTTCTTCGTCCTTTGATTTTTTAGAGGCGCTTTTACCCAACCAGGTCTTGGCCTCTTTGACCTCTGACCTAAGCGAAGGTATAACTGCCAATACCGGCAGTTTTAAGGTATTTTCAACATCCTCTATAGTGCCGATTGAGGTATCCAGGCTCTCCGACAAAAATGCCAGCATCAGACTAGTCATAACCCCAATCACGCTACCCACAAGAAGGGCAAACTTTTTATTAGGCCTAATTGGAACCCTGGGTTCTACGGCGGGATTTACTATGAAGGCATTGGCGGTCTGGGAACCCTCGGCTATACGGGCCTCTTCAAATCTTGCCCGAAACATAGAGTATAATTTCTCATGGGTTTCCACATCCCGGTTAAGACGGGCATACTCTAATTCCGAGGCAGGTAACTGCCTCAGCTTTTCCTGCACCTCTTCTATCTGTTCCTTAAGCCTAATGGCATCAGGGTGTTTCTCGGTTGCCTTAGAAAGAAGCGTGGATAAATCGGATTGCAAGGTTGCCAATCTCTGGGCTAAGGCTACTGCTACCCCGGAAACTACCTCTTTTTCCTTAAAGGCCCTTAAGCGCTCTTCTGCCTGGTTCAAACGTTTCCCCACCTGTCCTATCTGTTTTTCGATAAACTCACGGGCCTGCCGAGTCTCTTTGCTATTAGTCTTAAAATTCTCCTCAATATAAACCTTGGCGATATTATTAACTACATCCTTGGCCTTTTGGGGGTCGCTGGATTCGTATTTGACCTTGATGATATCTGCCTCCTCTATCTTCTCGGTAGAAAGGCCGTTTGCGATTTCATTAATTACATTGTCTATCTCCTGCTGCGGCATACTATCGTTAATCAATTTAAGTCTTTTGGCCGCTTCCTTAATGATAGGTCCGCTGATAATAATCTTTTCCTCGGTAGCCAATACATCCCGGACTTGGCCCAAGAATTTATCGGTAAGGGCGCTAATGACCGTGGATTGGTATTGAATCCTTACCATGACCGCGGCCTGATAAACGGGCGTCTGCAGATTATTGTAGACGGCTGTAGCAATGACTATTGAAATAAAGGCGAGAAGGATAATGACCCTTCTTTTTTTAATTACCCGCCAGTAATCCCGGATGTTTAAATCGTATTGTGCCTGCGCCATGGTTATTTACCCGGTATGCCGGTACCCTTCCTTATCGTCCCGATATAACCAGTTGCTGAAGAGGCAGTGGTCATAGGACCGACAAATTGGTTAAGAAAATAAGTCAAATTGGACAGATGCGACCGAGGAATATATATAATCTCTCCTCCGCGAATCAAAATATTCTGCGTATAATCGGTATTTCTAACTGCTGCCAAGAGGTTATAGGCCTTGGCCTGCGGTTTATCCATATTGCCGCTTATGACCACCACATTTTTCGTAATCGCATCCTTGGTATATCCACCTGCCATGGCGATAATCTCTAATAGGGTGGTCTCGCCAGCAGGCCTATATACTCCGGGATGATTTACCTCTCCCAACACAATAACCTTTCTACCTCCGAACTGCTTGATAGAAATAGTCACCCGGGGCTCTTTTAAAACAGTAGACAGTTTATCAGCCAGGTCTTTGCTCAACTGGCTTATCGTTATACCTTTTGCCTCGATATCTCCCAGGAGGGGAAAAGATATTTTTCCGTCTGGGCGCACCACCTGGCTGGTACTTAAATCATCGACCTTTACAAATGGTATATCGAGAATTTTACCGGCATAGGCAGACCCGTAAAGCATAGCCCCAAACTGTTTCACCATCACCGAAACCTGAGGTTCTTTGATATAGGCTTTTAATTTCTCAGTCAAGAGATCGCGAAGCTGCGTCAGGGTCATCCCTTCAGCATCTATATCACCGACCAAAGGATAAGAAATCTTCCCGTCGGGACGGACGATCACATCTTTTAAGAGATCCGACCATTGCCAAACGGAGATTTCTAAGGTATCTCCCTTACCGATTAGATATACCTCTTTTCCTACTTCTGATTTCTTTTCTTTAGGACGGATATACTCCCAGACGGAGATGTCCAAAACATCGTCTTCGCTTAAGAAATATTCCGGGGGACTAGGCAATTCCATATCGGCGGAGACACCTTCAATGCCGCGAGGTTTTCTTAAATCCAGGGCGGGTTCTTTATCCTTACGGGCAAAGGTTAAACCAGTGTCAGGCAAGAAAAATATAATGCCAAAAATAAATATGCCAGTTAATATCTCTTTTGTTTGCTTTGGGTTACGCATAATTCATCTATTTTAATATAGCCAAAGTCGGCCCAAAAGTCAATATATTCGTATTCATTTAAGACAAAACAGGAGGCCTATTCTATTTCTTTAGACTCACTAAATAGCCTTAAAAATACCGGGTTTTCTCTTAGCTCTGCCAAAGCTCCGCTGGTGATTTTATCTTTGCCTTCTATTAAATAAACTTTTTCCACTAAGTCTAACACTGAACCCCGGTGGGAAATAATAATGGTAGCCAGGCCCTTTCTATCTTTAAGCAGGCTATCTAATATCTTTCTTTCGCTTTCTAAATCCAAAGACGACATCGCCTCATCAAGAATTAGTATTTTGGGCCTTTTGATTATCGCCCGGCTGATGGCAATCCTTTGTTTTTGTCCTTGGGAAATTTTACCAGCATCTTCGCCGACTTTTGTCTGATACCCTTCTGGCAAAGACTTGACTAAAATGTCCAGACCAGTTATTTCCGCGGCGTGAATAATCTCTTCGGCAAGGCAATCGGGTTTGCCGTATCTGATATTATTCTCAATAGTATCATTCCACAAGAATGGCTGTTGGAGTGCCACGCCAATCTGATTATAAAGGCAGCTGGAATCCAAATCTTTAATATTCTCTCCGTCAATAAATATGTCTCCGGATAAGGGTTCATATAATCTTAGAATCAGATTTACTATGGTAGTTTTGCCGCATCCGGAAGGACCAACCAAAGCAACTGCCGAGCCGCTGCCAATCTTGAAATTTATTTTATCCAGAACCAAGGCACTCTCTTTATAGCCAAAGGTGCAGTCTGAGAAAAGAATTTCCCCTTTAGGAAAATCAAATCTTCTCGTCCTAGCCCTTGTCCTTGCCGGTTCCTCTTGTAAAATATCATCAATCCTCTGGCAGGAAACCGTTCCCAGATTTATCTGGCGAAAGTACTTAACCACGCTATTCTGCAAGGCCATTAGTTGATTCAGATACATCATTATTGCCAAAAGGCTTCCCAAAGTTACCTCGCCCTTTATCACCCGATAGCCACCGTAGAGCGCAATTACTCCCACGATAAAACGATTGACAAAACTGCCGATAAAATCTCCGGCGATTACCAATTTAAGATTCTTAATCTCCAGCCTGAGATTTTCTATAACCCTATGCAGATAGCGTTTACTCTCGGCTGCCTCTTTTCCCATTGCCTTAACCAGCGGAAGATGAGAAAAGACCTCAATAAATTTGGCGTAGATATTTTCTTTTTTGCGGTTTAACTGCCGAAAGAGCTCTTTTAATCTCCGGTTAAAATAATAAGACGGAAGATACAAAAAGGGAGACAGCAAAATACTTAACCATGCCAGGTTGCGGTCAAGATAGAATATTATAATCACCGTGATGATAATGCGTAAGAAAACCTCGATAGCCTCAGGTAAAAACCAGCTTAAGAATCCGCTGATAAAATCTACATCGTAATTGATGCGGTATAAAAGCTCGCCGGATGTTTTTTGCTGAAAGAAACCCAAAGAAAGCCGGTTTAAGTGTCTTATTATCCTTCTCCTTAAATCAAAACCCAATTTCAAATTCAGCGTATTTTGTAAATAATTCGACGCCGCCTGCAAAATGGCGCCCAGCATAAACAATCCGGCGCCAACCGCCGTTAAAGTCAGAAGAAAAGATAGATTCTTTTCCGGTATCGCCTTATCAATTACCAATTTGGTGATAAACGGGTTTATCATCCCCAAAAGCATAATGATAAGGCTTAAACCCGTCAGGCCGTACACCCTGGCCCAATAAGGCAAAAGTAGACGCAGGAATTTAAAAAATAACTTTGGGTGAGGGTTACCCGATTTTATATTCAGGTTATCCATTTTCTTTTGAGGCGGTAAATAATTTCTTTGGGAGAATAATAAAGTATCCGCAGCCATCGGCTCAAAAATCCGCACCTGATGGAAAACAAAGACAGATAAACCGCCAGAATCGCCTTTCCCCTCCCTAAAAAGGTATCCAGAATAATCAGTTTATCCGCTTTCTTTATTGCCACCACCCGGCCTAAAATATCTTCAGGGGAAACGGGGCTATCTACTTGCGGTACGTTATCGCCCTTAAGATACAATTTCTCCCCTTTTATTTTTACCAAACGATGGCAAACCTTTTTTATATCCGAAGAGCTATAAACCAAACAGTCTCCTAGGCATAAATTCTCTTTAGGATTGACCTCTTTAACTAATAAACTATCCCCCTCCTGTAAAAAGGGACTCATGCTCTCGCCCACCATCTCGTAGCACTTCACCGCATTATTCATCCTAAGCCGTCCCGGTTTTCTTTATGGCCCGCTCTAACTCGGGCCAAAAATTACGCCTTTTGGAAAAATTCATGGTAAAGCAAGGGGTACTTTTAATAAGTTTATGAGCGGTAAAGAAAGCCTGCCTGGTCAATCTATCGGGCAAAAAGTCAAAATAATGGATATAATTTACGGGCAACAGAATGAAATAAAGCGCCTTATGCTTTGGTAAAGAGGAAAAGGACACCTTTTTTGACTTTTTTATGAAAAAAACTGCTTTTATGGGGAAGCCCTTTTTATGGCAAGAGTAACCGAATTTACCTTCCTTGGGCCGAAAGGAAGCAAAGGCCAGGAATTTTCTGCCCTGTTTTCTTACTACAATTTTATCGTCATGCAAAACCAGATATTCTTTTGACAGATTAGTTACCGTGGTCTTACCCGCGCCATCCGCGCCTAAAAATATATAGGCAAAACCATCTTTAACTACCGCTGCGGCATGCAACAGTAAACCGCCGCTGCCTGCCAAAAGGCTGCTAAGGTAAGTACCCCATACCATGGATTTATTCCAAGAAGGATTTAAGGCATAGGATTCTGCCTGCAGGGAATCAAGGCTGATAAACATCGTGTGTCGAACAAGAAAAACCGGATACAAGGAAGGATCTTTAAGGTGTAATCTTCTAAAGGTGCCAGTTAGAAACCCCTGGCTTATAAGTTCTGTTCTTCTTATACACCCCAATAGAGTGTTGTAGTCATAATTGGCTCTTACTGTCTGGCGCGCTAAGAACTTCGGTAGGGGCCTTAGATTCTGTACCGGGGAAGAAACTTTGCGCTTTTTTATGCGATGAAATCTTAAAAAGGGAAATGAAACGATGCGGCTGGGATTAAGATAGAATTTCAGGCCGGCAACCCTTAGCAGTCTTTGCTTCATGCAGGTTAGTGAAAAATGTAAAGCGAAAAGCGTAAAACTAAAGATTCAGAATTTCTTTTTACCTCTAAGAGTTAAAAGGCTTGAACCGAGTATATTAGCAATCTCTTTTGTCTCTTGGAGCAAAGGTTCGATTGTATCTTTATCTATTTTATTTGAATCTTTTAACAATTCTAACCAATATCTGCTTTCATTAGCTGACTTTAGTGAGTAGCTGAAAAAATTGGCAAAGTCTCTTTTTGAAGGACTCGCTTGGGCCTCAACTATGTTCGCACCCACAGAAGTGGCTGATTTTAAAAGTTGTCTTGCGATAATCTGTACTGACATATCTTTAGGTAGTTTATCTATAAATGCAATTATTTCCAAAGAATATTTATAACTCCTAGTTTTCAAATCCGTTTTGAATTTTAAACTTTGGTTTTGCATTTTTCGCTTTACGTTTTACACTTCCATCTTCTCACCTAATGCATATACTTCTTCTAAATCAATACCCTTCCAGCAATAAAGCGATTTATCATTTAAGCCTTGGGGATAATAATAGGGGGAGCAACGGTGACCGATAAAACACAGATATTGATACCGGCAACCTTTACAATCCGGTTTGTCTTTCAGGGTAACCTCCCGGGGCCGACGCAGCTCTTGCAATATCGGCGAATGGCGCCAAATCGCCAGAAAGGTTTGTTTTCTTAAATCTCCGGCTTCCACATCCCAAATTACCTCACAGGGAGTAACCTTACCGTCAGGACGAATACAGCATTTGTTAGTGGCGGCACCGCAGGCCGGGGCTATCACCTTATCTTCTTGGGGCTTAAAATCCTTTAATTGGTCTAATTTATCTTTTAGCTGCAGGTAACTACCGGAAATAAAACCGGGAAACTCCCGATGTAAATTATAAATTTCATTTATCGCCTTCAATTCTTCCTGAGGAGAAATCATAATCTCGTTACTGAAACAAGCCGCGTTGCCGCCGCAAAAAACATGATTAAACCGGATACCCGCAACCCCTAAAAACCTGGCCAAAATCACCATATTCCTGATATCTGGAATATTGTAACGGGTAAGGGTAACGGAAAGCATAATATTGGCAGTGTACCCCCTAAGATATTTAACGCCGCTGAGGCAACCGGTAAACGCCCCTGCTCCGCGCATCCGGTCCATCACCTCTGGCCGGGAACCATCAAAACTTACACAAAAAGACCTGATTTTACTCTCCTGCAGTTTTTTGGCCAAAGGCCTATCGATAAGGCTGGCATTGGTATTCAAAGAAACTATTACTGGATAGCTCTGGATTCTTTTAAGTATTTTAAAGAAATCCCCATGCATTAACGGCTCTCCGCCAAAAATGCCGATATTAAATACCTTGGCCTGACCCAACTGGTCAATCACCTTCAGTAATTCTGGCGTAGTCAAATCGGGTTTATCGCGGCTGGCGCTAACACAACAATGCCGGCAATTAAAATTACACCGCGAAGTTATTCCCAGACATACGCCTATAGGGCTGGATAACATCTTTACCTCTTAAGAAATGCCGGGCAAAATAAGGCATAAAACTAGAATACGCCACTGCTACCACTCAAACACCCCCCTGTTGGCGTGCCGCCATTGGTACAGTTCACTTTAGGGGGAGAATATGTTGCACCAGAGGTACAACTGGGACTCACACCCTCAGTACAACCACCAGTACCTTCCGCCTGCCAGACCGTGCTGCGGCTTAAATCCGCAACTTCCGGCTTTTCGTATTTGAGCTTCTTTTTCATGTCTCCTCCTCCTTTAATGAGCACTTGATACTTGACATTTTTAATGTCAAGTATCAATCTTCTATGAGTCACTTACCTGTTTGTGCGAATTAAATCCCGCCCTTTTGGTTATTCATTTAGCTAAACTGTTTCTCAAGCGTCGCTTAAGATGCCCAATTACACTTCCGTGATGTTTCAATTTATGTTCACGGTTTAAAGCATCGGTTTTATCTAAATAGGCCTCGTAATAAACCAGTTTGAATGGCCCATATTTCTTTGTGGAATAAATGCTTCCGCGATTATGCTCTGCTATTCTTCTTTCTAAATCGTTGGTATTTCCAACATAAATATGTTTATTTCTTTCTCCTTTTATAACGTAAACATAATGCATAAATCTTTTTCATCCCAAAAGGGCGGGGTCAAATTCGACCAAACAACTTAGCAGCGCTTACGCTCGCTAAGTTGTGGTCTCATTTGATATTCTACTCTTTTATTTCGATTCCAGCAATCTCATTTTTTGTAATTCTGCCAGGAATGCCTCAAAATCCTTTTTAAGTTGCGGGACCTTCTCATCGGAAAAATTTTTTTCCAGCTGCTGGCAAATCTTCTCGGTAGTATTTTTGCCATCCAATAACTGCCAGATAAATGCACCTACCCCATTGAGCACCTTGATTGCCCCGTCATCGGGATTAAACAGAAAGGCGCCCTCCTCTTCTTTGCGAAAGACCAAATCCTTTCTTGCCTTAGGCTTTAACATCTTTCACCAATCCTTTCTCCTTTAATTGTCCCAGCAGGGATAATACATCTTTCCTTGCCTGCTTCTTTTCTACCGCGTATTTTCTCACGATCAGATGTATGAGCTCCTGGTTTTCCCGCGGACGGCATAACCAACCCCAGACTTCTGCAGCTAAAGCATTGAGGATATGGGGCTGTCGGGAATCCAGATCAAAAACCACCGTCCCTTCGGGGTAGTCAGCGCAGACTATATTGTTTTTTCTTTTTATTCTGGTCACTTTAAAAATACCAATTAAGGGGTCATTCTGCTTTTTGGGAAAAAATCTTCCCGGTAAGCCTCCTGACAGATATAAAATGGTTCCAGCAAATCTCCGGTTTCATAAAACGCCTCGGCGCGGCACTTGCCTAAACAATAGAATCTGAAAATACACCGGCCGCAGACCCCCTGTAATTTCCAAGGGATTTCTTGCCGTATCTGTTTTAAGATTGGACTGTTCTCCCAGATATCCTTTATCCTATCCTTGCCGGATTTTCCTAAAACTAATTTATCCACATTCTTGCCGATACCGCAGATGGAAATCGTACCGTCGGCAATAATACCTAAAAGGTTTTTAATACTGCAGCAACCCAGGATGCCTTTTTTAAAATCTTCGAACGCAAGTAACGCCGGCGGCAAATCAAAAAACACACTTAGGCCGTTCTGGTTACAATCCGGCCTTAGTTTCTGATATATATCCACCACTTCCCGGACCGATAAAAGCATATCATCTTTCTTGAGGCTATTGGCGCGGCACGTGGGAGAAACGGGATTTATCTTAAGGCTCCCGACACCTAAACTCTTGGTAAAACTAATCATCTCTTTCAACGTACCGGCGTTTCGGCGCCAAAGGCAGGTTATTATCTGAATATTGTTTATCCCTGCCTTTTTAAGGTGTCCTATCCCTTCAATGGTTTTCTTAAAAGAACCCTTTACCTGTCGTAATTCCTCATGTAAAGCCTCGGTAGGGGCATCGAGCGAAACTGCGATATGAAAAACCCCAGCCGCTTTAATCGCCCTCGCCTCTTTTTCTTTAATCAGGGTCCCGTTAGACTCTACGGATATATTTATCTTTCTGGCAGCCAGATAATCCAAAAGCCCAAAAATATCCTGACGTATAAACGGTTCGCCACCAGTAATTTTTACGCTGTTAAGCCCCAAGGGGATGCATTCCTCGAGAGAATTGATAATCTTATCCAAGGGCAAATCAATGCCAAAAATATCCTGGCTACCTGAAAATTCGGGGTCAATCCAGCAATGCCTGCAGGCAAGATTACAGGCAGAAGAGAAATAAAGGTAGATGGTAGAAAGCGGCGGGGCATCCTTTTTAATCATATTTTTCCTGAGCAATGAAACGGTAATATTATAATCTATCGAGCTACTTTGTGTAATGGAATTTTATTTCTTTCTTTTAACCACTCGGAAAGCGTCCAGTTAAATAGACCCATCACCCTCTTGGCGGGCTGGCTTAAAGATAACTTACCATCCTTTTTAGGCATAAAGAGCATTAGCCGCATTAACCGCAGATACCCCTTTATGCCCTTTGCCTCTATGAAATCGAAAAGGAAGAAATTGAAATATTCCCTGACAAATTTTCTAATAAAGGTTTCGACAAAGAAATTATTTTCTCCGATAAATGAATAAACAAGCATTCTTTTTAATATGCCGGGTTTTAGTTCTCTTAAAATTGTATCGTTTAGTGGGCAACCCAAGATCTTCTTGGGTAGAAAGAGGCCATAATAGAGGCTGCTGGTTAGGTTATAGCGGCGCGCTTTATCCACCAGTTTATTCCAATTAATCTCTTTCTTAAAAATATGGATAAAGCGCGCTATATCGCAGATATGAATCAATTGTCTATAGCCGTCACCGTCGGCCAGATGTACACTCAAATAGATAAGCGTATCCTCCAAAGACAAGCTTAAATACGGGATTCCCTCTAAATATTCCTCATGGGCATCTTTCCACATTTCTTCCAACGCCGCATCGCGCTGCCAGTGTCGGCTTAGATTCCAGTGCAAATCTATACAAAAGTTGTCTTTTGCTCTGAAAATATCCTTCTGCCATTGAAAACCTTCCGGCTCTTCATCCTCACCGACCGCGTAACCTATTTTTTTAAATCCTTCCTCAATCTCCAGGCGCGACGATTTCAAAACCAGAACATCCAAATCGCATAAGATGCTTCGACAGTTAATATCGCCGTAGAGTAACTGGGACAGAATTAATCCCTTAACCGGAATCACTTTAAACCCTATATTTGAAAAATCCGCTAGTACCTCTTTGGCAACCCTTAGTTCCAGCTGATTCCTCTCTTGGCTTTGCCTCCATAAACCCTTCAACTTCATTACTATTATTGAGGGGAGTTCAGAAAAACAATCTTTTAGTCCGGTATAGATTAAATTTTCCACCCGATGATAAAGCGATAAAAACAAAAGATAATCCCAATCTATACCATCAAACCGGAGGCCAAAAACTTCTCCGGGAAGATCTTTATCTTTTTGTTCCAAGATAACTCTTTTTAAGATAGGCAGGAATAAATCTTGAGTATTTTTTATTCTGGACCGGCTTAGATTATCCTTCATGCTAGGGGGATTGAAAGGTTTTATGTCCCTTTGCCGGGGTAACTCTTTTATTGACTTTAGGAGCATTATCTTCTTGGAACTTCTCCTGGTGGGGCTCATTTTCCTTCTCAAAAAAGATCAGACACCCTAATCATAGTAGCGTCCTTTTAATTTATAACTCAATTAGTATATCACGTCAGGAAAATTCTTGTCAAAGCATAATTATGGATGTATAATCGCATCAATCAATTGCAATTTACAACAATACCGCAGTCCATCAGATAAGGATAGTATTTACCCTTTTAGGCTATGCGAAAAAACTGGAAAATCTGTAAATTTTTTATCTTTCGTTGCGCTGGCTTTCCCTTTGATTGGATAGAAAAAATCAGATTTAACGATACCTCCCAAAAGATAGATAATCTCCTAGCAAGGGGCAGCGATGAAATAAGTCTTAAGAGGGCGAAAAATGTATTTACTGAGGAGTTATATAAAAAACGTCTCCAGTTACAAGAAATCGCCTCCTCCCCCAAGTTTCTGGAAGCGGTTCTGCATCAAAATCAAAACTCTCTTCAAAATGATGCCTATCAGGCTATCTTGAATTTCGCTCAGCAAAAAATCGATAGGGAAACCAGAAATTATGATGACCGGCGCAAAGAGCTTCTTGCCTACCGGTATCTACAGAGGTTTTGCACTAAAAATGAAACTGTTAGTTTTTTCGGACCTTTTTATATAGGCGAATTTAATCATAGTAAAAAAAATATCCTTTATGAAAGCTCTGTCGGCAACAAAATAAAAAACAGAAAGGTTTATACCTCAACTGGGCTATTGGAAGCGATATTAGAAAAGGTCATTCACGACGATGAAATTTTTAGAATGCTTAAACCTCTTAAGTCTCCAGCGATACATCTAAAGGGAATGGAGGTCATAAACTTAATAACCGGTAAAAAAACTAAATTGGATAAAAACGGCCTTAAAATTTTAAAACTGATTGAACGAGGGATTACCGTTAGAAAAATAGCTCAGCAAATTAAAAAGTATGGTCTAAGTGAAAAAAATGTCTATGAGCAGATTAGATGGCTTATTGAAAAGAAGATAGTGCTCTCTGGACTGGAATACAACGCCAAGATAGATGAACCGGCTGGATATTTAGTCGATAAACTCTCTAAAATCCCAGCGGCAGAAGACAGTGAATGGTATGGTAAGTTGAAAAGATTGCTTCTGTTGAAGAGCAAATTTGAAAAAGAGGATTTTGCCGGTAGGGCAGAAATAATTAATGAATTAAAGGAGATCTTTTCTGCCCTACTCGACCACCCCTCCCTGAAGGATGCAACCACGGAAAAGGGATTTTTTTCTGAAAAATGCGAGTTAAACCTTAAGGAGTTAAAATTAGGTAGGAATCTGCAGGATAATTTACAAAACAGCATTAGCTTCATTCTGAATTTAGCAACCTATAACTGTGGTAAACTAAACCGCTTAAAATCTTCCCTTTTAAATGATTGGCTAAAGAGGAATTTCAAAGGCAAAAATGTCGATATAAAAGAAGCCATTTCAAAAATGGCGCAGCAAAAGAATAATTCACCATTTAAGTGGGAAAATGCCGATATCTCAAAGATGGCTGTTGACAATCTACCCCGCGAATTCTTAGATATTATCGATGAGAATAAAACAGACCGCCTAGTAAAATTTAATCAAGAAGATTTAGAAAGAAGACTGAGGAAGTATTTAGATAATTTGGCGCCTACCGCTGGAGGCTGTTTCGATATCTTCATCTGCGCTCCGGATACAGTTACCATAAACGAGGGAGGCTATAAAACTGTATTTGGGGAATCCCATGTAATGCGTAAGCCACTTTCAATTTATAAATGGTTAATAGAAATTCCTTCTCGGGGAAAACTTTTTGCCAAAGAAATTGAAAGAATACATAAAACCATCAAAAAAAATTATACTTTGGGTGACCCGCTAATCATCGCCCACGACATGTTGGATAAGGGTTACGATTTCTCTTCTTTCTGGGACATAGAGGCCGAAGTCTATTCGGTAAAAAAGAGACAGAAAATTAGCATTTCTGATTTGAAACTAAGGCGGGATAATAATTCTGTAAGTCTGTTAGCGAACAATAATAAACCTATTTTATTGCTATCGCCCCTTCCTTCTTTAGGCTCATTATTCTCCTTGTTAGCCCCTAAGGCCTTTAGTACCAGGTTGGCAAATGCTAAAGCACATTTTCCTCGAGTAGAGATAAATAATTTTATATTTCAAAGAGAACAGTGGATATTTTTTAAAAGCGATCTATTTTTTTCCCGCGACGGATATAACAAACAAGGTATAGAATTATGGTTGGAATTGGAAAGCTGGCGGCGAAAAGAAGGTATACCACGGCAATTCTTTTTAAAGATAGCGTATGCCGCAAAACCGGTATTTATTGATTTCGAGAATTATTTTTCCATTGAAGTATTTAAAAATCTGGCCAAAAGATCCTATGAAAAACTATATATAACCGAAATGCTACCTGGCCCGGAAGACCTTTGGTTTAAAGATGGCGAAGGAAGATATACTTGTGAATTCAGATTAATTGCATATTACAAAGAATAAATATTTTTCAACCACCCAAACTAAGTCCGGCTTGACAAGTATTTAATAATATAATTATAAAATCATTTAAATAAAAATAGACTGGAGTCTAAAAATGCTTAAGGCCTTAAGAAAAAAGGGTGTGGCAAAGAAGATTTTTGTGGTCCTGGCTATCGTGATTGTCCCGGCATTTGTTCTATGGGGCTCGGCCAGCTTGTTACGTTCCCAAAGAAATGCCTATGCGGGTAAGATTTTCGGTAGAAAGGTATCCTTTGATGAATTTCAGGAGAGTTTAAATGCGGTGCGTACCCAGGCCTTGATGCAGTTTGGCGAGAATTTCTATAAGCTCCAACGCTTCCTGAGCCTTGAACAGGAGGCCTGGGATAGGTTAATCCTTTTACACGAGGCCAAGAAAAGGAGAACCAGGATATCCGACCAGGAAGTCATTGAAGAAATCAGTAAGCTACCCTTTTTCCAGAAAAACGGCAAGTTTGACGATAAAATTTATCAGGATGTCCTGGAATACGGACTCAAGACGCCGCCGAGATTCTTCGAAGAACATATGCGCCAGCAATTAAAGTTAAATAAACTGTATCTTGAGATCACCGACAAATTACAAATAAGCGATGAAGACTTACTGGCAGCCTATAAAAAGGAAAATGAAAAGGCAAAGGTAAGCTATTTATTTATACCCGTAGCTAATTTTGAAAAAGAGATTTCGTTAAAAAATAACGAGGCCCAGGATTATTTCCATAGCCACCGCCAGGAATTCAAACAGCCTCCCGCCATCAATATCCAATATGTGGGATTTGAATACCCCAGGGATGCCAAAGAAGAGGATAAACAACAACTGCAAAATAAGGTACGAGATATCTATGCCCAATTACAAAGTGGTGAACCGCTAGAAAAAATCGTTGCAGCTAATAATGCGGTAATAAAAGAGACCGGATTTTTCTCACTGGAAGACGCCCTGCCCTCTGGCGTCCCCTTAGAAATTATCCAGGTAGCCTTGACCCTGGAAGGCCGCAAGTTCAGTAATCCCGCTTTGGCTTCAACTGGTTGTTTTATAGTGCGGATAAAAGACAAAAGGGATTCCTATATCCCCGAATTCCCCGAGGCCAAACCCAAGGTAGAAAAACTAATCATCCAGAAGAAGGCCAGAGAATTAGCCCAGGCAAGGGCCAAACAAATACACGACAAGATAAACCTGAAGGTCAAAAATTTAAACGGCTGGGCAAGCGATCTTGAGTTAAAGACAGGCCAAACCTCTTTATTTAAATTAGGGGAATACTTGCCCAACGTAGGTCCGTCGATAGAATTTCAGAATGTGGCATTTGGCTTAAAAGACAAAAACATAGTTAGCGAAGTGGTTCCTACTCCTCGGGGATTTTACATTTTAAAATTAGACGAGTTCTCGCCTATAGATATGGAGAAATTCAAGAATGATAAAGGAGAATTTAAAAACCGCATTTTGGAAGAGAAACGGAAGGAATTCTTTAATAAATTCTTTGAGGATTTAAAGAAAAAAGCCAGCCTCCTGGATAACGTATCCAGGATGAAGCTCTACGGGCAAGATCAATAGCGACGAAATAAACCAATCCCCATCGCTTATTAAGCCTCTCTCTAATAATCTACGAACCTTTCCCTTTAAGTTTATCCGGCACGACCTACTTGGCAAGTTCCTTTTCATCCACGGGGCGTTTTACAAACAAGGTGGGGTATTTCAATAAATCGAGGACCTTTTCCTCAGGGCTTCTTTTCCCCTGAGGGTCATAGGCGATATTAACGACTGGACGCAAGGGAGAGTTTTTATTGATGTTAATCACCTGACCGATTTCATTAGTGCTCAGCTGCACCCAGCTGCCGATTGGATATATGCCAATCCGGTCGATTAATACCTTTAAGAATTTCTGATCATAGTGTTCCTTACGCTTAAGCATCTCTTTTAATGCATCATAAGGAAGCAAACTATCGCGCTGTGCCCGAGGATGGGTAAGCGCCTCGTAGGAATCTACTATTGCTACAATACGGGCAAATTCAGTAATCTTTTCCCCCTGCAGTCCTTTGGGGTATCCTTTTCCGTCTGCGCCCTCATGGTGTTCCTGGGCAACAAATATCGCGGTCTGGGGAATATCTTTGGCATTACGCAATAACTCCGCACCGAACTGAGGATGGTGCTTAATCTGCGCGTACTCCTCATCGGTCAGCTTACTCGGCCGGTTGGCAATCTTTTCGAATTTTAGCATTCCGATGTCATGCAAAAAGGCAGCCATCCCTAAATCGCTTAATTTTAATCTGGTATAATTTAAACCCAGTCCTAACATAATGGCGAGTATGCTGACATTAACCGAGTGGCTTAAAAGATAATTTTCGGGACTGGCTAGATTGGTAAGATTTATTAATTCGTAATTTCCCAAAGCCAACTGGTCAACGATCTTATCCACTGCCTCTTTGATCTTCCTGCCTTCAATGGGTTCACCCTTACTCCCCTTTTCCAGGATATCCTGTGCAAGATTTACGGCTTCGTGATAAAGTGTCTCCGTTACGACCCTGGATTCAACCTTTACCCCGCCTTTCATAATCTGCGCAGGTTCAATCGTAGAAGAATTCGCCGGTTTTTTATCGGGGGGGATAATTTCTTCTTTAATTTCCTGATAAGAAGGAAATCTGATACCCTTTTCTTGTTCGGCGGAAGGAGGCGATGCCTTTATAGGTTCGGGGGCTTTCTCCGGCGGACTATCCTCTTCTTTTTTGGGCTCGTTTTCCTTCTTAAAGAAGTCTGCTATTCTAACCATAAATCATATCCTTCTTGTTGGTTATACTGGTCTAGTATAACATGTTTGAAAAAAAATTGTCAAAGCTTAATTTTGCCTCAGGGAACAAAAAAGCCAACTTTCAAGATAATACCTTCATAATGAAAGTTGACTTTTGATAACTTATTTCTAAAAAGATTTAGACCTTTTTCTTCAAATCGAGAAGCTTGGTAAGGTGTCCCTTTTCTTCTCCGATAATCTTTTCCACTATTCCTTGATCATCGGCAGGAACAAATTTTCGAAGCTCGCTAAAGAATATTATCGAGTCCTTTTCAAAGCCAATCGCCAGATCAATCGCCTCTTTGTCCGAGACGGCCTTACGGGCTATCTGCTTCATCGCATCGCTTTGGGTGAATACATTCTCCCCGGCAATTGCCTCTAAATACCTCTCATATTCACCCGGGTATGACTCCACCGGTTCATAATCACCCGTCTTCTCTAAAAGCGACCTAAAGGTATGTTCGTGCCTAACCTCTTCCTTGGCCAGAAAGTCGAATAGTTCTTGCACCGGGAAACACTTGCTTTTGTTTTTTACCTCGGTGTAAAAGGCCATACCGTTCTTCTCTATCTGCACCGCAATCTTTAGAACTTCGCTGGCTTTAAAAATATTCATTTATTCTACCTTTATTGCCTCAACCGGGCACTGACTGGCGACCTCTTTTAAATCATGGATGTCGCAGGACTGTGCCTTAACATAAGCCAGGCCATCGTCTTTTAATTCAAAAACCTCCGGGCAGGCCTGTTCGCATAATCCGCAACCGATACAGGTCGATTCATCAACAATAACTTTTGCCATTAATTTATCTCCTTTAAATGAGCACATAAGTTACGGAACGCCAGTGACGTAACTTATAAGTGCGAATTTATCCCGCCCTTTTGGTTGAATCATTATTAAATTTGCCAAAAGGGCGGGATGAGTTCAGCCAATAAACTTATGTCGCTTCCGCTCCCTGCCTGCCGGCAGGCAGGCGTAAGTTTGGGCTTCACTTATTTGCTCTCCAACAGATTCTCAAACATTTCTTCGTGGGTAACCTCTTCGGACAGGATATGGGTTACCAACTGATAGGTGTTATGATCCTTGCCTAAAGTCTTCTTGGCAATCTTGTTGTAGACCTCAATCGCCCCGCCCTCGGCATCCATGACCAATTTGATGATTTTATCATAATCATCGGTCTTTTTGGCAACTCCCGGATAAGGTGCATTCGCATTCTTCTCCAGCTCCATCGGGTGACCAGTGGGCATTCCGCCTAATTTAATGATTAAATCCGCGAGTTCCCCGGCATGCTCTAATTCATCCTTGGCAATCTTGCCTAAGAATTCCGACATATCCTCATAACCAGGGCCGGAAACTGCTTGGGCCATATACCAATAGGCGTAAAATGCCAACCACTCATCTCCGTATGCGCGGTTTAAATCGGCAATCAGCTCTTTCTTATCCACTTCCACTATTTCCCTTAACTTCTTTCCCATAACACACCCCTTTCTTTATTTATTGATTCTTCGCCTTAACTTTTATTTTTAACCCCACTTCCCCTTGCCAATGTGCGTTTGAATCTCGGCCTTTATATACTGCCTGGTTAAAACATTTTCCTGTTTGGCCTTGGTAAAGATGATTACACAGGCCGGGTCTAAATTATCATTTATCCCTGCTTCGGCCACTTCCAAAACCTTATCCAGCAAGGTTGCCAATTTCATATGCAGGTCATTGGTCAACCTCGAGCGGTCAATTAAACTAACCTTATCCTCGGCAACCTTCTCAATCTTATCCTTTGGCGCACCACAGCGCGGGCATTTATCCGGGATTGTCTCTGTGTCTATTATTAGATTACATACCGTGCATCTAATCTTGGCCATCTTCACGCCCCTCCTTTAAATGAGCCCACAACTTAAGCCTGCCTGCCGGCAGGCAGGGAATATAATGAACATAAGTTGTTTTGGGCGAATTTAACCCCGCCCTTTTGGTTTAGGTTATTTTTTATTGCCCAAAAGGGCGGGGTAAGTTCGGACTTATAAGTTACGTCGCTAATATCTAGTAATGACGACGTAACTTATGTCCTTATTTACCTTTAATTCTATTTAAAATGTCCAAAGCGAACTTTTCGCAGGACTTGATATCCTCTTCGCTGGGGACATATTTTACCTCCAGGCCAGGTTCAAAAACCTCGCACCCTGCTTCTTTTAAAACCTCATTTATGGAAGTAACCGCCCCCCTTGCCCAACCGTAGGAACCAAAGGCTGCGGCCACCCGCCCCTTAGGTTTCAGGCCTTTAAGAAAATCCAGGAAACCTGCCATATTAGGCAGTATGCCATTATCGTGGGTAGAGGAACCGATTAATATCGCCTTGGCATCCAGCATCTCAGCCAATATATCGCTTCTGTCGGTTACCGGCACGCTGAAAATCCTCGCCTCATAACCTTCATCGATTATTTTCTGGGTAATTGCCCGGGCCATTTTCTCGGTAGAGCCCCACATACTTTCATAGGCTATGACCACCTTGTCCTTGGTGGTACCTTTAGTCCACTTAAGATAGGACTCAATTATTCTCTCCGGATTTTTCCTCCAGATTACCCCGTGGGAAGGGGCGATCATATTAATCTTTATTTTCATGGCCATTATTTCTTCTATCTTTTTTAAGATGACGGAGCTTAACGGCCAGAGGATATTGGCAAAATATTTGCCTGCCTCTTCAATAATTAAATGATTATCCACCTCGTCGTCAAAACGCGAGCTGGTGGCCAGATGCTGACCAAAGGCATCATTGGGTAACAATAAGGCGTCCTCCTCAATATAGGAAAACATGCTATCCGGCCAATGGATCATCGGCGCCTCGATAAATCGCAAGGTCTTTTTCCCTAATTTTATCGTGTCATTGGTTTTTACTACCTGAAAATCCCAGTTCTTATACCAATGCCTCAACAACCCTTCCTTGGCCTTGCCTGAACAGATGACCTTGGCCTGGGGATTAATTTCCATCATTATGGGAACGGAACCGGCGTGGTCGGTTTCGATGTGGTTTACAATCATGTAATCTATTTTTTGGGGATCTACAATCTCTTTTATCCTATCCAGCCATTCCTGATAAAAAGGTCCATAAACCCCGTCGACCAATGCTATCTTATCGTCAACTATAAGATAGGAATTATAGGTAGTGCCTCTGCGGGTTTCATAGGTATAGCCGTGGAAATGGCGGATATCCCAATCTACCGCACCCACCCAATAAACTCCCTTGGCGATTTCTACTTTGCTCATAGCCATTACCCTCGTTTCTAGCTTTATACCTTCTCGAAACTATCCTTACCTACTCCACAGTCCGGGCAAACCCAGTTGTCGGGCAACTTCTCAAAGGGCGTCCCGGGGGCAATCACTTGAGTGGAATCGCCTACCGCGGGGTCATAGATATACCCACAAACTGTACAACGATACTTATCCATAATTTACCTTTTTCTAATTAGGCCTTTAAGCCGTATTTCTCAATATTGCGATTGGCGATTTCCTGAACTAATTTTAATTGGTCGGGAGAATTCAGAAGATGTTTGAAGCGGCCCTGAATCTTTAAATATTCCTCAACGGGAACTACCTTGGCAATTTTTCTAACTGCGGTTAATTTTCCGTTTTCGTATTCGAATATAGGATAAAGACCGGTATCAATGGCGAGCTTGGACACGGGAACGGTCTCGTGCGGCTCATGGCGCCAACCTAAGGGACAAGGCACATGGATTTGCAGATATTTTGGGCCTTTGATGGAAAGGGCCTTTTTAACTTTCTTCTGAATATCTAAAGGATAGGCAACCGAGGCAGTAGCCACATAAGGAATGCCGTGGGCTAGGGCAATTTCCGGCACTGGTTTTTTGAAACGGAAATTGCCGAACGATGCCGCTCCCGGCGGAGAGGTGGTAGTGTTGCTACCGAAAGGCGTGAGGCCGCTTCTTTGAATCCCGGTATTCATATAGGCTTCATTATCATAACAGACACTTAAAATATCATGGCCGCGCTCCCACATCCCGGATAATGCCTGTAGGCCGATGTCCGCGGTCCCACCATCGCCGGCCTGAGAAATAACATTAATACCCTCTTTAATGCCTAAATATTTCAGCGCCGATTCCACGCCTGAGGCAACCGCTGCGGCATTCTCAAATAGCGAATGTATAAAAGGCACCTCCCAGGCGCTCTCCGGATATTTGGTACTAAAAACTTCGAGGCAGCCGGTATTATTGCAGACGATGGTCTCCGGACCGGCAGCATCAATCACCAAACGTGCAGCGATCGCTTGTCCGCAACCAGCGCAGGCGGTATGTCCAGGCGTAAATAAAGTTCTAGGCATAATTTATTGTTTCAATAATGCTTCGTTTATTTCAATAAATTCACAGGACGTCTGTTTGCCGGATAATTTGTTGACCACCTCTTTAATGGTAGAAATCTTGATATCCCGCCCACCTAAACCAACTACAAAACCGTTGACCTTAGGCGATTTTTCTTTGCCTTGGAATATTGCCGCCAAATCGGTATACAACGGCCCAAAACCTCCCAAGGAAATTGATTTATCTATTACTGCAACCTCAGAAGCATTTTTCAAGACATCCAAAATTGCTTGGGCGGGGAAGGGACGATAGGTAGTGACCTTTAAAACCCCAACCTTCTTGCCCTCTTTTCTTAATTCATCCGCCGCCTCTTTGATGGTTCCGATTACTGAGCCCATGGCCACAATTACCTGTTCGGCATCCTCCAGTTTGTATCCTTGTATTAGTCCACCAGTATCTCTACCGAAAATCTTTTTGAAATCTGCTGCCACCTCGGGAATTAACTTTAAGGCATTATTCTGGCTTCTCTGAATGGATACTCGGGTTTCCATATAATACGCCGGCTCAGCCAGAAAACCCAAGGTGAGGGGATTTTTAGTATCCAGTTTATATAAAGGTTTATACGGCGGAAGAAACTTATCTACCAGGGATTGCTCAGGGATATCGACCACTTCCAGGCCGTGGGTTAAAATATAGCCATCCATATTTACCATTACGGGAAGCATAATCTGATGGTCCTCGGAAACCCGATAGGCCATAAGGTGTAAGTCCGCAGCCTCCTGCACATCCTCGGCAAACCAGAGAATCCAGCCGCTGTCCCTGATGGTCATTACATCCTGCTGGTCATTCCAGATATTTATCGGAGCGGATACGGCGCGGTTGGCGCAGGTTAAAACCAAGGGCATGCGCATACCGGCGATATTAAAGATTACCTCGGCCATTAAGAGTAAACCTTGTGAACTGCTAGCGGTAAAACTTCTTACGCCGGTGGCAACAGCCCCCAGAACTACCGAGGCGGCAGAATGTTCACTCTCTACATTTACAAACTGGGACTTGAGCTTGCCCTCCGAAACCATGGTTGCCAGTTCTTCGACGATATGGGTCTGGGGAGTAATGGGATAGGCAGAGATTACCCCTGGCCTACACAATGCCACTACCTCCGCGACTGCTCTTGACCCCTCTAAGAAATCCTTCATTTCTCCGGACCTTCCCCTACCATTTCAATATCTTGCTTGGGACAGATTAAAGCGCAAATACCGCAGCCTTTACAGAATTCCAAATCGCTCTTAAAGGTATTCTTACCCTCTCCGCTGATGCAACCCTCGGGGCACATAATCAAACACATCTTACAGTCAATGCAATTTTTCTGCAAGAATTTGGGTTTTTTACCCATGCGCCACGAACCAGTTTTATTGTCGCGGCTTGCCCCTGGCTTACTGATCTTTGGTCCCAATACCATATTATTTCCTTAAATTCTTTATAAACTCAAAGCCCCTTTTGGCGGCCTCGAGGTTTCCTTGGGCGATCTTGCCGGAAAAACGCTTATTTATCGCCTGGCTTAATTCTTCCAGACCGAATTCGCCGGTAGCCGCGGCAAAAGCGCCGATTAATACCGTATTGCCTATCGGCCTACCGATGGTCTCTATGGCAATATTATTTGCCGGCAAGGCAAATATCTTTTGTCTGCCCTGTGGTTTGGGTATTTCTATATCTTCCCTTTCGTTAATGATGGCGATACCGTCATCTTTAAAACCGGCGAAACAGTTAAATCCGCGCATTAAGGTAGCATCGGCAATGATTAAATAATCGGGATTGTATACCTGGCTTCTTAAACGGATGGGATTATTATCGATGCGCACAAAGGCATTCATGGGTGCACCCATGCGGGCAGCCCCAAAGCTGGGGAAGGCGTATGCGTATTTACCCTTTAAGAATAGCGCCTGGCCTAAAATAGCGGCGGTGGTAATTGCGCCCTGACCGGCGCGGGCATGAATTCTAACCTCTTTCATTCAACCTCCCGAGATGAAACGAAGAGTATTATAGTAAAATTGTAAAATTAAATCAAGTTAATTTTCCGGAATGTTATAATTCTAACCGAGCAAATCCTTCTTTAGCTTTTGAGATAATTTGGCGGTCAGGCTGCTTAAACCCGGACTCAAGATTACCGGAAAGCGGCTGGCATTGGTTAATTTCTTATATTTTTCCGGAAGGCGCAACAGATTTTCCTTGCATCTTTCGCGGATTTCTCCTAGGGGAGGCAGGTTATAAATCAACCGGCCGTTATCCATTACCTTCATAAGCAGGGGCTGACCCTTAATTCTTTCATCCTCCAAGCCTAAGATATCCTTTATATACATCCCCCGGCTGTCAAAACAGCGGTAGACCTGCTTTCTTCCCGGAAAGGTCACCTTATCGTGGCTTAATTTCATCGTAGGCAAATACCTCCCCGACCTGTCAGTCACCTCGCTTATCTTGTAAATCACATCCGAAAACGGCGCATCATTGGAGGTACCCATATTGGTGCCTACGCCGAAATTATCCACCTGCGCCTTGGAATTTACCAATCTCTGGATTTTATATTCATCCAGATTACCGCTGGCAAAAATCTTTACGTAGTTTAACCCGGCTTGGTCTAAAAGCCTTCTGGCCTGGCGAGACAATTTTAAAATATCCCCGCTATCCAAACGTACCGAAACCAATCTATGGCCCTTGGCCTGCAATTCCTTGGCAACGGCAATGGCATTCTTAATTCCTTTAATGGTGTCATAGGTATCCACTAAAAGAACGGAACTATCCGGGAAGGTTTGGGTAAAGGCGCGAAAGGCGCTCAGTTCATCACCAAACGACATCACAAAGGAATGGGCCATGGTTCCCACGGCTGCCATATTATATTTTTTTGCTGCTAAGACATTAGAGGTACCTTTCACTCCCGCGATATAGCTGCTGCGCGCCACCTTTATCGCCGCATCGGTCCCCTGCGCCCTGCGCAGAGAAAAATCATAGATTGCCTTCTCCTTTGCGGCCCAGACGACGCGAGAGGCCTTGGTCGAAATGGTAGTTTGCAGATTAATGGTATTTAACAAAAAACTCTCTAAAAGCTGGGCCTCGATAATCGGCGCCTCTACCCGGACTATCGGCTCGCCCGGAAAGAATATCGTTCCCTCGGGAATAAACCAAAGATTGCCGGTAAATTTTATCCGGCTTAAGAATTGCAGGAAGCTCTCGGAAAATATCCTTCTATCCCGCAAATATGCAATTGACTCATTGTCAAAATGAAAATCGCGGATAAAGCTTACAATATCTTCCAGGCCGGCAGCTACCAGATAGGAGCGGTTATGGGGTATCCTGCGGATAAAAAGATCGAAAACCGCCCGCGCCCCAGACTGATGCTCAAAATAGCTGGCCGCCATGGTAAGCTCATAAAAATCGATTAAAAGCGAAAGGTTATTTTCCATGGGATTAATTGAAGGGATTACTCCGACGCCAGAAAGCCCACGATTCATCGTGGGGATGAATGGCTTTCTGGGTCGGAGTTCCGACCTCCGAAGGAGCGTCGGAACTTAAGAAAGAAAAAAAGCCCCCGACTTCAGTCGGAGGAGCTTCACTTTCCCAGCAGGATCTTCTGGTAGTCTTCGGGAAGAAGATTATCGTGGAATTTAATTATTCCGTCTCCCCCCACAATCACGAAGGTGGGGACTCCGATTATCTTATACGACTCCGCCACCTTGCCGTCTTTATCCAATAATGAACTGAAAGGGATGCCGCTGCTTTTCAAAAAGCTTGCCACCTGAGCCTGGCTCTCGTCGACATTAACCAAGATGAGCTCGGCACCTGCATTTTTGATATTTTCTGCCTCGGCCTTAAGATGGTTGATTTGCCTGCGACAATGGGGACACCAGGTGGTCCAGAAGAAAAATATTACGGGCCTTTTGCCGATGAATCCAGAAGTATCAACCTTATTGCCGTCTGAATCCTCAAGCGAAAAAGCAATGGCCTTTTGCCCGACGAGTTCAGTACCGGATTGCAACTGGCCCATGGCCCAAGATATACTAAACAGCGAAAACATCGCTAACCCGATCAAGGCAACCTTTAGGATATTTTTTGTCACATCGACCTCCCGCCATTAATTAGGAAATATTCCCCAGCCGCAATTAATATTATTCCCCCGAATTTCTTTATGCGATTCAACCAAACCGGGGATCTGGAAAGATTTAACAAAAATCCCCCGACGGTGGCGGTTAAGATTAAAACCATTCCCACCCCGTAGGCAAAGGTAAATAACAGGGTTACCCCGTGGATAATATTCTGCTTGGTTCCTACATATATCAAGACCGCTCCCAAGGCAGGTGCGGCACAGGGGCCTACCACCAAACCCGAGACCAGGCCAAATAAAAATACCGACCAAAGATTACCGATTTTTATTCTATTCTGGACAAATATTCCAAAGGTGGGCAGCCTAAAGATATCGAAGAATGACAGCCCCAACAGAATAAAAATATTGCCCACTATAATCTGGGTTATGGGATGAACACTGATTCTCCCGAATAGCCTTCCCGTTAAGGCGGCTACCAAACCCAGGGCAGAATAGGTAACGGCAATGCCTAAAACATAGACCACGCTTAAAATAAAACCGCGGAGTTTTGAACCTTGCCCCTTTGCCCCGATATAACCTAAGGTAATAGGAATGAGAGGAAATACGCAAGGAGAAAAACTCACCAAAACTCCAGCGCTAAACACCACGGGATAATCGATAAAATTACCGGACAGAGTCATTCAACCACTCCAGATATTTTTTCTCACCTTCAATAATAGGAAGGGCTATGATTTCGGGAACTTCATAACTGTGCAGCCGCTTTACCGCTTGAACGATTCTTTTAAATGCCGACCGTTTACTCTTTACTATCAGCAAAGCCTCCTCGGCTCGATCAACCTTCCCCCGCCACCAGAATAAGGAATTGACTTTATCGACGATGTTGACGCAGGCGGCCAGTCTTTGATTAATCAGGCCGCCGGCAATCTTTTTTGCCTCTTTTTTATCGGCTGCAGTTATCAGGACCACTATGTTCTTCATTTGTGGGTCGACAGGTATCTAAAAACGCTTAAAACCGCCTTGGCGCCTTCTCCAGCGGCAATGATAATTTGTTTTTCTAAACAATCGGTAACATCACCTGCCGCAAATATTCCGGGGACATTGGTTTTATTCTCGGCATCGATCTTTATCTCCCCGAATTTATTTTTCTCAATAAAATCAATAAAATCCACTCCCGGCATTGAACCGATTTCTACGAATACCCCCTGAACATCCAAGGTAGTTTCTTTGTCGTTTTGCCGGATCCTTATTGCCTTGACAAATTTATCCCCCAGAATCTCCGAAGTTTTTGTAGAGTTGTAAATCGTAACCTTATCGGAAGTTTCCACCCTCTCTCGCATAATGGCATCTCCGCCCAATTTTTCATTTATGTTGATAAGATAAATCTTCTGGGCGATTTTTATCAGCTGCAGCGTGGCGTCTAAGGCAGAATTACCCCCGCCGATAACTGCCACGGCCTTATTGGGGAATAACGGCGCATCGCAGGTGGCGCAATAACTTACCCCCTTATTTTTAAATTCTTTTTCTCCGGGGACATTTAGAAGGCGAGGTTTCTTGCCAGAAGCTATAATAACAACCTTGGTTTCGTACTTGCCTTTATTGGTGGTTATAGCAAAAAAGCCGTCGTTTCTTTCTAAGCGCGTAACCGACTCGGGATGTTTTAATTGTACCTTAAACTGACGCATATGCTCTTCGAATTTTTCCGTAAGTTGCGGGCCGCTTATAAACTGATAGCCAGTATAATTCTCTATATCTCCGGAAAGGGCGGTCTGCCCTCCTATGTCCTGACTGATAATTAAGAAATTGATTTGTTTGCGGGCGGCATAAACTGCAGCGGTAATTCCAGCCGGCCCAGCTCCGATAATTATCAATTCATACATGGCTTACAATAATTGATCCAGCCGTTCCTGATCAAAACCTACAATGACCTTATCGTCGACTACGATCACCGGAACCCCCATCTGTCCGGAAACCTGCGTCATCTCCTGTAATTTTGCTTGATCGGAAGAAACATCGTAGTTCTCAAAAGGAATGCCCTTTTGCTGAAGGTAAGACTTTGCCCGGATACAATAGGGGCAGATGGGGGTGGAATAAACTTTTACCGTAGGCATTTTGCGCTCCTTCCTCTATTTCTGCAGCAGTTTATTCAAATGTAATGCCATTTCCTCTTTTTCCGGAAAATGCTCGTGATGAAAAACTGCCTTCCCGTTCTTAAAATAAATAATGGTGGGAACTGATTTTATCTCAAATTTCTTCCAAATTTTATTTTTATTTACATTCAAAGAGAAAAAATTAACCTTGCCCTTAAAATTCACTGCTATCTCTTTTAACCGTTCATTCATCGTCTTGCAGATGATACATTCCGGGCTGTTAAAATCCACCAATGTCGGTAAAACGGACTTTAAAACCTTCTCGGCAAACTGATTGTCATCTACATCCTGTAAAATACTCATAACTTAAGTCCCTTTTAGTAGTTTGGCAAATCTTTTAGCCAGCCGCTGGCACTGTTTGTCTACCCGACTATCTGGTTTACCAATGGATACCGGCCCGTAATGATCTCCCTGGGGATCACCTTGGATAATCATACCATGGATGAGCATGGCGTTCAAGATGTCCAAAATGGTAGTCTCGTTGCCGCCGGCGATGTTGGCGCTTGAGGAAAATGCCGCGCCCAATTTACCGTCGAGCTTACCGTGGAATTTGACGGTTTTATCCAATAATTCCTTGATTTGAAAAGCCATGGAACCGTAATAAGTCGGGGAGCCGATAATTACCCCATCTGCTGCAAGCAAATCCTCCGGTTTGGTCTGAGCTACGTCTTTTAGCTCTACCTCTATTCCCTCATTTTCTAAGCCTGCGGAAATTTTTTCTGCCATCTCCTTGGTGTTACCCGATCGAGAATAATAAATAACCAGCGCCTTTACCATATTTACCCCCCTTGGTTTAGACCGCTATATCTTTTTTGCCAACCCGGGCAAAATCTCTCCCGCCTTGCCCATTAACCGGTAGTCGGAAATAAGACTTAAATTAGACGGCTCGCTATTAATCTCCAGAATCTTTATCCCCCGCTCTTTGGCATAAATGGGTAAGGTTGCCGCCGGATAAACCGAGCCCGAAGTGCCGATCATGAGCAGTAAGGAACAATTTTCAATCTCCTGGTAGGCATTTTCCAGAACCCCCGGCGGGAGTAATTCTCCGAATAAAACCACGTCAATCCTAAACCTTCCTTTACAAGCACAACGGGGAAATAATCTACCCAAAGTTTTAAGAATTCTTAATCTGCTATCGGAGGACCTTTTCAATTGTTTAATAACCTTGACCACCTCATCCTTATTAAGATACTTAATCTTGCCGCAATTATTACATCGTAAACGAAAGGCATTCCCGTGCAGTTCCCAGACCTTTTTTGAACCGGCATCCTGATGAAGATTGTCGATATTCTGAGTAATCACACAGCTTAGGATTTTTCTTTTTTCCAGCTCCATCAAGGCCAGATGGGCTGGATTGGGTCTGGCCTTAAATAAAGTGGTGTAGAGATCACCCAGAAAATCCACTATTCTTTGCGGCCGTTCCTTCAAGACCGACAATAACCCTTCGGGAGAGGCGAATAAATTGGGGTCATATCTTGCCCATAAACCGTTTTCCCCTCTGAAGGTGGGGATGCCGCTTTCTTCGGATATTCCGGCTCCGGTTAGCGCCACCACCTTACCTTTTTTAAATTCCGGGAAGATTGATTCTTCGATAAAGTTATTTTCTGATAAGGGCTTATCCTTCATTTTTTTCCTTTAACATGATTACCGACATCATCCTGCCGGCCCTTTCGCCCTCCCGACGGAAAGAGAAAAAATTGCGGTTTTGACACGAGGTGCAGATTCCGGAATCGAAGATATTCTTCTTAAGCACCCCAGTTTTAATCAGCTGCTGTTTATTATTGACGATTAAATCGAGATAGATTTTATTTTTCCTTTTGATGATTCCATTTGGAAATAGTTGCGCAAAATTATCGCCTACCTCATAACAGCATTTTCTTATAGCCGGACCAAAACCAACGATTAAATCCTTAGGGTTGGTTTTAAATCTTTTTTGCATTAAATTTATTGCCTTAAAGACTATTCCTTTCTGCGTGCCTCGCCAGCCCGCATGAATTAAACCGATTACCTTCTTCTTGGGATCGGATAAGAAAACCGATAAACAGTCGGCGGTAAAAACTGCTAAAGGCAGATTCTTTTCCCGGGTGATAAGGCCGTCGGTTGCAGCAAGCCTATTTCTTAGTGAAAAAGCGCCCTTTCCTTTATGTCTCTGATCAACTATACGTATCTTACAACCGTGTACCTGTTCTCCGGCAATTAAATGCCGATAATCAATCCCTAATGACCTTAAGAATGCCTGCCGATTGTTTTTAATTTTTTTCCCGGAGGAAAATCCCAGGTCCCGGATTCTGTCGCTAAAGGCGGCGATTACGCCTAAAGAGTAGAATTGTCTAAAAATGCTGGCGGATTTATTTTTAAAGAGTATCTTCCTTAGCAAAATATTATTGGTTTAATTTTCGGGCGGTATTATAGGCGTCAAAGATGCTGAAAATCCCGATAGCGGCAGCGAAGATTATTCCCAACAAAAATACGATTAGGCTGACCACCAGAGGACGAGAGATAACCAATGCTTTTGAGAGATAGATTATGGCCAAAACTCCGCCAGTTATCATCAGCAACATGCTAATTGTAGAAAGAAAAATTAGAAAGAACCCTTTTTTGATTTGGCCATTATAAATCTGCCCCAGGCCGTTAAAGACAAATGATAAAACCGCGGCTACGCCGGGATGGGGTCTATTTTCAAGCATTTTCCTCCAACTTTTTCTCTTCGCTTAATTTTGCCTGCTGGATATTTACTCCTGTTTCTCGTTATCATAAAGTGGTAAAGTTTTAAGATTTTTCTGCACCGACGATGGAAAAATGATACCTTTTGCTTCAGCTTCTTTCTGAATTTTTTCAGTATCTGATTCCAATTCTGTATTAAGAATTTGCTTAGCGCGTTTTTCTTGGGGAGGATTTAATTTCTCAGCTTTCTCAAACTCAATAACCTTTTCAAGAACTTCTTTTGGGAGATCGGCTTTACATTTAGTAAGAATGTCGAGGAATTCCCATGCGAAGAAATGATCAATTTGAATTCTCCTTTTTGTCATATGGGCGAATTTGCCAATTATTCTACAAATGTTCTCCCGCTCTTCTGGACTTAGTTCGTTAACAAATTCATATTCTTCAATTCTTTTGAGTGAAAGGATTAACGGTTCAAGCACATCTAAAGTAACTACATAGACATTGTAATCAGCCATATTATAGCTAAACATTTCAATAACATCGACAGTATTGGAGGGGATAACAAGATAAATATCCTTACGAACGTTATCTTCTTTAATATATTTTTTGACAGATTCAGTTTGGATTTTAATGTAAGTTGGGAAGTTTTGGAGGTCATCTGAAGAAGGGCTCTTCGCGTCAAAAATAATAAATTCATCACATAGCTTGATTGTGTTGTCGGGACTTCCTTTAAAAGGAACTTTTTCTACATATTCAATGGCATGCTTTTGACATACCATTTTAATGGCTTGCTTAACGCGTTCTTGGTGCTTAGCCCAAGTCTCCTTCATCGACTCAATACGCTTAATCTCGCTTTCGTGGCGATCAACTATTTCTTTCTGCCTTTCTTTTTGAATTTGTTCTCTTATTGCATTAAGGCCAGCTACATCATTGTCATATTTTGTTTTCCGATCAGATTCTGTCTGCTTAAAGATAGTATTTTCCTGTCTAAGCTGCGTTATGCTTATGGTAAGTTGACTTACTTGGTCTTTAAGCGAGACGATCTCTTTTTCTTTATTGTTTATTTGCCTTTCATAAGATATTTCCAGTTGATTCTTTTCCGACTTAAGATGTTCTAAGTCATTCTTTAAAACTGCAATTGAACTCTTAGTCTCATCCGCTTCTTTAATAGTACGATCAAGCAAATTCTCTAATTCTCCAAATTCCTTATAGGCCTCATAGCTTAAGTCCTTTATCTGGGACCATCTAAAAATTCGTTGCCAGAAACCTATTGTTTTGATTCTTTCAAAAAATTGATTTAGTTTCTCAAATTTTATGCCCATTGAGCAACCTCCAATTTTTATAATAATTGTGCATTACTTGCTATTGTAACAAGCTAAGATTTCGCCAAAATATAAAGTGTGATAATCCTTTTTAGGATATATATAATTATATTCCTTGATTAGAAATTTAGGATTCATGGCTGTCTTATAAGCTATCCGGCATTCGAAATGTATGCCGGGGATATCCAGGACGGGAGTTTTAATTTTTTGCGCCTTTTTAGTTTTAAAATTGCATTCCTTGAATTTATCAAAGTTTCGCCCCGATTTGGTGCCGCAAAATTCAATTTCTTTTGCCATATTTTTCAAAGGCACATTCACTGCGAAATTATCAGACTTTTCAATGATGTTGAAGGTGTGCCTACTATTTCTTACCAAAATTATCATCATGGGTTTACGCCAGAGGTAACCAATGGTAGCCCAGCCAATGGTCATCATATTAATTTTATTTCCAGCTTTGACTACTAAAAAGGCGCCTTTCTGGATTTGCCTAATCGCCTTTTCGCAGATCTTTAGATAATCTAAACTTTTCATCATAATAAATAATCCTTCTTTATCCTCTTTATCGCCCGGAAGATATTGGTCTTTATCTGCGGGCAGGTTTTTTCCAGCTCCCGGATTATCTTCTCCACATGAGTGCGTTGGGAATTAACCGAATTAGGGCAAGAGCATTTCTCATGGGGAAAATTCAATTGCTTTGCCAGCTTTACGATTTCTTTTTCCTCCACATAGGCCAACGGCCGGATGATAGTAATCTTGCCGTTAAATAATTCCTGCTTAGGATTCATGGCGCTGTAACTTCCCCGGAAAAATAGATTCAAGAGGATGGTTTCTACGATGTCGTCTTTGTGGTGGCCAAAGGCGATTTTTGAGCAACCATTTTTACTAGCCAGCTCAAAAATCGCCTTCCTCCTATTCCACGCACACCAAAAACAACTGATGTCCTTGCGGGTCTTACCCTGCAAGATATCCACCTTTTCAATAAGATAATTGTAACCGTTATCTTCAAAATATTTTCCCAGCAATTTAGGGTGCATGCAGGGATAACCCAAATCAATATGTATAGCCAGCAAATCGTATTTTATGGGAACAAATCTGCGCCGGTCGTTTAAAATCTGCAATAAAGACAGGCTGTCTTTGCCGCCCGAAACCGCTACGGCCACCTTATCGCCGTGAGCGATCATATCATAATCGGCAATAGCCCTACCTACCTTCTTGCTGATAAAATAGGCGACCTTGTCCGGCCTTACCTTTTCTTTCTTTTCTTCCAGAACAGCCAATTCAATCATTTCTGCTTAAAAGCCCAACTACCTCTTTTTTGATTATTTCAGTGATAAAACTGTAGTTATCTATTGTAGTATCTTTTGAAGGTTTTGTAAACCCTGTTAGAAACCGGGTCTCTAACGGGGTGAATTCTTTATAATCTAAGGCCTTACCGAAGCTAATCTCAACCGGATGGGGCCTGGGGAATTTTACCGCCCTGCCCCAAGCCTTATAACTTCCTTTTATGGCCACCGGCACCAACGGCACCTTGAGCTCTTCGGCTAAAATTCCCACCCCTTTTTTGAATTCTCCGATTTTCCCGTCAATTGAACGTTGCCCTTCGGGAAAAATACAGAGTATCTTCCCTTGCCGCAATAGATAACCCGAAACCTCCATTGCCGATAAAAGCTCAGAGGTCGGATCAATCGGGATAAGCCGTGCCAATTTTATCGCCCATCTCACGCTGGCATGATGGAAGATTTCCCTGGCACCAATAAAATATAGCTTTAACTCCACCTTAAAAGGCATACTGGCTAAAACTATAAAGGCATCCAGGTAACTGGCATGATTGCAGCAAAATATATAAGGACCTTTTACGGGGATAAACTTTCTTCCTTTAATCTTTAAGGCAAAAAATAGCTTAAAAACCATAAACAGAGCCTTGATTACCAACCAGGTAAGGAATTTATTAATCAGGCCCGGCTCAAGGCCTATCTTTTCCAAGACCTCTTTCCTGGGACGGCGGTTAAGAATCTCCTTCCAGGGCAGGGTTCGCTCTTCGGGAGTGCCGGTATATTTTTGATAGACAACCTCTTCAACGCGTCCGATCAGATCTTGTACCGAGGAGATCTCGGTTAAAAAGGTATCGGGTAGGGAGATTTTAAAAATCTCTTCCAAGCCTACGATTAAATCCACCCGGGCCAACGAATCGATGCCTAAATCCAGTTCCAAATGATCACTTAGATGAGGCATGGTTTTTAGGTTGAGGGACTTGACGAGGTAATTGATAACCTTACCGCCGATTTCTGACTGTATAATCCTGGACTCTTCCGCGGTAGGGGCATATTCTCTATGTTCGGTCCTCTCCCCCAACAGCTCATTTTTATATCTTTCTCTGACTTCATAGCGCTTGACCTTTCCCAAGCGGGTACGCGGCAAAGGGTCTTTGGTGATAACAAAACCGAAAATCCTTTTGTAACTGGGAAGGTTCTTAGAATAGTTTTCCAGATCCCATTTAATCTTACCCCTGATATCACCCAGATTCATTTCCTGGAAATATTCAAGGCTGGGGACAATTACTGCCTTTAGCACGACCGAGTTATCCTGGGAGATACCTTCCATGCAGATCTCTTTTATAAACCTGCTCTGACCGTAATATTCTTCAATCTCTTCGGGATAAATGTTCTTCCCCGAACTTAGAACGATAACCTCCTTGCTCCTGCCCGTCAAATGGAGATATCCCTCCTTATCCAGATACCCCAAATCGCCGGAATAAAACCAGCCGCCGCGCATCACCTTACGGGTCTCTTCGGGCAGTTTATAATACCCCTTCATTACATTTTGCCCCCGGATGGCCACCTCGCCCACTTCGTAGCTGTCGGCATTGATAATTTTTATTTCTACTCCCTCAATCGGCTTGCCTACCGAACCAATTTTGGGTTTACTGGCAGGATTGAAGGTGGCGATGGGAGAGGTCTCGGTCAAACCATAACCTTCGAGAATGGTGAATCCTAAGCTTTCCAAATCATAAGCAACCTTTGGCTCAAGACGGGCTCCGCCGCTAATCAGATAACGCAGCTTATCGCCGAAACGGCTATGAATATCCTTTAACATTATCTTGGAAAGATTGATTTTAAAAATACCGCGCAAGGATGAAGCCCCGGCAACCACCTGGCGCAATAAGATTTTTTTAAAAGCCGACAAATTATTTATTTTATCGGTGATTGCCCGATGGATATTGTAAAATAACTCCGGCACTCCGATGAGGATAGTAACCCCGGAATTACGCATGCACGACAGCAGTTCTTCGCTCTTTAAACTAGAGGGGAAGGTTATCTTGGCGCCTAAAAAAAGCGGGAAAACCAGAGTAGCCATAAAGGCATAGGCATGAAAAAACGGCAGAATGGAGATAAGATTATCTTCGCAAGAACAAAGATTTAGATTTTTTATGCTGGAGAAATTGGCCGAGAAATTTCTATGGGTCAGCTCTACCCCTTTGGCTACCGCGGTGGTCCCGGAGGTGTATAAAATGGAGGCGGCCTCATCCAGTTCTATTGCCGGGAATGAAATTTCTCTAACTGGGATCTGATTAATGATGCCGCCGAAAGAAAGGTATTTATCCTCAACCAAAGACGAATGCAGATGACTTTCTTCTAAAGAAAGCAGAACCATGGTTTTTAAACTGCTTAGTCCGTTGTAAATTATATCAAATACGGATTTTAATTTTTCACTAATGAACGCCACCTTGGCCTGACTGTCCTCTAAAAGGGTAAACAGCGTCTCCCTGCCCATCTGTGGATCTAACGGCACGGCTACCGCCCCGGCAAGCATAATCCCGAAATAGATCATTACCCATTGGGGGGAATTTTCCAGGATTATGGCTACCCGGTCCTGCTTTTTTACCTGCTGATTCATTAACCATCCGGCAATCCTTTCTGCGCCCTCTAAGATTTCTCTATAGGTATAGCGATGATAATTATCGCCGATGGTATGTACCTGCAAAGCGGTCCTATCACCGTTTTTCTGACAGGTTTCCGTGAATTTTTTTCCTAAGGTAAACAGGGCGGTTTCCATTTTATTTAAAATCTTCCAAAGGGCAGAGACTGCAGAGTGGCTTTTTTTTGCAAAAATCCTTGCCCAAACGCACCAGCAGGGCATGGTATTCGTTAAAAACCCTGGCCCGGGGTTTCAGATTGCACATAAATATATTTTGCACCTCTTCATAACCAATCTTGCCGCCTAGAAGATGATGCCTTGTTAAGATTCTCTTGGTATAGGCATCGACGACAAATATGGGCTTACGGGCAGCATACAGCAAAATGGAATCAGCGGTTTCCGGACCGATGCCCTTAACCTCCAAAAGTTCCCGGCGTAGCTTAGGAAGTCCAGTCTTGAACATCCGCGGCAGGTTGCCGTTATATTCTTCAAAAATAAAATTAATGAATGACTTTAGTCTCTTGGTCTTAATGTTGTAATATCCCGATGGCCGGATAAGTCTGGTTAACCTATTAATAGAAATATCTTTTAATTTCTGGGGAGAAAGGCAACCTGCCGCCTTTAAATTCCTAATCGCCTTTTCTACATTACCCCAGGCGGTATTCTGGGTCAGGATTGCCCCTACCATCACCTCAAAAGGAGTATCTGCCGGCCACCAGTGCTGGGGACCGAGGGCCCTATAAAGCTTGTTGTATATTTTAGAAATATCCTTTCTCCCCGCAACACCGCTCATAAAAGCATCCTTAGAAATTATTTACGCCGGAATTTATTCTTTTCCCTCAAACGCTCTGCATAAAGTTCTTCTTCCGATATATCTTCTTCGTTCTTGATTATCATCTGGTCGGGATCAATTTTGTACTTGGGCTTTTTATAAGGTTTCATAATTCCCTTAAGAAAAATTGTATTGTTTTAAGAAATCCCTCAACCTTTCCCGGATTAAACCTTCTGAATCAAAGAATCCCGAATTGTGCCCGCCGGTAATTTTCAGAAATTCTTTGGGTGAAGTTGCGGCATTAAATAATTTCTCTCCCTGCCAAAACGGAACCATCTCATCATTGACGCTGTGGATAAATAACTTGGGAATCTTTATTTCTTTGACTTTCTGTAGAGAATCGAATTTGCTGACCAGCAGAAAAGAAGGCAAAAATGGATAAACCACCCTGGCCATATCCTTGGCGGAGGTAAAGGCAGAATCAATTATCAATCCGTCCAACCGACGATTTAAACACAAATCTATGGCCACGGCCGAGCCTATAGATTCTCCGTAGGCAATTTTGTTTCCACCTAAATCGGTTCGAGCCAGCAAATAATCATAGGCAGCCCTGGCATCTTTATACAGGCCTTGTTCGCTGGGCCTGCCCTGGCTTTTCCCATAACCGCGATAATCAACAATAAAGCCATTTAATCCCAGTTGATAAAATAGAGCTATCTTTTCCAGGCGGTGGCTGATATTACCGGCGTTGCCGTGGAAAAATATGACGGTTGAACGGGCCCCCGGTCTTCTTACCAACCAGCCATTTAGCATAACGCCGTCTTCGGTCTTAAAATATGCATTTTCGTATTCCAATCCGATGGACCCCGGAGTGATTTCAATCTTTTGCATCGGATAAAAGATACTGCTTAGCTCGATATACCTTAAGAATACCAGGCAAAGAATCAAAAATATACCTAATGAAATCAGGTTTTTGACCATATTGTAATTGTTAAGGCTGGTTATTTTTCTTGCAGAGTGTCAGCAGATACTGCGATTTTTACTAATTTATGTCTCTGGTCAAAATAGAGGAATACTTTTTCCGAACCGAACAACTGTCCGGGATGGCGATACATTAATTCTTCCTTTATTACCGGATCGTCCTTCATCCCTGAGGTCAGAATCGGTTTCCCGTAAGTAGAGGTGATGCCGAACTTGGACTGGCCTAAATACAGCTTTTCTTGTTTGACATCAGATAAAAGATTCTGGAATTTTTGTTCTTCGCGTTCCAGGTATCTTTTTTGGGCATCCTGATTATCGGAAAGACTTTGTAAGGCTAACAATTCATCCATATGTTCTATCTTGGCACAACCAAGGCATAAAAAAATAAAGATAATTAAAATAACTAATCTCTTCATGTTTTACAAAATTTATTTACGACCCTTCTTCTTGGGTTTTCCGGTGCGATAATTTACTAATCAGGATATAGAGGATTAAAACGATCAACAACCCCGCAGCTACCAATTCCACGGTCACCGAAGAAACGCTGGGCGGCTGATAAACGCTAGTGACATTGGCAACCGGGATCTCGACAGCGTTGTTCTTAGTGGTGGCGCAACCAATTAATAAAAGAGGCAACGCAGTCAAAATCTTAGAATATTTCATTTTACCTCCTTCTCGCCTAAGGTTCTCAGGTCCGTAATCTCCTCTTCGGTCAATTTACGCCATTTGCCCGTAGGCAAATCCCCTAGGCTTATCGGCCCTTCCTCAACTCTTTTTAAAGAGATAACCGGATAACCCAGGCTTATTAGCATCATACGAATTTGACGTTTGCGCCCCTCATGCAAGGTAATCTCAAAAATGGTCTTATCTGGACCAAAAACTACCTGGTCTATTTTACAAGGGGCGGTACGCCTACCTTCTAATATTATACCCTTTTGCAGACGCATTTTATCATTTTCTTTTAAATGTCCCCTGACCTCCGCCCGATACACCTTATCTACCTCAAATCTGGGATGCATTAAACTATTGGCCAATTTACCGTTATTGGTCAAAAGTAACAGACCTTCGGTATCCTTATCCAAACGGCCCACCGGATACAGATGTTTTAATTCCTTGGGCAGAAAATCCATTACCGTCCTTTCGGCAAATCTATCCATCTTAGTGGTGGTTACGCCTTTAGGCTTATTGAATAGTATATACTCATACCTCTTAACCTCAAGAGGCATGCCTTCCAAAATAACCCTGTCCTTCTCGGGATTAACCTCAAAGGACGGCTCGCAAACCATCTGGTTATTAACTACCACGCAACCCTGTTTTACCAAATCCAGGGCCCGCCTCCGGGAACAGACACCGCTATGCGATAAGAAAACCTGCAGTCTCATCTTTTTCTATCAACGCCTCTTTGCCTGATTGCTTCGTAAAGTATCACCGCTGCGGCAACCGAAACATTTAAGGAATCGGCCTGGCCCAAAAGCGGGATTTTTATTTTGAAATCCGATTCTTTCAACCAAGCAGAACTTAAACCTTTGTCCTCGCTACCTAAGACTAGGGCGCAGGTGTCTTTGTAATCTATCTGAGAGTAACCGGTCTTCGCCTGAAGGATAGCAGCTATAATCTTGATAGAATTATCCTTAAACCACCTAATGGCATCTTGAGACGAGGTTTTTACTACGGGGACTGCGAAAAAAGTCCCCAGGCTGGAACGAATAACATTGGGGTTATAAATATCGGTTTGGTTATCGCAGACGATTACCCCTTCAACTCCCGTTGCATCGGCAGTGCGCAAGATGGCGCCTAAGTTTCCAGGTTTTTCTAAGGATTCTAAAACTAAATAGAGGGCGGATTTGCCTTTGGGCAAATCCGCCAAACCTTTCTCCATGCTTTCTGCTACTGCCAAGACCCCTTCGGGATTGTCTCCGTAGGCGATTTTCTCAAATACCTTCCCTGCCAAGTTGAATATCCTGGTTCCCTTTTCTTCCGCTAGATTAATTAAATCTTTTTCAGCCCCCTTCCTCTTAAAAAACTTTTCGCAATAAAATAATTCTTTCAGAAAGATTCTATTATTTAAGGCCAAATTAATAGCGCGATAGCCGTCAATGATCATCAACTTCCGGCTATCGCGCTCTTTTTTCTCCCTTAATCGCACCGCATTTTTTACCTGCGGATTATGCGGGCTAATAATTATTTTTTCAAAAGTCATACTTTTGCCTGTACAGTGGGGAGGCCTCGGTGAACTTAATAATTTGATTCATCATATTAACTGCCTCTACCGGAAATTTACCCATTGCCGTTTCTTCTGAGAGCATTACGAAATCAGTTCCGTCTAAAATGGCATTGGCAACATCCGTTACCTCTGCCCTGGTGGGACGAGGATTATTAACCATGCTTTCCAACATCTGGGTGGCGGTAATCACAAATTTTCCGTTCCGGTTACATATCTTGATAATCTCCTTCTGTACCATAGGGATCTCATAGATAGGCAACGACACCCCCATGTCCCCCCGGGCAATCATTATACCATCACAGTTACTCATTATTTCCCGTATATTTTTTATTCCATCGCGGTTTTCTATCTTGGCTATTATCCTACAGTGAGGCAATCTTTTCTTAACCAGCTTCGCCACCCCTAAAATATCATTTTTATTTCTCACGAATGACTGGGCGATACAATCTACCCTTTCCCTTATTCCAAAGTCGATGCCCTCTTTATCCTTTGGCGATAAACCGAGGAAATGAAAACGGGCATCGGGTATATTGATTCCCTTATTCTCCTTCAAAAGGCCGCCTATGACCACTTCGGTTTTAACGGACTTACCCTGGATGGCCAAAACCTTCAGGGCAATATTTCCATCGTCAATGAAGATGTGCTGGCCTTTCTTGATGTCCCTTATCGGGCCCTCATAATCAAAACTGGCAAGGTTGCCCTCACCAGTTATATCTTTTTGCCTCAGATAAAATATCTGCCTATGTTTTAACTCTAGCGGCTTGTGGTCTTTTAACCTGCCGGTACGTATCCTATGGCCCTCCAGATCTAACAGTATCTTTATCGCCCGGCGGTATTTCCGGTTTATTATTCTAACGGTATTAATTTTCTCTTGGTGCTGAAAAATATTTCCATGGGACAGGTTTAACCGTACCACATCCATACCGCTTAGAACCATTTTGCGAACGACGGTTTCACTGCTACTTGCAGGTCCCAAAGTGCAAATTATTTTAGTTCTAACCATTATCTTTTAAACCTACCCAATATTTCCGCCTTCTCCAGGATGTGGCCCTCCATTGCCCTTTCTATATCTTCCACCGTAGCTCCAGCAGCTAAATCTAACACGGTATCGAGGGCATAAAGCTTGAAAAAGTAACGATGGTATTTACCCGGAGGAGGACAGGGTCCGTGATAACCTACCGTACCGGAATCGGTCATTCCCTGCAGGCTACCGTCGGGAAGCTGTTTTCTTGCCGGAATCCCCTCGCCTTCACTTAATCCTTTTTTGGTAGGTGGCATATTAAATACCGTCCAGTGTCTCCAGATGCCCACCGGGGCATCGGGATCATCATTAATCAATACCAGGCTTTTTGTTCCTTCGGGAACATCGCTCCAGGATAATGGCGGAGAAATATCTTCGCCCTGACAGGTATATTTTTTAGCAATCTCGGCATTATTGGTAAATGCCGCGCTTTTAATCTCCATCGCCATAGCCCCACCTCCCATTAGAAAAACTAAAATTACTGAAAACGCCACCCAGGATAGTAATCTAGGAGACACCTCCTACCACCTCCTTAAGTCAACTGCTTAATTCATTACGTGTTTTTTATTCTGGCGAGTGCCTAATCTCTTCTTGGGTTTTTCTGACGGGAATCAAATGCAGCATGGTATCAATTCCCTTAAGGATTACCTCAACATCGCAGGGCTTGGCAATATAATAATCCGCTTCCAGATTATAACCTTTTTTCATGTTCTCTAAATCACCTAGTGCGGAAACTATGATTACCGGCTGCCATTTACCGGGTATGGGATTTTCCCTTAATCTTTTCAAGACCTCAAAGCCATCCAGCTTGGGCATGCGGATATCCAGAATAATCACGTCTGGCCTGTCTTTATAAATCTTGTCCAGGGCCTCCTGACCATCCTTGGCGGAAATTACCTCGTATCCTGCCTGTTGTATCTTTTTCGCCGAAATTTCCAGAACGTCTTGTTCGTCGTCGGCAACCAGTATCTTAGCCATTTTATTTTTTTAAAAGACTATTCTTTTACCGCAGCCTACATCGCAGCATTAATCAAAACCATACCTACGATCAGAATTACGATACCTATAATCCGGCACATTTTATCAGAGAGAGAAAATATCTTAAGTTTTTTGAGTTTATCCAACGGGGTCACAAAGATATATGCGCCTTTGGCGATAAGCAATAAACCTATGAGAAAGATGGTTACTGCCAAGTAACTGAAATTAGCTGAGATGCAGAGTAAAAAACCAACAATAATAGGTATCCAACCTAAGCGTTTGAAATTTTTTATAGCCAGCATCTTCTGGGAAAGATGCAAAACCTTGTGTGGGATCAGAATCAACGCCGCACCCATCACCATTAAAAACACTCCTACTATCACTATAAACCAACCCATGCGCACCTCCTCCTTTTAAACGTTCTTCAATAGAACGTCCTATTATTTTATATTCTACCGCCATTTCTGATGCGTTGTCGAGTAAAGAATTAAGATTTTTCCATCAGCAGATAATCGCTGATTATCTGCTGATGGTCAAAGACAAATTGTAACTGGGATAATTTCTGGGCAGAATCAAGCTCAGAAAGCTTAACCACCTTTAAACCTTGGGCATCATCACCGGCTTTGGGGATTCCTTTGGCCTTGGCAATAAATACCGTACCGATGGTGTGGAAACGGGGATCGCGGTCCGGCTTGGAATAGGTATGGAATTGTCTTAAATCAAATATATCCAGATTGGTTTCTTCCTTGGCCTCACGCGTAACCGCGTCCTCTAAGCTCTCGCCGTAATTTACAAACCCACCGGGTAAGGCCCAGCCAAAAGGAGGATTGCTTCTCTCGATTAAAACAATGCCCATTTCCTTCCCCGTGGAAATCTCAATAATCGCATCCACGGTAGTGAAAGGACCGTTACCGAGCTTGTGCTGGATATATTCCAAATAACCAGTGACATTTTTTTCAAAGACCTTAAAGGCCTCTTCATCGTAAAGACAGAAGATAATTTCTTTCAGGCATGATTCATTTTCGCGCAGATGTTTAAAAGCCTCTTGCGCCATTATCTTGGCGGCGGCGATTAGAGAAAAACCACCGACTCCGCAACCCAAGGCCGGTAAGGCGACGGATTTAACTTTAATTTTTTCCGCTACCTCAAGGGCACTGGCACAGGACTGGCGAATTTTAACCTCGTCAGTCTGGAAAATCCCCGCCTGCCGGCGGGCAGGCATACCCATAGTTGCAGCATGAATTACATATTTTGCTTTAAGCTTTCCTGCCGTAGTCTCAATTGCCTCGCCGATCTTTATGGGCCCTTTTTTTACTGCCTCGTCTTCAATTTCCTGGCCGCCTTTTTTGCGAATCGCTCCGGCAACCCCGCCGCCCATCAATAATTTATTGTTGGCGGCATTGACAATCGCCTCAACCTCTAAGGTGGTTATATCTGCCTTGATAATTTTTAATTCTGTATTCTTAATTTTCATTGGCCGATCCTTATTTGTTATCTACCAGTGTCTCTTACGAATTAATAAATTACTACTTGGCGATTTTTCTTGCCAATGCCAATGCCTGGACCTTGGTTTTAATTGAACCCTCAGCCTGGGCCTCTTCAATTTCGCGCAGGATCTTAGTAAAAATAGGCGAAGGAGTAAGCTTCAGTTTCTTTATCAAATCATTGCCGTCAATCAGCCGTTCAACCTTCTTTTCTTTTTGCTTTTTGAAATAATGGGCGATTAAATCCGTAATCACCCTTTCGTGCTGACGGCGATCCTTTTCGCTGGTTAAGGGACCACGGGTTGCGCGTTGATCGGCTAAAGAAATTAATAAAACACTTATCCCCTCGTCTTCAGTATCGCGGAAATATCTAAACACCGCCCGGGCAGTAGGCAGTTCATTGTCGGCCAGATACCCGGGTCGCAAATGCCAGAAGATCATCTTTTCCAGGGCGAATTTTTCCCTGGTGGATAGTTTAAGCATTTCGCTAATTCTATCGGCGATCTTGCGGCCTATCCTTTCGTGGCCGTGAAAAAGGGTCCTTCCTTCCTTGCGCCTCTTACTTTGCGGTTTTCCGATATCATGCAAGAGTTCGCCGAGCTTCATCAATGCCTTACGGCTTCTATTCACCACCAAATCTTGGCTTAGATATTTCTGGATATCGGCATTATTTTCCATTTCCTTAAAAAGCAACTCCAATTGCGCCACGGCTTCCAAAGAATGCTGCCAGACATCCAAATGATGGTACGGACCCTGTGCCACATTACGCATAATCACCACTTGCGGCAAGATTTCCTCAAGTATATGCAGTTTATCCATCTCGCGCAAAAACCGGGTGCTGTCCTCAACCTCCAAAACCTTAAACAGCTCGTCACGGATCCTTTCATAGGCGACATTGGAGATTTTTTCTCTGTCTTTTTTTGCCTGGGTAAGGGTGGTTTTATCGATTTTAAAATTAAGGACGGCAGCCAAACTAAAGCAGCGGATTATCCTTAAGGGGTCATCCTTAAAGCTCTTTTTGCTGGTCATGCGGATTAATTTTATCTTTAAATCTTCTTGGCCCTGATTCTCGTCAATGATTATAGCTTCCATTTTTTTAGCAGCTTTGATCTTCTCAACATCCACCGCCAGGCTGTTAATGGTAAAATCGCGTAGTGCCAAATCTTTTTTGATGGTCTCGCCGCGGAATTGGGCAAAATCCAAGGTATGGGATTGCCCCTTTACATTATGGATAACGCGGGCGCAACGCTCCTTTTTATCCAACACCACGTAGAACCCTCTGATTTTCCGGGAAAATAATTTCGCCAATCTCAGGGCATCGCCGGAAACGGCAAAGTCCAAATCCAGGTTGCCGTCTTTCTTATTTAAAAGTAGATTGCGCAAATATCCGCCTACGAGATAAACCTTATTTCTCTTAAGCAAGGGGATGAGGGCTTGAATATGGGGTTGTTGCTGTAGGGTTTTTAGAATTGAATCCATAAAATGGGTAGGTTTTACGGCTCCTTAAACATATCTGCCTGTTTTAAGACTTCCTCTTCGACAAATATGGGCGCCTTGGTCCTAACCGCCAAGGCAATGCTATCGGAAGGACGAGCATCAATAATCTTTTCCTTGCCATTGTTGTTGAGGCGTAATACTAATTTGGCGTGAAAGGTATTTTCTAATAACTTATCGATAATAATTTTTTCCAGGCGGGCATCTAGGTTTTCAATGGTATTCTTCAATAAATCATGGGTCATCGGCCTGGGGGGCTCAATGCCACTCAATTTCATCTTGATGCTGGAGGCCTCCAAGAAACCGATAATAATGGGCAGCCGGCGCTCTCCGTTCTTTTCCTTTAACACGATTACCTGGTCGTGTCTTTTCTCGTCGATAATTATCTTATTTAATTCCATCTCTACCATAGCAGCCGTTATTCCTCCTTGTCTAATATACCTTTTAATTCGTGCATAAACTGGTTTACATCTTTAAATTGACGATAAACAGAGGCGAAACGGACATAGGCCACCTCGTCTAAATTGGCCAATTTTTCCATCACCAATTCGCCAATATTTCTGCTGTGCACCTCTTTATCAAATTTTTTCTGGATGCTGCGTTCGATATTACTAACCAGCTCTTCAACCTTTTCCATGCCTATGGGCCGCTTCTCGCAGGCCTTTAAAATTCCGGCTATAATCTTTTTGCGGTCAAAAGGTTCTCTCCGGCCGTCCTTCTTAGCCACCATCAAAGGAATCTCCTCTAATTTTTCGTAGGTGGTAAACCGCCTTTTGCATTTTAGGCATTCCCTCCGGCGACGAATGGCATGGCCCTCATCGCTTATTCGGGAATCGATTACCTTAGTTTCTTTATGTCCGCAAAAAGTACACTTCATCTAAATATTCTCAATCTTATCTTGGCCTGTTTTAGAAAATCCTTGGCCATTTTATCGGGATAGTCGCCCCTAATAACTATTTCTTTTATTCCGGCATTAATCAACATCTTGGCGCAGATGATGCAGGGCTGATTGGTGCAATAAAGGGTGCTGTCCTTCAGGCTTATTCCGTATAGGGCCGCCTGTAATAAAACATTCTGCTCGGCATGAAGCCCCCGGCAGAGTTCGTGGCGCTCCCCTGAGGGGACCTTCAGTTTCTCGCGCAGACAACCCACCGTGGAGCAATGAGTGATTTTGGTAGGAGTCCCGTTGTAGCCAGTGGCCAAAATTCTTCTTTCCTTTACCAAAACCGCCCCCACCTTACGGCGTAAACAAGTGGAACGTTTACTTACCAAGCCGGCGATTTCCATGAAGTATTCATCCCAGCCGGGTCGTTGATCTTTTGTTTTATTCACCTTCTTCTCCTTAAATTAAAGTTGGGAATACAGGGGGAATTTCTTAGTAATCTGTCTAACCTGTTTTTTAATCTCGGCTAAAATCTTTGCGTCATTACTATTGGTTACCGCCTTATCAATTAAAGTAGCAATTACCTCCATTTGTTTTTCCTTTAAACCGCGTGTAGTAACCGCGGCGGTACCTAATCTGATACCGCTGGTGACTGCAGGAGATTTTTGGTCAAAGGGAATGAGATTTTTATTTACCGTTATCCCCGCTTTATCCAGAGCAATCTCGGCATCGCGTCCGGTGATGTCTTTGGGATTTAAATCCACCAGTAAAAGATGGGTATCGGTTCCTCCGGCAACAATTCCAAAACCTAATTTATTTAAAGAAGCCGCTAAGGTCCGGGCGTTTTTTACCACCTGCCTCTGGTAGGTTTTAAACTGCGGGCTTAAGGCCTCTTTGAAGGCCACTGCCTTGGCTGCGATGACATGCATCAACGGCCCGCCTTGGATGCCGGGGAATATCTGGCTATCGATTCTCTTGGCAAATTCTTTTCTGCAAAGTATCATTCCTCCCCGCGGACCGCGCAGGGTCTTATGGGTGGTGGTAGTAACGAATTCGGCATAAGGGACCGGCGAAGGATGCACACCTGCCACTACCAAGCCGGCAATGTGGGCCATATCCGCGCACAGATATGCCCCCACTTCATCACAAATCTTACGAAATTCTTTAAAGTCGATAATCCGCGGATAGGCCGAGGCACCGCAGACGATTAATTTGGGTTTAAAATCCCGGGCGATTTCGGCGATGGCCTCATAATCCAGCATTTGAGTTTGCCGGTTGAGACAGTACGTAGCTATTTTAAAAATCCGTCCGGAGAAATTATGCGGATGTCCGTGGGTCAAATGTCCGCCGCAGGATAAATCCAGAGCCAGAATTTTCTCTCCCGGATTAAGAACGGCAAAATACACCGCCATATTGGCCTGAGAACCGGAATGGGGCTGGACATTGACATGTTCGCACTTAAAAAGTTTCTTGGCGCGTTCAATGGCCAAAGTCTCAACCTCATCTACGAATTCGCAGCCCCCGTACCAACGGGCCTGGGGATAACCTTCGGCATATTTGTTGGTCAAAACCGTTCCCTGGGCCTCCAACACCGCCGGAGAAACAAAATTTTCAGAGGCGATTAATTCCAAATTCTCCTCTTCACGCTTAAGTTCATTTTTAATGGCCCGATAAACCTGCGGGTCGCATTTCTTAAGATACATTTTTCACTCCTTCAATGAGCAGATGATTTATGTCGCTATCGCTCCCATAAATCGTAGCTTTTGTTTTTTAATAGCGTCTGCGCCTGTCTGCCGGCAGGCAGGAATTCGACCTTCAAATTTCTCTATCTGCTTTACCCGGCGCAAATGCCTACCGCCTTCAAATTCAGTTTCTAACCAAATATTAATGATTTTTTTGGCGTCTTTTTCCTTTACGAAATCCGATCCCAAAACCAATACATTGCTGTCATTGTGCTCTCTGGAAAGGCGTGCCGCCTTAGTATTATAACAAAGGGCGGCACGCACTCCCTTAACCTTATTTGCCGCAATAGAATCACCTATTCCGGTTTTGCAGATTAATATCCCTCTACTGTTCTTCGAGCTAACCACATTTTTGCCTATCTTAAAGGCAATCAGCGGATAGTCGCAAGATTCTTTGCTAAATGTCCCCGCGTCGATCACCAACAGTTTTTTTGTCTGCAGAAATTTAATAATCTTACCCTTTAGTTTAAATCCACAGTGGTCTGCTCCGATGAAAACAGTAGAAATCTTCTTCATATTAGCTCCCCCATTCTCTTAATGGCTTCCTTGATAGTTGCAAAGATCTCTTCGTAAAACCAGCTGGGTTTACTGATGGGGTCGTATATATTCAAGTCCTCCCCGCCTCCCGTCATCTTGGTAAACTCCTTTAAAAGATACAGTCTGTTTCTCGCCGAAGGAACTCTTTTTAAAATCCTTTCTTCGTGGATTTTTTCCATAACTAAAATAATATCCGATTTTTTTATCATCATATCCGAGAGGTTGGTGGCCTTGTGGGCGCTGACGTCGATATCCTCTTTCTGCAATAACTCCACCGTATCGGCGGTGGGCGCCATACCCAAAACGGCTGCTATCCCTGCATCCAAAACCTCAACATCATCTCTATTTTCTATTACCTTTCTGAATAATGCCGCGGCCATTACCGAACGACAACTATTTCCCGTGCAGATAAAAATCACGGTCTTTTTATTAATCACTGCCTCGATCTCTTTATCGGAAATCGCCCCTTTCCTCAAGATTGCCGGCGGGGTAACGGATAAATCCACGATTGAGGAATCAACACCCAACTCAGTCTTTCCACCATCGATAGCTACTTCTATCATCCCGTTTAAATCCCGCAACACATCATCCACCGTCTTGGGAGAAGTGTGGCCGGAAAGATTCGCCGACGGGGCCACAATCGGCACATTGACCTCGCCAATCAATTTTAAGGCAATGGGGTTTTTAGGCATTCTTATCCCGACCGTATCCCTGTCTTTACTAGGAACAATAATCGTCAACGGCCCGGGCCAGAATTTATCAATTAATTTATAAACTACGGGCTTAAGATTTATACCGAATTCTTCAATCTTTTCTTTCTCGGCAATGTGTACGGAAAAAGGTTTACCGTGATGGCGCTGTTTTACCTCAAACAATCTATTGATGGCTTTTTTGTTATTCCAGTTAGCTGCTAAACCATAGACGGTTTCCGTAGGAAAGGCCACCAATCCACCGTCACGCAGAATCTTGGCGCAACGAGATATTTTATCGGGTTCGGGGTTTTGCGGGTTAATCTGAATGATTTCAGTATTCATCATTATAAAAGTTGCTTTTTGAACGCTAATTTTCGCTAATCCCTGCCTGACGGCAAGGCAGGCAACGCGAATGGTCGCGAATATTATAATTCGCGTGAATTAGCATTTAATTAGCGTTAAAGATTTAATTTAATGCTTTTTATTTTCTTAGCTTGTGACTTTCTTAATTTTATGATTTTGCCCTGTAATTTTTTATCACCAACTCCTAGAATTTGTAGAGCCAGGTACGCGGCATTTTTGGCGCCGGCGCTTCCTATGGCAACGCAGGCCACCGGTACCCCAGCTGGCATCTGCACGGTAGAAAGTAAAGAATCCAATCCTTTTAAAGATTTGGTTTCCATAGGAATTCCGACTACCGGCAATGGAGTATGCGCGGCGATAACTCCGGCCAGGGCCGCGGTTCCGCCGGCAGCGGCGATAAAAACTTTTACGCCTCTTTCTGGCGCTGCTTCAACATATTTGGCTAATTCCTTGGGCGTGCGATGCGCGGATAAAACCTTAACCTCAAAACCGATCTTGAATCCTTTTAATATATCGCTGGTTTCTCTTATAGTGGATGAATCCGATTTACTGCCTATTACGATACCGATAACTGGTTTTTTCATTTTTACCCCCTAATCCCTATTTATTCATTACCCACTGCTTTAAATCCGATATCTTTGCGATAATGCATCCCCTCGAAATTAATTTCCTCTACTGCCAGGTAGGTCTTATTGATGGCCCTGCGAATATCGTTTCCCAGCGCGGCCACGCCCAAAACCCTGCCGCCATTGGTAAAATATTTACCCACGTATTGCTTGGTCCCGGCGTGAAATACCATAACGTCCTTAAAATCGGTGAGCTCGTCGAGCCCAAGTATCTCTCTTCCTTTTTCGTATTCGCCCGGATAGCCGGCAGATGAACAGACCACGCAGACGCAGCTGCGCTCATCCCAGGACAGGCGGGTTCCGAAAAGATTCCCCTCCACGGCATCAAACATCAGCCCGGCCAAGTCGTCCTTAAGACGCGGCAGGATCGCCTGCGTCTCGGGATCGCCGAAACGCACGTTAAACTCTAAAACCTTGGGGCCATCCTCGGTAATCATTAATCCCGCGTATAAAACCCCTTTGAATTTATGGCCGATCTTTTTCATTCCGGAAAGGACCGGGGCAAAAACTTCCCTTTGCACTCTGTTCTGTAGTTCCGCGGTTACTACCGGCGCCGGAGAATAGGCTCCCATCCCACCGGTATTGGGCCCCTCGTCGTTATCAAAAATGCGCTTGTGGTCCTGGGCCGAGGCCAGACAAACGAAATTATCTCCGTCACATATTGCCAAGACCGAAGCCTCTTCGCCCATCAGGCACTCCTCAATAATAATCTTGTTTCCCGCGCTGCCAAAGACCTTCTTAATCATAATCGAATCGATAGTCGCTTCGGCCTCCTCGAGATTTTCGCAGATGATTACGCCCTTTCCCCCGGCCAAGCCATCGGCCTTTACAACTAAAGGAAACTCCTGGCTTTTGATATATTTTTTTGCCGCTCCGGCCTCGCTAAAAATTTTAAATTTAGCCGTTGGGATCTTGTTATGCGACATAAACTGCTTGGCAAAGACCTTACTCCCCTCCAGCTGGGCGGCAATCTTGGTGGGCCCGAATATCTTTAACTTCTTGCGCCTGAAATAATTAACGATACCATTAACCAGCGGAGCCTCGGGGCCAACCACCGTAAAGTCGATTTCTTTCTGCAGGGCAAAATTCAAAAGCTCCGGGATATCATCGGCAGGAATATTCACGCATTCGCAGATTTCTTCGATGCCGCCGTTTCCGGGCACGCAAAAAAGTTTGGTAACTTTTTTACTTTGCGCCAGTTTCCAGGCAATGGCGTGTTCCCTGCCGCCGGAACCGATAACTAAAACCTTCATTTATTTTGTTCTCTATCCTTGAGCTTCTTTAAATCTTCTTGGAGACTCGTTCTAACTATCGTAGCTTCATGCAGTCCTTCTACATAATGGATAAACTGGGTATAGGCCTCTACATATTCGCGGCCGGAAGCAACGCTTTCGTTGCGGTGTTTGTTTTTTTCCACAACTTCATCAAAAAGCCTTCTTGCCCCCGAAGCCATTTCCAGAGAGGTATCCCTTATCAAACCTTCTGCCGAACCATTCTCTATCGCCTTATCCGCTGCCAAGATTGCCGGGTCCACTTCGTTATCGGTAAATTTTATACCGGTATAAGGCACGCCTTCTCCCTGACGATGAATACGCACCAAAGTCTCAAAGAAACGCATATCCGCCTCTCCCTTATTTTGCGGGTCTCTTCTTTTGGCAAGTGCCTCCCAGAATGCATTTCTAATTTTATCCTCATCCTTCTTTTGCACCCAAATCAAGACCAAATCTACATTGCCTTCCTCGAGCGCCTTTTTAGCAACCTGAATCACCGGACCATTAATGGTATCGCAATGACCAAAAACCAAAGCAGGTAAAAGAAAAACTATCGAAATTATTGGAAGAAGAATCTTGTTTATTTGCATAGTATCTAAACTACCTCGACCTCTTTTTTGCCTTTTATTATCTCTCCAATAACCCCGCATTTAATCTTTAGCTTGGCTAATTTGGAGATGACTGTTTTGGCTGATTTTGGCTCTATTATTAAAACCATTCCTATGCCCATATTAAAGGTATGGAACATCTCTCTATTACCGATGTTGCCTTTCCTTTGAATGAGCTGAAAGATTTTGGGCAATGGCCACAAATCTTTATAGATCAAGGCACCGACATCCTGAGGTAAAATACGGGCAATTTTATCGTAAAACGCCCCACCGGTGATATGGGCGATACCTCTTATCGCATTGCGTTGTGCGTTGTGCGTATTGCGTAATAAAGATAAAACAGGTTTAACATAAATGCGCGTAGGCTTAAGCAGTTCTTTGCTGAAGCGTTTTAATTCTCGTTGCGAAAATACCTTTCTTACCAAAGAGAAACCATTGGAATGTAGGCCGTTGGACTCTAATCCGATGATTAAATCTCTGGATTTGATTTTTGAGCCATCGATAATATTTTTTCTTTCTACTATCCCTACGCAGAAACCGGCCACATCATACTCACCATCGCGATACATCCCCGGCATCTGAGCGGTCTCTCCGCCAATCAAAGAACAGCCGGATTCGATACAGCCTTGATTAATCCCTTTTACAATATCCACTAAGGTCTTCTCTTTGAGTTTGCTGTAGGCGATGTAATCCAAAAAGAATAACGGCTCTGCTCCAGTGCAAAGAACATCATTAACATTCATAGCCACGCAATCAATGCCTATCGTATCGTGCTTATTAACTAAACCAGCAACTTTTAATTTGGTGCCCACTCCGTCGGCAGAAGAGACCAAAACCGGCTCGCGGTATTTTTCTTTGGCCAATTTAAAAAAGCTACCAAATCCGCCGATATCTTTTAAAACTTCCCTGCGAAAAGATTTTCTGACCAATGGTTTTATCTTGGCTTTAAAAATACCGGCTTTGCCGATATCCACGCCGCTTTTTTTGTAGGTGATTATTTTCATCTTATTCTATCCCGCAACATTTTTTTTCTAAGGCGTACTTGCTGACCTTAGAATCAAATCTAATCGGATAATTCCCAGTAAAACAGGCAACACAGTAATTTTCTTTCGGCAACGACGTTGATCTCAACATCCCATCGAGGGATAAATATCCCAGGCTATCCACCTCCAAAAACTCCTGAATCTCTTTTTGGGTATGCGTAAAGGCAATCAGTTCCTTCTGGGTATGAAAATCAATACCATAAAAACACGGGAAGCGGTGCGGCGGGCAACTGATGCGCATATGCACCTCTTTTGCCCCTGCCCGGCGCAGTTCCTTGACGCGCTTTCTGGAAGTAGTGCCTCTTACTATCGAATCATCCACAATCACAATGCGCTTGCCCTTAATCACATCCTTTAAGATATTGAATTTTATCCTCACCCCTAAATCGCGAATATGTTGCTGGGGCTGGATAAAGGTCCTGCCCACATAATGATTGCGGATAATGCCCATCTCCATTGGTATTCCGGATTGATGGGAAAACCCTAAGGCGGCGGAACTTCCAGAATCGGGCACAGGGATTACCAAATCCGCCTTCACCGGATGTTCTTTGGCTAGGTTAATGCCCAGATTTTGGCGCACCAGATGTACGGTGTCGCCGAAAACCTTGGAGTCGGGACGGGAAAAATACACATGTTCAAAGATGCAGAAGGCGTGGTGTTTTACCGCTGGAAAGGGTTTATGGGATTTTAATCCGCTTTTAGTGATTTCTATAATTTCTCCGGGCTCAATCTCCCGTAAATATTGCGCCTCAATTAAATCAAAGGCGCAGGTTTCCGAGGCCAAACAATAGGAAGAACCGACCTTACCCAAACACAGCGGCCTAAACCCAAAGGGATCGCGCACGCCGATTAATTTATCCGGAGTTAAAACTACTAAAGAATATGCGCCGCTTACCTTCTTCAGGCTTTCAATAAGTTTCTCCACTACATCCGGGGCCTTGCTTTTAGCCATCAGATGGATGATAATCTCGCTGTCGCAGGTAGTTTGAAAAATAGAACCCCGGTGTTCTAATTGGTTCTTCAGCTGCAGGCTGTTGACCAGATTTCCATTATGGGCAATGGCTAAAAATCCGCCCTGGTAATCTACAAACAAGGGTTGGGCATTCTTTACTAAGCTAGAGCCGGTAGTGGAATAACGGACATGACCAATTGCCAAATCGCCCTTAAGCCGCGACAAAATTTCTTCGTTAAACACATCGGAAACCAGACCCATGTCCTTGTGAAAATAAAATTCACTTCCGTCGGAAGTGACTATGCCACAGGCCTCTTCGCCGCGGTGCTGCAGGGCATATAGCCCTAAATAGGTGAGTTTACTCGCCTCGGCATTACCGTAGATGCCGAAAAGCCCACAATATTCTTTGGGTCTATAATTTTTCTTTGACATAATCCACCCCATTCTTGAAAATAGCAAAACCATCACCATGTCGGAGCAAGCCCTTAAACCTGGTCCATTGCGGTTGTTGCTCTCTAAAGAAATGTCTTTCCGGATGCGGCATCAAACCGAAAACCCTCCCCGTCACATCACAAATCCCGGCGATATGTTCCAGAGAACCGTTGGGATTTACAGGATATTTACCCAACCTACCTTCGGCATCACAGTATTGTAAGACTATCTGGCCGCTATTTTTTAATCCCTCCAAAGTAGCCTTGTCTGGGGTAACGAATTTTCCTTCTCCGTGGGCAACCGGAAAATAAACTACCTCTTTTGCGCCTTTAGTCCATACGCAGCGGGATTCCTTACCGTTAAATTTGGCCTTACGTAAATAAACCCAGCGGTCCTCGAATTTAGCCGAGTCATTGAGGGTTACGGTAGCCTCTTGCCTAAAATCTTCACTTCCGGGCAAAAGGCCAGCCTTTACTAAAATCTGAAAACCATTGCAAATACCAATAATCAACTTCCCCTCAGCCACAAATTTCTTTAAATCTTCTCTTAATTTAAATCTCAATTCATTGGCCAAAATCTTTCCCGCGGCAATATCATCTCCGTAGGTAAATCCTCCGGGCAGGACCAGGATATGGTAATCGGATAATTTCTTCTGGTGCCGGATTAACTGATTGATATGAATGGAATCAACCTGCGCCCCCACCGATTTAAAGGCAAAGATGGTTTCTGAATCGCAGTTGGTTCCTGCAGTGCGCATAACTATTACCGAAATCTTTTTGGCCATCTATTTTTTAAGTTTTCTTACGGGAATAAAAATCCTTTATCGCCTTAACCACTTCCTGAGGCGTCTCAACCACCTTAAAAATCTTTAAATCTTCTTCCTGGATACACTTCTTTTTTAAAGGAACTCGTTTTATCCACTCCACCAAACCCTGCCAGTATTCCTTCCCCACCATGATTACGGGGAATTTTCCGATACGCTCAGTCTGGATGAGGTTTAGTGATTCGAATAACTCGTCCAGCGTGCCGAATCCACCAGGCAGAATTACAAAGGCGCTGGCATACTTTACAAACATTACCTTACGGGAGAAAAAATAGTGGAAGCTTAAAAGGGTTTCCACGTAAGGATTGGGTTTTTGTTCCGAGGGTATCTCGATATTTAAACCAATGGACTTGCCCCTGGCTGCCTTGGCGCCTTTATTGGCAGCCTCCATTATCCCCGGCCCGCCGCCGGTGATGATGGCGTAACCTGCCTTGGACAAAAGATAGGCAACCCTTTCGGCTAATTTATAGGTTTTATCGTGATGGCTGATGCGCGAAGACCCAAATATGGAAACTGCCGGACCAACCTTGGAGAGAACCTCAAAACCATCCACAAACTCCGACATAATCCTAAAAACCCGCCAGGGCTCTTCATTTTTGAAATCATCCTGGAATCTGGCTCTTTTTACCATCTTAACGGCTCCTTCCATACCTCCTTTAATTGCTCAATATCGGCCTGGATACAAATCTTACCGTCCAAACCGTAGACCTTAAATTGTCTGTCCTTAGAAACGCAACCTATTAATCCAAAACTTACACCCTTGAGCAATTTCTCAAAATCCTTTTGGTGTTTTTTAGATACCTCTACGATAAACCGGGAATTGGATTCGGAAAACAGGATAAAATCATTTCTGGCACTTTTCACTTTGCGCCTTTCGCCTTGCGCTTCATACGGCACCTCTGATAAAAATATATTCAAACCCAATCCTCCGGCAAAGGCCATCTCGGCACAGGCTACTCCAATGCCGCCCTCTGAGCAATCGTGACAGGCTGCTACCAAACCTTTTTGAGTAGCCCTGCTTAATGAATCCATTAATACCTTGGCCTTTCTTACATTTACCTGCGGGCAATTATTACCCAAAAAACCTGCATTGGCAAAATATATTGAACCGCCCATTTCATTAAAGGTTTCTCCGACGACATAAATTAAATCGTCCCCTTGTTTCAAATCCATGGTTATTGCCCTTTTTACATCCTCCATTATTGCCATGGCAGAAATCAACAAGGTACCGGGAATGGCGATGGACTTATGCTTTAAGGTATACTCATTATTCAAACTGTCTTTTCCCGAGATAAATGGCGTGCCGAATCCCTTGGCCGCCGTATAACAGCCTTCGGCGGCGCGCACCAAACTTCCCAATCTATCCTTTTTATCGGGATTGCCCCAACAGAAATTATCTAAAATCGCCACTTGTTTCAAAGAACCGCCCACGGCAACCACCTGGCGCAGGGCCTCGTCGATGCAAGAGGCAGCCATCCAGTAGGGATCGATCATTCCGTATCTAAAATTTATTCCATTGGAAATCACTAAACCCTTCTCGCTATCCAGCCGCGGCTTTACAATGGAGGCATCTGAGGGCCCGTCACAATTCTTCCCCGTCAGGGGTTTTATGACGGTTGCCCCCTGCACCTCGTGGTCGTACTGACGGATAACCCATTCCTTGGAACAGACATTCCAGTGGCCTAAAATATTTTTTAACTGGCCGGTTAAATCTTTGGGACATTTAAAAGCCGGGTCTTTATGTTTTCTTAATTCCCACTCGGCCTCTTTTTTTATTTTGGGATTGCCTTTGTGCAAGAAGTGCATGTCCAGGTTGCAGACTTGACTTCCTTTATAAAACAGCTGCAATCTCTTGGTGTTGGTGAATTCTCCAATGACGGTAGCCTCAACATCTTCGCTGGCAAAAACTGCCAAGAGCTCTTTAATCTTTTGCGGAGTAACTGCCAAGACCATTCTTTCCTGTGATTCGGAAATCCAGATCTCGGTATAAGAAAGACCCTGATATTTTAAGGGCACCTTTTCCAAATCCACCCAGCAACCCAAATCCTGCCCCATTTCCCCTACGGCGCTGGATAATCCGCCTGCGCCGCAATCGGTAATAGCATCGTACAGATTTAAATCCCGGGCCTTTAAAATGGTATCCAGCATCTTTTTTTCTTGGATGGGATTGCCTATTTGCACCGCGCCGGAAGAAATATTTTCTGATTCGTGGGTCAATTCCCCGGAAGAAAAGGTCGCGCCGTGAATACCGTCCCTGCCGGTCCTGCCGCCCACCACCACCACTAAATCTCCGGTCGTGGCTTTTTTGAATGACTTATCTTTGGGAATGATACCAACGGTGCCGCAATACACCAAAGGATTACCCACGAATCCTTCGTCAAAGAGTATGGCGCCGTTGACGGTGGGAATCCCCATCTTGTTTCCGTAATCGCGCACGCCGGAAACCACGCCCTTCATAATTCTTTTAGGATGCAAAGTACCCTTGGGTAATTTACTAAAGGAATAATCCGGCGGCCCAAAACAAAATATATCGGTATTTAAAATCGGCTTGGCGCCTAAACCGGTTCCCAGGGAATCCCTAATTACTCCGCCGATTCCGGTATTGGCCCCGCCAAAGGGCTCCAGGGCGCTGGGATGGTTATGGGTTTCTACCTTGAAACAGACATTGTAATCTTTATCAAACTTAATAATACCGGAATTATCGTGAAAGACCGAAACGCACCAGGGCTTGTTCAGTTCCTGGGTTACCCTCATAATGGTGGTTTTTAAAAGATTGTCGATCGTCTTCTTTTTAAACCTGCCGTTGGTTTTTTCTCGATATTCAATCAGCCCTCTAAAGGTTTTGTGGTTGCAGTGTTCGCTCCAGGTTTGTGCTAATGTTTCCAATTCACAATCCGTGGGATTGCGGCCGAGGCCTTTAAAGTAATGCTTAATCTGCTGCATCTCCTTTAAATTAAGGAATAACTGCCCTTCCCGGGAGATGTCTTTCAGCTTTTCATCGTCGGCATTCAAGATAGCCACGGTGGCTAATTTAAATTGGTAATTGATTTCCGCAGAGGAGGACAAGAAAGAGCCTTCCTCAACTACGTGCTGAATAATTTTATTGCAGAGCAATTTGTCGTTGATGATATTTATTTCTTTGGGCGAGAGCCTGCCCTTGATTAAAAATCTCTTGGCGGTGCGCACCGTCTTAACTGAATTAATCCCTAAGTCGCGGATGCCCTTCAGGGTAGATTCTTCTACCGGGTCCATTACGCCGGGATTGTAGGCTACCTCGATGACCTTGGTACCGGATAAGAAGCCGGGAAGCTTTATAAGGGAATTTTTAACTGTGGTGACGGAAAAATCTTGGGTGATGGGATCGACGAGAAGTTTCTGGGCAATGGTCTGGATTTGTCCCGAAGAGATACTGCCTTCCAAAGAAAAGACCTGGCTAACTTTAACCCCCTTAACTGTATCTATGCCTAAATCGAGGATGTCTTTCTTGAGACCCTCGCCCGCGGCATCAAAAACACCAGCCTTATCTCTTACCTCAACGCGCCAGAGCATCGAAAATGCGGCTTTACTATTTTGTGGTTGTTACCTTATGTGGCCTAAATAACGGTAGGCTTTTTTAGGTAAGTTGGTTAAATTTACAGACCCAACCGCTTGAAAATCTTTTCCACGTATCTTAAATAATACTTGGCGTTAAAACAGGATTCTATCTCGGCGGTAGTCAAAATCCGACGGATCTTCCTGTCCCTTAAAAGCACGTCCTTAAATTCCGTCCCTTCCTGCCAGACCTGCATGGCGCAGCGCTGGATAATTTCATAGGCCTCATCGCGGGTCAAGCCCCTTTCCATCAATTCCAATAAAATCCGCTGCGAATAAATCAAGCCCTTAGTCTTGGTCAAATTGAGAATCATATTTTTAGGATAAACCAGGAGCCCTTCCAGCAAAGTAGTAAATTTATTGAGCATATAATCCAGGGCAATGGTACTATCCGGCAGAATCACCCGTTCAACCGAAGAGTGGCTGATATCCCGCTCGTGCCAGAGGGTGACATTTTCCATAGCTGCTTGGGCGTTGGCGCGCAAAAGCCTGCTCAAACCGCAGATTCTTTCGCAGGTCACTGGGTTCCTTTTATGGGGCATGGCCGAGGAGCCGATTTGGCCCTTAAAAAACGGCTCTTCTACTTCCAAGACTTCGGTTTTCTGTAAAAGGCGAATCTCGGTAGCAAATTTTTCCAGGGAAGTACCAATAAGGGCCAAGGTCATTAAAAGCTGCGCGTGTCTATCGCGCTGAATGATCTGGGTAGAGACATTATCCGGCTTTAAACCCAGCTTGCCGCAGACATATTCCTCCACAAAGGGGTCAATATGGGCATAGGTACCCACTGCCCCGGATAGCTTGCCCACCCGCATATTTTCCCTGGCCTGTTCCAAACGTTCTAAATTACGGCGCATTTCATCCAACCAGACGGCTAACTTTAAACCAAAGGTAGTGAGTTCTGCATGCACGCCGTGGGTACGGGCCACGCAGATGGTCTGTTCGTATTTTTTAGCCTTGGCAGCAATAATTTCAAGTAACTTTTTAACATCGGCGATTAAAATATCTATTGCCTCAATGCATTGAATGGAAAGCGAGGTATCCAAGAGGTCGGAAGAGGTCATACCCATATGCAGATACCTGGCCTCCGGACCCAAATTCTGCCCTAAATTCACTATAAAGGCGACCACATCGTGTTTGGTGCGCTCTTCGATCTTTTTTATCTCTTCAATATCGAATTTGGCCTTGTGTTTAATCTTTTCCAGGGCCCTTTTGGGGATTTTGCCGAGTTTGGCGAGGGCCTCGCAAACCAGAAGCTCAATTTTTAGCATCTTGGCAAATTTGTTCTGCTCTTGCCAAATCTCTCCCATCTTGGGCAGGGTATAGCGCTCTATCATTTTATCTCCTTCTCCTTCAATTTATCCCGCAGCTTTTATAATCAGTGGGCTGGGACGCTTTTTAGCCGCCATACTATACCAAAAATAAATCCTTAAGTCAACACAAAATATTGGCTGAAAATTGAGCCCAGTTCCCAAATACCGAAATAGAATGTTATGCATCGCCTACGGATGGGGGTCTATATACTTATCTTATTATATTGCAGAGTGTTATATCTCAGATAAATGGATATTTTACGAGACCTTGTTCGGTAAAACCTACTACGGGTAGAGGAAAGAATTAAGGTAGGCATCCTGTTTCTGCCTTATTTCTGCTCTTTGAGGATTTTATCCAAATCCTTGGCAGAAATGAGGTTCATTCTAAGCAGAACCTGACCTAAAAGCTGGCCGCTGTTCCAGTGTTCATGCAGGGCCTCTTCCAATTGCGATTCGGTAATCAATTTAGCATCCAATAGTAGTTGCCCCAAGGGCAGTTTCCTTCTGCGGTAAACCTGGCCGAATCTAACCGGCATACTATAACTTTCCTTAATCAGACCTTTCCGCTGGTGCGCGCCCTTATCCGAAACTCTTCTGTTAGCCAGGTATTTGCTGCCGGAGACGGCCTTGAGGTATTTCTTGATTTCAAAGGCCACCTCAGTCAATTCTATTACATTTCTTATCTCCAGATTTTTATTGTTTACTATGGCTACAGACATGGTCATCAGCGGGGCCTTAATATCATTACCGTTTCTATCTTTAGCCGGGACATATTTCAACCGGCGGTGCATCAGATTATAATGCAAAGGAATCAGGCGGTCGAATTGCTGGATAATTTCATGAGAAATCAATGTCTCCTTGTCCGGCGTGGTAATGACTACAAAATCATCCCCGCCGACATGGCCGACAAAGTCATCTTTATTACCCAGCCTTTTAACCGCCGAGGTAATAATCCGGCTGGTCTGCATAATTACCGTATCCCCGCGGAAATACCCATAGCAGTCATTGAAGGATTTGAAATTATCCACATCAAAATAGATAAAGGAAAAAATCTCTCCCTGCTCTATCTTGGCCTTTATCTTTTTTTCAATCTCACGGTTGCCGGGGAGCCGGGTTAAGGAATCGGCATGGACCTGATGGTCGGTCCTTCTTAAGGCCATTTCAATCCTGACCTCTAAATCAATAGGATCAGGAGGCTTCAGGATATAGTCGTCCATACCCTGTTCAACCTCCAGGATTTTTTTGCGGATCTGGCGTTTTTCGATCAATAGAATGATGGGGATATAGGAGGTGACAAAATCACTTTTTAAGATTTTGCTCAGGGTAAAACCGTCCATCTTGGGCAGGTGTTCGTCAACTATGATAAGTGCAGGAAATCCCTTTTTAATCTCTTCCAGGGCGGCATAACCATCCTGGACTAAAACTACCTCGTAGCCCAACGGTCTTAATAACTTAGGCAAAATTTCCGCAATAAGCTGTTCGCTTTCTACCAAGAGAATCTTTTTAGATTTTTGCATAGATTAAAATTTAATACCGGCTTTAGATACTGTAATTCTAACACCTAAAGAAGGGTTAAGCCAATAAAAAATCCTTTGCCTCTCTTGATTTTTCTTAATCCATATGCCATATTATAATTGAACTTACAACAAGGAGGGATAGAGGATAGCGCAAGCTATCAAGGCCTATCACCTTATAAAAAATCCGCCGAAATGGATGGCGGGTTTTTTATTTAATGGGCGGATAATTTACGCCTGCCTACCGGCAGGCAGGAATTAAATCCTGCCCTTTTGGGAGAGCCGTTTTTAAATTTACCAAAAGGGCGGGATTAATCTGAGATAATAAAAAGTTTTGGGGCTCGGCCTAATGGCCGAGCCCCACTTAAGGTTAACTCCAGCTGCTATTGCCGTCTAAAAAGAATAAGTAAATCCTACCAATACCCCTTTTATCTGGGTATCGCTATCCGGCTCAAGAACTACCGTGTTTGCGGAAACCGATATGGAGTCTGACTCTTTAATCTGCCAATAATCAAAATAAGGGGTAAGATCAAAAGAGAGGGATTTTAAAATGTAGTATTTTAAAGGTATCCTGACCGAGATGCCGGTAACCGGGCCCAGATTAAACTTATAACCTCCGCCGAAGTCATCAACGCTCATTTTCGGCTCAACGGAAAGAGGTATGCCTTCAAAATCAACACCGGCGGTGAACTTGGGGAAGAATCTATAATTAACCCCGGCGCCTAAACCCAAATAAGTCCAATGATATTTTTCTCCGTAGTTGGTGACTCCATTTATTATCTCGTTTTCTCCTCTTTTCCAGATTCTTCTGCCTACGTCAAAATAACCGTATAATTCACCCTTATCTAAGAAATCTTGATACATACCTAATTTTATACCAAAACGCTGCACATCCTGTTTGTCGTCACTCATAAAAGGCTTGCCTCCCTGCGTAGCTCCGTCATATCTGATTATCGCTCCGTATCGACGGTAATAACCTTCTATGTATGGCTTGCCGCTGCCTAACTTTTCAATTGGGCGGTTACTTCTATAACCCATCTCAGCATACTGACCCCTCAGATTACCGTAATTCGCATCTAATTTAGTCCCGCTATCATCTAATTCCTTATAATCCATATGATTGGCATTGTAGCCGCCGGAGATATAAAAAGTCCCTCTGCCTTCCTCGTTTACTGACGGATTAATATATTCTGAATTAAGAGTAGGGTATTCTTTTGAGAAAGCAGTCTTTTCCGGTTGTCGGGATTGCCGAGTAGTTTCCAAAGAGGATTTGGCTGCCTCTCTATAAGAGAATTTCTTGGCAGCAGGCCTATTCACAGCAGGTTCAACCCGTTGATTTTGCAGCGCGGCTAATTCTGTCTTCATCTCCGTTGACCACGGCATCTGGGACATGGTGGCAATCGCCTGGCGGTCTCTAACCTCCGCCCTTTGCAAAGACTGGGCAGCTTCTACCAAGATTAAGTTTTGTTTGACGATTTCTTCCCGGGGAAGGGCAAAGGCAGGTAGCGTAATAATGAATAGGAAAGAGCCGCTAAAGAAAAAGGTGATTATTTTTTTCATTTATATCATCATATAATGCCATGGTCTTTGTGTCAAGAATCTTTAGATAAAATTGCAAGAAAAAAGCTAGGCCGATTACCCAACGGCCTAGCTTAAAAATGGCTTAAGCGGTAACTTATCTATGCCTGATTATTTATTTTTTTCTCTTTGAATCAAGGCCTTGCCTGAAGGTCTTGGTAAAACAGAATATCACCAGACCTAAAATCACCACCCACGAAAGTATCATAAAAACCCAGCCGCTAATTCTCAATTCCCTGCCTCCTTTTTAACCGCCTCAATGGTAACCTTTACCTCAGGATATTTATCATTGGGGAAACGAACATCTGGCGGAGTAATAAGTTTGGGGAAAAGAGTAGTTGTCTTGTTTATATTTTTTAAATCGACTGCTTCGGTGGCAATGGTAATTTTATTTGATTTATTTGTACTGGGTATGATAATGGTTAGTTCTTTGGGTTCAACCTTCATACCTTTAATAGTTACGCCGTTGGAGGAGCTACCTTTGGTCTCCAATTTTACCGGCACATTCAAGTAAATCATCTTGTAGACTTTAAGTGAAATCTTGTTGGGCTCCATATTTATCAGCGAAAGACTGGCCGGGTAACGGATTAAATCCTTGGTAAGTAGAAAATCGCTTTCCCCTTCTTTTGCATTTACCATATCCAGCGACAGTTTAAGAGCTTTGGAGTCAACGAGATTAAATTCGCGTTCGGAGCCGTTTAAAGAAATATTCACCTCTTTGGGTTTTGGTTCGCTGATAATCATATCGGAGGCCAGATTACGGTATTCAACGGGGATAACAAAATCACGGCGCACTATCTCCTGACGATGGCCAAAGACCAACCAAAGCCCGCAGGCCAGAATGACGGCAATAATCTTTTCCACATAATTATTGGTTAAGAAACCGAAAAGATTGATTCTTTTTTCCTTGGGGAATCTCTGGCGGTAGAAATCTTCCAAAATGGCATTAAGTTTTGTAACATCGCTTATCTGCCCGATCTTTTCTCCCTCGGCTACAGAAATCGTCCCCTGCTCTTCCGATACTAGGATACATAGAGCATCGCTACGCTCTGCCAGTCCCAAGGCAGCTGCATGCCGTGTGCCCAGATGACCAATCTCTTTAATGTTCATGGAAAGCGGCAGGTAACAGCCGAATTTGGTAATCCTTCCCATATCCACTACTACGGCGCCGTCGTGGCTGGGCGCGTGGGGGTCAAAAATACTCTCCAGCAATATCTGACTCAGCATACCGTCTAAAGGAATCCCACCTTCGATGTGGCGCTCCAAGGGATCACTGCCCTTGATAACAACTAAAGCCCCTATCTCCTTGCGGGAAAGATTGGCCAAGGCATTACTTAATATTTCAATATCTTGACTAAATAAAAATTTCCGCTGGCGTTTGCTCCCTATTCCCCATATGGCAATTCTTTCGAAGATATGGCGGAGCTCATCCTGGAAGATGACTACGATTATAATCAGGAATATCGCAAAAAAAGCCTGCAGGACCATGGTAGTAAGATACAAACCCAAAAAGCGAGCTATCACATAGATGGAACCTAAGATAATTATGCCGATTAATATAAATCTGGCCCTGGCCTTTTCAAACCATACCAGTGACATGTAGAAAAATGTAGCGATAATGCCGATATCTATCACATCCATCAAACCAATACCCTGGCTAAATTCCAAAATATGCTTAAACATTTCTCACATATCCTCCTATATTAATATCTCTAATTTTAATTATAACCATTCCTTGAATGATGTCAAAACAGAAATTCTGATTAGGTGCGATTAGCTTTCCCCCACCCATTTGCAAAAAAACCGCCCTCTGCCTTATCACAGAATGGCGGCCCGACCATCCAAATAACCTCCAGAAATTAATCATTCCTGGACCCAATCATTTATATTAATGCAAAACCCCATTATCTCTAAACATCGTGTATTATTTATTATACCTCAATTATTCCCAAATGCAAGCCGTTCTGGGTAGGGAACTACAAAATCACCAGAAGTACTTATAGATTTTGCGGTATTTTAAGATTCACTGCCGCGGCCCATTAGAAAAATCCCTAGACCGGGCAGTCAGGAACTTTGCCTTGAGCAACCCCTCATCCCATTCCCCCTGCGCAGTAGAATCCCACACAATGCCGCCGCCTATCCCCATTTCTCCGGAACCCTCTTTGATTAAAAGCGTGCGGATAGGGATATTAAAAAACAGGTCTTTGTTGGGGGCTATGTAACCGATGGCGCCGGTATAAATCTTGCGTTCTTCAGCCTCGAGTCCCCTTATTATCTGCATTGCCCGTATCTTCGGCGCTCCCGTGACCGAGCCGGAGGGAAAGATCGAGGCAAAGAGCTCATAGATGGATATATTTTTATCCACTCGGCCGGTGACCGTAGAGGTCATCTGAAAGAGCGTCCTATACCTTGCCACTTCGAAAAGCCTTGGCGCTCTGATATTTATCCCTACCCTTCCTAGATCATTTCGCAATAAATCTGCAATCATCACATTCTCCGCCCGGTTTTTCTTATCGTACTGGAAGCGCATCCGAGCCAGCAAATCGGAAAGCATATCATCCCCTCGTCGCCAGGTTCCTTTCATAGGTTTAGTAATCACGTGGGTGGATTTCTTCTTAATAAACATCTCCGGGGAAAGCGAGAGGATATGGAAGCGGCTGGTTTCGATATATGCGGGATAGGGAACGGGTTGCTCTTTTAATAAATCGTAGTAAAGAGATAGGGGTTCACCGCAAAAATCAAATAATAATTTTATGCAATAGGTAACCTGGTATACATCGCCATTGGCCAAATGGTTACGAATAGCCTCTATATTAAGGGAATACCTCTCTTGGGCAATATTCAGCCGGAGATTGTTCAAGGCATTTTGCGAATCAGGCTTATCAACAGATAGCGGGTAAGTTCGAGGAGCAGGGTATGCCCCGAAGTAAATAAGGGGAAAATCGAATTCTCTATCTTCCTTTAAGACCTCTTCGAAACAATATCCTGCCTCATACGAAAAGAATCCAGCCAGATAATATCCGGCCTTAAGCGCATTCTCCATCTTCTTAAAACAACTTATAAACGAGGAAGGTTCGCTACAGGAAACGATAAACTCCGGGTCTTGAAATAAAAGGGGGGATTTTTCGAACTGGATTAAAACCTTCATGACCTTTTAAATAAGGTCTGGGTGCCCGATAAATTAGGGGCTGAAGGTCATGACCGTTTTGACATACTGGGTTTAATTATAGATAGGAAAAAATTAATTTAACCCGAAGGTTCTTACTAAAGAAAAGCATCTTATTTTGACTTTATGGCTATTACCTTAATAAAATCAGCGGCGTCTTCTATCTTATCGGTAACCCCTTCCAGATATTCGGCCAATTGATAACACAAAAAGAAGGTTATGGGTTCGAGCTTGGCGTGAATCATTGATTCGATCAAAAGCTTCTTTTGATCGTCGGCGTCATGCTCCAGGCGGTCAGCATCCTCGCAATCCTGCAGGGCTTTCTTCAAATCATTCTTGATGAGCGACTCAATAGCCTCTTTCAGCTTGGAAATTGAAGTAAATATTAAATCAGTGGCAGAAGAAATATTGACTAAAACGCTCTCGGGAAGTTTCTTATCAATGAACCCCAGAATCCGAGCAGCACCATTGGTCCAGTCGGCAATCCTATCCAAAGATTTGACAAAGTGCATCAGGTCTTCCCGGTCCGGAGGCAAAAGCATACTTTCCGAAAGCTCGCTGACCATCTTAGTCCTCAGCAGGTCAGCCTGATGTTCGCTTTCTCTAACGCTCTCGATTGCAGCGGTCTTGGCTGAAATATCGCCTTTAATAAAAGCCTTAACCGCATCAGAGAAGGAAGAAACAGTCTTATAGGTTTCCTCTACGTGCTTCTGGGCCCCTTCCAATATTGATTTTTCCTCGGCCATTCCCAACCAGCCTAAAATATTTCTCATTTCTCTCATCTTTCTCCCCCTTCTTTTTATTTATAAAGCGGCACAAAAATCGCTATCCCTTTAAGAACCAGAAAACTGATGATGCCGGAGATAAAAGGCGTGGCTATCCAACAAATAATGATTTCTCTCATAATCCGTAAATTTACCACCTTGGTTCCCCTCACCAGACCCACTCCAAAAATAGCTCCAACGATTGAATGGCTGGTAGAAACCGGTATGCCGAATACAGTATAGATATGCACATTTATAGCGCTGGCCAGCTGGGCCGAGAAGGCCATAATCGGCAAAAGGTGGACAATCTCCGAACCGATAGTTTCAATAACCTTATAACCCCAAGTAACAATTCCTAATACAATCGCTATGCCGCCCAGCAAGATACAGGTTTTTACCGAAATAACGCGCGCTCCGGCTATTACCCCGACGCAATTAGCCACGTCGTTTGCCCCCCAGGAATAAGCTACATAACATCCGCTAACTATAACCAAGGCTGCCAAGCTTACCCTAAAATGTTTACGGGGAATAATGCGGTAAAGTGTATTTTTAAAAATTTGATAAAAGACATAGCCCAAAACCGCGGCGCCGATGGGAGTAAAAACCCAGCAGATAAATATATCAAAAAGCGCCTTCCACTTTACCGACGCATGAACCGCCAGGCCGGCGCCGGCAACCGCCCCCACTATGGAATGGCTGGTGGAAATCGGCATTTTCCAGTAAGTAGCCAGGATTACCCAGGCACAGGCGGCAAAACTGGCAACCAAGGCCACATACAAAGCGAGATTTTTGTCCAGTTCGTTGATGGGTACGATTCCTTTGCCGATAGTCTTAACCACATAAGACCCCTGCAAAAGTGCCCCCAGTAATCCGAAAATCGATATTAAAATGATGGCCTGCCGGAGTGTCAGAACCCGGGAACCTACGGCTGTGCCAAAAGAATTTGCCGCATCATTGGCACCGATAGACCAACCAACGGCAGCACCCATTAAGATGGTCAAGGGAATCAGGAACCAGTACATAGCTTTTTATTATTAATCGAATAGGGTTGGCTTTATTATCCGAGAACATTATACAATTGCGAGTATATTTGTCAAATCAAAAATAAGATGGATGTAAAAACAATTCGGCCGTCCTAAATGTAGCCTTAAGATGGCCGAGTCAAGTCCTTCGCTTCGCTCAGAGCCAACTTCGCCTCGGACAAAAATAAAAACTCGGCCATCCTTGCGTAAATCAGGACTGGCCGAGTCGAATTTGGTTGCGGGGCTCAGTAGCACTAATAACTATATCTCTCCTCGCAGATGGCTTAATGATATAGCAAATAAGCCCAAAACCCAGAAAATGGGTGCGTTGGAGATAGATTTTAGGCGAGAATTTACCATTTTTGGAAGGTACGGCTGCTTAAGTTACCCAGCAACAACGATTACAACTCTTCGGGATGGTGTTTTACTACTTTACCTCCAACCATATAAATTACATCTTCTGCAATGTTAGTGGTGTGGTCACAAATCCTTTCCAGATGACGGGCAATTAATAACAGAGGAACTGCTCGCGATGCCGTAGTAGGATCTTTAGCCATATAATCATTTATTAACTCATCTTGCACTAAGTTACGCAGCTTATCAGCTTCCGAATCAGCAAGCACCACCTTTTTGGCAAGTTCGATATCCCGTTTGATAAAAGCATCAATGGCATCCCGTACCATAGCCTGAGCAACCACAGAAAGCTTGGGGATATCGATAAGCGGTTTGAGCATGGGCTTATCGACTATTTCCAAAACCCGCTGCGAGATATCCACGGCCAAATCTGCGATACGCTCCAGTTCTGCATTAACCTTCATCCCGGTAGTAATAAACCTTAAATCTCCGGCCATGGGTTGATGGCGAGCAATTAAATCAATACATTTCTCATCAATTTCCAACTCTAACTCATCAATTTTGTCATCACCATCGACAATTCCTTTGGCTGCAGCCTTATCACGGTTTTTTAATGCTTCAACTGACTTAAATATCGCCTCTTGAGCCATGATAGCCATCTTAAGAATATCCTGGTGCAGGCTTTTTAATTCCTCATCAAAATGTCTTTGCATCTTTTCCTCTCTTTTAAATTATCCGTATCTTCCTGTAATGTAATCTTCTGTGCGCTTATCTTTTGGCGCAGTGAAGATCTCTTCTGTCTTGCTAAACTCAATTAATTCACCTAAAAGCATAAAACCCGTATCGTCTGAAACGCGCGCTGCCTGTTGCATGTTATGCGTAACTATTATTATAGTATATTTGTTCTTCAGTTCACGCATTAATTCTTCGACTCTTGCAGTAGCCTGGGGGTCTAAGGTAGAACAAGGCTCATCCATTAATAATACATCGGGCTTAACAGCAATAAGTCTAGCAATGCAAAGCCTCTGTTTCTGTTCTAATGATAACCTTAAGGCTGGTTCATTAAGCTTATCCTTTAATTCATCCCACAAAAGAACATCCCTTAGGCTTCTTTCAACGATTTCATCCAGTTTGTCTCTTGTGATGTTATCCGCATGGATTTTTTCTCCAAAAACGATATTTTCATAAATTGACAGCGGAAAAGGATTGGGCCTCTGAAATACCATCCCTACCTTTTTACGTAAGACTACCAAATCTGCGTGAGAATTCAAAATATTAGTATCATCGATTAAAACTTCTCCATCCGTACGCACACCTTCAATTAAGTCATTCATGCGGTTGAAGACTCTAAGCAAAGTGGATTTACCACACCCCGAAGGTCCGATTATAGCGGTAATCCTGTTTGCCTCTATGCCTGAGTTTATGTTCTTTAAGGCATGGAAGGTACCATACCAAAGGTTTAGATTTTTAGTTGTAATTTTTGACATTATCCGAATTTTCCTCTGATATAACCGTCCGTACGCTTATCTTGCGGGGCAGTAAACATTTTATCCGTTTTATCTATCTCAATAAGTTCTCCGCTTAAGAAAAATGCTGTTCTGTCTCCTACCCTAGCAGCCTGCTTTACATTATTAGTTACTAAGACTATGGTGAATTTCTCTTTAAGCTTAACCATTGCATCTTCTACCTTAGCGGTGGAGATAGGATCAAGACCTGAACAGGGTTCATCAAATAAAATTACCTCAGGCCCTACCGCTAACGTCCTAGCAATACAAAGGCGCTGTTGCTGCCCTCCTGATAATTTAAAAGCCGATTCGCTCAGCCTGTCCTTAACTTCCTCCCAAAGATATGCCTGCCTCAAGGTTTCTTCTACTTTTTCCTCCAATTTTTTCTTTCCTTTTTCTCCATGCATTCTTATTCCATAGGCTACATTATCAAATATGGATAATGGAAGTGGCAGTGGTAGCGCAAAAACCATACCTATCTTACGACGCAATTCTTCTATTTCAATTCCACGAACATCTTCTCTTTCAAGCTCAACCGCTCCGGTTATCTTATAATTAGCATTAAGCTCATTAAGGCGATTAAGCGTACGCAGGAAAGTTGTCTTCCCGCTATTTGCTGGCCCTATTACGCTTAAGATTTCATTAGATTGAATCTCCATATTAACATGCTTTATGGCGTGCGCGGAACCAAACCATATATTTAAATCGTGTATCTCGAACTTTACCATTTCTTTTTCTTCCTAAACTTATAACGTATTATTATAGCCACTAAGTTCATAATTAAAACGAGCGCCAACAAAACAAACGCGGTCCCATATCTTATTTTCTCATCAACATTTGGTACCTGTGTGGAAATGACATAAAGATGATATGGCAATGCCATTGCCTGTTCAAAAACAGATTTAGGAAGTTGCGGCAAATAAAAAGCTGCAACAGTGAATAAAATCGGCGCGGTTTCTCCAGCTGCCCTTCCCAAGCCTAGAATAGTTCCAGTTAATATTCCCGGTATGGCATTGGGCAAAACAATATACCTTATTGTTTGCCATTTGCTCGCACCTAAAGATAAGCTTACCTCGCGGAATGAATATGGGACGCTTTCCAAAGCTTCGCGCGAAGTAGTAATAATGACAGGAAGTATCATTATTCCCAGAGTAAGCGAACCAGAGAGAATTGACGCGCCGAATTTGAAAAATACCACAAAAAGCGCCAAACCAAAAAGCCCATATACAACCGATGGAACTCCCGCAAGATTAACAATTGCGAGCTTAATGAGGCGCGTAAGAAAGTTGTCTTTTGAATATTCGCTTAAATATATCGCAGCAAGAAGCCCTATTGGTAAAGCAAAGATAATAGCGCCTGTAACTAAATATATAGTTCCTACAATTGCCGGGAATATTCCTCCTGCGCGCATTCCTTGTCGCGGTATATCAGAAAGAAATTGCCAGTTAATTGCCGGCAGTCCCTTTTGAATAATAATAACAACGATTAACCCTACAGGAACTACGATCAAAAGCGTCGCTAGGAATAAAAAGAAAAAGGCAATATTTTGTGTTCTATAAGGATTTTTCATTGCTGCCTCTTATGCAAGAATAAGTCTGCGGTTACATTAATAGCAAAACTAATAACAAAAAGAACTATGCCAATAGCAAACAAGGCAAAGTAATGTTCGCTACCTACGACCGCTTCACCCATCTCAGCTGCAATGGTAGCAGTTAAAGTTCTGACTGGCGCTAAAATACTGTGCGGTATTACAGCAGCGTTTCCGGTAATCATCATAACCGCCATCGTTTCACCAATTACGCGGCCAATCCCCAACATGACTGCTGCAAGTATGCCACTGGATGCTGCCGGAAGCATTACTCGCCATATCGTCTGCCAGTGTGTCGCTCCTAGTGCAAGAGCGCCTTCTTTATACGTCTTTGGGACCGAATATAATGCATCTTCGGCAATTGAAACTATTGTAGGCATGGCCATAAAAGCCAACATTATTGAACCAGATAAAGCAGTCAGGCCGGTTGGTAGATGGAAAACATTTTTTACTAAAGGTACAAGGGTAACCATGCCAATAAACCCTAAGACAACGCTGGGTATGGCTGCTAATAATTCTATCCCTGCCTTAAGGACTTCTTTGATTTTTAAAGGAGCTATCTCGGCTATGTATACAGCGCAACCTATTCCTATGGGTATAGAAATAATCGCGGCCCCTAAAGTAACCAATAGCGATCCGAGAATCAAAGGAAGTATCCCTAGTTGCGGGGGCTCTGAAATCGGATACCAGTTTTTGCCAAAGAGAAATTTAAAAGGGCTTACAGTCTTAAATACTGCAAGCCCTTCTTTAAGCAAAAATAGGAAAATTAATACAACAAAAAATATGGAAGCCACGCCGCAAATCAAAATGAGCTTCTCAATAACGAACTCTTTAATCTTACGCACCAACACCTCTGTTTTTATCCGGCGAAACCCTTGCGAGCACAGCGAGAAAGAATCAAAGGCCTAACGTTCTTATCTTAGTGAAGTCCCCCGAGCGATAGCAAAGGGGGATAAACTCTCTAAATTTGCGCATTCAGGCTTATCTGTTTATGGGAACAAAATCAGTTTTTAAAACAATGTCCTGGCCTTCTTTTGATAAGCAAAAATCAACAAACTTTTTAACCAGTCCCTGCGGCTGTCCGTTGGTATAAATTAACAGCGGTCTGGATATGGGATATTTTCCGTTTACGACATTTTCAATAGTAGGAGATTCATATTCTGACTTCTCGTCTTTAGCTACCATTACTGCCTTTTGCTTGTTTGAAATATAACCCATGCCGTAATAACCAATTGCATCAGGATTTTGCGCTACCTCATCAGCGATTGCCTGGGAAGATGAAAGAAGTAAAGCATTTTGTGCAAATTCTTCCTTCCCATCTGCATTTCCTTTTCTTAAGACGTGCTCTTTAAAATATACATGCGTGCCAGAATTAACCTCGCGAGAAAGAAGCACGATTTTCCTATTCTCTCCTCCGACTTCTTTCCAGTTTGTAATCCTGCCAGTAAAGATTTGAGCCAGCTGGTCTATGGTTAATTTGCTAACCGGATTTTTGGGGCTTACTACAACTGCCAAGCCATCTAAACCAACTTTTATTTCATACGGGTTTATGCCTCTTTGTTTTGCCAAGGCAATTTCTTTTTCTTTAATGGTTCTGGAAGCATTGGCCACATCGCAAGTGCCGCTTATCAAGCTGGAAAAGCCGGTTCCTGAACCGCCGCCTGTGACAGCTACAAAATTTGTTGGATTCTCTTGCATATATTTTTCGGCCCATGCTTGAGCTAAATTTACCATTGTGTCTGAACCCTTTATTTGTATTGAATTTTTCTTAGGTGCAGCAAATGCGTAAATTGTAAAACTAAGCGCAACTAAAGTAAGCAATACTTTTTTAAACATATTTTCCTCCTTCTTTTATTGTTGTTTAAATTATACTTTATTAATATTATATCCATGTTAAGGCAATGTAAAATCTGTGTAAAGTTTAAAACGCTATCTTTAGCTTTGTGCCTAAGACATTCGTATCTACCCAGACATCTGAGCCCTTAGAGCTTTGCAGCATATAATAAATCTCTGCTTTTATATCCTTGGTGATGTTCATGCTCAATCCGGAAGAAAATCTGTTTTGATTAAACTGGCTACTTCCGTTGAAGCCAATAAAGATTTCATCTGAAAGATAGGGCTGAACCTCCATTTTGGTAAACCTGCGGGGCAACTTTACTGTAATCTTATTACGATACCTCCAGGAATCATTCTGGCAATCGAAATAGCGGTATTCCAGACGATTGCGGTCTTCAAATTTAAATCCTTTCAAATCCCAAAGCAAGGTTGTAGTTACATAAGGTTCATCCTCTACTTTAAATTCACCCTTCTTTAATTCATAGATGCGACGGTAGCCACCTCCCACATTTAAGAATTTCTTCAAATTGTAGAAAAATCCTATGTCGTAGTGGTGGTAATAGAATTCGCTGGCATTGTCTCCCCAGCGGAATTCTTCTTCCAGCGCTATTTTTGCATCCTTATTAATTTTGAATTCCTCTACATCGGTATTCCATACCTGAAAATCATGGTCATCGTAGGCGTAGACTTTGGCCGTTAGCATTAAAGTTAATCCAATGAGCACAAAACTTATCTTCTTCATATTCTTTCCTTTTTAGAATAATGGTTAAAGTTTAATTCATCCCATACAGCGCATACAACAAGCCGATTCAATAAACACCTCACCTCCTTTTATTTTTTGGCTTAAAATATCCGGCGGTTAAAAGCATCAACTCTTTTCGCTTCTTCGTCTACGATTTTGTTGAAGTAACTTATTATTGAATTGATTATTTTCCGAGAAAAATTAAGCATATTGCTCATAGAATTTATCCATCCTTTCAATTTCTGCGTCGAGGATTTTTTTGAAATAGCCAATTAAACCTGTCATTATTCTACTTATCATTTTCTTCACATCCAAAGTATAGAATATGCAGGTTAAATCTACTTCAATGGTAGGTTAAATGTGGGTAAAGTTTTTTTGTGGGTTAATTAGTGGCTATTTAGGAAGGATAAACCAAAACTTTGAACCAAGGCCTTCTGTGCTTTCTACGCCTACACTGCCGCCATGCAGCTCAACAATGTGTTTGACGATCGAAAGGCCAAGGCCGGTTCCTCCGAGTTCGCGCGAGCGCGCTTTGTCTACCCGGTAGAAACGTTCAAAAATACGCGGGATGTCTTTTTCGGGGATACCTATACCTAAGTCTTCTACAAAAACTTTGATTTTCCCGTTTACTTCCTGGACATATATCCGAATAGAGCCTTTTTCTTTGTTAAATTTTATTGCGTTATCAATGAGGTTGGTGAATACCTGCTCTATTCTATCCTTATCGGCATTTATCGCAATGCCAGCGGGTAACTCATTTTTAATGTCTATACCCATCTTTTTTAATTGAGACTTAAACCCTGAAATGACCCCTTCAAGCTGTGAGCTTAAATTAAAACTTTTCTTATTAAGAGTTATTTCTTTTGATTCAAGGTGCGATAAGGATAGTAAGTCATCGACCAAGCTATTAAGACGTTCGGCATGGTCATAGATAATCTTAAGGAAATTACGGTTATTTTCTTTATCATCCAAAGCACCCTCAAGAAGAGTTTCCACAAAACCTTTTATTGAGGTAAGGGGTGTTTTTAATTCATGAGAAACATTAGCTACAAAATCGCTACGCACCGTCTCCAGTCTTCTTATCTCGGTTATATCATGCACAACCACCAAACATCCACTGATAACATTATTATCAAAAATTGGCGTAGCGTTAACCTCAAATACTCTGCGCACTGGATAAATAAGCGCTATCTCGCTTGATATGGACTCTCCTCTTTTTAATGCCGCGCTGATAACTTCTGCGATATCGTTATTGCGTATTGCCTCCAGAAAAACTTTTCCTTCAACATCTTTCTTTAAGATGCCGAATATTCTCTCAATCGTTGGATTAACCGAAATTATATACCCTGCCTTATCTATAACAATTACCCCTTCAATCATGCTGTTAAAAATAGCCGCCAACTTCTGATTCTGTATCTTAACTTCCTTAATTTTATCTTCTATATCCTGGGCCATTTTATTTAAGGTGGTGGCGAGTTGGCCTATTTCGTCTTTAGAGACTTGTATAATTCTACGGCTGAAATCGCCTTCAGAGAATCGACGTGAAACAAGAATCATCCTGTTAATCGGCTTGATAATCTTAGCAGCCACGAGAGAACCTAAAATAAAAGCTAACGCCAAGGCAAGAATCAGGCAGAAAAAAATTACCCTTCTTACCTCAAATAAAGTCTTTTGCACGCTTACCAAAGGAAGAGCTAATCTTAAAATTCCCGTTATTGAATTATTGTTTTTAAACGGCAAGGCTACATAAAGCATATTTATCTTAAGGGTAGCAGAATAACGTGTATCAATACCGATTTTGTCAGATAAGGCCATCTGCACTTCTGGACGGCTAAGATGATTCTCCATTTTAGGGATATCTTGAAGGGATTCCTCGGAATCTGCTAAAACCTTTCCCTGGATGTTGATGACGGTGATGCGGCTTTTTATCTTTTGGCTCAGGGTTTTAATCAGTGCTTCAAGAGAGGCGGAATCTTCTTTCCTTACGCTTTCGGCAGTAATTTGATTCTCAATTAAGCTTGCCTGAGCAATAAGCGAGGACTGGATATTACGGAGGGAATTTTCTTCTAAATTCTTATCTAAAAAGAATGCGATGAATCCAAAAGAAACTAAGACTATAAAGACATAAGAAAAAATCAGCTTCGATTTAAAGCTAATCTTCATATTCAAATCTGTATCCGTAATTTTTTACGGTTGTGATGCGTTTTGCTTCGGTTTTTATTTTTTTGCGCAAGGTGCGGATGTGCACATCTACGGTGCGAGTCTGGATTTCTATGGCATGGTCAAAACCCCAGATATTATCCAACAGGAAATCGCGCGACAAAACCCTGCCTTTGGCCTTTATCAAAGTTTTTAGAAGTTCGAATTCTTTTGCCGTAAGTTCTGCCGGCTTATTTTTAACTGTGACCACAATCTTTGAGAAATCGACGGTTAAATCCCCTATCTTTAGTACTTCGGGCAATTTATCCTTCTCTTTCATGCGTCGCAATACTGCCTTTATTCGCGCAATCAATTCCCTCGGGCTGAAGGGCTTAGTCACATAATCATCGGCGCCCAATTCTAACCCTACCACTTTATCTGATTCTTGGGCCTTGGCCGTAAGCATGATTATCGGAATGGATGCGGTTTTGGTATCCGCCTTAATCGCCTTGCAAACCTCTAAGCCGTCCATTCCCGGCAACATCAAATCTAAAAGAATTAGATCCGGATGTTCTCTATGAGCCGAATCTATTGCCGCCTCGCCATCATGGATAGATAGCGTCCTAAAACCTTCCTTCTTAAGATTATAATCCAACATCTTAACAATGTCTTTTTCGTCTTCAATAATCAATATTTTTTCTTTCATTTATATTTCTCCAGCGAATTATTTATAAAGATGATTTTACACTCGTTATTCTACCAAACAAATCATAACTAGGCAATGTTATTAGTGGATTGCCTGCCCTAACTTGGCCTTAAGGCAAAATAAAAAGCCGCCATGTGAATGGCGGCTTTTAAATCTGGTTGCGGGGGGCCGATTTGGACGGCCGACCTCGAGGTTATGAGGCGTACAAAATCAATAATTCCGTCTACTAATAGTATCCCTTTTACGCCTTCCCTCCTTTCTAATTAGAGAATATTAAATGCTCTACCACAACCTAAACTTTTATTTTTCAAATACCAGCTAAGATTATATAAATTTTCACTGTCTTTTATAGCGATTGAATAGACCTGTTCCCATGTTAAATGATGGAATCTTTTTTTGTATTCAGGCTTTAATATAGAGTAAATATTACGCATTATAGGCATGCTTTCGGGCATACCCCTTCTTAAATTCATAACATGTTGATTTCTCAGATTTACTACGTGCCAATCAGTAACACCTGATAGTTTCGCCATAGATGCAGCAAATACTATATTTCGAAAGAGTTGCTCATAAAATAACTTTGGCATTTTTTTAAAATCAAATAGCGAGCTTGAATCTATTATCATGTTCTTTCTACAATAACGCTCTATAAGCTTCTCGATTTTCTTTGGTTTCTCACCCTCGACCTCTTCTTTATCTTTAGCCGTCGGATTTTTGCTGCCAAATTTGGCTTCTATGCATATCACTACTTTTTTAGGAACAACCAGCATTATGTCTGGCTCGGTAGCAAACCTCTTAATATCATGTTCTAAATGTTTGCGAACATCTAGAAGTGGCTTATAAGGTTGAAATATATTATTTTTTAAGTCAATTTTACCTCCCCATAAATAGAGTTCTGCATTATCGGTAATATTTTTTTTCGTAATATAACTTACTAATTTCTGTAATGCATGTTCATCGGAAAGCATTTCCGTAAACACATTATAAGAAACTGCGTCTTCGCTACTTTCGTAACACAATCTTCCTGATTCCATCTTGTTGCCTTTTTTGAAGAAATTGTCGGTATAATAATTACTGTGAAACATTAGGTTCCGTTTTGTGGCAACAATTAGGTCCTCTTTGTTCGGACCATTATAATAGACAAAACCTGAACCATGAATACGAATGCCGTGCTCAGGGCAGTAGGGGAGATAACGCATTTTATCTTTATATCTCTGAAACGGCACCTTGTATTTATCTACGTCTACTAAACAATTCTTGACTGGGCATTTATAAGGCAATTTTGCCCTCTGAAGGTCGTTTCGAAAAAAAGATACTGAACAGCTCGATTTTAACATCTCGGGCTTCCTTTATCAAATTAGATAATTTCTTATGATAGCGTTTATAGCATTTAGCTAAAACTGAATCTGCGGAAAATTTCGCTTCTTTTATCAGCTCAAAACAAAGAACTAGTAAATCACCAGTTTCAATAACATAATGCTTATCATCTTTTTTATATCTGTCTTTGATTTAACTTACGTGCTCTTTCATTAACTGTAATAACACAAGGGAATGATTTTTACTCTTTAGTTTATTATAAATTTCTGAATAACCATGTATAACATTTATCTCTTTTCTAGCAAAATCAGTTAAAGAAGATTTTTTATTCATATATTTAAGCCATAGACCACAGGGTTATGGGGCGTACAAAATCAGTAATTCCGTCGACTTTTTAGTACCCTTTTACGCCTTCCTATTCATATCTTAATGCCTCAATAGGATCCAGCTTAGAGGCCTTTTGTGCCGGCCAAAGTCCAAAAACCATACCCACAATCAGCGAAAATGTTGTGGCAAGAATTACTGAAGCTAAAGAAACCTTAACCGTCCATCCGGCAAAAATAGTTATTAGTGCGGCTGTGCCGCTTCCCAACAAAATACCGACTATACCACCAATGAAGGACATCAATATCGCCTCAATGAGAAACTGTACCATAATGTCTTTTTTGTTTGCTCCGATTGCCTTGCGCAAACCAATCTCGCGCGTTCGCTCGGTTACCGAAACCAGCATGATGTTCATAATGCCTATGCCGCCTACTAAAAGCGATATGGCTGCAATCGCCCCTAATAATAATGACATAGTTTTAGTAGTGGATTCCAACGCATTCTTAATATCGGCCATATTGCGCACCTGAAATGAATCTTGCTCATCTTTGGTAACCAGGTGATGTTGTTTTATAATGAGTTTGGATATGGAATCCTGCACCGCGTCCAATGCAGCCGGACTGGCTGCCTCTACATAAATTGAATCGATGTATTCTTTTCCGAAAACCCGGTACATGGCAGTGGTAATAGGAATTATCACCGTATCATCTTGGTCGCGAAAACTGGTTGCGCCCTTTTGAGGCAGCACCCCGATGACTTTAAAGTTAAGCAGATTTATCTTGATGGTCTCACCGATAGGATCCGCATCTGCGAAAAGCTCTTTCACCACCGTAGTGCCAAGCAGGGCAACCTTCTCTCTCATCCTTACTTCGCCTTCGGTAAAAAACCTTCCTATCTCAGGGTTCGATGCGCGTATTGCAGCATAATCCACTCCCACTCCCTCAACTTGAGTATTCCAGTTTTTATTGGCGGATACTAGCTGGCCCCTGCCGGTAACCGAAGGACTCACTTTCTTTACTCCATCAATCTTCTCAAAAGCAGCGATATCCTGAAAAGTAAAACGCGTCACCGTACCGGCTTCCAGGGCCACTCCGTGTATTCTTGAAGAACCGGGCCTAATCATCAGAAGATTGGACCCCAGCGAGGCTAACTGTTTTTCAATTGATTCTTTTGCCCCTTGACCCACTGCCAACATAGCAATAACCGCAGCCACGCCAATTAATATCCCCAGGATGGACAGAAAGGAACGCATTTTATGCGATATCATTGCCCCGATTGCCTGACGCAGATATTCTAAGAACTGGGTCTGCCTGGCCTTTCTCTCGGGTTGTGATAAGACTACATCAATTATTTTGTCGGCCCGATAATCTTGCGAGGGCTGAGACGGAATTCCCGATTTATCATCAGCAATAATCTGACCGTCGAGCATGCGGATAATACGCTTGGCGTGGACGGCAACCTCATTTTCGTGGGTTACGATAACAATGGTCTTACCTTTTTTATTCAGCTCTTTTAGAATTGAAATTATTTCTTCCTTGCTTTTTGAATCCAGGTTTCCCGTAGGCTCATCGGCAAAGATGATTAATGGATCATTGACCAGTGAGCGGGCAATGGCCACACGCTGCTGCTGACCGCCGGAAAGCTCATTGGGCCGGTGATTCATTCTGTCAGCAAGACCGACCCCTCGGATCTCCTGTTCCGCCTTTTCTTTCAAATGGCGTTTTCCCGCATAAATCAAAGGAAGTTCTGCATTTTCCAAGGCAGTCATTCTGGGTAAGAGATGAAATTGCTGAAATACAAAACCGACCAGACGATTCCGTATCGCGGATAACTCCGCATCGGGCAGTTCGTTAATCTTTCTTTCTCCTAAATAATATTCTCCGGAATCGGGTCTATCTAGCAAGCCCAGGATATGCATGAGCGTAGATTTACCCGAGCCCGATGGCCCCATAATCGCCACAAACTCACCCGACGCGATTTTTAACGAAACATCCTGCAGGGCCTTCACTTCTACAGTGCCCATCTGATACGTTTTATAGATTTGTTTTAGCTCGATCATTATCTTCCTCTGAAGGGCATAAACGGATTAGTGCCCGTGGCGCCCTTGGGAAGGGCATACTTTTTTGTTTTCATGATTATCGCATCTTTATCGCCAACCCCGGAAATAACCTCTATGTTTTTGTCGTCCGAGATTCCCAGTTTCACGCGGACCCTCAAAGGCTCTTTGCCGTTTTTAGGTTTTAGTAAAACATAATTTTCCTTTTTTTCTTTATACACCGCATCAGCGGGGATAAGTAAAATGTTTTCCTTATCCTGCTGTATGAAATCCGCAGAGGCATTCATGCCGGAACGGAAAAACTCCGGCACCTTCTCGGGCTTTAAATCAACTTCGTAGATAGTGACATTGTTCACTGTTTTTGATTCGTAATAAATATGTTCCACGGAGGCATTTATCTTGGTATCGGGATAGGCATCGAGGGCGATTATTGCCTTCATACCGGAGGTGATTTTACCGATATCCGTTTCATCAACCTGTGCCCGGACAATCAACTGGTCCGATAGCACCACTACGGCATCGGCCGTAGTCACGGTCTGGCCGGGCTGGGTTGTCGCTACGATAACTTCGCCGTCAATAGGCGCCAGTAACGGTATCGGTTTATAGGCCTGCTCCCAGTATTGCAAAACTTCCTTCCCCTTACCTCTGGCTGCATCCAATAAAGCCGCTCTTTCTGTAGAGCTCATCCAGGCTAGGGTTTGGCCGATTCTTACCTCATCCCCCTCCTGCACTAAAATACTTTCTATTCTGCCATTAACTGGAGGTTTTATTTCCAGGCGGTTTTTGGGAAGCACCGTTGCCGTACAGGAGATGAAGGTCTTAATAGAACCGATAACCGGCGTTATCTCTCTAACCATTTCATTGGAAGATTCTTTTTGTCTTATCTTCGTTATGGCTACGCCGATAACTCCCAAAATGACTACAGCGATAAGAAATAATCTTATTCTTTTAGTTCGCATATTCCAACGTCTCTCCTTTCGCCTGAATCCAACTGGCCTCAGCCAACAACGCATTTGCCTGAGTATCCAGAAAAGTTTTCTTTGCCCTTACCAGGTCATCTTCAATAATCGTCCAGTTGTCAAACTGGACTAACCCCAATGAGTATTGCGCCTCGGCAATTTTGCCACGTTCTTCAGCGGCAATAAGGAATTTCTTCTGCACCTGCACTGAATCTACGGCGTCCTGAAGCGCTACCCAGGTTTGCTCAAGGGTCAAGATAACGCCATCTCTTGCACTGCGTTCATTTGCCTGTGCCTGATTGAATAATGCCTTTGCCTGAGCTACCTCGGCCAGCCTTAACCCGCCTTCGAACATCGGAAAGGTCAGGGCAAGTCCGGTATTCCATTGATCGTTTTGTGGAGGCCATTGAGAACTGCTTCTGTTTGCCCCTGCCTGGGCTGAAAGTTGGGGCAGAAAGTTTGCCTCAGCGGACTTTATGCCGAAAGAGGCAGCATTGGTCTGGGCAGCAAGCTTACCGATGGATGGATTATTTTTAGCCAATACCTCAAAATCTGGTTTCTCTAAGGCCATGTCGTTTACCGCAAAGACCCCTTCTACGCGTACCGGCGAAAATTGAGTCCTACCCATCTCTTTAAGGAGCTGCCTCTGCGCCACCTCGAGCGCCCTCCGGGCCTGGGTAATTTCAAATTCCGCCTCGGCTAAATTTGCCTCTGCATTCAATACCGCGCCTTTATGCTCATTTCCCGATTCATAACGCAGGGTAATCAACTGCAAATTGCTCCTTCTAATCTTGCTAATCTCCCCGGTAATGTTTAATAACTCCTGTGCCTTCAGTAGATTAATAAAGGCGGTTCGCAGCCGCAGCCTTACCTCGGAAGAAGTGAAACGATAGTTGTATTGGGCGGCCTTTATGTTTTCTGAAGCTGCCTTTACATTATCGCGCGTTTTAAATCCGTCAAACAATAATTGCGTACCGTTTACCCCATAGGTGTATGTATCCGAGGTCTTGGAGGTAGTGGTGCCGGAAGTGGTGACGCTGGTCTTGGCGGTGGATGCGTCCAAGTTGCTGTTTATCTGAGGGAAAAGGGTGCTGGTGGTAATTTTTTTACTGGCTTCGGACTGTTTCACGCTCTCCTCGGCAGAAATTAAATCGGGGTGGTTCTTCGCTGCCTCCTTGACACAATTCTGCCAAGTAAGCGTCTCCTCCGCCATGACCACCGAGGGAAAGGCGGGTAATAATAATATAAATATAAGAACAATCCTGGGGGACAGATGCATAACGTTTATCTCTTCTGGGATATCTTACTTTCTAATTTGGATATAAGTTTTGCTGCCTTTTCCAGGAACTGACTGAAATCTTTTGCCGGCATAAGGTTGATTACCTTTTTATCAAGCTTGGCGAATACCATCAGCTGATCCCCGGGCTTAATGCGCAATGCCTTGCGCAGCTCTGCCGGTATAACCAGCTGCCCCCGCTCTCCTACGGTTACCGAACCGTACGCCTTACCCTTAAAAATCCCGTTCATAACCGACCTCCTTTAAATTCGATTAGTATGAAATGTATGAATTATATGATATAGCATATTTATCTGACCGTCAATTGCAAAAATAAATTTTTATGGCTGCAGGCTATCTATGCTCCATAGACTATAAACAAAAAGCGAAGACTTTTTGGATTTGTCTTCGCTTTCAATCTGGTTGCGGGGGGCCGATTTGAACGGCCGACCTCGAGGTTATGAGCCTCGCGAGCTACCAGGCTGCTCCACCCCGCGATCAATCTATTTTTTTACTTCCGGCGATATCTGGTAAATCACCTCGCCCTTGCGGGCCACGCCCATCTTCTCTCTGGCTACCTTCTCCAGATAAGCCGGGTCGTTTTCGAGTCGGTATAACCGTTTATTTAAATTTTCTACTTCCTTCTGCAGCTTTGCCGTGCGTTCTTCAAAATCCTGGTTGCGCTGTTTTAAATCCTGCAATTTGGTGTAGCTGGGTAAAAACGCCAGCAGCACCAAGAAGGCAAAAAGGAAAAGCCAGACGGCCTTCTTTAGCATATCCTTCCCCAAAGCGTGCCGGCATAGACCGCTTTCCCACCTAATTCTTCTTCAATTCTTAAAAGCTCATTGTATTTGGCAACGCGGTCGGTACGGGAAAGCGAACCGGTTTTTATCTGCCCTACTCTGGTAGCCACGGCCAAATGGCTGATGGTGGTATCCTCGGTCTCTCCGGACCGGTGTGAAATAATCGAAGTATATTTATTTTTCCTGGCCAAATCTATTGCGTCCAGCGTCTCTGACAATGAACCGATCTGATTTACCTTTATCAGGATGGAATTGGCGACCTTCTTATCAATGCCCATCTTTAATCTTTTAACATTGGTCACAAAGATATCATCGCCTACCAGCTGAACCTTTTTACCTAAAACTTCGGTTAAATCCTGCCAGCCCTGCCAATCATCTTCTGCCAAACCATCTTCAACGGAAACTATGGGATATTTGGCGAGAAAATCCTCGTATATCTTTATCAGTTCAGGGGCGGTCAGCTGTTTTCCGTCAAAGCTGTATTTCCCGTCCTTATATATTGAGCTTGCCGCGGTATCCAAGGCCAGATAAACGTCTTTTCCGGGCCGGTAACCGGCCTTTTCGATGGCCTCTACTATCAACTGCAAGGCCTCTTCATTGGACTGTAAGTTCGGCGCAAATCCGCCCTCATCACCCACCGAAGTAGATAATTTCTTTGATTTTAGTAGCGCCTTTAAATTATGGAATACCTCGTCGGCCTTGCGCAGGGCCTCTTTAAAGGAATCCGCTCCGATAGGGGCGATCATAAATTCCTGGATATCCAGATTGTTATCGGCATGCAGGCCGCCGTTTAGAATATTCATTAAAGGAACCGGCAGGATATTGGCCTCTTTACCGCCTAAGTAGACATAGAGGGATTCTTTTTGCGCTAAAGCCGCTGCCTTGGCTACTGCCAGGGAAACCCCTAAAATAGCATTGGCACCTAGCTTAGCCTTATTTTCCGTGCCGTCGAATTGGATTAAAATATCGTCGATCTTTTTAAAATCCGGGCTTAATCCTTTGATTTTGGTGGCGATAGCGGTATTGACATTGTTAACCGCCTTTAAAACTCCCTTGCCCATATAGCGGGACTTGTCGTTATCGCGCAATTCCAGGGCCTCATGTTCTCCGGTGGAGGCCCCCGAAGGGACCGCTGCCCGGCCTAAAATGCCGGAATCCAGAATACAATCCACCTCCACGGTGGGATTGCCGCGGGAATCCAAAATCTCCCGGGCCACAATATTTTTTATCTTTGCCATGATATCTACTTTAAAGAACAAATACGATTTTGCCGCTGAAAATAATTAAGTCAACCCCGTTAGAAACAAATTTGATTTAGATAGTATATCATAGTTCCTAACCGGGTCAATAAAAAACAATCTGCCGCTTTCCATCTCAATATAGGTTGACAGAAGTTTAAAGATATGGTATTTTGTCTCCAGGTGAGATGATGAATAAACGCAAAATCAAATTGTTTTTTAAGCGTCACTGGATTGCCCTCATTGCTGCCGTTTTGGTGGCCGTAATCGGCATTTCCTTCATTTTCTTCCTAAATAGTGCCATCCGCGCCTGGGTTACCTCGGAATCCTATTTCAAGAAATCTGCCCTCGCTCAATACGGTTTATTCTTCTATATTTTCTTAGTCTTACAGCTAATCAGTTTGCCTTTAAGCGGCGCCCTCTGGTTATGGATGATGCGCGGCGGGTACATGCAATTTACCCAAATCGGCAAAAAGGCCGTCGAGGGAAAAAATATCCGCATCCACTGGCAGGATGTTATTGGTATGGACGAAGCTAAGGAAGAAGCCAATGAAGTAGTCCGTCTGGTTACCGACCGCGCCAAGTTACAGGCCATTGGCGGTAAAATCCTGCGGGGAATTTTGATGATCGGACCCCCGGGTTGCGGCAAAACCTATCTGGCCAAGGCCATTGCCACCGAGGCCAATATGCCGTTTATCTCCATGTCGGGTTCGGAATTTATCGAGATGTTCGTTGGCGTTGGAGCCAGCCGTATCCGTAAATTGTTTAAGCAGGCACGGCAACTGGCCTATGCCGAAGGCGGTTGTATTATTTTTGTGGATGAACTGGATGCCGTGGGCGCCCAGCGGGCAGTGGACCGCGGCTTCGGAGGACAAACCGAATCCAACACTACCTTAAATCAACTTTTGGTAGAGATGGACGGCCTTAAGGAAAAGGATGATAACATTATCATTATCGGCGCTACCAATGCCCCGGAATCATTTCTTGACCCGGCCCTATTAAGACCGGGCAGATTTGACCGCAAAATCTATGTCGACTTCCCCAACTTAGAGGAACGCGAAAAGTTATTCGAATATTACCTTAAAGAAGTAAAATACGATCCCACCATCGATCGTAAACGATTGGCCAGATTAACCGTCGGCAACAGCCCGGCAGATATCGCCAGCCTGGTCAGGGAATCTGCCTTAATCGCCGTGCGCAACAGAAAAGACATCATCTCCATGAAAGAAATCTCTGAGGCCTACGACCGGATAGAAATGGGCATTAAACATAAAATAGTCTTCAGTCAAAGCGACCGGGAGAAAATTGCCTTTCATGAGGCCGGCCATGCCCTGGCCATGTATTTCCTGGCGCCGCACAAGGACGTATTCAAAGCTACCATTTTAGCCAGGGGCGGCGCCCTGGGTTTTGTCATGCCCCAACCGCGCGAGGAGATTCATGTCCGCACCAAGGAACAATACCTCAGCGATATAAAGGTTAGCCTAGGTTCCTATGCCGCAGAAAGATTAAAGCTTAATGACACTACTTCCGGGGTGAGCCAAGATTTTTATACCGCGATGTGGATTGCCCATAATATGGTATGGAGATGGGGTATGGGCAAATCTGGCCTTATAGGCGACTACAGCCTGCTGAATACTATGCAGGCGGAACTGGGCGTATTTAAGGGTGAGCGGGCCTCCTTTATCTCGGAAAAACTCAAGGAACAATTAAATAATGACGTGCAACAAATATTAACCGACTGCCTGAGAGAAGTTGAGGAATTACTAAGAAAAGAATCCGCGCTTTTAGACCGCTTTGCCCAAGAATTACTGGCCAAGGATGAACTCAATTATGATGAGATTGAAGCCATTTTCAAGGAATTCGGCAAATCCCGCCCGGCTATTAGTTAGTCTTATCCTGCTCGCCTTTCTTTTCGGATGTTCCAGCGAAATTAAACCCACCTATAAAGAAAAAGATATTCCCTTCCATATAAAGAAGATTTGCAAAGAAGAATACGGCCTAGACGTAACTACCAGTGTCGTCGGGCAGACCCTCTGGGTCTATGCGCCCATGCCTCGGATTATCGATAAGGACTATGCCATCACCAAGGAAAAGGTTTTTGATGAGGCCATGACCGACAAGATGCGCAATATCATGACTTCGATTGGAAGGGTTTTGATAAGCTCCGACCGCGCCCCGGAATTTTATAGCCTGGTCATTTCCGATATTGAGGAAAGGGGTCTGGATTATATAATCATTGCCAATGTATTAGATATAAAAAAATCATACGCCAGCGTTCTCCCCTGGACAGAGATGAACAAAAGGTATGTGGTAAAATTGAAAAGCGCCCCTGAGGCACTGGGGGATACCCTAGGGATACATGTTATACCCTACGATATCGGCCTACCTGAATTTATCTCCGGGCAGATTGCCCAGCGTATAGATTCCCGGTTGCGGGAACCCGATTTCAAAAATTTTTATGATGTCAAAGCGGCGGAGGCCCAATTCACCCCCACTACCCTGGTCATCAACATAGATATTAAACTGCAAGAGTTGCGACTTAAGGCGCCCGAAACCAATGACATAACCAAAGAGGCTTTAAAGATTGCGGCCCAGGTTACCCGCGCCTATGACTTTGAGGATTTTATCGAGGTGCAAATCAACGAGGGCAAAGAAGGCAAAAGCACTACCTTCAGCAGAAAGGTACTCGAGACAATCAGAGAATAACCCGTTCCTCTTCCGGTTCGTCTTCGGATGGCAATGACTGGGGGGCTTGAGGGGTTTCTGGTTTTAATTCTTTTTTGGTTGGTTTAGGCGGGGCCGTAACCTCTATGTATATTGACTGGGTCTTAAAATCTTCCTTGCCGATTTTAACCTTTACCTCACCTATGGTAAACTTTCCCACGGACTTAGGAGTCAGGATATAAATAAAATCGGCCTGCCGGTTTATCTTTCTTTCCTTAATACTTAAACTCTGGGACTGCATGGTAGATACTATTTCAAAATCTTTCTTTAAATCCGGCAACTCTATCTGGGGTTCGGAATTCAATTCTCCGGAGATCTCTATTTTAAAGGTTAAAACTTCATCTTGAGGGATTTTTGATTTATCTACGCTGGATTTTACAGAAATGGAATCTTCCGCAAAAATTAATGCAGGGGTAAATATTAATAAAAAGCAGGCGAAAAATAGGCTAACTAATCTTGGACTTGCGACCATCTAACCTCACCTTTTCCCCTGCCACCAAAGCTATGGCCTGGGGATAAAGTTTGTGTTCCAGGCGATGAATCTTTGCCTCCAAGGATTCCGGGGTATCTGACTCCTCGATTTTTACCACTCCCTGAAGGATGATAGGGCCATGGTCCATCTTAGCATCTACAAAATGGATGGTTACTCCGGTTATCTTTGCGCCGTATTCAAAGGCATCCCTTACCCCTTCAGTGCCTTTAAAGGAAGGCAAAAGCGCCGGATGGATATTGAGGATCTTATTGGGAAATCTATCCAAAAGCGTAGTGCCTACAATACGCATAAAACCGGCCAAAACAATCAAATCTATTTTTTCTGCCTCCAGATATTTTAAGATCTCTTGCTCGAATGCATCTTTTGAAGGAAACTGGGTCGGGTCGACAAAAATATTTTTTATGCCGGCCCTCTTGGCTCGTTTCAGGGCCAGGGACTTTTTATTGTCGGAAACTACCAGGCCCAGATCTACCTTTAGTTTACCCTTCTTTACTGCCCTGATTATTGCCTGAAGATTGGTTCCCCTTCCTGAAGCGAATACCGCTATATTTTTCATTCTCTAACCCCTCTTTCCTATAGCATGGGTGGGACATACCTTTATGCATTCGCCGATATTCTGGCAAAGTTTATAATCAAAGACGGCCAGATTATTAATAACCTTGATGGCATTTACCGGGCAGGCCTTTTCGCATTTACCACAGGCGATACACCCCACGGAACAAACATCCATTACTGCCTTACCGAAATCCAAAGAGTTGCAGGCGGTGAAATATTTTTTATCTGCCAGCTGCAAGGTAAAAAGCCTCTTGGGACAAACTGCTACGCATTTACCGCAGGCCGTACATTTCTCTGCATTAACCACCGGCAGATCTTCTTCATTCATCGTAATCGCGCCAAAGGGGCATACCTTGGTACAGGTATCGAATCCCAGACAACCGTAAGCACAGGCCTTTTGCCCCCCCATCACCAGGTTGGCTGCAATACAATCTTTTATTCCGGTGTAGACGAATTTATCCTTGGTGCGATTCTTTCCTCCGTTACAGTGCAATTGGGCGATGGCCTTAATTCTTTGTTTCGCCTCGACACCTAAGATTTTTGCAATGCCTTCCCGACTAGCGCTATTGGAGACTACGCATCTATCTACCGTGCATTCGCCGGTAATCAGGCTCTCAGCAAAACCGATACATCCTGCCTTGCCGCAGGCACCGCAGTTGGCTCCGGGCAAAAAGCCTAAAATCTTATCCAGGCGCGGATCGGTAGCTATGCAAAGCTTCTTAGCGGCAATAGCCAAACCTATGCCAAAAACCAATCCTAGAAAACTTAAAGTTAAAACTGGAATTAAAATCGCCATTTAAATGAGCGCAGAACTTACGGTGCACAAGGTGCGACGTAAGTTATTTTGCGCGAATTTAACCCCGCCCTTTTGGGTAATATATAATTGTCTTAAGCCAAAAGAGCGGGGTGAGTTTAGTCTTACAACTTATGTCGTTCTAACGAACTCCATAAGTTGTGACTTCACTCAAAATCTAAATCCGGTAAAACCCATAAATGCCAAACTCATCAAAGAGGCAATGATAAATGCCAAGGGTATCTCTTTCATGCAACGCGGCACAGTTACCAATTCCAATCTTTCCCGAATGCCGGACATAAGTAACATTGCCAAACAATAACCCGCACCGGCAAAAAACCCTTGAGTTACTGCCAGCAAGAAACTGCCTGCCACGGTTTTATTGCCGATAAAAAATTCCTCGCTATTTAAAACCGCCACCCCCAGAACCGCGCAGTTCACGGTAATAAGCGGTAGATAAATCCCGAAAAACTTATACAGCTGCGGGCTGGTCTTACGCACAAACATCTCCACCAGCTGCACAAAGGTGGCGATCACCAGAATAAAAGAAATGGTGCGCATATAGGTCATATTAAAAGGAATCAATAAATAGCGATAGATTAGCCAGGTAATTATCGAGGACATGGTAGTGACAAAGGTAACTGCCGCGCCCATACTTACTGCCGGCCTGGTCTCTTTGGAAACGCCGATAAAGGAACATAACCCCAAAAATTTAGACAGAATGAAGTTGTTGATAAAAACCATGCTGATGAAAATCATGACCAGTTTACTTACATCCATCGCAACCTCCAATGAGCGTACAATTTACGGCAGCGTCAGCAACGTAAATTGTTTCGCGCGAATTGGACCCTTGACCCTTGACAAGCTTGTCAAGGGTCAAGGGTAAATTCAGACACACGACTTATGTTCACTATCGTTCCCTGCCTGCCGGCAGGCAGGCGTAAGTCGTGTCTTCATTTACATCCATCGCAACCTACTTTTGTAATCTCTTTATGGGTTTTTTGTTTAAGGTGGTACCAATTTATTCCACCGATCAATAAACCGATAGTCAATAACGCCCCCGGGGGCAGCACCATCATAACCACCGGTTCGAAATTCTTGACTACCGGAAATCCGAAAAAGGTGCCATTTCCCAGAATCTCCCTAATGGATGCAATAATGGTTAGGGCAATGGTAAAACCCGCTCCCATTCCTAAGGCGTCGAATATAGAATAAATCACGGTATTTTTGCAGGCATAGGCCTCGGCCCTCCCTAAGACAATGCAGTTCACGACGATTAAAGGCACAAATATTCCCAGGGCCCGGTTTAGCGCCGGAAAATATGCCTTCATTACCAACTCATTAATGGTAACGAAGGTGGCGATAATCACGATGTAACAGGGAATACGGATTCTATCCGGAATAAAATTTCTTAAAGAGGAAATAAAAATATTTGAACCCAACAAAACGAAGGTAGCAGCCACGCCCATACCAATGGCATTGACTACTGAAGTGGAGACTGCCAAGGTGGGGCAAAGACCCAGGACCAAGCCAAAGGTGGGATTTTCTACGGTGATGCCCTTTTTAAATTCCTGAAATAATTTCTTAATCATTTATTTTACTTTGGCTAAAAATTCTTCCACTGACTTTTTGACGGATTCCACTACCGCCTTAGAGCTGATGGTCGCTGCAGTAATCGCGTGTATGGTCTGTAAATTCAAATCTCCTGTTTTTTTGCCTTCAAACTGCTGCAAAAACCAGGGTTTCTCTTCGCCGGGCTTTACCTCAACCATCTTGGCACCCAGGCCCGGGGTTTCCTGCTGGCTTAAAACTTCCAGCCCCTCTATTTCACCGGTTTTATCAAAACCTACCAACATAACAATCGTAGACGAATAACCTTTGGCCTCGGTCTTGATAACATAACCTATCTCTTGACCATCTTTCTTAGCTACATAATAAGTCTCGCCGTCCAAGTTCTTGTCTTCAAAGGCGGTGGCATCTGCAAAAACCTCTTTTAATGCCGACTTTTCTCCTGCGGTCAGCTGCTCACCGATCCTTGCCTGAGTTATCTTATAAGTAACGCTTAAAACCAAGGAGGCGCAAAGACAAATGGTTAAAAGGATAAAGCCGTATCTTATCATTTCTTCATCCCGGGTTTCTTAGACCCAAATTTTTTCGGACGGCAGAAACGGTCGATGATGGGGGTTGCGGCATTCATCATTAATATTGCATAAGAGGTTCCCTCCGGATAGCCGCCCCATTTTCTGATTACAAAATTAAGCAGACCGCAGCCCATTCCAAAAACAATTTTTCCTTTCTTGGTAATGGGTGCGGTAACATAGTCGGTAGCCATGAAAAATGCACCTAGGATTATCCCGCCGGAAAGTAACTGAAGCAGCACATCGCCCTTAAACATGCCGTTGCCCATAAAAATCCAACCCAAAATTCCAAAGGTTAAAAGATAAGAAAAAGGAACGTGCCAGGTAATATACTGTTTGATGAGTAGATACGCCGCGCCAAGCAATAAGGCCAAGATACAAACCTCACCGATACAACCGCCGCGATTGCCTAAAAATAAATCCTTATAGGTAAAACCGATTTCGGAAATGGCATGCAGGCCCTTTTCCTTAAGTAGCATTAAAGGCGTGGCGGTAGAAATAGCATCTACCTGCCAACGGGGATTACTCCAACTGGCCATATATTTTGGCCACGAGGCCATCAGAAATGCGCGGCCGGCCAAAGCAGGATTAAAGATATTGAACCCTAAGCCGCCGAATAATTGCTTGCCAATGGCCACGGCAAAGAAACTGCCTATCGCCGGAATCCACAAAGGCACTCCCGGAGGTAGATTATACGCCAGCAATAATCCGGTAATCATGGCGCTTCCGTCAACCAACGTAACCTTTTTGCCCTGCAATTTCTGCAGTACCGCCTCGGTAATAAGCGCGCTTAAAATGGAAACCAAGGTCACATAAAATGCCTTAAGTCCGAAGATATAAATTCCCGTTAAACCCGCCGGGATAAGGGCAAAGAAAGTAACCCACATCCTGCGGACGATATGGTCGTCAACGCAGATATGCGGCGAACAGGTAACTACTAGATTATTTTTTAACTCTGGTCTTGGCATATTTTATCAAGTGGACCAAGTCGCGTTTGGCCGGACAGATATAACTACATAATCCACATTCAATACAATCAAATACATCATAGGTAGCGGCGATATCGAAGCGTTCCTTTTCCGCAGCCATACCGATCATGGCCGGCATAATCCGAGCGGGGCAAACATCAATACAGCGGCCGCAACGACAGCAAACCCTATCTTCTCGGACATTAATTTCTTTGGCAGAAAAGAAGATTATCCCCGAGGTGCTTTTTATAATCGGCACCTCTAAAGTATACTGGGCTATCCCCATCATCGGTCCGCCGAAGACCACCTTGGCGATTTCTTCTTTTAGGGGACCACACTCTTCCAGCAATACCGAAACCGGCGTTCCGATTCTGGCTAAGAAATTACCGGGATTGCTCAATGGGCTTCCGGTTAAGGTCACTACCCTCTCTATGAGCGGCTTGTTTTTATAAACTGCCTCGTAAATGGCAAAGGCCGTCCCTACATTTTGCACTACTACGCCGATATCAAAAGGCAACCCACCAGAAGGAACCTCCTTTTTTAATACCGACTGGATTAATTGTTTTTCTCCGCCCTGCGGATACTGAGTCTTTAAAATCTTGAGTCTGAAATTAGTTCCGGATATTGCCTTTTTAATTACCTCAATGGCTTCGGCTTTATTATCTTCGATGGCTATGATAATTTCCGCATCTTTTAAAATCTTGGTAATGAGCTGAATACCCCTAACTATCTCTGAGGCCTTTTCAATCATCATCCGGGAATCGGTAGTTAAGTAGGGTTCGCATTCGGCGCCGTTTAAGATGAAATGAGTAATGGGTTTAGGCGGCGTAAGTTTTATGTGGGTGGGAAATGCCGCGCCGCCTAAACCTACCATCCCTGCCTCAAAAATTATCTTCCTGATCTCCTCAACGGAAAGCCTGTCTACCTCTGCTTGGGGTTTTAAAGGAAAGGCATTCAAATCATCCTTGCCGTCGGATTCAATCACTACCGCCTTCTGCCCTCCCAGGGCAGGATGGGCATAGTCCTGGATGGCAACTACCGCTCCGGAAATGGAGGCATGAATGGGCGCGTATAAACCGGAATCGGCAGAGGCAATGCGTTGACCTACCCTTACCACATCCTTGACCTTTACCTCCGGGGTGCAGGGTTTACCAAAATGTTGACTTAATGGGATGTAAACCCTGGGGGGCAGCTTAGCCCTTACAATAGGTTTATGTTCGGTATGTTCTTTTTCTTCGCGCAGTTTAACCATTGATTTCTAAACCCGGCCTTCTCTTACGTTAGAACTTAAGAAACCGCTTATCCCTACTAGTACTAAAATCACTCCCACGCCCACCAATATCCAAACCCGCTCTATGCTCTCAGCCAATAGCGAGCTAATTAGCATAAATAAAAGAAAGGCCAGGTGCATTACTACCTCTAGGTAACTGAAGACCTTGCCCCGCATGGTTGACTCGCTTACCTCATGCACCAGGGTATTGGTAGCAATCATTATCGGGGACACGATTAGACCAAACAAAAAAGAAAGAATGGCCGCCATTAAAAAATGTCCGATATAATGCAGCAGCAGGGCAAAACAAGGAAGCATTATACCACCGGCGATTAAACTTGTAAATATGACCTTGAAGTGTTTTATCTTCTGTCCAAACCTGCCGTATATCAGCGAACCCAAGAATAACCCCACCCCCAGAAACATCGCTAGTAACCCCAAATCCTTGGTAACCGTATTTAAGGCCTCCTGCACGAAAACAATCATAATTACGTAAGTGGCACCCAGGGCAGACCACAGAATAAATAGCGTTACGACTATAAACCTGATTTCTTTAAGCTTAAAAAGATAAACCGCCCCCTCCTTAATCTCTTCCACCACCGATTTTCTAATCACCTCTAAGACCTCAATACCTATCTCGATTATGGCACCCTTTTTCAGCGTAACCGTCTTGGTGATAAGAAATATGAGAAGGGCTGAGGCGAAAAAGGTCAGGCCATTGATATAAAAACTATTTTTTACGCCGGCCATGGCCACCAAAATCCCGCCTATTCCAAAACCCAGTATGGCGGCAATCATGCCGGTTATGTTAGCCAAGGAATTGGCCAACAATAAATCCTCCGGCGTAACCAAATCGGGTATTATGGACATCTTGGCGGGAACATAAAACCGGCTCAAACAAAAAACCAGAAAGACGATTATATATATGGGGATAAGACTGGTTCGGTAAATAAAGAAAGGGATGGATAAAACTAACAGGCACTTTAAAAAATCGCAGATAAACATGGTTTGCCGGCGATCCCATCTATCCACATAAACCCCGGCTACCGGACCGATTAAAAATACCGGGATGATGGTAAAAGACATTAATTTTGCCAGCTCAAATGCCGAACCCGGTGCGCGCTGATAGATTAGGCCGATAAGGGCCATCTGGTTCAGGCGGTCTCCGAATTGAGAAATGACCTGACTCAGCCAGAGGTAGAAGAAATTTCTATTTTTTAATATCTTGGAAAAATGCGCCATCGCTCAAAAAATAAGCCGATGAGTGGAATCGAACCACCGACCCGCGCTTTACGAAAGCGCTGCTCTACCAACTGAGCTACATCGGCGAACAAATGAAACCAAAGATGTTGGTAAGTCTAAAAGTTTGATTTTCGGGCAGGATAAATGGTGCCGAGAGCCAGACTTGCACTGGCGACGCCGGGCTTTTCAGGCCCGCGCTCTACTACCTGAGCTATCTCGGCAAGATACTCCTTAAATTACCGATATATTTTACCAAAGCACCGTCTTATGTCAATAAAATCGTATAAATTAAGGCATTAATCAATCGACTATTTCAATCTGGCTGGGATGCCTTACTATTATCTCCGGCCCGTGGTATTCCTTGATTAAACCGCTTACCCTGACGGTCTTGCCTTGATAATAATTTTCCAGATTAATCTTCTGCTCGTTAAACAGGTTAAAATAATCCGAGAATATAACTGCCGAAAAGTCCTTGCAGTAGTCCCGGCCGAAATTCAGATAAACGGCAGAATTGGTTTTCTTTACCTTTAAGACCCTGCCCTCGACCGTAATCAATTCCCCCAGGTGGTCTCTTGCCTCAGATGTTGCGATAATCTTATTTTGCTGCCAGAGATTCAAACCCTTTTCTCTAGCCTCCTGTTGAGCCCCTACCAGCATATCCACATATTTTATATTGGGCACAAAGGTGTATAACATAGCCAAACCATTCTTTAGCAACTCGGCATTGATAAATTTATCACCCACAAAACAATAGGCCAACAATCTATTATATTTATCCTTCTTAACCACATCAAATTCCAGGCGCACTATCTTACCCTCAACCATCCTACGATTAAACTCCTTTGCCTCTTCGCTAAATGGCTTAGGGGAGTATTCAAAACCAATTTCGGTCTTGCGCATGGTCTCAGGCGTATCGATACCGATATAACGGACCTTTTGATTATTGTTTAAAATAATGGTATCTCCGTCGATAACTGCCCTAACCCGTACGGCACGGTAATCTACGCAGGATGACTGAGAGAAGAGAAAGGCTAAAAAAAGGGCTACTAGGGTAGCGATTAGGCGAATCTGCCGCATCATTTTGCAGTATCCATAATTCTGATGAATACCTTTTCGGCCATCTTCAAATCAGGAAAATGATTTTTGCGGGCAGCCACCTTTACCCGGGAGGATCTAGCGGTGATCTTTTCTAAACTTATCACTATCAAGTTGGTGTTACCGATATTAAACTGTACCGTTCCCCGGTTGCGGTTTTGTTTCTTGACAATACCCATTGAATTGGCTACCTCCAGCGAGGCATCCCAAAGCATCTCGTAGTCTTTATCGGTTTCTCCGGCTACGGTATCGCGGCTAATGGCATAACCTCCCACTATCCCGAGGGCGCTGCCAACGATAATAGGAGCACAACCGTTAAGAAATATACCGTTTGCAAAAAGTAAGGTTATAACTACCAATCCCTGTAAAAATTTTTTTGTGTTTTTCACCGCTTCGCCTCCTTGTATTTTCTCTTCCAGGCAATCTTCACTAAAATTGCCAAGACTACGAACATTAAAATTAAACCCAGGCGGGTAGTCAAGATGTAGGGCAGATTTTCCTTAGGCACATTCTTCATCAAGATTACCGGAATCCACTGCTGATAAAACCAAACCCCCAAAATGGTGAATAAAAATAAAGGCGTAATATATTTGATGATAAATTTATAAACCCTGGGCATGGCCATGGCCGCTCCCTGGTGTGCCTCTTTCCAGGCATTTTCCATCCCGAAGACCCAGGCGAACAGGATGGTCTCTACGGTGGCGAAGACTACCAGAAAGAAGGTTCCTCCCCAGAAATCCAGTTCGTCTACCACGCCATTCTTTATGAAAAATATAGCCGGTTGACAAAGTAAAAAGGTCACGGCCACAAAGACACCTACCGCCTTTTTTCTATTGATATTAAATTCATCTTCCAAGAAGGCCACGGCAGGTTGTGCCAACGAAACCGAAGAGGTAAGTCCGGCCAAAAATAATAAAAAGAACCATATAAAACCCATTAAGGCCGAAAGCGGAATCTTACCCAGGATCAATGGCATAGTGACAAAACCCAAATTAAACATCCCCGATTGGGCGATATTCTGAATCTGCATTGGACCGAAAAAGACAAATGCCGCAGGAATAATTATACTTCCCCCCAGAATAACCTCGGCAAATTCATTGGCGCTGGCTGCGGATAGCCCTGACAAAACTACATCATCGCCCTTGGATAAATAGCTGGCATAGGTAAGAATTACGCCGATACCTACGGAAAGGGTGAAAAATATCTGACCTGCGGCTGCCAACCAGACCTTGGCTGACTTTAAGGCATTAAAATCCGGATTCCATAGAAACCCTAAGCCATTAACGATATTCCAATCTGGCTTAGAAGGATCCGGCGTGCCTAAGGTCAATACCCGGATAACCAGGGCAATGCCGCAGATAAAGATTAAAGGCATGGCCAGATTGCATAATTTCTCAATGCCGCCTTTAATACCGCAATAGACCACCCAGGCATTTAAAAGAAAGGTAATGATGAAGAATACGTAGGCAGGGGCGATACTGTTAAAATATTGATTTTGCGATAAGCCCTGAAAACCTTTTAAGAATTCCTGCATTTGGGTTTGGGAAGAAACCGCCCCGGCGTATTTACCGGTTAAGGCAAAAAAACTATAAGCCAGCGTCCAGGACTCGATGTAGGTATAATAGATAAAGATTACCAATGGCCCGAAGATTCCGATTACGCCGAAGTATTTTATAAAGCGGTTTTTATTCCATACGCTGTGGAATATTCCCGGGGCGGTGCCATGTTCAAAACCGCCGCCGAATCTTCCCAGGGTCCATTCTATCCACATCAAGGGGATCCCCAAAAGAAACAACGAGATAAAATAGGGAATCATAAAGGCGCCGCCGCCATTTTGCGCCACCTGCCCGGGGAAACGCAAGAAATTTCCCAGGCCGATGGCTGAACCGGCAACGGCCATAATTATCCCTAAGCGCGAACCCCAGGCCTCCCTTTTCTTGGCCATTTATTCCTTCACTAAAATAGCGGTTAAGAAATTGCGCAGGCGATTCTCCGTCTCTTCCAGTTCTGGTGAGAGCCCCTGACGGAAACTAACCGTTTTAGGCTGTATCCCTAAAAACAACACCTTGGCATTCGCACAATTTTCCTGTAGAAATTTCAGCATAAAGTTCAAAGGCAGACTATGGGTGGTAAAATAACCCAAGCCTTGCATCTCTTCAGGACAAAAAAGTCTGACCTCACCGCTCTCGCCTTTAAAATCGGCGGCGTCAATAACCAAAATGGTATCCGGGGATTGTTTGATAATGGCGGAGATGTAATTCTCGGGAGTGATTCCTGCGTCGATAACCGTGGGGATTTTATCCTTCAGGCGACTGGCCAAAACCGGACCGAAGCCATCGTCGCCTTTCAAAGGATTGCCGATGGTCAAAATTACGGTTTTGCCTTTGATATTATCCTGTAGCTTATCTAATTCTTGAGGGTGCATTTAATAATTTAGAAATTGAATTATTAAATTATTTTAACACAGCAAAAAGGGATTTGTCGAGGATTTTTAGGGAGTTTATGATTTGATTACCACTTCGCGGCGGCAACGCGGACAAAGTATCCTTAGACGGTCAGAACGATCCGGAGAATTATCCTTTTTCTTAGAGGAAGACTCTACTCTGACCAAGGCATTGTGCTGTAAATAAAATAGCATCATGGTGGTATTGGAAAAGGCTAAAGGCCCTAATTTTCTGGCGACCCAGAGAATTTGATCTTTTGGTCCTACGATATGATTGCAATCTTCACAGACCACCAATTCCTTTTCCACCGTCTCGATTAAATCGGTGCGCTTACCGGTGGTAGCCAGATCAAATTCCCGGGAAAGCATAATCCCTTTTTCGGTCAGACAATTGGCCTGGCACTGTCCGCAGTAAATACAGATATCGTAGCGCAAGGTAAAAATCCTTACCGACTTGCCGTGGTCAATCTTATCTTCAAAGGTGATCGCCCCCGGCGGACAGACATTGGCGCAGGCAGTGCAACCCGTACAGTCCTTTTCGTAAAATTTGGGTGCGCCGCGGAAACGCTCCGGCGGCTCGTGCGGCTCAAAAGGAAACCGAGAGGTATACGGTCCCTTGATTAAGGCTTTTATGGCTTCTTTTAGTTCTCTTAATTTTGGATATTTCATATTGAGCGAGCACGAGACTTACGAGCACAAAGTGCGAGTAAGTCATTTTAATAGTTTTTCTTATTGGTGCGAACTCAACCCTTGACATTTCGCTTTATTAAATTCAGTAGCAAAATGTCAAGGGTGAATTCCGACGATAACTTATGTTCGCTTATCTGTCCGCCGATAGGTAACGCTCCATAAGTTATGTCGTCATTTATCTTCGGCGTATTTATCGCAGACCGATTTATCCCAGAGCTTAACCCCCGCCTTATGAGCACCCCTGGCCAGGGCATGAGCGGAAACCGGCGAGGTCAAAATGATAAAAATCATACAAAGAATGGCTTTTATCCCCGCAGCGGAAATTCCTTTAAATAAGAATAAGCCAAAAAGAATGCTACAGGTTCCCAGGGTAACGCACTTGGTGGAAGCCTGAAGACGATTATATACATCGGGGAGTCTCACCAAGCCCAAACAACCAAATAAATCAAAGACTAGACCGATGGCTATAAATATGTACCCTATAATCTCATTCATCGAAGTTTCTTCCTTCCAAATACTTTGCCAAAGCCAGGGTAGAGATAAAACTCTGCAAGGCCCAAGCAATACCGATATCTATATACCAATCTCTGCCCGTAGGAATTCCCAATATCGCACAAAAACCTAAAACCAAGATGCCTAAAATATCAATAGCGACAGCCCTATCCGCTGGAGTGGGTCCCTTTACTACCCGCCAGAGACAAAATAAGCCGCATAAGAAAAGCACGTAAAAACTGTGCTTTAAAAATGGGGATTGCCATTCTAATAAAGAAGGAAAAGGATTAAACCAGGCCAAGAAACCCAAACCTACCAAAAACAGCAAGCCTAAGAACCAACGTAATCTTTGCATTTTTTAGTCAAAAATCCTTCTTAAGACATCTTCAAAGATCTTTACAATCCTCTCGGTAGCCTTATCGATATCTTTATCTTTTACATCAATCCAATGAATGTACAGATAACCGCCCTCTTGGTCTATATCCACGCTCATAGTACCCGGGGTAAGGGTAATGGAATTGGCTAAGAAGGTTAAGCCGGTCTCTGATTTTAAAGTAGTCTTTACCTTAACTATACCCGGGTTAATCGGTAAATCAGGATGGGCTACCCGATAAGCCACATCGATATTGGCTTTAATGCATTCCCAGATAAATAAAGGGATATAGTAAATAAACCAGATATAGCGACTGAGGCGTTTAAAGGCGTGTGGCCTTTTTACAAACATATCACCGGTCAAAAAAGAAACTAAGCCGCAAACCAGGATTCCGATAAGCAAATGTTGGAAATCCAAAGGCCAGGTCAAAAACGACCAGATTAAAAGGGCAAGTAAAAATAAAATGATTTGACTCTTTTTCATTTGGCTACTGCTCCAAAAACCACATCTTTATAACCATTACCTAATAATAAAACCTTAACTGCAGATTGCAGAAAAGTGATAAATGAAGGAAGAAGTAATGCCCCACCGATAACGCAAAGAATAGCCAAGGTTATCATCGACAACCGCATCCACGACGGCACCTCTTTTATCTTTGACCATGCTGCATCCAGCCTTCCATAAAAGGCAAAGCTCTGGAATTTCAAATAATAAGCTAAGGTTACAATGCTTACCACTACGGCAACCATTGCCGGACCAAAATAGCCGGCTTGCAAGGCGGCAATAATGATAATAAATTTACTCCAGAAACCTGCCAAAGGCGGGATACCTGATATACTCATCGAGCCTAAAAGACTGGTCGCACCAGTAGCTGGCAAACGGCTATTTAATCCGCCTAATCTTTTCAAATCGCGCGTTCCGGTAGAATACTCAATGGCCCCGGAGTTCAAAAAGAGCAAGGATTTAAAGATGGCGTGATTAAATAAATGAAATAATCCACCTAAAATTGCTAAAGGCGTTCCTATCCCAAGAGCAAATATAATTAAACCCATTTGACTAATGCTCGAGTAGGCAAACATCCTTTTTATATCCCGTTGGGCTATGGCTAGGAATGCACCCACGACCATAGAAATCACGCCTAAGATTACAAACATAGATAGCAGTTTGCCAGAAATACCTAAGATATTGAAAAAGATTCGGCAAAGTGCATAAACGCCCAGAGTTTTTATAAATACCCCGGAAAGCATTGCCGAGATAGGTGCTGGCGCGGAAGGGTGGGCATCGGGCAGCCAGGCATGAAAAGGAACCAGTGCTGCCTTTAATCCGAAACCGGCTAAGAACATTACTGCCACAAAATTACCCAGTAAACCCATTGGTTTATTAGATAATTCCCGGGATATATCTGCCATATTCAAGGTAGAGGTATAACTATAAAGCAAGGCAATCCCTAAAAGCACAAAACTGGAAGCCACCGATCCCATCACGGCATATTTGAAAGAAGCCTCTAATTCTTCGGCCTCAGTACCAAAGGCTACTAAGGCGTAGCTGGCAATGGATGCGATTTCTAAGAACACGAATAGATTAAATAAATCTCCGGTGACAATTATTCCATTCATCCCGGCAAGCATTAACATAAATAAAGTATAAAATCTGTATTTATCGGTATATCTTTCCATATAACTTATGGAGTATACCGTGACCAAAAAACTTACTAAATTTACCGTAACCAACATAAAACTGGTCAAGCCGTCCATAACCATACAAATGCCGATGGGGGGTATCCAACTGCCTACTTTATAGACCAGAATTTTATGGGCGCTGACTAATTGAATAGAATTTAAGGAAAGCACCAGCAAGCTTAAGGTACCAAAATTAGCTAAGATATCACTAAGCCCTCTTACCTTTTTTCCCAAAAGAGAAATCAGAAACGCCCCAGCCAAAGGAATAATCACAAAAAAAGGTAGTGTCATCACATTAACCTCTTAGCCTCTTAATCTTGGTAATATCGAAGGTGCCGTATTTCTCATAGATTCTTATGGCAATAGCTACGATTAATGCCGTAACCGCCAAACCGATAACAATAGAAGTCAGAACCAATGCTTGGGGTATGGGATCAACCATATTAGTGATCGCCTGGTCTTTTGCCAGTATGGGCGCCCGGCCGTGCATACGATACCCCACCAGGACAAAAAACAGGTTTACGGCGTACTCAATAATTCCCAGACCGATAATAATCTTAATGATATTTCTTTTTCTTAAGACGCAATAAAGTCCGATACAGAATAAACCCAGACACAAAATATATTCAACCATTACTATTTTTCTCCTAAATTTTGAGACAATACCAAGATCGCAAAAATGGCAAATAGACCCACCCCTACCTTAAGGGATATGGCGATATTACATAACGGTATTATGCCAGCGCTGAATAATTCGAACGGCTTTCCTTTATGGAGGAAAAAATTAAAAAAGAAAGATCCTCCCATAAACCCCAGTAAGGCAATGGACAAAAACATTAATGCTCCCAGACTTTCTAAAATAGAAGCTGCGGCTTGGGATAGTTTTTTTAAAGCAACGTCCCTGCCAAAAGCGAGCATCAGATGAATAAAAGAAAGGGCGATGATTACTCCCCCGGCAAATCCGCCTCCGGGCGAAAGATGGCCGTGCAAGACAATATAGATACCGTAAAGAAGGATTAATCCGACGGTGAGCCGGGTAATGGTTTTAACGATCAAGGTCATGCCTGCTTCTTTTTTATTATCTATCATGGATTCTTCCAATCCTTCGCATTACCGATAATACACCCATCACCGCAGTAAAAAGAATGGTTGCCTCGCCTAAGGTATCATACCCTCTATAGTCTAAGATTATGGCTGCAACTATATTAGCGGCACCGGTTTTTTGCAGCCCATTTTCAATATATTCCCTGGCTACTCTCATAATGGGAGCGCCAAAATTCGGTAACTCTCTAAGGGCAAAGTAGGCAAAAAGTAAGAATACGGCAACAAATAATAGGGTAGAGGTAGTGTTAAAAAGCCAACGGCCATCCTTTATTAAGGGAAGGTCTTTGTTTATAGTGGCGCGGATGAGTATGATGAGGCAGAGAATTTCTACTACTAACTGGGTGATGGCCAAATCCGGCGCCTTTAGAATTAAAAAGGCCATGGACAAACCTAATCCCACCGTCCCTACTGCAATTACGCTGGAGAGCAAATCCTCAATCTCGACAGCCGCGATAGCCCCAGCAATCATAAATATTAAAAGGAATTGTAACTCCATAACTTATGTCCTCACTTAGAAGCTCCAAAAAAATAACCCAATCATTCCCAGCAAACACCAAACCAGATAAGTTGGCAGGACGCCATTATGTAAATATTGTAATATCCCCGAAAAGTAAAAAGTAAGTTTTTTTCCTTGTTCATAGATGTCGAAGAAACCCTGCTCTGCTTTTTTATAAATGGCACTTAATAAATTTAATTCCTTGATGGTCTGATAAAATTCGGTACCGGTAACTCGGGCCCTCTCCAAATCAATAGCCTCTCCTCCTACAAAGGCAGCGTCTTGACGGATACTTGGCCTTAAACCCTTTAATTTAAATACCAGAAAACCTGTCAATAAACCAATAATAATAAGCAGGGTAGATAATCCCGCATACCACGTACCAATAAAAGTTACGCCATTAACTGCCGGAAGAATAAAATATTTGAGGGGAATCTGATTAGCAAAAATACCGAAAAGCACACAGATAATTGCTAAGATAAGACAAGGAAACCACATGAAACAGGAAACCTCATCGGTCTGCTGCTGGCCGGCGGTCTTTTTGGTACCCTGCCCCAAAAAGGTAGCGTGAAGTAATTTCATAAAACTGGCGAGGGTAAGGCCGGAACCGAACATGGCTGCCACTAGACAAAACAAAGAAACAATTTTTGTGTAATGTGTAATGTTTAATGTGTAATTCTGAATTAGCCCTTGATATACCATCCACTTAGAAACAAAACCATTAAAAGGTGGAACGCCGGATATAGAAAGACTGGCAATAAGCGCGGATATATAGGTAAGGGGCATGGCTTTTGATAAACCGCCGAGCTTATCTAAATCGGTGGTGCCGGTTTTTTGTTCTACATTTCCCGCCACCAGAAACAGGGCCTGTTTATATATGGAATTATTCAGCATGTGGAATATCCCTCCGGCAATGCCGATGGGATTTCCCGTACCTATCCCTAAAACCATATAACCCACCTGGGACACCGCATGATAACCTAAAAGCCTTTTCATATTATGCTGCACCAGGGCCATCATTACTGCCGCAATAATGGTGAATGCCCCAATGATCATCAGAAATATATTCATCGCTTGGTTCATCACAAACATATTCAAAGATATGCGCGCCAAAAGATAAATGCCTAATAATTTATCTAAAGAGGCGGGAAGATATGCAACCACGGGGATGGGGGCGGATTTGGCACAATCCGGAACCCAAGAGTGAAAAGGCATTGCCCCAGCCTTAGCAAAAGCGGCAATGGCAATACAAATGTATGCCAAGATGGATAAACCATTATTTAATTCTAGCCGTACATTATCCATTTGTAAGGAGTGGGTAAGATAATAAACTATACCTATTCCTAACAGCATTAAGGCATCAGAGCCGCCTATGATAATAAAGGTCTTTTTGGCGATTGCATCAGCACTTTCCCCCCCCATATTAATTAAAAGATATAGGGTTAAACCTAAAAATCCCCAAAAAACTAAAAGCAGGATAAGGCTATTGGCCAGCACTGCGGCAATGGAGGCAATGGCAGTGAGGATAATATAACAATAATAGGATAAAAGCCGTGGCCTTCCTTTCATAAATTTCAAGGAATAGATTAGGGTTAGAATGGAAAACAACCCTATCGCCAAAACCACAAAGCCATTAAGGCTATCTAATTTGAAGTAGGGATAGAAGTTGGCTATACTCATTTTAAGGCCAAGATATTTCTAACTATCGATTTGGTATGCCGGGAAATCTGGGCAGTAAAGTCCAAAAGGTTCAGAAACATATTTCCTGTCCGGGGGTCGCAAATACCGGCCATCAATCTTTTGGCATGGGCCTGACGATATTTTTCCACCAAGACATCCGCATGCTGTCCGTCACATAAAACCCTCTGGGCATAGTTTCTATCGCCCATCCTTAATGATTTGTCTACGTCGGCAAGTTCAGTCTCCACCACGTCATATAGATGCTTATACTCCTCTAATGCCTCGTCGCTAAAAAGTAGTTTTTCTTCAATTTTTATCTCGATTCTTTCAATCATGTCCTTGATATAATCGCCGATTTGTTCTAAATCGGCAACTATATTGGTTAAAAGTATTATGTTTTTTTTATCTTCGGCGGCTAGTTTCTCTTTAGATATCTCTACCAATGATAAGGTAAGGGACCTTTCCATTTCGTTAAGCCTATCTTCGTCTTTTAATACTCCGCTAAGCATATCCAGATCATGCTTTATAAATCCATCATAGGTATTCTTCAGCATAGAAAGGGTTAATCTGGACATCTCTTTTATCTGGCTACGGATATTGGCTAAGCTTTTCATAGACCTAAATCACATTTTAATCTTTCGGTTTTTTCCTGAGAAAGCTTAATCAAATCCCAACCATTCATTATCTTTTTATCGCTGGTCCTGTCTATTACCGCAGTTCTCTCGGTGCAGCAATAACAGGGGTCTACCGCGGCCAAGCAGATAGCGGCATCGGAAATAGTCCCGCCCACTGCCGCTACCTTATTGGAAGCAACATTCATATAACTGGGGGCTCTAATCTTATGTCTAACTGGGCGGTTGGTTCCATCGGAGCATACATAATGGAAACATTCTCCGCGCGGGGCCTCGATATGACCGATGCCTTCTCCGGGAGGAATCTCCTTGACATTGGCGTCAATCTCGCCCTTGGGCATCTTATCCAGACACTGGCGGATAATCTTGACCGATTCATACATCTCCAAAACCCTAACTACTAATTTATCGAATACATCGCCGTTTTGTAAAACAATTACCTGCCAGTCAACTCTATCGTAGGCGGCATACGGATCGTCGCGCCTGACATCAATATCCATGCCCGATGCCCGGGCAGTAGGCCCGACGACGCTGTATTGAATGGCCTCTTTTTTGGTTAAAACCCCTATCCCTTTGGTTCTGGCCTGAATTACGGGATCATCCATTACCGCGCCTTTGAACATATCCAGCACGGGGACCAAACTATCGATTGCCTTTTTTACATGCGGTATGTGCTCGTCCAAAATATCTTTTCTTACCCCGCCAATCTTCATCATCGCGTAATGATTGCGGTTACCGGAAATCATCTCCAAAACATCCAAAACCGCTTCCCGATATTTCCACGACCACATCCAGACGGTATTATATCCCAAGAAATGTCCAGCTAACCCCAACCATAGAATATGGCTATGCAACCTTTCTAATTCAGCGATTATGGTACGGATATATAATGCCCTTTCCGGCACCACTATCTTGGCTAAATCCTCCATGGCATTAACATAAGCAAAAGGGTGGCTATTGGAACAAATCCCGCAAATCCTCTCCACCAAAAATGCCACTTGGTCAAAATGTTTTGCCTCGGAGAGTTTTTCAATCCCGCGGTGCATATAACCAATCACTATATCTATATCCACCACCTTTTCGCCCTCGACATAAAGCCGGAAAAACTCCGGTTCTTCCTGTAAAGGGTGATAGGGGCCGATGGGGACTATAACCTTATGGCTCATAACGTAACCTCATCTCTAAAATCCGAATTACCTAATGACGAATTCCGAATTAATATCCAATTTCCCAATGACCAATTCTCGACATTTAAACATTGGAGAATTAATTCGCCATTCGGGCTTCGTCATTCGGCATTCTAATGTTTATGTTTATTATCCTTGCGCAGGGGATATTCTCCTTCCGGCCAATCATCCACCAACAAAAGATGCGTAAGATTAGGGTGATTCTTAAAATTAATCCCTAAAATCTCGTGCATCTCCCGTTCAATCCATTCGGCTGCCTTAAATACCGGGGTAATGGATTCGGTTTCCGGATTATCCTTACTTTCCAGCAAGGTGCGCACCGTAATCATATGTCCGGTTTTATCGAAACTGAAGTGATAAAGTATTTCAAAACCGTTTTCCAGCTGTGCGCCGGTGGCGGTAGCAAATCTTAAACCTAAATCCCAGAAAAGGATCTCGGCAACGGCCACAATATCTTTAGGGTGGGCCTTAACATAGATTCGGCGGGGAGAGTGCTGCGCAAAATCAAAAAGCTTATCCTTTAATTTTTCCTTTATTATAACTACGATATTTTCTTCCATACTTTACTCCGATGAGCCTTAAAATAAACCTACGTAGTTGCTCAATCCGCCTTTATTCATTTAGCGAAATCCCTGCCTAACGGTAGGCAGGCGCCGCAGTCCCGACCTTATGTCGGCACGGAGGCGGATAATTTTTTTATCAATTTTACAACGGCTGCGATCATCGCCTCGGGTTTGGGCGGGCAACCCGGCACATAAGCGGATACGGGGACATAATCGTCGACAAAACCGACATTATTGTAAGAACCGCGCAGCATACCCACTCCCAAAGCACAGGTGCCGATGGCAATAATCAGACAAGGTTGGGCTGCCTGGGCATAAACTTTTTTCAATAAGGGCCCGGTTTTTCTATTGGGAATTCCGGTTACCAGCATTACATCGGCATGACGGATGCTGCCCACCAACTGAATCCCGAAACGCTCCACATCAAAACGCGGAGTTAATAAGTCCAGAATCTCGATGTCGCAGTTATTGCAAGGACTGCAGGCAAAATGATACACAAAAATAGACTTGGTTAAGGCTTTTAATTTTAGGTTCATCTTTTAAAATCCAAATATCAAAAATCAAATACCAAAATGACAATCCAAAATTCTAAATTTAAAAGGATTTTGGATTTTGCGTTGTAATTTTGATTTTTGCATTTTGAGTTTTGAATTCCTTATTGGCCGAGAATTGCTAATACCAAAGCGATAACGGCCAAGAATGTCATCGGACCCCAGAAAAACTTTACCGCCTGGTCGATTTTCAGACGGGGATTGGTATTTTTTATCAATACGATGACTACCAGTAATACAACGTATTTTAAGATTTTCCACCATATACTAAAACTGAACGCCCAAAAAAGAGTTATTAAAAATAGCGGCAGTACCACCAACAACATCTGTCTGGTCAATTTAAAAATTGCCAAAGGCAGTCCTGAATATTCAATATAGGTTCCGGCTGCAATCTCTTGTTCCGCCTCGGCCATATCAAACGGCACATAACCTAACTTGGCCTGCATGCAAATTATGGCCACTAAAAAAGCCAATACCCCCGAAGGTGAAAACCATATCGAGCCGTGCATCGCCTGGTAATTCAAAATCTCACTAATCTTCAACTGCCCGCCGGTCTTAACCACGGGAACCAAAACGGCTAATATAAACGGCAATTCGTAACCTAAAACCAGCTTCATTTCCCGCGAAGCCCCAACGGATGCCAGAGGGTTTGCCGAAGCGCTGGCCCCTAATATAACGGCTAAGGTGGGAATAATCAATAAATATAAAACTACTATCAAATCCCCCAGAAAACTCACGTTGGAATTTAATAGCGATACGCCCAAGAGCGTGGCAACCAGGGTAACGGCGGTCAAGGCTAAAAATGGGGAAAATAAAAATGTCCACTTGGCCCCCTGAGGCACAATGGTCTCCTTGCCTAGCAATTTCACAAAATCGGCAAAATTCTGATACCAGGGAGGACCGACCCGCCACTGAATACGGGCGGTAACCTTCCTATCCACCCAGCTGGCCAACATCCCCGCCACTGCGGTAAATAAAAATCCCGGAAAGATAAAAAAGTAAAAAAGTATCATTATTTTTTCTGCGGCAGTTTATCCTCGCGAAACCACATCGTCCCCTTTACTGCTAGACGGTCACCGACCAGAAAAATCCTGTTTTCCAAGTCTTCCTGGACCTCTTTAAACTCTACCGCCCTTTGCGGACAACTGGTTACGCACAATGGCGGCTCTTTATCCGCCCTTCCTATACAATAATCGCACTGGGAACTTAAATAGGGAATATATTCCGGCAAAATCACCCCAAAGGGACAGGCGATAGTGCAAGATTTGCAACTGGTGCAACGCATAGAATAGCGTTTCAAATGGCCGTCGGGCTGCCGTTCCAAGGCATCGTGATAACAACTATTCACGCAGGGCGCCTGCTCGCAATGACGGCAAATGGTGGCAAAGGTGGCGTATTCAAACAGCGAACTGACGAAACCACCTTGCGGGTGGTAAAAATAACCACAAGAGACCTCGCACTCTTTGCATTTACTGCAGATATCTAAATCAATTAGTAATCGTTTCATTTTTTAGCGTAAAACTCAAAACGCAAAGCGTAAAGCCAAAACGTAAAGTTTAAAGTTTTGCAATTCAGTTTTACGTTTTTCGCTTTGCCTGCCTACCGGCGAGGCAGGCACTTTACGCTTCCTAGTCCCACAAATCCACCATGTCCTTTATTTTATCGTAGGTCAGGACCGGGCCATCTTTACATACATAATATTTTCCGCAACGGCAGTGTCCGCACTTGCCCAGACCGCAGGACATGTTTTTCTCCATGGAAAGATGGATATTCTCCGGAATAAATCCCTGATCCATCAACTTAAAGGTGGTAAATTTCATCATAATCGGCGGGCCGCAGACAATGGCCAAGGCATTTTTGCAATCCAGGGGCAAATCCTTCAGTATGGTGGTGACCAGGCCCACATTGCCCTTCCAGCCTTCCGCGTCCACATCAACGGTGGTAACCACGTTTATTTTTTTAGACCATTCGGGCAGGGCATCTTTATAGACTATATCCGCCGGCGAGCGCGCGCCATAACGCAGTAGTACCTTTTTAAATTTATTCAACTGGCCGAAAAGGGTGAATAAAAGCGAGCGCAAAGGCGCCAGACCCACACCGCCGCCGACGATTAAAATCTCTTTACCGTAAAAATCTTCAATCGGATAACCCTGGCCATACGGTCCGCGGACCCCTAAAGTCTCGCCGGGCTTTAGCTGGTGTAAAATTCCCGTGACGTAGCCGGCCTTCATAATGGTAATCTCCATCTTGTCTTTTATCTGAGGATCGGAGGAAGGTGTAAAAGGCGCCTCGCCCACCCCGGGAACGGTCAATTCTACAAACTGGCCGGTGGTAAAACCAATACGGCTATCAGTCCGAAAATGAAAGGTCTTGATGGTACTGGTTTCGGACTTGATATCCTCTAACTTTACATCAATAGGTTGGTAAAGATTTTTCATTAGCTAAGGTTTTAAGGATCTTTCTGATATCTATCTTTGCCGGGCAGGCCTCGACACAGCGACCGCAACCAGTGCAGGCATTCAAACCGATATTGTCGGGAAAGAAATCAAATTTCTTTAAGTATCTATTTCTCAGGCGCTGCCGGCGGATCTTCAGGGGGTTGGCCCCTCCGGCTACCCGGCTAAAATTGGCATACTGGCAGGCATCCCAGGTTCTCACGCGGGTATATTTATCGGACTTTTTCTCGTCGGCTAACAAGAAGCAATGGCAGGTGCAGCAGATATTATTACAGGCCCCGCACTCTACGCAGGTGAGCATCTCATTCTCCCATAATTTGGAATCATGGCCTAATCTTACTGCTTGCTGTAAAATCTCTGGCTTGGCCAGATGCTGCGGCTTTAAATGCTCCTGTAAATCCTCGACCATCTTATCCCGTTTCATCTTTACCCCGGTAAGCTGACCGGAACTGGCGGGATTAAAATACTGGTTGTTTTCCTTAACCAGTGCCTCGCCTTTTTTACTGCCCACCTCTACGATATAGCCGTCATTTAAGGGGGACAGATTCAGGTCAAATAATTCTACCGGATAGGACAGGATATTCAGGGCCAGACAGTGGCAGACCTCTTTAAAACCGGTGCAGTCGGAGCTGATTATGAGGGTATTTTCCCGACGGGAACAATACAAAAGATCAACATCTACGCTTTGTTCAAAGACAAAATCTTGAACCTTAAAGGAAAATAGATCACAGGCCTTGACCCCTAATAGGCAAACCGGGCTCGCCCTGCCCTGCCAATCCTTTTCTGAGAAATAATGGGCCACCTCTTCCTTGGCATGAGTAAAAAACGACTTTAGGGGTTCTACGGTGCGGTATTTATTGAAGACAATCTCCTCAGGCAGATTTACCGGAGCGCGGGTTAGAACGTAATCATCTTCGTTGATCTTTTCCGGAATATAGATATTGTATTTCCGGCTTAAAGAAGTAAGAAATCGGCTTAATTCTTCGTTTTTTAGGTAGTACTTCATTGGGTTTTTCTAGGGGAAGGCTGGAACTTGTGAGATGCTCACAAGGAGTTGCTAAAAATCTTTTCTCTAATTTAACACCCTAAGCCTTATTGTCAAGGAAAATGTAAAATTTCTTAAATGAGAGGGATTCAGGTTAACTTAGGAAAGATTAATCGGGGTTTTGGCGCCTCTTTAGCGAAAGCGGCACCTCCAGACCGTGGCTTTCCATGAGGGCCTGGTCTGAAAAAAGCTCTTTGGGCTGACCTTGGACGACTATTTTACCACTATCCAGCAAAACCACCCTATCGCATACCTCTAAAACCAGTTCCAGGTCATGTGAGGCGACCAAGGTGGTGGCCGGCAGGGCCCTTAATATCTTAACAATTGCCCGGCGGGAACGAGGATCAAGGTTACTGGTAGGCTCATCCAGGATAAAAATCTCTGGATGCATGGAAAGAATGGTGGCAATCGCTGCCCGTTTCTTCTCACCTAGACTCAGATGATAGGAAAGATGCTCCCTCTTATCGTTTAAATCCACTGCACACAGGGCATCGCTTACGGCCTTTTCCAATTCATTATCCTTCAAACCCAGGTTTTTGGGGCCGAAACCGACATCCTCGTAGACCGTGGGCATGAACAATTGATCCTCGGGGTCCTGAAATACCAAGCCCACCTTTTTGCGGATGGCCAAAAGATTTTTCTGGTTTAATTCTAAACCCGCTATCCTTATCTCTCCCTGCCCCGTTAGGAGACCATTCAAATGTAATAACAACGAGGACTTGCCGGCCCCGTTAGGCCCCACCAAACCGAGGCATTCATCTTTAGGGACCTCTAAATTTATCCCCGAAAGGGCGCTGGTACCGTCGGGATAACTAAAGTTTAAATCCTTAACCTCAATTATCTTTTCCATTTAACCCCCTGGCGCACATGGCCAGATAAATCCGTTCGCTGCGCTCAAATGCCCGGATGAACAAAACCCCCAGCATATTGGCAAAGGATTTAATTTGCAGCCACTTTTGTCCTTGGGTAACTCTTCTTGCAGCAAAACTCCTCTGCATCTTCTCAAATTCATCTTCCAGGACAAATAGGTAACGATACATAAAAGAAAGCAGCTTAATAAAAATCTCCGGCATCTTTAGCTCCCGCAGACCCTGTAATACCTGGGTAAATTTCTCCGTTGCCAGAACTACCACCATCCCTAAGGCAGACAGAATTGCCTTGACCAGACAACGGGTAAATACCAGCAGTCTTTGTTCTTTATAGATAAAGGGAACCGACACCAGAACCAGCAATATAAATGGCGAGATTTCCTTAATCCGTTCAAATATAAATTTTAGCGGCAGGCGGGAAATCACTACAATAGCCACCGCAATAAAGGCGTATAAAATAAAGAACCAGAAAAATTGAATGGGGGTCAATACCACCGCCAGGATATAAGTAATTAACAGAACTAATTTGATTTTAACGGGAATCCTTTTAAGCGGGCTGTTAATATTTCTAAACTCATCCAGAAAAGCGTGGTGCAAGTCAATTTCCTTTCTTTTTCAATCGATTGGCCAACCAATAGGCAATAAAAAAGACTACGAGGGTGCCAAAAATACCGGCCAATGAAATTGCCAATCTTTGCGAAGGTATTTTTGGCACCCTATAATCCGCAAAAGGCGATTTTAAAAACGACCCGATTTCTCCCTTATGCAAAAACCCTTATCTGCCGCCACCCTTTCCAGGCCATCCGGAGAGGATGAGGCAAAGAGTGCAATTATACCTGCTATGATTATGGCGATAAGTAAACCGATAATAACTGCTTTTCTATACATTGGCTATTTGTAAATAAGATCCGGCCTTATTTTTATAATAAAACTTATTACTAACGTAGTAATGAACGCTTCACCGATTCCAATCACCATATGCACCAAGCCCATCGCCGGCAAAACTACCCTTAATGGAGAAATTCCCGATATCGCCAGTTCCAGGGCGCAAAAAGATGCCGCAGCCACTACTGAAAACCAGGAACCAAGAGCAGCACCCAGAATAATACCTTTATTTCCTTTAATTATATTCCTTAATATATAGTATGCAGCATAACCGCTTACCACCCCTACCAAGGCCATATTCACGATATTGGCTCCTAAAGCGGTTATCCCTCCGTCCTGAAAAACTAAACATTGCACCACCAGAACCATTGAGATTACTATCGCTGCCACATATGGTCCTAATAAAACCGCTGCCAATACCGCTCCCAATAAATGTCCGGAAGTCCCGCTTAACACCGGAAAGTTAACCATCTGAGCGGCAAAAATAAAGGCTGCCATTACGCCCATTAATGGCACGAATTTCTCCTGCAAAGTCCGATTAATCCTCTTCAGGCAAATGGTCAAATAAACAACGGCCAGACCCCAGCAGGATAACCAGACTCTAGTTTCTAAAAATCCGTCAGGTATGTGCACTTAAATTTCCCCCCAAGAAGCTTACTTCAAAGAAGTTATCAGATATGTATTTTTTTAGCCAGCCACATAAAAATTATGCCGAGGATAAAACACAGGAAGGCGGAGATGGATTTTCGGGTGTCCTTTTCTTTATGCAATTCGGGGATTAAATCGGAGCTGGCGATATAGATAAAACCCCCGGCAGTCAAGGGTAATATAAAATAAGAAAAGTTTGCGGTAGTTGATGAGATAAAAAATCCCACTATCGCCCCCACCACTGCCGTCAGTGCGGACAAAAGATTAAAGAAAAGTGCCTTGGTTTTAGTAAATCCTCCGTATATCAATACGCCGAAATCACCGAGTTCTTGAGGAATTTCGTGCAGGATTACTGCGACGGTAGTCACCAACCCCAATTTAATCGAAACCAAAAAACTGGCGGCAATCACCATACCGTCTAAAAAGTTGTGAAATCCATCCCCGATTAGGTTTAAATAAGTAAAGGGATGGATTTCACAAATCTCGTCGTGGCAGTGGCGCCAATAAAGATATTTCTCCAGAAGAAAAAATAAAGTAAAACCCAGGATCACGTAAAAGAAAACTCTCTGGGGGTTCCCTTCTTCTAGCCCTTCAGGGATAAGATGCAAAAATGCGCTTCCTATCATGGCCCCAGCAGAAAAACCCACTAAAAGAAATAAAATCTTTTCCAGGATTTTATCCTTAATCGCAAAGGTCACAATCCCGATAAGGGAAATGGCGCTTACAATAAAGGTACTGACTAAAATCCAGACTAGAATCATAACCTAACCGCCGATTACTTGAACAAAGAATGTTTAATCACAAAAGCCGCAAACACGATGGAAACCATGGACATTAATTTAATCAGGATATTTAAACTGGGACCTGAGGTATCTTTAAAAGGATCTCCTACCGTGTCACCGACGACAGTAGCCTTATGGGATAAAGAACCCTTCCCACCGTAGTTACCTTCTTCAACATATTTCTTGGCATTGTCCCAAGCGCCGCCGGAATTAGCCATCATGACTGCCAAAACAAAACCGGTAATGGTTGCGCCGGTTAAAAGCCCGGCCTCGGCCTCCACCCCTACCAATAATCCGATAGCAACCGGCGCAATAATTGCCATAAGCGAAGGTACAATCATTTCTTTTTGCGCAGCTGAAGTGGCAATGGTAACGCAACGCGCATAATCCGGTTTGGCTTTGCCTTCCATGATCCCGGCAATCTCTTTAAACTGCCGGCGCACCTCGATGACAATTTTTCCGGCCGCCCGGCCTACTGCGCGCATAGTCATAGAGCAAAATAAAAACGGCAGCATGCCACCGACGAACAAACCCACCAGAACGCTGGGATTCATCAAGCTTAAATTTAATTCTTTGCCGTACAAAGACACCTGATCGCGATAGGCAGCGATTAATGCTAGGGCGGTTAAAGCCGCGGAACCGATGGCAAATCCTTTTCCCGTTGCAGCGGTAGTATTCCCTAAAGCATCCAAGGCATCGGTCCTCTTTCTTACCTGCGGATCCAGATGGGACATCTCGGCATTGCCTCCGGCATTATCCGCCACCGGGCCATAGGCATCCGTAGCCAAGGTTATTCCTAAAGTGGAAAGCATGCCAACTGCAGAAATACCAATTCCATAAAGACCGGCATTAAAATTCTGGGCTCCTCCAGATAAGAAATAACTCAACATTATCGCAATCCCGACGACGATAACCGGAATGGCGGTAGACATCATCCCTACTGCCAGCCCGCCGATAATTACCGTTGCCGGACCAGTCACCGATGCATCAACAATAGAACGCGTGGGTTTAAAACTGCTGGAGGTATAATATTCGGTAGATAAACCTATTAATAAACCCGCGACAAGACCGGAAAGCACCGACCAGTAAACCCCCATATGCTCAGCGCCCAAGGTATGCTTAATCAGGAAATAAGAGATTACCGCTACCAGAATTGAACTGGAAAATACTCCTTTTCTTAAAGCCGCAAGCAGGACCTTTTGACTGGCTTCTTCTTTACTTCTTACGAAAAATGTCCCAATGATTGAAGATACTACGCCCACCGCTGCCATAACCATGGGCACGGTTACGCCGGCAACGCCTAAACCTGCGGCAACGCCTAATGCTGAAGTGGCAACAATAGAACCTACATAAGATTCATATAAATCCGCACCCATGCCGGCAACATCTCCGACAATATCACCGACATTATCGGCGATAACTGCCGGGTTTCTAGGGTCATCTTCTGGAATACCTACCTCAACCTTGCCCACCAAATCCGCTCCCACATCTGCTGCCTTGGTAAAAATTCCGCCGCCGACTCTGGCAAACAGCGCCTGGGAACTGGCACCCATACCAAAGCAAAGCATGGTGGAGGTAATTGCGGCAATCTTATCAGTTCCCAAGGGAATTGGATGGCAGGAATAATACCAGTTAAGAAAATAATACCAGATGCTTAAATCCAACAATCCCAGGCCTACTACCGTCAGGCCCATTACCGCTCCCGAAGAAAAAGCAATGCGCAGCGCGCCATTTAAACTGCGAATAGCCGCGTTGGTAGTCCGGGCGCTGGAACGGGTGGCAATACTCATGCCGATGAAGCCGGACAGGGCGGAGAAAAATCCGCCGGTTAGAAAAGCAAAGGGCACAAAGATAACCAAATAATTCTTTGAGGCAAGTAATAATAAAATAAAAAATACCGCTACAAAGAAAATCGCCACGCCGGCATATTGCCTCTTTAAATAGGCAGAGGCGCCCTCCCTTACGGCCAGGGCAATTTCCTTCATCTTAGGGCTTCCTTCGCTTTCCTTTAAAATAAAAATAGCTAGATATAACGCAAAACCCAATGCCAAAATTGAACCCACCGGTGCAAGCAAGAGCAAATCAAACATCTAAACCTTCCTCCTTATTTGAAATTATGGGGTATTTAATAAAAACGGGATGTAATTTAAATTTTTGCGGCAGGCCAGAAAAATTTAACCTTGGGATGGATTAATGTTTCCCCAAGCAGGGTTTTTTACCGTGGTGTGCCTTTTTGGAACGCCAACGCAATTTTCCCCTACGCGTGCGCCTTCCCATAAATTCTCCTTCAGTGAGCAGACGATTTACGGAACGAATGTAATGAGTGAACGTAAATCGTAGCTTTTGTTTTTAAATGGCGTCTGCGAACTGAACCCTTGACATTTTCTTTCATCTAAACATATGGAAAATGTCAAGGGTCAAATTTAGCCAACAAACTTACGTTCACTATCGTTCCGTAAGTTTGGGCTTCATTTGAAATTGTATATAGTTATAACAAATTAGCTGTCAATAATCAAGCAAAAATGGTTTTATCTTGCAGTTCAAAAGAACCAGGGATTTATTTAATTGCATAAATTTTGATAATTTGTTATTATCACCTTAAGGGTAAAATGATTATACTAGCCTTAAATCTTTCCTTAATCCTTAAGGGCCTTATTGCGATTATCATGCAAATCGTGATAATCCGCGAATTATTGGTGGTCTTTAATGGCAATGAGCTTACCATCGGTATTATCCTTGCCGTCTGGTTGCTTTTGGATGCCTTCGGCAGCGGAATACTGGGGAAACTGGTTAAGAAGACCCGGAGGATAGAAGAATCCTATATACTCCTACAACTAATTACTTTATTTACCCTGCCCTTGTGTATTTTATTCGTCAGACTTAGTCGCAATATATTCGGCCTGCTGCCCTCCGAACTTATAAATCTATTCCAGATGTTTCTTTATGCCTTCCTGGCTACTATATTTTTTAGTGTTTTTGATGGCATGCAGTTTGCATTGGGTTGTAAATTGGCTGCCCACCTCAATAAGCACGACATTCATGCCTCTGGCCACGTCTATATTTTAGAGGCGGTGGGGATGCTCCTGGGCGGGATAGCCTTTACCTTTCTATTGTTGCCTAAATTTAACCCCTTGCAGATTGTATTTATCTTAAGCTTCATCAACATCCTTTCTGCCCTTTTCTTAGGATTCGCCATACACGAAAGAAAAATCCTGTTTGCCTTAAGTTGCCTTTTCCTTATCGCCAGTATCTACCTACTGTTCTCCGGCAAGGTAGGATACCTGCAAAGAAAATCTCTGGAATACCAGTGGAGCAACGAGAAGATCGTCGATTACCAGAATTCCGTACACGGCAATATAACGGTAACCCAGAAAGAAGAACAAACTACATTTTTCTTAAACGGCACCCCTTCAGTGGTTGTCCCCGTCCCGGATATAAGCTTTGTCGAACAATTTGTGCACATCCCTTTACTCTTTCACCCCAAGCCCTCGGATGTGCTGCTGATTAGCGGCGGGGCCGGAGGAGTTATCCACGAGATACTAAAGGAACCGGTTAAAAAAATTGATTATGCCGAATTGGATCCCGCCCTCATTGAAGAGATCCAGAAATTCTCCACGCCCCTGACCAAAGACGAGCTGAAAAATAGAAGGGTCCAGATTATCTTAAGTGACGGCAGGCTGTTCGTGAAGGAAACCTCATTAAGATATGATGCGGTATTGGTTAATATCTCCAGTCCCACCACCCTGCAGATGAACAGGTTTTACACCGAAGAATTCTACCGGGAGACCAAAAAGGTTCTGAATAAAGACGGGATTATCGCGGTTAGACTGCCGGGTTCCCTAACTTATCTTAACGATGAATTGCGACACCTAAACAGGTGTATCTATAATACCCTTAAGGCTACTTATAAATTTGTTTATGTTGTCCCGATGGATTTTAACCTTTATCTATGTTCGGATGCGGTGGATTTTGATCAGGTAGAACTAAAAACAATCCTGGGGAGATTTAAAGAGCGTCAGCTAAGTACCTTCTACCTGACCGATTTTGCCCTGCGCAGGCAACTCGATAAAACCTGGCAGGAGTGGCTCTATAATTCCCTGGCAGAATATAAAAGAGAGAAGACAAACCGGGATTTCTCGCCGCGGGGGATGTTTCTGGCGATTACCTTCTTCTATAGCCTGGCCTGGCCGCAGTCAAAATCGATATTTAGATTCTTAAGCCGGATTTATCCTTCCTTCATAATCTTTTCCGTCATTGCCTTGGCCACCGGAGTAATCTTCCTGATGAATCATATGCGCAAAAAAATAAAACTCTCTATTCCTCTAATTATCGCGATGACCGGCTTTGCCGGAATATCCCTGGAATTGCTGATTTTCTTGGGATTTCAGGTGGCGCTGGGATATCTTTACCATCTCTTGGCACTGCTTACGGCGGCGTTTATGTTCGGTTTATCGATGGGCGGGTTCATCATCAATGCCAATCTTAAGCGATTTAAAGATGCCATAGCGGTTTTAATAAAACTGGAGCTGGCGATACTGCTCTTTACCATCACCTTACCTGTGGTACTTTTGGTAATGGCTAAAATCGCCAACCCCGCCTGGCTGGTTGTAGACAAGATAATATTTTTCGTTTTAAGTTTTGTGGGGGGATTTTTGATTGGAACGGAATTCCCGCTGGCCAATAAAATCTACAGCCGACAAAAAGAATTTATGGGGACGTCTGCGGGAAGCCTTTATTCCTTTGACCTGATTGGTGCCTGCTTGGGCGCGATATTGACTGCGATAGTATTCCTTCCGGTATTGGGGACCCTCAACACCTGCCTGTTAATAGTTACCCTCAAGCTTTCCGGTATAGCCTTTCTGGTATTTACTAAAAATTAGAATTTTACTTTTGAGTAGGCAGATAAAACAGGGGATCTTGGGGGATACCATACCTTCTCACTTCAAAATGCAGGTGGGGAAGTATGAGACGATTTCTGGCATTGCCGGTTTTACCCACCTCGCCGATTCTTTGACCCTGACAAACCCTCTGTCCTTGATAAACATCCATTTGAGAAAGATGGGCATAGATGGTAACTAGACCTCCGCGATGCAATATCTCCACATAATTACCGAAACCGCGGTTGGACTCGGCATTAATCACCAAACCGCACTTTGCTGCATACACCGGCGTACCCACGGGGACTAACAGATCCACACCCAAATGCAATCTCTTGCCCCTTCTCTTGGCGCCAAAATCTCCTTCGCCATAGGCATCTTCGCGGATGGATATATTATTTCCGGAGTAGTAAATCGGAGAGCTGAACTGTTTCTTATCCAGAAAATAACAGCCAAATTTATTAAAATAATAAAAAACAATACCAACGGCGATAACCGCCGGAATAACCAGGAGGATTTTCCTAAAAGAATTTTTTTTGTAGATTTTTGCTCCATATTTTTTAAATTTTACGAAAGCATCTTAACCAATCCCGATACGTTTTTCAACAAAATAAATGGTTTTAATTTTGCCAATTCCCTTCTGCTGCTTGAGCCGGTAGTTACGGCAATGGTTCTAATCCCGGCATTCTTACCGGTATTTACATCAATAGTCATGTCCCCTACATAAAGCGCCTCTTTCTTCTTTATAGCTAATTTGCGGATAATCTTAAGCAATATATCCGGATGAGGCTTAGCCCTTTTAAGCTCGTTACCGCAAAGTACATAGTCAAAAAAATGTTTTAGCTTAAGCTTTCTGATTACAATTTGTGTAAAGTCCTTTGGTCGGTTACTGGCCACTGCCAATTGATAGCCTCTATTTTTTAAATACCGCAAAACCTCTTTGGCCCCGGGCAAAAAGCGGGTATATTTTGACAGGGAGTTTTTGTGATGGGTTTGATAAATCTTAAGTGCCATTCCTAATTTATCCTCCGGCACAAAAGGGCATAACAGACCTCTATCTCCCCAACCCACCGCCCTTTTAATGGTCTGGTAACTGCGCTGACGGATACCTATTTTTCGCATGGTGTAGTTAAAACTTTCCACAATGGCATCGTAGGCATCTATTAAGGTGCCGTCTAAATCAAAGATTACTAATTTTATCCTCCTTCGTCCCAATCCCGACGTTCGCCTTTGGCTCAGTCGGGACTCCGACTGAAACGTCGGAGCGTCGGGACTTCGGAGCCTGCCTGCCGCCTGCCTGCCGGCAAGGCAGGAACAGGCAGGGATTCCGCTAATTCTAGTATTACCGGCGAGCTCCATATTTCTTTAACATCTGGTTATAAAAAGGGCAGGATAAAAATCCTGCCCGATTGGAGATTGGAATAATCTAAACTTACTTGGTCTCTGCGTTAACCGGAGCGACGGTAGTAGTCTGCGCATTTGCGGTTACCATTGGCTCAACGGGTGCAACAACGGTTGCAGGAGCCTGTGGGGTTTCTGTAACGACATTCTCGGTAGTTACATTGGTGGTGGCCCCTGGAGAGGTAACAGTTTCAGTAGCTGCTGGTTCAGTAGCTGTAGCAGCCGGTTTGGATTTTTGTAAAGAGATGGATTTGGCCGTGGATTTACCGGAGGCATCACTGATGTAATCTACGCTTACATTGTCTCCCATCGTCATCTCCGATAGAGATTTAAAATTCTCCATTTTGGTGTTGGCATCCGTAATTAATGTCAGCTCCTTTTCTTCGTCGGAATCATAGGAGAGATATTTTACGGTGAATTTGCTATTGGCCGGATCAACCGCCGTCACCTCCGCCCAAATCCACTTGGTCTCTTCGGTAGGCATAGTGGCGGCAGCCTCGCCAGTCTCTGGTATGGGGACGGCTTCAACGTTGGCTACAAGATGGTTAATATCAGCATTTAATGATAAAGCTTCGGCATTGGCAACTGGCATCTCGGCATTCGCCATAGCCGGTTGCTCAACTTCTGTATTAACAGCCATTGCTCCTTCCGGGACTTCATTGGCAACCTCTTCGCTGACGGCATTCTCCATCACCGGGGAAACTTCTTCCGAAATAGCATAAAAACACGTAAAAAAGAGGCCAAATCCTATCACCATTAAATATACCAGTAATCTCATCCTGTTACCCATACGGCACCTCCCTTGTTTAAATTATTGTTTAACTATATCAGATTTTGGATTTTTGTCAAGACTGCTCTCGGGATTTACCACGCCTCCGGAGATTACCATTCTTAAGCCTTCTTCAACGGTGATATCCAAGAAAACAATATCCTTGCGGGGAATAATTACAAAATATCCGGTCAGGGGGCTGGGCGTGCTGGGGATAAAAACATTGACCATTTCTTCTCCGGTTACTTGCTGAAGCTGTTTCAGGCCCTCATTTACTACAAAACCCAGCGAGTAAAGACCATGGCGGGGATATTCAATCATGACTACCTTTTTAAATATCACGCGGTCCTGGGCAAAGATAAAATTAAAAATCTTCTTCACCGACGGATATACCTGCCTAATAAAAGGCAGCCGCGAAAACCATCTTTCTAGGGCCGGAAAGACATTCCGGCCAAAGAAATGCACCGCCAAAAAACCGGTAATAAGAATTATGAAAAAGAATAAAATCAACCCCAACCCGGGGATATAAAATCCCAAGGTTTCCTGAAGATAGAAATTAATGAACCTACCCAGGATATTGTCTACAAAACGGAATAGCGCAACCAACACATAGAGGGTTACCACTACCGGCATAATCAATGCCAAGCCGGTAAAAAAATAACGTTTGAATTGAATACCAACCTTGCCCATTATCATCCTCCGGGATATTTTACTCCGTTAGAAAGCCCCGTGTGAACTTTCTAACGGAGTTTACTTATAAAAAGGCAAAAATACTAAGGCCAACCAAACTATACAGGTAGTTGTCAAACCAACGACCAATCCGATCCAGAACCACTGGAAAAATTTGATGTGAGTCCGTTTTTCCTTTTCCAGAATCCCTAAGGCTACGATATTTGCCGTTGAGCCAACCAAGGTAATGTTACCCCCTAAACATCCTCCAAATAAAAGCGCCCACCATAAAGGCTGCAAAGATGAATTTAATCCTTGGAAGCTCTGAACCACTGGGATAAAGGCAGCTACCAAAACTACATTATCCAAAACACTGGAACCAACGGTTGAGATCCAGAGGACAATCCCTATCAATATCGAAACGCTGTTGCCCGCCAATCCGGCTAAGCGACTTGCGAAGACATCGGTTGCCCCGGTATATTTTAAGGTTCCGGCTTGGGCAAAAAGCAGCAGGAAAAATAACAAAGTCCACCATTCCACATCCCTTTCGATAAATTCGCGGGCCTTCTCGTGCTTCCAGGCCATTACGCAACCGCTGGACAACAAGGGTATGGTAAATAAAAGGGTATTGGGAGGCAAATCCCACAATAATTCCAGGCGATGATGCAGGGCGATGAAAAAAAGCGTAATTCCAAAAATCATCAGGCTAATCTTTAATTCCTTCTCCGGCGGGACCGTGATAAGCTTAATCAATATTTCATTGGCGCCCAATTCTTTGATGTGCCTATCTAGCTGCTTGATGGATTTTCTGTACCACAAAAGCACTATGATAATCATAGCCAAAAGACAAACCATGGTTAAGGGAAAGGCCTTAATGAGAAAATCCTCAAAGGTAAGTCCTGATTTTGAAGCAATGAGTATGCCGATAGGATTACCCAGGGCGGTGCCGCTGGAGCCGATATTGGTAGCCAAAACCGAGATTATCAAAAATGGCGTGGGGTTTACCTCAAAATAATCACAAATTTCAAAGATGGTTGCCACGATAAATATGATTGAGGTCACCTCGTCAACGGCACAGGCCAGCAGTGCGGAAATGAGAGAGATAAAAATTACGAATTTTCTTCCGGTAAGATTCCTGATGCGCAATATCAGGCTAACCAACCAGGCAAAAAAACCGGATTTTTTCAACAACCCTATCAAAACCATCATTCCGATCAAAAAGAATATTACTTCCAGCGAGGAAAATCTCAGAATATGTTCCAGGTCGATGGTCTTGGTGATTAAAAGGATGGCGGTACCCAGAAAGGCAAAGGTCAGACGGAAGTCCCAGAAGAATAATGTCCCCAGGATAGAAACACAGAATATGGATATCGCGGTTGCTTGGTGAGGGCTTAAACCGAAATGTCTGCTTAATAAACCCAGCCCTAAAGATACGGAAACCAGAATGATAGATTTCTTGAGCAAATTATCAATCCTTTATTTAAATTGTCCGTTTCTCTTTATCAGTGGCTTATTAAATCTTAATGATAAAAGGGTAGCGTCAAAAGTGCGATCCAGACTATTACGGTGGTAACTACGCCAACGGTCAAGCCTATCCCGAACCAGCGGAAGAAACTGATTTTAATTCGTTTTTCCTTTTCCAAAATCCCTAAGGCCACGATATTCGCCGTTGAGCCAACCAAGGTAATGTTACCCCCTAAACATCCTCCAAACAAAAGCGCCCACCATAAAGGCTGCAGGTTCAGATTCAAGTTTTGAAAACTCTGGATGACCGGAATAAAGGCGGCAACCAGAACCACATTATCCAAGATGCTGGAACCGATGGTGGAAATCCATAAAACTATGCCGGTAAGAAAATAGACATTATTTCCCGTCACATTAGCTAAATTTCTGGCCAGGACATCAGTGGCGCCGGTATATTTTAAGGTTCCAGCCTGGGCAAAAAGCAGCATAAAAAATAATAAAGTCCACCACTCCACGTCTTTCTCTATGTATTCGCGTGCCCGGTTCCATTTCCAAATCATCACCGCGCCAGCGGAAAATAAAGGCATAGTCAATAAAATGGTATTGGGCTCCAAGTGCCATAAAAGCTCCAGGCGATGGTGAAGCGAGATAAAAAATAGGGTTATCCCGAAGATAGCCAGGCTGATTTTTAATTCTTTCCCCGGGGGAACAGATATGAGCCTAATTAATATCTCATTGGCACCCAATTCTTTGATGTGGCTATCCATTTGGGCTATGGATTTTCTGTACCACAAGATTGCCACCGATATCGTAGCAAACAGACAGACCATGGATAATGGAAAGGCTTTAATAATAAAATCTTCGAAGGTCAACCCTGCCTTGGAGGCGATTAATATGCCGATGGGATTGCCTAAAACCGTTGCCGCGCTTCCGACATTGGTGGCCAAGACTGAAATTATGATATAGGGTACGGGGTCTACCTCAAAATAATCACAGATCTCCAAGACGGCAGCGACCATGAAAATTATGGAAACCACTTCCGAGGTAGTAGTAGAAAGTATGGCGGAAACTACCGAAATGATAACGACGAATTTCTTTGCGGTCATATTTTTAATCCGCAAGATCAATTGCACTATCCAAGCAAAAAATCCTGCCTCTTTCATCAACCCCACCAGAACCATCATTCCGACTAGAAAGAGGATTACGTCAAGTGAGGCGAATTTGATTACATTTTCCAAATCTATGGTACGGGTAAATAAAAGAATAGAGGTTCCCAGAAAGGCAAAGCCCAAACGAAAATCCCAAAAGAATAGAGTTCCTAATATCGAAACAGAAAATATGGAGATGGCGGTTGCCTGATGTAAACTAAGCCCTGCCTGCTTGGTCAAAATCCCCAACCCTAAGGATATGGCGATAAGAATGATAAATTTTTTAAGCATTTTGTTTCTTGTCCTCTTCTGATTCTTTTATAAAAGCCTTTAATACGTCTTCGCGGGCGATAATCCCTATCACCTTACCGTTTGCATCGAGAACCGGCAGGCGACGCGCCTTCTGGGTCAGCATGACTCTGGCTATCTCGCATAAGGTCACCTCTTCCTTGGTGCTGATTACCTCTTTACGCATCAGTTGACTGACCTTTAATTTCCTTAATTCATTCATTTTCCTTTTCGTCCCTTTGGGATTTTCTTCATAAATGAACCTTCCCACCTTCTCAACATAGCTGGGCAGGATAAATGATAGCACATCCTTTTCGGTAAACATTCCCACCAATTTATCTCTTTCGTCAATAACCGGAAGCCCGCTGATTCTATTTTTGCTTAATTCCATCAGGCCCTCCCAGGCAGAAACATCTGGGGAAATGCTATTAACCTCTTTGGTCATTATCTCTTTAACCTTCATAACCGCCTCCTTCAGAGAGCAGACCATTTACTGGACGAACAAAGTGAGTGAACGTAAATGGTAGCCTTGTTTTTTAAAATAGCGTCTGCGAACTGAAGCCTTGACATTTTGCTACCTAATTTCATAAAACAAAATGTCAAGGGTCAAATTCGGACATACGACTTACGTCACTAAAGTTCCCTGCCTGCCGGCAGGCAGGCGTAAGTCGTGTCCTCATTTGACCTCCCCTTTAAAGGGTTTTCCTCATAGAAACACTCCGATAAATCAAAGGGTGATTGAAAGAGAATCTTTCAAATCACCCTTGATTTTTAACTCCGCAGGTTTTCCTGCGACATTGTAGTTTCCCACCTTACCCTTTTAGGAATAAATCCTAAAAGAGGGATTAAAGCCTTATTCTTTGGCTATGGCCAAGGTAATCAAGCCGCAGAGAATTAAAAATGGACCCAGACAACCCTTGATAACCATTTTTAAAGCTGGCCACCAACCAACGACCATCAATATGCCCCATACGATAAGTATTAAACCAAAGACTACTTTTAAGACGGTCGCTATCAACTTTTTGGTATCGGTCTTATTCTCTTCTGCCATTTCTTAATCCCTCCCTTCTTATGGTTTAAATAAAACTATCTTTCTATTTAGGCCTACTTTTCCAGCGCCGGTGTATCCAACCCCATTCCTGGGGATATTCTCTAATATAACTTTCAATTATCTTAGTAATCCTGGCGATATTATGCTGAATGGTGGCTTCGTTATCTTCCTTTTCTTCAATATGTATTGCCGGCTCAATGATAATGCGGTGCGTGTCGTCTTTCTGCCGCACGATAAACATTGGCAAGATAGGAGCGCCGGTGCGTAGCGCGAAAATTATCGGTCCGGTAGCCGTTGCCGCTTGCCTACCGAAGAAATCTACGAATACTCCAGCCGAACCAAAGTTTTGATCTAAAGGTATAAAAAGGAATTCGTTGTTGCGCAAAACCCTGATACTGTTATCTACGCAGGTTTTGCGCGGAGTACTATAAATAGTATTTAAACCCAACTGCTGCCTTTTGGACTGAAAGTATCTTTCTATCTTTTCATCGCGGGCAAAGCGGATAATGGCACTGGTTTTTATCCCCTCCTGTATCAATCTTAAAAGCATCAAGGGGAAACTTCCGAAATGGGCGCTTACCCCGATTACCCCCTTGCCTTCTTTAAAGGCCTCAAGCAAAAATTCCTTGCCTTCAATCCTGACTTTTTTCTTAACCAGCTCAGGGTGTTCCATGAAATAGATAAGCTCAACCATACCTTTACCCATTTCCTGGAAAGTTGCCTTAGCTAAAGCAACTATTTGTTCCCTGCTTCTTTCCTGGCCAAAGGCCATGGACAGGCTTTCCAAGGCAATCCTTCGCTGCCGTACGGCAAATACATATCCAGTTTTGGACAACCAATCGCCAAAGCCATACATGGCCTTTTCTGGCAACATCTTGATTATCAAAGAGCTACAACCTAAAGCACCCCTAGCTAATCCGCGCTTGAATTTTTTGCCCGTTTCCTTGAAGTTCATCTATCTCATCCGCCTTCGCCCTTCAACCACTAAACAATGGTATGGGCTTCGGCGAGATTTCGCCAATAAACAAATGTAAAACCTATTAGCGGATAACCCGACGAAGCTAAGCGCGAAAGCTGCTTAGCGTAGGCGGGTAATAAAAATGTGCCGTTGCTTTGCTTTCTCGTATGGCTTCACGGGTAATTATAACAAAACCTTTAAATTATGCAAGGAGAAATTACAGTTTGTAGCCGATTTTTCGGAGGAAATCCTTACGCCACTTGATACCATCCTGGGCCTCTACGCCTTTCGGTCGAGCTCCATCAATAACCCCCAATATTCCCCTGCCGGAGTCGGTCTCAGCAATAACCAATTCCAAGGGATTGGCAGTCGCGGCATAAATATTACAGACCTCAGGGATATTCTTTACGGCATTCAGGATATTGATCGGAAACCCCTGACTCAACACAATCACAAAGGAGTGTCCCGCCCCGATATTTAAGGCATTGTCAACGGCTACCTTTTTCAATTCCTCGTCATTCCCTTCACAGCGGACCAGGCAGGCACCCGATGATTCACAGAATGCCAGGCCGAATTTTATGGCCGAGGAAATACCCACTATGGCCTCATAGATATCCTCCACCGTTTTGATAAAATGGGCCTGTCCGATAATAATGTTGGCGTCCTCGGGTTTGGTGATCTTTATTATTTTGGTGTCCATATTACCTCCCTTAAAGTAAAAACCACAATCCTAAAGCCGCAGCCAGACTCATGATTGAACCGAAATAAAACGGCGAGGCTGCGCCCAAATATCTCCATAATAAACCGGCGATAAGGGAAGCAGGCAATAGCCCGATACCTACCAAGGTGGCATGCAGGCCAATAGTGGTGCCTTTTAAATCTTCCGGAGAGACATCTACCACCAAGGCCTTTTCCACTCCCTCGGTAAAGGCGGAATAAAATCCGTACAGGCCGAATAGCATCCAGATAAACAAATACGAGCCAGCGACTGCAAAACCCAGATAAACCGCGCTATAAAATATATAGCCGGCAACTAAAATACTTTTTCTGCCCCAGCGGTCGGATAAGCGGGATATCGGCCAAGCCACCAGGGCATAACTTATATTGTAAAAAAGATACAAAAGGATGACGGAGCTGATGTCAAAACCAATATTCTTTGCCCGCAATAAAAGGAATTGATTGGAGGAATTCCCTAAAGAGAACAAAAAAGTAATAATTAGGAATGACTTTAGCCTTTTATCCAGCCTTGACCATTTAAGGGACAGCTTTTCCTTAAATATTTTTTTTCCTGGGTTAGGTTTTACCCCGCCAGAAATGGGATTTCTAACGGGGCTTATTTTCTCTTTAACCGCGAATAATGCAATTACGCCCAGAATTGCGGGAATCAGAGAAAAGAGAAATATCCGGTTATAATCTACACGGTACGACTTAATGAGAAAATAAGCAATTAACACTCCTGCGGTAGCGCCTAAGGTATCCATGGCCCGATGAAGGCCAAAATTGGAACCCCGGTTTTTACTAGTGCTAGAATCGGCGATAATCGCATCGCGCGGAGCAGTGCGCACCCCTTTGCCAAAACGGTCAAATAATCTGCCGACAAAAACCAGATGCCAGGTGGCGGAAATAAAAATCAGAAATTTTCCTATCATGGAAAAACTGTAACCAAAAATAGCGAAGGGCTTGCGTTTCTTCAGGCGGTCGGAGAAATAGCCGGAAAAAACTTTTATGATACTGGCCAGACTTTCGGCAAACCCTTCGATAATTCCCAGTATGGCAGGACTAACCCCTAAACGGCTTACCAAATACAAAGGCAAAAGGGGATAAATCATCTCCGAGGAGACGTCGGTCAAGAAACTGGCTATGCCTAAGATGATAATGTTAAACATGGTTTTGTCTTTGGAGAATCCCCAGCAAAATTATAAAACAGCAAATTAAGATGAAGACATCGCCAAAACGCGTATAAAAAGTAATTCGGGTCTGCGGAACTATCTGTCGCGTCAGAAATCTGTCCACAAAGGTTTCCTTGCCGCTTTGTTGAACTACTCCCATAATCTCTCCGTTGGCGCCGATAAATCCGGAAATACCGGTATTGGCTGCGCGGACCAAAGGTCGGTGATTTTCTACCGCTCGAAAAACCGAGGCCTGCAAATGCTGATACGGCGCCGAGGTATCTTTAAACCAGGCATCATTGGTGATATTGGTTAGCAATCCCGCTCCGGCTAAAGTAAACCTACGGGATAATTCCGGAACGGTATCTTCAAAACAGATCAGCGTGGAAAATGGTGCGGGGGCCTTGAAAATAGTATATTCCTTTCCCGCAGTAAAATCTCCGATAGGCACAATGGTTTCCAAAAATGGCAGAAGATTTCTTAAGGGGATATATTCGCCGAAGGGCACCAGATGCAGCTTATTATAAACCTGCTTGGGCTCACCTTGTGCTGAAATTAAAATCGCACTGTTGAATATGGGTAGGCCCTCTGAGGTAACCAAGCCAACCAAAAGCGGCTTTTTTACCTCTCTTACCAAATCTAGAACCTTGGTAAATAATTCCGGCTCTTCCCAAAGATAACCGGGAAAGGCGGTCTCCGGCCAGATAATTAAATCCGGGTTTTCGTGGCCGGCTAATTTAGTTAAAAAGAAGTATTTTTCTAAGATGAATTCTTTTTTACTCTCTTCCCATTTCCATTCTTGGGGAATATTGCCCTGAATAACAGAAATCTTTACGCCTTCTCCCGAAGCCCCCTGATTTAATCTGAAAAATCCGTATAAAAAAATGAGAAGGACAAGTATAGAATAAATAGCAATTTGTGGTTTGCTGGATTTTTTATCCCTTAACCAGCGGTAAATAACCAGATTGGTCAGGACGATAAAGAAAGAAACCCCGTAGGCGCCGGTCAAATCAGCGACTTGAATTAAGGGAAGAAATTTATATTGCGAATAACCCAGAAGCGCCCAGCCGAAACCGGTTAATAAGTGGCTTCTTAAATATTCTAAAACCGTCCAGACGGCTGGCAGGAGAAAAAATAGTAATATCCTTGGTCGGTTGGAGAAAACTGAACACAAAAAACCAAATAAGCCGAAATAAATCGCTAAATATAAACAGAGTATAATCCAACCCAGCAGGGTAACATGTATAAGCCAATAAAGGGTAGCAAGGAAAAATAACAGGCCGCAGAAATAGAAAAGGAGGGAGGATTTTAAAGGGCTTTTGCCCTCTATGGAAAAAAACAGGGGCAAAAGCCCCACCCATACCAAAAATCCTAAATTAAATTTGGGAAAACTTAAGATTAAAAAAACGCTGGATAATAGACACAAGAATATCAATTTCGGAAGGACGGCTGGTCTCATCTTCCGCAACACTTTTTGTATTTCTTTCCGCTCCCGCAGGGGCAGGGGTCATTACGGCCCACCTTGGGGGTTTCTCTAGTCATGGGGGCTACGGAAGGGACTGCTTGCGGCTCTTCCCTTTCCTGTTGTGCCATCTGTTTTACATTCTCCACTATGGAAAATTCGCTATGGACAAATTCTTTGGGCAGCGCGGCAAACACCCCTCTTGATCTTTCTCGTTTTTGGGGCTGAATCTTATAGATGGTTTCCGCCACCTCGTCGGAAATGGAATTAAACATCGCCTCGAACATATCGTAGGCCTCGCGCTGGTATTCGATTAAAGGATCGCGCTGGGCATAGGCCCGCAACCCGATTCCCTCCTTCAGGGTATCCATGGCATAGAGATGATCCTTCCATTTGGCATCGATTACCTGCAACATCACCAAGCGCTCCAGCTGACTTAATTGTTCACTGCCGAGGTTCTTCTCCTTCTCCCCATAAATCTTGAGGATTTCCTTTAAGGTCTTTGTTCTGGTTTCCTCCCGATTGAGATTTGCCGCCTCCTCGGGAGAAATTTTTATTTCCAAACCGAAACTGGCTTTAAGCAAAATCATTAGCTCCTCAAAGTTCCATTCTGAACCTTTGGGCTCGGTTGGCAGACACTGATCCAAAATTCTATCCAATAGACCTTCGGTTGCCTGAAGAATGAATTCTTTGGTATCTTCCCCCTCCAGGGTCTGTCGGCGCAGACCGTAGATAATCTCCCTCTGTTTATTCATTGCATTATCGTATTCCAAAAGTTGTTTTCTGATTTCAAAGTTGTGGGTCTCGACTCTTTTTTGGGCAATCTCAATGGCCCGGGTAACCAGGGGATGCTCAATTACCTGACCCTCCTCCATGCCGAATTTATCCATTATGCCCATAATCCGATCGGAACCGAACAAGCGCATCAAATCATCTTCCAGGGAAACATAAAAACGCGAAGAACCCGGATCGCCCTGACGGCCGGAACGACCGCGCAATTGATTGTCAATCCGGCGGGCCTCGTGGCGCTCAGTGCCTAAAACATGCAGTCCCCCCAGATTCACTACATTTTCATGTTCCTTACTCACCTCACCCCGGTATTTTTCCAAGTATTTCTGATAGGTGTTCTGTAAATCCGCTTCATTATCTTTTTTCTCCTGCGCCAGCAAACTCTTGGCCAAGAATTCCACATTCCCGCCCAATAAAATATCGGTTCCCCGTCCAGCCATATTGGTCGCTATAGTTATGGTTTTAAATCTTCCTGCCTGGGCTACAATTGTCGCTTCCCGCTCATGGTATTTGGCATTTAAAACCTGATGGGGAATCCCGCGTCTTTTTAACAAACCGGAAATCCTTTCTGAATTCTCTATTGACACCGTTCCTACCAAAACCGGACGGCCCATTTCATATAATTTCGCAATTTCTTCCACCACCGCATCAAACTTTTCCTTCTCGGTCTTATAAATACAATCCGCATAATTGGTACGCACCAACGATCTATTGGTGGGAATTACCACCACATCCAATTTATAAATTTCCTTGAATTCATTGGCCTCGGTAAAGGCGGTTCCGGTCATCCCGGATAATTTGTTATACATGCGGAAATAATTCTGAAAGGTAATGGTAGCCAGGGTCTGGTTTTCCCGTTCAATTTTTAAGCCTTCTTTAGCTTCAACTGCCTGGTGTAAACCATCCGACCAGCGCCTGCCCGGCATTAACCTCCCGGTAAATTCATCTACGATAAGCACCTGGCCTTCCTTGACGACATAATCCACATCCAGATGAAAAAACTCCTTGGCGCGCAGGGCCTGGATTACATGGTGACGATAGTCCATGGTATCGATTTCGTGCAAATTCTCCACCCCAAACAGTTCCGCCGCCTTTTTTTCGCCATCCTCGGAAATAGAAATGGTCTGTGCCTTTTCATCGGCGATATAATCAAATCCCTTGCTTAAATCCTCGCCTCGGGCCTTGGCCGCTATCTCCTCGGTCTCGGTAATCTTTTTCCCCTTTAAACGCTGGGCGATATTTTTTGCCGTGTAATATTTTTCCGTGGATTCTTCAGCCGGACCGGAAATAATCAAAGGTGTTCGTGCCTCATCAATCAAGATACTATCCACCTCGTCAACTATGGCAAAATTAAGTTCCTTCTGCGCCATATCCTCTTTGTAAATAACCATGTTGTCGCGCAGGTAATCAAAACCGAATTCATTATTGGTTCCATAGGTAATATCGTAACCATAATTGTATTGCCTCTCCTGGGGAGACATATCATGCTGGATAACGCCTACGGTTAACCCTAGATATTCATAAATCGGACCCATCCACTCCCGGTCGCGCTTGGCTAGGTAATCATTGACGGTAACAATATGCACGCCGCGACCGGTTAAGGCATTTAAATAGGCAGCTAGCGTAGCCACCAAGGTCTTACCTTCACCGGTAGCCATCTCGGCAATCTTTCCCTGATGCAAAACCATGCCTCCTACCAGCTGGACATCAAAATGGCGCATGTTGACGGCGCGTTTCCCCGACTCGCGCACCATGGCAAAGGCCTCGGGCAAAATCTTTTCCAGGGAACCCTCAATTGCCTGGTTTAATTCCCGCCTTACCCTTTTTAATTCTTCATTGAGCTGTTCCTTTTCTTCGGGGGTCGCTGCAGAGCGATATAACCCTGCGGTCTTCTTAACCGCCTCCGATTGCAAGGCAACCTCTTTCTGAATTTGGGCTTTAAATTCCTGAGTTTTCTGGCGTAACTCTTCTTGAGAAAGCTGGCTTATGTTCGGCTCGAGACCATTGATGAGAGAGACCGTCTGGGCAATTTTTTTAATTAGCCCCATGGAGGGTAAGGGGATATCTGCCGGGAGATGGATATTTACCAACGGTTGGAGGCGAGAAATAAAATCCTGGGCGCTACGCCACAATAATTTTCTACCTATAAAATCAATCATTTTTCTTCTGTGACTGCAATTTTAAGAATGCCTCGATAAACATATCCAGGTCGCCGTCTAAAACCTTCTGGCTGTTGCCGGTTTCGACTTCGGTGCGATGATCCTTGACGAGGTTGTAGGGATGGAGGACATACGAGCGGACCTGGCTTCCCCATTCTATCTTCTGTTTTTCCGTATAGGTCTTGGCCAATTTCTTTTCCTGTTCTTTGAGTTTACGCTCGTAAAGCTTGGCCTTTAGAATCTTCATGGCAGTCTGTTTATTCTGGTGTTGCGAACGCTCATTCTGGCAGGCCACCACAATCCCCGTCTGAAGATGGGTAATCCGGATGGCAGAATCGGTGGTGTTTACGCTCTGCCCTCCGGGTCCGGAAGAACGGAAGACATCGATACGCAGCTCTTCGGGTTTTATTTCGATATCAATATCCTCTTCTATTTCCGGGATCACATCAACTGATGCAAAAGAGGTGTGCCTTCTCTTATTGGCATCAAAGGGAGAGATGCGCACCAAACGGTGTACGCCGTTTTCCGCCTTCAGATATCCGTAGGCAAATTCTCCTAAGACCCTGATGGTTACATTTTTAACCCCCGCCTCTTCTCCGGGGAGAATATCTGCGGTTTCTACCTTGTATTTCTTGGATTCCGCCCAGCGGAGGTACATCCTTAAAAGCATGCCCACCCAGTCGCAGGATTCGGTACCGCCCGCTCCGGCATTAATACTTAGAATAGCATTATTTTTATCGAATTGGCCGCTTAATAAAGTCTGGAACTCGAGGCGATCGATTGCCCCTTGCAACTTATCCAAATCATTCTTGATTTGATTTAACAAACCTTCATCCTGCGAGGCGATCTGGGAAAATTCCTTTAGCTCGAGATATTTAGCCTGGCAGGACTGCCAAGTCTCAACGGAGGTCTTGAGGAACTTTAATTCCTGGACTAATTTGTTGGCGGAGGTACCATCTTGCCAGAAGTTAGAGGAGGCCATCTGGCTCTGGATTTCTGCGATTTGTTTTTCTTTTTTATCTACCTCAAAGATAACCTCGTAATTGCTGCAGTTTTAATTCCATGGCACTTAATTTTTGGTTTATATCTTCAATCACATTTACCTCCTTGGGTTTGACAAAATAGGATTAAATACTATTATACCACATCAGGATTAATTTACAATTTGGGTCTACCTATCGGCTTACTTTAAAGGTTATCTCTTAAGCACAATTGCGCAAGGGGTTATATCGCCGGTTACCGCATTTATTAAGTCGACCTCCCGCACCACCCTAAAACCCAACCGCCTAAAATATTCTAACCGCTTCCAGATAATTACCTTGTTAAACTTGGGGCTAACTCCTTTTTGCCATTGCCAGACATCTATCTCAAGATAAAGGGGTTCCTTAACTTGATTAATCAGCTCTTCTATTTTGTTTTCGACTTCACTTAACTTAACGATGCGGCCGCCGAATTCACTATAATTTATACCGGTGTAATAGCGAACATGCCGGGGGGAATCGGCGATAATTACCGTACCAGAAGGCACCTTCTTCTTGATCCATTCCCCTACTTCCTTCAGCCCCACATATAAATCATTGGCATATATATCTAACTTAGCCTTTACGCTGGCATAAGTATATATTCCCCAAAATAAAATGAAAATCACGCTGACTGCTCTAGCAGTCTCAATCGTCTTTTTGGACTTAAAGATAATAGTTATGGTTTCATCAATACCAATCGCGGTAATTAGTATCATCACCGGGATCAGAGGCATGGCATAACGCTCTGTTTTGGTGGGGAACAAAGAAAGGATTATTAATACCACTCCAAACCAAGAATATAGACTGGCTTTAACTACAGGCTGTTTTCTGGGCAGGATAAAAAGTCCGTATAAAAAGAAGGGCAATAAATATTTAAAACCCAAAAGTATGTCAAACCAAACGAAATAATTCCCCCCGGTTTCTTCTGGCATCGGACTGATTAACGCGCTCATATCGGCAAAAATATTACCTAATTGGAGGTAATTATTGAGAAAAATAACTACAACCAGGGTTCCCGTAACCAACAAGGATACGGCTAACGGCTTTCTCGTTCTATTGAACGAAAGCCTATTGAATCTGGCCAAAAGAAGATAGTAACTAATTAACATCGGGACAACCATTAGCCCCGACAACTTCAAACTCACCGTTAAAAATGCAATGACCCCCACCAAAACATTCTGCCATGTTTCTTCTGCCATGCCGAATTTAATCAAAACCAGCATTAAAAGGGAAAATAAGGTAGTAAGGGGAGCGTCTATTAAGATACGCTGACTGCAAAACAGATGCAGGAAATTAAAAGCCAATACCCCTCCGGCGAAAACCCCCACAAATCTATTCTTTAATCGCGCCCCTATAAGGTAGATTAATAATATCCCCAGGGATCCGAGGAGCGGCGAGACGATTCTTGCTCCCACCTCGGACGGCATAAAGATATGAACTAGTGCTATTAGGATAGGGAAAAAAGGAGGGTGCCAGGCGATAATCTCTTTGGAGAATATTAATGCCGGATGTTGGAATATCCGCAGCCCGCTCCAGGCATATAAAACCTCATCTGGCCACAGGTTTTCATGAAAGGCATTCTGAAATCTAATAAGGATGGCGTATATAAGAAATATACCGAAGAGAATTTCGTATTTCTTATTCTCGATGGCGACCAATAATCTGCTTAAACCATTTAGAATTGCTGGTTTCATATTCTACCGTTTTAGAGATTGAAGGCGAGAAGGCGGCTTTGGTAATATTTCAGAAAGGCGGCGACTTTTCAGGCGATGCGTTTTATGCCTCTTAACTCCAAATCAAACTCATCCTTGCTATCGGCATAACTTCGCGCTTCCTCTTCGCTTATCTTACCCTCTTTCACCAATTTAACGAGGGATTGTTTAAAGGACTGCATGCCAAACATAGCACCCTCTTCAATAAAATGTTTTATCTCGGTAAGCTTGCCTTCTCTGATTAGGCGGGCAACGGTGGGGGTTAAAACCATGGTCTCAAATGCGGGTACGCGACCGGCGCCGTCCTGCCGGGGCATAAGCCTAAGGGAGATTATTCCCTTTAAAAGCAAAGACAGCTGCATCTTTACCTCGTCATGCAAATAGGGCGGGAAAAGATTAATTACCCTCTCGATGGTCTGGACCGAATCAATGGTATGCATGGTGGAAACCACCAACACGCCGGTCTCCGCCGCTGACATTGCTGCCTGCATAGTCTCGGGATCGCGGATTACGCCGATATAAATGACATCCGGACTCTGCATGGTAAAATGTTTCAATGCGGAAGGGTAAGATTGCACATCAATTCCCAATTCCCGCTGATTGACAAGGGAGTTCTTATCTTTAAATAAAAATTCAATGGGATCCTCGACGGTAATAATGTGCTTCTCCAGATTCTCATTGATATACTGGATCATGCTTGAGATGGAGGTAGATTTACCGCTACCCGCCGGCCCGGAAACCAAGATTAAACCCTGGGTCTCCCGGCTAAATCTTTTCATAATCTCTACCGGCAGATTTAATTGCTCAAAGGTCCCGACGGTATCCTTAATATAACGCACTACCATCGCCGGGGTGCCTCTTTGCAAAAATATGTTTATCCTAAACCTACCCGCCCCCTCCAGCGAAAAGGCAAAGTCGCTATCCATATCTTCTTTAAATTTCTTTATCTGCTCATCAGTGGAAAGTAATTCCTTAGTCAAACGCCACATGTCATCTACCGATAAAGGAGGATGCTCAATGGTGGAAAGCCTGCCTTCCAACCTTAGGCGCGGCGAGCTGTCAGCCCTTAGGAATAAATCGGAGGCCTGACGTTCTACCATCATTAACAGAAGATCTTTTGTCTTCATTGCTATTCGCCCCCTTCCTTTTCGGTAATTTTCTTCCATAATTGTTTTATAGCCGCTATTGCGCCGCCTTTATTAGACTCTGCCTGAGACTCGGCGCTTTGGGTTTCTGGCGGTTTAACAAAATATGCCTTTTCTATCATTCTATTCCAGACCTGCTTAACCTTCTCGACCACATTGCTATTTTTTAATGCCTGTTTTTCATCTAGGATATATTTTCGGAATTCATCGGCAATTACCCGATTGGGCACGGATTTCAAAGCCCAATACATATCCTCCTTGTTGAGAGATTTTAATTTCTCAATGGCCTGCTTTTTGGTCAAATCCTCCGTGAGGCCATATTTAGAAACAATGGCAGGGCATTGTTTGAGAACCAAATAAATCTTGGCATACTGGGTTCTAAATTTAGCATCGTCTTTTTTTGCTAATTTATATACATTAATCTGTTTTAATTTATCGATATCCGCTGTGGCAATAAATGCCTTGGCCAGGGTTTTAAAGGTGGAACCGATAATTGCATCGGAGGCCTTTTCTGCAGCAGCAGAAATAGCAGGATTAACGAGACCAATGAGGAATAATGTGACTACCAGCGATACTGCTATAAATTTTTTGTCCATTACCACTCCTTTTTTTCTCATTATACAAGAAGTAATTTAATTTACAAGTGCTAAAATTGAGGCCCTAGGGCCTGCTGGCCCTAAACTTCCTGGCCAAACTCTTCTCTAGATTCAGAAGAAAAACCTTCATGCCTTTGCCTCCGGCATATCCTCCTAAAGAACCATTGGCATTAATCACGCGGTGGCAGGGTACGATCAAGGGATAGGGATTATTTTTCAGGGCCTGACCCACGGCCCGTACCGCCTTAGGTCTACCGATTTTTTTAGCCACCCAGGCATAGGAACGCACCTGACCCAGAGGGATTTGACAGACCGCCTTTAAAACTTGCTCCTGGAAACACAGTTTCCCCTCGCGCTTAGGTCTAACCTTTTTCTTCAAGGAGATCCTTTCTTCTTAAAATATGGTGATAACTTTGGGCAAAACGATGGGCCTCATCACGCAGGCGTTGTAACAATTGAAGACCGGGGGAATCGGCAGAAAGCACTATGGGATTTTTCTTTTTAGGCAAGAAAATCTCCTCCTTGGCCTTGGCCAGGCCTAAAATAGGGATATCTAAATTTAAATTGTCCAACTCCTTTTTTACTGCAGAGACTTGGCCCTTGCCGCCATCCACTACGATTAAATCCGGTAAAATACCGCCTTCATTCTTCAGCCTGGAATACCTGCGCCGGGCAACCTCGGCGAGCATCTGGTAATCATTGTTTCCTCTCACCTCTTTAATACGGAATCGGCGATAATTATTCTTATCGGGTTTTCCTTTGTAAAAATATACCAACGAACCCACCGCGCCCTGGGCAGAGATATGAGAGATATCCAAGGCCTCAATCCTTTCCGGCGCAACAGGAAGGTGCAATACCTCTTTTAGTTGCTGCGCCTCATATAAATAACTTTTTACCCCCGAGGAAGAATATAAAAAGGCAATACTTTGCATCTGATCCCTGAGGTGAGCGGCTGCTTCGTATTTTTTCTTGGCCGACTCTTGTTGCATCTTTCTTTTTAGATCCTCGTATAATGCCTCCTGTCTTCCCTCTAAAAGCAATTTCAGATGATGAATGGTTTGTTGATACTTTTTCTGACTGATATTTCCCAGGCAGGGTGCAGGACAAAGCCTGAGATGATAATCCAGACAACTTCTTTTGGGTAAATTTTTACAGGTGCGGAAGGGCAACACCTTGCGGATAATCTGTAGAGCCTCCCTTAAAAGCCCTGCATTGGTATAGGGACCGAAGAAAATCCCGTCCTGTTTTTTCTTTGGCCGGCAAATGGATACGCAAGGGGATGACTCATTAGAAATTTTTACCAGGGGGTAACTTTTACCGTCGCGCAATTCCACATTGTATCTGGGCTGGTATTTTTTGATTAAACCAGCCTCCAGTAAAAGCGCCTCGGCCTCGGAGTGGGTAGGTTTATATTCAATATCTTTAATTTGAGAAACCAACAAGCCCTGCTTGAAAGGGGTGCTGGAAGATTTGGTAAAATAGGATTTTACCCGTTTTTTTAAGGAGATGGCCTTACCAATATAAATAATTTTACCCTCGGCATCCTTCATAATATAGACGCCGGGGGAATCGGGAAGGTCTTTTACTTTCTGTTTAATATCCATAAAATTAGCTCTTTCATCTCTTCAACCCTTAACCAGAAACAGGCAAGGATAAATACAATTATTCCTAGCGCTACCGAAATTACAAAGCGAATCACCAAATGGTAATTCAGAAAAAGATTCTGCCAGATAAAAAACAGCACCAGGCCCATTAGGGCTGCGGCAATTAAAACCTTGATAAAATATTGCCGCAGCCCAAAATCCATCTTCCCTATCCTTTTTTCCAAAATGTGGTAAAGCATAAAATAATTGACGGCGGCAGAAATGGAGCTGGCCAAAGCGATCCCGCCCACCTTTAAAGGCCACATTAGAATTAAATTCAATACCGCATTTACCGCCAAGCTGACGGTAGCTACCTTTACCGGGGTAACCGTGTCCTGCATAGAATAAAAAGAAGAAATCAGAATCTTCGCCCCGCTGTAGGCAAATAGACCAAAGGCATAAAACAGCAGGGCCCAAGCGGTTATCTGGGTGGAATAACTATCAAACTGGCCCCTTTGAAAAAGCAACCTTATGATGGGATTGGCCAAAATTATCAGCATTACCGCGCAGGGTAACATCACCAAGAATATACTGCGTAAAGAAAACAAAAGCGTAGATTTAAACTCTTCTAAATTCTTGCTGGCCATGTGGCCGGACATAGTGGGTAAAATCACCGACGCCAGGGCAATGCCGAACACCCCTAAGGGAAACTGGATTACCCGATTGGCATAATAGATTGCCGCCACAGAACCTTCGCCGACGATGCCGGACAACGAGGCGCAGATCGTATCGACCACCAAATTCAACTGATAAACCGCTGAACCGAAAACCCGGGGCAAGAGGAGCCTGCCGATTTTCTTAGCCCCCGGATGGGAAAATTCTCCGCCCCTTACCAAAACCATTCCTTTTTTATAAAGAGGCGGGATTTGAAAAGCCAGCTGCAAAAACCCTCCTACCACCACGCCTATCGCCAAGCCGATAATCGGCTCTTGCATCCTGCTGGAAGCAATCAAGGCGGCAAAAATCATGGTGATATTCAACAGGCAGGGACTAAAGGCAGGCGTAAAAAAAGATCTGAAGGTAAACAATATCCCCATGCTGTAAGCGGTAAGCCCAATCAAAATGAGATAGGGGAACATGATGCGGGTAAGCTTAACGGTCAGTAATAATTTATCCGGGTCGCGGATAAAACCCGGGGCTATAATCTTAACGAGAAAGGGGGCAAAGATAATCCCCAGGACCGTTACGATGCTGGCGAAAATCAGGAAAAGGTTCAGGACGACGCTAAACAGATGCCAGAACTCTTCCCGCTTTTTCTGCACCAGATATTCGGAGAAGACCGGCACCACTGCAGAATTGGTCGCCCCCTCCCCCACTAAATCCCGCAAGAGGTTGGGGATGCGAAAGGCTACCACAAAGGCCTGGGCCGAAACGGCGGTGCCGAACATCTTCGCGATAATCACATCGCGGATAAAACCCAATATCCGTGAGGCTACCGTAGCCAGGCTAATTACCGATGCCGATTTAGCGATATGGCGATTGGAAATGCGGACAGTTGATTTATTGATTGACATAACGGTCTTGCTTTGCTATATTGTCAAATTACGACACGACTTACGGAACGATAGTGAAGTAAGTCGTAAGTCGAAATTGACCCTTGACAATTTTTCATAATTTAGTTTTTAAAGAAAATTGTCAAGGGTTCAATTCGCGCAAACAACTTATATCGTAGAAGAAACATTACGACTCCATAAGTTGTGCGCTCATTGAAGGAGTCAATAAATGCCGCAGAGAAGAAATGCAATAAAAAGATTAAGACAAGATAAGAAAAGGCACCTACGTAATTTAAAACTGAAAGCCGATCTTAAAAAAACCGTCAAGAAATTACGTTCACTACTGGCGGAGAAGAATATTGAAGAGGCTAAGAAATTTTTTAAGGACCTGACTGCTAAATTAGACAAGGCGATATTTAAGAAGATTATTCACAAAAATACTGCCAGCCGCCTCAAATCCCGTCTCGGGAAAAAACTGAACAAACCGGCCTAAGAATTTAACCCTTAAGCAGAGGACAAAGACAATCTCGCCACCAGCAATTCCAGGGCCAAATCCGGTTTTAAAAGTCCTCTCTTTATAAAAAGATCCGTCTCCAAGAGCATGTCCAACCCCTGCCTGAATTCCCTTTTTGATAGACGCGGCTCTATCTTCTTCCACTGCCAGAGTAAAATTCCCAATATCTTCTGAGATTTCTCACCGGCAAGTATCAATCGGGAAAGCATACTTAGCGCCTCGATTGATTTCTTACTGGCCACGGCCTGGCTTAGACTGAATACATCCAAGGGCCGCCCCTTTTGAAAATTAACCACCCGGCAAAGATGCGACAGTTGCACCAAGAAAGAATCCTTAATATCAAAATTATTTGTTTCTAAAACCAGGTATATTTTCGGGAAGGGATTTTTAAGAAAGGATAGTAACTGGACCTTGCAAGAAGCATTAAGCCTTTCGATATCCTTAATGATAATTAGCCTGACTTTGGAAACTGCGGGAAGTCGCTTGAAAACCTCTGAGAGCTGGCGGGGCGTCGATTCCTTACCCTGCAAAACCTCCAGGTCAAAAAGTGCGGCATCATCTTTTAAAAGTTCCTTTTTGATGATGTCGACCTTTCTTTCCTTGGAAAGGAAATCATCGCCCAAGAAAAAATAAGCTGATTTTTCTACCATTGTTCCACGGCACGTTCAACTATACGACGGGATAGATCGGTAATGGCATCATTTATTGCGGCTGATTCTGATTTGGCTAAAGTCCCGGAGGCAAAATAGGTGGTATCGCCTACAAAATGACTTTCCCCCCACAGCGGTTTATTTTCTTTATTATCCCACAGGGTTAGTTTTACTACCAAACTTATTCTATATTCTAAGGGATTGTTGCTGTCGTCGTAACGCAATACCTCACGAATATAATCCAGCAACTCTCCTTTTAAAGTTACGTCGGCATTCTCTTCCTTTACCACCTTGAAATTACCGTCAAAGAGAAAACGGTTGACCACCTCGGTAGTTACCTTAACTTCGATAAGCGGAAAGTAACTTTTGATTCTGTTGGCCTCGCTGAATTCGCTGGTATAATTGATGCCGTTCTTAAACGGCTCAATGTAAATAGTTTTGAATGCAGAATTGATTGCCGAGCGGGTGGTATAACCGCAACCAGCCAACAGCAGTACTGAAACCAGAGCTACCGATTTAAAAGATGCAATCCTTCCGGTCATTTTAATTTACCTTTTTTGCCCAAGATACCTAAGCGCTCAATAGCCTTTACCGACCAGGAGGTATCCTTGTAATCATCCACTACGATATTGTAATAAATCCGGGCCGCCTCCCATGCCTTCTGCTTCTCATAAAAGCGGGCGATGTTATAATTATTTTCCGCCTCTTTTCCCTTCAATTGCGAAATGTGTTTTTTGGCATTGGCGCTTAAATCGGCATCGGGATAGGTCTTGACAAATTCCTCAAATTCCTGCACCGCATTGCCGGTCGTGCTCTGGTCGTAGGCCGGTTTGGGGGCGGCCTTGGCATCGCAAAGGGCAATCTGGTATTTGGTTGCCTTTACCCACTCGCTCTGGGGATATTCATTGATTACCTTATCAAATTCGGCCCTGGCCTCGGTATACATCCCCGAATTTTTCAAGAATAAACCAATCTTATACTGGGCTATGGCAGCGTATTTGCCGTAAGGCGCATTGGCCACCACCTTCTTAAGAATCTCTACCGCACTGTATTCCTTGCCGGAAACCGAATCCCAGAAGGTGAATTTTGCATTCTCTAATAACCTTTCCCCTATCTGATATTGCCGCTCCACGATCTCTCCCTGGCGTTCGCTAAAAGGGTACTTTTCAATCACCTTTTGGTAGGCAAGAAAGGCCTGATATGGCCGGTTGGTCGCCTCCATACATCTTCCGATGTAAAACTGGGCCTCGGCAGCCTCCTTGGACTTACGGTAATAATGGATCAGCTTAATAAATTCCTGCTCGGCCTTTTTATATTCCTTGGCCTCAAAGAGGCTCTTACCGGATTCCAATTGCTCTGCCGGAGAACCTTTAACCGAATATTTGGGATTTATCCATCGGCCGGTCTGCGGAGTCCATATCCAATAGGCCTGCGAGGAACTAGTCAGTCCGAAAAATAACCATAAGAATAGCAAAATCGTCTTTTTCATTTGCTTAAATCTATCACACTTAATTAGCTTTGTCAATTAATTAGCTCTTAAAACCTTTTGTCCTTGCCGTCAGCTTAAGAAGATTTAGGCTGCCAAAAACTCCACAGATTGCCAAATAATAACCCCATACATAACGGGCAGGCAGGCCGGGGACATAAAAATACGCGCCCTTTAAGCCGATTAAGAATAAATTTATCTTCAAAAGAGAGCCGATTGCCAGCTCGCAGCTTCTGGCAAACCACAATCCCGCCATCGGCAAAACCTTGCCTATAATGACTAAGGCAAAACCGCAGGCGGTTATAAAGGAGGTGATGGGGATAATCACCATATTGGCCAGAACCGTAACCGGAGAAATAATCTGAAAATAATAGGCGATTAAACCGGCGGTGCCCAGCCAGGCGCTGAGGGAAACGGCAAAAACCTGGATCAGGGCATTGAGGTATCTTATCCTTAGAAAATACCCCGGGAACATACTCTTTATATTGGGATATAGCCAGGCAATGGACCAGACCGAAATAAAGGAAAGTTGAAATCCGATATCCATTATCTGCCAAGGATTACAGGCGAGTATGATTATCGCGGCCAAGGCCAGAGAATTGTACAAGTCCGGTTCCCGCTCAATTAAATAACCCAAGATTAAAACCAGGCCCATTACCGTAGCGCGGATTACCGAAGTAGAGGCCCCGGTTAACAGACAATAGACAATTAAAAGTATCATGGTAAACCAAAGCCGCAATCGCCGGGGAATCCGTAATACCTTAAAAAACGTCAGCATAATAAAGGCTACGATACCTACATTAAATCCGCTTACTACCAATATATGCACGGTGCCGGATTTGATCATGGCATCATTTACCAGCCGGGGCACGGCCTTCCGCTCTCCCAAGAGCATGGCATTCAAAATGCTGGACGGTAGCGGCGATAAGGTTTTATCCACCGCCTCTTCCATTTTATGCTTTAACCATACCGCCAAAAGCATTACCGGGTTTCCCTTATTGACGCCTAAATCGCGGATCTCGCTATTTTTCTTCACGCTCAATAAAAGATGGATATTTTTCCGCTGGAGATAGTCACGGTAATTTAAATGGGGAGATAAAGAAAATTTATAAGGCCGGTACAAAGCCCCAGTCAGGATTAACTCTTGTCCATAGTAAAATTCGCGATCCTTGAAAACCCCTACCAGAATTTTTCCGCAGGACCTTTGACCACCCTCTGAACCGATAACCTCTTCCGCCCTAAAGATAAAGGAGCTTTTATTGCCGGTTACCAGAGGGTCGCTGTCAATCACGCCCCTGACGGAAACGGTGGCTGGCGCAGAGATAATTTTAGCGATGTGGCAATTAGGCAGGATTTCGGCATTCCTAAGGACGGTCGCGCCGACAAAAAAACTGGCCAAATAAATAAAGGCGGCAAACCAAAATCTATTTTTTAACCAGGCAAGACTTAAGATCAATCCCAGCAAGGCAAACCAATAAAAAACCGCCAGCGGGATACCCGACCATACGGCAAACAGTATCCCCAGAATAAAAAAAAGCCCCAATATCGCCAGTGGTTTATGCATGGGAATAATTAAGGGGTGAGGGTAAGCAAATCTATAATCCTTTGGTATAATTTGTGGCTGATGCCTTTTACCGATTGGATATCACCTAATTTCTTAAATGGACCATTCTCTAGACGGTAGTCTATGATGCGCTGGGCCAGCACCGTCCCGATGCCAGGCAAATCCACCAATTGCTCAAAGGTAGCTTTATTGATATCAATCTTGGCAGATGGCTGCACTAATGCTGCCGAATATATATTATTGGGCGGGCAGGATCTTTTGAAAAATAAATCCGCGCCGATCCCTACCAGAGAAGCGGCGCCTAAAAATATGAGGACTAATTTTTCCTGTCTGGTGAAATTTAGCATGAAATCCCTTTAAAGCAGGAAAGACAAGCTACGCTACGATATTTACCAATTTATTGGGCACGACGATCACGCGTTTTATCGGCTGGTTTTGGAGATATCCGGCAATTTTCTTATCCCTAAGGACCATTTGTTGTAGCTGCGCATCGTCGAGGTCTGCGGGGACTTCCATCCTGGCGCGTAATTTGCCGTTAATCTGCACTGCTATTTCTACGGTATCTTGTTTTATGGCCGCGGTATCAAATTTCGGCCAGGGCTCGGCAAATACACTGGTTTTATGACCCATCATCTGCCACATCTCCTCGGCCAGATGGGGAATAAATGGCGCCAAAAGCAGGATTACGGCCTCGATCGCCTCTTGGGTATCGGCCTCTTTGGTCGCATAGATTTCATTTACCAGTTCCATTACGGCGCTTATAGCGGTATTAAACTGAAACCTCTGCTCAACATCTTCGGTAACCTTCTTGATGGCAAGGTGCAGTTTAGTCCTCAATCCGGAGGATTCGCCTTTTTTATCATTCGGCGTAAAATCTTCCACCAGTCTTAAGGCGCGGTTGACGAATCTCCAGGAACCCTCAATAGCCTTGGTATTCCACTCCAATTCGTCCTCGGGAGGGGCTGCGAAAAGTATAAATAATCTTAAGGTATCCGCCCCGTAGCGCTCGATAATCTCGTCGGGATCAACCGCATTGCCTTTGGATTTAGACATTACCTCGCCGTTCTTTAACACCATCCCTTGGGTCAACAAACGGATAAACGGCTCTTTAAAATCCACCATTTCCAAATCCTGAAAGAACTTGGTAAAGAATCGCGAATATAAAAGATGCAAGACCGCATGTTCGATGCCGCCGATGTACTGGTCTACCGGCATCCAGTATTTGGCCTCTTTTTTATCAAAGGGCGACTCGGTATTCTGCGGAGAACAAAATCTCAAAAAATACCAGGAGGAATCAAAAAAGGTGGCCATGGTATCGGTTTCCCGACGAGCTGGCTTGCCGCATTTAGGACAGGAGACATTTACGAACTCATCTACTTTAGCTAAAGGACTTCCGCCCTTGCCGGTGATGTGGATTTTCCCCGGCAAAACTACAGGCAAATCCTTTTCCGGAATCGGCACGATACCGCACTGTCCGCAATAAATAATCGGTATGGGCGTTCCCCAGTAACGCTGACGGGAAATCAGCCAGTCACGTAAACGCCAGTTAATGGTTTTCCTGCCCATTATTTCTTTTCTATGCCTCGACAAATCTAAAAAAGATTTGTCGGGCGAGATCCCGCCCGCCTCGGCCCTTGGCTTCGGCGAGGCCGGGCCAATCCACGCTGGTGGATTGGCGGACATCCAGTCGGCGATTTTTTCTTTGGCCTCAATATTGGACAAACCGTTAAAATGTCCGGAATTTATCTGCCTGCCGTCACCTTCATAGGCCTCGTCCATTTTAAGCGGCGTCTTTAAGGGGTCGACGGGGTCCTCGATTACAATACGCATGGGTAATTTATGCTCTCGGGCAAAAAGAAAATCCCGCTGATCATGGGTGGGAACGGCCATAATGGCTCCGGTGCCGTATTCCATCAAAACGTAATCCGCTACCCAGATGGGGATTTCCTCGTTATTCACCGGATTAATGGCATATCTTCCGGTAAATATCCCCTGTTTTTTTACATCCGCGGCAATGCGCACTATTTTATTCTCCTTGGCCACCTTTTCTATAAGATGCAAAACCTTTTTCTCCTCGGGCAGCCCCTGGATTATTTTTTTAACTAAAGGGTGTTCGGGCGCCAAGACGATATAAGTAGCCCCAAAAATAGTGTCCTGGCGCGTAGTAAAAACCGGTATTATCTCTTTGTCTTTTTCAATCGGCTTGACGGCATTTTTGCCAGAAAGCCGGAAATATATCTCCACGCCCAGACTTTTACCCAGCCAGTTTTCCTGCATAGTTAAAACCCGCTGCGGCCAGTGGGTTAAAAGTTTCAAATCTTCCAATAAGCGCTCGGCATAATCGGTTATCTTTAAAAACCACTGCTCCAAATCCTTTTCCAAAACCGCGGCAGAACAACGCCAGCAGGTGCCGTTAATAACCTCTTCATTGGCCAGGGTAGTTTCGCAACGGGGGCACCAGTTTACCGACGAGGCCTTCTTATATGCCAGCCCTTTTTCAAACATCTTTAGGAAGATCCACTGATTCCAGCGGTAATATTCCGGGTCGCAGGTAGAAACCTCTCTTTCCCAGTCGTAGGAAAAACCCATCTTTTTCATTTCCCCGCGCATCTGGTCGATACAGCTATGAGTCCATTTGGACGGCTCGGTTTTATTTTTGATGGCGGCATTCTCAGCCGGCTGGCCAAAGGCATCAAAACCCATAGGATGGAGCACATTTAACCCTTGCATCCTTTTAAAACGGGCAATGCAGTCGGCAATGGTGTAATTTCTCACATGGCCCATATGAATTTTACCCGACGGATAGGGAAACATCTCCAGGCAGTAATACTTCGGCTTATCTGAAGTGGATTCTGCCCGAAAAATTCCGCCTTCTTCCCAGACCCTTTGCCATTTATTTTCTATTTCCTTAAAATTGTACATATTGAGCCTTGTGGGCTTTGCCCTTTCTGCGAAATCTCTATCTGTCGGTAGACAGGCTCCGAAGCCCCGATGTTACGTCTGGGCGGAGGAGGATAACTTCCTTACCGTCTGCAAATTGCGCCGGTCATCATTTAAATCATTTTTGGGAGTTTCCAAAATAAAAGTAAGCTGGTGTAATTTCGGATGATTGATAATCCTTTTGAATCCGGCTAAACCGATTTCTCCCTTACCGATATGCTCGTGCCGGTCGTGGCGCAAACCCAACCCATCCTTGGAATCGTTAAGGTGGACGACTTTAAGTTTTTCCAAACCCACCAAATTATCTATCTCGCTTAAAGTAGTCTCCAAACCGGTTTCGGTCGCTATATCGTAACCCGCCGAATAGGCATGACAGGTATCCAGGCAAATCCCGATGCGTTTTTTATTCTTTATACCGTCTAAGATTTTCTTCTGGTGCCAGAATCTATAACCCAACCACGAACCCGAGCCGGAGGTATTTTCCAGGAGAATCATAGTCTTTAGTCCGCTGGTCTTGGCCAAAATTCTATTCAAGGCCTCGCTCACCCGAGCTATCCCTCTGGCCTCTCCGCTTTTTTTATGGCTGCCCATATGGGTAACCAGAAATTCCGCTCCCAACCCGTCGGCCTCTTGCAAATACTCGATATTAAAACGGACGGAATTATAAAAGAGCCTACTTTGCGGCGAAGCCAGATTGGTCAGGTAAGGCACGTGAATAACCAACGGTGAAATGTGGCTTTTTTTTCGCCTTTTCTTAAATTCCGCTATATCCTGCGCAGCCAGGGGCGCATGCTTCCATTCCCGGGGGTTGCGGCTGAAGATCTGCATAGCCTCGCAACCTAAAGCCCTGGCCCGGTCTATAGATTCATAAATCTTTCCTGCTATGGAAACATGCACGCCTAAACGCATTCGCATTATTTTAACATAGCGCGAACAATTGTCAATCTTCCGCGAGGGATTGACATTGGATACGCTGAAGGTTATAATTCAATTATGCCAAAGGCAAGATCTTTCCTCGTTCCCCTTTCCTTATTCTTCCTCAGTTTCTTTATACGGTTAGGATTTATCAGTAAGGGGCCTTTTCATTGCGATTGCCTGGAACTGGCCCTTAATGCCCAAAAAACCCTCTCCACCCTCAAGATACATTATCTGCATATCCCCGGCTCTCCTTTAACCGTTGTCCTGGCGGCATTAAACATCGGGATATTCAGATTATTTTCCGTTAATGACCCGGTCTGGGTAGTGAATTTCATGGCGGTATATTTTAGCTCGCTCTGCGTGTTGGTGATATTTTTGGCGACCCGGGAACTTTTAAATGAAACCACCGCTGTTCTGGCTGCGTTATTTCTTATGATATTGCCGCCCTTTCTTTCCGTATCGGTATATGGCAAAGACACCTCTCCCGCCCTGTTCTTTGCCCTGTTGAGCATTTATCTTTTATTGAAATATCTTAACACCCAGAAAATCTCATCCCTAATCTTATCCGGATTGTCCGCTGGACTCTGCGGCGCGGTAAGGATGGCCGATTCCCTAATCGTGGTGCCGATTTTTCTGCTGCTGTTAATCAAAACCTTCCCCGGAAAAAGTAAAAGAAATTATAATTTGAAATCTTACGGCATGTTCATAGCCTCACTCCTACTGCCGTTATTGATATTTTATGTGCCTTTTGTAAAAGAGGTAGGGATAGACAAAATCATCTGGAGCATGAATTCCCTGGATAACGCCAAGTTCCTGGGATTCTTTTCTGAGCTTCTGCCAAAATCGGCGGATTATATCTTTGCCAGCCTTACCTTCTGGGGGGTGGTTTTTTCTTTATTCGGATTTTATATTCTTTTTCTAAAAGACAAAAAGGCTGCGCTTTTTTTGGCGGTATGGTTCTTGGTCCTGTTTTTCTATTACGGCAATATCAGCGTCCTGGCGCCGCGTTATCTGGTGATTGCCTTTGTGCCCCTGGTTATAACCTCCAGTTATTTCTTCTCCGAATTATCCCAGGTGAGCAAATTGGTAAAGGTCCTGACCTTGGCGCTTTTTTTCGTAACCCTGCTCTGGTTATTTAAAGACATTTACCCAGTGGTTGAATTTCGCCACAAGAACATCCTACAGCCCGATTTTGCCCAGTGGGTGGCTAGTAAAACCGAACAAAATGCTATCATAATGGCTGTTGATGAAGGCATCTTTATTAATTATTACGGTAAAAGAACCACCTTATATCCTCCCATAAGCTGCCGCGATAAAATATTCAAAGATTTTGGTAAAAATTACATGGATGGTTATTTAAATAACGGCATTCCGGTTTATATGATATCATCGGGATTGGCTTACGATTTTTGCGGCAGGCTACGTAATTTCCTATTGCAGAATTATCGCCTAGAATTTCTGGGCTGCCATATTAACGAGGACTGGCACCATTCCTGCCTTCGGCTGGATTTATTAGAAGAGTGCCTTTTTCGCATTAGCGCGAAATAGATTCCCGAATGGATCTTAACCAATTTTAATGCCAGATGGACACTAATTAAACAGCGACGTAGTCCTCTCTTCCTTCGCCCTGCTTAAGTTCTCTATGACAATTTAATATTGCGGAGGGGTTTTTGTTGGTGTAAAATGGAAAAAGTTAAAGTGTTATAACAAAAGGGGTAATCAAAAATTGGAGGCACAAATGGTAGGGTATAGCAGAGAAGAACATTATACTAAACCAAAAAATGTGCGGGAGTTTTTAGAGATAGTCCTACATAAAGAAAATGGAGCGGTCCGTTTTTATAAAGACATGTTAAAATATTCTTTTGCTCAAGATAAGTCCATTGCCGAATTGATAAATAAATTAAAAGGGCTCGAAGAAATGCATGTAAAGATGGTCGAGAAGAAAATCGCAGAAATTGACTAATCTATTGACCAATTAATTGACCGGCGAATTTAATTTACTGATAAAATCTTTAAATAAATTTGCCCGGTAGGCACTACCGGTAGACAGATAATTGGTAGGATGCTACATAAGTATTTGTAATATACTAGTTATAACCGATCAGGGGCTGTCCGCCTGCGGCGAGACAAGCCCCTGAATAAAGAAACGTCGGGGCTGTAGCTCAGCTGGGAGAGTGCTTGACTGGCAGTCAAGAGGTCGAGGGTTCGATCCCCTCCAGCTCCACTTGTTTTTTATTCGTTCCACTCAGGGATCGAAGTGAGCGAGCGCCGAGCGGATAGCGAGGAAAAGCGCAGCGCCACGATAGTGGTGCGTAGCGACAGCGAGCGAGTGGCCGACCTGAGTGCGACGATAGGAGCATGAAGGCGCCGATCCCCTCCAGCTCCACCAAGCTTTCATTAATGAAAGCTTGGTGGGTGCCGAAACAATGTGTTTCGGCCTCCATTCCTCAAGGTCATTAATGAAAGACGTGGCGAGTGCCGATTTCCTGCCTGCCGGCAGGCAGGAATGTAAATCGGCCTCCACCCGCAGTAGAAAAACCATTACTGCAAAGCGAGCCGATAGGCGAGTCCTGAGCGCACGCGAAGGAGAATGGTAAATGGAGCTTAAATAGCTCAAAAACTTAAAGCAACCCTTAAAAGGGGTTGCTTTTTTGTTAGGAGGTAAAAATGAAAATCTTAGCTATTATCTTATTCTCCTACTTAACACTATCCATAATTGGATTTATAGTCCTTATATTCAGAAAAGAATTAACCCCTCCAGAAAATCAACGACCGATATATTACTTCCCAATAATGATTGGCACTTTAATTTCTTTGTTCTATATCTTTTTTCAGGGATTCAAGCAATTCCTTGTTATAATCCCTCACTCTTGGGGTAGTTATAATGAAGATGGAGAATGGGGTTCATATAGAGATACGGCTGCCGTTATGTTTACTCTTGCAACCATCTACTATTTCTTTTACTTAATGGCAGAGGTTGCTAGAAAAGAAAAGGTAATACAAAGACTAACGAAAAACCGAAAACAAGATAAGGAGTAAAAATGATTGAATCAATTACTCAAATAATTACTGCACTCAAGGAAATTATCGTTGCCTTATTAGCAATCATTGGATATCTTTGGGAACGAAATAAAAGAGAAAAAATTGAGAAAGCGTATATTGACATAAAAGCTAAATTCGAAATAACTCAACAAAACACCCAACAAGTTAAAAACGATGTTACTCAAGCAGTAAATCTTACTACTCAGATAAACATCTCTGAAGAGGATAGAAAAAAAATAGCAGAATTGCTATTGGGTGCGGTAACTTTATCAAGAGGCACTCTTGCTATTACTGCTCCCCCAATCGCTTTTGCTAAAAATGAAGCAGCGGCAAGACTACTGGGTGGAACATTCCTTTTCCCTTGGCAAAAAGAAAATAAAGAGCATAAATGAATAAAATAATTTCTGGGATTAAAGCATATAAGGAAAACCTGAAAACCCAATCTGATTTTTGGCTTCTTATAACTGCTTATGGATGGATTTTTCTTATCTGTTTATCAGTAGGGTTAATACTAGTCCTTTTTAATGCCAATAAAGATGCTGAAACAACAATAAAATTTGGCGTTTACTTCTTTATTGGAATTTTCATTAATATCGCCATTTTAGTTGCAATCAAAACGATTGCTGGTAAAAAGGATTAGGACATTGAGGGAGAGATGAAGAATAAGCTAACAAGTAAGACAATAGCGATTATGGGTATAGTAATGTATGTGTTGGGGATTATCCTATCTGCTGAAGATTTGCAAGGAAATCTTAAATTCCCATCAATTTTAAAGTTGATATCTGAGACAGGGATGTTGGTATTTATCATTATGGCAATATTTCGCCTATGGAAGCAAGTAAGGTTTGTAGCATTGACACTAATGCTATCAAATATTATATATTTTGTATTAGGGGTAATTCAACAAATTGGGTCATCAAATGTAATCGTCCTATTTAATTTAAGTAAATTAGTCTCTTGGTTAGCTCTACTCTGGGCAATAATAACGCTATTTCAAAAAAAAGATGTTTAAGAAATGCCTCCTATCCGCTTCATCATCTGGGCACTTAGGACATTGAGGGAGAAGTAATATGAGAAATGAAATTAAGTTTTATATATTTAGAGGTTTGGCAATATTTTTGGGAATTGTCACATTGATTTTGGTGGTAGTGCATTATGAGATTATCCATTATAATCCTGAAACAGGAAAAACCACAGATATTTGGGGATTTTCTACCTCTAAATTTGATTACGATAATCCTTATTGGGCTGGTATATTTGATGCATTCCCACAGTTAGCGAATATGTTTACTTTACATAACATAGTAGGGTTATTAGGGGCTATTGTATGTTTAAATATAATATTGAAGTTGTGGGAACTAAGCAAAAAGTATAAGTGACTAAAAACCAATCATTAGTTACTTGGATACCCAAAGGCATCTTATTCTTCGGCGCGACCGAAATTGCCATCGGCACAATTACCCTAATTGCCCACCTTACCGCGTCCACCTTAACTCTCTACCAGAAACCTTTGAATGTTCTAACTTTCGTCATCGTTACGGCAATTATCTCCGTGGGCTTAGGAATTGGCATACTTATCCGCAACATCCATGCCCGGCATATGCTGGTATTTTTTGCAACAATGATAATCTTAAGTAAAATATTGATTTTTGCGGGGATTATCAGTTTGTCCGGGGCGCTGGAAAGTAATATTCCCGACTTGGTTAAAAATACTATTTCGCTTCTCTATCATGCGGCGATTTTGGTTTATTTTAATTTGCCTAAAGTAAAAGAGAAATTTAGATAGTAACAAAAAGGGGCGGGCGATTTTATCGCCCGCCCCTCATTAACTTTCTAGCTTCTTTTTTTACCCTTCCTTTTGCTGTCCTAATTTTTTGGTAACACTGTCTATCGCTTCCATTATTTCTATCGGCACTGCGATTATTACAGTATTAGAAGCAGTCGGCCCTAAACCATCAATGGTCTGCAAAGTCCTTAATTGCATGGCTCCCGGGCTTTGCTTCATAGTCTTAGCTGCATCGGCTAAATTGAATGCCGCTATCTTATCTCCCTCGGCCTTAGTAATAGTAGCGCGTTTCTCTCTTTCGGCTGAGGCTTGGCGGGACATCATCTTCTTTAAGTCCTCGGGCATGTCCACATCTTGAATTTTAATATCAGTTACCTCTAAGCCCCAATCTTTGCTTCTTTGGGCTACGATCTTTTCGATTTCGTCGCCGATTTTCTGCCTTTCGGCCAGAAGTTCATCTAAGGTCATACTGCCGACCACATCCCTTAATGCCGCCTGGGCATATTGAGAGACCGCATAGGAATAATTCTGCACCTTGATTATCGCCGAAGAAGCATCCATTACTTTGAAATAAACCACGCCATTGATGGTTGCCGGAACATTATCCTTAGTAATCACCTGCTGTTTGGGGATATCCAAGGTGATGATGCGCATATCCACATAGGTGGTCCATTCAATAAAGGGAATGATAAAATTTAAGCCTGGGTTAAGGGTTCTTACAAATCTACCCAGCCTAAACACTATCGCCGTTTCATACTGCTGGACAACCCGGATGTATTTTGAAATTAAGATAATCGCCGCCACTATCGCAATAATCAAACCTGGTTTCACGTATTCTCCTTTCAATGAGTAGACAATTTACGGAACGAGCGAAGCGAGCGACCGTAAATTGTAGACCGCAGGGCGTCTACGCCTGCCTACCGGCAGGCGTAAGTTGTGCCTTCATTTGATATATCTATTGACCAAACTCATCTTAAAATATAAAATATAAAAAGTCAATACATTAGTATCGGGCATGTCATTATTAATAATATGCCGAAGTGGCGGAATGGCATACGCGGCGGTCTCAAAAACCGTTGCCTTTACAGGCGTAAGGGTTCGACTCCCTTCTTCGGCATTAATATATTAGAGTCGAACAAAAGAGGAGCTTGAGGGGAAAAGATGATTTTCCCCTCAAGAATCGCTTCTTTGATTAGCTACGGGGTGACAGTGAGGAGCAAAAGCGACGAACGTCATTAGGGGCAGAGAGCCCCTATGAAAAGTTCGACTCCCTTCTTCGGCACCAAATTATTAGAGCAGATGGAATACAAAAAACGGATAAAGATAAAGCTGGGCGAAAACCCCCATCACCCCTTACGACAGGTGGTTTTAATGAGCGGGGTTATTTTGTTTTTACTGGGCGTAGTTCAGCTGGCCAATTCCTTAAATGCGCAGATAAGACCTTCCCAGGGATGCCTGGCAAGGGTCTCCGGGTTGGTTGAGGAACAATTTAAATCTGCAGGATTTTCAGAATATAGCTATGAGGCGCGCCAAGAGAAAAACCGTTTATGCCAGGAAGAGAAAAAACGAAAATACTTGAACCTGGGATTTTATCTTACCGTGCCAGGAGCGGTTATAATAGTGATAAGTCTGTTTTTGCCATAACGATAAAAAATGAAAAAACTCATTATTCTTTTGCTGATAGTTTTTTGCTACGTCTTCCTGAAGAGTAATACCATAGAGCAAAGGCAATGGAGGGAAGAGGTGAGCGGGGTGGAATACCTAAGAAATTCTTACCGTATCAACTGGCATAATTTCACCGATTACCTCCAAAATACCTATAAGACTGCCAAAGAAAAGATTTTACGACCGAGATGAAATCCTGGGAAACCATCCTTGAGTTTGTCTTCACGTTAACGGGCATAATAATCTTGACGTTAATGCTATGGTCTAAATTTGGCATAACCAGGTGCAGAAAATGCAAAAGGGCAGTATCCCGTAAAAGAAAGGTCTGCCCCCATTGTTTAGAAAGGCTCGGCAATTAAAGCTGACTGAATTTAAAATACTCTTGCGCATTACTAAAAAAGTTCTATAATAATTTCGGAGGGCAAATGGCACGGGAGAAACCCAGCATAAAAGGTGATATAAAAAATTTCTTTATCATCCTGAATTGTTGCTATATCACCGTCACCTGCCTTATATCATTACTCTCGTCCAACAAAATCATTACCGCAGCAGCCTTCACCTTTACCCTCTTAAATGCCCTCATCTGCTATTCATTTTTCAGTTTAAGAATTACCCGCTATCAACGCCCCGAAGAACCCAATCCTTAATCATCTATTTCTTTAGCGAGAATTCAGGCGGGCATAATAACGCAGTTGTCCGCAGGCAGCGCGGATATCCCTTCCCCTGGGCATGCGGATAGTCACCTTGATACCTGCCTTGACTAACCGGTCTTGAAATAAGAGGGTTTCCATTTTTTGAGGAGGCTCAAAGGAAAACTCGGGAATCGGATTGTAAGGAATAAGATTAAGTTTGCATTCCCAGCCTTTCAGATATTTGGCCAAATTTAAAGCGCTCCCTAAGTTGGAATTAACCCCCCTGATTAAAATATATTCAAAGGTAACCTGCCGCTTGGTAACCTGGGCATACCTCTTGCAGGATTCTATCAACTCGGCCAGGGGATATTTTTTATTCACCGGCATAAGCCTGTTTCTCGTGGCATCGTCTCCTGCATGCAGGGAAATCGAAAGTTCTATCTGCAAACCTTCCCGGGAAAGCCTTTCGATACCAGGAATAATCCCGCAACTCGAGATGGTTATGCGCCTGGCTGCAATACCCAACCCTTGCGGAGAATTAATGACCCTGATAGACCTTAAAACGTTTTCATAATTATCCAAAGGCTCGCCGGTTCCCATAAAAACTATGTGGCTTACCCTCTGAGGAAAAACCGCCCTATTTAAGGCAACAACCTGATTTATGATTTCGGCTACGGTCAAATTCCTCTGCCAACCCCCAATGCCGCTGGCGCAAAAACCGCATTTAAATCTGCAACCCACCTGCGAGGAGATACAGGCCGTTTTTCTGGCCGCGGTAGGGATTACGGCACTCTCAATAAAATTTCCATCTTCCAGGGCAAATAATAATTTTAGGGTTTTGTCTTGGGAGGTTTCTTTTTTGACCGGCTCCAGCTTGCCAAGATAGAATTTCTCCTCCAGTAATTTTCTCAGTTCCCGAGGCAAATCCGACATGGTCTTAAAATCTCCAGCCCCTTTTTTATAGACCCAGGAGAATACCTGGCGGGAATGGTAGGCCGGGCAGTGATTGGCTTTTAAGAAATCTTCCAGTTCTATTAGGGATAAGTTTTTTAAATCCAGCTCCGACATTAAAGTAACCCTTCCTTTAAATAGATATTATAACATATTGCTTTTTCTTAAGATTGGAATTTATGGAGCAAAGGCGGGTAAGCTAAGAAAAGGCTTAAGGGGTGGCGAATAACTAGAATCTGTCGTCCTTAATCTCAATAAGATTTCCGTCGGGGTCCTGGATAAAATAGGTGTAATAACCGCTGCGTTTAACCTTTATTACCCTGACCCCTTTTTTCTTGGCCAAACTACAGAATCTAGCCTTATGGTAAACATTGAGCGCCCAGTGGTTGTAGCCGGCGGTGCCCTTCAGATATTTTTTAAGTCTGAATTGTGAGGGATAAAAAAGCTCCAGAGATACCTTGTCCAGGTTCAAACGGATTAATTGACAGCTGGTGTTAATTCCGAAAATCTGACGGAAGATTTTCTTATCAATTTCCCGTTCTGAATCCAGTTTAAAACCCAATTTGCCTATATAAAATCGCTTAAGCCTGTCGGGATGGGCTGTAAAAATACCCAGGTGATGGCAGTATCTTTCCATTTTAACCTATCCTCTTGGTAAAGCCGTACAGATAGACTTCGGGGAGTTTTAATTGTTCAAAATAAGAGACCTTTTGTGAAAAAACTTTAGAGAAATCTAACTTCTGAAAGAACTGCTGACCGGCGGATGAGAAACTATATAAATGCACGCCTCCGATATGGTTATTCCTCAAATAATCGAAATACCTTTCCATCAACTTGGTGCCCGCGCCTATATGGCGGTAGAGATTTTGCACATTGACGTGTAAATGGGCAGGAAAATCCTTTAAATAATCCGGCCGCCTTAACTCGCCCTTAAAGAAACTTTTCAGGATACTGGTTATTAATCGAGCGGACTTTTCCCGGAAAAACGCGCCTTTTACCAGCAGGGAGAAAAATGCCCTTGGCAGTATGCGCCGGCTAAATATCCTTTTAAACCTGCGGGTATCCTTGCAGCCGGCTAAATATCCGACTACGTTGCCATCACATTCGGCAATGAACAAAGATTCCGGTTCATAATCTGTATAATAAGAAATGGCGATATCGGAGAAGATATCCCGGAAGTCAAAAAATCTTTCCACCGGTTCCCCCATAAACGCCGTGTCCGCGCAGATTTTTCTTACGCTGTCCTTATCGTCAATTTTAAACGGCCTGATGATTATACTGGGCTGCGTCATTTATTTAAGCTCGATGGTACGCCAGGAGGCAACTTCCGGAGACACGCCCCGCGATGAGGCGTAGACACTGGTAAGAATCAACTGGGGATTGTTAAGAAGCTTGAGTGGGACGCCGATAATAATTACCTTTCCCTCGTCGTGATAATAGATATCTTGGGGCTTTAACTGGGTTCTTTTATCCGATAGTCTAATAGTGTCACCAATGATCTTCAGGCGGATCTTGGGCATGTCCCCAAACGTCGCTGAATCCTTATAGCCAAAGAAATAGAAAATTAAATCTTTAACCAAAGGCTGTTTCTTCAAGACAAGCTTGACATATAATTTACCGTTGCCCAGGGAATAATCTATCTGCGAACCGGCGGCAGGATTCTCTGTCTGCTTAAAACCCTCCCCTTTCTCCCATAAGAAATCTGGATGGTCGGTCCAGATAATCTGATCCGGCTGGCTCAAATCTTTAAGGATAATATTGCTAAAATTTCCGAAAAGTTCATTCTTGCGCGCAAAGGTTAATAAATAAAAGGCGCTGGAAGAGGTCTGGCTGCGGTATGTCAATATAGCCTGGTGTTTGTTTTTTAGCTCAACAGGGTCCAGATTTAAGGCCTGCCACTTGATATCTGCCTCCAGCATATCTTTAGGCGGTGAAAGATTTAAATCCGAATGGAAATTACGGGGCAAAGGCCATCCCTTATGATGGACAAGATAAGGATATACTTTAAGCTTGGGGTTTAATTCCCCCTGCAAATCCCACAAGGCCACCTGCAAGAAAAGGAAAAAAGCCCGATGATCGGCATTGACATCCGCCGGGTGGGAAACAAAAATCTTGGTGGGTTTGTATTTGCGGATCATCTCCTCGATATCAAAAAGCACACTCTCCCCAATATAGGGTTTTCCAAAGGAGGGATTTTCTTTATAGGGCACATAGGAAGCCCGACTCAACAAACTCTTAAATGGTCTACCGCCATTCCAATAATTCTTAAAGATTGCCAACGTCCCAAAATCCGGATAACCCAAGAATATCAAATTCTGCGACTGCAGACCCAGAATCTGCATCGCCTTGATAGATTCCTTGCGACGCACCTCGCCCATATAGAGGTACTCGCCCTTTCTGAACACTAATCTTTTTTCGTAAATTATAAAGGCCAGCTGGTTGGCATCGCCATTGGTTAAGAAGATAATGTGGATATCCGCGCCTGCCTTGACGGCCTTCTGGATTACTCCGGCACAGGCGATAGCCTCATCATCGGGATGGGGGGCAAGGATAAGGATTTTATCGTTTTTGGTAATTTCTTCAATGGATGGTAAATTAACCGAAGGGGACGACGAGGAAACTGCAGAAGCAAATAGGGACAATGCGAAGAATAAATCTAGGGAGGCCGCAGCGAGAAGGATAATAAAGTAATTGAGGATTTTTCTTGTAAGATGCATCAAACCTTAAAGGCCTTCCTCATTAATCACACCGATATTCCTGATTCTTTGGTAGCGGGATTTAAGAATACTGGGAATGGGTATTTCGCCTAACTCATTAAGTTGGCGCAATATTACCCCCCTTAAAGTGGTTGACATCTTCTGCCAATCACGATGAGCCCCGCCCAATGGCTCGGGGATTATTTCATCTACGATACCCATATTCAACAAATCCGCTGCGGTTAACTTAAGTACCGCTGCTGCCTCTGGGGCCTTGGTGCTGCTGCGCCAAAGAATCGAGGCGCACCCCTCGGGAGAGATTACCGAATAATAGGCATTTTCCAAAATAGAAATTTTATCACCCACGCCTACCCCTAAAGCCCCGCCGCTTCCGCCCTCTCCGATTATTATAACTACAATGGACGTAGCGATATCAACCATCTCGCGCAAATTATAGGCAATGGCCTGGGCCTGACCTCTTTCTTCCGCTCCGATTCCCGGATAAGCCCCGGGGGTGTCGATAAAAATCACGATGGGCAACCTGTTGCGCTGTGCCATCTCCATCAAACGGATGGCCTTGCGATATCCTTCGGGGTGGGCACAGCCAAAATTTCTTCTTAAATTTTCTTTGGTGTCCCGCCCCTTCTGGTGGCCGATGACCATTATCTTTTTGCCTTCAATCTTGGCTACCCCGCAGATCATAGCCGGGTCGTCGGCGAACAATCTATCGCCACGCAACTCCAGAAAGTCGGTCATCATCATCTCTATATAATCAAGGGTGTAGGGCCGTTGCGGATGACGCGCCAGTTGCACCCTCTGCCAGGGGGTAAGGTTATCGTAGGTGGTCTTCTTCAGGCCGACCAATTTCTCCTCTAATTTTCTTATTTCCGAGGATAGATCTACCTTTTTATCGGCGGAAAACGACCGCAATTCCTCGATCTTGCGCTCTAATTCCACAATCGGCCGTTCAAAATCTAATCCGTTCATTTTTTATTTTGCTTAAAAATAATCTGACTGAAACTCAAGAAAGAAATTTGGATTTAATCCACAATGGTAACTTCTGTACCCATGGGGACGAGAGAATATAGCTCTTCCACGTCTTGGTTTGACATTCTCACACAACCTTCGGTAATCTGCTGGCCCAGCGTATTGGGTTCAATGGTGCCGTGTATACCGTAGCCGGGGACATCCAATCCCAACCAACGCGAACCCAAGACATTATCCGGGCTTTCCGGAGGGACCACCGCCCCGGCCTTAAACCAGACCGGATTGGGCAGTTTGCTAGTAATCTTGAAATTACCTACTGGTGTGCAATTATTTTTTCCTGTGGAAACACGGTAGGTTTTGATAATTTCATCGCCGGATCTTGATATAAGGATATTCTGGGATTTATCCACGAAGATGCTGAATTTCTCCGTCCAGATTCTTAACTTCTGCCCCGGGCGAATGCTGTTGGAACTTAGATTGTTGCTTTTTTTAATTAATTCTACGGTGGTATTAAAGGCTTTGGATATTTTCTCTAGACTGTCACCGGGCTTGACCTCGTAAACCTTGGTCTGGGGAGTCTGCAGAGAAGAAAAAATAATCCTGAGATTTAAATCCTCCAGTTTTCTTTGCGCCTCGGCTATATGTTTAAAATTAGGGAAATCTTCTATTAATTTCTGCAGGGAACTCTTTGCCGCCAGTAACTCCCCCTGCGATTCCAAGGCATTTGCCTCATTATAGATTTGGGTTGCAGCGTTTAAGGATTTTAAACTTACGGGGTTACCTTTTTTATGGAACAATAAAATTACTAGCGCTAAAGCTATTACCACCACCGCGGCGAGAAGCAATATTTTATTCCTCACTTTTTTCCTCTCCTTCAAAAATAGTTATTAATGAGATTAGCGATAAGCCACCAGGGCAATGGCAAAACCGATGATTGCTCCGATAAACACCTCAATGGGGGTGTGTCCGACCAGTTCCTGGAGCCGGCCTTCCTCAATCTTACCCTTCCAGTAAATATCCTCCATAACCTTATTTAATATCTCCGCCTGTTTTCCGGTGGAACGCCTTACCCCTTGAGCATCAAACATGGTCACAATGGCAAACATTGTTGCCAGGGCAAAGACGGCGGAGTCAAAACCGGCATCAAAACCGCAGGCAACTGCCAGGGCCGTGGCCCCCGAGGCGTGGCTGGAGGGCATTCCGCCGGTGCCGATAAACCAGCGGAAATCAAATCTTTTTTCTCTGATTATTCCGGTTACCACCTTGATACTTTGGCCGACTGCCCAACCTGTAATCGAAACCCAGAGAATCTTATTATGTAATAGGGGAATTATAAAGGACTGCATATTTTTATGGGACGGGGATAACCTCGATCTTAACCTTGCCCCTGCTGGTTAAAAGCCCTTGATAGACCAAATAACCGCGGTTACCTTCGATTAATTGTCTCTGCGTGGTCTCTTTACGCCTGGCAATTCTTTCCTGCCGCAGCTTTATTTTTAAATCGCGGATAGCCTTTTTCAGTTCTTCTAAAGAGTTAAATTTAGCCTCTAAGGCCGCCTTATCTTGAGCGATTAAATCTACCTTGATCTGGAGTTCTTTTTGCATCTGTAAAAGGTCGGAATTGTCCTTTTCCAAGATAGCGATCTTGCCCCTGGCGCCACTCAACTCTCCGGTGACCTGTTTTAATTGTTCAAGGGTTTCTTTTAATTGAAGGTTCAAAACGTCTTTCTCCTGGGTAAGCTGCTCTCCCATGGTCTTTTTGGCCTGTTCCAAATCCACCACCCTCTTATCATAACTTCTCACCAGTCTTTGCAAGATACGATTCTGATCTAGAAGGGTGTAGTAATGTACCAAAGAAAATATGGTAAGGCCCATTAAAACAATGCCGCCTAAGATAAGACCCCATTTTTTACTGTTCATTCCAATGCTCCTTTTACTTGATGGTCAACCCTTTTTTGCCAATTAGGAAATATTGACGCCACAGGGTAAATGTGGTAGGTTATATTATAATTTTCAGCCCCCTAAAAAGCAAGTTTTTTATTAACCCCCAAAATGCTGGCAAAAACACATAGTTACGGACTTTTAGGCCTGGAAGCCTTCCCCGTAGAAATCGAGGTAGACATCGGCCACGGTCTGCCTTCGGTGGCCATTGTCGGCCTGCCGGATAATGCGGTAAAGGAAAGTAAGGAAAGGGTCAAATCCGCTATTAAGAACAGCGGTTTTAAATATCCTGCCGATAAAATTACGGTGAGTTTGGCTCCGTCTGATTTGAAAAAAGAAGGTCCGGCCTTTGATCTGCCCATTGCCCTGGCCATTTTGGCTGCCTCCGAACAAATCCCTGCCTCTTCGTTAAAAAATTATGTAATCTTAGGCGAACTGGGTCTGGACGGAAAGATAAGGCCGGTTAAAGGTGCCCTGCCCATCGCCCTGGGCATAAATACCTCTAAATTCACCAATATAATTCTTCCCCATGAAAATGTCCGCGAAGTAAGCTTGGTAAAAAGTATTCAGGCCTTTCCGGTAAAAAGTCTTTCCGAAGTGGTGAATTTTTTAAATGACCCCTCAGCCATCGCACCGTTTAAAACCAATATCCAGTCGCTATTTAAAGCCAAATCCCGTTATGAAATTGATTTTGCCGAGGTTAAAGGTCAAACCCATGTTAAAAGGGGTTTAGAGGTAGCAGTTGCCGGCGGCCATAATGTACTGATGATTGGGCCGCCGGGAGCCGGCAAAACCATGCTGGCTAAAAGAATCCCCACCATCATGCCGGAGATGACTTTGGAAGAGGCATTGGAGACCACTAAAATCCATTCTATTCTGGGATTGGTATTTTCGGCTGACGGAATTATTGCCCACCGACCTTTCAGGGCACCCCACCACACCTCTTCAGATATCGCCCTGGTGGGCGGAGGGCCCATACCTAAGCCGGGTGAAATCAGTCTGGCACACCATGGTGTTTTGTTTCTGGACGAACTGCCTGAATTCCACCGCGACTGCCTGGAAACCCTACGCCAGCCCTTAGAAGACGGCTGGGTAAATATTTCCCGCGCTGCCAAGTCCCTACGTTTTCCTGCAAGATTTATGCTGGTTGCGGCCATGAACCCCTGCCCCTGCGGGTATTACACCGACCCTAAAAGAAACTGCCGCTGCACCACCACCCAAATTCAAAGGTATATCTCTAAAATATCCGGGCCGTTACTGGACCGCATTGACATCCATATCGAAGTCCCTTCTTTAAAATATAAGGAACTCTCCAGCCAAACCGCAACCGAAAGCTCGGAGACAATCAGAGAAAGGGTACAAAGGTCCCGCGCCATCCAGCAAAAAAGGTTGGCCAAGGAAAATATCTTTGCCAACGGCCAGATGGACCACCGGCAGTTAAAGGAATTCTGCAAATTGGATAAAGCGGCGGAGGAACTTTTAAAGATGGCAATGGAGGAGTTAAATCTTTCTGCCCGGGCCTATGATAAGATTTTAAAAATCGGTCGCACCGTTGCTGACCTGGCAGGTTTGCAAGATATTAAATCCGAACACATCTCAGAGGCGATTCAATACAGAAGTTTGGATAGACAGTGGTGGGGGTAAAAATTTTTTAACGGCCAACTTCAATCGCCTTTTTATATGCCGCTGATGCCTTTCCCCGTTCTCCGATGGCAAGATAGGCATTAGCCAGATTATAATAGGCATCGCTATATTGGGGATTTATCTCAACGGCCTTCTTATACAATTCGATTGCCTCTTTGATTTTGTTCTGCCGACTATACACTAATCCCAGACCATTGTAAGCCTTTGCGTATTTTGGATTTATTTCTAAGGCCTTTTTATAAGTGGCTGCCGCCTCTTCATAACTTCCCGCCTCGCGGTATATCCTACCCAAATTGCCGTACAATCTCAGGTTAAGCGGAGCAAACTTTATGCTCCGTTTATAAAAAGTTACTGGCTCTTGCCAATAGTTATTCTGCTTTACGGTTAGAATGGAATAGAAAAAAAGCACGCCGATTATTAAAGCTACAGATACCGGCTTAAAACCTTTTTGGTTATACAAAACCAATAATCCGTTGGCCAGGATAATGAAAAATCCCATGGAAGGGACATATAACCAGTGTTCTGCCATGTAGGCATTTAAAGGAAAAAGATTGGAAACCGGCAATAAAGCCAGAAGAAACCACGCCAGAGATAAAAATATCAAGCGGTTACTTTTTAGTTTAATAAAAGCGTAGCTTAATAGTGCCAATAAAACCAGCGCCCCGAATATAGCCTTGGGCTCGTAAAAGTGGAAGAGCTTATACCCGTATTCCATATGTAAATCAAACGGCAAGAACAAAAGCCGAAGATATTCTCTTACGGCCACAAAAAATCCGGGCATCCTTTGCCATAGGGTGGTAACTGGGAGGCTGCCGGTCGGAGCAAATTTTAGAACCGTCATCCTTAACCAAATATAAACCACCGTCAAGCCAGATATCCCCGCTAAACCCCTTAACCTGATTTTCCCGGTTAAGATAAAACCGCACAATAACAATAATACGGGCATAATCAAACTCTGCTCTTTAGACAACAATGCCAGCATATAAAACAATAGCATTAAGGCGTAATAAATCTTCTTGGGAGAAATTAATCCCTTCAAGAAAAAAACAATGCCCAATAACATAAATAATAACGAGAGTGGGTCTGCCCGACCGGAGATGTATGATACCACCTCGGTATTTACCGGGTGCACCGCGAAAAATACGCTGGCCAAAAAGGAAAGCAAGGGATTAGAAAAAAGCAGATTTATTAGCCAATACACCGCTGTGGCTGCCAAAAGATGTAAGAGGATATTGGTAAAATGATAGCCTACGGGATTTAATCTCCAGAGAGCATAATCTATCATATAGGTTAAGACCTGCATCGGCCGATAAAAATTATATCGGTAGCCGTAACCGGAGCCGATATCCTGAGAAAAGATATCGGGAAGATATGCAGGCTGTGTTATGATTTGGTTTTCTTTTACTAAAATCATATCGTCGTAAATAAACTGACCGGTCAGGGAATTACCGTAAACGGCAAAACCCAAGATTATTATCGTTGCCAAGTGAATTAAAACGGTAAGTTTTTTAATCTGGTGGGCCATTAATTTCTCCCTAAGGCTAGAAAACTGTAAGCCCCTTAAGCAATATTCTCAGTAAGCAAAACAGGAACCTCGAATTTTTTGATAATTCTATAGCTGAGAAAATAAAACAGCGGGTTTTTCCTCTGGGCATTGTCAATAGCAAGGTGCACGGCCAGACTCAAAGCCAGTAGCTGCAAATCCTTGTTATCAAGCGCCAAACCCACAATGAGGATGGCGAAAACTATCTCCCAGGAATGCAGAAAAAGATAAACCCTCCCAGACTTTAGGGCAGAGCAGGTCAAAAAGTCCCTGAGAATAAATCTGCGCTTAAAATAAATAAAATGGTCCACGAGATGATCTAAATCTACCAGAAACCCACCGCCAATTACCAGCATCACATAAGATAAATTATTAGTCTTCAAGTAGACGATTAATAACAGGATAAGGGTGGTTAAGAAATGAGCGGTTATGTCCGAAGAGGTTTTAGAAATGGATAAATTTTGGATACTATTTTTGGTTATTCTATTTCCCATCCTTACGGTTAGATCTGATAAGAAGTGATTTTACTACTCAAGAAAGGTTTTGGCTTAGAAAATTCTTTTTAAAAAAATGAGGCAGCCTACCGCCATAGATATCAGACAGGAAACCAAAACTGCGCCAGCCGCGATATCCTTAATTATTCTGGCTTTATGATTATACTGGGGGGAGATGATATCGAGGATTTCTTCGGTCATGGTATTAAATACCTCGCTGACGAAAACCAAGCCGATGGTGAGAATTAAAATCGCCATTTCCACCAAGGTTATCTGAAAGGATAAGCCGATAATCACTACTATAATTGCTACGGCTAAGATTATCCTGGCGTTGCGTTGGGTTTTAAAAATCTCCAAAATTCCGACTACGGAACTTAAGAAGCTATCTTTAAAATTCCTGCTGGGCACATGGGGTTTATAATGCGGCATTTATTCTCCTTCAATTAATTTCTAAATCTTAAGATTTAATTAAGGCCAGTGCCTCGTTACGGGTTTTCACGTTTTCCTTAAATATGCCGCGCACCGCCGAGGTAACCGTCATGGTCCCCGGCTTTCTTACGCCCCGCATAGACATACAGAGATGCTCTGCCTCGATTACCACCATCACTCCTAAGGGCTTTAGTTTAGCCATTATAATCTCGGCGATCTGGGTGGTCAGACGCTCCTGCACCTGGGGTCTTCGCGATAAAACGTCTACGACCCGCGCCAATTTACTTAATCCGGTAACTCTCCCCTGTCTGGGTATATAGGCAATGTGGGCCCGGCCAATAAATGGCAAGAGGTGATGTTCGCAAACCGAATATAAAGGAATCCCTTTTAAAAGGATAATCTCCTCGTGGCGCTGGTCAAGGATTACCTCCAACTCGCGTGCCGGGTCTTGCTTAATACCAGAGAAAATTTCCTCGCACATCTCGGCAACCCGCAGAGGAGTTTCTTGCAAATCCTTGCGCCTAGGATCCTCGCCAATCGCCTCTAGAATCATCCTTATAGCCTGCTGGATTTTCTTCTTATCCATATCTTAGCTCCTTAAATGAGCAGACGATTTATGGAGCCGTAGCGACATAAATCGTAGGCTTAAAAGCCGTCTGCGAATTTAACCCCGCCCTTTTGGAAAATGTCTCAGACTCTGCCAAAAGGGCGGGGTAAGTTCGGTCAAACAACTTATGTTCACTTGCCCGCCTGCAAGCAAAAGTTCCATAAGTTGTGACCTCACTTATTTCCCTATACAAAATTCAGAAAATATTTTCTCAAGCAAATCTTCAAAAACAACCCTGCCGGTAATCTTATCCAAAGATTCTAAAGCGCCTTTTAATTCTTGCGAAATAAATTCTGCCGACAAATGCTCTTTAAAGGCCTGTCGGGTTTTCTGGATTGATTCCCGGCAATGCCTTAACAAATCTATATGCCGCAGATTACTGATGAATATATCTTCAGTCGGGCCGATGTGGCCCTGCCAAATGGTATTGGCTATCTCCTGCTCTAGTTGTTTTATGCCCGTCCCTTTTAAGGCGCTGATACCGAGGACTTTTCTTGCGCCTGACAACCGTCTTAATTTAGCAGAATTTAGCCTGGCTTTCAAATCTATTTTATTTATCAAGCAAATTAACCTTTTATCCTTAATATCCCTATAAATTCCCCGGTCTTCTTTGGAAATCTCTCTGGAACCGTCCAGGACGAACAAAACCAGATCCGCCATTGTAATACTGAGCCGGCTTCTCTTAACCGCCTCTTTATCTATTAAATCTCTGGGCTTATCTATCCCGGCGGTATCTATCAATTTCAGCGGAAGGCCGCGGATATTGGCAAACTCTTCAATGGTATCCTTGGTAGTTCCGGGAATATGGGTAACAATTGCCCTGTCTTCTTTTAAGAGGGCATTCAATAACGAAGATTTGCCCACGTTGGGCTTTCCGCAGATAACTACCGCTATCCCTTCCCGCAGGACTTTACCCTGAAACGCACAATCCAATATCTTTTTAATTTCTCCGGATATGCTTTCTAAACTTTGCTGTAATCTTTTTCTCTCCTTAATTTCTATATCTTCGTCGGGAAAATCGATTGCAGCCTCCAAATGGGCGAGGATATCCAAAAGTTGGCTGCGCAACCCTTCAATCTTCTGAGAAAGCCTGCCCTGAAGCTGTTTTAAGCCCAGTTTTAATGAGGCCTCAGTCTTGGCCTGGATAATATCCAAAACCGCTTCGGCCTGCACCAAATCGATGCGGCCGTTGATGAATGCCCGGCGCGTAAATTCGCCTGGCTCAGCCGGGCGCGCCCCGCATTTTAGAACCAATTCAAATATCTTTCTTAAGGGTACAATCCCGCTATGGCAATTAATCTCTACCACATCCTCCCGGGTATAACTTTTTGGCGCGCGCATAATGGTCAGAATCGCCTCATCTATTACCTCTTTGTCCTTATCCGCTATCCAGCCGTAATGGATGGTATAGGTTTTGCATTGTGAGGGCTTGGTTTTTTCTTTGGAGAGAAAAACCTTATCGGCTATAGCCAGGGCGTCCTTGCCGCTTAAGCGCACGATACCGATTCCTGCCTGACCCAGGGAAGTAGAAATGGCTGCGATGGTATCATCAAAAAAACTTTTAAGCCTTTTTAATCTAGACATAATCTTCTGGCCTCACCCACCACAAATAGTGACCCGGTTACTAAAATCAAATCCTTTTTCTTAGCCTTCCTAAATGCCAAGTTAATCGCCTGCTTAAGGTTTTTGGTTAACGAGACTTCTTTTTTCTTCGCGAAAAAATTCTTCAGGGTTTCGACCTTGGCCGCCCGAGGATTACTTGACTGGGTTAAGATTATTGCTTTGGCCACCGGACCTAGCTCTCGGCAAATTCCTTTCAAATCCTTGTCTTGGGAAATTCCTAAGACCAGAATTACCTTCCGTTTTCCGAAAACCTCTCTTAGCGTTGCCTTTAAGGCTCTGCAGCTGGCTACATTCTGCGCCCCGTCGAGAATTACGAAGGGATTCTTGTTTACGATTTCGAACCTTCCCGGCCAGCGCGCTGAGGCGATACCGTTTTCAATTGCCCTTGCCGGGATATAAATATTATGAAATCTCAATGCCTCAACCATCCCGATGGCGGTTGCGGCATTTATCATCTGGTGGCGGCCTACCAATCTGCTTTTTAAACCAGGGTATTCTCTAAAAAGCGATTCTACCCCGAAGGTCTGTAGCGTGGGGGTTGTTTCGGTAAGCTTAAAAAATATTTCTTTTCCCACTGAAAATAATCTTGCCCGGAATTTTTTTGAGCGCGCCTCAATTACTTTTTTTGCCTCTCTCGATTGAGGCGCGCAAACCAAAATTTCACCTTTGTTTTTTATCACTGCGCACTTTTCCGCAGCGATTTTCCCTAAGGTCTTCCCCAATAACTGGGTATGTTCGTAACTAACGGGGGTTATACCCACCACCAAAGGATTTACTACGTTGGTTGCATCCAACCTACCGCCTAAACCAGTTTCCAAAACCGCGAAATCTACCTTCTTCTCTCTAAAATATAAAAATGCCAAGGCGGTACAAACTTCGAAAAAAGTCAAATCCCCGTAACTAGAAATTCTCTTAAATCTTTCCACCGCCGGCTTCAATCTCGCTACGTATTTAGCTATGTCTTCGGGCGAGATCATTCCCGGGAAATCACCCCGAGAATCTTTCTTCAATATCCTTATTCTCTCCCGGAAGCTATCTAAATGCGGCGAGGTGTATAAGCCGGTTTTAAAACCGGCCTGGCTTAAAATATAGGCCAGAAAGGCACAGGTGGAACCCTTGCCCTTGGTCCCGACAACATGCAAAAACCTGGTTACCTCTTGGGGGTTACTGAGGATCTCGAGAAAGGACTTAATGCGTCCTAATTTGAATGGTACCCGATACGAGTTATAACCGGTCCTCTCGTAATTGACAAACGAATTCAGATACTCTTGGGCATCGCGGAAGGTCATGTATTAAGCTTAATGCCGAAAATGCCTCATGCCGGTAAAAACCATGGCAATTTTATATTTATCGCAGGCCTTAATTATTTCCTCGTCGGATATTGAACCGCCTGGCTGAATTATTGCCACCACCCCGGCCCTGGCTGCCATCTGGATCCCGTCGGCCTTGGGGAAGAAGGCATCTGAGGCCAGTAATGAACCTTTGGATTTTTTGCCGGCCTTTCTGGTTGCGATAATCACGCTTTCTACCCTGCTGGTCTGCCCGGGGCCGATACCCACCGTCTGGGTATCTTTTACCAAAACGATGGCATTGGATTTTACATGTTTTACCACCCTCCAGGCAAACAGTAATCCTTTAATCTGTTTGGCGGTAGGTTTCTTCTTGGTGACTGCCTTTAAATCTTTTTCAGAAACCATCTTATCATCTTTTTCCTGCACCAAAAGCCCACCGCTCACCCTCTTGAGGTCAAAATCCTTGCCCTCGCCATCGATAGGCATCTCCATAATACGCAAATTCTTTTTCTCTTTCAGAATTTCCAGGGCTCCCCCTTGATACCCCGGGGCAATAATACATTCCAAAAATCCGCTTTTTCCGATTACCTTTGCCGTCTTTACATCCACCTCACGGTTTAAACCTACGATTCCGCCAAAGGCGGAAACATCGTCGCATTTCCATGCCCGTAGATAAGCCTCGGATAAGGTTTTGTCCTGGGCCACACCGCAAGGGTTATTGTGTTTGATAACAACCGCGGCCGGCTCGTCAAATTCTTTAGCGATCTCGGATGCGGCCTGCAAATCCAGAATATTATTAAAGGAAAGTTCCTTGCCGTGAAGCTGCTTTACCCCGGCTAAACCTACAGTTTTATCCACATCGCTGTAAAAGGCAGCGGCCTGATGGGGATTTTCTCCGTAACGCAAGTCCTGCAATTTGGAAAATCTCAAAATCAAATCTTTGGGTAGTTTGGTTAATTCCTTCGGGGTGAGTTTTTGACTTAAGAAATTATAGATTACGCTATCGTACCGGCTGGTCACATTAAAAACCTCTACCGCCAAATTGATCAAAACCGAATCGGAGATAATGCCATTATTATTTTTCATCTCCTGCAGAATATCCTTGTATTTTGCCGGGTTACAGATTACCGCCACACTTCTGAAATTTTTTGCGGCCGAGCGCAGCATGGAGGGGCCGCCGATGTCGATATTCTCTATGGCCTCTTCCAGTTTTACGTCCTTTTTCTGGATTACCTTTTCAAAGGGATATAAATTTATTACCACCATATCGATAAGTCCGATTTTGTGTTCCTGTAACTGTTTCATATGCTCCGGGTTATCCCGCAGGGCCAGAAGACCACCATGGATTTTAGGGTGTAAGGTCTTTACCCTTCCGTCGAGCATTTCGGGAAACCCGGTGTATTGCGAAACCTCTATTGCGGGAATCCCGGCATCCTTAATCATCTTGGCGGTTCCGCCGGTAGAGATAATTTCTATTGATAATTCATGTAAACCTTTAGCAAATTCCACTATTCCTGCCTTATCCGAGACGCTAATCAAAGCTCGCTTGACTTTAATCATTTTACTTTATTACCCTCCTTAAATGACGACACAACTTATGGAGCTCAAAAAGCGACATAAGTTGTTTGTCGGAATTTAACCCAGCCCTTTCTTGCTCCATAGTGTCGCTTCGCCGTAGAAAGGGCTGGGTCTAATTCAGACTTATAACTTACGTCACTTCATTCCCTGCCTGCCGGCAGGCAGGCGTAAGTTATGTCCTCATTAGACATTAAACCTAAAGTTAATCACATCCCCATCTTTAACGATATATTCCTTATCCTCTAAATGCATGGCCTGGTTTTTGGCCTGATTAATCCCGCCGTATTTCACAATATCCGCGAAGGCAATAATCTCGGCCTTGATAAAACCGCGCTGGATATCGGAATGTATTACCCCTGCCGCCTCAACTGCCGTAGCACCGTTTTTTATCGTCCAGGTCCGAGCCTCTTTAGGCCCCGTAGTGAAGAAACAAATCATGCCCACCAGTTTATAAATCTGCGCCAAGGCAGAAGGGGCATTGGCGGATTCTTCCGGCGACAAAAATAAAATTGGCTTGGCGGTAATGAATCCTAAATTATTGGCGATCTTTGATTCTGTTTCAGTTAAACTCAACTCATTAATCAGGGTTTCTTTTTCTAATTCTGGCTGGACGCGCAACAGAAAATCCTTTTCTTCGCCTTCGCTTCCGCGGTTCAATCTATTTTCAACCAACTCTAAATCCAGTAATGCCAAATCGGTTTTTCTGGTATCCAGGGAGATTATTCCGTCGCTATCCTTTAGATTTTCTTCGCCCGCCACATCCAGCGAGATATAAGTGGTTTTGGCAGGACGCGTCAACTCCGTAAGTTTGTCCAGACGGCTATCGGGAATAATCTTTTTGCCGAGGGGAAACTCCGCTAAGCCAAAAACAGCTACCTTCATTCTTCCTGACCTTCTTTTTTCTTTGCCTGGTATTGGACAATAATGGTGCTGGCTATCTTGTGGGGAACCTGGTCGTAATGAGAGAATTTCATGGAATAAGAGCCGCGCCCTCCGGTGATAGAACGCAGGTCATTGGCATAGGTAAACATTTCCGACAAGGGCACCTGGGCCTTGACCATCTGAGATTTGCCCTTTGTATCCATGCCCATAATCCGGCCCCTACGGGAATTAAGGTCGCCGGAAATCTGGCCCATAAATTCTTCAGATACCACTATCTCTACATCCATAACTGGCTCCAACAATACCGGGCCTGCCTCTAAAACCGCTTTCCTTAAAGCCATGCCGCCGGCAATCTGGAATGCCATATCCGATGAATCCACAGCATGAAAAGAACCATCAACCAGAATCACCCTTATTCCTACTAATTGATAACCAGCGAGCGCACCTTCCAACATGGCTTGCCTGACTCCCTTTTCTACCGACGGGATATAATTGCGGGGGATGGCTCCGCCGAAAATCTTATCCACGAATTCAGAATCTCCGCTTCCTTTAGGCAATGGCTCAATCTCAATCCAGCAATCGCCGTATTGGCCGCGGCCGCCCGACTGGCGCTTGAATTTTCCCTGTACCCTGGCAGTTTTGGTAATGGTTTCTTTGTAAGGAACCTTGGGCGTCCCCAATTCTACTTCAACATTGTAGCGTTTTTTTAATCGGTCCACCATTACATTAAGATGCAAGTCTCCCAAACCGGAAATTATCAATTCTTTGGTCTCGGGGTCGCGGGAGGTTTTAAAGGTTAAATCTTCGGCGGTCAACTTGGCCAGACTTTGGGAAATCTTTTCTTCATCTGCCCGGGATTTGGGTTTTACCGAGAAGGAAATCGACGGTTCGGGTAATACCAATGGCGGAAATTCAACCGGGTTTTTCTCTTCGGCAACCGAATTTCCCGCCTCGGTATCCTTTAACTTGGACAAGGTTACAATATCTCCGCAGCCGGCAATTTCAATTGCCCGCTGTTCCTTCCCCTGCAAGGTATAAATCTGGCCGATTCTCTCCTTGGTCGCCTTGGTGACATTATAGAAACTGCTATTGGAGGGTAATTTTCCGGAAAAGATGCGCAATAAGGACAGCTGACCGACATAAGGGTCAGAGATATTTTTAAAAACAAAGGCGACTAGATTGCCATCCTCGGAAACCGGGATTTCTTTGGTATCTTTTGTGGCCGGATCAAGAACCTTAACCGACCGGCGCTCTAAGGGGGAAGGTAGATAATTAATTACTGCAGTCAATAATTCCTTTATACCCTGGTCGGTCATGGCCGAACCTTTTAACACGGGGAAAACCTTGGCGTTTAAGGTAGCCTGTTTTAATGCCTCTTTAACCTCTGCCTCTGAAAGCGAACCGGATTCCAAATATTTCTCCAATAATTTATCATCGGTTTCAGCTACCGCCTCCACGAGATGAGGATCGGACAGGTTTTCCAAGGAAACCACTTTGGAAGAAAGCTGTTCCCTAATCTGGGCAAATACTTTAGAAAAATCTGCGCCCTCTTTGTCCATCTTATTTACAAAGATAAGCCTCGGCAGGCGCATCTCTTCTAAGGCAGACCAGATGCTTTCCGTTCCTACCTCAATCCCGTTTATCGCATCGATTACTACTACCGCCGCATCCACTGCCCGTAATGAAGAGGTTACCTCTCCTACAAAATCGGCATAACCCGGGGTATCAATGAACTGGATCTGATGACCCTGGAAATTCGCGAATAATAATCCGGCATTGATAGAAATCTTTCTCTCAATCTCGTCGGCGGCGTAATCGCTTACCGTATTCCCCTCGGCAACCGAACCCTTACGGGAGGTTGCGCCACAGATAAACAGGACGCTTTCGGCAAGCGAGGTCTTACCGCACTGGGCATGGCCCAACAAAACAAAATTACGTTTCAATTTTGCCTCCATTGATATTCCTTTCCATCCGATTAGGTTATTTTAGGGCTTTGATAATTTCGCGCAAAAATGCCGGCAGATCTTCGGGCTTACGGGAGGTAATGAGGTTTCTATCTACGACCACCTCTTGATCCAGAAATTCTGCGCCTGCGTGAATCAAATCATCTTTGATGGCAAAAAATCCGGTAACCTTTTTTCCTTTGAGAATATCGGCCGAGGCCAAAACCCATCCTCCGTGACAGACGGCAGCAACGACCTTATTGGAATTAAACAGATCTCGGACGAAATTTATAACCTTGGGGTATCTCCTTAGAATATCCGGGGCATATCCTCCGGGAATAATCACCCCGTCAAAATCCTCCGTCTTGATTTTATCGATAGAGGCATCAACTGTTATCTCGTAACCCTCTTTGCTCCTGTAAGAGCCTTTACCTCCGGTACCGACGGATACAACCTCTATGCCCTCTTCCCTCAATCTTAAAATGGGATACCAAACCTCCAGGACCTGGTAGGCATCTTCGGCAAGAACTGCAACCTTCTTATTCTTCAACATGGCTTTATTTATTCAACAGATTCTCCAATATCGCCAGATGCGCATTTTCTTCTTTGATCAGGAATTCCAAATCCTTCTTGGCGGCACTGGTCGAAAGGTTGTTTAAGCAGGCCTGATAAAAACCGACGGAATTCTTCTCAATCGCAACCCCTAACTTCAGGGCCTTGGCCTTCTCGGTTAAATATTTGTCCAGATTTTTTAGGGAATCGAAGGGGGCAAAAACCTTGGAATCGATAAAATCTACGAGGGCCTCTTCCTCAAAACCGTCTGCGGAATCTTTCTGTAATTCAAATATTTTATCTTCAAAGAGTTTTAAATGCCTCTTCTCCTCCTGCAGCAGGAATCCGAGGGCGCGGCTGACTTCGGGAGAGAAATTCTGCGCCTGCAATTTCTGATAGAAATCAATGCCGTCTTTTTCCATCTTCCTGGCAATCTTGTAGGCCTCCAAGGAATTAAAATCTGAAATCTCTATCTGGCCCTTATTGTAGTCTATCTTCACCAGCGCCTCCTTCAATGAGCCCCGTTAGAAATCCTATTTCTAACGTGGTGAGCACGCAACTTATGTCACTTTGTTCCCTGCCTGCCGGCAGGCAGGCATAAGTTGTGTCGTCATTTGACCTCCTAGGATAAAAACTTCGTTAGGGAAAATTAAAACTCTCTAATTTTATGATTGTGCTTTTGAGAAAATTATCGGCGGGGAGATCCCTTAAAAGAAATTATCGGGAGTAATTATTAACCTTTTAATTTAGGATGTTTTGGTTGCTTAGCTTACAAAACCTTAACGCTGGCAGCTTGAAGACCCTTGGGAGAATTCTTCACCTCAAATTCTACCTCCTGTCCGTCCATCAGGCCAGAGATATTTTGATCCACTAAGGCTGATTTGTGCACAAATACATCCTTGCCATCATCAGTGGTAATAAATCCGTAATTCTTTTTTTCGTTATACCACTTTACCTTACCTTTTGCCAACCTTCTTCCTCCTTCTCTCCGACGGTTTCGTGTAAAACCTTCTCTCTTTGCATTCGTTTAAGAATCCTTCCTTCTGGCACTGCCGTTTAAAAATCCGCATTGCCTTTTCGAAATTATCCTTCTCACCTATCTTTACCTCTGCCATTAGAGGATCGCCTCCTATTCTATAAATTATTCGAACTTTCGAAACTATTATAACCCAACCAAATTAAATGTAAATATATTTTTGATTGCCCGCGTTTTATTAAATCTCCGCTTCTTTAACCAGGCGGCGGTAATAATCCAGACATTGATGGCAGGTTTTTTTATCCTTTGCCCAGTCCGGATGCTCTTTTTTTATCAGTTCAATAAGATATTCTTCGGTCTTAACATGCATAAGGGCAGCGTCCTCATCGATATCCCTGTCGCATATCTGACAGCGATATTTACCGCTGGGGTGGTGAGGTCCTCTGCTATGGGGTTCGTACACCGTTGGGTTATCCATGCACTTATTACACAGGGTGGGGTCGGAAAGCGAAGGCTGAATCTTGAATAATAATCTGGGAATTTTACTTAAAATTCCGTCCAGGGGAACTTTACACTTTCTACACCTTTGCATAAATCTCCTTTTTTAAATACTACTTACCCTTGCCTAAATTCCGGTAATAATCCAGGCATTTGGCGCAACTCCCGTCGGAAACAATCCAGTCTGGATGTCTAGTCCTAATCTGATCGATTACCCATTTTTCTGCATCCAGACAGGTTTTGATAACCCTTTCGTCTACTTCCTTTTTGCATAACGGGCAAACATTATTCATCTAAAACCTCCAAATTTAACCGGCGGTTAATTTGTCTATCTTGGCAGCCATAATAAAATCATTCTCCGACAAGCCGCCTATGGCATGTGTGGTCAAGGTAATCCTGACCTTGTTATAAATAATCAGGATGGTGGGATGGTGGCCCTCTTCTTCGGCGATCTTTGCCAACCGGTTCACGAAATCCATCGATCCCACAAAATTCTTAAATTTAAATTCCTTTTTTATCTTGGCCCCCTCTAACAATTCCCAGCCTGTTAACGAAGCAAGATACTGCTGGGCAGTTTCCGGAGTTAACGGTGGAGTCCCGCCTTCGCAGGGTTTACATTTCTTGGTTGAGAAATCCAACGGACAGGTATCGGCCATCTATCAATTATTTCTTGGTCTTCTTCTTTTTACGCGCTACCTTGGACCTGGGCTTCATTACCTTACCACAACACACCAGCCGGCTTGTAGTCACACCGCAGCTGGCAACCCTTACGCTTAATCCGCAGGGAACACAGACATAAGTAGCTCCCTTTTGGCTGTATCATAACACAACAAGAAAAAAACGTCAACCTTGCAGGCAGGCAGTAAAATCCTATGCTAACTCCAGCTCTTCGTCTATCTGAGGCAGGTATGCGGGATAACCCAAATCATTCAAACTCTGACGCAGGGCTTCGGATTGGTCTAAATCGCCGTGTACCACAAAGACATTTTTTAATAATCTGCCCGTACCGTCGGCATGCTTTATATAGTCGACCAAGCCATTTTTGTCGGCATGGCCGGAAAAAGCATTGATAACCACCACCTCGGCATTTAATTTGTATTCCTCTCCGAAAATCTTAACCGTCGGCGATCTTTCTACGATACGCTTACCCAAAGTATTCTCGGCCATGTAACCTACCACCAGCACGGTATTTTTTTCATCTTCAATATTGTTTTTTAAATGATGGAGTATCCTTCCCGATTCGCACATTCCTGAACCGGCAATAATAATCATCGGCGAGGTTTGCCTATTGAGCTCTTTGGATTCGTTAATCCGGCGCACGTAGGTGATTTCTTCTACCGGGAAGGGATCGATACCCCGCTGGATCAACCGGCAGGTCTGTTTATCCAAGTAGTCTTCATGCTGACGAAATACCTCGGTAATATTGATGGCTAAGGGACTATCCACATAAATGGGAATGCGCGGCAATTTTCTTTCTTTGATTAATGCCTTTAAGAAATAAAGCACCTCCTGGGTCCTCTCCAGGGCAAAGGAAGGAATAATCACCTTGCCGCCTCTGGCCAGCGTGCGGTTAATACTAACCATTAGTTTTTCCTTGGCCTCTTTTATCGAAGGATGGTAACGATTACCATAGGTGCTTTCGATAATCATATAATCCAAATCAGGAATATACGTGGGGTCGTTAAGCAAGGGCAAATGCGGCCGGCCTAAATCCACAATGTAACCTAAGCGGATAACCTTTCCCCCTTCCCTGATTTCCAGCAAAACCACCGCCGAACCCAAGATGTGGCCGGCATCAAAAAAGGTGCAGTAGATATCCTTGGCTACTTTAATCCTTCTCTGATAATAGGCGCTGCGGAAATATTTCAAAGTAGCCTCCGCCTCTTTAAGCGTGTACAGGGGTTTACGGCTGGGCAGATTGAGACGCCGGTTAATCTTATTTAAGAATTTGATATCTTCTTCCTGTATCTTTCCGCTATCGGGAAGCATCAGACGGCACAAATCCCTGGTGGCGCTGGTGGCATAAATCTTCGAGCGAAAACCCCTCTTGATTAAGGTGGGGATATTGCCGCTGTGGTCGATGTGGGCGTGGGAAAGAATCAGCGAGTTTAGTTTTGCGGGATTAAAGGAAAAGCGGGAATTGACCATATAATATTCTTCGCGGTGTCCGTGGAATAATCCGCAATCCAATAATACCTGGGATCTGTCAGTAGAAACGAGGTGGCGTGAACCGGTTACCGTGCGTACCCCGCCACAGAATTTGATGCGAATAGGCATGGATATAAAAAATAAGGTGTGCCCACCTTCGCTAAGCTGCTTTCGCGCTTAGTCCGCCTTCGTTAAAACTTCGGCGGGATTCCTCCGAAGCCTTGACGAAGGAGAACTTCGGTGGGTTATCCGCAAGGTCCCCACGTATCTTCGGGACGAAGGCGGATAAAATTAATAAGCCCGTTAAAGATTTATCGAAGCTCTAATACTTTAACGGGATTGGGTTGGGGCGGCACCGCAAATGCGGTGCCGCCATTATCTTACCTTTATTCCAGATAGGTATATATCTTACTGCGATAATTTCTTAAGGTATACTTTCCCTTATCCTGGGACATTACATAGCTGGGGCCGACGGGAATCTTGCCGCCGCCTCCGGGGGCATCAATGACATAGGTCGGTACCGCGTAGCCGCTGGTATGGCCGCGCAGCTTTTCAATGATGTTTATGCCCACGGCTACGGGCGTGCGGAAATGGGTGGTGCCTTTTACTGGATCGCACTGATAGATATAATACGGCCGCACGCGAATTTGCAACAGCTCGTGAAAAAGCTTCTTCATAATATACGGCCGGTCATTTATGCCCTTTAACAAAACCGTCTGGCTCCCCAAAGGCATGCCGGCATCAGCCAGTAAATCGCAAGCCATCCTGCATCTTTTAGTAACTTCTCTAGGATGATTGAAATGGATGCTAATCCAGAGCGGATTGTACTTCTTTAACATCGCCACAAAGGAAGGGGTAATTCTCTGGGGAAGGGTTACCGGCACACGGGTGCCGATGCGCAAGAATTCCACATGAGAAATCTCGCGGACCTTTTTTAGAATCTCTTCCAGGGCCCCATCGGCAAGCATAAAGGGATCGCCGCCGGAGATCAATACATCGCGCACCTTTTTATTGGATTTGATATACTCAAGTGCCGCGTCCAGTTTTTCCGGGGCAACCGCCATCCTGCTTTCTCCAACCATTCTTCTCCTGGTGCAATGGCGGCAATACATAGCGCATTGTTCGGTGACCAACAACAAAACCCGGTCAGGATAACGATGCACCAGGCCCGGGGCCGGAGAATCCCTGTCTTCGGCGCAAGGATCAACCAATTCGTGGGGTTGAACATTAAACTCTGCTGCCAAAGGAACAGCTTGTCTACGAATGGGACAATTTACATCCTCGGGATCCATCAGGGAAGCCCAGTATGGCGTTATCGCCATAGGAAACTTCCCGTTGGATTTTTTGATACCTAATTCTTCCTCGGGAGAAAGGTTAATGATTTTACTTAAATCCTCTCGATTGCGGATTCTGTTTTTCATTTGCCAAAACCAATCTTCCCAGTCCTCCACGGTAATGTCCTTTAAAAGACTGGTAAGGCGTTCCTCAGTTGAGAGAAATATCTTTTTCTGCTGTAAACTAATTGCGGGTGCTAACTGCGTCTCTTGTTCCAAGAGGCCAGCTGGACTCACTTAACCTTCCTCCTTTCAGATAGCGCCTGAAGGCGCTCTCTAAAATAGAATTTATCATCTCGTTATAAGTTATCCCGGCTGCCTTGGCCATTATTGGGAAATTGCTTTCATCCGGGTCAAGGCCGGGCAAAGGATTAATCTCTAAAACATAAGGGATATTATCTTTGGTCAAGCGGATATCGGTACGCGACATATCATGGCAGCCAATAACCTCATGGCATTGAAGAGCGATTCTTTCAATCTTCTCCTCGGTCTGTTTATCAATTCTCGCCGGGCAATGAAAAGTAGGAATTAACCCCAGATCTTGATTACCTTGGTATTCCTTCATCCGCCAGGAATAAAAGTATTCGCTACTGTCCTTGCAACTGGAAAAATCTATCTCTAAAATCGGCAAGACCCTGACAATGCCATTGGCTAAAACACCTACGGTAAGTTCTTTACCTTCAATAAATTCTTCTACCAGTGCCTCTTGTCTGTAAAATTTGATCACCTTATTTATTTCTTCATATAATCGTTTTTCATCATTGACTACGCTCGAAGATAAAATCCCTTTGGCCGAACCTTCGCGGTTGGGCTTAACGATCAATGGAAATTTTAGTCCTTGGTCTAATCTTTCAGTGCCTTTTACGAAGAGCTGAAAATTCGGTGTAATAATTCCTTCGCTGCGCATAATTTTTTTAGTAAGTGTCTTGTTTAAGGCAATGGCCATAGTCATAACTCCGGAACCGGTGTAAGGAATATCTAACATGTCCAGGATGGCCGGGACTTCTGATTCGCGCAGTTTGGTACCATTTCCTTCAGCGATATTAAAGACCATATCGGTTTTGTGATTTTTAAAATAAGCGAATAAATCCTCGCGGGCATCGATTAAACTAACCTGATGGCCGCCTTTTTTAATGGCCTCGGCGATAGAGAGGACGGTTTTTTCCGAATCGTATTCCGAACAATAATCCTTCGGTTTATTCTCTTCTTTTTTCTTCAGATTAAATACCAAGGTGATATCCATTTAATTTAAACCACACCTTTCTACTGCTGTATTTAAAATGCGATTAATCAATGACTCGTGGCTGACGCCCATATGTTTGGCGATGGTCATAAACACATCCTCCGACGATAAAGAAGGTAAAGGATTTATCTCTAATACATACGGTCTGCCGGAATTATCAACGCGAAAATCCACCCGGCCAAAATCCCGGCATTCCAAGGCCAGGTAACTTCTTAAGGCCAAATCACAAATCTTCTCTCTTAAATCTTTGGACATATGTTCAGGACAGACATATTCCAATCTATTGGATTTGATCCGGGCAAAGGTATAAAATTTATCCTCGAGCTTGAATCGGCCGTCGATCTTTATAGCCACCGGATATAAAACCTCTGGCGGGTCATTGCCAATCAAGGCTACCGTATATTCCGAGCCGCTGATGAATTCCTCAATTAAGGCTGGCTGATGATAGGTCTCGACTACAAACTCCACCTGTTTTTTTAAATCGGTTTTATTTTCTACGCGGGATTGTTCAGAGAGCCCCTTGGAAGAACCTTCGTAACGGGGCTTGACGATGAGAGGAAATTTTAAATGGTCTAGATTTTCTAAGGCGTGGGTATCCTTGGCCTCCATAAAACGCGGTGTAGGGATCCCTTCGGAAAGTAAAATCTTTTTGGCCATTACCTTATCCAAGGTTGCGCCCAAGGTTAACCCGTCGGAACCCACAAAGGGGATGCCCTTCATTTCCAAAAGAACCGGCACTTGGGATTCACGATTTCTTCCCGTTAACCCCTCCGAGATATTAAAAACGATGTCGACGGAAAGATCATGCAGCTTCTCAAGGAGATTGTTGACATTGCCTATTCTGACAACCTTATTGTCACCCTTTTCCAAGGCCTTGGCAATGACGGCGATGGTAGACCTGGCGTCGAATTCGGCGTTGGCGTCCTCAGGGTCGCCCTCTTTAAACTTATAATCTATCTTTAGGTCGTAAGTGAGTCCGACTATTCGTGCCATCTTAAATGAACAAAAAAGAAGGGACCCCCACCTCTGTCCCTATCAGAAATCTGCCCGATTTTTTCAATTTAACTCTTTAACCTCCTAACACTTATAAACGTCCTTTTCTTATTTTTTATCATATACGGTGAGCATTGTCAAGATTTTCTTCGTATTTTTCAAAAAAAATAATTTTTTTTAAGAAAAGTGGCGGGATTGTTTAAAAGAACCGTGAGGAAGAAAAATCAATCAACAGATGCGAGGCAGGGCATCGGAAGTTAACATATCGACTAGGCGTTTACCTCCGGAAATGGTTTTCAAATAGACCTTCCCCCGGGGGGATTTTTCAATTTGACCGATAATGCGGCTGCTTTTCCCCAGGGGGTGTTTTTTCAGCTGGTTTAGGATTTCTGCTGCTCTATCTTTCTTTACAATCAACACCACCTTACCCTCATTGGCCAGATACAAAGGGTCAAGACCCAGTATTTCAGAAGCGGATTTTACCTGAGAGGTTAAGGGGACATCTTTTTCTTCTATCATTATGCCGCAATTTCTGGTTTGGGCGATTTCGTTTAAGGTAGTTGCCAAGCCTCCCCGGGTGGGATCGCGCATAAATTTTATGGCGCCGCCTTTTTTTAATAAAGGCGAAATCAAATTATTTAAAGCGGCGCAATCGCTTTTAACCGAGAAATCAAAATCCAATTGTTTCCTGGCGGCCAAAACCGCAATCCCGTGCTGCCCGATAGGCCCGTTGATGATGATTTTATCTGCGGGCATAATATTTTCTATCGTGATATCAATTCCTCCTGCGACTTCACCTATACCGGTGGTATTGATAAAAATTCCATCGGCAGAACCCTTTTCTACCACCTTGACATCGCCGGTTATTATACTTACGCTGGAATTCTTTGCCTCGGCTGCCAGCGATTCGGTAATCTTATCCAAAATTTTTAAAGAAAACCCTTCCTCGATAATCATGGCGCAGGCGATAAATAAGGGGCGTGCCCCCATCATCACCAAATCATTAACCGTGCCGCAAATTGCCAGCTTGCCGATATCGCCTCCGGGAAAAAATATTGGTTTCACCACAAAGGAATCGGTGGTAAAGGCGATTCTTTTATTTCCAGATTTTATAACCGCGGCATCGGTCATTTTATTTAAATAAGGATTTTTAAGATGTTTTAAAAATACATCCTTAATTAAATCGTGCATTAATTTGCCGCCGCTGCCGTGTCCCAATAAAATTTTTTCCATCTTTATTAAATTTGACAGTGATTCCAAAGATTTTAAAAACCGATTACAGAGATTGTTGTCAAGACTAAATCGCCGTAAGCACTTGAAAATCGCTGTAATCTCAGTTTTTTAGTTTTATCTGCTTATCCTTACCCCAACCTTTCGGCAATATTTATTGATTACACAAATGCTGCATAAAGGAGAAATGGGTTTACAGACATTCTGCCCCCAGGTAACCAATAAGGTATTATATTCAATCCAGAATCGTTTTGGTAATTTTTTTCTTAAGGCCATTTCGGTTTCAAAGGGGTTGCGGGTTGAAACATACCCCAACCGGTTAGAAATGCGGTGCACATGGGTATCTACGCAAATCCCCAATTTATGGAAACCTTCAGTCAAAACCAGATTCGCCGTTTTCCTGCCCACGCCCTTTAAGGTAAGAAGTTTGTCCAGACCATCCGGAACCCTACCTTTAAACCGTTTCAATAAATCATTGCTGATAGATAAAATATTCCTGGCCTTGACCCGATAAAACCCCACCGGATAAATGGCCTTTTCGATTTTTTTGGTAGAAAGCCCCAGCATCTGCCTGGGATTATCCGCCAGTTCGAATAAACGCCTTGATGCTTGACGGGTAGTCTCGTCTTTGGTGCGCAAACTCAAGATACAGGAGATCAAAACCAAAAAGGGATCGCGGCGCTTAAGTCCAATCTCGGTCACAATGGGCGTAGGCCACTTATTGATTTCTTTTTTGAGTAGCACAATAATTCGCTCTATCTGCATTTTATCTTTAATACCTGCTTAATCAATCTCCGGGGAATGCCGATATTAACTATTTTTACCTCGCCGCAACGCCCCGGTCCTTGATTTCTGAAAAACCCTTTTTTAGCTAAGCTGAAACTTATTGTTTTCCAAGCTCTTACACAATTCCCCAGGCACCTTCCCGATGTAGCATCCAGGCCCGAAGGCACATCAATAGCCACGATGGGTTTTTGAGTTTGATTAAAAAAATCAATCAGGCGGCAATAAAACTTTGGCAACCTGCCTTTTAATCCCACCCCGAAAATTGCATCAACTATAAGGCTGCAGTTTTTTACCTTTGGCTTTATCTGGTTGAATTGCTTTAAACGGTTAATCTCTTTTACCCGAGCCCCCAAACCAATATATCGTCGGTAATTCTTTGCGGCGTCGGGTTTTAATCCGCTCTTTTCCCCGATTAAAAATATCTCCGGCCTCATCCCTGCCTTCAAAAGATAGCGGCCGACTACAAAACCGTCACCGCCATTATTCCCCTTACCGCAAAAGATGGCTACCTTTGTGCCGGGCTTAAGGCCTCTTAAAATTATTCGGCTGCATTTTTTACCGGCATTTTCCATCAGCCGTAAAGACGGTATCTTAAAATCATGAATGGCTATATGGTCTAAACGCTGGATTTGACAGGTGGTGGCTACGGGGAAATCCATGTTAAGGCAGGTTATAACAGTAGGAATTAATTGTCTTTTTTCTGCTGCTTCCTAAAAAGATCCAGGAAGCGATCCTCGAATTCTTTATACACATTCCAGGTATCCAGCTCATTTTTTAATTCGCTGGCCTTCCCGATATCCTTCTGCGCCTTTTCAAATAATTCTTCGATCTTCTTTTTAATAGAATCCGGCAGCCGGCTTTGGGCCTCCAGCGTTTTTTTAATTCTATCTATCTCTTCCTCTGATATGGGCTTAGGCCCCTCTTCAAAAGGATGCTTCAGATAGTCTATCAGTTTTTCAATTTCCTCTTCCATGGTTTTACCGGCATTAACCAAATCGCTATAATCCAACTGAATGTTCAGGGATTTGCTTAAAAGCTCCAGCACTGCCAGAGAGGCCTTGGGGTTTTCAATCTGAATGGTATACAGGGGGATTTCTCCCAGAAGACAGGCGCCCTGCAATTTGCGTTCCTTGGCTGCGCTCAAAAATAAACCGTTAAGGCCGCTGATTTGTCCGCTTTCCATGGGCTTGGCCTCAAACTGCTTTAACTCATCCAGAAGTTTTTTATTCGTCGCCGTAACCCATACACCCGAGGGCTGAAAATGGTCAATGGGAACGGGCATGGCGGCAAAGGTATAAACGGTCTTAATGCGCAGGTCTTCACAAAGGTCCAGGATATGCTTGATATAGTTCTGGCTTTTCTCCGGTGAGGGCTGGGCCTCGCTGACAAAAATGATTAAATCGCCCTTACCCGACTTATTCTGCCAATGGTAAAATTCCCCCTTGGGTAAATCCGCGGTTTTTATAATAGACCCCTCGATGGTGGCCTCTAACGGAAAGAAATAATCCTTGGGTTCTATCTCGGCGAATTTTAAGGCGCCGAGTTTTTCCCTAAGATAACCGCCGGCCTTAAGGGCCACGCTTCCCATTCCTGGCCAGGTAGCTATGAGGACAGGATTCTTGGGTCTTATCGGCTTATTAATGTTTATCATGAATTTTCGGTATTGGAAACTTTTTGGTAATTGTATCACGGTCCAATCCTAATTGCAAACACAATAATTGGTTCAAATTTAATATACCGGGCTGCCCCGATTAAAATAAAGATTTTTTATGCTATACTTTTATTAGAAATAGTAATATAATCTTTGTTGAAAAGGGCAAACCCCGTTAGTCCCGTTAGAAATATGATTTCTAAACGGGATTAGAGATAATGGGGTTTCCACGTTGGAGAAAAATCTCTAACGGGGCAAACTATCTCCGCCAGGGGCGGACGCGCCAAAGCGTTGTGGCGCGCGCGAGGATGGGACGTAAAGCTACAGGATCCCGACGTAACGTCGGGACTGCCTGGCTACCAACAAAGTCAATTAATAATTAATTGAGCGTGCCCATTGGTTGGAAGATGGGTTTTTTTATTGAGACCGTAACTTATGCCTGCCTGACGGTAGGCAGGGAACGAAGTGAACGTAAGTTGTAGGCCTGCAATAATCACGAGTTATCACCACTTCAAAGCGAGGATAAGATGAAAAATAAAGGTTTTACTCTGATGGAAATGATGGTGGTAGTTACCATTTCCGCATTTATCTTTGCTGCAGTCTTTGCTGTCTTCGTTTTGGGAAAAAATACCTGGACTACCGGCGGGGCACTTATAGAATTACAACAAGAAGGCCGCCGGGCAATGGATAAGATGATTGCCGAGCTATCCAAGGCTGAGGTGGCCAGTATCAGTTATCCGAACTGCGCGGCCGGAAACAGCACCTGCCCGGAAATCAGGTTTCAGATTCCCATCCAAGACAACAATCCCGTAGCCGGCAGCATATATAATGAGAGCAGAAATCTAAAATTAGGGGCATATGCCCGAGGCGCGGTAACCGGCATTACCGGGGCGACCATAAGGTATTATAAATCAGGCAGCAATTTAATGCGGCATGTTTACAAACTGGCGGGCACAGATTATGTAGTCACCCAAGAAATACCCCCGGCCAATCAAAAAAACCGCTATTGGGCTAAGTTCTTTGACCGATTCGGCAATAAAAACCTGGCCTATGCAGCCATTTATATCCCGCCTTACTGTGGCGATGGTAAATGTAACGGTGGTGAAACCTGCTCCACTTGCCCCGACTGCGGCACTTGCCCGCCGGCGGTTGATGAAACCTCAATCATTGCCTCAAATGTAAATCAGCTTAATTTTATTAGAGAGGTCGGGACTTTGGCCAATAAAGATACGATAAAAATTCAATTGGCTTTAAGAAAAGTAACTGGTGGCCGGCCGGCAGATATATACCTTACCTCAACGGTGGTGGCGCGCAATATTGCTACCGAATATAAACTGTCCATACCAACGCCTGGACATCCCAATATCAATGATCCCGAGTCGCTGGCCTATTTTATCTACCGTGATGCCAGCACGGTGGGCCCGCTACCGCCGCCGGTGGTCTGCGGGAAATACGGCTGTCAACCTGGTGAAAATACCTGCAACTGCCCTGCCGACTGCGGCCCCTGGATTCCCTGTTTTCTCCCCGGCACGCCCATTCTTTTGGCCAACGGCAAAACTATTCCCATTGAAGATATAAAGGTAGGTGACGAGGTAACCTCCTTCGATGAAAAGAATCACCAATTCACTATTGGCAAGGTAAATAAATTGTTAATCCATAAAACCCAGGGATACTTAATTATTAACGGCCATTTAAAGGTAACTCCTCATCATCGCGTATACAGCAACGGAAAATGGGTACGCATCGGCAAACTAAAGGTGGGGGATAATCTCTTTACCAGCCAGGGCAAACCGGAAAAGATTACCAGCATTGAAAAAAAGCCGGAAGCGGTAACGGTCTATAACTTCCACGTCAGTCCTTTCCGTACCTATATCGCCGGCGGGTATGTGGTGCATAATGCTAAAGCGGCCTGCTGCGGCCAAGGCGGCTGCGAATATGGGGAAACCTGGACCAGCTGTCCACAAGATTGCACATCTTGCGGCAATGGCAAGTGTGATGCAGGAGAAGACAGTTGTAGCTGCTGCTCTGATTGCTGCGGCGGCAGCTGTTTCTTGGCCGGCACACCCATTATTTTAGCCAACGGCAAGACTATTCCCATTGAAAATATAAAGGTGGGGGATGAGGTAATGTCCTTTGATGAAGCGGGTAAGCGTTTTGTCAAAGATAAGGTAACCAAATTATTGCGCCATAAGGCAGAAGGATATTTAATTATCAACGGCCAGCTAAAAGTTACCCCGGAACACAGATTTTATATTGAGGGAAAATGGAAAAATATCGGCGCGCTTAAAATAGGCGATGAATTGTTTACCGGCGCAGGCAAGACTGAGAAAATAACCAGCATCAGAAAGGTAAAGGAAAAAGTTAAAGTTTATAATTTTAAGGTAAGCCCTTATCGCACTTATATCGCCGGAGGCTATGTGGTGCATAACAGCAAACTTCCCGGCTCCGACCCATGTTGCCCGTGCCACTAAAAACCTGGCTATCAAAAAGGCTCAAGATGCAAAAAATTATCCATTCTAATAAAGGTTTCTTATTAATCACCTCCTATATGGTAATGGCCGTGCTACTGATTTTTGGCGCGGCATTCTTTGCCAGAAGCATCTCTGAAAATAACGCCGCCCGGATAAACCAAAATTCATTAGCGGCAATATATGCCGCGCAAAAGGGTATTGAATGCGCCTATTACGAGATAAAAAACTATGCTAACCAAGGACTCTGGGTTACCCATACCGTGGACCCCACCGATGGTTCGTTGCAACCTCTTGCCTCTCCGCCTCCGGTAAGCCTATCTGCTAATAATATCTTTGACCTAACAAATAATTTTTACAGAGAAAACACCGCCAATACTATTTTTCAGGTAAGAACCTACGCCGATCCCAACGACGCCGACCTGGTGGTAGTTTTATCCCGCGGCATCTCCGGCAATATCCAAAGATTATTTATCACCAAGGTCTCTGCCCACAACATGTATGACCGTTTTATCTTTACTCCGGATGATTTATTGATGCAGCGCCAATACTGGAACGCCAATAACGGCACCATCCACGCCAATGGCGATATAATCTTCGGTGATCATGCCCGGGCGTATAATATAGGAAGGCTGGATACCGCGCAAAATTTCAGATACTCTGTAGAGCCGTATGTGGATATCAGTGCTGGCACAGGCAATGAGGGATGTCAAACCCTCACCACTGCGGATGCCTGTTCAAAGTGGTACCTGCGTTACCCTTGGTATAACTATAATAGAACTCCAACCGGTGCAAGCGATATTCTGGCCTATCTTAATCAGCCCGACGGCCATATTAGCGGAGATAGGTATCAAACCTACCGAACGGCCCAATACTATCCCTCGCCCAATCCCCCTTTTGAGCCGTTTGCCAATGATGCGCTTAACTCTAACCCGGCTTTGCCTTCGGAAAACTGGCCCACGAGAACTGATAATGAATATCCTAATATCTACAGCTGTAAAGACGGGACAAACTGCACCCCTCCCACCTATCCCTACTATTCGGCTCAAGCTATAATCAGCAATACTACCGCTGACAAGAATATACCCAATAGATTGGACGCGCTTTATTATTGGTATAAATATAAGGATATGACCGACACCGGCGCCCTTCTTCCTGCCACCCCTGTTCCGGCAGATACGAACTACCTCCCAGTAAAGTTTACCAATTCTTCAATGCAAACCACGGCCTGGGGAGATTACCTTGCCCGCAGTGAGGTGCAACTGACCAATGTGCTACACAATCAGGCCAGCGTAACCGCGCTGCGACCGATACGTCCGCCAATAGAAAAGTATGTGGCTGCGGCGCAGATCAAAGGGATTTATATAATGCAGCGGGCAAGTGATAACAAACTCGTGGTTACTATCAACGGAACTAATTATGTTGAAGGCGATGCTATTTACCCTTTACCAAATTTTATCCAGAAAAAGACCTTTATGAATGCTCACAGCGGCAGGTCTGATGATATAGTACGATTGAATGTGGGGCAGATGATGAACAGCCCCGGCCTTTCACCCGTCAACGGGATTATTTATGCCAAATACGGTATTGCCCTGGAGAATGCCGTCTCACTACCGGTAGGCGGTCTAACTGTGGTGGGCGAAGAAAATATCATTGTCCAGGGGCCTTACAATACTGCCACCACCGGTACTGGCTGGCAGCCTTCGGTGGCCATTGGCAGGAAAAAGATTTACACCGTGTCCCCGGATTTTAACTATCCTCCCGCCCTTGCGGCAGCTTTACACAATCTGGAATTCCCTTATACCATCGATACCAACTACTACAATAGTAACGAAGGTTCTATGCCCAATCGGGTAACTACCTTCACCCCCTATACCGATGCGGACAATAACGACGGCAAGAAGAAAGGTTATATCCAATACAATATTTCTCTAATGGGTTACTACGGTTTTGCGCCAGAGGCCTTGGAGAGATGGAGCTACCCTGAAGATATGTCAAGCCAAATAGAGCGCAGAATCCAGGGGAATAAGGTAAAACTAACCAATGACTGGTGCGATGCCGCTTGCCAGGCCAGCGTGGCTACCGACAGTATGCGCCATGCAACTTCAGGCAGGAGCAATCCCGGCTGGCCGTGGGATATGGCGGCTATTTTGGGGGATAGTTCTATTCGCAGCTACATCAATGATAAGACTATATATGAGCCCCGCTATGTAGCTGGCAATCCTAATTATGCCAGGCCTCCGGGCTATGCCCTGGATGACACTACCTATGCCTGGCTGGAATTAAACAATACCAATTTTAATTTCACGCACGCCTCCCAACTTATATTGTATCAAGCCCACGCGGCATGGCCTTCAAGCTAAAGGATATATCCCAATTCCTTTAGAATCCGGCTGTTTTCCCGCCACTGTTTTTCCGCGCCGACAAAGGTCTCTAAGTAAACTTTGGTGTTTAAAAGCCCTTCCAATTCTTTACGCGCCAATTCACCGGCTTTTTTAAGGATATGGCCTTTTTTGCCGATGACGATTTCCTTCTGGGAATCCCTTTCCACCAGGATTCTGGCCCGGATGTAGGTGAGCTTATTGTTGCGGGGGGTAATCTCTTCCACCAAGACCGCCAAAGAAAAAGGCAATTCCTCCCGCAAAAAATTCAGAAATTTCTCGCGGATAATATCTTCAATGGCCATTTTTTGCGGCTGGTCGGAAACCATATCCGCAGGATAAAGCGCCTCACCGGAGGGGAGGCGCAAAAAAATCTCATCCAGCAATTTATCCAGATTAATCTCCTCCAGCCCGGAGACGGGGACGATTACCAGCCTGTCCGTCAAATCCTGGACGGACTTTCCCAGCTCCTTTTCCCATAACTCGATATATTGGGGAAGATACTTTCCCTTCAAATCAACTTTATTTAAGGCCAGGATAACCGGTTTATTAAGTTTTTTTAATCTGTCGACGATAATCTTTTCCTCTCTGCCCGTCTCCCTTTGGGTATCCACCAGATGCACTACCACATCGGCCTCATTAATCACTTCAATGCTGGTAATATTCATATACTTACCCAAGGTATCCTGCGCCAGATGCATGCCCGGGGTGTCGATAAAGATAATCTGCCCTCTTTTATCATTGTAAATTCCCCGGATTTTGTTACGCGTCGTCTGCGGCACTGAAGAGACAATGGCTATCTTTTTCTTTAAGATGTTATTTACCAGAGTGGATTTGCCCACATTGGGCCTACCCACCACCGCTACAAAACCGCAACGTATATCCGTCGGGGAAACTTTCTTCATAATGTCACCATTCTTTGAAATCTCTTAAATCTGGCCTGTATTTCTCGAAAAGATAAACCGGCAACCCTATTTAAACCAAACCCCTCCACATTAAACGAGGCGATTACCGTTCCGTAAGCCACCGCCCGCTTAAGCGTATTTTTATCAATCCGCTTTTCCCTAACTAGATAACCCATAAAACCTCCGGCAAAGCTATCTCCGGCTCCGGTAGGGTCAATTACCTTTTCTACCGGATAGGCAGGAAAAGAAAAGATAAATTTATCGCAATAAAACAAAACTCCGTGTTCTCCCTTTTTAATCAATACCATTTGCGGTCCAAATGAGCGTAAGGCGCGCGCTGCCTTGACTAAATTCATTTCTCCGGATAAATCCCTGGCCTCGGCATCATTGGCTACAAATATATTTACCATCTTCATCAGACGCAGCAAGGAGTGCTTTTTATGTTTTATCCAAAAATTCATGCTATCCAGGCCTACCAGCTTCGGCCGATTTATTTTTGAGAGCAGGTTGCGTTGCAAATCCGGGTCGACATTAGCCAGAAAGATATATCCGATGCTTTTTTGCTCCGGGGTAATGGTCGGACGGAATGCCGATAAAACCCCCAATTCGGTATTTAGCGTAAGTGCTGAATTCAAATCTCCGTGGTATTCGCCTTCCCAGCGAAAGGTCTTGCCCTTTCCTTTGATTAACGAGGTTAAAATAATGCCTTTTTTCTTCAGGAAATCTATATGCCTTTTGGGAAAGTCCTCGCCCACCACCGCCACCAGATTAACGGAAGTGAAAAACCGGGCAGCCATGGAAAAATGGGCCGCCGAACCTCCCAGGATATTCCTGCGCAAGCCCGCCGGGGTCTTGACCGTATCCAGCGCCACCGTTCCTAAAACTATTATGCTCATTTTTATCCCTTTCCTTTATAAATATTTTGCATCAAGACGAGCTTACATTTAGGACATTTCCATTTTCTCTGCTTGTGGAAGCTGCGTTTAAATTCCCTCATCGCCTTGCCGCAACGTTTGCAGATCATCTTTCAAAAGGAATGGTTTATACCCAGCCAGACCCTTTGTTTTTCCTTGGGCTCATCGATGGCCTGGGCCACATCCAAGCGCAGGATTACCTTTTCCAGAAATGAACCGATATCGACGTGCAGACGCAATCCCAGACCGGCATCCTTTTTAAATCTGGCCTGGCCAAATTCCTGATACCAGCTTTTGCCTGCATCGGTAAATACTACTACGTCTACACCGCTCAAATTTATTATATTATCCAGCAGCCGAAGATTGATGTCCCTCGCCATCGGGAAACGGTATTCCAGGCTTCCCAGCATGGTGTGCGAACCGCGAACGGTTTTTAGACGATACCCCCTTAAACCATCGCTTCCACCCAGCTGGTATAGATTTTTATCCGTAGGCCAGCCCCATCCGTATTTTAAACGTAAGGCCAATTTGCCTTCTTTAAAAATACTTTTATACCCTGACCAATCTATATTTCCCCGCCAGAAATAATCCCTGCCCCCTAAAAAGTGCTCGGCATTCTCTATGGTGGCGTCAATATTATATCCAGTCTTGGGATCGGGATAAGGGCCGGAGCGGTTGAGGTTCAGGGTAGTCCCGATTATCGCCTCATTGTGTTTCTTATAGGATAAATTTCCTATATTTTCCAGGCCGCTGGTGGTAAGCGTACCGGCAAAGTCGCGATCTCTAATCAGGTACAGGCTGATATGATCATTAACCTGGGCTAAGCCGTAACTGGCCGGCCAAAGTTCCCGACGCAGATAAATCTTTCCGCCCTCCAGATCATTTTCTTTGCCACCCAAATCTTTATTCTTAAAGTACTCAAGGCCCAAAGAGGTTTGACTCTTAAAAAGATGCTTTAATTCGTAGCCTACGGTGGATTTGCTGGTATTGGAACCCAAATCATAATCCGCAGACAGATAAAAGATATTATCAAAGGGATTTTGCAAAGAGGCCTTAAGGCCGGGACCATTATTGGCCACCTCGGGGCCAAAGACCAGATTATAGGAATCCTCCGGCAACACTACGGGAATTTCATAGGCACCGAAATAAATCGGCACCGGTTTTTTATATACCTTGCGCGGCCAGAAATTATTGGTCCGGTCGATATCCAATATCTTCTCCTTTGGGTCAACGCTAACCTGTTTAACCTGCTTGTCGGAATTTAAATCTATTTGATGAACCTTACTTAATCCATCCCAAACATCGGTTTGCTGTGTACCGTCGGAGAAGTCAATCCGGGTCTCTACCGGCATGGTAATTTTACCGCGATTCTCCAAGACTATGCGGTTATTTTCAACTGTCACCACGGCGTAATCGCAAGACTTGCTGGTCAAGAGCCATTCATTAAAGAACCACGATAAATCCTGCCTTCCTTCCTCGTAAGCAATTAGCTCAAAATCTTCTACCTTAACATTCTTAAAGGCATATTCTTTAAAATACCGTTCAAATATCCGCTTAAATGCCGCCTCCCCTACCAGGTCATGCAACATGTCCAGAACCCGCGAACCCTTACCGTAGGTTATGGAAAATATGCTGGACGGCTCTTGAAAACTGGAAAGCTCTCCCAAGACCGGATGGTCCAGTCCGTGTTTGGCCAAATAAAAATAACGGTAATCCCGCGTACGCCGGAAGGTAAAATTGGGAATAAAGGAATCCAAGTATTTCGGCAAAACCATCACCGTTGCATCCTTGCCATATTTTTCTTCCAGGTATTGCAGTATAAAATAGGAATTAATCCCTTCGTCCAGCCACATCTCTTTATATTCATCATTTCCCACCAGATTATAGAACCACTGATGGCCGGTTTCATGGGCAATTAAAAAATCAAAATAACGGATGAGAAATCTGGGTAATTTATAGGCGCGGGTATCTACAAAAATCAGGTTCGAAAGTTGATTCCCTCCGTAACCCAGATATACCGGGGCGATGCTGAACTGTTTATAGGGGTATCTGCCGAATTTACGGGAATAGTTCTCAAAGAGGGTTATTGCAAATTCCAAAGCCTTCTTGGCGTAAAATTCATTTCCGCCTAAATAATAGGAATTTATTTTTACCCCACTGAATTCCCGTGAAACCAATTTATAATCAGGGCTCATGGCCAAAGAAAATTCTCTTATCGGCACATCCGAATCGATAAGCAAAACCTGCCTGCCATTATCCTCTGCCTTTTTCTCTAAATTCCCCGAGTGGATAACCGTGTATCCGGTTGGTAAATTCAGATTTACGCGGTAACGGGCGGCATCGGAAAAAAATGGCTGGTGATAGGGATAAAAGGGGTAATTGTGCCAGCCATCCTTATCTAAAACCGAAAGCAAAGGATACCAACGCGATAGCGCAACGATGTCATTATGCCAGCCGAACCTGCCGTAGGCATGGGGAATTTCCACCTGAAAATCCAGATTCAATTCTAAAGTCTCTCCCCTGGCCAATGGCCTTGCCAGAATAACCTTTAAAACAGACTGATCCTTTCCTATATATTCAAAGTTTAACCTATGGGAGGAGTCATCGCTGATGTTGTTAATCTTTAAATCTCCGGATTGAAAACCTTCGGGATAGGAGTCGGTCTTAAAATATCCGGCAAAGCGCAGCATAAATTCCTTTTCCGACTCGGTGTATTTGCGGTGAGGATAAACATGGAAGAAAATCTCCTTTAATTCCGGTAAACACTGATTGGTAAAGAGAACCTTTTGCCTGACGCCTAGGGCATGATTGCGGCTATCGAAGGTAACATCCAAATCATAACGGGGATGGTCAAGGGCAAATCCTAGGCCAGAGAAACCCAAGACGGTAAATATTAAGACCAGCAGATTTAAAACTAATCTATTCTTCATTGCCTTTAAGTTTTTCTAATGCCAGAGGATTATAATTTTCTTGGGCAAAGATGGTGTAGGCGGTGCCGGCAATAGATCCGGTGCGGTTGCCGTGCGGTGTGCGCCAGCCATGTCCCGTATCGGCATAGGGAGAAGTGGCATAGGGTAAACACCCGTCGCCCTGGCCGGTAGGGGATGGACTACTGATAATCATTTTGCTTAATTCATTAAGGTAATAGTTGGCCTTGTGTTGATATGCCTCTGCCCGAGAAGAATCATTCTTTTGCCAATAAAAATCAGCCATGATCTTGAAGGCCATAACCATCTGCGCGCTCCATTCCGAAGAAACCACCCCGCCGCGGGCGATATGGGCTGTCTTGGCAAAATCAAAACCCTTAACCTTTACCACTTCGTGATTGGGGCGCGCAAAATTAACCGCCACCAAACAATTATCCTCGGCGAATTTGATAATCTCGTCGGGATCCATACCGATGGCTTTCAGTTTATCCGGCCCCAGGGCGGCAATGGACCAGGCATAGGTATCGGTGGCGATAGTGCTGTCGCCCTTACCGCGTTTGATGGGAGGCTCCTTACGGCCGTAGGCATGAGTCTTCAACCAATTTAAAACCTTAAACCTGGCCATTGCATATTTTTTGTTTCCGGTAACCTGGTAAAGCATATTGAAAAAGGCATAGGCATCCAGATTATGTTCCGTAGAAAACCAACTGTTACGCGGACCACCACGGATTCCTCCCTCCGGGTCCTGTTCTTGCATGGCAATCAACCAAGCGGCAATCTTCTCAGCTAAGACAAGATACTGCCTGTCCTGGGTCTTGACTGAATATTGCAAAATAGCAATGCCCACCCAGATATTGGGACCGGAATGCAGGGCGTACTCTGCCACCTCTCCCGAAGAGACATAATAGGCATTGGCAAAGCCGTTGAAATTGCCTTTGGCCTGGCGGTAAAAGAAATTCAGAATTTTTTTGGCAGAGCCAACATCATTAAACAACAGAAAGGTCTGGGCTGCTAAAGACTGGTCATAGATAAAGGCCCAATCGTGGACTGCATCATCCCCTTCAAAGCTCAATACCAGGCCTGTAGTCGGATTTTGATGCACCTTAAGCCAACGATACATTCTGGTAACGGTAACCTCTTCCAAAACCGATTTTTTACTAATAAGCGTGGCGATTTCCTCATTGATGATATTTTCTCTGGTGGATACGGTATTCAGTTTTCCCCGCAATGCCGTCTTTCCCTGCGAAAGATTGGCCAATGCTTGCTTTAACTGAGCAATCTCTATTTCTTGGGCTTGCAATGCAGCGGCAGCAGGAATCTTCTCGATTTCCTTAAGGCGACTTTCCAGCCGGAGGGTTTTGTTTTGATTATCGATTAATTCCTCTTCTAATTTCTTACGGCTGGATCCCAAGACCCTCAATTCCTCTTTTGCCGCAGCCTCCTTTTGTAAAACATTGATCAAATTCTCTACCAGCCTGCGGTTTTCTATTCTTAATTTTAGGTTATGAGTAGCCGCACCCGCGACAAATATAAAAAGGAGAAGGATTATCCCCAGCGCCAGGCGCAGGGAATTTCTTAACCACCGGGCGGTTGCCATAATGCGGTTTAGGTCTTTTTTGGCTATGCTCTCATACTTCAGGCCAACGGCATATTGGCTGGGAAGCGATCCTCTAGTCTTGGCTATCCAGGCAACGCTGGCTACGGCATTTACCGGAGGGATTTTGAGCGGTATATTTATCTGGAGGGTTAGCCGGGCGGGCCCTGAAGAAATAACCTTGATGGTTTCCTCATCAGGATTATTGATGGTCAGACAAATTCCACCGGCACTGATATTAGAGGTAAACCCCTGCTGCCAATCCGAGGCGGTGGCTGCACCCTCTCCTAAAATCTGGAATTCCACCGGAAAGACGCTATCCATCCTGATGTATTTGCGCCGTTCCTCAAAAGGGTATTTTTTCTTAAACATCCTTTTTAAAGGCCTCTGCCAATTTTATCCTTTTAGAAATTGGGGGATGGTCGTAAAGCAGGATTTCAATAAATCTATGGGGAGATAAATCCGCCAAATTTAATTCTCCCAATTTTTTCATCATCGAAATAAAATTATCCGGATCTGCGGTAAGTTGCAGGCTGAACAAATCCGCCTTCCTTTCCAGATTGCGGTTGAAGGCATTTAGTATCGGGAGCAAAACCAACCCCAGTAAAAAAATACTTAAGAAAAATATGGGCAAAAAGGCGATGTCATCTATGCGGGAAAAACCAAAATATCGCAGCAATTTTTCTAAAATTATACTGATAAGGAAAAAACTGAAAAAAGAAGCTACGGTATTTGCCAATACCATTTTAAAGAGGTCATGATCTTTATAATGGCCCAGTTCGTGAGCCACTACTCCCCTAACTTCTTCATCACTGAATTTTTCCAAAAGCGTATCGCTTAAAACCAACCTCCGGTTATTGCCCAATCCGCAGATAAAGGCATTGGCCTTTTTGGTCTTTTGGGAAAGGTCTATATAAAATATGTCCTTTATCTTTACGCCGCATTTATCAAGGAGAACAAATAGCTTGGTCTTAAGGCCGGCCCTCTCCAGGGTACGGTATTTGAAAAATAAAGGGATAATTAGGGAGGGGGTGATTTTAGCAATCACTACCGTCAAGAAAAGCCAAAAAAACGTAGCCCAAATCCACCAGTGGTAAGGAAATTTTCTTAAGAAAATATAAACCGCCTCTGCGGCAATTAAAATCACCACCAATCCTAAAATGGCATTTTTAAAAAAGTCTTTTAACCAGCCAGTAAACCTTTGATTGGAAAGATTAAACCGGTGCTCCAGGATAAAACCTTCATAAAGACTAAGCGGAAAACCCACCGCGTCAAAGATGATACAGAAACAAAAAGCATACAGGGCATTTACTAAAAAAAATTGCTGGGTGAAATTAAGGATTTGGTTTTTAAGAAATATTGAAAGCCCGCTTAAGGACAGAAAGAGAAGAAACAGGATATTGACGAGGATATTAACAAAAAAAAGGCGATTCTTTATCTGGTGGTATTTTTTTGCGGAATCACTATTATTCATTAGCCTTACGAGAAGTCCGTTTTGCGGGTTTTAAATCCTCCAGAATCTTTAAAAAGCGGCTATCCCGGCGCAGATTTTCTAAATCGGGGTCTTTTTCCATAAATGACCAATCCTGGTAACCTAAATCTACTGACCTTTTTAAGGCGGACAAGGCATCTTCTATTCTATTTAACAGTGAAAAGCTGCAGGAAAGATTATAAAACACCATCCCCTCCTGAGGGCGCAATTGAGTCAGGCGCTGGTCTATCTGCAGGCCCAACTCATATTGCCCGGTTCTGGTATAAAGCTCTCCCAGGGCCATCAGGACCTCGACAAAATCCGGGCTTTCCTTTAGGACGGCCTCATAAAATTTAATTTCGAAATTAGAATCTGAAATATCTTTCGGTCGCGCCATTTTTATTTTGTGTCCTGGCCGATCTTTTCTAAAATAATACATTGTTTGGATTTTTCGGCCAAATCCTCAAGGGTCTTTTTAAATTCAGCGTATTCTTCCCGGGAAACTGTTTTCTGTTTACGGATATTCTTTGAGATTAAGGTCAGCCTGTGGTCCTTGAAGCTATATTCGCTTATCACCTCTGACCATTTTGTTTGATAGACGATGGGCTCGGGGAGAAACTTTACCGTAAGATTATCGGGCAATTCAATAGTGGTAGTGGATTCCTCTTCATTCAAGTCACCAAAATCAATATCGTAATTGCGCCTATCCTTAGCTACCAAGGAGGTATCCACCCCGCCTCCGCCGATTACCCTGGCCCTACCTGCCCGGATAAGATAATTGGGTCCGGAGAATTGGTAAAATAATTTTACCGGCTTATCCATGTCCTCGATGTTATCGATCTTATATTTCAGCAGCTTTCCTCCGGGGACAATTTGATGCACCGCTTCTTTTAAGGACTCCTCAATTAAAATCGGCCGGGTGTATTTGAATTTCCAATGCTGGCCCTGATCATAATAGCCAAAAGTAGTAATCTCCCTTTGCGCCTCTATGTTCTCGTCAGGTTTTATCTTAATATCGGTCTTCCTTAATAAGCGATTGTGCTCGGCGGGAAAATCGGGGGTAGAAACTATCTCCACGCGGTCTTTGAAAAAAACCAGCACCTTTCTGGCTTGATCGTCGGTAGGCAAATCCCCGAAGGAAACCGTCTCTCCCGTGGGATCCATAAAGACCAACCTGCTGTCTATTCTGGTAGCGGCGATACAGTGATCAAAAAGCACGGTGGGAAGTTTTTCTTCTAACCTATAAGTCCCCTTAGTGCCGATTAAAACCGGATAGGCCTCAATGCCTGCTTCTTTCAAAAGCGAGACCAATAAAATAGCCTGGTCTTTGCAATCGCCGTATTTATTAGCTAAAATTTCTGTGGCCCTATGCGGTTCATAGCCGGCCTGGCCGTATTCAATACCGACATAACGGATATTTTTAATGCACCAGTTGTATACCGCCCTTGTTTTTCCCTCTGGGGTATCCTTCCCGGCAATAAGCCCTTTTACCAAGGCCTTCATTTCGGGATTAATATCGATCTTGTCCTTGGTTAGACTCCACCACCATTTATAAATCTGATCCCAGGATTTGAAACTGGAAAGAATGAATGCCGGGGTAATCTCGGAAACCGGCGACATCAGGGGTTCAGGGATTATCTGGGGGATATCTTTAAACTCCCAGTAGTAAATCTTTTTTAAACCCTCCCGGGAAACCTGCGGCTCCAACCGGGCCTTGAAAGAGTTAAATTCCTGATTAAGGTAGATGAAATTAACCTGTCTATCCAGGGGCACGACGAAAAAAAGCCTGGCCCGCACAATGGGCTCATCCGCCTGCAGGGAGTAGGCCAGGTCAAATTCCTTATCGGCAATTAATTTATTGCGGGTGATCTTTACCCGGTATTCAATGATGCTCCCGTCGATGACTTCGGGCATGGAAATAATCAGGGCCCGGGCATTACTGTAAAGCGGGAAATCCAGATAGCGCGAAACATCGCGGATGTGTTTTGCCCCCACATTTACCACCTCTCCATTGGGCTTGATGGTGCGGGCAAAAACCAGCTGGGTTTTTTCATAGGTGGAATCATAATCGATATTCACCTCGGCAAATTTCTTGCCCCGGTCATTTAAAATTTTAATGCTGTAGTGGATATCGTCCACCTGCGTATTGTCGGGAGTAATCTCAGTCGATTCCTCTGCCTGAAGTATTACCGCCCCGGCCTGAGGATATTCCTTTTCTCCCGGAGACTCATTAATCAGCTTAAGGATTTGCGGGTCTTTTTGTTTGGCCTGAAGCTGGGAATCAATCTCTTGGATGCGACTCTGGGCCAAGGTTGAAAATGAGGGGGTATTTATCTTGGCGTAAATCTTTTTGGCCTGGTCATAAAGATTTAATTTTTCACAGGCCAAACCATAGTAATACATATATTGGCCATCCGCCTGCTCGCCGAGGCGGTTGAAAATCTCCAGGCTATCGGTGTAGTTTCCCAGTTTATATTGGGCGATTGCCAACATTCTCTGACTAGCCGGATCATTGAGATTCTGCAATGTCCCTACAGCCAAATCGTAATCTTTATGCTCAAAATAGAGTCCGCCTAGTTTTCTCTGGATGACGGCCTTATCATCTGTGGCGGCAATAACGGCTTGGTATTCCTTAATTGCCTTTTGATAATCGGCCAGGGATGCCTTGGCCAGCCTATCGGCAGTAACCAATCTATCCGGGGCGCTGGCGCAAGAGAATAGAAACCCGGCTAAAAATATCAGAATTAAATTTATCTTATAAGTCTTCATACCATTAGTTCTAAAGCCTCTTGCCCGGACATTCCTGCTTTAATTCCCAGGGTTTTTGCCTTAGAGGTTACCCCGACAATCTGCGCCTTTAGCAAATCCTCGATTGTTTTAACCCCACGGACTATACAGGCGACATCCGAGAGTTTCTCGGCGGTATTCAAATCCAGATAGCCGCAGCAGACAAAACCCTTTTCTACAGCCACCAAAACCAGATTGGCATTGATTAAATTTATCTCGTATCCGGTGACAGATTTGCCCTTGATTTCTATTCTGGCCTCGCGCATAAGTTTTTCTGATTAAGGGTTACGGCTTTGCAAAAAAGTAAGGACCGGGGTTATTCTTTGAGAAACTCACCGATTCTAACCAAGGCCTCCTTCAAACTTTCGATGCTGGAGGCATAGGATATCCTGAGGTAACCTTCGCCCGAAGGGCCAAAGGCAGTACCTGGCACTACCGCCACTTTTTTCTTACGCAATAGCTCTTTTGCAAAATCCAAAGATTTGTAGCGGGTATTTTTTATCGAAGGAAAGACATAGAAAGCACCCTGTGGTTTATGGCAGTTAAGTCCTATTCTATTGAGGCCGTCCACCACAAAATCCCGGCGGCGTTTATATTCCTTCTTCATCTCCTGGACCGACTTGGCTCCATTTTTCAAAGCCTCCATTGCCGCCATCTGGCTGGTAATGGAAACGCACATCGTGGTATATTGATGAATCTTGGTCATTGCCGCAATAATCTCTTTTGGACCACAAGCAAACCCGATGCGGAATCCGGTCATGGCATAGGATTTGGAGAAGCCGTTTAAATAGACCGTCCTTTCCCTCATTCCCTTAAGTGAGGTAAAGGCAGTGTGGGTGAAGTCATAGGTTAAATCATCATAGATCTCGTCGGTAACAACCGTCAAATTGCGCTTTTTGACTACGCTGGCTATTCTTAAAAGTTCTGATTTGGTAAACGAATTACCGGTTGGGTTAGAAGGGTAATTAAGGATTAAAAGTTTGGTGCCTTTCTGGATAGACCTATCCAATCCCTCCGCGGTCAATTTAAAACCGCTTTTGCTGGTATTGATGTAATAGGGTCTTGCCCCGGTTAAATACGCCAGCGGCCAGTAAGAGACATACGCTGGTTCGGGGATTGCTACCTTGTCTCCGGGATTCAAAAGGGCCCGAACCGCTAAATCCTTGCCCTCGCTTACGCCCACGGTAATGAGGATTTCTTCCTCGGGGTCATAATTCAGACCGAATTTACTCTTTAATAAATGGGCAATATCCCGCCTTAACTCCACCATCCCCTTGTTGGAGGTATAAGAAGTGTGGCCTTGCTCCAGGGAATAGATTGCCTTCTCCCGGATGTTCCACGGGGTGACAAAATCCGGCTCGCCCACGCCCAGGGAAATAACATCCTTCATGCCCAAAACCAGGTCGAAGAACGCCCGTATTCCCGACGGAGCTATCTCTTGTACGCGTTTAGATATCTGCATGTTTAATGTTGATTACAGATATTTCTTAAAGATTCCAACGATTATCTCTCATTTAATAACTGTAATCTTTTTTAAAATCGCCGTAATCGCATTTTTTAAAATGATATATTGGGTCTTTTGGTTCTCTCTTTTCTTTTCAGGATTTGGCCGTCTTCCTTATATTTCTTCAAAAGAAAATGGGTTACCGTCCCCCGCACATTTTCCATCGGAGACAATTTCTCGGCCACGAAATTGGAAACGGTGTGAATGTTTTTCCCTTCAACGATCAAAAGCAAATCATAACTTCCGGAAAGTAGGTAGCAACTGGTTACCTCGGGAAACTGGTAAATCCGCTCGGCGATAGCATCAAAACCCACATTTTTCTGAGGGCTCACGTTAACTTCGATGAGTGCCCGCACGCCGCCGGTTTCCTCCTGCAGCAATTCTTTATTAATAACCGTCTTATATTTAAGGATTACCCCCTCTTTTTCATACTTTTTGATGGCGGACTTTACTGCGTTGGCGGATTTGCCTACCATCTTGCCGATATCCTCGGGGCTTAAGCGACTATCGTTTTCCAGAATCTCCAGAATCTCGTCCATAATTACCTCCTTCAGTGAGCAGACGGCTTGCGAAAGTTTTGAACTTTCGCAAGCCGTAGCTTTCGTTTTCTAATTAGCGTCTGCGCCTGCTTGCCGGCAGGCAGGAACTGAACCCCGCCCTTTTGGTAGAGTTAAAATCAACGGCCAAAGGGCCGGGTTAATTCCGGCACACAATTTACGTCACCTACGTTCCGTAAATTGTGCTGTTATTAATTTTAACATCCCGAAGATTAAAGTCAACATATTCATATACTCCCAATTTTAAATGCTTTAAAAACAGAATCTACAGAGCATCCTGATTTGTCACTAAATGTATCAAAAACAAGAGATAATAAAACATTACCCTGATTATCGATTATCACAATATTTAGACCCCTTAAATTCTTGGAATACTCCTTTCCCAAAATTCTAATAGAAGATACATTGCCGTATTCTTTTCCGCCAGAAACCACCAGGGATATAATTTTGTTTAAACCGAAAATATTTTTTAATTCTTTCTGAGAAATTTTGGCTCTTCCTTTGTTGTTAATTCTTTCAATTAAAATCCTTTCGTTTTTAATTATAACGGCGTATGAACCTCTAAATTGTAAATTTGTAATTCCCGAACCTATTTTATTCATATATTGTTTAAATTCTTGAGGTAATTTGAGTGTTACTTCATCCTTTGCTGATATTACAATGATTTCGTTGTTATATTTTTTGATCAAATCAGTGAGTGAAAATATTGAATATGGAATTACTTTGTAATCCCGAAGATTTGTAAGGACGCCTAACTCGTTTGCCGCAAAATAAAATTCTGGAAACTTGCTTAACTTTTCAAGCTCATTAACAAATTTTATTTCTGGAAAGAGTCTAGCATTATTAACATACCCAAAGAATGAATAATTAATGTAATCGTAGGTATTGCCTTCTACATATCTACCTAGCTGACTTGAAAAATAAGTAGATTTATTAGGAATTTTTATCACTTGATCCTTGAGGACATCTAAGATGGGGTTTTGTTTAATAATTATATTTTTGTATTCTAAATTATAAGCACCGACAAAAAGTACTATAATAAATAACACCGCTAGTCCTAAATGAAATCTTTTTTTCTTAAAGAGCAGGGAAATAGAAATTGCAATAATTAAATAGCAAGGAATAAAAAATACTTCTATATCAATTACATTGTAATTTAAATTAAAAAGTAATTGACCTAACAAATTTATAATCAAAAATATGGATACCTTATTATCACTCTTGGCGAGAATTGAAGTGAACATTCCGAATATGGCCATTAAAACTCCGATAAAAGTAAATTGTTCTCCTGTTAGTCTTAGAAATAACAAAAATCTATCCGGAATCTGATTGAACCGAAATGGAAACATGAATCTTCGAGAACGATAAAATCCACCAGTTATATAATCTAAAAAATGACGGAAATCGCAATTCTGACCAATGAACCCCAAATACTCTATTGTTTTTTTACTATGCGATAGGTAATAAAGATACACGTATTGCGAAATTCCAATTGCAATAAAAAAAGTTACCCGTATTAAAAATTTCTTATTAATAAAAAGGCTCCTATCTGTTACAAAAACAAGATATGCTAGGCTGGGTAAGAGTGTAATCATGGTTAAATGATTCCCAAAACTAACAGCGTATATAAAGCAGCCCCAAAACAAATAAGATTGATTGTGGGTTTGGTAAAATTTTATGAATAAAAAAATAACAATTCCAACAAAAAATGAATTCAGGGTATAAACTTCTGCTTCTGTTGCCTGAGTCCAAAAAGTATAAGAAAAACCTAAAAGTAGGGCAGAAAAAAAGCTTGCAAATCTATTTGTAGACAAATTGAAAGAGATTTTTTGCAAAATTGAGATGGTCAAAGCTCCGAAAACTACCGATACAAAAGTAATGCGTTCAGCAATGGAGTGAAAAGGAATAATTCTTGAAAACAATTTGGTCACTATTAAAAATAGCGGATAACCTGTCGGGTGGGGTGTCCCATTTACAAGAGGTAAAAACTGCCATTTTACTGAGTCGCCATAATTTATTCTACCTCCAGTTTCAGGATATCTTGTTAGATAGTAAATCACCATAAAGGCAAAGAAAATAAAAAGCTCCCACTTATTGCTGTTGTAAAATTTGCGAAACATGATTTTTAATTCAGCAGCTTCCATGTAAAAATTAAGTACGGTATTTATAATAAGTGCTGCAGGTTCCTTCGCTGGCGACCATACAAGGGCCGAGGGGATTTTCCGGAGTGCAAACCCTGGCAAAGTTGCGGCAATCCAGGGGATTTTTGACGCCTTTTAGAACCAGTCCGCAGATACAGCCCTTGGTTTCTTGGTGGGGGCGGGATTTCAACTTAAAAACCTGTTGTGCATCAAATTGGGAATATCGGGCCCTGATTTTCAAACCGCTTTTAGGAATAACTCCTATTCCCCGCCAATTGCTGTCGCAGACCTCAAATACCTCGGATAAAATAGCTTTGGCCTGAGGATTACCATTGGCTGTTACCACCCGTTTATATTGAATTTGGACCCGGGGTTTTGCTTTAACTATCTGGCGCACTAAAAGATAAATTCCTTCTAAAATATCCAAAGGCTCAAAGCCGGCGATTACACAGGGAAGATGATAATCCCTGGCAATGATTTCATACGGCTTTGAGCCGATAATAGTGCTCACATGTCCGGGACACAAGAATCCTTGAATATTCAACTGGGGATCTTGGGCGATAACCTTCATGGCCGGGATAATCAATTTATGGCTCACCAGCACTGAGAAATTTTTCATCCCCTCTTTTTTTGCCTGCAAAATAGCCAGGGCAATCGTGGGAGAAGTAGTCTCAAAACCTACCCCTAAAAAGACCACTTTTTTCTTCAGATTTTCGCGGGCGGTCCTTAAGGCATCCAGGGTAGAATATACCACCCGTACATCCGCGCCGTTGGCCCGTTCCTTTTCCAAAGAAGATTCATTCCCCGGCACCCGCAGCATATCGCCGAAGGTAGTTATAATAACCTCTCTTTCCCCGGCCAGTTCTATTGCCGAATCCATATAATCTTGGGAAGATACGCAAACCGGACAGCCCGGACCGGATAATAACTGAATATTCCGGGGGATAAGACCTTTTAACCCAAAACGGAAAAACCCCTGGGTGTGGGTTCCGCAGACCTCCATCAGGTTTATAGTTCTGCCTTTGAGCTCAATTCTTTTAATTTCTTGGGCTACCTCTTGAACTAATTTCTGATTACGAAATTCGTCGATATATTTCATTTAATGAGCGCTTGATTTATGGAGTACCACGATTTTGGCACGACATAAATCAATCTCCTCCGAGAAACTTTCCTATTTGCGCGAATTAAACCCTTGACATTTGCATTAGGTATTAAGTTAGTTAGTAAAATGTCAAGGGTAAATTCGGATATACAACTTATGTCACTTCGCTCCAAAAGTTGTATCCTCATTCAAATATCCTTAAGGTTACTTTAGCCTCTTTTTCATCCAGTCTCTGGATGGCAAATCCGGCATGGACGATAATGTAATCTCCCGCCTTTGCCTTCGGCAGCATCTGGATATTTACCTTGTGTTTTACGCCGGATAATTCAACGGTGGCGAATTCCTTATCTATTATCAACACCTTCATGGGGACGGCTAGACACATTTTTATCCGCCTTCGCTCTTCAAATAATCAACCACGGTATGAGCTTCGGCGGATTTCACCGAAGTATACAAAAATACTATAACTGTATGAATATAGTGCTTCATTTCATTTTTGCCGGTGCAAACCAACTATTGCTTGACCGATACTGATGCAACTGTCATTGGGCGAGATCAGATGGGTAAAAACCTTAAATCCGGAGTCGCCTAATAATTGACTCGCCTTTTCTTTGAGGATTTTATTCTGAAATACTCCACCACTTAAAAAAACCTTATTTAATTTTCCCTCTTTTCTTATCAAAATACAGACTTCTTTAATCATCTGGGCGATTGAATAGTGGAATTTAAGGGCGATTTTCCCGATTTCCACTTTATTTTTTAAATCTTCAATAATCCCGAGGAAAATCGCCCTGGGATTAATAACCAAAACTTCTTTTCTTTCAATGGCAAATTTATAGGCAGAGAATTTCTGGGGATAGAATTTATTTGCCGCCCTTTCCAGCTCTATCGCCGCCTGTCCCTCATATGCTACCACCTCTCTTATATCCAAAAGTGCGGAAACCGCATCGAACAACCTGCCCATGCTGGAGGAAAGGGGCGAATTAATCTCTCCCTCCAGCATCTGTTTTATCAACTGCCACTTTTTATGGTTCAAACCATTCACAAAATCAATCTTTAATTCCAGAAATCTATCTTTATAAATGGAATGTGCCCAGGCAGCAGCCAGCCGCCACGGCTCTAATATCGATTTATTTCCTCCGGCCAAAGGTATGTATTGAAGGTGGGCCTGGCGTTTAAAATTCCTGTAATCAAAAACCAGAAATTCTCCTCCCCACAGCCTTTCGTCGGTGCCGTAGCCGGTTCCGTCAAAGGCTACCCCTATGGCCTTTCCCGACTCCTGGTTTTCAAACATGCAGCTTGCCACATGGGCATGATGGTGCTGAATATATTCTAGCCCGACCCGGTGTTTTTCGGCAAAATCCTGGGCAAATTTGGTGGAAAGGTATTCGGGGTGCAGATCGCAGCAGACCAGGCGCGGCTTAATATTTAAATTTTTCAAGGCCGCGCCGATTCTTCTTTCGTAAAGCAAAAAATTATCCAGATTCTCTAAATCACCGTTGATCTTACTTATAAACATTTTACCGCTACCAATCAAAACAAAGGTATTTTTTAATTCCGCACCGCAGGCCACTAAATCGCATTTAGCCTGAAAAGGCACCCCTTTAATCTCAAAATCATTCTTGAAGGACATGCCGTACCCTTAATTTCTCGTAGCGATATAGGCAGGAATGATTTTACAAGGACGGAAGGAAAGCTTGACCTTCTTTAAGTTTTCCAGGCCCGAATCATCCATGCAATTTATATAGGTAAACCCCTTTAGCTCCTCGCAAAATTTGCGGAATAAGAAATTGGCGATGCCTTTAATCTTTAAATCGGCTACCTCAAAAAGAATGCAGAACGTATCCTTATTTAATTTAAAGCCGAGGGTATAGGCCTTGATTTTATTTTTAATCTTTATAACCCTTCCCATCAGACCCAGTTCCTTTAAATGCCCCATAGCGGTTTTCTGCGCCTTAAAATTATCTTTTAACATCTGGATATAAATTCGGTCGCTGTATTGTTTCTCGCGTTGCCCCTGCCAATTCTTATAAAGCCTGAGGCACTCCGGCGCATCACTTTTCCTGAAAGGCAAATATTCAAACTGATAATTTTTTTGAAAATAATTTACCGCGGCCCGTTTGGATTTATATTTATTCCCTTTTAAGCCGGCTAAGTCGACCCTGAGGTACAGGTAATCCTCTGACTTTACCAGCGTTTTAAGACCTACTTTTGGGTAGGCCTTCTTATCTTTGTCTTCGATATTCTCAATCCGGGAGATATTACCGTTCAGATTCTTAAAATCCATGATTTCAAAGGATTTTTTTACTGCAGAGGAGAAAACCTTTCCGCCCAGAGGCGGAAGATAGAGAAAGCAACCGATTTTATCTTCTGCAAAGATGCATAAATTGCCGTCAATTACCTCCCAGCAAAAATCAAAGAAATCCTTCCAGATAAATATGTTAATGAAAGAGCAAGCGGAAAGCCCCGTTTTGCTTAATTTAAAATACCTATCAAAAATAGCCCTGTCTTTTAGGTCTAGCGGTTTCATGGTAGGAAACTTACTCAAGAAATCGAGAATAAAAATATAAGCTCTTTTTTATAATTTTTATAATTCTGGGCGATTGCAGGATTGGCCTTAATAAATTTTCGGGTTTCATTTTTGAAGAAATATTTTCTTAGGTATTCTACGTATCGCTTGAATTCTTTGGTATTAAGATTGCTTAAGATAAAAGGGCAGGCCAAATGTGCTGCCAGCATTATAACGCCTTTATCGACGGTCAAAACTAAAGGATACAAACGGCACTCGAAGGGACGGAACCTGTAAATCCTGCAGGAGTTTTGGGGAGAAGAAAAAAATTGGCAGTAAAAAAGTTTCCCTCGTCTCTGCGCCTCCACTAATTTCTTATTAAAATCCTTTTCGAAATAGCCTTTATTTTTAAAAACCAGTCTTTCTTCGGCAGTCAAGTGGGGCTGCCATACTGTATTTTTATTAATGAAACGGCAGCAGCCTTTACAACTTAAACAAATACGGCTGGGTACCAGTGGTTTGAAGCCTAACACCTATTCTCCTAAAAACTGCAAGGTGAGCCTGCGTTGGCGGGGACGGTTATCAAATTCAACAAAAACTACCTGCTGCCAGGTACCTAATTTCAATTCTGCATTAATGAAGGGAACGGTGATGGTAGAGCCTATAATCGAAGAGCGCAAATGGGAATGGGCGTTGCCATTGTCAAGATTGCGGTCGTGCTCATATCCCTTATGTCGGGGAATTAACCTTTCTATAGTTGTTTTTAAATCTGAAATCAGCCCCTGCTCGTCTTCACAGGTAGTAATGGCGGCGGTAGAACCCATACAAGAAATATTAACCATCCCATTTTTCAGTTTCGACTTTTTTAGAATCTCCTTAACCTTATCGGTAATATCGATAATGTCGATTTCGCCCTTGGTGGAAATATTCAGAAATTCAGTTACAACCTTCATAACTCTCCTTTTTTATCCGCCTTCGTCCTAACAATCCGTCAGGACTTCGGCGAATTTCGCCAAATCATGTAAAAATGCTATGGTCGTCAAATCACAGAACTTCACTTTTTTAATAATTCCGGCTTGGTTTCCATAATCCTCATAAATACCCCGACTATCTCCGGGTCAAATTGAGTTCCGCTATTCTTTTTCAGTTCCTCGCAGGCCTCAGGCAAGGTTAATGCCTTACGGTAAGGACGGTCGGAAATCATGGCATCCAAGGAATCGGCTACGGAAATAATCCGTGCCCCCAGCTCTATCTGATGATTCTTAATTTTATCGGGATAGCCCCTGCTTCCATCAAACCATTCGTGATGGTGCCTGACCAGAAGAGAGACCCTTTTAAGAAAAGGGATTACATTTAATATCTCTTCTCCCTTGACCACATGTTTCTGAATTTCCTTGAATTCCTCATCGGTAAGCTTGCCCGGCTTGCTTAAGATACCGTCACGGATGGCTATTTTGCCAATATCGTGCAAAAGGCTGGCTATCCTTAAATTCTCTATATCAACCTGGGGAAGTTTCATCTCCTGGGCAATGGCCAAAACAAACTTAGTGACATTCTCCGAATGGCGGAAGGTGTAAGGATCCTTAGCATCAATGGTAGAGGCTAATACGGTAATGGTCTTAAGATAGCTTTGCTGCAGCTCCTCGTATAATTTGGCGCTATTAAGGGCGATGGCAGCTTCTGCGGCAATGCCTTTCATAAACCTGACATCTTCGCTGGTAAAGGGCTGCTCGGTCTTTTTGCAACTGACATTCAATACGGCCAGCACGTCACCCTTGATAGAAATGGGCACGCTCAACAATGTCCTGACGTAATAATTCTCTTCATTAATATTTCTGAATCTTAAATCCTGATGCATGTCATTTATGACTATGTGTTCATTGCTGGCGAAGACCCTTCCCGAGATGCTGGCTCCCTTTTTTATGTGCACACTGGAAATGATATCGTCGTTTAGTCCAATTGCATATTTGATTTGCAAATCCTTATTTTTATCTTCCGTTAGAATGCTACAGATCTGCACATTTAAGATACGGCTGACATTATCCACTACATTCTTAGCAATATCATCTATGCTGAGGCTGGAGGATATCTCTTGCCCGATTTTTAATAGCAGGGATAATTCTTCCTCATAGAGGATTTTTTCTTCCAAGAAAGTGGAGGCAGGTTTGGGCTGTTCTGGGGGCGGCGTGTGTTTAATCTCTAAAGTTGCCTCTGTTCTAAGGAGAATTTTTTTAGGGGGCTCTTTAACTGTAATATTCTCTATGGAGGCATCCTTCTTCCTACCGAAAATAAGCTTGCCTAAAAAGATGCCCAAAATCAGTGCGCCCAGTAAGGTTAAAATTTTAGTTAGGTTATCATCCATAAGATAATTTATTTGACTAAACTGCCTATTTCGGTATCGCGTTCGGGAACCAATACGGCCATGCCTTTACTGTCCGAGGCGGCTAGGAGCATCGCTTCGCTTTTTTCTCCGCGGATAACTGCAGGCTCAAGGTTGTTGATGACGACGATTTTCTTGCCCACAAGTTCTTCGGGCTTATATGAAGATTTTATTCCGGCTACAATCTGCTTTTCTATGCCGCCGACATCTATGGTGATGCAATAGAGCTTATCGGCATTGGGATGATCTTTTACCGCTTTAATCTGGGCGATTTTGATTTCTAATTTTTTAAATTCTTCAAAGGTGACCATTGTGAAGTATTATAACATATCTAATCGATAACCTCAATAAGACAAAAAGGCGCCCTGAACCGTACGGTTCAAGGCGCCTTACAAGACAACTGTTTACAGAAATAATTAGTATTTCTGGCGGGCCCGACGAGTCCAGCTTCGCCTTATGTTCGACAGATAAAAGCTCTTGACGGCTACGCCGGATTTACTCCAATACCGCCAGTCTCCGCCTTAAAAAAGCCCTGCCTGAATGGCTCTTTAAATACCGCTCAAACTCTTCTGCTAATTTTTTGTTAGTAAATACTGTGTGGGTTTCTAATTTCCAGGGGGAGTATCTGTAAGTATAAGAACTGGGTGGCGAATTTCTATGTTCGGCGAGACGCCGTTTAAGATTATCGGTATAGCCTATATAAAATTTATTTTTATCTTTCTTGCTGATAAGGATATATACGCAATGCATAGCTAATTTTGAGCCAGGCGAAGCCAAGCGCGAAAGCTGCTTGGCGAAGACTGGCGGGCCCGACGAGATTTGAACTCGCGATCTTCAGATTGACAATCTGACGTGCTAAACCGGGCTGCACCACGGGCCCTGAAAGAGGAATTAATATTATATTAATGAGCGCGGAATTGCAAGAAAATTTTAACTGGTGGGCGCTAAGGGACTTGAACCCCTGACCTTGTGAATGTAAGTCACACGCTCTAACCAGCTGAGCTAAGCGCCCCTAATTTTAATTTTACCTTCTCGAATTATTTTGTTAATAAAGTCTCTTCTCTTAAATTTCTTTAATTTATTTTCTATACTTCTAGCAATGCTTATCGTCGGATATTCTTGTTGTAGTATCAATTTCACGGGCAACAATTTTTTAGTTGATATAACCCTACCTTTACTATGCCATAAAAATCTCTGGTTTATATCTATTGTGCTGCCTATATAGTAGCGTCCGTTTTTTAAACTCTGGAGTATGTAAACATAAGCCATTTGCTCTTTGTTTATCGACAGCTCCGACGTCCCGACAGAATCGTCGGAAGTCGGAGTCCCGACCTCCAGCATCTGGAGCGTCGGGACTGAGTTAAGCGCCCTGGCTTCGTTTTCAACTTCGCCGGGCTGTCCTCCGAAGCTCATACCATTGTTATCGGTTGAAGAGCGTAGGAGGACGCCCGCTTTTGTTTATTTAGCGCCACCGATATTGCCGAGAAGCGTAAGGGTAAAGGCCATAACAAATAATGCCACCGTCTCGATAATACCGAGCACTGCGATATAATTACCGAATCCCTTGCCAGTTTCTCCGAGCGCATCCGCAGCCACGGCGCCGGCCTTGCCCTGATAATATGCCGATATGCCCATAGCCAAGCCGCCAAAAATACCCACGCTCCAAAGATAGGTTCCTTTTTGGGTAAACTCCAACATCCGATTCATAATAATCATACCGTAAATCGTCTGGGTCAGGGGTGCGCCGACAAAGGCCAGCATGATGAAAGAAGCCGGTTTATTCTGGGCAAAGGCCTTTTTCCATGCTCCCACCGTGGCCATGCCGGCAACGCCAGCTCCCATGCCGGAACCCACCGCAGACAAGGCCATGGCAGTAATAGCCCCTAAATCCATAAAATTACCAGTCATAGGTATCCTCCTCTTCTATAGGTTTTGTTCTCTTAAAGGATTGTACGCGAACCCGTTCCATTTTACGTCGAGGTGCATGCAGAACTCTAAAACATTCAACCTTACCCCGTGCACCAAGACCGACATCGGACCCAAAATAATAATATTCAGGCCATGCCCGGCAATAAGGATTAACCCGCCTAAAATTACAGAAAAAATCCCCATACCGGCAACGCTTGATGCCATGGTATTAAAGGCATTGGCAACGGCAACACCAGCCAATCCCACGGCAAAAAGGCGGATATAGGAAACTACATCGGTAAAATTATTCATCAGATTCAATACCAGCGTCCCTAAGCCTGCAAGGATTCTATTTACAATGTTCTTGCGCGGATTGCTGTAGAAAACCACCAAGGCGCATCCTACCATAATCAAAATCATAATCCATGACGGAAGGCCGTCTCCTAAAAGCAGGGAGCGCGTCAAGAAAAACGCCGACCATAAAATACAAATCCAGCCCACCTCCGTCAGGGCGACAAAAGAAGGAAACTGGACGATAATCCTCCAAATATGTGCGATGCTTAAATGGGTTGCGCCTACCAAGAAAAATAGCCGCCGCACAAACTTATCGTCGGCCAAAGCCGGAACCAACGGATTAAATCTACCCTTTAACCAGGCAGTGCCGAGAATCGTTCCGGAAAGTAACCCCCAAGTTATTGCGCAGAGGCTGAAAACATAAAACAGATAAATCACGGTTTTATCTTTAATTCTATGGCCGAATTTTCTATGGGCGAAAAGCGTAAGCGCAAAATATATCGTTCCGTACCCGGCATCGCCGATAATAACGCCGAAGAAAAAGGATAAAAAAATAAGAAACCATAAACTGATATCAAACTCGCGATACCCCGGCACTATTTCAATAAATTTAAAAACCGGGTTAATCAAAGTCACCCAGTGCGGATTACGCATCAAGGTAGGCACCCTATCCTCATCGGAGGGGTCATTTACCGATATGCCCCACTTTTCTCTTCGAGACACCCCCTGCAGATTTTCCACTGCATCATAGGGGACATAACCGGATAGATACATAATATTTCCTGCCTGGCCCATGCCCCTTAAGGCCTCGTGAAACTCCAGTTCTTTTTCCAAAGATTTTTTTATCTCTAATAATCCCGGCAGGTAGCCGGCGGACTGCAGAATCTCCTCGGTGATTAGTTCCATGATCCTGCGGTCTTCATATAATCTGGTGCGTGTCTTTTCCAGGCCCATCTTTGGCAGGGGCAATTCCTTAAATGGCAACTCGGTTTTTTCGCGCGCTATAACTACACAATGGGCTATACCAGCAGAGGTAAATAAATTTTTTACTACAATTTGAGAAGGGAAATGATTCAACTCCTTTACTGGAACCTGATAGAGCCTCACATAAACCTGTTTTTCTTCTAAGGCCCTTATGGAATCGGGGTCAAAATCGCCCCATTCTTCCCACTGGCTAATCCTGTTGATTAAAACATGAGAATATTCTTCCAATTGCTCAAGTCTTTTATTTAAATCGATAATGTGCTTGACTCTAAATTTCCAATCTTCCAGTTCTTTGCCGGGAGCTGATTTAATCCCTTGAGAAAATTTTTCCTCGGATAAAATACCGACTACCTCATCAATTAGGGTAATGTCATCTTTAAGACCGCTGATATCCTTCCCTTGGGGCGGCTGCTGATGTTCTATATGGAGGGCTCCTAACGAACGTAGCCTCTGCATTGTAGAATCGGTATCTTTTGCCTGAACGATTACCGATACCTTTTTCATAGAAACGATCATACTAATACCTTTTCTAGGACAGACTCTTCAATCTTTCGCTTGGCTATCTTACTGCGTCCGACGGCATTGGTCATCTGATCTCCGATATAAATCTTAATCCTGCGGATAGCCTCTTCTGCCTCCGGAATCTTTACCTTTTCAAAAAGATTGACCCGTTGAGTGGTAATGCGCAATTCCTGCCGCAGGATTTTTATACCAGCCTCAATAACGGCAATTTCTTCTTGAAGGGAAATAAGATCTTTAATCACCTCAATAGCGGCATCGACCCATAGGGGAGTGATGAATAAATCGTATTCGGCTGGCGAAAATTCCACATGATCAAAAATGGGCAAATCGACTCCAGCGATATTCTTTATGTCGGTTGCAGTTTTTTCTAACTTAACCCATTGCCGGATATCTATTCCCGGCTCAGCCAGTAAACCTGCCCAGCCCTCCATGGAACTTTTTTTCATTTTCTCCTGACTGCTCTTCTCCTCCAAGATAACCAGCTGGTGAAGAATTTCCATTTGTAACTGCTGTTTCTTAAGCTGCAGGGTAGGCAGATACCTCAGGTATTGGGCCAGGGCATCCCTTTGTTTTTTTAGCTCGCCTTTGGTAAGCTTGATTTTTGCCATCTTTAAATTATGATTACTTTGACCAGTCCCGTTAGAAAGAAATTGTTCAATTCGTTTAATCGCCTAATCAATAAGTAATGCCAAAACGGCACTTTTCTGCCTAAGTCGTGCGCGCGCTATTTTTTCTAACGGGACCAGTATTTTTCTATCAGGGATTTTTTTATCCCCGTTTCTTCCGGGGTAAAACACTCTTGCATAATCTGCCAGCCCCGTCCCAAGGCCTTTTCCAACGGGATATTAACCTCCAGAGACATCATTTCCTTTTCAAAAATCTTTCCGTAGCGCAAAAGCTTCTTATCCCAGGAGCTCATCTGAAAGCCCATGGCCTGTTTTTCCAGGGTTTCCCTGTAACTGGCAAATAACTGGATCATCGTATCCATTATGGTGCGGTGGTCGTCGCGGGTCTTGCCGTTTACCTGCTGCTTAAGCCGGCTTAAAGAGCCGAAGGGTTCGATTACCTTGTTTTTAAGATAGAATTGCCCTTCGGTAATATAACCGGTATTATCCGGAACCGGATGCGTAACATCATCTCCGGGCATGGTGGTTGCCGCTAAAATGGTTATTGAGCCGGCGGTATCAAAATCCACTGCCTTTTCATAGCGGGCTGCCAGCTGGCTGTATAAATCTCCCGGATACCCGCGGTTGGAAGGAACCTGTTCCATGGTAATAGAAATTTCTTTTAGGGCATCGGCAAAATTGGTCATATCCGTAAGAAGCGTCAACACCCTTTTCCCCTGCAGGGCAAATTGCTCTGCCACTGCCAGGCTGATATCAGGAACTAAAAGACACTCCACCACTGGGTCTGCTGCGGTATGGATAAAGAATATGGAGCGCGACAAAGCACCCTGTTCTTCCAGGGTGGAACGGAAAAATAAATAATCATCGTATTTTAACCCCATCCCACCGAGGATGATAATATCTATCTCGGCCTGAATAGCAATTCTCGCCAATAGTTCGTTATAGGGCTCACCAGCAATGGAAAAGATGGGTAATTTCTGCGATTCAACCAGCGAATTAAAAACATCGATCATCGGAATCCCGGTGCGCACCATTTTATTGGGAATAATTCTCTTGACAGGATTTACCGGCGGACCTCCTATATCGACTACATTTTCCGAAAGTGCCGGTCCGTTATCCAAGGGCACACCACTACCGTTAAAGATGCGGCCGAGCAAATTATTTCCGCTGGCTATGCGCATAGGATGACCTAAAAAGCGCACCTTATCGCCGGTGGAAATGCCTCGACTCCCGGCGAAAACCTGCAAAGACACCCTTTTGCCATCCAGGCGGATAACCTGAGCTAAGGAGGTGCCCCGACGGATGGTGACCTCAGCTATCTCCAGGTAACCTACGCCCTCGGCCTCAACCGTGATAACATCTCCGGCAATCTGAATGATTTGGGTATAAATCTTGTTCATTTCCCTTTTCCTTTTTGACCCGATAGGCTTTCCTCTATCAGTGCGGAAATTTCCTTTTGGGCATTTTCGAATTCCGCGGTTTTCCATGCCGTGGAATTCCAGCCACGGAATGACTGTCTTAATCTCTGGAAAAAGTGCAGGGCCTTTTCCTTATCTGTGAAATCAAATTCGGCATCCAGGATATTAGAACAAATAAAGCCAAAGATATATTTCTGCCTTTCGGAGCTGGTTGCCTCGTCAACCTCATCAAAGGCATCTTGCTGCAGAAATACGAAATCGAAAAATTCTCCCTTAAGATAATCGATGTAATCCTTTAATGAGGTCCCCTCTTCTCCGACCACCTTCATCATCTGGGCCACATCATGGCTCATTTTTAAAATCGCGTGGCCCTTTTTAGCCTGGGACTCGTCGATAATGCCCGGGTATTTGCTCCAGCTGATTAAGGGATCAATCGCCGGATATCTTCTGGCATCGGAGCGTTCGCGGGAAAGGCCGTGAAAGACCCCCACCACCTTTAAGGTGGCCTGGGTAACCGGCTCTTCAAAATTTCCTCCGGCAGGACTTACTGTTCCGCCGATAGTAACCGAACCCAGCGTATTGTCATGTAACCTTACCACACCGGCGCGCTCATAAAATGAGGCAATGCGGGATTCTAGATAAGCGGGAAAGGCCTCTTCGCCGGGGATCTCTTCGAGGCGTCCGGACATCTCGCGCATGGCCTGGGCCCAGCGAGAAGTAGAATCTGCCAGCAATAAAACATTCAACCCCATCTGGCGGTAATATTCGGCAATGGTAACCGCGGTATAGACGCTGGATTCCCTGGCCGCCACCGGCATGGAACTGGTATTGCAGATAATTACGGTGCGGTCGCTTAACGGTTTACCGGTCCGAGGATCGGTTATACTTGGGAAGGTCTTCAGGGTTTCTACTACTTCTCCGGCACGCTCTCCGCAGGCGGCGATAACCACTATATCCACCTCGGCATGCCGGCTGGTTAATTGCTGCAACACCGTTTTACCCGCTCCGAATGGCCCGGGTATACAATAGGTTCCTCCGCGCGCCACCGGAAAGAGAGAATCAATTAATCTCATTTTGGTAACCAGTGGTTCGCTGGGTTTTAGTTTCTCGGCATATGCCTGGATAGGAATCTTGACCGGCCAGGTTTGCTTAAGAAAACATTCATGCAATTTACCATTATTGTCTTTTAATTTAGCTATGGGCTGATTTAGATTATATTTTCCCGATGAGACAATGCTTACCACCTCCAGATTGCCTTGCAGGTTAAAAGGGACCATGATGTAATGTTTAAATATTTTTTCCGGGACAAAACCCAATTTATCTCCGGGCAAAACCCGGTCTCCGGTTTTTTTAATTGGTGTAAATTCCCATTGGGCATCAGAAGAAAGCGCCTGGAGATAAACTCCCCGCTTTAAAAAGAAACCGTATTTTTCAGCCAGAGAAGGCAAAGGATTCTGCAGGCCGTCGAAAATCTGGCCCAGAAGTCCCGGTCCCAAATCTACGGAAAGCAATTCATTGCTAAACTCTACACTTTCGCCTATCTTTAGCCCCGAGGTATTTTCATAAACCTGCATCTCCGCCTGATTGCCCCTTACGCGGATGACTTCAGACTTAAGATGCCCATCGCCGTGGAGAATATAGGCCACCTCGTTTTGAATCACAAAGTTATCCACGGTAACACTCACCATGTTACCGGTAATCTTGGTTATAACCCCTATTCTTTTAGTATTCATGCTGGTCTATTTCCTTAATATTTATTGATGGGCGGTGTCTTTTTGTAATACCTCCCCTATCGCCTTAAGTTTATCGGCGGAGGCAATCTTCCCCCATCTTTCCAGAATCAATAACTTGTAGGCATAAATAATTAAAAAATCCAAATCAAAATAGTGGCCCACCGCCAGCTCCTCCAACACATACCATCTTTCCAAATCCAGCATTCTTTCCGCTTCCAGTATGGAAGGGTTCCTAATCGCATTCATGGCCAGATGGGAAACTGCCGGCTCAACAAAACCATCCTGGCGTAAATATTTGGCTGGCTCAATCCTTTTCCTGCCGGCGCGGATTTTGACCAGTTCATTTCTTAATGCCACCTCAAAGGCATACCATTTTTTTAAGGTCGGTTGGCTAATCCCCAGGGCATATTCTCCCGATAGTGAACATCTCTTAAGCAGCTCTATCTCGTCATCGGGTATTAACCCCTGGCACATCTCTAGAAACCGCTCAAAGGAAAACGGGGCCTTAAGGGAAAAATGGAGCATGGGCAAACTGGATATCAAATAGGTATAATAACTGGGCATATCAGGATTTTTTATCTTTGGGAGTGTTGACTTTAAGAATCTCGTTAAGTTTGGGCTTAAGGTATGTTCCGATGTATTCGGCCAAGGCCTTATCGGTAAAATCGAAAAGTGACTTACCTGTATCAAAGCTAATGGTAAAACCTCCCAGGATTTCCTCCGAGGGCTTCAGGGTTATGCCCTTCCTGGCTTCTTCTTTCAGCTCATTTAATAAACCTTTTTCCAATTTCTCCAAATCTTCTTTTTTGAGTGAAATTATGACCTGCCCCTTTTCCTGGGCCTTATAATCATTAACCAGCGCAGTTATGATTTTAATCAATTCCTCGGGTTTCAGGGCATCGGCAACGCGGGAGACCATAAGCTTATCCAGCATGGTATTGATCTCTTTTCTTAAGGAAAGTAGCAAATCCCTACCTGCCTGCTGTAGCGCAGCCTGGGTGTTCTGCTCCATTTTGGCATTTTTTTCCTTGGCCTGCGAGATTAAACCATCTGCATCGGCCTGGGCCTTTTCCAGAATTCTCTGGGCTTGTTGCCTGGCCTCTGCTTCAATCTCTTGGGACTTTTCTTCGGCCGCCTTTATACCTTCCTGCTGGATCTTTTCAATGAGACTTTTAATATCTTCTGCCATCAATCGCTCCTAATCTTATGTTTTTATGGTTATCATTATAGGTTATTTATCGGATAATTTCAAAATTTTTTGTAATGCCAACAGGGGATCTTGGGCTTTTAGTATAGGCCTGCCTATAACCAAAAAGTTGCTACCGGATTTTATAGCTTTTTCTACTGTCGCCGTTCTTTTTTGGTCATCCGAGGCTTTATTATCCGGCCTTATCCCCGGAGTGACTATCAAAAATTTCTCTCCAAATTCTTTCCTTATCATAGATGCCTCGGTCACCGCACAAACTATTCCATCCAAGCCAGCTTCTTTGGCAATCCGTGCCCTCTCTAAAACTGTCTTTTGTGTGTCTTTATCTTCGCTTTTGCTTGTTAAAACTGTAACGCCTACAATATAAGGCCTTTTAATTTTTAATTCATTTGCTTTTTCTCTTGCACCTTCAACCGCCGCTTTTAACATTTCTGGACCGCCATCGGTATGTACAGTCATCATAAAAACCGCCAACTGTATTACGTCTTTAACTTCTCTCTTGATATCTGGTAATATCTCATAATTTAAGGCTGTACCCGTACCAACTGATAGAAATACCGTATGCGGAATGTCGTGAAATTTTAAATCCAAAAATACCCGGGCTCCTTTTTTGCCAATCATTTTAACTACTTCTGGCCCGCAAGCAGTAAATAACTGGCTACCTACTTTAAACATCTTAACAGTCGGATAGAGCATATCTACAAATCTTTCCGCCTCAGATATGCTATCTACATCCAATGCTACAATAAGTTTATCTTTTAAGTCGTGCATTTTAGGCTTCCGATTAATTTCTTAATTTCCTTTATTCCGCTTTTTTGCAAATACCTCTTTATACCACTAATGACTTCCGCAGTCAAGCCGGGCTGGACAAAATTACCCGTTCCCACCGCTATAGCACTTGCCCCGCAGATGAAAAATTCCAAGCCGTCCCTTGTATTCATTATCCCGCCCATACCGATAATGGGAATTTTAACCGCATTAAAAACCTCCCAGACCATGCGCAAGGCAATGGGTTTAATTGCCGGGCCGCTTAATCCTCCGGTAATATTTCCTAATTTGGGCCTTTGGTTTTCAATATCTACCGCCAAACCTACCAAGGTATTGATCAAACTTACCGCGTCTGCGCCGGCCTTTTCCGCCTGCCTGGCGATTACCTTTATGTCGGTGACATTAGGAGATAATTTGGCAATCAGGGTCTTATTGGTTAGATGGCGGACGCAACTAATAACCCGGTAGGTTGCCTGAGCATCCTGGGCCACCATTATCTTACTTTTTAGATTGGGGCAGGAAAGATTTAATTCAATCGCGGCTACGTCACTTTTGTCCAAATTTTTTACCAATTCTGCAAACTCGGCATCCGAATCCGCCGAGATGCTTACAATAATCGGTGTCTTGATTTTGCGCAGGCCGGGCAATTTTTCTTTTAGAAAAACTTTCAATCCCGGGTTTTCCAAACCGATGGAGTTCAACATCCCGGCCGGGGTCTCTACGATCCTGGGGGGGACATTGCCCTCTTTGGGCCTCAGGGTAATTGTCTTGGTAACCACCGCCCCTAAATCTTTTAATTTGGCCAAGCCATAAAACTCTTCTCCGTAACCAAAGGTGCCTGAGGCAACGATAACGGGATTCTTGAGTTTGAGCTTACCTAATCTTACTTCTAAATCGGGTTTCATTTAGTAAAAATCATCCTCATGGCAATGAATAAGAGATAAAAACCGAACAATCTTTTCAGTAGGATGTCGGGAAAATTATGGATTAAATTAGCGCCGATCAGACCGCCGACAAAAAACCCTATGCAAATGAAGCCGGCAATGGACAACTTGACATGGCCTGCATGATAATAACTCAATACCGCCAGAAGACCGACAGGAGGAAGTAAGGCCGCCAGAGAGGTACCCTGAGCCTGATGTTGGGTAAGCTTTGCCAGATACACCAAACCGGGAATTAAAATGGTTGCTCCGCCGATACCGAACATCCCGCCGAGAATTCCCGCCACCAACCCTAAGATTATATACAGAAGCTGACTCATCGGCTCCTCCTATTTAAAAACTGGGTTCGATGCACAAAATTTTGTATTTCTTAAAATCCCTTAACCCTCCCTGGACAAAACTTAAATTGGTCAGATACTTCATTTTGCACCAAGTAAAAAATTTATTGGTGGGCTCCATACCGAAATTCCATTTCACATACTGGTAGGCAAAATACAGCATCAGCAAAAGCGATACCAAAGCAAGAATTCCAGCCAGCACTCCGCCGGTGATCAATTGGGTAATCAACCCGATTAGGGCGAGCAAGCCAAAGATGTGCAACAGATGAAAATTGCCTACATATACAAAACCCCGGACGGTAAAGGGAAGCATAAAGGAAGGATTGCCCTTTATAAATTGCAAAATAATCTCCAGGCCGTTTTTCTTCACATATTTGTCTATCAATGGCAGGTGGGCCTGCCCGTAGGTTACCCAGACCTTTCTTAAGGATTTCAAATCTGCCCGGTGCATATGGTCTACCTTGGCCTTGGGGGCAAAATAGAATTTCCATCCCCGGGAACGGTGCTGATAACTCAAATCCATATCCTCCCCAGTTGGCCTTTCCCAGAATTTTGCGCCGGTAGCCTGCATGGCCTCCCGTCGGTAAGCGACGTTGCAGGTGCCAAAAAAATAGGCCTTGTGTCCACCGATATCCGATGGCATAGGAATTAACGGAAACGGCGGGTAATAACCCTCGGGGATAAAGCCGTAACGGGGGGCTACCATATTAAACCTAAAATGCTGGCACCAGGCCTCAACCAAATTATTGGGGTCCACCTTTAAGGTATATACCTCTCCGCCCACGGTGGAAATCTCAGGATCGCGCAGGAAATGGCGTAACATCTCATTAATCCAATTCTTATCCGGAGCGCAATCGGCATCGGTAAAAAATAAGAACTCGCCCTTAACCACTTCCAAGGCTTTATTGCGGGCAAATCCCGGTGAGGGACAATTAGGCACCTCTACCAACTTAATAAAGGGATATCTCTTCTGCCAGTCCTTGATTATCTTAATGGTTTTATCCGTAGAGCCCCCGTCGGCAATCACCCATTCCCAACTGTCATGGGGGTAATCGACATTTAAAAGATACTCAAAGGTCTTTTCAATAGTTCGCTCAAAGTTTTTGACGGGAATAATAATAGAAACGAACCTTGCGGCGGACATCATCGTCCTCCTTTCATAAAACCACCTCTTTAATATCAAACACCGGCCCGTCGACACAAACCCTCTTAAACCCATTTCTGGTTTTTACGGCGCAGCCCAGGCAGGCTCCCAATCCGCAAGCAATATTTTCCTCAAATGAGGCCTGGCAGAAAATATTTCTTGTCGCACAAACTTTCTTAATCTCTTTTAACATCGGCTTGGGTCCGCAGGCATATATAGTCGATGGTCTACGGTCGACGGTCGACAGAAAATGCTTTAACAAATCTGAAACATAACCTTTAAAACCTGAGCTGCCATCGTCGGTGGCGATTTTTACTTCGCAACCTAATTTTTTAAATTCATTTTCGCAAAGAATTTGGAGTTTGGTCTTAGCTCCAATTAAAACTAAAATTTTTGATTTCACTAGTTTTTCTGCCAGAAAAATTAGCGGCGCAACGCCCATCCCGCCGGCCACCAAGATGCAGCGTGTAGCGTTTAGCGTGCCTGCCGGCCGGCAAGGCAGGTAGGGAGTAGGGATTTTAAATCCGTTACCCAGCGGGCCCATAATATCCAGATAATCTCCGGTCTTTTTCTGGGAAAGAATGCTGGTGCCGTTTCCCACTACTTCATACAGAATTTCCAAATTCCCCTTACCGGCCCGATGGATACTGAAGGGCCTTCTCAATAACGGCTCAAAATCCGCGGTAATACGCGCGTGGATAAACTGACCGGGCAAAGCCGCTTTGGCAACTGACCTATCGGCCAAAACAAGTTTAAAATAATTATCCTTGATTCTCTGGTTGGCTAGAATTTTAACTTTTTTCTGCACGACCATTTTTCATTAAGATTGGCAGGAAGATTCCAAAGGCGATTATGAAGGCAATGACCAGCACCATTAATTCTTGCAGGTATTCTATTGAGAAAAAGTTTGCCTTATCCACAAACCCTTTGATAAGCACAACTAATGTAAGCCAGGTAAATATTACCGATAATTCCTTTTTTACCCATTTCCACTTAAGTGGTAGATACTGCGGAAGATGCATAAGTTTAGCGAAAGAGGGGGTGATGCTTGGTACCCTTCGGAAATATTCGCGGTAAACCTTACCAAATTGCTGTGCCAATTTATTCTCTTCGGAAATTATCAGATTCCTAAAGCGCCAATAAAAGATACCGACAAAGATAAATAAAAACCACCAGGGCCACAGGATGATAACATACCCACAGCCCATTAAAAAGGTCCCCAGATACATAGGGTTACGCACCAGGGCATAAGGACCGTCGGTAATTAAGGCGCTGCCTTGTCCGGAATGCTGTTTCTTGTAATTCCTGCCGCTGATCCTTAAGGTTTGACCGAAAACCACTATCACCATACCTAAAACATCTAGGGAATAATCCAGAATCCTACTCTTGGGTCGGTAAAATATCCGGGCCAGGACTATTAAAGTTATGGCGAGCGTTACCGAGAGAAATCCGTCTATTTTTAATCTTCTCTTCATTTAGTTTTTTCTTAGCTGGCATTTGGGACAGAAATAAGTTCCCCGGCCGCCTAAGGTAATTTTCTTAATGGCTGTTTTGCAATTCAGACAGGGTTGTTTATCACGGCCGTATATTTTTAGGTGCGGCACATAGCCACCCTTTTCTCCCGAAAGCCGCACATAATTGTCTACTGAGGAGCCCTTATATCTTATCGCCTCATTAAGAGAATCTTTTATTTCGGCAAATAATTTTTCCTTCTCTCTGTCGCTCAAACTATTGGCAGGCCGTTCCGGATGAATCCCGGCTCGGAATAATGCCTCGTTGGCATAGATATTGCCTACTCCGGAAATAAATTGCTGGTCCATTAATAAAACTTTGATTTTGGTCTTTTTGCCTGCCAGTAATTTTTTAAAATCTTCCGATTTTAAATCAAAGGGTTCAGGTCCCAGATTTTTTATATATTCCAGTTCTTCGTGGTGGCTTAAAAGGCTTAAACCCCCGAACATCCGCTGGTCATTGTAATCCAAGAACTTCCCGTCGGAAAGACGGAAACTCACCCGCGAGGTTTTGCCGTTTCCTGGATAAATCAACTGGCCGGTCATACCCAATTGTATCACTAAATCTTGGTCAGGAGATAATTTTAAAATTATGGCCTTGCCTTTACGTAAAACTCCGGTGATGCTGGCGCCAGCGGCCTCTTTGGCAAAAACCTTTGCCGCTGGCGCCCTGATTACTTTCGGATTATGAACTATAACCTCCGCTATCTTTTTTCCTATGACCGTCTTTTCCAGGTCTCTTTTTATAGTTTCGGCTTCAGGAAGTTCCGGCATGTCTAATCCTTTGTAATTAATTTAACCCAAACTTCTCTATTTCTGGGGCCATCTGCCTCGCAAAAATATATCCCCTGCCAAGTTCCTAAAACGAATTGGCCTTCCTCAATAAAAACAGTGAGGGATGACCCAAATAATGACGCCTTTATATGGCTATCGGCATTGCCTTCGGAATGTGAATATCCGGCATTTGCTGGCACTATTTTATTCAAGGCATTAAGTATATCCTTTTTTACCGACGGATCGGCATTTTCATTAATGGTTAAACCCGCCGTTGTGTGTGGACAGAAGATAAAACATATTCCATCCCTAATTTTATCTTTGGCAACTATGGTCTGAATTTTATCGGTAATGTCGATTAATTCCGCGCGGTTGATAGTCTTTAAACTAATCTTATCCATAGTTTTTGTTTTGCGCTTTAAGTTTTGAGTTCCTTATGGTATTCCTGTAAAGGTGTTACCGTTAAATCATCTTTCATTAATACTTCGATTCCTGCAACCGAGGCCTGCACTCCGGGGATGGTAGTAATGCAGGGTATGCCGTGCATAATGGCATGGGAACGAATCCTGGTTTCGTCTTTTCTCGGAATGCGCCCCGACGGAGTATTAATAATCAGGGCGATGCCGTTTTCCTGCATCAAGTCAATAATATTGGGATGGCCCTCATCCAGCTTAGGAATGGCTTGCACCTTAATCCCATTCTTATTCAGGAATTCCGCGGTTCCGGAAGTTGCAATGATTTTAAAATCAAGCTGCTGCAATTTCTTTGCTAGAGGGATTATCGCCGCCTTATCCTTATCCTTTAAGCTGACAAAAATGGTCCCTTGGGTCGGCAGGTTCTGTCCCGCTGCCAGCTGGCTCTTTAAATACGCCCGACCGAAATCCATATCAATCCCCATCACCTCACCGGTGGATTTCATCTCCGGGCCTAAAATGATGTCTACGCCGGGAAAACGGTTAAAGGGAAATACCGACTCTTTTACAGAAATATGCTTTGGAATAATTTCTTTGGTAAAGCCTAAATCCTTAAGCTTCATCCCTGCCATAACCTTGGCTGCCAATTTCGCCAGCGGCACGCCTATCGCCTTACTGACGAAAGGAATAGTTCGCGATGCTCTGGGATTAACCTCCAAAACATAAACAATATTGTCCTTTACCGCATACTGCACATTCATTAAACCCACCACATCTAATTCCTTGGCCATGGCGTATGAAGCCTGTCTTATCTCCTCGATGATTTGGGTAGGAAGCGAATGGGGCGGCAAAACCATTGCCGCATCCCCGGAATGCACTCCCGCCTCTTCAATGTGCTCCAAGATTCCGCCAATCACAAAGGTCTCTCCATCGGCAATCATATCCACATCCACTTCAATGGCATCCTCTAAGAATTTATCTATCAATATGGGATGCTCGGGGCTTACCTCGCTGGCTTCTTTGATGAATTTCTCCAAAACCTCTTCGCCGTAAACTATCTCCATTGCCCGACCGCCTAAAACATAGGAGGGCCGCACCAGAACCGGATAACCGATTTTTCTGGCCACCTCTTTGGCTTCAAGAAATTTAAAGGCAGTGCCATTGGGAGGCTGCTTAAGGTTTAGTTTGTCCAATAGCTGTTTAAATTTTCCCCGGTCTTCGGCAATATCAATACTTTCCGGGGTGGTCCCGATAATTTTCACCCCGGCCTTTTGCAGAGGAATGGCTAAATTTAAAGGCGTCTGCCCTCCCAATTGCACAATGGTACCCTCGGGCTTTTCCACATCCACGATATTTAATACGTCCTCTCGGGTTAAGGGCTCAAAGAAAAGTTTGTCCGAGGTGTCATAGTCGGTGGAGACGGTTTCCGGATTGGAATTAACCATAATGGTTTCAAACCCAAGTTCCTTCAGCGCAAAGGAGGCATGCACACAGCAGTAATCGAATTCAATACCTTGGCCGATTCTATTGGGCCCGCCCCCCAAAATCATGATTTTCTTTTTATTATTGGGGCGGGCCTCATCCTCTGATTCATAAGTGGAATAAAAATACGGGGTGTAGGCTTCGAATTCCGCTGCGCAGGTATCTACCAACTTGTAAGTAGCTTTTATGCCTTTATCCTTTCTTAAATTCCGCACATCATCTTCGCTGCAACTAAATATCTTCGCCAACTGTTTATCGCTAAATCCTAATTGCTTGGCCTTCTTCAATAATTCCGTAGATATTTTCTGATAAGAAAATTTTTGGAGCTGTTTTTCAAAGTTAACGATCTCCTGGATGTTCTGCAAAAACCAGCGGTCAATCTTGGTTAAGTTAAAAACCGCATCGATGGATGTACCCTTGCGCAGGGCGTCGGCAATATAAAAAATCCTTTCACAATTAGGGAGTTGTAATTTCTTTTTAAATTCTTTGGTAAAATCATGGCCGTTTTCACGGGAGTGGTTTTCCAGTTTCTCAACCAGACTATCGAGTCCTGTCCTACCAATTTCCAGACCCCGCAGGCCTTTTTGCAGGGCCTCTTTAAAGGTTCTGCCTATGGCCATCACCTCGCCTACCGATTTCATGGAGGTCCCCAAAATGGGATTGGCTCCGGAGAATTTCTCAAAGGTAAAACGCGGGATCTTTACCACGCAATAATCGATTGAGGGCTCGAATGATGCCGGGGTTTCTTTAGTGATGTCATTGGGAATTTCATCAAGGGTATAGCCAATGGCCAATTTGGCAGCTATTTTGGCAATGGGAAAACCCGTAGCCTTGGATGCCAAGGCCGAGGAACGGGAAACCCGGGGGTTTATCTCAATAATTACCATCCGTCCGTTATCCGGATCCACTGCAAATTGAATATTGCTTCCTCCGGTTTCAACTCCTACTTCCCGGATCGCCTTTATCGAGGCATCGCGCATCAATTGATATTCTCTGTCGGTCAAGGTCTGCGCCGGGGCAACGGTAATAGAATCACCGGTATGCACGCCCATGGGGTCGAAGTTTTCAATGGAACAGATGATGACCACATTATCTTTCTTATCCCGCATTACCTCTAATTCATATTCCTTCCAACCCACCACCGACTCTTCAATTAAAATCTGATGAATCGGGCTGTATTCCAATCCGCGGCTTACGAATTCCCAATACTCTTCTTCAGTATTGGCAATTCCGCCGCCGGTGCCGCCCAAGGTAAAGGCCGGCCGGATGACTAAGGGCAGGCCGATTTCTTTTAAAATCTTTTTGGCATCATCCAGATTGTAAGCCAAACCGCTCTGTAGCACATCCAAACCAATCTTAGTCATGGAATCTCTAAATAACAATCTGTCTTCGGCCTTGGCAATCACCTTATCATCTGCTCCGATCATCTGCACGCCGTATTTTTTCAATATCCCCCGACGGGCAACCTCGATGGCGGTATTTAAGCCGGTCTGCCCGCCCAGAGTAGGAAGAAGGGCATCCGGTCTTTCCTTGGCAATAATCTTTTCTATGATTTCCGGGGTGATGGGTTCAATATAAGTGGCATCGGCAAACTGCGGGTCGGTCATGATGGTGGCAGGGTTAGAATTAATTAAAACTACCTTAAAGCCCTCTTCCTTCAAGGCCTTGCAGGCCTGGGTTCCGGAATAATCAAACTCACAGCCCTGGGAGATGATAATCGGTCCGGAGCCGATGATTAAGATCTTTTTTATATCAGTTCTTTTGGGCATTTTCCATCATTGCTGTAAACTGCTCAAACAGGTAACCAGCATCATGCGGGCCGGGTGAGGCCTCGGGATGATACTGCACGCTAAAAACGGGTAATTTTTTATGACGCATTCCTTCGGCAGTCTTATCATATAGGTTGATATGGGTTATTTCGACTTCAGAAGAAAAAGAATTCATATCCACGTTAAAACCATGATTTTGGGCAGTAATCTCCACCTTTCTGTTGGCTAAATTCATTACCGGATGGTTTGCGCCGTGGTGACCGAATTTTAATTTATAGGTCACTCCGCCAAAGGCCCAGCCCAATAGTTGATGGCCCAAGCATATTCCGAAAATGGGGAACCTGCCCAACAGTTTTTTTATTTCTTTGATTATATATCCCAGCGCTCCCGGGTCGCCCGGACCGTTGGAAAGAAAAACTCCGTCGGGTTTCATCCTGATAATCTCCTCTGCCGTAGTGGTAGAAGGGACTACCGTCACGCAGCAGCCGTGCGCCTCCAGAAGCCGCAGAATATTCAATTTGGCGCCGAAATCCATGGCCACTACTTTATATTTCCCGGTCTTATTCCACTGGTAAATCTTTTTGCAGGTCACCTCAGGGATTAAATCCCTGCCCACCATCGAAGGAGAAACCAAGACCTTTTTTAAGAAACTTTCTTTATTTAAATCTACCGTTGAAATCCCGCCTCTCATCGCACCCTTTAACCGAATGTGTCTAGTAATTGCCCGCGTATCCACGCCGCTAATCCCGATAATATTATTTTTCTTAAGATAGTCATCCAGACTCAAGCGAGAGCGCCAATTGGAGTAAATGGTGCTTTTCTCTTTTACTACAAACCCCTCAACCCAAACCCGGGAGCTTTCTACATCTTCTTCATTAACTCCGTAATTTCCGATTAAAGGATAGGTCATGGTGACGATTTGACCTTTGTAAGAAGGGTCGGTTAATATTTCCTGATAGCCCATCATCGAGGTATTAAACACAATCTCGCCAAAGGTCTCACCCTGAGCCCCAAACCCCTCGCCTTCCAGCATAAAACCGTCTTCTAAGACTAATATCGCCTTCATAGTTTTTTGGGATTACAGGGATTTCTAAATAGATTGCAGCGATTTCTGTTTAATCTGTGTAATCTGTTTTTAAAAATCGCTGCAATCATAAAACGATTTTATTTTAATAGTTCTTTTACCTTTTTTATTGCCTCATCCACACTTATTACCTTAATTACACCGGGAATTTCCCAGGATTTAAGCCCCGTTAGAAATTTTGTGGTTACCGTCCGTTTTTTGGTTATTTCTAACGGGGTAAGGCTGATAACCGGAATGCCAAATTGCAGGCAATAGGCGATTTCAGAAAGGGTGCCTGTCTCGCCAGGCAGGGCCACCACCACGTCTGCACTCTTTACCACCAGAACATTCCTAGCCAGACCCAGGCCTGTAGGGATTACAATATCTACATAAGGATTAGCGTCTTTTTTATTGTAACTTGGTATAATACCTATAGTTACACCATTACCTGCCTTAAAACCTTGACAAACTGCCTTCATCACTCCACTTAAGCCTCCACAAACCATATAATCCACCACTTTAGCCAGTTTTTTGCCTAAATTATGTGCTAATTGCTCCACTTTTTTATTACAGGAGTGACTACCAATTACACCAACCACTTTCTCTCTCATTTTTTCTACCTTCGAAACATAGTGTCCCGTTGTCGCACCTCAATAATATGGTTTTGGCCGTCCGTTACTATTTCCCAAACCGGCGGGGCAAGAACACTGGCAGTTCCAAAGTAGGTGTTTACCACCTGCCAGATTTCATTATTTTTTGAAACTTTGTGTTTCCAGTTTGGTTCATCAAAAGGTTCACGATAGATATCTTCTATTAGTTCAATAATCTCAACAGCGCCTGTTTCATCATTTATTTGAATGTTTTGCTTTTTTATAAAATTTGAAAATTGGGGGTTTCGGTAATACGGATCATCTCCTACCGCGCCACCCCAATATTTGGTAAGATCTATTACCTCTCCATCGGAAGCAAAAACAAAAGTAGAATATTTATCGGTATAAATTCGATAGTTAGAAATAAATTTGGAAATAAGTGGGCTTTTAACTTCAACCAATACCCTGTCGAACTTATAGCCAGGTAATTTAGCGGCTGGGGTTCCCTGTCCAACCTGTTGCATCTTTTCTAAATACTGTTGTGCGAACTCCTTCCATCGTGGATCGGATTTATTCCAATCTATCGGAATAAGTTGAAATCTGGATTGATTCTCATTAGACATTGCATATCCCAATGTAACAAGCGTAAGCAATGTAATACTTAATAATGTGATATTTCTGGTTAGCATATAAATTAAAATTTAACTCCTCTTAGGCTATCTTTTTTTATTAATTTAACGCGCCTGGACAGAATTGAACTGTCATACACAGCTCCGGAGGCTGTTGCCTTATCCGTTAGGCCACAGGCGCGGATTAAAACAAACTCAATTGCTCTTCGCCCTTTTCTTTCAAATCTTCTTTTCCAAAGATTTCGATTTTTCCATATTCTCCGTCGTAGCCGGGTAAAACCTTGACCTTGCCAAGGCGGACCCGCATAATTCCTTCGGCAATCCTTGGTGCGAGGGATTTTCTTAAACTCTCTTCAGGAACCCTGGATAAAACCTCAAATTCGGTACCGAACTTGCTGATGATGCCCAGGTATTCATTTTCCACTTGTTGTGATGCCTTGCCTACGCCTTTGGCATCGGCAATAATCTCATCCAGAGGAATCAGACTTTTAAAGGGGATGGCATTTTTAGGTATAAAGCCTGCCGGCCGGTCTGCCAACTGGTCAACGCGGTTCATTACCCCGATAGTTAAAGGCCGATTGCATTTGGGGCAGATATTTTTGTGCTCTTTGCTTTCTTTAGGAGAGAATCTTATCCCGCAAAGGCGATGGCCGTCAAAATGGTATTTACCTTCTTCCGGGAAAAACTCAACGGTGTATAAAAATCGCTTGGGGTCTTTCTTTTTTAAAACCTCAATGATTTCTTTATAATCCAGGTTACAATCAAAGACATTGGCCTCACGGCCTATTTTTGCCGGGGAATGCGAATCGGAATTGCTGATTAAACTAAATCTATCCAGAGCACTCAAGCGCCAGTTCATTGCCGGGTCAGAAGATAATCCGGTTTCCAGGCAATAAATATGTTTGGTTTGTTCCTCAAAACAGTCTTCGATTTTATCAAAGCCCGAGGCCGAGCCAAAAACCGAAAACCAGGGAGTCCAGGCATGGGCAGGGACCACAAAACAATCCGGAGAGATGTCCATTACAATCCTCACTACCTCTTTGGCATCCAACCCTAATATCGGTCTTCCGTCGGAAGCCAGGTTTCCCAGTCCGGAAAGGGTATGGTTTATCTGGTCTACCACCTTGAAGGAAGGGGCAAAGATAATATTGTGGACCCGGTAACCCTTACCGCGCTTGGAATAGATACTACTTACCTCGGCGGTTAGGATAAAATTTACATCTTGATAAATGAATATGCCATTATTTAAAGGCTCTAAGTGCCGTTTTAATTCCTCCAGCCACAGATGATGAGTAAAATCACCGGTGCCTAAAAGTTTAATCCCTTTTATCTTGGCCCATTTTGCCAAGTGCGGGACATCCATATCCTTGCTGGTGGCCCGGCTGTATTTGGAATGAATGTGGAAATCAGCAATAAATTCCATTTAGTTCAAGGCTCCGATTTCTTTTAAAGTATCCTTGACATTACCCCAATGGGTGCCCGACCAATAGATTTTATTGCAGGTCGGGCACAAAGAAAAATCCTCTTGGGCCTTAAAAACATACCCGGGAACTTTACCCTCAACCTCTTTTTTGGCAATACCAACCAACTCGGCATTGCATATAATGCAGCGGGAGAAAAGTTTTGCCTGGTCCAATTTTAATCCCAGCCCTGCGATTATCTGCGTTAACTGATCGGTTACCATATCGTCCTTTACCTTGAACAATTTTATCCCCGGGCTGGCGGTAATGTGCAAATTGCGGGTCAAGATTATCCGGTCTTCTCTTAATGCTGTAATCACCAGGCTGGAGATATTTTTGGCGGTGAAATACAAGGTATCAAATCCTAAAATTCTCAGCCACTTGACCAATCTTCCTAACTCCGGAGTTAAGATAAACTTCTCCATCGCCATTTATATTACGCCTGATAGGTAATCTTTCCATTGCAGATGGTATATTCAACCCTGCCCATTAATTTCCTGCCGATAAAAGGTGAATTCTTAGACTTAGAAAAGATTTCTTCCTTTTTAACCACCCATTCTTTATCCGGAGAAACCACGATAATATCGGCGTCTTTCCCCTTGCTTAAATTTCCTTTATCCGTCTGTAAAATCTTAGCCGGGTTGACGGATAATTTCTCGACGAGCTGTGGCCAGGTTAAAACCCCGGGCTTGATTAATTCGGTGATACTGACGGCTAAAATGGTTTCCAGGCCGATCACTCCGAATTCCGCCCGATCAAATTCAATATCCTTTTCATTCTCGGTATGCGGGGCATGGTCTGAGGCGATACAATCGATGACCCCATTTTTTAAGGCCTGCTTTATGGCTGCGCAGTCTTCCTTGCTGCGTAACGGCGGATTCATCTTAAGATTAGTATCATAGCTTAATACCGCCTCTTCGGTTAAGGTAAAATAATGGGGGGCGGTTTCGCAGGTGACCTTTAAACCTTTTTTCTTGGCCGTGGAGATTATCTCCGCCGATTCTTTGCAGCTCACATGGGCAATATGCACCGCGGCACCGGTTTTTTCCGCTAAATCGATATCCCTCTTTACTCTTTTGAATTCGGATTCTTTGGAAATTCCTTTTAGTCCCATCCGGGTAGAGATAAACCCTAAATTAACTACGCCATTGGCGGAAAGTGATTTGTCTTCGCAATGACAGATGACCAAAATCTTATTCTGCTTGGCCTTTTTTAAAGCCTCTAAAAGAACTTTCTCGTCATCAACCGATGCTCCGTCGTCGGAAATCGCCATGGCACCGGCATTTTTTAATGCCGCTATATCAGCCAGCTTCCTGCCTAAACGGCCCTGGGTAATGGCTGCGCTGATAAATACATTGGAATGGGCGGTTTGCTTAATAATCTTTTTAAGTAATTCAATATTTTCTGGGTTGTCGATAGGAGGATGGGTATTGGCCATAGCCAACACGGAGGTTACCCCGCCCTTTATTCCTGCGCGCGTCCCGGTTTCAACGGTTTCTTTATCTTCCCTGCCGGGTTCTCTTAAATGCACGTGCATGTCAAAAATTCCCGGCATGACTATTTTTTGAGTAGCATCGATAATTTTATCGGACTTCTGGTTAATGCCTTTTCCAACGGCAAGAATCTTGCCATTTTCAATCAGGATATCCTGAACCGAATCTAATTTATTTGCCGGATCAATGACCCTGCCGTTTTTAATTAATGTCTTCATTTCTCTTGATTGCTTTCCTTGTCTCTGGCCTGGGCTACCAAGAATAAAACCGCCATCCTGACGGCTATTCCGTTAGTTACCTGCTCCAAGATAACCGAATTCGGACCGTCGGCTACTTCACTGGAGATTTCAATCCCTCGATTCAAAGGCCCGGGATGCATTATCACGATATCCTTTTTAGCCTTGGATAATCTTTCCCTGGTGATGCCGAAATTCTTAAAATATTCCAGCTGCTGCGGGAAGACGTTGCTTTCATCCCGTTCGAATTGCATGCGCAAAACATTTACCGCATCGCAATTTCTTAACGCCTCGTCGATGTCGCTGGTAACCTTAACGCCCATCTGTTCTATGGCCGCAGGTATCAGCATTGCCGGGGAGCAAACCGTAACCTTGGCGCCTAATTTATTTAGCCCCCAAATATTGGAACGGGCAACCCGTGAATGGGCAACATCACCGACGATGCTAACCTGAAGACCGGCGAGTTTTCCAAATTTTTCTTTCAGGGTAAATATATCCAACAGTGCCTGGGTAGGATGTTCATGCCAGCCGTCACCGGCATTTACCACGCTGATCTCCACATGGCGGGCCAGCATGGCAGGGGCACCTGAATGATTATGTCGGATAACGATGACATCGGCATTTAAAGCCTGAATATTCATTCCCGTATCAATCAAGGTCTCGCCCTTCTTAACGCTGGAGGTCTCAGTTGCGATATTAATCACATCTGCGGACAATCTTTTGGCAGCTACCTCAAAAGATACGCGGGTGCGGGTGGAGGGCTCATAAAATAAATTTACTACCGTTTTACCGCGCAAGGCCGGGACCTTTTTAATCTCGCGGGTGGAAACCTCTTTGAAAGAAGCAGCGGTATTTAATATAAGCTCAATCTCTTCCTTGCTTAAATCTTCCAGGCCCAACAAATCTTTTCTGCTCCAAGCCATAGATTAATCCTTTTGCACAATTACTACTTCTTCTTTGCCATCGGCCTCAGCGAGACGCACCTCCACGGTTTCATTCTGCGAGGTGGGGATATTCTTGCCTACAAAATCTGCCCGGATAGGCATCTCTCTATGTCCGCGGTCGATTAAAACCACCAGCTGGACGGTTTTGGGGCGGCCAAAATCCATAATTTCATCCAGGGCCGCCCGGATAGTCCTTCCCGTATATAAAACATCGTCTACCAAGATGACTTTCTTATCGTTGATATCAAAGGGTATCTGGGTTTCATGCACTACGGGGCTCTCTGCAACCAAGGTTAAATCATCACGGTATAAAGTAATGTCCATAATTCCTATAGGAACATTCTTGCCTTCGATTCTTTCCAGGCATTGATTCAGCCGCTGGGCCAATATCGCCCCGCGGCTTCTGATGCCTACAATGCACAGATCCTGCGTGCCCTTATTTTTTTCTAAGATCTCGTGGGCAATGCGCATAATGGTGCGCTCAATGGCTTCTCTATCTAAGATTTTGGCTTTTTCTTGCATGGCTATAAATAAAATATCCCGCCCTTTTGGCAGAGCTGTGTATTTTTCCAAAAGGGCGGGATTAATTCGCAGACGCTATTTTGAAAACTGGAGCTACAATTTATGGCGCTATCGCTTCCCTGCCTTACCGGCAGGCAGGCGTAAATCGTCTGCTCATTAAAAAAAATCCCGCTTATCTTCAAACGGGTTAGTTTTATATTCAGTTTTATCTTCATCTTTTACCCCTTGCCGGCTTCACTGAGCCAACTTAAAGGTTAAATTCTTATCGGTAAATATAACATATAATCTTGTTTTGTCAAGAAAAAATTGTCAGCTGACGCTTAATTTTTTCTTGATGCCGAGAAAGTTTTCTCGGCGCAAGAAAAATTGTCGGCCGACGTTTAATTCTTGCCCCGTTAGAAATCAAATTTCTAACGGGGTGAACTTGAGATGCCGGAAAAACCTGACTGCCGTCAGGCAGGCTTTTTCGGCGCAAGGCAAAAATAAATACCTCTAGTCCCTACCAAAGGTGGGATTAATGACTAACACAAATTCTCCGCGGGGCTTGGCGGTAGTAAAATACGCCAGTAACTGGGAGGCCAGTTCGCGCCTAACTTCCTCGAATTTCTTAGTTGCTTCACGGATACAGGCGACTAAAGGATCATTTAACACCTCTACCATATCCTGAAGGGTTTTGAGTAGACGATGGGGAGATTCGTAAACCACTACGGTGCGCTCTTCTTTAGCCAATTCTTTAAGCCGCTTTTTTCTGGCTTCTTTTTTAACCGGTAGAAAACCTTCAAAAACAAATTTATGGGTAGGAAAACCGGATAAAACCAGGGCAGCAATAATAGCCGTCGGCCCGGGAATAATGGTTAAGGGAATATTGTTTTCAATTGCCAGGCGGATTAAATGAAATCCGGGGTCGCTAATCCCGGGAGTGCCGGCGTCGGAGACCAGGGCGACATCTTTTCCTTGCCTTAACAATTCTAAAAGATGTCGCCCTTTCGTAATCTTATTATGTTCAAAATAACTCGTTAATGGCGTGTTAATCTGATAGGCCTGGGTGATATTTTGGGTGTGGCGGGTGTCTTCTGCGGCAATCAAATCTACCGATTTTAATACCTCTATAGCGCGTAGGGTAATATCTTTTAAATTACCAATGGGGGTAGCAACGATATAGAGCATGTTTATTGGGAAAGAGTTATTCTACCGTTACCGACTTGGCTAAATTGCGGGGCTGGTCGACATTGCAGCCGCGTTTTACGGCAATATAATATGCCAATAATTGCAAGGGGAGTGCCACCAATAAAGGCGAAAGGCATTCCCCAATCCGGGGGACAAAGATTACCTCATCGGCATATTGCCTTATATGGCTATTGCCCTCGGTGGCGATGGCAACCACTTTTCCCTTACGGGCGCGAATTTCTTGAATGTTGGAGACCATCTTTTCGTAGATAAACGATTCGGGGGCGATACACACCACCGCCCGGTATTCATCTATCAAGGCGATGGGGCCATGTTTCATCTCTCCTGCAGCATAACCTTCTGCAGGGATATAAGAAATCTCCTTCAGTTTAAGCGCCCCTTCCAGTGCCGAAGGGAAATTAATGTTTCGTCCCAGATAAAGAAAGCTTCCAAAATGGGAATGGCGGTTAGCTATCTGCCTTATGGCCGGCAGATTTTTAAGAATTTTATTCTGTAATTTGGGTATCATTTTTAAATCGCTGACGATAGAGGAAATAAATTTCTTATCGCATCCTCCCCTTATCTGACACAGATATAAACCCAGAAGATAAAGCACCATTATCTGGGCGGTATAGGCCTTGGTGGAGGCAACGCCAATTTCCGGACCGGCATGGGTATACAGACAGCCGTCGGAATCCCGGGTTAAAGAAGAACCCACCACATTACATATCGAAAGTATCTTGGCCCCTTTACGTTTAGCCTCCCTTACCGCAGCCAGGGTATCGGCAGTTTCTCCGGACTGGCTAATGGCAATAACTAAAGTTTTTTTATCAATAATCGGTTTGCGGTAGCGAAACTCGCTGGACAAATCAACCCCAATAGGTATCCTGGTCAGTTCTTCAATAAAATATTTTCCTACCATACCGGCGTGATAGGCGGTGCCGCAGGCTACGATAATAATACTGCTGATTTCCTTTAAATATCCGCTGCTTAAATTCAGACCCTCCAATTTAATCTGCGACTTCAACAGCCTGGAGGTCAAAATCTGCTGCATAATCTTAGGCTGTTCAAAAATCTCTTTAAGCATAAAATGGGGGAAGCCTTCCTTTTCCGCCGCGCTGATATCGAAATTAACCTGAGCGATCTTATGCCTTACCCGGTTACCTTTTAGGTTAAATATTTTTACCGTATCCTTTTGTATGGAGGCCACCTCTTTGTCATTTAAGTAAATTACCTTTCTGGTACGATCCAGAATCGCCGGCACATCCGAGGCAATAAAGTTTTCCCCCTTCCCCACCCCCAGGATAAGCGGAGAGCCGCAACGGGCAGCTACTAATTTTTCCGGTTCATCCGCACAAATAACCCCTAAGGCATAAGAACCCTTCAATTCGCGAACGGCCTTTAAGACCGCTACTTCAAGCTTGCCCTTATAATATTCTTCGACCAGGTGCACGATTGCCTCGGTATCGGTCTGAGAAACAAATTTGTGGCCGCGTTTTATCAAACGCGACCTTATCTCTTCGAAGTTCTCGATAATCCCGTTATGAACGAGGGAAATCCGCGATTTGCAATCGCTATGGGGATGGGCATTTATCTCGTTGGGCTTGCCGTGGGTAGCCCAGCGGGTATGGCAGATGCCGATGGTGGCTGCTGGCAAGGGCCGTTCTTTCAACAGGGCTACCAAATCTTTAATCTTGCCCTTGCGTTTGCGGATATGCAATTTCTTACCGGAAATCACCGCCACTCCGGCAGAATCATAGCCCCGGTATTCCAGGCGCTCTATGCCTTTAATCAAAATCGGCCCGGCTTCTTTAGTCCCTATATAACCAACTATTCCGCACATAATTTTAAGATTAGTATTTCTATCCAGGTTAAGTTATAATTATATCATATGCTTACAGATATTGCCAATATCCTAATCGCCATCCGGCCTTTCCTCTGTTCCCTGGTTTACCCCCTTGCCAATATAGTCTATTCCTTAACCTTAATCTCTTTTATCCTAATCTGGTTGCTGATTAATAGATTTCCCCTAAAAACTATCGGCCCAGTTAAATATCCGATCTTGCTTTTGGTCATTTCTTTATCGATCTCCCTGGCATTTGCCCATAATAAGGACAATGCCTATCAAGAATTATTCAACTATCTGGCCGGAATTCTGTTAATGGTATTTGCCGCCTCCATACCCGGGGACAGCCGCAACCGAATTATCCGGACTATAATCCTGACGGCCTTCGGAGTCAGCATATTCGTCATTTACCAATATTTCTGGGGCCTGCCCCATCTGGCCAATTACCTGGCCCAGAAGAATATCAACAACCCTTTTACATGGGACTATATTACCCGACAAAGGGCCTTTTTCCCTTTTGTCACCCCCAATACCCTGGGCGGCTACATGGCTATGATTATACCGCTCTTGTTAACCCATGATCGCAACTGGCTGGTCTTAATAGCAATCTGTTTTGCCTTGTTGCTTACCAAATCCATCGGAGCGCTGTTGAGCCTTTTTGTAGGCTTAGGCATATACTTTTATTTAAAGGGCAACCTGAACAAAAGGATATGGTTGTTACTGGGGCTTTTTTTAGTAACCATTACCTTGGTATTTGCCTTCCGGCAGTCTGCCCTGCAACCCCACCGCTTGGTTACCTTTTCTCTAAATAGAAGGATTATTTATTGGCAGGATACCATAAATATAATCCGCAGTCACGCCTGGACTGGAATTGGCATGGGAAACTTTGATACCACCCTAAGCCGCTATGCCCACAATTCCTATCTGCAGATCTGGGCAGAAATGGGAATCCTGGGAATTATTTCCATCCTTTGGTTAATTATCAGCATATTTAAATCCGCGCTTACCGATCTTAAAAACTCGCCTTATAAAACTCAGCTCATCGGCCTAATCGCTGCCAATGCCGTATTTTTACTCCACAATACCATTGATCTAAGTTTCTTCTTGCCTGAGGTGGCCTTTCTCTGGTGGCTGTCCCTAGGCCTACTCTTGTCTCAAACCAAAAATATCAATAATAACTAACCTTACGGAATTTTGTTAGAATAAACCCTGCTTTTAGTCCTTTTAGAAATTTCGCTTTAAGACAAATACTGGTATTTCTAAAGGGATTAGATTATAATTAAGCCATTGCATCGGCGATCTAAACTCTTATCCGCCAAAATATGCCAGCCACTCCCGAAGCCAGACTGTTACTTGATCTTCTAAACCAGCGCCAGGAAATGCACCTTTCCGGCGTCCAGTGGGATAAATTCATCCGGCTGGCCAAATACCACGACTTGGTTCCGCTGGTGTTCTACCGTCTAAAATCTATGGAAACCCCTCCGGGGGAATTGACAAACTTAAAATCCGAATATCAATACCATATTGCCCACAATATGCGGCTCTGGCAGGAGTTTTTAGAAATTCATACCGCCTTTCAACAGGCCAATATCCCAATGTTGTCTTTGAAGGGTATGGATACCCTGATAAGATTCTATCCCGAAATTAATTTAAGAGGCATGGAAGATATCGACATCCTGGTAAATGAAGCGGATTTGCAGAACATAGAAAAGATATTTCTTAAACTTGGCTTTCAGAAGTATCTCGAGGACCTTAAAGAGGAGTACTGGCGCATCAAACAATGCCATATCGCCTTTTGGAAGTCTTTTATTTTAGTAGAGGTGCACTGGCAATTGGATTTTAAACGGGGGAACCGGGCCGTACTGCCTTTTCTCTGGCAGAGAACCCCAGAGGTTAGCGTAGAAAATCATAATTTTAGCTTACTTTCTCCCGAGGATGCCTTATTTAGCCTGGCACTACACCTGCGCCGCTTTGGCCCAATCCTCGCCCTAAAACAGGTGCGGGATGCGGTGCGGATAATCGTAACCTATTCCAAAACTTTAGATTGGGATTATATTCTAAAGGAAAGCGGTGCTGGTAAAATGGCTGCTCCATTTTATTTCTTGCTGATGCAGGTTAAGCTCTTTACCGACACCCCCGTGCCCGCTGTGGTTTTAGATAATCTAGGGATTTCTCCTTTTAAAAAGAGGCTCATCAAAAAATTTATTCTTAAAAATACATTTTCCCTGTCCGACCTGTCTAACCGAAACCAGACTTATCTTCGAGCGCATTTCCTTCTTTATGATAATTTCTACGAGCCGCTAAAATACATTATTAATATCCCCTTAGAGCAGTTTGCCAAATTTTATAACCTGCCCCCTTATAATAAAAAGACGCAGATATTATATCATCTGCGTTTTATCGCCATCCCTTTTCTGCAATTATTAAGTAAATTTAAACGGCGCTAAACTGTTGTCCAGCCCCTGGCAAACCCCAGCCCCCAGTTTTGGGAAAATATTTCCGAATAAAAATCCAGGCATCTGGTTTTGATAAATTCTTTCTCCTGCCGGCTTTTGCAATCCTCTTGGAGCTTAAAAACAATCTGTCCTATAGACAGATTTCCTTTTGAAAGCACAAATATCTTCTTTTCTCTCCGGTCCAATATTCTCTCCTGCCGCTTGAAAAATTGAGCATTTTTATTAACAATTTCATTTATAAAGATAGTTTCATCAGATTTTACCGGCATAAACTTAAGCTGTTGATTAGTTTTTATAATTTCTCCCAGGATTAAGGGATAAACGCTGTTTAACTTGCGCTTCTTAATCCGACTAAGCACTTCCTGGCTATCTAACAATTGGTGGCTTGATTTCAAGAAATGCAACATCCTTGCCAGAAAGCTGGGGAGAAAATAATTTAGCTTTCCAGAGGTGCACCTTATTATATTTGCTGCCAGTTTTTTACAGAATTGTCTAACGAATAATTTGCTCTCTTTTTGAGTCATTCCTCCGCTGACTGCATAACTTCCCTGTTTTTTTATTTTTACTCCCCACTTTTCAGGATTTTCGCTGATGGGTGAGTGGCGGGAAATCCTAAAAGCTCCGAGCATTAGGAATTCGATATACCGGGAATTCTTTCTTAGAAAATCTACGGTCTCCTGCGTCTCTTCCTTGGTTTCTCCGGGAAATCCGAATATTATCCAGCAAATGCTGGAAATGCTGCGCTGCCAGCATTTTTTTAGAATTTGGCCAGCAGTAGATACCTTAGTCCCTTTATTCATTAAATCCAATATCCTCTGGCAGCCTGACTCCATACCCCACAAAAACTGGACAAAACCCGCCTGGCGCATTAATCTCAAAAGATTATCATTATTATAGCCTTCCACCAGCCTGGCGTAGGTAGCCAGATATATATTTTTTATGCGGCTCTTTAATATCGCTTTACTTATTATCTTTGCTCGGCCCGGAGGCAATTCTTCATCATTGAAAACAAAGTGCGAACAATTATAGGTAATTTGTAAATGTTTAATAGTATCAACGACCTTGCCTATATTAAAGGTGCGGTATTGTTTTAAATAAATACTGTGATGCGAACAAAAACTGCACCTGGCCCAGCTGCAACCCCGGGCGGTCTGCAAGGGCAGTATCCTTTCCGGAGTAAGGTAGAGGTCTAAATCAAACTGAGAAAAATCAGGATAGGGAAGCCTATCTAAATCTTCGATTATTTTTAAATCTCCCGCGCGAATCTTGCCATCTTTTTGGTAAAAAACATTGGCGATACCTTCCGGCTCATTTTTTTCTTCCAGTGACTCTATTAAGGACGGAAGGGCACACTCTCCCGGTCCCACCACCAGATAATCAAAATATTCCTTTGCAAATAATTTATTTAAATTCTTTAAATCAATGAAGGGGGTTAAAGAACCGCCTACAATAATAGGGACATCGGTAAATTCTTTGATTTTTTTACGCAGAACACGAGAAAAGGGGTCGAATTGGTCCTTCAAGGAAAACCCGACATAGCGGGGTTTATATCTTAAAATCTCTTCGAAATAACGCTCTATTATGCTTAAATTGATAAACTTCTTCTGATTAACATAATAAAGGTAGGTTTTTAAGAAAACACCGCGTAAGTGGTCTAGTTTCTCTATCAGATCAGCATTAAAATAGATTCTGGCGCTTTGGTTAACAATAATCTTGTCGTATAAATCTTTTAATTCGGCCTGAAATTGCTTTTTACCTTTTTCTTGGATAATTTTCCCAAACTGGGAGATCTTTATTTGTTTCAAGTCTGCCGGGCTAAGCCGCTGCATTAAATTCCACAATTCCTCGCTATCATTAATAAACATATCCCTTAAATAGCGGGTCTGCCCTTTTATTAGATTTGCCTTAATGCCCCGGGCTTTACAAGCAGCTAAAATCATGGCGCACCCTAAATCAGGGCGGTCGACAAGATAATCGCTAATGCATGGTTCGACTAATACAAACACGCCTTAACCGGCCTCATTAATTGCTGCTACCCTAAAAAACTTAAAACAGCCCTTTAGTGTGAAAGCTGCGATTACAAAAATAAATTTTATGCTCTGAGAAATGCAGGTAAGATTATTCACTAACCATAAAGAATTCTTCTTAGAAATGATTTGAGGGAAAAATAAATTTCCTTAGCGGATAAGGAATTCCTTTAGCATGCCTAATAGGAATGTGTTTATTAAATCCTGTAAGCTGGCGGTGGCGGTATCTCGTGTAGGTTAATTTGCGTTGCTCCCTGGCCAAGCCAAGCCTTTAACCTCTAAAGACTTGTCAACCACCAGGTTTGGTTTTTCCCATCTCTTTTTAGTATTGGCCTTTTTCTTATTACTGGTATTGTTTTTGGGCATCCTTCACCTCCATTTAAGTCGCATTTCTAAATTTCTGGTTTATTTTTCAGGTTAATCAAATGGTCCCTATATAGTTTATTAACAAACTCCACTACCTCTTTTACGGCCTGTTTATATTCTACCTCATATTCCTGACAAAGCAAGCTTACTATTTCGCTGAGTCTTTTCCTGCCATCGATCAGCTCCCAAATGCGCGTAGCTACCTCATTAAATATCCTAATCTGTTCTTGCTGTTCTATGTCGTTGGTTAAGAATAATACGATGGCCTGATTATCAATTATCCGGAAAATAACCTTGCCATCTTTGGCTATATATTTTTCCTCTAATTCCATTTTAACCCTACCTTTTTAGGAATCGCACCACTTCTGTCGTTGGCTTGAATCTTAAATCAAAACAAGGGACCCCCTTAACCAGATTTACCTTAAAATCAAACTGCCTTTTTGACATAATAGAATCAGGGAACCACAAGGGAAGAATAAGATCATTTGATAACTTCCTTACTGCGTCTATTTTATTTGCAGGGTTAATGGCGTTTTCTGCTGCCTTTTCTAAGAAAAAAACCTTGTCCAGAGCCAAATCCCGGTGGTTAAAATTATACATCTTGCTCCACCACGGCACGGGGTTTATAATAAAACCGCCATTTTTCCTGCTGACTATTATCGTTTCATCGCTGACTACGGAATCGCTGCCGAATAATCTTCCGATGGTAGTCTTCCCTCCTCCAGATGGCGCCATAAACAAAACGCCCTTTTCACCTATCTCCACGCCGCAGCCATGCAAGACAGCGCCCTCAACCCTGGCAACTAAATTATTTAATAAAAAGAACTGGAAGTAAAGAAATGGCGTAACCTCTTTTTCCTGCAGGATACAGTGAAAATTCTTAAAGGAGGCATCAAAATGCGCCAATATCTTCCCGGGCATAATAAAAAACATCCGCCGTCCCTGCCTGCCTAATCCATATATACCGCGGGAGATGCTTATCTGTTTGGCTGGAGGGGCATCAAAGCTACCCCATCTAACCTCTATGCGGATATCTGAGCGCTTGGAGGTAAGAAATCCCGAATAGAACGGCTTTATTTTCTCGTACAGTTTTTTATCGGGAATGGAAATCGCAAAACCAAAACCCCCGATATCCGTTTTTATTAAACTTCTTTTACGCATGGCACCGTTTCTGATATTTTTCTCGACAATCAAGACATGCCTTGCAAAATGACCATTCTATGGCTTCCCCGTCTAAATCCCTTTCCTTTAATGAGCGAAAAAGGCTGATGCTTTTGGCATTCTGCCAAAGATAGGAAAAGGAGGCCTGGCGTAGATTATACCCCGGGGGGCGGAAGAATAGGCAGGGATACAAATCTCCATAAGGTCCGATGCTTGCCATAAAAATACCGCCGGGGCAACGGGGCGGCAAATTATTGTTACCGGGTTTCTTATTACCCTGCTGCAACATTTGTTTCTCGGCTGACAGGTATTCCTGCGGTAGCTTAGACCCGTCAATCCTATTGTCGATAATGGTGGTATTGCAAAAAAAGGGCACCTTTATTTTGCGGGCAAAGGCCTCTATAAGAGGAATCTCTCGAAAATTCTGCCTTAACACCGTGGTTCTTAGTTTGATAGGGATTTTCTCCTGTAAAAGACAATTAATTCCTGCCATGGCCATTGCAAAAGACCACTTGCGCCGGGTTATCTCTTCATAAGCCTGCCTTTGTCTGGCAAATAGGGTTACATAGACGGTGCGGGGAGACAATTCCTTCAGCTGCCTGGCCTTTACCGCATCAATTAAGGTGGCATTGGTGAAGAAAGAAAGGGCAAGACCCTTGCTCCTGGCATAAGCAGCAATCTCAAACCAGTCTTTTCTAATAAATGGCTCTCCGCCGGTAAAAATTAGGTTAAAGCACTTTTGCTCTGCCAGTTGACCTAATAGCGAATAAATTTCCTGAGTCGTAAGTTCTTCCTTGGACTTATCTGCCACCCCATAGCAATGGATACATTTAAGATTACACCGATAGGTCAGTTCAAGATATACCCAGTAAGGAATATGCTGCTTGATTAAATATTGACTGAAATTAGAATCAGGGTGGCGATAATTTATCTTTATAGGATTCTGATTCTGCATCTATTGATTAAACTGGTTATGTTTTTTACCATCTCCTGCGGGATTAGGGCCGGCGAGGTTAAGGCTTTCTTAATTTTCCGCTGAGGTAGTATCAGAAATGGCGTGTACCACAATAATAACGCCTTAAAGTAACCTGTAAATCTCATAGAATTGTTTTCCATATCAATTATAGCATCTTTTTTCACAATGGCAACCACCTTACTGAATAAACACCGTCTCGGGTCAATAGCACCATCGCTACAATAGGAGGAGTTAGCATCGCCTTGGGTAATAAAAAGCTCTTGCTTCCCCCGGTGTAACTTTTTCACTAAACGATGAACAATGATATTTTTATCTGGGTAGCGCTCATAGGCTAAGACATCCCCAATTCTTGCCTGACGATAGTCAATGCTTTTAACAATCACCCTATTGCCATCTTTAATAGCTGGAAACATGCTATCACCGCTAATTGTAATGCTGGTAAAAGAATTATCCATCTGGGATGATTCTATTGCCGGTTTTTTAGGTTTAGCCATCTTTTGATTGCGCCAGTTTTACTAATAATCTGGGAGAAAAAAATAAGAGGTAAAGATAAATCCTTATTTCATATAACAAGATAAACGGTAAATGGAAAATAAATCCCCGAAAGGAATCACTCTTCCTTATGGTCATATAGCGATTTTTGATTAAGCGCACCTTTAACTCGTCGCTTAAATAGGAGAAGTTATATTTTCTAAAGAAATTAAGGGCGGGGCGCCCTATCTTTACAGTCGCGCCCCGCTGGTGATAGGCAATTGCTCGGGGGACGTAATAACCCTTCCAGCCCTTCTTATTAGCCCTCCAGGAGAGGTCTAAATCCTCGTAAAAAATGCCGAATCTTTCATCAAAATAGCCATATTGGTCTTTTATATCTTCTAGCATTATCCGACGGTAAAGGGCAGCGCACCCGCTTACGCCAAAGACATATTCTTCCCCATTGTATTGGCCCCAGTCTTTCCGGTTAAAGCCCCGCTCCAGCGGTATCCTGGATTTGCCCAGAAAGAGGCCGGTTGAGTCTAGCGTAACCTTGTCCATCCGCAAAATCTTCCCGCTTACCATGCCTATTTTTTTATCCGCACTTGCCGCCTCAACCAATGCCTCGACAAAATCGGACTCCAAGATTACATCGTCATTAAGGCAAAGCGCGTATTCTCCTTGGGACTTATCAATACCTTGATTAGAGGCCCTGCAGAATAAAAGATTTTCATCATTGATAATAAGGTTGAGCCGGGGAAAACTTATGCGGACATCCTGAATGGCTGAAGGCAAGGAGGCATTAAATACCAGAATTGCCTCAATATCCTTATAGGTTTGTCCAAAGACCGAATTAAGACAATCCTTTAAAAATCTCTGATTATTATGGGTAACGATTATTACCGAAACCATAGAATAAGTTAGCGAAAAAACCTGTCCACCAGCTGCTTGGCATCTAAAATGGTATCTGCCATGGATAGATATCTCCAGCTGCCATAACGGCCGCAACAATAAATATCTTTTTCGCGTAATCCCTGAATAATCTCCTGCGTACTCTTTTTATAATTCTTGTCAAAAAGCACATAGCCGTATCGAATGTCATTGACATCGCTGGCAATGATTTTGTCTTTGCGATTAAGAATCTTGGATTTTATTAATCCCTCGATTATCCGGCGGTTAATATTTTTAGAAAGCGGCTGGGAAGGCGAATAGGAGACCTCAGCATATAGCGAGCTGGCAGCCGAGGGAGCATTATGGAGAGAAAAATTATAATAAAACCCCGTCCTGAAGAAACAATAATCCTTCCCGGGGAAGTACACCCAATGTTTGTCGGAAATATTATTTCTATCAATGCCTAAATTTAAATTAAATATCGAGGCATACCTTAATTGCTTTAAATTATGTTCGATTCCGGAGGACAGGTGGGGACACAGCCTTAATATCTCCGGCAGGGGCAGGGTGAAGATTAACTTATCAAAGGCCTGGACATTGCCGTTCTGAAAATAAACCTTTTTATTCCTGATATCCAACTTAACCGCCTCGTGGCAGGTATCTACCTTTTTGATTTTAGCAGAAAATGCCCTGGCCAGTTCCTGAATCCCCCCCTTCTGGGGATACCAGAAACGGCTGTTGTAGCCGACATCATTCTTAGAATCTATCCTGGAGCCAGCAATTAATTCTGACAAGGAAGGAATCGGCACAAAACCTTGCGTCCACTCATAGGTTAGTTTTGCCGGGGATACGGTCCAGAATTTTCTGTTGTAGGGAACCATAAAATGCCGGGCTATGCCTTTGCCTAATTTATGATTGATCCAATCCAAAAAATTTAAATCCCTTTTAGCCATTAATTTTTTTCCTTCGGATTTGCGGATAAATCCGGCTATGCATTCTTTAACGACAGAAGCGGGAAGCCCGTAAAGATGGAACTGGAAGGGGTAACGGACATAGCGATGGAAGGAATAAACCCAGGCATTTCTGCGGTGGCTGGTTAAATTGCCGCTCAATAATTTCTTTACCAAAGAAAAGGTATAATCATCCCTAAAATGCAAAAGATGGCCGCCATAGTCAAAGGTAAACCCCGTTAGAAATTTTGCATTATTTTTGTAATGGTAGGGCATTTCTAACGGGGTAAAGCCGTTGATTTTCTTAGAGCGACACAAACCGCCCGCCTCGGTCTCTTTTTCAAAGATTTGATATTCTCTGCCGATGGCTGAGAGATGCCAGGCCGCGCTTAAACCGCTTAAGCCCGCTCCCAGAATAACTATTTTAGGTTTACGACTCATGGATGCTAATCCGACTTATCTTATAGGCGATAAAAATCCAGATAAAAACCGCCAGGGTTAAGACGATTACCCCGATGGCATTGGGTGATTTCAACAAAAATACCGCGGCCAAACTGAAAAGGCAGTTTAGGGCATACATAAATAAAACTACCCGCTGCGCGCTGAGGCCGTGGGTGATTAAGCGCAAGGCAAAATGATCCTTGCTTTTTTTGGTAATGGGCCTTTTCCCGACCAGTCTCATTACTACTACAAACAACAAATCATACACCGGCAAGGCAAGGATTAAAAGGGGAGCAAAAAGGGCAACCTCCCTTCCCGCCGGGGCATAGCTGATAATTATGGCGATAGCGGCCAAACTAAAACCATTAAATAAGCTGCCGCTATCGCCCATATATAACTTTGCCGGAAAAAAATTGAATTTAAAAAATGCCAGGTTGGCCCCCAGCAGGCTGGCTGCCAATACGCCTGCCGCGAAATTTCCGTTTAAATTGGCCATATACCAAAAGGTCAGGCAACTGACTATGGCGATGCCCGTAGCCAGGCCATCCAATATGTCCAACAGATTAAAGGCATTGGTTATGGCCACCAACCATAAAATGGTTAAGGCAACATTGGCCCAGGCAGGCAAGAATTGGATCTGGGTTTTTACCCCGGCAAAAAACAAAAACAGGGCAATTATAAACTGTCCTATCAGTTTGCCCGTTGCAGATAAATTAAGTAAATCATCCGCCAGGCCCAACAAAAACATCAACCCCAGACATCCTAAAATGGCTAGTAATTTTGGCTCGGCATAGTGCAGCCTGGCCTGGCTTAGGAAAACCGCGCTCAAAAAGGCTGCAAATATAGCCACTCCCCCTAATTTGGATACGCCTTCATATGCGTCGATATGGCTTTTAAAAAGGCGCAGCCTTTTCCCTAAGGGGACAAAAACCAGATTTAATACCAGGCCCAAGATAAAGGCTATAAGAAAACCATAAATCATTTTTTAATCCTTTAGCGTCCGCCGGTAAATTTCTTCTATCCGCTGCACCATAAAATCAACGGAAAACATCTTATCGGAGATAAAAGTTTTCCCTTTCCAGCCCATCCTTTGGCGCAATGAGGGATCCTTTAAAAGCCGGGTTACCTTTAAAGATAATGCCTTGACCTCTCCAGCTTTAACCAAAAAACCATTTGCCCTCTCTTTAATAATTTCTGCTACCCCGCCCACATTATAGGCCACAATCGGTTTTGCGCAAGCCATGGCCTCAAGAAAAACTATCGGCAAGCCTTCCCATAGGGAGGTTAAAACCACTACATCAAAGAGGGGCAATATTCTATTAACATCATTTCTCCAGCCCAGGAGAAATATCTTCTTCTCCAAATCATTTTCTTTAATTGCCTTTTCTATTCTCGGACGAAGTGCACCGTCGCCGACGAGAATAAACCTGGCCTTAGGTTGGCTCTGCAGAATAATCCTTGCTGCCTTTATAAAATCTAATGGATTTTTCTGCGGTTTAAAACAGGCGACCATACCTATCACCAGCGAATCATTATCTAAGCCGAGGTCTTCTTTTTTATACCAGCTATCGACGCGCGCATCGCAAAATTCATTCTGGTCTAGACCATAACGGATCAGGGAATATTTGGATTCCTTGCCTATGCGGTTATTCAGTCCGGCTTGAATATCTTTTTGGGAAACGGCGATTAAGCGGTTGGTAAAGCCGGAGGTTATTCGTTCTAAAAGGATATAAAATATTTTTACCGCAGGATTGAGATAATCATGAAATGACCAACCGTGCACGGTATGGATAATCACCTGCGTTTTAGCGAACCTGGCTGCCCAGCGCCCTAAGATACCCGCTTTAGAACTATGGGTATGAACAATTTCGATTTTATTTCTTTTGATATACCGGATAAGCTGCAAAATGGTTAATAAATCTTCTGCGGGGGCTATCCGGCGTCTGAAAAACGGCAGGAGTAATAAGTTAAGTTGGGGGATTTTTTGCGCCTCTTCTAATAAAATCCCCCCCGAAGAGGTGGCGAGGTACTTGTTATATCTTTCGTTATCCAAACGGGCCAATACGCTTAAGACGTGTTTCTGCGCTCCGCCTAATTCAAGCTGGGTAATGATATGCAGGACCTTGGTTTTCTGCTGTTCTTGGGGCATGGGGTGTCTATTGTGGGGTTGCCCTAAAAGAAGATAATTTTTAATCAAGCATGAAACCTATTGATAAATAATATTATAGCAGCGGAAGATAATAAAATAAAAAGGAATTTGAAAAGCAGGCTACCTGTGCAAGATCGAAGGAAACTGGTGGGAAGTTTTATAATTTACGCCTTTATATTTATCTTGGTGATAAGCCGATTGTGCTTACCCTTGGTTTTGGTAAAATACACCGTGCCGTCTACGAGGGCGAAAAGAATGGTCCTCCCGCCTACATTAATTCCAGTCTTCCATTTATCGCCCTGACGGGTCAATATGGCTCCGGTATTTACCTTCTGTCCGGCCGTAACCTTTAAACCGCGAGTTTCACAATAATATTTATGAGATAAACCGCCTTTACCTGCCATTTAAACTCCTTTTTAAGAGTTGCGCCTTTGGCATAGTTTTAAGATTGTGCCAAAGGCGCAAAAAATTAATCCGCTACTGGCTGTGCAGCAGTGGTGGCTGGGGCGGTGGTTTTATTGAGGTGGGCCTTTAATTTGCCCCATGTCTTGGACCCTACCTTACCATCTGCTTTTAAACCATTATCCTGCTGAAAGGCCTCTATGGCCTTTTTGGATTTGGGACCGATTTTTCCGTCTACCTTGCCGGTGTAATACCCGGCATTCTTTAATGCCGTCTGGATCTCTTCCAGAGTGGGCGCCCCAGAGGTAGTAACCTCAACAGGCGGGGCGGTTACTTCCGACGGTACAACCGCCGCAGGAACCATAGCTACCGCATTTTGCTCCGACGCCGCATTGGTAGTGGTATTGGCCATGATCTCCCCAATGGGCATTTCAGATTTTTTCTGGCTGCAACCGATTAAGGCTAACGCAACTGCGCAAACCATGACTAACACTAAGGTGCCAAAAAACTTTTTCATATCTTCTTCTTCCTCCTCCTTGAAATCATTTCATTATTTTGAGGCTGCTTCGAAAAATATCGAAGCCTTCCTCTAATTCAATTATCCCTAAAATCTATGTTAATGGCATTAACCATCCGCCTAAGAATTAAAAAAAATTAAGCGCCCCCGGCGGCTCTGCTTCGCGCCCTGATATTTGAGCAATGGTATGCGCTTCGCTACCGCTATCGCGGTGCTTGCTTTTCCTCGCTATTCGCTCGGCGCTCGCTCTCTTCAAATCCCTCAAGTAAGCGACCCCAGCGGGATTTGAACCCGCGTCGAGAGCTTGAAAAGCTCTTGTCCTAGACCAGGCTAGACGATGGGGTCAATTACTAAATCCGAAATCCTAAATCCCTGCCTGCCGACAGGCAGGGATTTCGATATTCGGCTTTCGGATTTATGCTTTGGTTTTTCTAATCCTCTTTCGCCACTACCTTGGCAATACCGGTCACTTTGTCCTGTTTTTCTACTGAGATTAATTTTACGCCCTGAGTATTGCGGCCGGTCTTGCGGATATCTTTTACTAAACAGCGAACAATCATGCCCTTTTGAGTCACGGTCATGATTTCATCGTCTTCGGAGACCACCTTAGTACCCACCACCTCGCCATTCTTGGAAGTAACCTTGATATTAATTATGCCCTTGCCGCCACGAGATTGTTGACGATATTCGTCAAAGTCAGTGCGCTTGGCAAAGCCACCGCCGGTAACCGTCAATAAAGTAAGCCCCATCTTTTTAATTTCCGAAGGGAGAACCTCCAGGCCCACCACTTCGTCTTTCTTGCCCAATTTAAGAGCCCGAACACCTTTAGCCTGCCTGCCCATATCGCGGACCATCTGCTCTTTAAAACGGATGGACTTGCCTTCTTTACTGGCCAAAAGAATGTCCTGTTTTCCGTCGGTCATTTCTACGTCTACCAACCGGTCATCTTTCTCAAGGGTAATGCCTACGATTCCGGCCTTGCGCGGATTACCAAAAGCAGAAAGGGCGGTTTTTTTAATCAGGCCGTCCTTGGTAACCATTACCAAAAATTTATCTGCGGAAAATTCTTTTACCGCAACTACCGAGCTAATGGTCTCGTCGCTACCGACCTGTAAAATATTGACGATGGCCTTGCCCTTGGCTGCGCGCGAGGCCTGGGGAATTTCATAGACCTTTAACCAGAAGACTTTTCCTTTGCTGGTAAAAACCAAAAGATAATCCTTGGTCGAGGCGATAAACAGGTGTTTTACAAAATCCTCTTCTTTGGTTTCCATGGCGGTTACGCCGCGGCCGCCGCGTTTTTGTTTGCGGTAACTGCTGACTGCTAGGCGCTTGATATATCCGGTATGGCTTAAGGTAATAACCATGTTCTCTTCGACGATTAAATCTTCCACTTCAATATCTTCCACCTCGCCGATGATTTCGCTTCTACGCTCATCACCATACTGTTTTTTAAACTGGCTCATTTCCTCTTTGATAATTTCCAGAACCTTTTTCTCGGAGCCTAAAATAGATTTATACAGCTCTATCTTCTTAATTAAATCCAGGTATTCGGCATCGAGCTTGTCGCGTTCCAGGGCCGTCAGGCGCTGCAACTGCATTTCCAAAATCGCCTGGGCCTGGTTTTCGCTTAAATCAAATTTCTTAACCAGGTTGACCTTGGCGTCAGCGGTATTTTTAGAGGTCTTGATGGTTTTGATAATCTGGTCGATATATTTAAGCGCAATCTTCAAGCCCTCTAAGATATGGGCGCGTTTTTGCGCCTGGTCTAAATCGAATTGGGTGCGTTTTCTGATAATGTCTTCGCGATGCTCGACAAAGGCGGTTAATAATTGTTTTAGGTTGAGAACTTTGGGTCTACCATCTAATAATGCCAGATTAATAATGCCGAAGGTGGTTTCAAGTTGGGTATGTTTGAAAAGCTGATTTAAAATTATTTGCGGCTCTATATCCCGGCGCAGCTCAATTACTACGCGGATCCCGTCTTTGTCGGACTCGTCACGAATATCGGTAATTCCGTCGATGGTCTTGGCTTGGACTAAATCGGCGATTGCTTCAACTAAGGTGGCCTTGTTGACCTGATAAGGAATTTCCGTAACTACGATAAAATCCTTGCCGCCTTTTTGCCTTTCGATATTGGCCCTGGCGCGCAGGGTCAATTTACCTCTACCGGAAGCATAGGCTTCTTTAATACCTTCGCGTCCACAGATTATTCCGGCAGTCGGAAAATCCGGCCCTTTAACAAATCGCATCAGATCTTTTATCTCTGCCTCGGGATTATCGATTAAATGCATCACTCCGTCTGCGACTTCGGTTAAATTATGCGGGGGCATATTGGTAGCCATGCCTACGGCAATACCGCTACTGCCATTTACCAAAAGATTGGGAATCGCCGCCGGTAAAATAGTTGGTTCGGAAAGTGAGGCATCAAAATTTGGCACAAATTTAACCGTTTCTTTTTCGATGTCCTTTAAAATCTCCCCGGATATGGCTTTCAACCGCGCCTCGGTATAGCGCATGGCAGCCGGCGCATCGCCATCCACCGAACCAAAGTTTCCTTGTCCGTCGATTAAAGGATAGCGCAGGGAGAATTCCTGCACCATTCTTACTAGGGAGTCATAAACCGCCACGTCTCCGTGAGGATGGTATTTACCTAAAACCTCTCCAACGATTCTGGCGCTTTTTTTATAGGGCTTGGAATGCTCCAGGCTTAACTCGTGCATGGCATAAAGGATCCTGCGGTGCACGGGTTTTAAACCGTCGCGCACGTCAGGAAGGGCGCGGCCTACAATTACGCTCATGGCGTAAGAGAGGTAGGAATTCTTCATTTCCTCTTCGATATAAACCGGAATTATTTTTTCTTTGGCCTCAAAATCTTTCATTAATGAGCCCCAATTTTATGGAACGAAGTGAACATAAAATTGCTGGGCGAATTAATCCCGCCCTTTTGGCAACTTGATTTATCCTCGCCCCAAAAGGGCGGGATAAGTTCGGACTTATAAGTTATGTCACTGAGTTTTTTAATATAAAGTTCCATAACTTATGTCCTCACTTAGATGTCCAGGTTCTTGACCTCGTGGGCATGGGTCTCGATAAATTCACGGCGCGGCTCTACCGCATCCCCCATTAAGATATTAAAGGTATTCTCTGCCTCAACTGCATCCTCCAGGGTAATCCTTAAAATAGTACGCCGCTCCAGGGACATGGTGGTATCCCATAATTGCTGGGGATTCATTTCGCCCAAGCCCTTATATCTTTGGATATGCATACCCTTCTTGGCCTGAGTTTTGATAAAGTCCAGGACCTCTTTCAGGCCAAAGAATATGTGGTCTTCTTTTTCGTTCTCCAGTTTATAAACCGACCTGGGCTTTTCTGCTTTCTTTTTAGCCTCTTTTTCTTCCCCGGGTGGATAATAGGTGTCTATATCCACCCCCAGTTTTTCCAGTTTGGCGAAAATTTTCTCAACATCTTGTGCCTCAAAGAGTTCCACTAATTCGGTCTCTTCTTCTTTGGTATTTTTACCGGTTAACTTGGCCAATTCGTTGTCAGAATAGACAAAATGGGTTTTCCCCTCCACTTTTACCTTATAAATAGGTAGTTTTTTGGTCTTTGGCTGTCTAGAAGACAACAATTCTACTATTTCTACTCCCCTTTTGCCTAAATGTATGCTTAATTTCTCTAGCTCAACCAACTGAGTAAGAATCTCTTTGAATTGGTTATCATTAAATTGTTGTTTGTCTTTTATGCGAATTAGCTTCAGCCCCTCCCGGCCTAAATCCAAAAGGATGCTATTCATTTCTTCTTCGGTACCGATATACTCTTCACGATTGCCTCTTTTGATTTTATATAGCGGCGGTTGGGCAATATAGACATAACCGCCTTCGACCAATTTATGTAGATGCCTGAATAGAAGGGTTAAAAGCAGGGTGCGGATGTGAGAACCGTCAACATCCGCATCGCACATCAAAATCATTTTATGATAACGCAATTTGGTGATGTCAAATTCTTCTCCGATACCGGTACCTAGGGCAGTAATAATGTTGCGGATTTCTTCATTGTTTAATATCTTATCCAAGCGCGCCTTTTCTACGTTTAAAATCTTTCCCTTAATGGGCAATATGGCTTGAAAGGTCCGGTCGCGGCCCTGTTTGGCCGAGCCGCCGGCAGAGTCACCCTCAACGATGAATAACTCGCACAACGCCGGATCCCTTTCTGAACAATCCGCCAGTTTTCCGGGTAAGGATGCGCCTTCCAGCGCGCCCTTGCGGCGGGTTAATTCCCTGGCTTTTCTGGCTGCCTCTCTGGCGCGCGAAGCTAAAATTATTTTATCGATAATTTTGTTAGCAACTGACGGGTTCTCTTCGAAGAAAGCGGACAAGGATTCGAAGACCGCGGAAGCAACCAATCCTTCAACTTCGGAATTGCCTAGCTTGGTCTTGGTTTGTCCCTCGAATTGCGGATTAGGAAGCTTAACGCTAATCACTGCGGTTATTCCTTCGCGCACATCATCGCCGGATATGCCGATTTCCTCTTTTAGCAGATTTTTATTTTTGGCATATTGGTTAATGGCGCGGGTAAGGGCTGATTTAAAACCGCTTAAATGGGTCCCCCCCTCTATGGTATTGATATTATTGGCGAAGCAAAAGATATTTTCCGCGTAGCCGTCGTTATATTGCAACGCCACTTCCAGGATAATATCTTCTTTTTGCCGATCGAAATAAACTACCTTATTATGCAGCGACGCCTTGTTTTTATTAAGGTATTCAACGAAAGAAACAATTCCGCCCTTAAACTGGAAGATGCTTTCCTTATCCGTGCGCTTATCAATTAATTTTATGTTTAGGCCTTTGTTTAAAAAGGCCAGCTCGCGCAGGCGCTGGGAAAGGATATCGTAAGAAAAATCTATCTTACCAAAAATCTCTTTATCTACTCGGAAGGTAACCTTGGTGCCGGTAGTCTTGGCCTTGCCAATTACTATCAACTTAGAAACCGTCTTGCCGCGTTCGTATCTTTGGTGATAAATCTTTTCATCGCGGCGGACTTCCACTTCCAGCCATTCTGAAAGCGCGTTGACGACACTTACGCCTACGCCGTGCAATCCCCCCGCTACTTTATAAACGCGATGGTCAAATTTACTGCCGGCATGTAGCGTAGTTAAAGCGACTTCTACCGCAGGTTTTTTCTCGGTCTTGTGCATATCCACCGGGATACCGCGGCCGTCGTCGATTACCGTGCAGCTATTATCGTGGTTTATAATTACTTCAATGTTGTGGGCAAACCCGGCCAGCGCTTCGTCAATGGAGTTATCTACTACTTCATAAACTAAGTGGTGGAGCCCACGGGTAGTGGTATCGCCGACATACATTGCCGGCCGGAGGCGCACCGCTTCGATACCTTCCAAAACCTGGATGGTGGTGGCATCATATTTTGACTTGCCGGCAGGCGTTGATTCTTCGGCCTTTGGCTCGAGCCTTTCCTGCGTTGTCTTTGGCTGGGTTTTTTTTACGACCCTTCCCTTGGGTTTAGATTTTTTTGCTTTGACCATGCGATTTAATGAATTTTGCCTATTCTAAAACTAATTGCCGATAACTTTGGAAACTCTTTCTGCAATCTGCGCAGTAATCCCAGCTTTTTAAAATTTAACTGAAAAAGCCATGCCGGCGAATCCACATTTATCAGTAATTTTCCCTTGCGGAACCCGGCGATCCTGGCGTGGCTAAGTGCCTTAGCCCCTACCACTCTTTCCCAGGCCTGATTTAAACTGTTTTGCCATTCGGGATTTCCGCTGGAAAGCCTTTCAATAACCCCCGGTATTATGCTTTTAATTAAATCCGGCATTACAATCTCATCGGCAAAACCAGATAGAGATAATCTGCGGTCCTGATTACGCCCGGCTTATCCGCATCGGATAATTCAAATTCTATAGTTTCCTCTCTTAAATTCTTTAATACGTCGATTAAATAATGGGGGTTAAAGCCCACGATAAGTTCTTTTCCTTGGTATTCGATTTCCAGTTCCTCGCGCGACTCGCCTACATCGGGGGTGGACTTGGAGATCACCATCTTATTTTTAAATAACTCTAATTTTATCGCCTGAAAATCCGGGGTGGCCAACAGATTGGCGCGCCTTATGGCCGCCAGGAATTCTTCCTTATTGACCTTAACCTTTTTTTCAACCGATTCGGGGATAACCTGTTTATAATTGGGAAAGGTACCCTCAATGAGCCGGCTTACTATTAACACCTTATCTATATCAAATAGGATTTGGTTGGTGCCCATGACGATTAAAACCTTGCCCGCGTCTTTCAGGTTGCGGTTTAATTCGTTTACCGCCTTGATGGGGATAATCACACTAAACTCTTTCTTGGTCGGAACCGATAATTTTCTTTCTACCGTGGCCAGCCTGCGTCCATCGGTAGCTACCAACCTAATATACGTTTCCTTTATCTCCACCAGGATTCCGTTAAGTATATAGCGGGTCTCTTCATGAGACACCGCAAAGGAGGTGAGATTAAACAGCTCTTTTAAAACTGCCTGGTCTAACTGCAGGGTATCTTTGTCTTTAAATTCTGGGAACTTAGGAAACTCGTCCCTGGGTAGCCCCATTAATTTGAATCTACATTTTTCGCACTCAATATCCACCAGATTGTTCTTTTTTACAATAATGGTGATGTTGCCCTCTGGGAGTTCTTTAATAATATCGCTAAATTTTTTCGCAGGTATGGTGATAGAGCCGTCTTCTTGGGTGTCCACTGGGATTTCACAGGATATCCCCACGTCCAAATCGGTGGTCATCATTCTTAAATTATTATTACTTGCCTCTAATAGGATGTTTCCTAATATTGGTAGGGTTGCCCGCGGGGAAACTATATTTTGTACGGTTTGAACGCCGCTCAGTAGATTTTCTTTTATTACTTGGATTTTCATAATCCCTCCCACCCCTACAAGACTATATTATAAAATTAAAAATAGTAGTAGTCAAAGTAGGGTGTGTTAATAAATAGATAATATTGTAAAGCAATAAACCTAAATAGTTAAGTAAAAATTAAAAATTATTAAACTGTTAATTAATTGTTAATTACTACTTAACCGAATCAGCTATCTTTTCAACTACATTCCTTAAATTATGGTCTGTACTTAATCCCCTTTTTATCTTATTCCAGGAATGTAAAACCGTAGTATGGTCCTTGCCCCCAAAACCCACCCCAATTTCCGGCAAAGACAAACTGGTTAATTCCCTAACCAAATACATGGCCACCTGTCTGGGCAAAACAATATTTTTATTTCTTTTGGTGGTTTTAAGATCACCCACCGAGATATTAAAAAATTCCGCCACGCCCCTTTGTATGGATTCCATAGAAACCTTCTTTTGCGACTCGCGCACCATATCCTTCAAGACCTCGCGGCACAATTCCAAAGATACCGGCTTTTCCTCCATTAAGGAATAGGCCAGGACCCGCACCAAAGCCCCTTCCAATTCCCGGATGTTAGATTTAATTTCTTGGGCGATAAAAAAGATTACCTCATCGGGAACCTTGATTGGTTCGCGCTCGATTTTTTTGCGCAGGATAGCCACCCGGGTTTCAAAATCCGGCGGCTGGATATCGGTAACTAACCCCCAGCCGAACCGCGAGCTAAGGCGTTCCTCCAGATTGGCTATGGCTTTAGGCAGCCGGTCGGAAGAGATTACAATCTGTTTATGGTTATCATACAGGGCATTAAAGGTATTGAAAAATTCCTCCTGGGTGGATTCCTTGCCGGCGATAAATTGGATATCATCTATCATCAGGATATCGATATTGCGGTATTTTTGGCGAAACTGCACGGTAGTGCGGTGCTGGATGGCATCGATAAGTTCATTGGTAAAACGTTCCGAGGTGATATAGCAACTTTTTAAATTGGAATTTTTTTGAGTGATGTGATTAGTAATGGCCTGCATCAAATGCGTCTTGCCCAGCCCCACCCCGCCGTAAATAAACAAGGGGTTGTACGCCTTGGCCGGAGATTCTGCTACTGCCCGGGAGGCGGCAAAGGCAAAACGGTTGCTCGGCCCCTCGACAAAGCCATCAAAGGTAAAACGGGGATTTAGACTCGCTCCGCTTTTGGGGGCGCCCTGAAAACCCACCTCCAACTTGGAAAGCTTGGCGTGGGTGTCCTCTTCCAGGATTTTCGGATTGGTAATGAACTCTATGCTGATGGGGCGATTGTGAATTTGTTGCAGGGCCTCTTGAATAGTCTGGCGGTAATGCTCCTCCACCCAGTTCTTAAAGAAATCATCCGGCGCCTCCAGTAATAGCGAGGCCGGGGATTTATCCTTAACCCTTAGAGCGGAAAACCACGTTTCATAAGAGGTATTGCCAATCTTGTCGCGGATTATTCCCTGGGCCAAGGCCCAGACTTCTACTGGCTTATCTTTTTCCACAGTTCGCCTTGCTCATATTCACAAAATTCACAGGTTATACACAAGGATAATGCACGTTTTAAATTAAACAGCCAAGATTTTTTTAGGCAGGATATTACCGCTTTAACGGAAATGAGTTTTACGCCTCCCTAAATTATACCCGTGGCCGGTCAAGTGGTAGAATTATAACAAAGGATTTTTTTTTTGCAAGAAAAATCTTTGCGGCCGCCAAAATTCTTTAAATGCCAAAGGCGGCCTGTGATTACACAGATTTATCTGCCCCGCGTCAATCGGCGTAATCTTATTTTTAATCTTTTAATCGGGGGCCGCGGCTTTAAACGGCCCTTGCCGCGGCCCCAAAAATACTTGACTAAAAAAAGACCCATGTTATAATTGAACAACTATGAAAAAGCATTTAAAGACCCCTTCAAACATTCATGGCAAGCGGACGCACGGTTTCCGTCGGAGAATGCTCTCCCGCGGCGGCAAATTGGTTTTAAAACGCAGGCGGCAAAAGGGCAGACACCGCCTGACGGTATAGACTTGCCATCAGATCTGATGATGACCCAGATTGTCTGCGGGCTAATCCGGACTTATCAGAAGACGCTACGTCGGTTACTTCCTAAAAGCTGCCGTTTTTATCCTTCCTGCTCAGACTACGCCCAGGAGGCCATAAAAAGATTCGGCGTATATAAAGGAATTATCATGGCCAGCAAGAGGATCTTGCATTGCCATCCCCTTTCCGAGGGTGGTTACGACCCGGTTAAGTAAACTTTAATGGCTAGGAGAGAATTTTAGTTATGGAAAAGAGAATTTTATTGGCCAGCGTTTTATCCTTGGTTATTTTGCTGGGTTACAATGCCGCTATTAGGAAATATTACCCTGCTGCAAAAACCAAAACCGCGATAACCAGCCCTCAAACAATGTCCAATTTGCCTGAAAAGACACTAGTTCCTGAAGTGGCAAAGCCGACGGTTATTCAACCTATCTCTTTGGAAAGCAAGGAGTTAGAAACAAAAAAACTGAAGATTGTCTTTACTAATTTAGGTGGGCGCATTAAGGAGGTTTGGTTCAAGGATTATAATGCTAAATTTTTCTCCGGTCCCAGCCTGAATCTTGAATCCAGCCAAGACCTTCCCTTCCAGTTCGTCCGCTCCCTACCCGATTTCCTGGTTTTAAGTTATCAAGATGGTGCGCGCAAAATCACTAAAAAATTTCAAGTTAAAGGGGATTATTTAATCGGAGTAGAAATTATTGTTGAGGATTTAACCGGCAAAAAGGTCGACACCAGGTTAAAATTCAGTTGCTTTAATTTAGACCTGGAAGCCCTAAATAAAGATCCCCATTGGCAAAAAGAGAAAATCTATGCTGAGGCTTCTATCTCTTTGCCGGACAAGGTGTTGCGGATTAATATTGCTCGCATTAATGCCAAATCCGCAACAGATCTACCAGCCCTGGTAAACTGGCTGGGATTGCGGGAAAGATATTTCTGCTTGCTCTTTAAACCCGAGCCAGCTGCCATGGGTTATTTTGTCCACCCCCAATCCGATAAAGCTATAGATATTGGATTGACGCTGGGAAACGGAGTAGACACACTAAAAGGGGTTTTATATCTTGGCCCGCAAGACAGTCAAATCTTAGCCGGTAATCTGCCTGCCTCGGAGCAGATAATGAATTTTGGCACCTTTGATCCCATTTCCCGGCTGATATTGAAATTGCTGGTTTTATTCCATAAAGTTTTGCCTAACTGGGGATTATGTATAATTGCCTTAAGCGCCGTTATATTTCTAGTTTTATCTCCCCTTACCTTTAAGAGCATGAAATCCATGCGGGATATGCAGAAACTCCAGCCCCAAATCGAGGCCCTCAGAAAACAGCACCAAAATGACCCCCAGAAGGCCCAAAAAGAGATTATGGAGCTGTATCGGAAATATAAAATAAATCCTTTTGGAGGTTGTTTGCCGTTATTATTGCAGATTCCCATATTCTTTGCCCTTTACCAGGCTTTATTAAGGACTGTAAGCTTAAAGGGTAGCAGTTTTCTCTGGATCAAGGACCTATCTGAACCTGACCGGCTGATGATTTTCCCTTCCAGTATCCCCATTCTGGGCAATGAGTTAAACATTTTGCCCATTTTGATGGCCGTTATAATGTTGTTCCAGCAAAAGCTTTCCATGAAGATCACGCCCTCGGCAGATCCCCAGCAGCAGAAGTTTATGATGGTTTTTATGCCGATCTTGTTTGGTTTTATGTTTTACCATTTTCCCGGCGGTTTAAGCCTTTACTGGGTGGTTTATTCCCTTTTGTCTTTAGTCTTCCAGTGGAAGCAAAACCCAACCCCGTCAAACTGATGGAAAGCATTGAATTTGAAGGAAAGACCGTTGAAAGCGCCGTAAAAAAGGCCTTGGCCCAATTACGTGTTCCACGTGAAAACTTGGAAATCAAGATAGTTTGTGAAGAATCCAAGGGCCTTTTTGGTATGGGAGGCGCCAAGCCAGCCAAAATCAGGCTAACGGTAATTAATAAAAAGAATACTTGATTTTTAGCCAGTTTTAGCTAATATAAAGTTAATCAAACCAGGCCATGTTCCACGTGAAATATGGCTTCTTATAAAAGATATAAGCCGCATTTATGGGTAAAATTATTGCTATTTGCAACCAAAAAGGTGGTACGGGTAAGACCACCACGGCGATTAATTTAGCTTCGTCTTTAGCCCTGGCTGGCAAGCGGGTTTTATTAGTGGACATTGATCCACAGGGCAATTCCACCAGCGGTCTGGGTATTGATAAACACTCTCTTAAAAGCTCCATTTATCATCTTTTACTAAGCCACTCGCCTTTAAACGAAATTGTCCAGAAAACCGCAATAAATAATCTAGAACTCATTCCTTCCAATATTGAGCTTACCGGCGCAGAAATAGAAATGGTGGGAATGGTGGCAAGAGAAATTCAGCTACGCCAGGCATTGCAATCCGTCAAGGAGAATTACGATTTTATTTTTATTGACGCGCCGCCATCTTTGGGGTTACTTACTTTAAACTCTTTAGTAGCGGCGGATTCCGTAATTATTCCTATCCAGTGTGAATTCTACTCCTTGGAGGGCGTATCCCAGATTTTAAAAACCATTAACCTCATTAAGCAGGCCTTAAATCCTGCTTTAGAAGTTGAGGGGGTGCTTTTGACCATGGCAGATTTCCGTACCAACTTAACCTCTGAGGTGATAAAAGAAATCCGCAATTATTTTAAAGACAAGGTTTATCAAACGATTATCCCGCGTAGCGTCCGCTTAAGCGAGGCCCCGAGTTTTGGTAAACCGATCTCGCTTTACGATAAAAATTCTGTGGGTGCAAAAAAATATGATGAGCTGGCCCAGGAGATTTTAAATCCGCAAGCGCGGATAAATACCCAGCAGGACCTGCCGGCGGTACCGGAGGAAGAAGTTCATAACCAATTGTGAGGCAAGAAGTTATGAATAAAAAAAGATCGGTTGGAGTAACGGTGCTTGGTTGGTTATTTATTATCGGTGGTATATTGGGACTTTGCCTTCAGGCAAACTTTAAATTTTATTTTGCCGAGGCAGGAAGAAATCTATTTTCTTTTATTAGATACTTTTTGGGCTTGATAATTTCTCTGGCCAGTGTGGCCGGCGGCATTTTTGTTTTGAAACTAAAGGCATGGGCCAGGCAATTGGTAATTGTCATCTGTTTGCTGAATATCGTTTCGCTGGTAATTGGCACCTTTGTTTTTAAGGCCGATTCCGCGAAAATTAAAATGCGGGAAGAGGCTTTATTTAAGCAGCAAGAACAATTAATTTTACAACAGTACAAGCCCGAATATCAAAAAAAGGCTTTGCAGCAACTGGAGACCTCGCGCGAGGCCAACAAAAGGCTTTTACCAATCTTTTTTATGGTAGTTATCGGCATAGCAATAGCGTGGAATCTGTTAATTATTTATTTTTTCATGCGGCCCCAGGTCGAAGGGCAATTTGTAAGACCAGATATTCAATAGAGGGAATTATATAGGGAGGGAAAGATGGAGAAAAAGGTTTTGGGTAGGGGCTTGTCGGCATTAATCCCTGAAGATATAGCGCCTGCGCCTAGCATTAAGTTGGAATCAAGGCCAGGCGCAGAAGAAATTATCAGGATCAAGATCGCGCAGGTAAAGCCCAGCCCGTATCAGCCGCGCACTGAGTTCAACAAAGAAAGACAGGATGAATTAATCGCCTCCATAAAGGAAAAAGGATTTTTGCAGCCGGTTATCGTGCGTAAAACCGAAGGCGGTTATGAGCTGATTGCCGGCGAGCGCAGGTTGCGCGCAGCCAAGGCCCTGCATATGGAAGAGATCCCGGCCATGGTGAAGAATGTAAAAAATGAAGATGCCCTGGTAATTTCCATTATGGAAAATATCCAGCGCGAAGAACTCAACGCGATTGAAGAGGCCCAGGCCTTTAACAAATTAATCAATGAATTTAACTTCACACAAGATACTGTGGCACAATCGGTTGGGAAAGACCACAGCACCGTCAGTAATTATTTGCGGCTATTGAAACTACCCAAAGAGATCCAAAAGAGCATCGCCACCGGCGAGCTCACCATGGGCCATGCCCGGGCATTGTTGGCCTTGGAGGATTTAAGCAGCCAGATGAAAATGTATAACGATATTATTTCCGGAAATTTATCCGTGCGCGTGGTGGAAAATTTAATCAAGGTGCAGACCAAAAAACATCCGCGCAAAATTTACGGCGCAGAAAAGAAAGATCCGTACGTGGCCGAGATTGAAGGACAATTGCAGCATTGCTTGGGCACCAAGGTGCGGATTATGCACCAGAAAAAACGCGGCAAAATCGTAATCGAGTATTATTCTAACGAAGACCTAGAAAGGATAGTGGGGATAATCAAAAAATGAATCAACAAACCTTAATACTTATTAAACCCGACGGGCTGGTAAAATCTCTTACCGGAAACATCTTAACCCGGTTATCGGAAACCAAACTGGAAATCGTGGCCGCCAAAATGGTCAGGGTTTCTGAAGAGTTGGCCGAAGAGCATTACCAGCACCTAAAGGACAAGCCATTTTTTCCGGAAATAATCAAATACCTCCAGGGCGAATTGCACGAGAGAAAGAAGGTGATGGCCCTAGTTTATTGGGGAGAGGGTGCCATCCAAAAGGTTCGCCAGCTAGCCGGGACTACCAATCCCGAAGAGGCAGACCCCACGAGTATCCGCGGTTCATATGGCAGAATCACCCGGGCCGGGGTTTACGAAAATGTAATCCACTGCTCCAGCAATGAGGAAGAGGCGCAGCGGGAGATAAAATTGTGGTTTGAGCCCGACGAGGTTATCGTGGACTTATATCCCACCAAAACGGCGGAGATAAAAAATATTAAAAAGAGGGTATGGGCATGATTAGAGGAATGACCGGATTCGGGCGGCAAAATTTCAGCAAGGAAAAAAGCAAAGGCTTTGTCGAATTAAGAAGCTTGAACCATAAATATTTTGACGTGACCTTTCATCTGCCGCCGGGCTTGGGCAGTTTTGAGGAGAGACTAAAGCACCTGCTGCATAAAGAGATATTGCGCGGCAAGGTAATGATCTCCCTGGTTTTTACCCGCAAACCCGAAGAAGAGATTTCCGTGCGCAGGGACATTGCCCAGAATTATCTGAAGAGCTTTAAGGCCTTACACAAGTCCTTGAATTTGAAAAGTGATTTGGGATTAAGCAATGTAGTTACCCTGCCCGGGGTAATCCGTTGCGAGGAAAAACAATTTTCGCCGGAGGCGCTGTGGCCGGCGGTCGAAAGGGCAGCCAAAAAGGCCCTGGGCCATCTGGTAAAGATGCGCCAGTGTGAAGGCAGAGTTTTATATCAAGATATCTCTGACAAGATAAGAAGGATTCAGCAGGCCCTAAAGCATATACCCCGGCGGGCCAGGGAGATAATCGCCAGCAAAAAGCGCCTGGCCTCGGCGGATGAATTCAGTTCCTTTTTAAAATCCAGCGATATCAACGAGGAATTAACGCGTTTTGGTTATCACCTGAAGAGTCTGCAGTCCAAGCTAAAGGGTAGCGCAGGGGTGGGTAAGGAGCTGGATTTTATCTCCCAGGAGCTGCAGCGGGAGGTCAATACCATCAGCGCAAAATTACTGGATAAAACCACCTCGGAGAGTACGATTAAGATTAAAAGCCTGATCGAGAAAATCCGTGAACAGCTGCAGAATGTAGAGTGAGGATTAAAAATCAATTTTTTAACGCAGATAATCGCAGATTTAACGCACCTGCCTGCCGGCAGGCAGGGATGGTCGCAGATTTTAAAGCTTTATCTGCGTTAAGAAAAGCTTTTTGTAGTACGGAGATTATGGTTGACACCGAGCAAAAAAATATTAAAATATTGCCTACCTGCCGGCAGGCAGGTAGGTGTCGCTGTATGGACAAAAAATCAATTTCATGCAGGCAATGAGCGGCAGGGCTCGATTATTTATTCTGTCCGGCCCCTCGGGCTCAGGCAAGACTACGCTTTATAAAAGACTCTTAAGGCGTAAGCTCCTACGCCACCAACTGGTAAAATCCATTTCCTATACCACGCGGCCGCGCCGCAGGAATGAAAGGAACGGCCGCGATTATTTATTTATCAGCAGGGCGGAATTTTTAAGGAAAAAAAGGCAGGGAGAATTTTTAGAGAGCCAGAACGTCTTCGGATTTCTTTACGGGACATCCAAAAATACCGTCGAGGGCCTTTTAAATCAAAACGAAAACGTGCTTCTCTGTATTGATGTTAAAGGAGAGAGGGCGATAAAGACAATTTTTCCCGACGCGGTTTCCGTTTTTGTATTGCCGCCGTCGATAAAAATTTTAAATCAGCGGCTGAAGAACCGCTCCACCGAAGGGGATAGAGAGATGCGACACCGTCTGCGGGTGGCGAAAAAAGAAATTAGCGCCTCCCGGCGGTACGATTATAGAATTGTAAATGACAATTTAAGCCCGGCCTTAAAGAAATTAGAGGAAATCATAATCGGTAAATTAAAGGAGTAGACATGGCTTATCAAGCACAGGAAAAACTATTGCCCCAGGCAAACCAGAGCATTTATAAATTAATTTTGATGGCATCCCAGAGGGCTCTGGAACTGGCCGAGGGGGCTCCGAAGCTGATAGAGTATCCCTCTTCGGAAAAACCGGCCACCATCGCCCTGGAAGAGATAGCTGCCGGCAAGGTAGCTTTAGATAAGGCAAAGAAAAAGGAATAATTTTAAGGAGCATAATTGGCCAAGAAAGAGATTATTTTAGGCGTAACCGGCAGCATTGCCGCTTACAAATCCTGTGATTTAATCCGCAGATTGCAGGAGGCAGGCTTTAATATTAGCGTGATTATGACCAAGGAGGCAGAGGAGTTTATTACGCCTTTGACCCTGGAGACATTATCGGGCAACCGGGTTTATCGCCAGATGTTTGACCAGGCGAGAGAAAATTGGGAGATTGACCATATTTCTTTGGCTGAAAAAGCAGATTTAGTTTTAATTGCCCCGGCAACGGCAAATATTATCGGCAAAATCGCTTACGGCATTGCCGACGATATTTTAAGCTGCACGGTAATTTCTACTAAAGCGCCGGTGGTGATTTGCCCGGCGATGAATGAGGCCATGTATAAAAATAAAATCGTACAGGAAAATATCAGAAAACTGCAAGGCGTGGGTTATAAATTGGTAGGGCCAGTAAAGGGAAGATTGGCCTGCGGCAAGACCGGCGAGGGATGTCTCGCCCCAGTCGATAAAATCGTCGATGAGGTTAAAAAGATTTTGAAATAATAGTTCTTTTAAACGGCGCGGTAGCCAAGTAGAAAGGCAGTGGTCTGCAAAACCATTATGCGTGGGTGCAAATCCCACCCGCGCCTCCAGAATTCACCAAGATTTTCGGGCAAGTGGTGGAATGGCATACACGAAGGACTTAAAATCCTTTGGCCGTAAGGTCGTGAGGGTTCAACTCCCTCCTTGCCCACCAAAAATTGCCTTGCAATTTTTGGTGAGGCTTGCCATCTCACCAAAGGCGAGATGGCGGCCCATTAAATGTTATATATAGACGGGCGCTTAGCTCAGCCTGGTTAGAGCGTTGCGTTGACATCGCAAAGGTCACAGGTTCAAGTCCTGTAGCGCCCACCAGAGCTAAAGGGCATAGCTCAGTTTCAGCCAAAGGCTGATCCGCCACGTTTTGTGGCGGAGGTTAGAGCGTTGCGTTGACATCGCAAAGGTCTGAGGTTCGAGTCCTGATGAGCCCACCAGTAAGTGTAAAGAGAAAAGCGCAAAACTAAAAACCCAGAACATTAAATTTTTTAGTTTTAACTTTACGCTTTGCGTTTTTGAGTTCTACGCCAATATTATGAATTTAGATATCTTACGACACAGTTGCAGCCACATCATGGCTCAGGCGGTAAAGGAAATTTACCCTGAAGCCAAGCTGGCTATTGGCCCATCAATAGAAGACGGTTTTTATTACGACTTTGATTTGGCCAAGCCGCTTACCACCGAAGATTTAAGCAAAATCGAGGAGCGGATGCAGAGGATTATTAAAGAGGACTTGCCTTTTATCCGCGAGGAATTAGATAAGAAAGAGGCCGTGGTATTATTTAAAAATTTAAAGGAAGATTATAAATTGGAATTAATCGAGGAAATTCCCGACGATAAAGTAAGCATTTACAAAACTGGAGATAAATTTACAGATTTATGCCGCGGCCCCCATATAGAATCCACTGGCAAAATCAAGGCTTTTAAGCTATTATCGGTTGCCGGCGCCTACTGGCACGGCATTGAAACCAATCCGATGCTGCAGCGCATCTACGGCACCTGTTTTGAGAACCAAAAAGATTTAGATACCTATTTAAAAAATTTAGAAGAGGCAAAAAAGCGTGACCACCGCAAACTAGGGCCCCAATTAGGGCTGTTTGATTTTTATTACGACGATGCCGGAGCGGGTTTGGTATTTTATCATCCCAAGGGCGCGCTTTTGCGGATGATCATTGAGGATTACGAAAAGAAGGAACACCTAAAACGCGGATATCAGATGGTAATTACCCCGCACATCCTAAAACAGAATTTGTGGCAAAAAAGCGGCCACTATGATTATTACAAAGAAAATATGTACTTCTTTAAAATAGAGGAAGCCGAGTTTGCCGTCAAGCCCATGAATTGCCCGGGCCATATGTTGATTTATCAGTCGCAACTGCGCTCTTACCGCGAGTTGCCTTTACGTTTATTTGAATTGGGTACGGTTTACCGCCATGAAAAAAGCGGGGTATTGCACGGATTATTAAGGGTGCGGGGATTTACTCAGGACGATGCCCATATCTTTTGCACGCCCGAGCAATTAAAGGAAGAGATAAAGTCCGTAGTCGACTTTGTATTTGATACCATGAAGGTTTTTGGGTTTAATGATGTGGCCATTGAGTTGAGCACCCAGCCCAAGAAATTTATCGGCGCCCAAGATAATTGGGACCGGGCTACCCGGGCATTGGAAGAATCTTTAAAAGAAAAAAATTTAAACTATACCGTTAATCTCGGAGAGGGCGCGTTTTACGGGCCCAAGATAGATATTAAATTAAAGGATGCCTTGGGGCGCCTGTGGCAGTGCGCGACTATCCAGTGCGATTTTAACTTGCCGGAAAGATTTGATTTAACCTATGCTGCTGCCGACGGAAAAAATCACCGGCCCATAATGTTGCACCGGGTAATTTTGGGCAGCTTAGAAAGATTTATCGGTACCCTCGTGGAGCATTATGCCGGCGCGTTTCCTCTATGGCTTTCTCCGGTGCAGGTCCAGATTATCCCGATTAAAGAGACGGATGTGGCCTATGCACAGCAGGTAAGAAATAAATTGGAAAAAGAGGAGACAAGGGTTTCCTTGGACGCCTCAAATGAAACCTTACAGAAAAAGATCCGCAATAGCGAGATTGAAAAGATTCCTTATATCCTGGTCATCGGCGCCAAGGAGGTGCAGAATAATTGCGTGGCGGTAAGAAAGCGTTCGGTTGGCGACCAGGGACAGGTGGCGGTAGAAGAATTTGTCAAAAGGATAAAGGCGGAGGTAGAAGAGAAGAGATAAGTAAGGGCATAAGTTATGCCTGCCTGCCGGCAGGCAGGGAGTTAATATGAATAAAAATGTAAGCGACATAACTTATCTGTCCGAACTTATCCCGCCCTTTTGGTTTAAAACCAATTGCGTATTATCCAAAAGGGCGGGATTAATTCGCAGACGACCTTCGGTCTACGACTTATGTCGTTGATACTCCATAAGTCGTCTGCTCATTTAAGGAGGTGGTTGCTATTCAAAGACCAATCAGGGTTAATGAACGCATTCGCTCACCGGAAGTGCGCCTAGTAGGACCAAACGGTGAACAGATGGGAGTAATATCGTCATCCCGGGCCTTAGAGACGGCTAGACAACATGAGCTGGATCTCGTCGAAGTAGCACCGGGTGCCGCCCCGCCAGTCTGCCGCATCATGGATTTTAGCAAATACAAATATGACCAAGAGAAAAAAGAGCGGGAGATGAAAAAACACCAGAAACAGGGCCAGTTAAAGGAGATCCGCGTAAAGCCCCATATCGAAGAGCACGACTATCAGGTGAAATTAAAGCAACTTTTGGCCTTTTTAAAGAAAAGGGACAAGGTAAAAGTCAGCCTCTTTTATAGAGGAAGGGAGCTTTCCCATCAGGATATCGGAAAACATGTAATCAGCCGTTTCATTACCGACATAGACCCGATTGGCTTGGTGGAAAAGGGTCCGATGATGGAAGGCAGAGTCTTGACCATGACCGTTGCCCCCAAATAATTGCCTGAATTTTTAATATAGATTGTTTTTAGTTACCGGAAAGGATTATTATGCCAAAATTAAAGACTAAAAAGGCAATTGCCAAAAGATTTAAATTAACCAAGGGGGGAAAGATTAAAAGGCCGCATGCCTATCACGGCCATATCCTTTCCAAAAAATCCCGCCGGAGAAAAAGGGGCTTAAGAAAATCGGATTTAGTGCACCACAGCGATTTGAAAAAGATTATTTCGTGGTTGCCTTACGGAAATAAATAAGTGAGGACATAAGTTATGCGCTCATTATAGGAGGAAAATTTAATGCCAAGAGTCAAACATTCAGTTTCTACTCACCGCCGGAAAAAGCGGGTTTTAAAACGGGCAAAGGGCCAGTTCGGCGATCGCAGTAAGCAATATCAGCAGGCGCGGCGCTCCCTGTTGCACAGCCTTTCCTACGCCTATCGCGACCGCAAGGTGCAAAGGCGGACCTTAAGAAGCCTGTGGATTGTGCGTATTAACGCCGCCTGCCGTAACGCGGGAACTACCTATGGCAGATTCATGCAGGGGTTAAAAAAAGCCAAGATAGATTTAAACCGCAAGGTTCTGTCGGAAATGGCCATCAGCGATCCAGCTGGTTTTGCAAGATTAGTAGAAATAGCTAAAGGATAATGTCAAATGACAAAATCCCTGCCTTGCCGGCCGGCAGGCAAATTTCAAAATAAATCCCAATGACAAATATCAAAACAGAAAGTTTTGTCATTTGAAATTTGATATTTGAAATTATCTTGGATTTTGAGCTTTGACATTTGAAATTAAAAGAGGTTGATATGTACATAATTATTCTGGGTTGTGGCAGGGTGGGTTCGGAATTGGCCCAGATATTGTCCCGGGAAGGCCACAATGTAGTCATCATCGATAAGAATGCCGATGCCTTCAAGCGCTTAGGCGCAACCTTTAACGGAATAACCTTAAGGGGTAACGGCTTTGATCCGGAGCTGTTACAGGAGGCGGGTATTAAAAAAGCCGATGCCTTCTGCGCCGTCACCAACGGAGACAATACCAATATTATGGCCTCCCAGGTAGCCAAGAAGATGTTTAAGGTTCCCAAGGTGATTACCCGGATCTATGACCCCAAGCGGGCGAATATTTACAAGGCTCTGGGTCTGGATATTATTAGCGGAACCGTGCTTTTTGCCTCCATGATCAGGGATAAGATTATTGAGAGCAGGCTCTCCAGCTATTTGATAGAAACCGGGGCGCTGGGAGTCATTGAGCTGGATATCGACGATAAATTTAAGGGCAAAAGGGTGGAGGAATTAAATATGCCGGGGGAATTTTTGGTAACCTCCCTGGTTAAAAAGAACATTACCACCATTCCTTTACCCCAGACGGTATTGGAGCGGGGGGATAAGGTGGTAGCGGTAGTAATGATTTCCAGTTTGGATAAAATCAGGAAATTGTTTGGCTTAATGTAACGCGGAGAATAGAAGATATGTATATTGTGATTGTAGGGGCTGGTCGTGTAGGTTATTTCTTGGCCGAACACTTGCACAAAAACAAGCATGCGGTAGCCATTATTGAGAAGGATAAGAATATCTGCGAAGGGGTTTCCGAAAGGCTGGATGTCTTGGTAATTAACGGTGACGCTTGCGATCCCCAGTTTTTGGAACAGGCGGGAGTGGCCCGCGCCCATGTCTTGGCTGCCGTTACCGGTGACGACGAGGATAATTTTGTGATTTGCCAGCTGGCAAAGGAAAAGTTCGGCGTATCCCGCACCATTGGCATGGTCAATAATCACAAGAATGCGCGGGTTTTTAATGAGCTGGGCATCGACATCCCCATTGATGCCACCGCCATTATCGCCAAGATTATCGAGGAAGAAGTCTCCTTTTCCGACTTTGTAAACCTGTTAAGTTTTAAACGCGGAAAATTAGCCATAGTACGCGTTGACCTGCCCGACGACTCTCCTATCATCAATAAAAAGATACAAGACCTGCATTTGCCCCCCAGCTCGGTTTTAGTTTCTATTGTCCGCGGCGGAGAGGTGATTATCCCTAAAGGGGATACCGCGCTTTTATCCCGCGACGATATCATCGCCCTCACCTTAATCGAGAATGAACAACAGCTAATCAGCTATCTCGTCGGTAAAATTTAAAATGAGAAACAAAATCATCCAAACCGCATTGGGAATTTCTGTTGAGGTCCTGTATGCGTTGGCGATTATGGCCTGCGCCTTTTTCATGGGCTGGGTTTTATTATTAATCTTTAAATAATGCTATTAAGGCCGCAATTAGAAGATTTAAAGGTAATCGGTTATTATCTGGGTAAGATTATGATCGGCGTGGGATTTTTTATGCTCTTTCCGGTTATTATCGGGTTTTTGTTCCGCGAGGCCAATCCCACTTTGGATTTTCTCTTAGGATTCTTTGTCTGCATCTTGCTGGGCAATCTTTTGATTATTCTCTGCCGTACGGAAAAAGATCTGACTTGGATGCACGGAATGGTGGTGGTCTCTCTTTCATGGTTGGTGGCTACCGTCTTGGCAGCCATCCCTTTATTTTTAAGCGGACACTGGCATTCATATCTGGATGCCTGCTTTGACGCCATGTCAGGATTTGCCACCACCGGTTTAGTCTTGGTGCAGGACCTGGATCATTTGTCCTATGCCCATAATTTCTGGCGCCATCTGATTATGTTTATGGGCGGCCAGGGGATTGTAGTGGTTGCCTTGACTTTTTTGGTTCGTGGTTTGTCGGGGGCATTTAAAATGTATGTAGGAGAAGCCCGCGATGAACGGGTGATGCCTAATATTATCGAGACGGCTAGATTTATTTGGCTGGTAAGCATAGTTTATTTAATCTTGGGAACCGTGGCATTGGCAGTTGTGGGTATTTTAAACGGCATGTCAATTGCCAATGCTTTTTTTCACGGAGCTTGCATATTTATGGCAGCTTTTGATACCGGCGGCTTTACTCCGCAGTCGCAGAACATTTTATATTATCATAGCCTCTGGCTTGAAGTGGTAACGGTGGTGATTATGTTATGGGGCGCGATAAACTTTAAGTTGCATTACGCCCTGTGGACGGGCAATAAAAAAGAGATAGTGCGCAATATCGAAACCATAACCTTATTTATTACGATTATGGCAACCTTCTTTCTGGTGGCTTATGATTTGGCAAAGATGGGAGTTTATGCGGATGCTTTGGGATTATTCCGCAAAGGATTTTATCAATTGATTTCCGGCCACACCGGCACCGGTTATCAGACGATTTATGCCCGGCAGTTTATTCGGGAGTGGGGTAATCTGGCGACAGTGGGAGTTATCTGTGCCATGGCAATTGGCGGTAGCGCCTGTTCAACTACCGGCGCTATAAAGGTTTTAAGGATCGGCGTAATCACCAAGGCTTTTATCCAGGATGTACGACGGATAATGTTGCCGGAGGCAGCAGTCTCCCATCAGAAATTTCATCACATCAACAGTTTAATCCTGGAGGAAAAGCAGGTTCGCTCAGCAGCCCTAATTTTATTGGCCTACCTTATCTTATATTTCGGCGGGACAGTAGTAGGTATGCTGTACGGTTATCCTTTTCTAGATTCCCTGTTTGAATCCACCTCAGCAGCTGGCAATGTGGGGTTGTCTTGCGGAATAACCGCCATTACCATGCCAACGGCTTTAAAATTTACTTATATACTACAGATGTGGGCAGGCCGCTTGGAATTTATGTCCGTTTTTGCTTTGATTGGTCTATTTGTGGCGTGGGTGAAGGGGAAGTAAAACGCGGATGAACGCAGATAAAATAAAATGCGGATTAACGCAGATAATAATTCTCGCTACTCTCTACTTGCTACTCGCTACTTGTGTTTTTGCCAAGCCGGTTTCTCCCGCGTCGGTGCCAGTGGTTGCTTCTAATGATTTAATCGAGCATGCCAAGGACTACGACGGAAAGATTGTCTCTTTTCAGGGCGAAGTAATTGGAGACATCATGCGCCGGGGAGATTTTGCCTGGATAAATGTCCATGACGGGCAAAATGCCTTAGGCATCTGGGCAAAATCGCCCCTAGTCTTACCCATAACTTTTACTGGCAACTATAAATCTACCGGTGATATAATAGAGGCCAAAGGTATCTTTCATCGCGCCTGCGTTGAACACGGTGGAGATTTGGATATTCACGCTGACAGCCTTACCGTTATCAAGCCAGGACACAAAAGAACAGAGCCGTTTCATGCGGGTGAAAAGAAATTGGTTTTTGGTTTAATCGGAGCAACTGTATGTCTGTTGATATTGAGGTTATTGCGCAGGAAATAGAACGAGAAGCCAATGTGGTAACTGACAGCGCTTCTTTGGAAGTGCTGCGCATAAAATATGTGGGCAAAAAGGGGATTTTAAGCGAAATCCTTTCTCGTCTGGGCGATTTGCCGTCGGAACAGAAACCGATAGTCGGTAAGCGCGCCAATGAATTAAAGAATAAAATTATCAACTTTATTAAAGAGAAGGAAAGCGAATTTAAATCTGCAGTTAAGGAGACGGCCAAATTTGACATTACCCTTCCGGGGACCGATTATCCGGTTGGCCAATTGCATCCCTTAACCCAGGTAACCGAGGAGATCTGTGATATCTTCACCAAAATCGGCTTTAAGATTTGCGAAAGCCCGGAGATAGAAACCGAGTTTAATAACTTTACCGCCTTAAATATTCCCCTGGAGCATCCCTCCCGCGATGTCTTTGATACCTTTTATTTAAAATCTCAGGAGAGGTTGCTTTTACGCAGCCATACCTCGCCCGGGCAGGTCAGGGTGATGAAACAATACCAGCCGCCATTGGCAGTGGTGGTACCGGGAAAGGTCTACCGGCCGGATGCGGTGGATGCGAGCCACTCTTTTATGTTTCATCAGGTGGAGGGGTTTCTCGTCGACGAGGAGATAAAATTCTCCGATTTAAAAGGGGTGTTGACCTATTTCTGCCGCCAATTTTTTGGACAAGACATCAAGATGCGTTTTCGGCCGCATTTCTTTCCTTTTACCGAGCCATCGGCAGAGGTGGATATTTCTTGTATTATTTGTAAAGGAAAGGGTTGCTCGGTTTGCGGCAAAAAAGGCTGGCTGGAGATTTTAGGTGCAGGGATGATTCATCCCAATGTGTTTAAAGCGGTCGGTTACCCTAAAGATAAATATACCGGCTTTGCCTTTGGCATGGGGGTGGAAAGAATCTGCATGCTCAAATACGGCATAAGCGACATCCGTTTATTTTTTGAGAATGATTTGCGGTTTCTGAAACAATTCTAATATGAAAATAAGTTATAATTGGCTTAAGGATTATGTAACAATTAAAATTTCTCCGGAAAAACTGGCTGAGCGGTTGACTATGTTGGGCTTAGAAGTAGTCGCCCAGGAAAAACTTTCCGATGATGTAATTTTTGAGATTGAGGTTACTGCCAACCGCCCGGATTGCCTGAATTATTTAGGCATTGCCCGCGAAATCGCCACTGCCACCCAGCAGAAATTAAAAATCCCCCGGTTAATCCAAAAAGCCAAAGCCCCGCCGGGAAAATTCATCCAAATTCAGGATAAGAAAGGCTGCCCGCGGTATATCGGAAAGATTATTCAGGGCGTAAAGGTCAGGCCCTCGCCAGAATGGTTGCAGAAAAAATTAAAGTCCGTGGGGCTACGGCCGGTGAATAATATCGTGGATATCACCAATTATCTTTTGATGGAACTAGGCCAGCCCATGCATGCCTTTGATCTGGATAAATTGTCAGAGAAAAGGATTGTAGTCCGTCGGGCTAAGGCCGGAGAAAAAATCGTTACCATCGATGCCGAGGAAAGAAATTTAGATTCCGAAATTTTGGTAATTGCCGACGCAGAAAAACCGGTAGGCATTGCTGGGATAATGGGCGGCAAGGATAGCGAGGTTACTAAAGGCACTAAAAATGTTTTGTTGGAGAGCGCATATTTCAACCCCATCATTATCCGTCGGGGAAGGCGCAAGTTGGGCATTGCTTCAGAGGCGGCTTATCGCTTTGAAAGAAATGTAGATATGGCCATGGTAGGGTCGGCTGCCAGCCGGGCCATAAATCTAATGTTGGAATTGGCCGGAGGAAAATTAGTCTCGGTTTGTGATTTAAAGGCAAATAAAAACCAGGGCGCGGCTACCAAGGTCCTCGGTTTAAATAGCGAAAATATCTCCAGATTATTAGGACAAAAAGTAACCACCTCCCGGGTCAAATCCATTCTTACCGGATTGGGTTTAAAGGTCAAGGCGCAGGGCAAGGATTCTTTAAGGGTAACCATTCCCGGATTTCGCCTGGACTTGAAAGAAGAAGAGGACTTGATTGAGGAGATTGCCCGGCACGTAGGGTTTGACCAGCTATCGTCAACCCTGCCGCCGATAAAGATAAACCAGATCCCCGGACAGAAGATAAGAGACCTTTGCGCATTGGCGCGCCGGGCCTTGGTCGCTACCGGACTAAGCGAAGTAATAACCTACAGTTTAATCAGTAAAGAAGGTTTGAAAAAAATAAATTGGCAGGGAAGCCCTCCCATTGAAATAAAAAATCCTTTGAGTAAAGATCAGGAGGTAATGCGGCCTACCGTTATTCCCGGACTTTTAACGGTAATGCAGAATAATCTTAGCCACAATATCGAAGAGGTAAAGATATTTGAGGTCGGCAAGATTTACGACGGGAATAAGGAAACCGTCACCTTGGGCATAGGATTGATGGGCGCTAAGTCCAAAGTCGTCTCCCTTCTGGATTTAAAAGGCAGCCTAGAGGCGCTGTTTAGGAAACTGCAAATAGGCAAGGCGGAACTTCATCCGGCAGCGCAAAACTTTTTTGTGCCGGGTAAATCCTTTGCCGTTTCTATCGCCAACCAAGGCCTGGGTTATTTGGGTGAGGTTTTATCGTCGGTAGCCAATAATTTTGAATTTAAGCACCAGAAGATATTTTTAGCCCAGTTAAATCTGGAAGGGTTATTAAAATCTGCCAAATGGGAGAGGCAATTTACGCCTTTAATTAATTTCCCGTTGATAAGGCGCGATATCAGTTTAATTATCAAGGAAGAAATTTCATCGGGCCAGATAGTAGACCTACTGAAAAAAGGGGCCGGCCCGTGGTTAATAAATATTTCACTTGCCGACCAATACGGCGGCGAACAGATACCGGTAGGACACCGGGGATTAACCTATTGTCTGGAATTCCAGGCGCCGGACCGCACCCTAAGTGATTTAGAGGTGAATTCTATTCACGGCAAACTCTGCGATTTGCTCATTCAGGGCCTGGATGCCAAGATTAGGAGATAAAAATATTGCAATCTTTTTTTGCCGGTGATATACTAAATATAGAAACAAGCCTTATCCCTGCCGTGTTCGTCGCTAGTGGAAAGTGTTGAGCCAACACCTTTATATTGGGAGCATCCCTTCTAGATTGCCTGTGGGCAAATTAGAGGCGCACCCATTTTGAACCTATGGTTCAATCCACCCATGACGACGGCATGCGCGGGGAAAAATAACCCGCCACGCCTTGTGGCGGGTAACTTATCTCGGCCATTTATCCGCCTTCGTTCCGACGATACGTCGGGACTTCGGCCCGGCTTCGCCAAAGGCTACTCCGAGGCGAGCGAGATTTCGCTTAAGTGGCAAGCCCGTGGGGTTCCATTATGATTATCTCCAAACAGAAAAAATTCGAGGATATCCTAAAGAGCGTCAGCGAGGTCTCTAAAATCTTTTTAGTGGGTTGCGGGGAGTGCGCTACCACCTGCAAGAGCGGGGGCGAACCCGAGGTCTTGGAATTAAAAAAGCAATTAGAGACCAACGGAAAAACCGTAACCGGTTATGTAATTCCTAAGGCGCCCTGCGTTTCCGCCCAGATAAAAACCGCCTTTGCCCAGAATCGCCAGGCCCTAAAAAATTCTGAAGCCATCCTGGTTTTGGCTTGCGGTTTAGGAGCCCAGTCGGTAAAAGAAAATGACCGCCTGGGAATATTGACCTTGCCGGCTTGTGATACCCTATTTGGCGCTATCGTCGATAGTGCGGGCAATTTTCAGGAATTATGCTCTGCCTGCGGGGATTGCGTTTTAGAAATCACCGGAGGCATCTGTCCTATTACCCGTTGCCCCAAAGGATTATTAAACGGCCCCTGCGGTGGAGTCAATAAAGGAAAGTGTGAAGTAGATAAAGAGCGCGATTGCGCCTGGGTTTTAATCTATAAAGAACTGGAGAAGAAAGGAAAGTTGGATAAATTCCGCCAACTGCAACCGGCCAAAGATTATTCCAAAACGGTTAAACCGCATAAATTAATTTTGGAAGGTAAACATGCCTGAACTATATAGCGAGAAGGTAATGGATCATTTTTTAAATCCCCGCAACGTAGGAGAAATCCCTGACGCCGACGGAGTAGGAAGCGTAGGCAATCCGGTTTGCGGAGATATAATGAAGTTGTATATCAAGGTAAAGAATGGTAAAATAGTAGATGCCAAGTTTAAAACCTTCGGCTGCGGCGCTGCCATCGCCACCAGTTCGATGGTAACGGAATTAGTCAAAGGCAAGACCCTAGAAGAGGCTTTGACTATTTCCAATAAGGCAGTGGCCGAGGCGTTGGGAGGCCTGCCGCCGGTTAAGATGCACTGTTCGGTTCTGGCGGAGGAGGCCTTAAAATCAGCCATCGATAATTACCACAAGAAACAGCAGAAATAGAAACTAAGCAATGATCGGCATGTCGGAGACAAAGGCACATTTAAGAAAAAATATCCTTGAGAGGCTTAGCTTTCAAAAGGAGGTAGAAAGGCTCAAGAATAGCAATATAATTAAAGATAAGTTATGTGCGTCCGCGGAATTTAAAAATGCCCGGACGATTTTGTTTTATGCCTCTTTTGACGGCGAGGTGGACACCTGGGGGATGATGATTGAGGCCAAGAGGCAAGGTAAGACGATCGCTTTACCAGTAATGAGTGAAAGCCAAGAAGCAATTATTCCTTCCCGAGTTTTAGATCTAGAAAATGAATTGACCATCGGCCCATACGGGATTAAGCAGCCCAAGCAGTCTTGTATGCGGCCGGTTGATCTAAATGATATTGATTTGGTGATTGTCCCCGGAGTTGCCTTTGACCAAAAAGGTAACCGCCTAGGGCGAGGCAAAGGTTACTACGACCGCCTCTTAAGCCAAACCCCTCCCCACATTCCTACCCTTGGGCTGGCTTTCACATTTCAGGTCCTGGATGAATTGCCGGAAGTGGCAATTCACGATCGTCCGGTAAAAAAAATAATCACAATTTAAAACCAATCGGTCCTTAAGTGAAATCGAAGGATTGATTTATTCAAGGGGCAGTTATATAATGAGCCTTAAGCGCGGAAGCTACTTAGCGAAGGCGGGTAACATCATAATTGCCTTTAAATCCCGTTAGAAATACCAGGTTAGTATCCGATGAGCCAAATTTCTAACGGGACAAAATGTTAGGGGGTGCATATATAGATGTTTGACCATTTAAGTGATTTTATGCGCAATGTAGGGCTTTCGGTGCTGGCAATGGTTTTTGTCCTTGCCGGTTACTATTTAAGAAAGTATTTCTCGGAAAAGAAAATCGAAAATGCCGAAGCCAAGGTAAGGTATTTGCTGGAAAATGCCAAACGCGATGCGGAAAACCGCAAGAAAGAGATGGACTTAGAGGCCAAGGAACTCCTGTATAAGTTACGTCAGGATTTTGAGAAGGAGACCCGCGACCGCAAGGAAGAACTGAGCGCAATCGAAAAACGCCTGGCATTAAAGGAAGAAAATATCGAGCGCCGCGTGGATATCTTGGAGCGTAAGGAAGAGGATATCGGCAAAAAAGAGGCAGCATTACAGCAGACTGAGACAGTCATTAAACAAAAGGATAACCAGTTGACCACGCTTTTAGCCGAAGAAAAACAGATGCTGCAGAAGATTTCCTCCCTTTCTCCCGAGGAGGCGAGAAAACTTTTGCTGGCCCGCCTGGAAGAAGAGTTGGTCAAGGAGAGAGCGATACTTATTAGAAAGATGCAGGATGAAGTAAAAGAGACTGCAGATAAAGAGGCCAAGGAGGTTTTAAGTCTGGCCATCCAGCGCTGCGCCACAGAACACGTGGTTGAATCTACGGTAAGCGTGGTAAGCCTTCCCAATGACGAAATGAAGGGAAGGATTATCGGGCGCGAAGGGCGAAATATCCGCGCCCTGGAAATGGCCACCGGCGTAGACATCATCATCGACGATACACCTGAGGCAGTGACCATTTCGGGATTTGATGTGGTGAGGCGCGAAATCGCCAGGCTGGCCATTGAAAGATTAATCTCCGACGGTCGCATCCATCCCGGCAGAATCGAAGAGGTAGTGGAAAAGGCCAAGAAGGAGATGGAGGACAAGGTCCGGGAGGAAGGCGAACGGGCGGCCTTTGATATGGGGATTCACAATATCAATCCCGAGGTTATAAAACTTTTGGGAAAATTAAAATACCGTACCAGTTTCGGACAAAATTCCCTGCAACACTCCAAAGAGGTTTCTTACTTGATGGGGATAATGGCTTCCGAACTGGGCCTGGATTTTAAATTAGCCCGAAGGGTGGGATTATTACATGATATCGGCAAGGCCGTTGACCAGCAGATTGAAGGGACCCACGCCAAAATCGGTGCGGATTTAGCCAAGAAATACGGCGAATCACCGGAAATAATTAATGCCATCGAGGCCCACCACGAAGAGGCGGAATCAAAATCGATTTACGGGGTTCTGGCCATTGCCGCCGATGCCATAAGTGCGGCCCGTCCCGGAGCCCGGCGGGAAACCTTGGAGAGCTATGTCAAGCGCCTGGAGAAGTTAGAATCTATCGCCACCGTTTTTAAGGGAGTGGAAAAGGCCTTTGCCATTCAGGCGGGCCGTGAGATCCGGGTAATTGTGCAGCCGGAAAAGATCTCCGACGCGGATGCGGTAATTCTGTCCCGGGATATTCGCAAGAAGATCGAAGAGGGCATGGAATACCCCGGGCAGATTAAAGTAACAGTAATTAGAGAGACTAGAGCAATTGAGTACGCCAAGTAATTGAGGACATGAGTTACGGAGCCTTATTTGAGAAAAAATTTAGCGACATAACTTATTCGTCCTAACTTATCCCGCCCTTTTGGGCAATCAAAATTAGTTTAAACCAAAAGGGTGGGATTAAATTCGCCCATACAACTTATGTTCACTAACGTTCCATAAGTTGTGGGCTCATTTAATATGAAAATTCTATTTATCGGTGATATTGTAGGAAGTCCGGGCAGAGAGGCGATAATGAAACTCTTGCCTAAGCTTAAGCAGGAGTTTAATATTGAGCTTACCGTTGCCAATGCCGAAAATGCCTCTGGGGGGGCGGGTCTAACCCCCCAGGTCGCCGATGAGTTATTTAATATGGGCTGCGACGTTTTGACTACCGGCGATCACATTTGGGACCGCAGGGAAATCAACGAGGCATTAGAAAAAAATCCTTTGTTGATTAGGCCGGCCAATTTTCCCGAGGGAGCGCCGGGAAGGGGTTGGTGTATATTTAAAGCTGCGAAAGGTCCCGGCGTAGCCATAGTCAATCTGGAAGGCCGGGTATTTATGCGTTACCAGATAGATTGTCCATTCAAACGAGCAAAAAATATTTTAGAGGAATTAAAGGGAAAAACGTCTATAATATTGGTAGATATGCATGCCGAGGCGACTTCCGAGAAAATGGCCCTGGCCCACTTTTTAGACGGCGCGGTTTCGGCGGTGGTGGGGACCCATACCCATGTCCAGACTGCCGATGAAAAAATCTTAGCTGGCGGAACCGCCTTCATCAGCGATTTGGGTATGACCGGGCCGTATGATTCGGTAATCGGCCAGCGCAAGGAAAAGATTATTGAACGTTTTATTAGCGGACTGCCAACCAGATTTGAGGTGGCTACCGATGACGTGCAATTACACGGGGCAGTCCTGGACATAGACTCAAAGACGGGAAAGGCAAATTCTATTCAAAGAATTCAAAGGTCAATGAAGACCTAACTTACGGAAGCGATAGCGGACGTAAGTTATGGGTCTGAATTGACCCTTGACATTTTGCCTTAAAATTAATTGGAGCAAAATGTCAAGGTTCAGTTCGCACTTATAACTTATGTCGGCTATGTCTCCATAAATTGTGTGTTCACTGAAGGAGGTTATAGATGACCGCTTGGGAAGGGATGGATAGAAGGAAATTTCCTCGGGCAAACTATCCTTGCCTGGTGATTATCCGTAAGGATCATATGACCCCGGAGGCGCTCTTAACCCATACCGAGAATATCGGCGTGGGTGGGGTGGGGGTAATTATCCGCAGAGACCTGAAGCTTTTTGAAAATATAGAGCTGGAGCTGGACTTGCTGGATATGCAGTCGCACATTAAATGCAACGGCAAGATCGTCTGGGTAGTCCGGCGTAAGGAAGAGGAAAAGATTAAGCCGCTGTTTTACGACATCGGCATTGAATTTGTAAACCTTCCCGAAAAAGACCGCAAGCGCATTGAATTTATCGTCAATCGTCTAATCGCACTGGAATCTCAAAAACCAGAATAGTTTAAATGTTACTGGACAATATTAAGCAACCCCTTGACCTGAAGAAGTTGCCCGCCTCTGAGCTTCCCTTCGTGGCCCACGAAATTCGTCAGAAGATTATCGAGGTGGTTTCCCAAACTGGCGGCCACCTGGCCTCGAGTTTAGGAGCGGTAGAAATCGCAATCGCCCTCCATTATTGCCTGAATGCCCCTGAAGATAAAATCATCTGGGATGTGGGCCATCAAGCCTATGCCCACAAGATTTTAACCGGCAGATTCAAAAACTTCGATACCTTAAGACAATTTGGCGGAATAAGCGGCTTTCCCACCGCCTCGGAATCGGAGTTCGATACCTTTACCACCGGGCACGCCTCTACGGCCGTTTCTTTGGCATTAGGGTTGGCAACGGCCCGGGATTTAGAAAATAAAAAAGAGAAGATTGTGGCGGTAATCGGAGACGGTTCGTTAACCGGCGGCCTATGCTTTGAGGCCTTAAATAACGCCGGGCACCTTAAGAAGGACTTAATCATCATCTTAAATTCCAACGAAATGAGCATCTCTCCGTCGGTAGGTTCGCTTACTACCTATTTGAATAAAATTATTTCCCAGCCAATTTATAACCGCTTTAGGGAGGCTTTGCAGAATTTTATTAAGCATCGCATCCCCCGCGTGGGAAACCGTATCTTGAAATTGGCAGACAAGTTTGAAGAGGTTTTAAAAGGCCTAATCGTCCCGGGGATATTTTTTGAAGAGCTGGGCTTTCGTTATTTCGGCCCCTTAGACGGGCACAATCTGGAGATATTAATCCCTACCTTAAGAAATATCATCCCTTTAAAAGAGCCTAGGATTATTCATATCATTACCAAAAAAGGCAAGGGCTATCCTCCGGCGGAGCAAAATCCGGAAAGATTTCACAGCGCAATAAATTTTGATATTGCTACCGGACAGCCGAAGAGCTCCGCGGCAGTAAAAAAGGAAACCAGTTATACCGAGACCTTTAGCGAGAGCATTGTTGAGCTGGCCAAGGAAAACCCGAGGATCGTAGCCATTACCGCGGCCATGCCCGAGGGGACGGGTTTGGATAAATTTCGGGATAATTTTCCTGATCGGTTTTTTGATGTCGGGATAGCGGAAGCCCATGCGATTTGTTTTGCCGCTGGCATGAGTAAGGGAGGTTTGAGGCCGGTAGTGGCAATCTATTCCACCTTTTTACAGCGTGCCTTTGACCAGATTATAGAGGAGATTGCTATCCAGAAATTGCCGGTGGTTCTGGCCATTGACCGGGCGGGTATCGTCGGAGAAGACGGGGTTACCCATCAAGGAATATTTGATATCGCCTGTCTCATGCGGGTTCCGGAAATGGTGATTATGGCGCCTGCGGATTTAAAGGAGTTGGGTTGGATGCTGGATTTTGCCGTTAAGCAAGATTTGCCCTGTGCCATCAGATACCCCAAGGATAAATTAGAAAAAGATTTACCCCATGAGATCGGTAAGATTCAATTGGCCAGGCCGGAGGTTTTAAGGGAGGGGAAGGATGTGGCCGTATTGGCCTTGGGTAGCATGGTCAGGGTGGCATTGGATGCAGCTTCCGATCTTAAAAAAGACGGCATAGAAGTCAAGGTGGTCAACTGCCGTTTTGCCAAACCGCTCGACGAGGATTTTTTAAAAAATATCGCCAGGGAGTTTAAAAAGATAGTCACCATTGAAGAAGGAATTGTCGACGGCGGTTTTGGAATGAAGATTTCCGAGAAATTACATCAATTTAATAATAGCGTGCAGGTAAGGCCCATAGGTTTGCCCGATGAATTTATCGCCCATGGAAAAAGAAATTTATTATTGGCAAATTACGGGTTGGACGGTAAAGGTATTTATCAGACCATCAAGGATTTTTTAAAGAGATAAAATGCCCAAAGTAAAAGTGAATAAAGATCGTTGCAAGGGTTGTTATCTGTGCTTAGCCTATTGCCCTAAGGGGCTGTTGCAAAAGGATTCTCAGTTAAACCTTTTGGGAGTGCAAGCGGTAATTTTTAAAGAGGATGAGAAAAATAAATGCACCGGCTGTAGTTTTTGCGCCATCATCTGCCCGGATTGCGCGTTAGAAGTAGAAAAGTCAGATTCCCATGGAAAGAAATAAAATCCTTATCACCGGAAACGAAGCTATCGGCGAGGCGGCAATAATTGCCGGCTGCCGGTTTTATGCCGGATACCCCATTACCCCGCAGAACGAACTCACTGCCTATATGTCCAGGCGCATGTCCGAGGAGGGAGGAGTTTTTATTCAGGCCGAATCGGAAATAGCTGCCGTTAATATGGTTTTCGGCGCCGCCACGACTGGCGCCCGGGCAATGACCAGCTCTTCTTCGCCGGGGATAAGCTTAAAACAGGAGGGGATTTCTTATCTGGCCGGTTGCGAACTTCCGGCAGTAATCGTCAATATCATGCGCGGCGGGCCCGGCCTGGGCAATATCTCACCTGCGCAAGGTGATTATTTTCAGGCTACCAAAGGCGGAGGCCATGGAGATTATCATTGTATCGTATTGGGTCCATCTACGGTACAGGAGGCCATGGATTTGACTATTTTGGCCTTTGATCTGGCGGACAAATACCGCACCCCCACGATAATCTTAGGTGATGGTATGCTGGGACAGATGATGGAGCCGATAGAAAAACGCAAAACGCAAAGCAAAAATCGCAAAATGTTTGATAAATCGTGGGCCTTGACCGGAGCAAAAAACCGTAAACCCAATATTATCCGCTCATTGTATTTAGGAGAAGGGGTTTTGGAAGCGTTGAATTTGAGATTGCAAGCCAAATATCAGGAGATCCGCAAAAAAGAAATGCGTTACGAAGGTCTGCAACTGGATGATGCACAAATTGTTTTGTCTGCCTATGGCTCCATGGCTAGAATTTGCAAGCCGGTTGTGCTGCAGCTTAGAAAAAAAGGGATTAAGGCAGGATTAATCCGCCCGATTTCTTTATGGCCTTTTCCAACGGAGATATTTGCTAAAACCGCCGAGAAGGTAAAGAATTTTCTGGTGGTAGAAATGAGTTCCGGGCAGATGTTGGAGGATGTGCAATTGGCGGTTAATGGCCAAGCAAAAATTGATTTTTACGGCCGCATGGGCGGAGGGATTCCTGAGGAGGAAGAGATTATTAAAAGCGTAAAAGTCATGATTAAAAAAGATGCCTAATCGACCGGAAAGTTTAAGAGATGTTGCAACCCATTACTGCGCAGGTTGCGGACATGGGTTAGTGCACCGTTTGGTTTGCGAGGCGGTGGATGAATTAAAAATCCGCGAGAAGACTGTTGCCGTTGCCCCCGTGGGTTGTGCGGTTATTGCCTATGATTATTGGGATTTTGATTGCACTGAAGCAGCCCATGGCCGGGCCCTGGCCGTGGCAACTGGCATAAAGCGTGCCCGCCCGGATTTATTTGTTTTCACCTATCAGGGCGACGGAGATTTAGCGGCAATCGGCACCGCGGAAACTATCCATGCTGCCAACCGGGGAGAAAATGTCACCTGTATCTTTGTAAATAATGCCGTATATGGAATGACCGGAGGACAGATGGCACCGACGACTTTAGTGGGGCAAAAGACTGCCACTACTATGGGCGGCCGCAATGAAAAGACCGAGGGGCCGCCCTTAAAAATCTCCGAGATGCTGGCGATTTTACCCGCGGTAAAATCGGTAGAAAGGGTTTCGGTGCATTCTCCGCAAGAGGTACTAAAGGCCAAGCGGGCCATCAAACAGGCCTTTCAAAATCAGTTGGATAATTTGGGATTCTCGTTGGTAGAGGTCTTATCTTCTTGCCCAACCTATTGGGGCAAAAACGCCAAAGAGGCAGCCGATTGGGTCAAGGAAGAGATGGCCAAGGTCTTTCCGCTGGGAAGATTAAAATGAATTATTATGATTTCGGCGATTTAAAAAATAGATTTCAGCGATTACATTTTACAATCTCTGTAATCTTTTTGCGAAGTCGCTGTAATCAAAAAAGAAAATGAGAGAAGAAATCCTGATGTCCGGTTTTGGCGGCCAGGGCATAATGTTAATGGGCCGGTTACTGGCCCATGCCGCAGCTGAAGAGGATAAATTTGTTACCTGGATTCCTGCTTATGGCGCGGAGGTAAGAGGAGGAACTGCCTATTGCGCAGTGGTTATATCCGACGAGGAAATCGCCTCGCCCTTTGCAAATAACCCCTCCTCCTGTATAGTGATGAATGAGCCGTCATTGAAAAAATACGAAGGCAAGATCAAAAAGGACGGCTTATTGGTAATAAACAGTTCGTTGGCAAAGATTAAACCCAGCCGAAAAGATATTGAAGTTTTATATGTCCCGGCAACCGACATTGCCCAAAAACTTGGTAATGTCAGAGTAGCCAATATGGTGGCCCTGGCCGCATATTTAGCTAAAGCCAAGGTTGCTAAATTAGAAACTCTAAAAAAGGTTTTGAAGCAAGAGGCTATTGCCAATAAAAAAGAATCACTTTTGGCTATTAATGAGCAGGCGATAGAAGAAGGCGCTAAATACGGAAGTAATTAAATGACAAAATCCAAATTCCAAAATAAATCCAAAACTTTAATATCAAAATCCAAAACCAAGGTTTTGTCATTTGCCTGCCTGCCGGCAAGGCAGGGTATTTGTGCTTTGTCATTATTTTGTCCTTTGAGTTTTGGTATTTGTCATTGAGAAAAGATGATTAGAGTCAGGTTCGCTCCCAGTCCAACCGGGTATCTGCATATCGGTGGCACCCGCACCGCCTTGTTTAACTGGCTTTTTGCCAAGGCCAATCAGGGGCAGTTTGTTTTGCGTATCGAAGACACCGATAAGAAACGCAGCGACAAGAAATATCTAGACGAGATTCTGGATAGCTTAAAGTGGCTGGGATTAAACTGGGATGAATTGTATTATCAAAGCGAAAGAACCAGTAAATATCAGGAGCTGGCCGATACATTATTAAGGGAAGGCAAGGCCTACCAGTCCGAGGGCGCGGTTATTTTAAAGATGCCCAAAATAAATTTGAAGATCGAGGATCAAATTCACGGCTTAATTGAATTTGATACCTCGGTAATTAAGGATCAGGTTTTGATGAAATCCGATTTAAGCCCCACCTATAACTTTGCCTGCGTGGTGGATGATGCGGATTTAAAAATCAGCCATGTCATCAGAGGCGACGATCATATCTCTAATACGCCGAAACAGGTAATAATGTATCAGGCCTTAAATTTTCCCGTTCCCAAATTCGCCCATCTGCCGCTGATTTTAGGTAAAGACGGCGGAAGGCTTTCCAAAAGAACCGGGGCAACGGCGATAAGCGATTACCGTCGGATGGGATATCTGCCGGAGGCGCTGGTAAATTATCTGATGCTTGTGGGTTGGTCGCCGGGAGAAAATCAGGAGATAGTTACGCTGGATTCGGCTATCAAGAAATTCTCCATTAAGAAGGTAAATAAAACCGCGGCGGTGTTTAACCTGGAGAAATTAAACTGGATTAACAATCAATACCTTAAAAAGGTCGATACCCAGAGGCTTACCGATTTATTAATTCCCATTTTGCAGGAAAAAAAATATTTAGGCGATAGTTTTAATAGGGCGTGGCTGGAGGGAATTGTAAAATTATACCAGCCACGCCTGAATACCTTGCATGACTTCTGCAATTGGGCGGATTTTCTGTTTATTAAGAAACCCAAGTTTACCGCCGAGGCCAAAGAAAAACTTTCCGGAAATAAACTCAAAGAGGCCTTTAAGCTTTTGGTCGAACGGCTTAAAGGAATAGAGCCTTTTGAAATGCGTGCAGCCGAGGAAGTCTTCCGCGCTTTGGTTGCCGAATTGAATTTAACCGCCGCGGATTTGGTGCATCCCTGCCGCGCGGCCTTAACCGGCAAAACTGTCGGTCCCGGACTATTTGAAACTATGGTGATCTTGGGCAAAGAAAAAACCCAAGAGCGATTAAGGGCAGCCATAAAGATAATTAAGTAAATAATTCTTTGCCGTAGCGCCTGCCTTAATGATAACCACACAGGATTAGCAAAATAATTAATATGCGAGTAACCCTTTTTCAATTCCAGTACTACCGACATTTGCCTCTTAGTGCCGTTTATTTGGCCAGTAGCTTGGAGAAGGAAAATATTGGTTTTGATTTAAAATTATTCGATGTTAACAAATTTTCCGCCCCAGGGAATAATATTGAGACCATTTGCTCTTTTCTGGCGGATTCCAAAGAAATCATCGCTGCGGGATGTTTTTCCGACATGCTCCCTTATGTTTTAGTTGGGCTAAAGAAGATTAAACAATCATCGCCTAAGAAGATAATAATACTGGGCGGTTTAGGCCCCACGCTAGTTGCAGAAGAAATTTTTAAGGAATTTGATTATATAGATTTTATTATAAAAGGTTCAGGCACGCTTTCTTTGCCTAAACTGGTGAAGAGAATCCAATCCAAAGATTCCAAGTTCAATGATATTCCCGGAGCGCTGTCTCGTAATAAAAATTCCAGCGTAGAAGATTATTCGCATGATTTTTTTGCCGGGGCGCCAAAAGTTCCCGCGTACCACTGCATTAAGAATATCAAGGCATACGACACATTTTTATTTAAAACCTCCTACGGCGCCTGCCCTTATAAATGCACATTTTGTTATGTAGGGTCCTTTCCAGATAAAAAAATTATCTACCGAGACCTCAATGAGGCAATCGAAGAAATAAAATTGATAAAAAATATAAGAGGGAAGGGCTTTTTATTGCGGATTATCGATGAAGCATTTATTACCAACAGAAAAAGGGTAATAGAATTTTGTAATTTAATTCGGAAAAATAAAATTACCATCCAGTGGGCATGTTATGGCAGGATTAATGTTATTGATGAGAAACTTCTAAAAATGATGTTTTCCTCCGGCTGCAGGACAATTATTTATGGAATTGAGTCGGGTTCCAATCGGGTATTAAAGTTAATAAAAAAAGGGTTTACCATTGAAGAGGCTAAAAGGGCGGTGCTTCTGACCAAGAAAATTATTCCCCACGTGACAACATGTTTTATTTACCGCTTCCCCTTTGAAACGCTTAATGACTTTGTCGATACCGTTATAGCCCGAAGATATTTTAAATCCAGAAATATTTCGGCGCCTTTATATCCTTTATTGCCGGTTAAGAATACCGAGATTTATCAACAATATAGTAGGAGTTTAGTTTCTTTTAACGGAGCGCGGTATGATCACATGCTGTGCGGGAACACGGTTACCTTGCCGGTTGAGTGTGCAGGGTTAATCCGTAATCATCCCCGTGTATTCTATAACTATGGTTATTATAATTCAAAAGATCTAACCAAGATTAGTAAGTTCATAATAAAAAATAGAAATCAAATATAGAAGATGCGCGATATAATAATAACTACTCTATGCATGCCCGAAGATTACCTTTAATCTTTTTAACCTTAATTTTTGTTTTGGGGGTTAATATAAAGAATGTGAATTCATAACCCCAGTTAAAGATCCGCATCTTCGATGCCAAAAAGGGCATCGTAGAAGAGGAGAAAAGGTACATAAAACCGATGCCGAGGAGAGGAAAAAACTTAAGGGGAAAGAACTTAAAGAAGCCTTTAAACTTTTATTGGCGAGAATCGAGAAATTAGAGCTGTTTGACATTCATTCTGCCGAAGGTTCGGACAGTTGAATTTAACCGCCGCGGATTTGGTGCATCCCTGCCGCGCGGCCTTAACCGGCAAAACCATCGGCCCGGGGCTGTTTGAGACTATGGTGATTTTAGGTAAGGAAAAGACCCAAGAGCGCCTGACTGCAGCAATTAAATTGATTAAATAAAAACTATTTCGGCTTGCCTTTCCAGTCGGGTTTTAATCCTAAATCATTATTTTACAGGTAGTTATGATATGGATTATTAATGGCGAATAGTTTTATGGGTTTAAGAAAACGCTTTCAAAAGAATCTTATCTGCCCCTTGTTTTTAAGGGAAAATATTATATACTTGTGACGTAAAAATATAAATGGTAATAAAGCGCATTAAATAGAAAGGAGAGTCACCATGAAAAGGATGGGGATCCTTACTGTTTTATTTCTCTTCCTGGCAGCGAGCGTGTGTTTTGCCGCGTATAATACCTTTGAGTCGGGTAGCATAAAGAGTAGCGGAGTAACTAGGATCGAGACTATCAAAGAGGTAAGAGCAGTAAAGCCCGTAGCCACTCTTAAGTCTCCGGCGATGACAGCGCCAGCCGCTATTTATTTAAAGGGAGGCGTCGGCAAGATCGCAACTGCTCCGGCACTCAAAGGACTGGCAATTGCTACATCGAAGATTGCCGCGGTAAAAGCACCTGCTATTACAGCTCCAGCGTTTGCGGCGCCAGTTGCTGCTATTAAGGCTCCTGCGGTGGCAAAACAGCCCGTAGCTTCGACGGTAAGACTGCCAGTAAACAAACCAATTTTGCGAAGGTAATAACTAGGCAACGCTAATTTGCCTAGGGTTTTACTCGTCCTTTACCTTTCTAACTATTTCTTAAGGTAAAGGACGATTTTTTATTTCTATTGCAGGAATAATTACCGTGATACATAATTTATTGCAACCATTAAGTTAATTTGTAGTAACCTGTTGTAATTGCTGTAAATACAATCTCCGGTAATCGCTTGCGGAGATTTTTTATTTTAATGGAGTTTAATAGTTTTTAACGGCTTTTAATGGAAGATGGACACCAGGCATATCTTTTTTACAATAAGTCCGCATACTAATTTGCTTACAATTTGGTATTGAGGTGGTATAATTAAAAAAGAGTTTTATGCGCGTAAAGAAGAAGTGGAATAATGAATACTGAGAGATTAGAAAAAACCATTGAGCAGATTTTCCCGTGGGGTGGACTTTTTGCCACTCGCGAAAATTTTGAATATGGATATTTAACCCAGGAAGGCCGCTACTATGTAGCCAAATATTTACCTCCGGCTAGTGATGTTTTAGTATTGGGTTCAGGTAATGGTAGAGAAGCGCGCCCGATTCGCCGCAAATGTAATAGGATTGTATGCCTTGATATAGGTCTAGGTTATCTATTAAGTGGCAGGATGTTATTTACTATGGAAAAAGTATCTAACGTCTCTTTCGTACAAGCAGACGTAGCAAATCCGCCCTTCGCTAAAAAATGTTTTGACTTTATCTTTTTCTCCTTTTATTCCGTAGTTAGAGACAAGAGATTTGATATTATGCGAGAAATTAGACAAATACTGCGTCCCGATGGAATACTTCTGCTTTCGAATTGCACCTCTGAGTATGTGACAAAATGGCGAACAGGGTATGATTGGGCTTTAATCGACGATGTCGAACAACTGCGTCAAGAGGTTTCTTCCTGCGGTTTTGAGCTTCTGGAGAGTGCGGTGGATCCTAAGCGGGCCGAATATCGTTGTTCAGTCTTAAAGATAAAATAAGCAAAAGCAGTTTGAGCAATTCTGCCGGTCACTTTTTGGACCACCGCCCAAATCCCCTTGATTTTATTTTTGTTCTAAGTTATACTGCTATTACAATTTGCCCTGTAGTGCAATTGGTAGCACGCTAGACTCTGGATCTAGTAGTTCTGGTTCGAGTCCAGACGGGGCAGCCACTCTATGCTCGCTTTGCTCGTTTTTGATCCTGTCTAATTATATTTAACGAGCGGGGTGAGTTATTTAATTTTTGTTCCCTAAATAATTATAAACCGATGTCCTTCAAGGAATTTTTGTCTACCAATGTTTCTGCCTTGAAATTTCTGCTGCGCGCATTACGTTATCGCAATTACCGGCTTTTCTTTGTCGGCCAAGGCGTCTCCCTTATCGGTACCTGGATGCAGATAGTGACCGTCAGTTGGCTGGTATATCGGCTGACCGGCTCGCCATTATTATTGGGTATCGTAGGTTTTTCCAGCCAAATTCCTACCTTTATTTTGGCTCCCTTGGCCGGGGTTTTGGCCGATCGATTTAACCGCAAAAGAATTCTAATCATCACCCAAATCCTTTCTCTGCTGCAGGCCCTGACTTTGGCATTTTTATCTCTTTTCGGCATAATAAGAATCTGGCAGGTTATTACTTTAAGTATTATTCTTGGCCTGATTAATAGTTTTGATATTCCTACGCGTCAGGCCTTTGTAGCCGACATGATAGAAAAAAGAGAAGATTTAGGCAATGCCATTGCCCTTAATTCCTCTTTGTTTAATATCGCCAGATTTATCGGTCCCTCTTTAGCAGGAGTGATTATCGCTACCGCCGGAGAAGGGATTTGTTTTCTATTGAATGGCCTGAGTTTTATGGCAGTGATTTTGGCCCTCTTGGCCATGCGGATTAAACTGCCAAAAGCGCTAAATCAAACCGCGCCAATTTTTCGCGAAATAAAAGAAGGATTTCGATATGTCTTCGGTTTCGTCCTCATTAGATATATTTTGTTATTACTGGCCTTGGTTAGCTTAACCGGGATGTCATATGCGGTATTAATGCCTATTGTTGCCCGGGAGATTTTAAAAGGAGGAGCACATACCTATGGATTTCTGATGGGGGCAACCGGGCTGGGGGCACTGATTGGCGCTCTTTATCTGGCCTCGCAGAAAAATGCCTGCGGCATGGAAAGAATCGTGCTTACCGCAACGGTTACTTTCGGAACGGCATTAATTGCTTTTTCTTTCTCCCGGGTTTTATGGCTTTCTATCTTATTAATGATGGCAGTAGGATTCGGCATGATGGTGCAGATGGCGGCGAGTAATACCATCTTGCAGAATATCACCGACGACAATAAAAGGGGAAGGGTGATGAGTTTTTTTGCCATGTCCTTCATGGGCATGGCGCCTTTTGGCAGCTTGTTGGGCGGGGCACTGGCCAACAAAATAGGCGCTCCTTACACTATTATGTTAAGCGGGTTTAGTTGTATTCTGGGGGTAGTTTTCTTTGCCGGCAAGTTTAAATATTATAAAAAATAATTTAGTAAGATTTGTATCTGTGATTCATAATCACCGGGTCCATCGCCCCCTAAAGGTAGAATCAAGAACTTGATATATTGAACGGATTTGGTAGAATATAGTTGCTGCGTTTGGGCGAATAAGTAATTCGCGCGGGTGGTGGAATGGCAGACACGTAAGCATGAGGGGCTTATGCCGAAAGGTGTGGGGGTTCAACTCCCCCCCCGCGCACCAAATATTTTTGATAGGCTAAACAATGGAAAGAAAAATTAAGGTAAGCGCCAGTATTTTGTCGGCCGATTTCGCCGATCTTAAAAACGAGATTAAAAAGTGCGAATCCTCCGGGGTGGATATGATTCACCTTGACGTGATGGACGGCCATTTCGTGCCCAATATTACCATTGGCCAGGTTTTGTTAGAGGCGATAAGGTCGCACACCAAACTTCCCTTGGATGCGCACTTAATGATTGAAAATCCGGGGATGTATATCGATAAATTTATCAATGCCGGAGCGGATATCGTTACCCTGCATGCCGAGTGTTATGGAAGGTTGACTGCAGCATCTAACGGTTTAGGTAAATTTCCTAAGGAATTGGAGAAATTTGATGCCCAGGCGGCAAGGAGGGATATTCAGAGAATAAAAAAACTGGGGAAAAAGGCAGCCTTAACCCTAAATCCCGGCACGCCTTTGTGCATTCAGGATTGCCTGGACGATTTGGACATGGTTTTGATTATGTCGGTAAACCCAGGTTTTGCCGGACAGAGGTTTATGCCTTCGGCTTTGCCTAAAATCAGCGCTTTGAGAAAAATCTTTACTAAAGATATCGAAGTCGACGGAGGCATTAATGAGGATACGGCAAAAGAAGCGGTAAGGGCAGGAGCCAACATTTTGGCTACCGCCAGTTATTTTTTTCAATCCGAAGACCCCAAGAACTTAGTGGACAGATTAAAAAATTTGGGAAAATAAAAAGAGGGTGCAAAGAAAAAGGGCGCTGCCTCAAGAGAGGCAGCGCCCTTAATTTTTCCCGGTTATATTATTTGGCCTCTTTTCCCAATGGAAATTCTGGTTTGGTCAATATGGGCTTGTAGTCTTTAGGATAGGGGATGGGGAAGGTTACCAATTCATAAACTCCCACCGCCGTCCTTTGGAGTGCCTTGCCAAGGCCCTTAGCTACGCCATAGGTTACTGCAGCAAGAACTCCGTCGGATTTTCCGGTATCTTCAATGGTAGAAAACAAGGTAATCCAGCCAAAGAGGGTATTGGCTACGCCCCTGCCTAATTTTTTAGCAGGGTCCTGGGCAAAGCAAGCTCCAGAAAATATGAGATTGGACAACAGCATTAAAACCAGTAAAAAGCCCGTTATCGCTTTGTTAACCTTCATGGTTCCCTCCTTTTATAATTATGTGGTTTTACGTTGGTCCTTGATATAATTGCTGCGCTCTAATCTTTTGGCATGCTCCTTTAATTCCGCACCCACCTCATTAATTTCCGCCACGTGTTTGAACTGTCTTATATCGGTACTTACTATTCCGATAGAAACCGATACCAGGGGAAACTTGGCTACATTACCCCTGCGGTCCATGCCCATAATATAACCATTTTTACGGTCTTCCTCATTATAGAAGGTGGGGGCTACCGTCTCAAAATCGGCAATTATCTTTTTGCATATGGCGTCAACGCGAATAGGGGCGGAGATAAATACGAAATCATCACCTCCTATATGGCCGATAAAATCATCCAGGTTACCCAGTTGTTTAATGGACCTGATAAGAATTCTTGCCGCTTCTTGGATTATTTCATCACCGTGTTCAAATCCGTATTTATCGTTATAGGATTTGAATTTATCTAAATCCAAATAGCCCACCGCAAATAATTGTTTGCTGTCCAGGCGCCGCTGCAATTCATTGATAATGGATACATTGCCAGGCAGCCGCGTCAGGGGGTTGGCCTCAAGGTCGCGTCGGGAGCGCCGTAAAATCATCCGGATTCTTGCCAGAAGTTCCTGCGGCTCAAACGGCTTGACGATGTAGTCGTCGGCACCAGCGTTAATACCCGAGACCTTATCCGTGGTTTCGCTTTTACCGGTAAGTATGATTACCGGCATATGCTGCAGGAGGATATCCTTTTTTAATTGTTGGCAGACCTCCAGTCCGCTCATTTTCGGCATTTTATAATCGAGGATAACGATATCTGGCGACTTGGTACGGGCAAGTTTTAACCCTTCTTCTCCGTTGCCGGCCTGGATTACCTCGTATTGTTCAGACAGGGTAAGGGTCAATACGTCCAGTATATCGGGATCATCATCGACTATTAAAATCCTTTCTTTTTTTGCCATGGCCTTCCTTCGTTAAATTCTACGGAGTCCTTTTAGGTAAAGTAAAACTGAAGGTGGTACCGCTATTTAATTTGCTTTTCACCCAGATATTTCCCCGGTGGGCCTCGATGATGCGTTTTACCAAGGATAGCCCCAGGCCCGTTCCCTGCACGTTTTGGTTTACAGGGTTGTCCACCCGGTAAAACTCTTCGAATATCCTTTCCAAATCCTTCTCGGCAATCCCGATGCCGGTGTCGCTTACATCTAATTGAATGAACTCTCCGATATCGGTTGCCCCGATAGTTATTTTACCACCACTGGGGGTAAATTTTATAGCATTATTAGTCAAATTTACAAATACCCTTTCTATCTGGCTACTATCCACAAAGACCGGCTTTAAATCCTTGGGTACATCTATCTCCAGGCTGATTTTTTTATCTTTTAATTGGGGAGCCAATAAATCCGCCGCCGCTTCGATGATTTGCTGCAGGGATTCAAATTCAAATTTCATTTCTACCCTGCCGGATTCTATGCGTGAGATATCCAAAAGGTCATTAATCAGCTTTACCAGATTATCGCTATGTTTATTGATTTTATCCAAGCGGTCCTTTACCGCCTCGGGGATCTCGCCCAACTTTCCAGCCATCAGAATAGAGGCATAGCCTTTGATGGAGGTCATGGGGGTGCGCAATTCATGGGATACGGCAGAGACGAAGTCGGATTTCATCTTGCTTATCTTGCGCACCTCTTCCAGGGCCTTGGCCAATTCCTTGGTGCGTACCTTTACCTTGTTTTCCAATTCCTGCTGCGAGTGGTAGACCTGTTCGAAAAGCCGGGCATTTTCCAGGGCCTGGCCGATTTGGCTGGCCAAGATGGAAATTATTTCCTCGTCTCCCTCGGTAAGAGGAGAAAGGCTGCTTTTATTGCCCACAAAGATTATTCCGCTGATTCCGTCCTGGGTTATGATGGGGGCAATAACAAAATAGTCCACATCAAAAAGTTGCTGTACCCGCGCATGGACGTGTTTGGCGGTATTGAGCGTTGAAAGAACCCGGCCCTGTGTTGATACCGGGGTAAAGATCGGTTCTTTAATTAATGCCACCTGAACCTTGTCGATATCGGTCTTTACATAATTACAGCGCATCTTGCAGACCAGGTTGCCTAGGCTGTCAAAGAGAAAGATGGCGCTTTTTTCAAATCCCAAGTCGGAGATTAATGATTCGTCGATGCGCCTGAGGATTTCATTTTCATCAAAGGTGGTGCTGATAAGGCGGGAGACCCTCTGCAGGGTGTATAGGCCGGTGATCTTTTTATCCAACTCGTCCTGGGTTTTATTGAGGGTAAGGTCGGTTTTGACAATGAGCTTGGCCTGTTCGTCCAATTCGTCAAAGGCCCGCCTCAATTTTTCCAAAGAGGTTTTTAGCTGTTTGACCTCTTCGAGCTTGGTGATAAGTAAAATTACCAAGGCCACTACTCCCAAGACGGTAATGGCGCCGAGTAAATTGACCACCGTATTTAAATTTAAAAAGCCCATAATCGATTATTTGGCAATCGCCAGAATGGCGATGGTTTCATTATGGAAATAGGTCTGCCCCCGGTAATCCAGAGCCTTTAAAGGCGCCTCTTCCCCGAAGGTATAGAAGCCCACGATAGGCACCGTTTCCCCGAAAACTTCTTTAATTACATCAATCTCTTTTGCCGCGTCTCTTCCCAGGAGTTTGCGCCGCGATATCGAATCAAATACCATTACCAAAAGAGTTTCTTTATTGTGAATGGTTTCCTTGGCCTCAATGGCCGCCTCTTTGGCCGCCTTTAGGCAGGATTCTTTATTTCCAATCATTAGTCTAATTTCAGAATCTATCGGCACCTCGCCTTGACAAATAAGACCTCCCTCAGGGGTAACCCCTAAGGCATTTCTTAACAGATATTCCTTTTCTCCGGCGATGTAGATGCCCAATGGATAGAGGATGGCCATACTGGCTAATTTATTGCTGTGGAGGTCCTGGGTGTCTTTCCCAAAATACTCCTCATAGATTCTGATTGCAGGATGGTGGTCTATTTTCTTGATGATATTTCCTTCGGTATCGGTAGCGATACGGGGTTTGCCTAAAGGCCTCCAGCCGTGTTTTATCCCTAGGCCAAAACTCATATCTCCGCCCCACAAGATTCCTGCCGCGCTGTTGGTTAAAACCCGATTCTGGAAATACTGATAGGTTTTGGAAAAGCTTAAATTGTCGCTGCTGGCTCCTCCGATAAGGGGAAAGCTCTTGCCCAAGATTTCCTGTACTCCCATAATAAGTTCCGAGCTGTTTTTAATTAAGCCGTCGGAGATGAGCATAAACAAATGGCGTTTGTAGGAAGCGAAATTCTTGATGGCGGTACGGGCCACCTCGTTGCCGCAGAGGCGTTCCTGGCCGGAGATAATATCTTCGCACAATCCTAGACCAAACCTGATCTCCGTAGACTTTAAGGCTAATATCAGCACGCCTTCTTTTTCTACTCCTTCTGATAGAATTAGGCCGGCGCTGCTGCAGCCGATGATGGAACTATCTTCGACCACCTGTATAATCCCCCGGATGATTTCATCATCGGCATAGCGGATAGAGGTAAACACCAATATAAGGTCTATCTTTTCCTGTTTAAGTTGCAGTTTTGCCAAGAGGGTAGCATCTCGGGAGGCGGTAAACGGGTCTCGCTCTTTACTAAATCCAACCCCTATAAAGGTAGGCACAAATTTTACTCCTTTAACGACGACACAACTTACGGCGTTAGCAGAACGACGTAAGTTGTATGTCGGAATTAAACCCCGCCCTTTTGGCTCAAAACAATTTATATCGCCCAAAAGGGCGGGGTAACTTCGTGCCTACAATTTACGTTCACTTCATTCCGTAAATTGTGCACTCAGCTATTTTTTATTCTATATACTAACTATAATAGTGTCAATAATTTTTGTTGAATTAAGAGGATTATTTTGCTACAATTCTTTTAAATTTCGGCCCCATCGTCTAGCCTGGTCTAGGACGGATGGTTCTCAGCCATTAAACAGGGGTTCAAATCCCCTTGGGGCTATAGATATCGGTTCTGCCGACGCTCACTTGTATTCAGTCGGCATCCCGACTGAGCCGAAGGCTAACGTCGGGAAAATCCGGTTGGGGCTATTAATATTTTATTGCAGCAGGATTAAGTCGTATCCCTTACTGCGCTATTGATTTATTGAAGAAATAATAAATATTGCTTGAATTTAAAAATTATAAAAATTATAATGAAATGAAAGGAGATAATATGTCTTATTCTAAAAAGTGGGATTATCGTTTCATAATCTTAGCAGCTATTCTTTTTCTCTGTGGATGTGACCGCATTCCTTTTCTTTCCGGCCTATTTCCTTCCCGGCCTAAACCAGAGACCGCTGCCCCGGCAGCCACCCAGCCAGAGATCAAGGGTACCCTATTAGCCAGAGTGGATAATTGGGTGCTCACCGTCGAGGATTTTAATCAAAAGATAGATATCCTGCGTAAACTCTCGCCGGATTTTAAAATCGATACCTTTGATCAGAAAAAGAATCTTTTAGAAGAGTTGATCCGCCAGCAACTATTAGTCAAAGAGGCCCAATCCCGAGGATTTGATAAGAAAAAAGAAATCGTTGAGGCGGTTAATGAATTTGAGCGGGGGTTATTGGTGCGCGCACTTTTAGCCCAACTAACCGAGGATATCAAGGTGGAACCCAAGGAGATAGAGGATTATTATAATCAATATAAAGAGGCAATCAAGGAGCCGTCCCAATGGCACATCAGGGAGATTGTGGTCGCAACGCCCCAGCAAGCCAATGATATTCTTATTGAATTACTTAAGGGCGCAGATTTCGCTACTTTAGCCACCCAATATTCCAAGGCAGAGAGTGCCAAAAGCGGAGGCGATTTAGGTTTTATTAAGCAGGCTAAATTCCCGCAAATGCAGATTGCCCTTTCCTCTCTGGAGGTGGGCGGATTGAGCAATGTCGTCAAGGGGCCCGACGGATTTTATATCGTAAAACTGGAAGATAAAAAGGGCGGCAAGGAGAGGCAGCTTTCCGAGGTTTGGGATGATATTAAAAATGGCTTGACCATTTTAAAACAAAATCAAAAACTCCAGGATTACATCGCCAAACTTAGGCAGGGCGCCAATATCGAAATCCATGAAGATCAGTTGAGGTAAGAAAGATGAATCCCGTTAGACCTTGTTGGTTTTATACCTATGTCCTAAAATGCGATAAAATAGGAACTTTTTATACAGGCACCACCAACAATATAGAGAAAAGACTAAAGGAACATCACCAGGGTAAAGTATATAGTACCAAGCGTCGTCTTCCGATCGATCTAATCTATTTTGAAGTGTGTTTAAATAAAAACGATGCCTATCGTAGAGAACGTTATCGGAAGACCGGAATGGGCAAAAGATATCTTAAGAATAGACTGAAGGGAGGTCTAACGGGATGAAGATGCCCCCGTTTGATAAGAAAAAATTACAGATGATCGTGATTGCCGTAGCCATGGGTCTGGTGGCAATCTTCCTCATCAATAAATATACCGAACAAAGGATTGTAAGCGCGGTAGACGATATCGCCCGTAGGCAGCAGGCTGCCTCGGCCCAAGGGTATGCCAATGTCGTGGTGGCAGTAAAAGAAATTCCTCGCGGTAAAACCATCGACAGGAATATGGTTAACATCAAGCAGGTTCCGCCTGATTATGTGCAGCCCGGCACTCTTACCAGCCCCGAGGCTGCATTCGGCAAGATGGCAGTGGTAGATATCTTGCCCGGAGAGCAGGTTACCGCCTCCAAATTAGGCTCTACCAGCGCAGCCCCGGGTACAACCGCTACGGTTAGTTCTCTATCCTTAAAAACCCCGCCGGGGAAAAGGGCTGTAACCATCCTCATTGAAACCTTGGCCGCCTCGGACGGAATGGTAAAGCCGGGTGATTATGTGGATATCATCGGGAACTTTCCGGTTCCGCAAATGGTGGAAGGCAAAATAACTTCTCAATTAGCCACCGTTACCCTATTTCAGAATGTTTTGATTCTGGCGATAGGCGGGCAGATGGGCTCAGCTCCTTCGCCTCAGGCCCAGCAAACTTCCGGGCCAGTACAGGTTATTACCTTTGCCCTGCCTCCCAAAGAGGCGGAATTATTGCTTTTTGCTTCACAGCAGGGCAAGTTAACCTTGATTTTGCGTCCACCTTTGGATACCGCTACCTCAACCTTGCCAGTGGCTACGTGGGATGCTCTGTTGCAGCATATCTTGTCACAGCAAGGGCAGCAGCCGGGCGCGGAGAGATTAAAAGAGCAGCCAGCACTTCAGCCTTCATCTTTAAAGGAAGGGCCTGTGGAGATATATCGGGCTGGCTCATTGGAGAAACGGGAAGAGAAAAAACCCGATATCAAAACAAAATAAATATATGTTAAAACTTCTCAGCAGGATTTTAGTTGTTACCGCATTGGTCGCGGGAGTTTTTTTGTGGTCGGCTCCGTCGATAATCAGCAAGTTTACCGTTGAGGCCTATGATTCCCGCACTGATGATGAATTAGAAATTGTATTGGGAGAAATTCAGACACTTACCGTGTATTACCCCACGCGGATTTCCTTAGCCGATCCGCGGGTAGTCGATATTGTAAAGATGGAAGGTAAGGAGATGGTCCTCGCCGGTAAAAATCCGGGCTCAACCACTTTGAATATCTGGGATCAATACGGCCAGAGGACCATATTAATCAGGGTGGTGGCAGCCGATTTAGATAGAGTAAAAGAGCGCCTGGAGCAACTTTTAAGCAATATTAAAGTGGATAATCTCTCCCTGGAGATAAGCCGGGAGGAAGGCAAGATAGTTCTGCGCGGAGACGTGCTTAATACCGATAAGGATAAATTTAACGAGATCCTAGACCCGTTTAGGGATAAGGTAATTAACTTTATTAATTTCAATGATGAGAACGCCCTGGTGCAGATTGATGTGCAGATATTAGAACTTTCCAAAAGCGCCTCGGATAAATTGGGAATTGACTGGTTAAAATCAAAGGCCATAACCTTTACCGAAAAAAGCTCCTCTGTCTCGGCTAATTTACTAAATTTGGCGCGGGTATTTCAAACCGACCACTGGACGCGGGGCGCCTTTGATGTCACGCTTAACTTGCTTGTTAGCGAGGGTAAGGGAAGGGTTCTCTCGCGGCCGAAATTAGTGGTCATGAGCGGTAAAGAGGCCAGTTTTCTTGTTGGTGGGCAGATTCCTATCATTAGCAGTACCACTACGAGCGGTGGCAATGTTTCTACCAATGTGGAATTTAAAGACTATGGTGTTAATTTAAAGGTTAAGCCCACGGTTAAAAAGGATGAGCGCATTGACCTTACCATAAATACCGATGTCAGTAGCGTGGATAAAGGCAATTCCATAACTTCTGGAGGCACCACATACTTCGCGTACTCTACCCGGACCGCTTCCACTCAGGTATATCTAATGGATGGTGAAACCATTTTTATCGCCGGTTTGATAAAAAATGATGAGTCTGAAAATCTAGGTAGGTTACCGGCGATCAGCAAAATACCGATACTGGGTGCCTTATTTAAATCCAAGGATTTTTCCAATAATCAGACGGAATTAGTGATTTCCTTGACCCCTACAATTCTCAAAGAACCCGAGAAAAAATCCGAGGCCAAGCCCAAGGCTGGGGCTGAAAAAGCTTCTGTAGCCGTAAAAGTTTCTGATATATGGACTGAAGAAACCCCCACCGTTACCCTAAAGGAGCTTCCCGATTATTTGGTGGAATATGCCGGTCAGGTTCAGGATAGAATCGCCCAGGCAGCGGTCTACCCCGAAGAGGCCAGACAATTGGGTTGGGAGGGGACGGTAAGGTTAGGCTTACGAATCTTGGCCGACGGCACCCTGTCCGAGGCAAAGGTAAAACAATCGTCGGGTTATGAGATATTCGATGATAGCGCAGTGGCTGTAGCCAAAAAACAAACCCCCTATCCCGGTTTTCCTGCGGAATTGCGTTCGCGGGAGATTTCCATTGAAGTCCCCGTGGTCTATAGTCTAAATCCAAGTTCATAATTTATGGATGCCAAAACCATAGCTATTTTCAGTAACAAAGGCGGCGTGGGTAAAACCTTCATCTGCGTAAACCTCGCCGTGACCCTGGCGCAAGAAAAGAAGAAGGTCTTGCTTTTGGATCTGGATTTTCAGGCCGGCCAGGACATGAGCCGCATGCTGAATGTCTCTTCCAAAAAGACCTTTGTGGATATGATTAGCCATTTGCCGGGGATTGAAAAACCCGAGGATTTCCACACCCATGTAATTACCCACAGTAGCGGCATAGATTTCCTGCCCGGTATCAGCCACATGCGGCAGGTTTCCCATATTACGCCGGAGAGCGTAAAGACATTTTTAGAGAAGGCCGCAGGGATTTACGATTATGTCTTGGTGGATGTGGGCAAGGCCTTTTCCGAGATATTAATCAAGGTCTTTGATCTTTCCAATCTCATTTTTCTTATAGTAACCCCCGATATCCTTTCGGTATACCAGACCAAATGGAGTCTGGATATTTTACAGAGCCTGCATTTCCCTTTAAAGATGGTAAAACTGGTGTTAAACCGCTCAGAAAGTAAAGGCGGGGTAGGTTGGCAAGAGGTTAGTTCTGCCCTGCCCTGTGAAATTTTTGCCCATGTCCCTTCGGAGGGAAAGGTGGTCGGTTTGGCCCTTAACCGCGGCGTGCCGGTGGTTATCGAAAGCCCACGGAGCCACGTAGCTGAGGCATTTAAAATCCTAGCCAGTGATCTTATTAAGGAGAATATTTTTGTCGAACATCAGGAACTGGAAAAATTAAGGACCACCGGAGAGGTCATCAAACCCAGCGAGTTCTGGGAGAAATTCGGCCTCGTTGAGTCGGTGATTAGGGACCGGCAGATGTTTCCCGAGGACGAAGAGGCAGACGAGATTATAAAATTAAAGAAAAAGATTCACGAGAAAATCATCGATAAATTGGATTTAAAAAAGATTGATATTGCCTTAACCTCCGACCCTAAAAAGGCCAAGACCTTAAGACAAACCGCCGAGCACATTATTGCCGACCTTTTGACCGAACATACCGGGGCTTTGATTTCTTCCTTTGAGGTCCGCCAGAGATTAATTAAAGAGATTGCCGACGAGGCCTTAGGTTTGGGGCCGTTAGAAGATTTGCTGGACGACCCGGAAATTACCGATATTATGGTTAATAATAAAGACGAGGTCTATATCGAGCGTTTGGGCAAGGTAACCTTAACCAGCAAGAAATTCATCTCCAACGAGCAGGTCAGGGCAGCCATTGAGCGGATTATTGCCCCACTAGGCAGGCGTATTGATGAGTCGGTGCCCATGGTGGATGCCCGCTTGCCGGATGGAAGCCGTATCAATGCCATCATTCCCCCCCTTTCATTGGGCGGGCCCATGCTTACCATCCGTAAGTTTGGTAAGGAGCGCCACACCATGGAAGAACTTTTGGGCCGTTTCCACAGTTTAAGCCAGCCCATGGCGGAATTTTTAAAGGCCTGCGTGATGAGCCGCAAGAATATGATTGTTTCCGGCGGTTCGGGTTCGGGTAAAACCACCCTTTTAAATATCCTTTCCTCGTTTATCCCTAACAATGAACGCATTATTACCATTGAGGATGCAGCGGAATTAAAATTAAAACAGGAACACTGGGCCCGCCTGGAATCCCGCCCGCCCAACGTAGAGGGTAAGGGCGCGATATCAATTCGAGACCTTTTTATCAACTGCCTGCGCATGCGGCCAGACCGGATAATCATCGGAGAGTGCCGCAGCGCCGAGATTCTGGATATGCTTCAGGCCATGAATACCGGCCACGACGGGTCGTTAACTACGGTGCATGCCAACTCCACCCAAGATGCTTTAGTAAGATTGGACTCTATGATTCTGATGAGCGGTTTGGAGCTTCCCCTAAGGGCGATTAATGAAATGATTGCCTCGGCCCTGGATGCTATCGTCCATACCTCCAGGCTCTCTGACGGTTCGCGTAAAGTAGTCCAGATTACCGAAGTAGCCGGAGTTTCCGAAGATTATCGGGTGGTGCTAAAGGACATCTTTGCCTTTCGGCAAATAGGCGTAGATAAAGACGGCACGGTCTTAGGCGAATTCCTCCCCACCGGGCACATTCCCACCTTTTTTCCCGAGTTTAAAACCCGCGGTATTGAAATCAGCGAAGAAGTTTTCAAGGCCAAATAATTTCAATTTTCTCTATCCAAACAGCCATATCCCGGTTAAAATATGGTTATCAGGATTTTGTTTTTCAGGTTTCCATACAAAGTTTTACTCCGAAGCCAGTCCCGACTGTAAACGTCGGGACTGGGTCGGAGTTCCGACCCCCGAAGGGGCGTCGGAACGCCAAAAGAAAAGAAGCCATGGCCTTTAGGCCATGAAGTTTCACGGGAGAAATATTTTGACCATTAGAAACCTTACCAGGGGAACGGTGTTAGCAGAAAGGGTCAATACTGCCCAGAGTTTAAAAAGTAGAATAGTCGGCCTTATTGGCCAAAGTTCTTTAGTCTCCGGCAGCGCTCTGGCCCTGCCCCGTTGCAACAGCATCCACACCTTTTTTATGCGTTTTGCTATTGATGTGTTATTTCTGGATGCCAAAGGAAAAGTAGCGGGAAAGATAGAAAATATGTTGCCCTTTAGAATCTCCCCTATTTTTTGGCGGGCCAAAACCACCATTGAGCTACCTGCCGGTACCCTCAAAAATACCGCCACCCAACTCGCGGATTATATCGTTATTGAATCGTAGACCATCTTAATAACCAGCCCCCCCAACCTTAAAATTTACCTTTCGTTGCTATTGACAGACCAGCAGCCGGTGATATAATATAACTGTCCAGTCTATAATCACACAATTAGCATAACTTCTGATTTTAATTAAGTTATAAAATGTCCAATCTGAAAAATGGGCGTAGTTTATAAAACTAAAGAACAGATTAAAGAGTTTATTATCGAGGCAAAGAAGGCTAATCCTATCTTAAGCTGCCGCCAGCTTACCCCCCTGATAAAAGAAAAATTCGGCATCTCCCTTTCCAAATCAACCATCAACAATATTTTTAAAGAGGCTAATCTTAGCGGCCCGGTAGGCAGAAAACCGCTAAAGCGGGAGAAGGTTTTGCCTGTTGAGGAAAAGCCTAAACTGGTTGTGGAGGAGAAGCCTACGCTGCCGGCTGTTGAACAGCCCCAATCCTTGTTATCGACGGAAAGACCTGCCTTGATAGAGGCCCCTAAGGAAGCTGCGAAAGAGCCGGTTAAAGAACCTCCAGCCGAACCGGTTATAATTACCCCTGCGCCTTCTCCAGGGCCTGAAATTGTCCCGCAACTGCCTCCTGAGCCAGAGAAACCGGCATTGCCACCAACTCCATTGCCAGCGTCACTGCCATTGTCACCACCCCCGCCTCCTCCAGCACAGCCAGCGCCTGAACCGGTTAAAAAGGCGCCGGAACCAACTGTTGTTCCGGAAAGACCAGCTGAGCAAAAGCCGGTTGCCGTACCACCTCCAGTTCCAGAACCTGTTGTTGCAAAAGAAGATACCATAAAAACCCCCCTTGCCGAACCACTTGAAATATTGCAACCTATTGAGATTAAAGAGGATGAGGAATTGGATGGCTTGGGTTGTTTTTTTCTAAAAGCAGCTGAATGGCAATTATCCAACGAATCTATTCTGGGTAATTTGCTTAAGAAATATCTTGCCCAGACCAGGCCTGCAGAAATCAATTTGCACAGCGAAATTTTGTTATATATGGAGGCCTTTGGATTGTCTGATTGGTCTGCCTTTGAAAAATATGATCAGAAGGGTATTTGGGTAGTTAACCAGTCCCCGGTTAAGAAGACTCCAGCAGCCCTGGCCAGGTTTAGTGACCAACTTAAAAGATTGCGGGGGTTATCCCTGGCCCTGTTCAACGAGTACCACCAATATTTTAATGAGTTCAGGTATGTCAAGGTTACCCTGGAAGACGGCACGGTTTATTACCTGGATGCTCAATTCAGAACCCTTTGGCAAGATTCTAATGTTCCAGAGGTGCTATCTATAACCCAATACAAATCAAATAGTTACGTTAGGGACGCTCTCCAAAATAATGTCCAATCTGTTATCTTGCAGACTGCTCCGGGTTATAATGCCTTTTCCAGGGTCTTATCTGAGTTTATTTGGAGCTGCGAGGCCATTCCCCAAAAGCGGATAGTAAGAATCGGACTGTTTAATCTCAAGCGGGAAGAGGTATTACGGATAGTTGACGTAAGCGAGGAAAAACGCCGTTTTATCGTAGGTTTCTGGCCCTGGCAAGAGGAGGGTATGCGTTTTATCCGGGAGGACTTAAGGATAGTGAAAAACTTTTTCCTGCCGGAGTTGAAAAAGGAGATTTTCTACAGCGAGAACACCACTACCTTACAGCAACCAGTTGGTAATAAAAGACTTACAGTAAGGATAGGGCTTATCCGCGATACGGCCTTAGGCTGGCCGCGTTCCGGGGTTTTAACCAACATCCCGTCGGAAACCGCCTCTATGGCCGAGATAATTTCCAGTTATTTAAGGCGTTGGCCGAGCCAGGAGGAGGGGTATCAAGACTTGGTGAGGCGGACCAGCAAATTTGGTTTAAGGCTTGCTTCTGCCGGAGGATGGCAGGTAAGGACCGGCGGCGAGGAAACTCCTCAAGTGGAATATAGCCTATCTCTCGCCAGCACGGATTTGCGCACCAATCTCAATTCCCTGCTTTTTGCCTTCAATAATCTGGCGCAGCGGTATTTTTTCCCTCGAGGTTATGAACGGGTTGATTTTGCCACTATGCAGAAAAGATTCTATCTTATTGCCGGGCATATAGAAATGAGAAACAACCTGCTTTCGGTAATACTCCATCCCCCCAAGAATTACGCCTTTCTGCCGGACTTAGTCTATGCCTGCCAGCGCCTAAATGAGTCGGATATTGAGACCCCGACCCAGGAAAAACTCATCCTGCGGGTGGCTTAAACAGCCCGCAAAATTTCTAAAATGATTTGTTTCTATTTTGCAACCAACCGGTTTATCCACCTTCGTCCGGATCCCGACGTTCGCCTTTGGCTTAAGTCGGGAGGACTTCGGCGGATTTCGCTAAAGGAGCAAGCCCTTGGGGCTCCATTTTTTTAGGAAAACGTTGCCTTTTTTTTCAATATTGGGCTTGACACTATATTAAATAATATGTTATATTCTAAGTACGAAGAAGAAATAAGGTTACGACGTAAAAAGGTGGTAACCGGAGGTTATTTTTTCAGGTCTTTGCAGTGATAGAAGTAACCTCGCGGACCTCAAGGTGGGGTACCATCTTTTACGGTTGGAAAACCGGGCCGTGATTTAAGGGTTCAAGATTATTTCAAACCCCGGTTTTCTTTAAAGGGCGAAACCTAATATAAATGCAGATAGATTTAGAGGGCATTACGATCTCCGACGAGAAGAGAGGATGATTGGTAATGTTTTATTTTGCGCGAATATTAATAATTTTTAAAAAGTTTGGATATAGAGGGCATTTTGAAAGGCGCAGCAATTACGCCGCCTTATATCCTAAGGTTTGCCGCACCGAGATTATTGCTGCGGCAGGTTATTATGGTAGCCCCTAAAGTTAACTTTAGGGGCTTTTTAGTTAATTTTTCTGGGGCGGAGAATTTATGGGGTTGAAGATAGCAAAGGATAGGTGGGGGCAGACCCCGTTAGAAATATTGAGTTCGCCTAAGCGGTCTAAATTTCTAACGGGGCAGACCGCCGCGGAATATATGATGATTTTTGCCGTGGTGGCAGCACTATCAATGTTCGGGATAGCCGCCTTTTATACCAAAGTGCATAATATGACCTTTGATTTTTTTCGTAAATCAGCAGTAGGCATCATGGGAGTAGCTCCGGGCGAATTACCTCCGGTTAACCCCGTGATTGGTAAAACGGTCACCATAACTGGGAAGGCAGTATGTACCGATTGCCCAGGCCAGCCATACGTGACTTTTTCAGTGCCAGTGCCGGGAAGTCCCGACTGCTGTTGCGATTATCCTTCTTTAGAATCTGTGGGGACCTGGTTTGAGTGGAGTGTTGAGAGTTGTTGGGGCTACACGTGGGTCGGTTGGACTTCGACCGCCGTATACTGTAGATTTGGGATTAATCTTAACTTAATGAGCTCTGGTGATTATACGATTCATTTTAAATGGGAAACTGCAACGCCGGGAGTTTTTAGCAACGAGAGAACTATCAATCTGGGACATGTAACAAACGATAGTGCAACAATGGCTCCCGACACCTGTGCCAACAATTACGCCTGTACTAGAAACGATGCTCTCTGTCAGAGCGGTGATCGCGCTTGTGCACTAATGTGCCAATGTTATCCTAATTAACGGTTGTCCTTGTAATGCAAGTGGATGTTGAAAAAGATTAAAAATATACTGGCCCAGAGCATGGTGGAATATATCTTAATTCTAGTTCTGGTCGCCGGAGGAATCCTGATGATGCAGCATTATGTCTTTCGTTCGCTGTGGGCGGGGTTTAAATTCTGGGAACGCCAGATAGGCGATTCCCTGCGCCCGCAGTTTTATTCGGATAGGCCGTGTATGAATTGCGTAACTTTACATATGAATATTTGTGATTCAAAGGGCAGCTGCTGGGGTCAGGATGCTTTAGTACCTAATTTAGGCTCACTGAGGTGTTATTATCCCGGCTATTGGGGACGAATGTCTTTAGCCGGTTATTATGCCTTCTCCTCCTCTATCTATTCGGGATGCCCTAAAGAAGTCTGGTGTTGGTGGGGTATCAATCTTCTGGGCAAGGCCACCAATGCCACTTATGCGATTACTATAACTGGCGGTGATCCAGGTTTAACTGGTAGAAGAATACTAATCGATATAGTGGGCGGTTGTGATGTTAGCTTGAATTGCAAGGACACCTTTGACAAATATTATCCTGATCGGATCTCTCGCAGAGCAATATGTACAAATTATGCTAAGTGCTGTAATCCGCCTGGCGGCAATATTTGCAATGGTTGTCCTTCCTTGTAATGCCAGTGGATGTTAAATAGTTTTTCGAAATCCATATTTTTTTAAAAGATGAAAACCCGAACCGCACAGCACCTCTTGGAATACGCCATGATAATCGCCGTGGTGGCCACAGCTGCAGTGGCAATGTATACCTATGTTTCGCGTTCGGCACAAGGGAGTTTAAAGATAGTAGAGCAGGAGCTCTTTAGCCCCAAAAATATTACTACTGGCACTGCCACCTTGGGTGGCGCCGGTGGTTCTGGTGGTAGCGGAGGCAGTGGAGGTTCCGGAGGCAGTGGTGGTGCAACCACGTGGTGGGCTGACCCGAAATATTGTCACAAATACGCTGGTACGGACTATTGGAACGTATTTTGTGCCTATTATAATTGCCCTTTTAATAGTGTCTGCTGTCAGGCAGCAAATGGTTCTTATGGTTGTGCTCAATTTGGTTGTCTTCCTCCCAGTAGTTGTACTAGCCCTACTCCTACTCCCGGCTGTGGGGTACCTTAGGTAGATAATTTGTCTTAAACAATATTATATTAATTGAAAGGAGGTGAAGTAGGATGAGGAGAAGCAAGAAGGCTCAGAGCACACTTGAGTATATCATCGTCCTGGCAGCGATTATTGCCGCGATTATAATATTCGCTACCCAGGGATTCTCAAGCAAATATACCACTGCATTGAACAGTGTAACCGATCGTATGGCCAATGTGCTTAACCGCGTCAAATATTAACACTGCCGCGCGTTGCTTAAAACGATCGATAAGCGTCTAATGCAAATATACAAAGGAGGCGAAGCAAGATGTTCATAAAATTAAACCGGAAATCCAGAGCCCAGACCACCGCAGAATATGCGATCTTGATTGGCCTGGTGATTGCCGCAGCCGTAGCCATGCAGATATGGGTTAAAAGGAATCTGCAGGCCAGGATGCATGAGGCGGTGGGGTATATGGCCAGAACTACTGGTGACGCCAATGCCACATTAGGTTTAGGCAAGACCACGCAGTATGAGCCGTATTATCTCTCGTCCAATTTTACGGTGGGCAGGACCACCAATACTCTGCTGAATTACCTTCAGGGAAACGTAGTTGCTTCAGATACGAGTAGAGTCACGAGAGAATTGGGAGGCTTTCAAGAGTATGCCAATGTAGCCAATGCCGATTAATCGGCAAGCATTAACAGCCGATACCGGCGAGATGCTGAAAATGGTAGGTAAAGGCTGTCCAAATATCAAAGGAGGTCAAATGAGGACACAACTTAAAGAACGCAGTGAATTAAGTTGTCTGTCCGAATTTGACCCAGCCCTTTCTAAACTAACGCAGCGACACTATGGAGCAAGAAAGGGCTGGATTTAATTCGCAGACGGCCATATGGCCTACGACTTAAGTCGCTTACGCTCCATAAGTCGTCTGCTCATTAAAGGAGGTGTTAGTAAGAAAATGTTAAGAAAAATGAGAAAGCTATTAGGTCAGAGCACCTTGGAATATGCGGTGTTGATAGTGATCATTGCCTTAGCCCTGCTGGGAACCCAGTCGTACATCAAGAGGGGCTTGCAGGGAAGGTTAAGACAGTCTGCAGATGACATGGGAGACCAATTCTCTGCCCAGGCCGGGAATATACGTACGGAGAGTAACTCCCAATCCCGCACCACGGAAAGCACGACCCCCTTGGGTAAGACCAGATCTGAGCTGCTTGGTCAAGAACAAAGCAATAGGATTACCATGACCAATGTGCTGGGTAATGTAGATCTTGATTACGTGGGTCTCAATGCTGATGGGCTGTAATCGGTGGTGTTAGTATCACAGGTTAGTTTAAGGAGGCAAACATGACAAGAAGCAAGAAGGCTCAGAGTACCTTAGAGTATATCATTGTCCTGGCAGCGATTATTGCCGCGATTATAATATTCGCTACCGGCACATTCTCAACCAAATATACCAATGCATTGAGTAATGTAACCGATCGGATGGCCAATGTGCTTAACCGTATCAAATATTAACACTGCCGCACATTGCTTAAAACGATCGATAAGCGTCTAATGCAAATATACAAAGGAGGCGAAGCAAGATGTTCATAAAATTAAACCGGAAATCCAGAGCCCAGACCACCGCAGAATATGCGATCTTGATTGGCCTGGTGATTGCCGCTGTGGTGGCGATGCAGATCTATGTCAAGAGAGGTCTGCAGGCCCGGACTCACGATGTAGGCGTAGTGCTGGGGAAAATGACGAATGCCTTAGACTCAGATAGCACGCATCCCTTAAACCAGTATGAACCCTACTATCTCAATTCTTCGTTTGACGTGAATAGGACCACGCTTGGCAATGCCGTGTACAATAGAGGCGATTTTAATGCTTCTGAGAATGCGTACATCAATAGGGAAAGAGGTTATCAGATCTATCAGTTTGACAAGAGCGTAGATACCAACAAATAATCATCCCTACTAATGGCGCAACAGCTAAAGGATTTAATTCCCCCGACGTATCGTCGGGGTCATTAAAGGAGGTGTTAGTAAGAAAATGTTAAGAAAAATGAGAAAGCTATTAGGTCAGAGCACCTTGGAATATGCGGTGTTGATAGTGATCATTGCCTTAGCCCTGCTGGGAACCCAGTCGTACATCAAGAGGGGCTTGCAGGGAAGGTTAAGACAGTCTGCAGATGACATGGGAGACCAATTCTCTGCCCAGACCGCGAATCTCTTTACCAAGACAGACGTTGGTGGCGGAAAGACCGAAGAGACCGTTATAGGTGGAATTACCAAGTCCAACATGACTACTTCAGAGATTACCACTAGGGTTACGAATGCCTATATTGGTGGCAATATTGACAAGGATTATGTGGGGAAATAATGTAAGGTGGTTGCAGATGGTTCGGCAACTCGTCCCTGCGTAGGCGACACCTGCACTTCGTATAGTCCCAAGGGTGCTTTTGCAATGATTAGAGCTTAGATTCTTGGCATTGAGCTCTAGTCCGCGGTAAACTCCGTTAGAAAGCTGACCCGGGGTTTAAAGCCCAGGTCAGCTCTGAATATTTTTCCCCGTGTTGAAACATGGGGCTTTCTAACGGAGTAAATAGTTTAAAGAAAAGAAAAAGGGCCTGCCCCGTTATTTTCTAAGCGGGGCAGGCCCTGCAGGCTTAACCTGATAACCCATTATGGAGTTTAAAGGTAAGGCAAAAAAGAAGATAGGCTTAGGGTTTGGCGGACAAAGTATCGGCGAGTATGTAATCGTGCTCTCGATAATCCTATCCGCCATCCTGGCGATGCAGGTTTATGTGCAACGGGGCTTACAGGCCCGCCACAAAGATTTGACGGATAATTTTGTATATCAAGTATATCATGCCTTAGGCATGACCAATCAACCGGTGCAATACGAGCCTTATTATACCAAATCCGATTTTACAGTTAACCGGGAATCAAGAACCGGGGAATCTTTATACGGCTTGGGAGATGTGAGCCGGACTATAAATTACGAGGTTACGGAAAGACAGGGAACGCAGAATTTATTACCGGGCAGTGCTGCCCACTAAGGTAATTTTAATAATGAATATTAACAAAGGACAGAGTATCTTGGAATACACCTTGATTATCGGTATGGTAGTTGCCGCTCTTACCGTAATGCAATTTTATATGAAGCGGGGTATTCAGCAGGCAACGAAACTGGCAGCAGATCAATTGGTTGCTCAGGGTTCACCGGACGTAGTTATTAATGTAGACAAGGGAGCTTATCTGTTGAACGCCCATAGCGTAAGCCAGAACAAGAAAGGCCGCTGGGAGTATGTGGGAATAAAGGTGTCTCCTCAGACAGATAAAAGGTCTTCCTTCGCAGAATCCACCAGCTCTTCCAGTAATGCGGTCTATAACGCAGGAGAATATAATATCGAAAAATGAAAAAGAAAAAAATACTCTTTAAAGGACAGTCTTTATTGGAATATGCGGTATTAATAGCGGTTATCGGCATGGCATTATTATCTTCCCAGGCTTATGTAAGAAGAGCTATACAGGGCAGGTGGAAACAGGCCATGGACAATGTCGGCGACCAGTATGATTACTGGCTGACTTATTCCAATATCTATCTTTATTCCGAAAGCAATACCACTTCCAATATTACTCTTATAGGGACTACCAATGCCGGCTGGCAGCAAAGAACCGACGAGACTAATGAAATCTGGGGAAGATACGGTAACGAAACCGTTGCCGGGACTACCTCTGGACCGTAACATGGGCTCAATGAATAGGTTCAATCCGCTTTTGATTTTTAAAACCGTCCTGAAAAACTCCACTGCACAGACTGCCACCGAACTGGCGATTTTTGGGACTATTCTCGTATTTGTTATCGGTTCCCTGATTTCTTATGCCCTGATATTTAGCTATAATCAACAAACCCAGATGCTTGCCTTTCGCCAGGCCCTGGCCCTTTCGATGATGTCAGATGTCGGCGAGGCAGTCCCCAGTGGTTTTCGTTCCGCTTCAGTAACCTTTATTCAAGATAGAGACCTGCCTAATTTAAGCAATGCCTTTGGAATTATGCAGCGCATTCCCGTGGCGGCCTCTGCGGCAGCGGCGATGAACCGCCATTTATCCCTTAAGACAGTTTGGAACAACCAGGCGGATTTGCCGCGGGTCAAGATGTATGTTAATAATGACGAATTTGAAATTACCACGGCTGATTTTAAAACCGTCTCCTGCATCGAAAGTTCCAGTCAATTGTATTGCGATAATGCCCATACCACCAGATTGCGCCGGAAACTAACCCGGGGCAGCAAGGAATGGAATGACGCCGGTACCTATTATCCCAATGGCGATAGCAATACCTGGTGGAAGTGGAAGGATATCCCGGGCGGTTGCAATACTGACACTTTTAATCCGGATAGCCAAGACGAGAAAACGCTTAGAAATCTGATGTCCGATGTGGATTGCGATGGGTATGAAGAGCAGATATTGAAGTTAGAGGTATGTACGGATGACCCCGACCGGCCTAGCTGCAACACCGACGCTTGCTGTTTAAAAACAGAGGCCATCTCCGGTAGCGACCCGCCAGCATGTATCTGTGTTAAGCAGCGCGTGGATAAATTTAACACCCTCGATTTTCAAGAGGGAGAACTCGACCCCAGCGATAAAACCCAAGGGTTTCTGCTGGCAAATCCACCCTCTAAATATAATGTTGAGCCGGGAACTAAATTAGGCAAATTGGAAGATAATGTCAAGACCGTGGATATTACCCGCATCAGGCGCACGGATAAGATTACTCGGGTCATGCAACTTAACCCCGATCACACAAATTGGGACCATATTATTCGCCAAACCTCAGATGGCCTTTTTTCCTATTCTAACGGATGTGAAGGCGCCAATAAAAGCAAAACCTGTTTTGAGCAAACTGCCGGAGAAAACTATGCCAAACTCTATTTTCGTAGCAGCCTAGCCCCTTTAAAATTCAGGAAAAAAGAGGTGTGGATTACGCCTAAAGTACCCACGGAAGGTGCTGGCGGCAGCGGCGGCTCTGGCGGCTCAGGCGGCTCAGGTGGCTCCGGCGGCTCCGGCGGCAGCGGCGGTTCCGGCGGCTGTCCCTGCGATGACGGTGACCCCTGTACCTATAATGATACTTGTGCCAGTGGACCTTGCCAAGGGACTCCTATTACCTGCACTAGTGATACCTGCGCCACTCGCACCTGTAATGGTACCAGTAGCTGCGCAGTGAGTTATAATAATGGCGCAGTCTGTAACGACGGGGATGACTGTACTGCCAATGATGTTTGCAACAATGGGACTTGCGGGGGTACCCCGATGAATTGCGATGATGGCGATCCTTGCACTACTGATTCCTGTAGCGCTGGCAGCTGTGTTCATGCCCCTGACGCCGCCTGTACCGCATGTTTGGCAGGTAATAGACTAATGGGCCAAAGTTGTAACAAAACTTCTCAGTGCGCATTCGGTAATTATTGTAATTTTCCGTCTACGAATAGTTGTCCACCTACGGGTTGCAAAGGAAGGTGTGAGCCATTTAATTCTAAGCAGTCATGTGGGTGGTGCCACACCTATGGCTATCAAACTTGCGAGAGTAGTTATGATTGCCCCTTAGGTACGGTTTGTAATTATAGTGCCAGCGCCTCTAGTTGCTTTTGTAATGGTAGTTGTTGTTCTCAATTATGTACCTCAGCGCCCGATAGTTGCTGGAACGGCTGCAGCGCGGATGCGGATTGCAATGACTATGACCCTTGCACCGTGGATTCTTGTTCTAGTCCCAATTGCTATCATTCTGCTTATACGTGTGATGATGGCAATCCCTGCACCGTTGATTCCTGTAATGGAGATTTCACCTGCACTCATACTAACGTTAGCGACGGTACCTCCTGCCCTGATGATGGTAATTGGTGTACCAGTGATGTCTGCTCTGCCGGAGTTTGCACCCATCCTGATGCCGGCCTTTGCGATGATAGTAATCCCTGTACTACGGACTCTTGTGACCAGTGGATAGGTTGCATCAACAATAACCTTCCCGATGGTACCCCTTGCGGTGGAGGAAAAACTTGCCTCAATGGAGTTTGTCAATGAGCATAGAAAATGAACGTAGGCAACCAATTTACGAAAATGACAGTTACTAATTCCGAAACCAGAAAATATCTCTATCGGTTTGCCCAGACCCCGTTAGAAATACCAGGCCTTACTAATCCCGTTAGAAACAATGTTTCTAACGGGACTAAGAAGTCCAAATTTCTAACGGGCCCGCCTGCCTTCAGTCGGGCAGGGCAGACCACCCTGGAATTTACCTTGTGTTTTGTGGTTTTGATTATGCTTTTCTCTGCGGGCTTTATGGCTTTTAAATGGGCGGCCCAGACCATTACCGAGCGCCAGGTTGGTTTTGAGGGAACCCGCAATTCTGATTTTATATACCTGGATAGTTTTTATAACACCCCAGAGCCGGATTTGAAGGTAAAGTTTCAATAGTCAAGAGGAAAAATAGCAATGAATATATTATTCCAAAGATTAAAACACGGAGAGACTTCGGGGCAAATGGTGGTAGCCTTGGTGCTCTTTTTGGCGGTGATGGTGGTTTTTATGGCCGTGGTTATGAATTTAGGTAAGATTGCCCAGACGAAGACCTTAATTTCTGTAGCTGCGGATGCCGCTGCTATCGGTATGGCCTCGGCTGCCGGCAGCATGGCTTATAGTATGAAGTTAAAGGGTTTTGATAATATGGACTCCAGGTGTATACTTAGCGAAGGGATGCGGTGGTTTATGGTGATCTTTATAATTATTGTCGATATACTTTCCTTCGGGTCGGCGACTGCAGCTACCGCTTCCCTATTGACTCATATATTATTCTGGACAGGCGTAGCTTTAGAGGTGATTGGTATGGCGGTATGGGTAGTGGTTTCTAATGGTCAGAAAGACCAATGGAGCAAGAAGATGGATGAGTTGACTAAGGATCAACGCTACGTAGAAACTGCCATCCAGACCGCTCTTTTAAATGCAGTGGGAGATTTGGTTACTGTTGCCGATAACCACGATACTAATACCAATGGTGATTACGCTGAAAAGGTGGGCCGTTTTGCAGTATTGTATGACGAAAGATTAACCCGGTATATTGTAGACCCCAATTCCCCCCAGAAGCTGTTAAGAGCAGCTATTGACCTCTTCCGGCCGGCCTGGGAACAATTTGCCTGCTTTGTGGGTTTAGATGATGGCGCTATTTGTACTGATGCCAGTGTGCATAATGTGGTCAAAGATTTCATCGGTTATGATAACGGCGATGGCGAAGGCAATAATGACGGTATATTTAAGGTTTTTTACCGGGCAAAAAGATGGGGCTGGGCCTATGGTAGCTACAGCGATACCTGGAAGCCGGGATATCGGCCTTGCAGTAAAGTTTTAGATATTGGTAAAATCTGCGGTTTGGCAGGCGCTTGTGCCCAGAATAATTATTGTTGTTCCTCGCCCGATGCCTGTTTGGCAGCTCTTCCTACCGAAGACGATGATACTGCGGATAAATTTAAGCAAAGCGAAGAGGCATTTGTAGATTGGTCCAAAAGCTATTTATCTAACGGTGTTTTTATGTCTCGAACCGATTATTTGCTCAGTAGTTTTAATTCTTGGTATCCGATGTTGTTTAAGCGCCCCCCGCCCGGACTTCCGGTTCCCGGAATCACTTGGTATGAGATAATCAATCTTGACTGGCAGAGCAGCCTTAACCTTATTTCTGCCGCCTTGCAGGATATTAATGCCTGGATTAGCAGTAACACTATTGCGACACTTTGCGATAGTAAGCCTGCGGAATGCACCACCCAATTGCAACAGGTGCAGAGTACCATCAACGCGTGGACTGCCGGTGGTGGAACTATCGCCAAAATTAACCAGGCTATTGGCGCTTTTCTGGATGCGGTATACCGGGGAGCCGATAATCTGGTGCAGAAAATAGAGGCCATAGTCTGGTGGAATACCGCCACCTATAGCTGGAAGGATGAGGTGGGCTGGCATCATGTCAAGGTAGAAGTAGAAGTGCCCTGCCATTTTCCGTCGGTAGGCGAGATTGATTCTGGCGATTGGGCGCATGAATGTTGGGGGCTTACTCCTTTATTTCGCGGTATTACTTATGGCGGCGGGACGGCAATGGTTACGGTAACTCGTTATGATGAAGATAGAGACCCGATGGCATTTATCAACAACTCGCCGTTGTGGCGGTTTATGTATACCCATCCGTCATCGACTTTGCCCCAGGGGTATGCCTATGTATCCGGCGCTAAATTGAGTTCTTGTGAACCAGGAGATAAAGACCCCGGACTTATGCCTCCGGGTTATAGCAAGCAAGGTGAGGCGGGATTTAATTGCGATAGAGGTTCGGTAGATGAAGCATTAAGCCATGGCGTGATGAGCCGGTCCTGCGTGGAGTGGGGACCCAATCCCGGCGATGTCAAGTTTGTAGATTGCAACAGAGCGTATATGCCGGTTAGAAACAATTCAAGCGCTTACTGTAAATACTAATGAAGAAAGCCATCGCCCTCTTAGAATATATTGCCCTAATTTTGTTCATAGTGCTGGCCTTTATCAGCATGCAATCGTATCTTAAGCGGGCCATAGCCGGAAACTGGAGGTCTCTGGGCGACACCTTTGGTTTTGGCCGGCAATATGAGGAAGGCGTAACCAATGTCTATACCGATTACAGTGATTTTACAGCAGATGACGAATCTCTTCCTTTACCACCTTAATGTAGATACCCAATGCTTAAATTTATCGGCTTAATATTATTATTCGGCAGCGCCGGTTTGATAGGGGTAGAAATAGTTTCTCCCTTCTTCGATACCTTGCGCAAAGTGCAGGAGAAAAGGGCGGAACGCGCAGCTGAGAAGATGGAGAATATGTTTGTGCGGGTCAAGCTGCAGAATTTTATCGCGCTTTTTACCCTGGCCCCATTAGCCTTCGGTTTAACCGGATATTTTATATTACACAATTTTCTCGGGGCGTTGGTTGGCCTGGCTTTGGGTTTTGTCTTACCTACCATGCGGATTAAGGCCATGGAGGTGATACGCAAGAAACAATTCCGCAGGCAGCTTGTCGACGGCCTGATGATCCTTTCCAGTTCTTTAAAAGGGGGCTTAAGTTTAATTCAGGCCTTGGAGGTTCTGGTAGAAGAGATGCCCCCGCCCATCAATCAGGAGTTTGGCATGGTCCTGGCTGAGAATAAAATCGGTATTTCGCTGGAAGAATCCTTTGCCCATCTGCAAAAGCGCATGGGTTCTATGGAACTGAATCAGTTAATCACCGCCATACTTTTAGCCCGCGAGACCGGCGGAAACCTACCCGTGATATTCAATCGTCTGGTATATACCATGCGCGAAAATGAGAAGATAAACCAAAATATCCAGAATTTAACCTTGCAGGGAAGACTGCAGGGGGCGATTATGTCTGGTTTGCCTGTTGTCTTTGCCGTGGTGGTGTATTCCTTTAATCCCCATCTGTTTGACGATATGCTGAAGACGCAGCTGGGAAAATCGCTGTTGATATACTGTGTATTCTCGCAGGTAATCGGTATGACCATGATTAGGAAGATAAGTAAGTTAGACGTGTAATGAGGACACAACTTACAGAACGAAGTGATGTAAGTTGTCTGTCCGAATTACACCCCGCCCTTTTGGGCATTAGAGAATTATGCACTACGTTTATGTTATAAAAGGAGAAAGAAATAGGCAGATTTACGTTGGTAGCACCAACGATTTGGATAGAAGAATAGCAGAGCATAATCGCGGCAGCATTTGTTCTACAAATAAATATGTCCCCCTCAAACTGGTTTATTATGAGGATTATTTAGATAAAACCGATGCGTTAAACCGTGAACATAAATTGAAACATCACGGAAGTGTAATTGGGCATCTTAAGCGACGCTTGAGAAACAGTTTAGCTAAATGAATAACCAAAAGGGCGGGGTTAACTCGCAGACGCTAATAAAAAAGGAGGGCTACAATTTACGGTCACTAACGTTCCGTAAATTGTCTGCTCGTTAAGATATGCTTTTATTCGCTGAAATAACTCTATTAATCGCCCTCGGGATTTTGATAACCCAAATTTTCCCTCAGAGAAAAGATGTCTCGCCCCTGTTTAAAAGCTTAATACCGTCCCGGGATGAATCGGTAGAGGAATATCTAAAGGTCAAAAGGCCCCATTGGAGCCCGCTAAGGATAGTCTCTTTTATCAACCGCCCGCTGATTCCGCCACAGCTAAAGGAAAGGATAAATGCCGATTTGTCTCTGGCCAAGATAAGGTTAAATGCAGAGGAGTTTATGGTAATTCAGGAGGCTTTGATGGCGGTGTTTATTTTATTCTTTTTACCTTTAATACAAAAGCGCGCGGCGCCCGTGGCCATTTTGGTTTGTTTAGTTGCCGGATATTTTCTGCCCAAATTCTGGCTGAGTATCAAAACCGGGAAAATTAAAAAAGAGATAGTTAAGGCCCTGCCCGATACCATTGATTTGTTGAACCTCTGCGTAAATGCCGGTCTGGATTTTATGCTGGCTCTGAAATGGGTGGTGGAGAAATCCCAGCCTACCCTTTTGATTGAAGAGATGAAAAACCTAATGCAGGAAATCAGTATCGGTAAGTCGCGCCGCGCTGCCCTGGTTTCGCTTTCTCAGAAATATCAGATCCCGGACATGTCCAGTTTTGCCCGCACCTTAATCCAGGCAGACCGCATGGGAACCTCAGTGGCCCAGGCCTTAGAGATACTTTCTGAAGATATGCGCAGGCGCAGGTTTGCCCGGGCCGAGCAACAGGCTCTAAAGGCTCCTATAAAGCTGCTTTTCCCGCTTTTGGTTTTTATCTTCCCCGTAGTAGGCATCATCATTGCCGGACCTATATTGCTCCAGTTTATGAATGCCAAGAATATGTTCGGTGCAATAGGTGGCTAAAGTCTTGCCAAGTAATGTCCAGTCTGGACCACGGATGGCACGGAGTAAGCCACCAAGTACACAGACTGAGCACGAATAATGTCCAATCTGAACCACGGATAACACGGAGCTGTTCACGGAGCCCACGGATAAATGGAATTGTTATATAAAGAACTTACCGAGAGGGTAATTAAAGCATTGTATGAGGTTTTTAGTAATCTGGGGCCGGGGTTAAACGAGGTTATTTATAAAAGAGCCCTAAAAGACGAGTTAGGCAGAGGGAAGGTAAAATTTAAGGCTGAGATTGAAATCCCGGTTTTTTATAAGAAAAAACAGCTCGGTTCGCAAAGAATAGATTTGGTTATTGACGAGAAAGTTATTTTAGAGCTAAAATCAAAATCTGCCTTAGAGCCGCTCGATGAAGCACAAATCATAACCTATTTGAAATCAAGTGGTTACAGAATAGGCATCTTAGTCAATTTCGGGTCAAAAAAATTAGAATTTAAGCGTTTTATCGTCTAATTTTTTCGTTCCCCCCTTCGTTCTCCCACCCAATTCTTGTTTATAATCCGTGCAATCTGTGCTTAAAATCCGTGAACTCCGTGGTTCAATTCAAACGCTTCATAGTATAATTTTCCCTACTAATTCCGTGTTATCCGTGGAGATTTTCCCCTATATTCCGTGTAATCCGTGGTCAGAAAACGGTATCTTTTCCGGTGAAAAATACCCTTGAAATTCATATATATATATGTTATAAATTAAGTGCAGAACGAAAAGGCAAACCTTGAGAAATCAGGGGGCGCAAAGCCACGGGTCTTGAAAATCTCACCGCTTAAATTTAGTGCTCAAAAGATAGCCGGGTTGCCGAATATTAACGGATAAGTGAAATATTTGACAATCCGGTTTTTTATTTGCGAGCTTCTTAAATAGTTTATAAATCTTTTATAAGGGACTAACGCTGTGAAATCCCGGCCTGCGGCAGGCAGGCGAAATTGAAAAATCGAGGAGATCAATAGTGGGGGGTAAGGGGGGAAATTTTTCTTTTTCCACATTTTCAATATCACCCCTTAAAGGCACTAAAAAGCGTTAAAGCCCCGTTAGAGATAAGATGACTAATTACGTTTACGTTATGCAAAGTGAAAAAGATGGAAAATGGTACACCGGTTTCACTAACGACTTGCCGAAACGCTTCAACGACCATAATTCAGGTAATGTATTTTCTACCAGTAAAAGACGGCCTTTTAAGCTTATTTATTTTGAGGCTTGCGTAGATGAAAAAGACGCTAGAGACAGGGAGAAATATCTCAAATCAGGAATGGGCAAACGTTATTTGAGAAATAGGTTAAAGCACTTCCTGTCCCGTTTAGAAATGGGGGTTCTAACGGGATTATCTCTAACGGGGTAAAGCCAATGGACGAAAACAGCACCAAAAAACCAGAAACAGAAGTAGCAGAATTTAAATCAGGCTTTAAGACCTGGATTAGGGTGGTCGCCCTGATTATAGTAGCGGTCTTTTTGCCTGAGCAGGCTGCCTGGGCCATGGAATATAATCCGGCAGTGCTGTGGAGACATTTTTTACCTATTGTCTCTAATCTGACTTCAGTTCCCACCGGCACTATCGCAGTTCAATCTAATCCCGTTAGAAACATCGTTTCTAACGGGACTAACCTTACAGTTGCGGAAAATATCCAGCGCCTCTTAGGGCCAGTAGCTAAGGACCAGGCTCCGCAGTTAAATTTAGATTTAAGTGAGAAGTCCAAAGCCCCGCTTCAGAAAAAAACCCAGCCAGCCAGCACCCCAAAACAGCCCAAGCTTAAAAACCCGATAAAGCAGTTACAAACCGAAATCGCCACTATAGACAACAATCTGCACAGTATCTATCGTTCCATCTTTAAGAAAACCGCTCTAACTGAAGAAGAGCAAGCTGCCCAAGCTCAGCAAAACGCAGTTTCCCCAGAAGCGCCGCAAGCCATAGAGCCAATACCCGAAAACCTCTTTTCTATTGATGCCAAGGTCAAGCTTACTCCAGAAGAAGTAGCCCGCATTTATAATTTACTTAAAGACCCTAAAAAACAGGCCATTACCTGCGGTGTCTATGCCTTAAAGGATTTGTTGAATAAATATAAAGTAGAAATCTCCCTGGAAGAGCTTTCCATCTTGACCCTTTCCGTAGACATTCTGACCGGCAATGTCAATAGCTCCACCTTAAGAGAAGAAGAATTATTGGAGACCTCATTATTCAGTATGACCAAGGTGGCCCAGGCCTATGGCATTGATGCTAAGGCCATTGAGGTGGCCAAAGAAAATATCTTTAGTTTAAATGCACCATTTATTGCCCAGTTTGCTCCGTTAGAAAGCCCCGCGCTTAAAGAAGGTGAAGAGTTCGCTCGGGATATAAAGCCCGCCGCGAACTTTCTAACGGAGTTTGAGCCCAAGCATTATGTCCTGGTTAAGTCCTGGGATGCTAAAAATGTTTACTTAAAGGACAATAATAAAGACACCTATTTGCCGCGCGAGAAATTCTTACAATTGGCCAGCGGATATGTCCTGGTAGTTAACCAGCAGCCCGTTAAAGATAAAATCAATCTCTTCCCGGTTGAGGCAGCTGCGGTAAAAGGAAGTTATGATGAGTCCCGAGGTAAATGGGGGCTTCCCGGAGAGTGGAGCATGTTTGATATGTGGTTAGGGATAGGCATGCAGATGGTGATGCCCCAGCTAATGGTAAAGATAAATCCAAAAGTAGATTTGGCCGGAGCCATCGCCCTGCATTCTCTTTCTTCGGGAGTCAGCAGCACTACCTCCGGAGTTACCAGTTACTTAGTACTGAATGGCAGATTGAGTAAGGAATGGGCACAGGTTATCAATTTTGTGGTTCCCACGGCCTTTACGTTTGGCGCCTCTGCTGCCATGAGCACTGCCACTCCGCACCAGATAGGCACCCAAACGATAACTACCGAGGTACCCACCAGCTCTATTACAGATTTGCCTTGGGATGAATTTAGCGAAACTACCGGCTTAACCACTATTACCACCCAGGTTCCCATAATGTCCGTTGCCGGTTCCTTCGGAGATATAATGTTGTCAGCAGCTGAAGGATTTGGTAAGGGTTTGGTAGTAGGCGGCGCTAATTACCTAGTGGATAGATATGTGGTGCAGCCAATGGTGGAAGCCATCGGCGGTCCGGACCTGTTGAAATATGGCTTGTCCGGTTTGATGAATGTTGGTTTACAGACCGGAGTAGATGCTTTTATTATGGGCACCTTACCCGGAAATAATGACTGGTATTTTAATTATAAAGATCAAAATGGCAAGCCTGTTGAAGGATTAAGCTTTAAACAGGACAGCGGAGGTTTTTCTTTAGGTAATGGCTGGGAGGCCATGAAATATTCGGTTATTTCGGATGTTAATTTCCAGAATTATATGCTGAGAGAGGCCTTAGGTACCGGGCTGCAATGGGCAGCCATTCGCCTGGGCGCCGATGAAAATAGTTTTGCCCTGCGCATGGGCACTACCATGATAAGCCGGGTGGGGGCAAATGCCGTCGCTCCAGTAGCCCAGGACAATCCTTTGATTAAAGGGGATTCTTTCTGGGCTCAGGTGGGCAATGCCGCCATTGATGCAGGATTGGATCTTGGCGTGCGTTCTGGTCTAAATTGGATTTCGGGTGACTATAATTCTGCGACCGGAACATACAGTAAGACTGGCTTGACCAGATTGCAGACTGCGGCTCTGGAAGCAGTAGGAATAGGCGCGGTCAGCGGATTGGTAAAAGGAGTAGCCTTTAATTTGTATGAGAAAGATTTTCAGGAGGAAAAGAACTTCGACCCCAGCTTTATGCAAAAGTTCTGGAAAGGACTCGAAAAAGATTTAGAGAATGCAGCCTATAGTTATTATACCTATGGCGGCACCTTGCCTTTTGATGTCACTACTGGCAAGGTTGGCACTACTCCTTTCCAGGCAGCCTTATTCGGCCAGAAGGTGGCCAACCTCTACGGCTACGACAATATGCTGCTTAAGGAAAATGCCTTCAAAGAGGAGATGCGCAAATCAAAACCTTGGATGACCGATGCGGAAATAGATGAACAATTCCGCTTATCCTACGGCAATTTTATTAGTCCTATGCCGCTATATCAGGAGTTGGTCAATGCCTGGCACGGCGCGGCAATAAGCAACCTGACCTCGACGACGAAATTGACAATAGACCAGGAACTTTTGCGCGGAACGAATAAACTTCATTCCATGGTAGGAATTGATCCGACTAAATACGCAGTTAAGCTACAGGGTAAAGGAGATGATACTAAAGATACAAGAGGGGCAGTAATGATTGTCCCCATAGAAGAATGTCCAACCTGTACTAAGCTTTCTGATTTACCTGACAACGGCGCTAGCATAATGGCAATGCGGGAAACCACCTATGGCCGCGGATTATTAGGCGGGTTATTAGAAGATATTGGTATTCTGTCTTCTTCCAAAGAATTTAAATCTGGAGAGGTCACTAGCCAGACTGCTTTCGATAATGAGAGTAGCCCAATCTTTATGGCGAATAAGCTTTGGATGACCGGAGAGATTTTAACCTCGGGGGCGCCAGGCGTAGAAAACGTAGGTGGCGAGGCAGGAATAAAGGTTTGGCAGGGAGTTCATAACGGAACATTAATCGGCTTTATGGTAACCGATGGCTATATGAGAAACCCTGCTGGCGTGGAAATTGCCGAACCGACAAATGCCAACATAGAGCAGGTTACACATAATCCTCAGGTAGTTTTTCAGATATTAGACAATCAGGCTTTGAGATTGGGCAGAGGCGAAGCGGGCAATACCCAACCATCGGTTCCTTCGCACTTATCCATGCCTTTTGAAGGTGTGATGCAGCGCGTTGGCGATAATGCAGTTGCGGTTTTGGATAAATCCTCGGTCTTATTTAATATTACGCGAATTAATAACGCCAGTTTTGGCTTTGCTCCTTTGATAGCCCAAGAGGCTATTGAGCAGTTATGGCAAGGCAAGACTACCACATCTGAGGTAACGCGAGCAGTAGGGGCTCCGTATTACGAAGAGGTAGTGACCTCAACAGTAGTTAAAACTGAACTACCGCAGAGCGTTACCTATAAAGGCGGTCCAGTTACAACTGGAGATGTCAATCAAGTAGATTCTAGATTCAGTTATTCCACCAATTATAGCGAACCTAAACCCGCTACTGGTTTTGATTTTAGCCGTGAAGGTGCTTTTGCTCCAGGAGAAGTCGGTAGTTTGAAAACTACTACCGTGGAGCCCAAAGGCGGGAAAATCTTTATTACCTCAGCGAAGAAAGAAGGTGGCGAGTGGTCCACTATTAAAACAAGATATAATTTACAGGGCGTTAAGCAAACCCAAAACCAGTATTCGGTTATAACCGGTTTCCAACAACTTCCCAAGGGTGTTTCTGGGCCTCCCACCCCAATAATTGGTAATAAGGCTTCCGAAGGACCCGAGGCAGAAAACGCCTTTAAATTTAGCCAAGTCTGGGGACCGAATGTAGCCGGCTTTGAACATTTAGCAGCCACTACCATTGACGTAGCCAATTTAAAACAGACTTTAATTAATTCCGGCCTTCCCGAGGCAATTGCCGATAAACTTACCCTTTATAGCTTTGGCAGTAAGCCCACTTCGGAATTAGAGAGAAAGACCGTTTCCCAGCAGTTAAGTTATTACAGCGAAAATAAAGGCACGCAAGTAATGCTGAGTGAAACAGGCGGCAACGCCCAATATTCTACTATAACCGGTTTCCAAAAAATGCCCGAAGGTGTTTATGGGCCTCCTGCTCCGATAATCGGCAGTAAGGAAAAAGGAACTTGGTTAGGAACTCTTACTCTCAACAACAAAGGCACAAAGGTTGAGGGTGGTAATGTAGCAGCGCAAATAATGCGCGTTTCTGCAACTGAGGATGGTGATATCTTAAAACAATATGATATTGCCGCCCAAGGTAATAACGGTCAACGTCTGGGCGAATCCATAATTCCCGTAGGCAATAGATTTGCTGCGGGAACCGATAAGAATAGTTTACGTGTAGTTTTATTAACCCGCAATCCGGAAAAGAATAATAAATTAGCTGCTGCAGATATGTATATTCCCCTAAAAGAATATGCACAGCCCAGCGGCGAAGAGATTAAAACCGGCGTTTATGTAAATGAAAATTTGCAGGCCAGCATCACCGGCTGGGAGGTAAAGAGCGAAGCCAATAAGGTCGCCGGATGGAATATTACTAATACCATAGTAAACAGGGCAAAGAAAGAAATTGAGCTTCCCACCGAAGAAGAACTTAAAAAAGATTTTAGTTCCTATTCAGCACCCACAGATTTGCCCAAAGTCCCCGGAGCCCGCACGCTAATTAATACCTATGAACTAATCGGCAAGAAAGATACGCCCATAGTTGCCCTTAGCAGAACCGAAGACAGCTTCTTTGTATTAAATAATCAGCCAATTAATACTCTGGGAGCAATTGCCAGATTTGACATGGTTACGGATAATTCTGAAAATAAACCCGGGGTTTGGACCTGGGAAGGAAATTATAAATTACAACCTACCAATGGTTATGAGCAAGCCGGAGTGCAATATGCATCGCGTAGCCAGTTATTACCAGTGTTGGCCATCATTTATACGACTGTGTTAGGCGATACGGGTTACGATGTTTACAATTCACCGGTGGGAATCGCTGCGGGTAAATTTGAATCTGATGTGCTTACTACCATTGGCGGCTCTGACCAGGCCAACCGCACCAAGACGGCAATTGAACTTACCTTAAAGAAAGGTGCGCCGGAATTGGTCCTAACCAGCGATAATGGAATTAGGTTAAGGCCATTTAAAGGAGAGGTAAGAACTGCGGAAGATTTGTCTACCGAGCAAAAGATAAGAGCAGCTGAAGTGGTAATTCGGGCAATACAAGGTAAGGAAGAGTTAGATGAGTTAAACCGCGAGTTTAAATTAGACCCCGCCGGTGGCAAATCCTATGCGGCATTATCCCCGGAACAAAGAAAAGCCTATGACCAAATAAAATATGAAATTCTTACCAATACTCTTAAAGCCACTGGTATAGAAGCCAAGGGTTATGTGGCAAGTGCCCAGGTAACCAACAGGGGCGACGAAACTTACGATGTAGGCAGACTGGCTTATGCCGATGTGTCCGGAGCATACATCCGCCAAGATTTTAGCAAAAGCATAAAAGACCATGCTGCCTTTACTATCGGTACTATCGCTACCGGAGAATTTTACACGCCATCCACCATCGCCTCTTTAAGGCCCGAACTTTTTGCCCATGATAGCGTAGCTACCGATAACAAGGCCGGGACGGTAATCAGCAGTGATTTTCAGCATGGCGCAATGCAAAGACCGCAGGCGCAGTCCATGGAAAGCTCGGGTTATGCCTCGGCTACCAATTTAGATTTGTATGATAATTTCCGCGCAGTAGGCAATATGGAATTTATCTTAGCCGACCAAAGCTTTATTCAAAACTACGGATGGCTTTCTCACTTCTCAATTAAAGAAAATATAAATAATCCGTATACCTTTATTACTCCGGGCGAAGAGACCTTTAAAAACGAAGGTACCCGCACCATTGATTTATTGTATTTGAACGGCCTTAAAAAAGGCGGAGAGATTTTCTTCGGCAGAAATAATCCCGGCGGCATAGAGGCCTGGGGATTAGTAGGTAAGGGTAAGGTTACCGGAGCCGAGGGTGAAACCTATCGCAAGATAAGCCGCGGCTATGAGCCGGTATACGATGCAGATGGCAAGATAACCGGTTGGAAACTTTCTACTAAAACATTATTCAGTCAAGGCATAGAGGGAGAGTTTGAAATCCGCACCACCGGGGTCAACCGTCCACTTATAGCTCTTCCTTCCAATGTTAAACCAGAAGATGCCTATACAGGAAAGTCGGTTTCTACCCTGGAAGGCGCAAGAGAAGTAAGCCTTGGTGATGACGGCAAGGTTATATATGAGGCCCCGGGCATCAAAGTGGGTATAGCGGATTTAGACCTGAAAGAGCCGACTCAAAAAATCGCTCCTCATAAGGTGGGAGATGTTGCCTATCGCTATTATGAAGTAACCGGTGAGGGCGCGGCTATCTTTGAGACCAAGAAAGACATCACTGCTACTCCGGGAACTTCCACCAATAAAGCAGTCAGTGAAAACATTCAGTTTGTGCCTTTGGCTCATAGCCAGGCGGGGAAAATAGAAGAATTTGTAAATGACAAAAATCAGATTGAGAAAAGATTTAAGCCCAGCTATACGCTGGTAGGAAATGTCCAGGATATCGGCTCATTGCCTTACGGCCAGATTGATGTTTATGCCTCCAAGGGCCGGGGAGTAAATGCCGAGGATTTAAAATTATTAGATGAAACAATAGAGCTGGACAAAGACACAGGAAATACGGCGTTTGGAACTACGGTTTCTCCTCAGACGGTAAAAAGCCTTAGCGATAACCAACCTACCGGCAACTGGACCACGGCAGTTGAACCCGGACAATTTAATAATAGTTTAGCCAAAGGAAAGAACCTTGCGAAAGACAATGCCTTCAGGTTTAACAGCGCAGGCTTGGTGGATAATATCGGTCCGGGCTCCATCGCCTTAATTGCCCCTTCAGGCAGAAATGTCACTACCAATTTTTACACCGAACATTATGAAAGGGAGGTTACAAAAGAAGACCGCCGAGTCTGGATTACTAATATTCAGAATACCGGAAACAAAGCAGTGGCGGCAATCTTAGGCAGGCAGGCACCAGAGAGCATGTGGGTGGTTGACAAAACCGGCAAGGTTTCTTCCCCTAAAGGCAAAAACGAATTAATCTATCGCAATGATGAATTGGTAGTGGGTGAGTTTGCCGTGGCCCGCGAGATAGTATCCTCGGTATTAAAGGTTTCTCAGCTTGGAGATGATAAGCAAAAGGCCAAACTTAGACAAGCCTGGGGAGAATTCGCGATTCCTCAGGTAATCCTGGATAATTTCGGCCGCATTACCAAGGGAGAGAAATTAGACGAGAGCAAAGACGCGGAATTAATCGCCGCGGTGCGAGATTTCGGTGGCGCACTAGCCCAGAAGGCCGGATTGGATACTAAGAATCCTTTAAGCGTCCATTATTATGTAGAAAATAATTTAGGCGTGCAGCAATTTAGGAGCGGCCAGAGAGACTTAGGCGGATACAATGTAAAGCTGGCCTGGCAAGATGGCAATCCTTTAATTGCCGGCGCGACCAAAGAAAATCCCAATTACTTCGGCTGGTTGGCCTTTTCAATTCCTGCGGAGAATAAGGGCGAGCTGCCTAAGCCTCGCGAAGATAAGGGTATTGTGGTGGAGCTGGATAAATTCGGTACGCACGCCACTTACAAAACCGATGCCACTGCCGAGGGTAATCCGTTGTTGGTGGAAGGCAGCGTAAATAAAACCGCCCTGAGGTTCTTAAATCTTAATGAAGATTTCTTCAAGGTTCCCAATAGTTACAAAATAAATGCCGACAATGTCTGGTTTGATACCAGCCTCGGCGAAGGGTTAAGATCCTATGATGCCGGTTCAAAGATTATTATCGTTCCCAAGACAGGTAAGGATACCGAGGGTCGGGAAATCAGATATGATGCCGCCGAGGGAGTAGGCAATTTCCGTTCTCCTTTTGGAGTATATCAAGAGACGGAAAGTGACAGAGGTGGCTCTTTTGTAAAATATTTCTCTCCCCAAGTCACTCTGCAAGGATTTGAGATTAAAGAATGGATATCCCCGATTAACCAAGAGCAGGTCGTAGGTTACGGCGTTAAATTTACTAAAGAATACGAAGTCGGTGCTGCCCAAAGCGGCAAGCCGATTGAAGTTAGCGGTCTTTACGGAGTTCCCGCAAGAGATGCTCAACGCCAACCTGTCAGCTCTGATTTTGCCTTCAGGCAAGGAATGGTAACCAAGGATGGCAAACTCGCAGTAAGCTTCAATAACCCGGATTTTGAAAAGAACTATCGTTATCCCGTAAATATTTCCCTGCCAGTTACTAAGATAGGCAATGAGCAAGGGGAAGAACCAGAAAAAGAAGCCTATCTATGGAGCATTTATTCGCCAGAAGCCTTTGTTGCCTATAAAGATTTTGGTAGCCGTAACTTCGATGTAATTAATAATAACGTTGTAAATTTCGGCGAAGCCAATATCCTCCACGAGGGCTTGGTGATGGATCCTTTGTCTAACGTCGCCACTTCAGCATTTGGTTTGCCAGGCGTAACGAGTTTAGCTACCGTGGTTTCCGAGGATAGTGATTTGGGTGGCGGCATACATAGCTGGTATAGAGACACTAAGGGCATGGAAACGGGAAGTGAGAATCGTTATGGACTTTACATTGATACCGCAGGAAAAACAATTTTAGGCAAAAAAGACTACAGCACAGCCGGCCAATTTATGGCCATACCATACGGTATTAGTGGTTATGTATACAATACCCTTAATTTTATGGCCAGCACAACATTGGCCGGTGAAGACCTCCTCTATAAGTTGCTGCCTGTGTCTGCCAGCCAAAAAGGAGAATCTGCCTTACATCATGCTCTTTTAAATTTCTCAGAACAAATAGCTGCTCATACGGAATATGAAGGAAAAAACAGATCTTCGGCGCTTTATTATACAGGCCAGGCGTTAGGTCTTCTGTTTACAGCTTGGGCGACCGGCGGTTGGGGTGCAGGGGCTTCCACTACTACCCAGTCTACGCGAACCGCGGGTCAGATTATCAAATCACTTTTATACAGCGAAGGAGCCACTTATGTTTTGCCCAATACTATCAGCTACATCAAAGATGGTAAGCCTATTGGCGGAAGTTTAGTCAGCGAACAAAATGTCTTTCTACTTCTCGCTGGCTTGTCCTATCCTTTAGGCAGAAGTATCGCTATGGCGCAGGGCGGTCTGTTGCCGGTACGCGCGGCTATTTCTCAAGGTTTGGTTTGGGGCCAGACCTATGCAGCTTCCGGTGTATACTCAATGCTGTTTCAGGATATTGCTGCCGGCAGAGAAACCAACCTTTCAGTTCCTCAGTTAACCCAGATGTATTTCGAGGGATTTAAACAAGGTGTGATATTCAGCACTTTATTTAGTGGATTATCGGCAGTAGCCAAATCGGGTTCGCGCATTGGTGGTATTATCAAAGAGAGTCCTTTAATCAGCTCTTCTATTTTAGGAACTACCGCCTATCCTTTAGTAAAGACCGTGCTTGAAGTTCAGGGTTCGAATAAAGGTTTCCCAGAATTATTAAAAGAAAATTATTCCGATCCATGGAATTACGCCCGCGGTCTGGTAATTGGTTTCGGCGCTGGGTGGGGATTGTCCTCTCCAGGAAAATGGGCTACCAGATTTCCGACCTTAGGCAAGATTGAAAATGCCTTGGGCAGAGGGGTTCTTAGCCGGGAAATCAAGAGCAATTTCCAGATATATCGAGAATTAAGCGCTAAAGGCTCAACCCCGGGCGAGATAGCCACTGCCTTGGAGCAAAATATCGGTTTGCCAGTTAGATTAGGCTGGGCAAAATTTGGCTATGGCTTTGGCGTAGGCGCTACGGCCAAGGCTGGGGTAAATTATCTTCAGGATTATGCCAATAATAAAGTGCGGCCATTGGGAGCCTATGCTATGGAAGCAGCTGAGGGAGGATTCTTGGGTGGGTTGACTGCTTTGTATATCGGTCAACAGGGTTCTAACATCTTAAAGGGCTTAGGAGGTAATGAAGCCGTAGAAACCCGGGTGTTTGGCAGGTTTAGTTTAGGCACGGCCAGGGGCACCGGACTTGTATTCAATCAGGCAACGGCTGGTGCCTTGGAATGGACTGTGGTATCTCCTGCATTTAGAGTGGGCGAAGGAATCTGGAACAGCGCGTTCCAGAAGTTCGGAGAGTTATTTGGTAGCGGCATAATGAGTAAAGATAGTGATTCTAGGGGATGGTTTATAGTTCCTACTATTGACGAAAAGACCGGTAAACCAAAAATAGGTACAGACGGAAAAGTGATTTATCATACCCTAACCGGCTTAGAGTTGCTTAATAGTGCAGCTATGGGTCCGCGTTCTGGTTTATGGATGAAACCCATGATTGAATATTTACAGGTAAAGGCCAATGACCCCACCTGGTTTAATCAGGGCGGTTTTGAAAAGATTCTCAATATTAGTAGATATAAGACCTTAGGGGCAAAGGGATTTGAAAAATGGTCGTGGCAACAGCTGGGAAGCAGCTCTGTCAAATCCGGAGTTTTACGCTGGATAGATAATACGGTGTTGTATATGCCCGGAGTGGTATCGGGTATAGATGCCGTAGTAAATAACTTATTACCATCCGATTTATCCAATGGCGAAAAAGCAATGTTTACATGGTTACCGTTCTTGATGGTGCCTTCCTTTAATCCGGACAAGGGAGAGGCGTTATTTGCCAGCGCGCTTAAGAAGGGGGATCATTTTACTTCTGAAGGATGGGAAAATTTCAAGGTTCTTCAAGGAGCATTGAGAGAGAATAATGGAATCTCCAATACGATAAATAAACAACGGACATCAGGCGAGCAAGCTCAAAATGAAATCATAAATCTATTATCCAATGTTCTTCCGGCCATGCAGGGCGCTAAGCCGGGAGCCACGCTAACCCCAACAGATTATAGAAATATAGCCAGAGATATCATAGAAAATCCTGCCAATAGAGATCAAGCCCTTACCGCCTTAGCCCAGAAACAAGCCCAGATTAATGGCAGAAAGTCAGAAGAGGTTACAAAAGAAGACCAGAATGCGGCTGCCCGGGTATATAACGATGCCCGCAGACTCAAGGCCATTTATTATGGTTCTTTGATGGGCGGGGCTAATTTTGAAAAACGCATAAATGAATTTGTAGATTTCCAGAAGAATATACGGAAAACAGACATAAATATACCTTCCGAGTCAGTTCGTTCTTTAACCGATAAGACGGCTGAATATAAAAGATTGCAAGATGCCGGAGTAGGCAGGGCGCTACAGACCGCATTAAACAACTTAAAAGTTTTACCCACCGCTCAAAGCGTCGAGGACATCTTAAATACCAGGGTAAATGAAGTAGCCAATAAGATAGATGTGGATCTTTCGGTAGGATTGGCCAGGAAAATAGATGTGAACTTGGGAGGCGGAGAGGTTGTAACCCTGCATAACGTGGTAGTTACTTCTCGTCTGGCTGATTATGCCGGCAGCGTGCGCGCAGAACAGATAAGAGGCACAGGCGAATTTAGGGGTTTGGAGTCACTGGATAATTTTGATAGGGATAAAGTCAAGACCGGGATTATTGCAAAAGGGAAGATTGACGCCAGCCATATAGACAAAATCGTTAGGACGGTAGAGGAAATGTATTCTAATTATCGGGATAATTTAGGGGTTGCAAAGGATAAGACTTTATCAAGAAATGAGCGGGCTTTTATTGAGGCCCAGGGTAAATCTCTTAAGTCCTATTTCGAAGGCAAAGACCAGGATGCGCTTAGAAAATTGGACGTCGCTGCCAATAAGAAATTAAAACCAGGGGCTATAGATACTATTCAAAAATTGAAGTTTAAGGAATCTATTTATACCAATCAGGACAACATCAAGGAACAAAAGGCCAGTATTACCGAATTAATCAAAAAATCCAAAGTTCTTTCTCTCTACCTTAACGGCCTGCCTAAAGAGTCCGATGTCCCCATGTTGTTGCAGTTTGCGGAGAAAAGAATCATAGATACGGAAAAATTCACTAAAGAAAGTTTGGGAAAATTAATTAATGAAAAAATTCCGGAAATAAAGCAGAAGATAAGCGAAATTGAGGCCCTTCAGCAAAGAGGAGCCGAAAGCTTAATTCAGGATAATAAGCTAGATTTACTCCACCAGAAACAGGATGAACTCAAGAAGCTGCTGGATAGCGAAGTAGTTCTAAGGTCTTCTAAGGGCAAAGAGCAAAGAATGACCATGCGGGAAATCAAAGATTTCGGCCTAACTCCAGAATTAGATTGGCAACTTACAAAAGCCAACATGAAAGAGCAAAAAGGCCAGTGGAGCAAGAAATTCACGGAAGAATTGGAAGGGAATCATATTTCTTTTGACCGGGATGCGTTAAAGCAAGGCAAGGTCTTCATAAATTACGATGGTAAGGATGAAGAATTTGCCACCAAGGTCATTAAACCCCTTAATGAAATAGATTTATCCCGAATTAAAGGTCTTGACCTGACCGATATACCTGAAGAGCAACGCGTAGAACACGCATTGAGGAATTTATTAGAAACCGTAAATGATAATGCAAAGCTCGGCGGCGTATTTGATAAAGACGGCAAGTTAGATTCTAAATTCTGTCTGGCTTTTGCCTTAAAGGCAACTATGGAAAGATCAATGCGCGATTTAGATAAGGCAAAGCAATTTGACCCGAAAGTTTATCAAAAAATAGCCACAAAGCAGTTAAAGATGATTGTGGGTATGAGCGACAATCTGAGCGTTGGGGCTCCTAGCGGAGAAGGTAAGACCTTTGCCTTTGCTGGAGAACTACTGGCCCAAGCATTAATGGGGGCAAGGCTGGAGAGCGGAAAACTTAAATATGGAAACAATTTATTATGGGTAGTGCAAAAAGGTGAAGTGGAGAATACTATCCAGGCTGGTATGGGAAGCGGTAAGGGCGACATAAGGATACAGGAATTATTCAGTCAATTCGGGTTAAAGCTGGAAAACGGCGCGGCTTTATTTGATAAAGGCAGGTTTGGAGAAACTAAATTGACCGAAAAGCTAAAAGATCCTTCCACCGTAGTGGTTTTTGACCAGAATACCTTTGGCCATTTAAGAAACCGGATGAACCGTCCTCTGCAGGATGCGGTATTTAATCAGGACCGGGTAAGAATTGATGAATTCCACCTGCCCTTTAGCGGCACCGAGACCTACATCGTGGGAGAGGGAATGAACCTGATCTCTGCGGATATGCTCCATCGCTATGGCGAGATTTATAGCACGATACAGGAATTGGTAATGGAAGGAAAGATAGTTCCCGAGAGCCGCATAAAACTAATTGATAGGATCAACGGTGAAACAGAGTTAGAGACCATTTTGAACTCTAAAGCCCCCCCCACGCTTTATCAAAATGGCAGAGAAATCGGCCTTAATGATGCAGCGATAAAATTGATAAAAGATAACTTAATAAATATTAAGGGGGTTAGTGATGGCGATATCGGTGCCTGTTTGGAGGCGCGCATATTTGATAAATTTGAGGTTAAAGGAGGAGGCATTCATCCTACGGAAAGAGGTAATATTGAGACCGAACGCGTGTTTAGCGACCCGATGTTCTTGGCTGCCTTGTATGGTAAGGCAAAATATATGGCTGAACGGCCCGGTTCCAAGGCCGTGATGCCTGATCCAGCCAAGATTTATACTACTCAGAGTTCTTCACAGGCCACCCTGACTGAATTATTAAGATTCAAGTCCGATTGCAGTGTCGTGGGTGCATCTGGAAACATGACCGCCACTGAACTATTGCATGATTTTCATCTCGGAAGGGATATTTTAAACTTAGGTGAAAACGACCGGACCCGCACCCCCCATGGGTTATTTACGGTAACCGGTGAAGGCCAAAGATTAAAAGAGATAGAAGGCATAGTTTCCCGTTCGTTAAATAATGATAAAAGCAGCTTGGTTTTATTCAGAGACTCGGAGTTTCAAAAGGCTATGGTTGGCAAATTAATTGAAGGCGCTACTGAGGTCAGATTTAACTTTGATAAAGATACCAGGACTATTAAATTATTAAAAGATGGGGAAAGGGCCAGCGGCGTAGAATTAACGGGATGGGCAAGGGGAAAGGATTATGTCCTGGAAATAGGCTCTGCTACTGATGGTGACCAGATAGGAGCCATTGCGAAAATAATCGCCGAAGGCTTTGCCGGAAAGAGATTCACAATAATCTCCAATGAAAAGGGCGCTACGGGTATAGATTACCGCGGGGCATTTGATTTGATTATCGGCGATGCCGAAAGCTGGACGGACATCAATTATGAGCAAGGCCTGAATAGAAACCGGCGTAATGATGCAGAAGGCAACCGCTTTGTGGTCTTTGATAAAAGCCAGTTGCCGGAGAAAACCTTGTCTAAAGAAATTTATGATAAAATAAAGCCTCATTTTGCTAAAATATCTTTGGAAGACTTTGGGAAAGATGAGAATAAAGATGATGCAAAACAGTTGGCAGAGAATTTAGTCATTAATGAGCGCCTCAATATTTCCGATGCCATTATTCACAATATCCGGGAATCGGCTTTCTCCCGCGGAATTATAGAACACCTTAAGGATATGCGTTCGCTGGCTACCAATTCCTATGAACAGGATAGAATACAACAGCTTTTAGATAGAGCAATCGATCACAAAAGTATCCACGACCCGCGCATTTCCGATGTCAGTAGAGATCCGGAAGAGCGGGTAAAAAAGATAGTCAAGGAAGTTTCGGAACTTTCCCGGGATATCTTTGGGGAAATTGCCGGTGACGGCAATGCCGAGATGTCTTCCATATTCAAGCTGAGGGCGGAAAAATTGGCCCAGATCGCCGACCGGGTATATGGCGAGAACGGCAAGAATTTCGATAAGATTAAGGCCGACAGCCGCCTCTCCCTGCAAAATGCCTTTACCCTGGAAGATGTGATAAAGGTGGCCAAGCAGCCAAAGATATTGGAAAATATCCTGCCAGACCGGCAAAAGGAAAAGGTTTCTATGTTTGCCGAGGTAGTTGCTTCTATTAAATTTGCTCAAGATAAAGAAATCCGGGGAAAGGATTATTCTTTTAAAGAGAAGGTCGATATTAAAAAGAGGCTGGATTTTCTGGATGCCAATTCTTTGCGGGCGCCCCCAGAAACACTTACTAATTGGATCGGCTTTAATATTCAAAACTTAAATCCCCAGAATATTCCTCTCTCGCTTACCCAGCAAGCAATAGTCAATACCTTACAAACCATACAAAACTTAGTTAATTCCAATAATATCGGTGGTTTTATAACTGACAACGGTATTAATGTTCCAGTTTCGCTTTCTGCTGCGGCTAATGAGAAATCCTGGTCCAAATTAAGCGATATAGAAAAAGGCGGTTTGCTTAGTGCCATTATTAAACAAAATACCAATATTGATATTATTGATTCGGAAGAAAAAGATGAAACAAAGAGATTATCCGATAAGGAAAATAAATTAGCCTCGGCGCGGGATTTTATCAGCCGTTCTATTAGCCCCTATATTGGCTTCCAGCAGTTAGAAAATGCCAGCTATAACTATCGGCAATTTGAGAAAATGGTAAAGGCCCCCAAAGGCCAAAGCTGGATTGATGCCTCTGGTTTAAGAAACAAACCCACCTTCACTAATATGGGTTTAGCCAACCCCCAGTATTATTCCTATATTAAAGAGGTCTTACTTTATAACCGCCAACCTACAATGCCGGTAATTGGAAAGCTACAGAAATCGCTTAATGAGAAGATTATCAAATCTTCCCAGGATGTAGATATCATAGCTCATTTAGGGCAAATAAAATTAGAGCAGCAGATTTCTCTTGATAAAGACCAGTATTCTTTAATTAAAAAGGCCCAGAATAAGATTCAAAGCAAATTAGATAAGAGCGAAAAATTGGTAAGCTACTTAGAAAAATTACAGAACAAGATCGGACAGGAGAGCAGTATTGAATCCCTGGCCAGTCTTTTTGGCGTGACTCCTCAATATTATATCGGCAAGAACCTGGGCCTGATTAAAAAGCAGAAAGACCTTGAAGATATAATGATGGAAATCTCTGATGAGCAGACAGTTAGTCTCTCAGGGTACTTTGAGAAGCATATCAACAAATCTCCGGATTACTTATTGGCCTTTAGCCATACCCTGTATCAGGATATCTTTGCCAAAAAGACCAACCTGCTGGGAATTTTGCCGAGCGAATTAAAAGATAAGCGTAGCCGCCTGATTAATATGTGGGAAGAGCTTAAGAAAAAAGACCAAAGCAACATGAGTTTCTTAGAAAAAGCTACCGAGGAGTTGAAGGGTTTATTCGGCATACAAGATGATTCAATGATTCCGCTATCCGAAAAAGAGATAATAGACGCCTTACAAAGCTATCAGTTTAGGCTGGTTGGTAGTGATAAGATGAGCAAGGTTAACCGCAATGCCTATGCCGAAATCAGCAGAAACCCAAAACAGCCATACATCAATCTCAATATGTCGGCTATTAGCTTAACCAACGAAGGCAAGTTGCCGCGTGTTCTGGATTACCACCTGTTTCACGAAACCAATCACATGGTTCTTAAGTTATTTGAGGATAGGTTTGCCGAAGGCAATCCACAGGATAAAGAAAATAAATTGAAGTTGGCTTGGAACAAGGTCATCTCGGATGACCTCGATTTTGGCAAATGGAAAGATTATTTGTTATATGAGCCGGAAGAGCCATTTGTAGATTATTTCACCGTTAAGGGATTAAAGGGTCTCCACGACAATGGCAGCGAACAATTTAAGGGTAAGATATTCGGCCAGGATAAAGAATTAGATTTTACCATCAGTTCATTGTTAGGATTAAATGGAAAAGAGGGTTATGAGTATAAATTAGCGCAAGGCAATTTGCAACCCCTTAATACCCGGGACGCCTTGGCTGCAATAGATAATAAATTAAAAGAAGGTCCCAGCGCATTTATTAGAACCGCATCCGACTATGAAGAGTTACGTCAAAGGTTTGAGGATGCGGATAAGCATAGCGATGCCCAGATGGTTCAGGAGGTTGCCCTTGACCATTTTGAGCAGATGACGATTATTGATCAATATCAGCGGGATTCTGAATTGATAAATAAACTTGATGATTTAATGACGAGAGGTGGGTCCCCAGAAGAAATTACTTCTCAGCTTAAGAAATATTTAGATGAGACGAAAAATGATGGAACATTATTTAAGCAGATAAAGGAATCTTTGGACAGCTTGGCGACAAGGGGTGGGTCGCAAGAAGAATTCGTTTCGCGACTAAAGGAATCTTTGGATGAGGCAAGAAAATCCGGCTTACCAGAAGAGAGTAGAATAGCTTCCCGGATAAAGGGTTTCTGGGATAAGGAAGAAAATCAGAATGCGCTCTATGCCACCCGCGCCCGGGCCTGGATTTCAATATATGGCGATTTAAAGGCCAAAGAGATAAGTCAGGATTTACAGAATAATAAATGGAACGTCTCTGACTTTGTTACCTACGACTGGGCCAAGGATTTGCCCGTAATGTCTTTGGGCGAGGCTCAGGTTAAGGAAACCAACGGACAGCAGGCAGCTGCCAAATCTTCTTCCTCCATCGTAGGTAAAACTCCCTTCTTGCCTTTCGTAGCCTTGGTTGGCGGATTGGCATTACTAACTCCGGCATTGGGGCAGGCCCAGAATAAACTGGAGGTGGATAAAGTTAACCAGCGCATCAGCGCCGTGGAAAATATTTCCACCCAGGCCACCGAGGCATTTGACCAGCAGGATTGGCAAGGCGCGGAAAAGAATTGGAGAGAAGCCAGGCGCATCACCGATTCCTTGGTTAATGCCATAGGCCAGCTTAAATCTCCTGAGGCCCAAGGCCTATTAAAGAACTTAAAAGCAAATAGCGGCACCCTGGCTAAGAATATCGCCACTGCCCAGCATAATCAGACTGTTGAATTAGAGAATGTCCAAGTAGTGCAGCAAAATCAGCTGGCTGCCACCAATGTAGATAAATTCAACAGCCGCTTAAAAGATGTCCAGGCAATTGCCGAACAGGCAGGCGAACAATTTGATAATCAAAATTGGCAAGGAGCTATTAATGGTTGGGCCGAAGCCAAGCGGATTAATGATTCTTTAATCAATGTTGTTAATAAGCCTTCCTTTAAACTGCAAGACCCGCAAGGCTTGCTCAAGAACTTAAAGGCCCAGAGCAAAACCTATCAGCAAAATGTTGCCACTACCAAGAATAATCAAGATGTAGAGATAAAAAACCAAACCACCTCTATTCGCGTTGACCAATTAAACAACCGCTTGGCAACCGTGGGTAATTTAGCTAAGGGTGCAGAAAACAACTTCGCCCAACACAACTGGTCAAAGGCAACGGAACTCTGGAATCAAGCTATCAGCCTGAATGATTCCCTCTTGAAGGTAATTGCCAGTAACTCGTCTGGCTTGGGCAAAACCAAAGAGATGCAGCAGAATTTAAGGAATAATATCCAGGCCTTCCAACAGAATATCGCCAATGCCAGACAGAATGAGGCAAATGAACTCTACAATAAGGCAGTTGAATTCTACAATCAGGGCAAAGAAGACAGCACCGCGATATATCTGCAACAGGCATTAAAGGTTAATCCTAATCTGAAAGTTGCGCCGGAATTAAAATCGCTGATTAAGAAACACTCCGATAATATCCAGATTCGCGGCTTAGAAAGCAACTGGCAAATACTTAAGACTCCCGAACAGGCAGCTAAGTTTATGCAGAGGTCGGCAACTGCTTCTTCCTCAGCGGCGAGAGACATTAAGGAGCGTTTCAAGGTATTAAACCCAGTCTACCAAGCCCAGGTTATCAATCGGGTAAATACCCTGCTTCAAAACACCCAGCCGGATATGTGGGCAGCGGGAGTTGATGTAAACGGCAATCCTATGATGATAGTCGCCAGAAAGGGTGATGTTGATTATCAGGACAAGGTAGCTGAAATTAATAAAGTCCGTCAGGAAAATAGGATTAGAAGCCTCAGAGTCTACGGAGAGGTTAAGAGTCAGAAGGAATTAAGTTATAGGACCGTAGAAGCGGATGGCGTGCAGGTAACCAAGGCAATCTTTGAGCCGGCCCAGCCTAAGATTCGCCTGCGCGAAGGAATGACTGATATCCGCATTACCTCACAAATCAATAAACAGGCCATTAAGCCAGAACAGGTAAGTTATTCCAGGGTCTTGGAGGCGCGTGGTTGGGCTGAGGCAGCCATTAAGAATTTCGCCTTTGTCAGGCCGGAAAAGCTAACCTTAAACACCTTGAGGATGAGAATTAATAATTCTGAACTGGTGAAATATAATTTACCCAGATTGCAACTGCAGATGGAATTACTTAAAGACAGGCTTCCTATTTTTAACCCCGGCAAGAGCTTAAGTACTGCATCAGATCTAATGAATAACCTGTGGTTTAGAGCATCATTATCTCGGACGGGAATGGCTTTAGAGGGAGCCAAGGATTTAGCAAAAGAATTCCTGTTCGGGATTTCTCGGCAGCCTACCCAAGAAGAAAAGCAGCGTAAAATCGAAAGCATTCTGGGAGAGACGGTAGAGCAGCGCCTAGCCGAAATACAAAAGATTAAGAATAATCCCGATCAGAATGGAATCGAGATTCTCCGTGAAGTAGCAAAACGGGACACTCATGGATGGGTACGTCGCGAAGCCATCCGGGCCTTGTTTGAGTTACGCGATTATGGCGCCAAAGGGGCTTTGCAAACAGCAACCTGGAACGATTCCCATCTTATAAATAGAGAACTGGCAAAAGATTACCTGAGGCAGATGGATACCTGGCCAGTGGTTGCCATAATAGCTACCGACGGCCTTAAAGGGATAAAGACCGTTTCTTCTTCCTCGGTTGACACCAATAAAATTATCAATATGGTCTGGAACGGCCAGCATGAGCAAGCCATTAAGCTTATTGAAAATGAGCACGCGCAAATCACCCCTGCAGAATTCTCGCCCATAAAAGACGCCTTACTGACCAAGCTTAAGCAAAGAACAGACCTATTCGAGCAGGGAAGATATGATCCTGAATTTGAAAAAAAGCGGGCGGATTACAGCGTGCAGATTTTCTTAGGGGCTTTAAGCGAATCGCCAAAGGTCAACCCGGACATAAGAGAGATGGCTACCAAGGCCACAGATTTGGCTTATGATTTTACCAGCAAGCTGGAAGATTATGACGCTAAACAATTCTTAACTGCGGATCGCCAAATCGCCGGTGGCGAAGGTAATATTGGTAGAGTTAGGGCTATTGTAGAGGGGTTTGCCGTTCAACCTTCATCCCTCGGCGCCAAGCCGCAAGAGGTAGTTCGCGACTTTAAAGATAAGCTGGCCTTTGAAGGGGTACGGTTATTTGAGCAAGGCATTGACCCATTCGAGACCTTTGAAAAGGCAGGAATTGATGCTTTAAATAATTTGCCTAAGGATGTCATTGAGCCAAGAAATAATATTCTGACCTTATTCGCCGCCAATATCGAGCCGCAAAAACCCGCCAAGGTTCAAGATATTGATTTTACTGGCGCCACAGTCAGTATTTTTAAAGAAGAAGCCCATAACCGTGGAGTCGCTCCTGAGAAACTTATCAGGGATATTGAAGGATACAGCCAGACTTATTTGAAATTTGATATTACTCCGCTGACTCAGAAATTAGTTGAGCGTCAGGCATTCCTTGAGCAAAAGCAAAGGGATTTTCTAAATGACAGTACCTTCTCTTCCTCAGCAGCGGCAAAAGATATTACCCGGAAAATTGCTTTAAGATTATACGAGAGCGGCATAAAAGAAGTGGAGCTTTTCAATGCCTTCAATAAAATTAGAGTACAAAAATCCGACGGCATACCTTCGCAGGCGGACTTGGAAAGTTACGGTCGGGTAAGTAAAATATTCTCCGTCTTAGGTATACCCGTTGAAGAGGCATATTCAAAGCGGATGCAGACCTCTATCACTAAAGAATTATCCCGCCTCTTACAACAGAAACCTTCCGCCTCTTCTGCAGCTACCAATGAATCTATGGGCAAGACTATAAAGGATATCATCCAGCCTTGGCCCATGGTGCCGGTAGACAAAAACTCACCAGCAATTATTGTTAATCCTAAAGTATTTGAAACCAAGCCGGCAATGACATTGGCAGAGCGCGTAGCAGTTACTTGGAATAGATTAGATTCTGACAAAGTAAGGTTTGCCGGCTATGACAGCGCGCCAGCGTCTTGGAAATTATTTACCCAGCTTTTCTCTTTGCGTCCGGGTATGGATGACCAAAAGGTAAAGAGCGCCTTGGACGGAAAGAGAATATTGGTGGTTGGCCCGGACGAGGATACGGTAATAAAAGATATAGCCAAATCCTTCCCTAAATCTACGGTAGTGGGTATTAGCCTTGCACTTCCCGACCGCCAAGAGGGCAATATTATTACTAAACACGATATTATTCAGAATATTAGCCAGCATCCTGAGCTTGGTGACTTTGATGTGGTATTTAGCGCCGGATTATTTGACCCGAATTTCAAATATAATATAGTGGGCTTCGCGCAATGGGGTGACGGGATTTATCAGCAGATGTTAAAACCCATCCAGGCGGTTACCAGGAAGGGCGGCATGATTGTTCTGGCCACTGGTGACGACACCAATACTGCGGTAATTTCTGCGGCCAAGGATTTGGGCTTGACAAAGCAAGATCTGGGTTTGAAAGAACTCGGGCTTAAGAAAGAAAGCATGTTGTTATTCCAGGTTCCCGAGTCGACCGCCTCCTCGGCAATCGGCATGGAAAGGCCGGCTACTCAGATAATAGTACCCACGCCCACTATTTATCCTCAGCAATTCATGAATGAGGCCACGATGTTAATCAGGGCATCTGCTCCGTTGAGCCCGGCGGTTAGAGATGGGCGCATTAAAAAGACTGATTTTGTCAAGGCATTATCCAGCTCGTCGGCAAAAGAGGTATTACCCGAATTGCAGAACCGCTTTGCATTAGCCGGCAATAAACCCTTGGCCGATAAGGCCGAGTCGTTGCTGAAACGGGTTAAGTTATACGACCGCGTTGCCTCTTCTTCAGCACAGAAGCCATATTATTATCATGTAGTGGGATTTAACGACAATTTTATCAATGCAAAAGATAGCGCAGATACGGTATTGGAAATATTGAATACGGGAAAAATTAGAGGAATAGATGGTGGTTATGTCAGTAAGGGCGCCTATTTACACACAGGAACTCCTGATAGAGGATACTTTATTCTTCAGATAGATCCTGCCCAGGTGGAAGTGCGTAATATTAGTTCCACAGCAGATTGGCATATCGGTACAGTCGCCAATGACGGTAAGTATAATGATAGCATTAATATCTCAAGGGCCATAAATGAACGGGGCATAAGTATAATTTCTCAGTTGCCCCTCGAGGATGTTAAGGTGGTCCGGCTCCAGAGCATGCTTAAAGAAAAAGGATTTGGAGATATTCCGATAGTTGCCGCCTCCTCTTCTACGATATCCAGCGCAGAAAAAGTTATTAAGGAAGGCAAGGACTTATTTGCTAAGGGTGATTTGGATAAGGCACGAGTGCACTTTGATGAAGCCAGAATACTGGCTTCCGGCCAGCCGGAATTTTTGCAACGCGTAGATGAGCTTTATCGTAAGATTGAAGATGTAAGGGAGCTGCAGAAAAAGGGATTCGGGGTTAATCTTACTACCTTCAGCATTGAGCCAATTGCCTCAGATGCTTTTGCTACGATATGGAAGGATGCCAGCAGCAGGACCTATGTGGCTAAGTCCTTAGTGCCCCAGATGGCCACTGCGGAAATTAATAAGTTAACCGGCATGTTAGTTAATAAATTGACGGCAGACTGGGAATGGCATAAGGCGCAAGAAAATACGGATTATTTATCATTCTATCCCGTAGATAACTTAAGGTTCTTCTTTACCGAGGTAATGAATGCAGCGCAAAATAGGCCGGACGTTATCAGAATTGCCCAGGAGGCCTTGACCCAGATAAATGAGCTTACTAAGACAGAAGAAAATCTCTACAGCTCCAGAAGAACGGAAGAATACTTAGACACGCTGGGTGGCAGGGGAAATATCACCAGAATCGAAGGCGAACTTGAAAGATTCACCAAAGATTTGGCTAATCCTCTGAAAGATCCTTTGAAGGTAGCCATCGGAATGATGCAATTTGCCAAGAGGCCACAGGCACCGGACATAAATTACGGTGGTAACATCGGAATGGTCAACAAATCGCAACAGGCTATCGGCACTGCCGCCACTGATTTATGGAATGATTTATATAAACAGGGTGATAAGGCCTATGTCCAAAGAGCAGATTTGTTAGTGGCCCTTACCAGCGCCGTCGGGGAAGAAGCCTCGGGTTTGTCCACTTTTGTCTATAACCTCTTCCAGGACGAGGCCTTAGCCAGGGGAAAAGAAGTCCCCGAGGTAATCAAGAGCATTGAAAAATATGCTGACATAACCTACGGCATTCCTTTAGCCGGCCGGACCAAATATTTAATGGATAATTTTGTTAATGCCTCTTCTGCGGTTGGAAAAGAAACCCAGCCGGTTGACTTGATGAAAGTTTACACTGCCATGACCCAAAAGCAAAGAAGCACCATCCTTAAAGAACTTAAGAAGGCCTATCAGCTCAGGGGCTTGGTTAGCGAAAATTCTATTGAGGTTAGGCCGGTAGATATCATCCCGTCGGGCGGAATATCTACCTTGGTGCGCGATCGTAGAGACAACGCGGTATTCTACAAGATAGTGGATAATCCTGTCAAGGCCGAGCAATTTATTAATGAGGCAGTTGCCTTGACGGAGATCAATAAGGCAGTGCCGGTTCCGGAAATTCCTAAACTTTTAGCCGTGGGCGTTAATGAAGACGGCGCAATCTGGCTTAAGCTAAGAGGTATACCTAATGCCCAGGATGTCAGCACTTCCCGAGCTTGGAAGAGCCTGCCGGAACAGCAGAAGCTTGAGGTAGGCGTGCGCCTGGCCGAGGTGGTTAAGAAGATTCACGAAACCCGCTGGATACACAGCGATATTAAACCCACCAACATCCTATTTAATCCTCAGGGTCAGTTTATGCTGACTGATTTTGGAGTATCGGGTTTAATCGGAAGTAAGGTAAAGGGAAATACCGCCGGCTTTGCACCCAAAGAAGAAAGCCGCCTTACCCCGCAGTATGATATTTATGGTTTTGGCAAGACCTTACAGAATTTATTTATTGATACCGGCATTGTGAATGATCAAGGGTTAAATACCTTGGTTACTAATATGATTCAGCCCGAACGCAAGGCCCGTATTCCGGATATGGCAGGGGTAATCAATGGGTTGAATGAGGTCAAGCAACGGCTTACTAATTCTTCTTCCGCTTTAGGCAAGACCACTTTAGGCGAGGGCTTTAGGACCTACCAAGAAGCTCAGAAATTACTAGAAGCTAATCAAATCAGCCCGGCTCGCGAGAAATTGGAAGAGGCACAAAGTATACTTAGCGGGGCATTGAGCCAGCGCGATGGGCTTTTTAATTCTCATAATACTATCAATCATTACCTCGGTTTGGTAAGACAGGATTTAACCAGAATCAGCCCGGAGATCAAGACTCCGGAAATAACTACCTCAGCTTCTTCGGCTACAGTTACTCCGGACGCCAATGCTCCTTTTAAAGTTGGATTCGTGGGCAAGCTCGCTAAAGACCTCTATCGGACCGAGACTTTAAAAAGCGTAGTAGAATTTGATCCGTTTGTCGAGCAGAGCATATTCAATATCCATGGAATATTAGTCTCGCCGCAGGATATCTTAGAGGTTAACTTAGAAGAAGACGGAAAAGGCAGCCAGAAACATACATATATAACCAACGTAGTCTTAAAAGACGGACGCAGCTTTGAATTTGCTACCAAGCTCGCCATTAACCCGGCAAAAGGTTTTGATTTTGCTATAGATAACACCCGGATTCCCGAAGAAACCCTGAAGCTTGCCCGCTTAAGTGCCAACAGGGCAGTACCCATTGCCCGGTTTGGTATAATGATTAACCTGGGGAAGATTAAAGCCTACAGCGAAGAGTTTATCCGCGGAACTACTGCGGCACATAAGAGTGTTAACCTTAACGACCCAACTACCGTGGAAAAGATTGTGGCCTCGTGGATGAAGAACAATGTCTTCCTGCATCAGATCCTCAGCGACAAGCCGATAAGCAGCGATAACGGATTCAAGATGATAACGGTCAAGGATATGGCTAGTCATAATATTATGATCCCTACGGATGTCAAACGTGAGCCGACAGTGATTGATGTCGGAAATGCTACTTCCCGTGGACCGATAGCCCTGATTGATGAGCTTTATAGGCATTATCCCAAAATGGAAGGTGTAGTCTTAGGTATAAAGGATGTTTTAGGCGAAACCAAGGGTATGGAATTATTAAGAATCGCATATCACGATATTGGTCTTACGCTTAGCCACAATCAAGGCCTGGTAAATAGTGAATTTGGACAGATTAGAAAGGAATTAGAGCGATTTATACCAGCAGAAAGCAAAGATATTACGCCTTCCAGCTCCTCTGCGAAGAAGACGGATGTAACTCTACATGAGCTCTACAAGCAGCCTACTGAAAGTTTAGTGGGTGGCGAGGCGGTTACCAGGATTCCTATTACTAAACTCTCTACTAAACCTATTAGCGAGCCTAACGAATTACAGCGCGGACTTCTGAACCAGGCATATGCGGGCATGGATAAAGCTCAGGCAGCACTTGAAAAAGGCGAAGTGCTTAGGGCCAGCCAGTTATTTGGCCAGGTCATTTCCAATCTTTCTACCAAAGATGTAATTAATCTGGAACCGGCACAAAATAATCTTCCCAAAGCCTGGAAGGGTTTAACCGCTGCCAAGCGCGAGATTTGGTTAGGGCAATTAGGTAGCTCTCTCAACGGCGAAGCAGCTAAATTATCTGCCGTGCCTTTGGAAAAGCCGGTGCAGATGATGGCAGTATTAAAAGCCTTTGAGGAAGTGGGAGATTACTATCGGCTTAAAGATAATAATATCACCGCTGGAAATATTGCCGGCGAAGCCAAGATGTTACAACAGCAATTGGCAAAACAAATGCCGTTAGACGATGGCCTGAATCTCCCGCGGATTATTACTATGTCATCCTCTTCCGCAATAAATCCCCAAGATATCGACCGGATTATCGGGGCGGTTATGGTTACGCTGGAAGATATAGATAGGATTAAACCGGAATTTACCACTGAAGAGATTAAAGAAAGCAGATTGCCGCTGGCAACCCTTGCTTTTGATAGATTGCAAACCAATATTGATGGTTTAAAAGAAATTGAGCCAGCTGATTTCAATGTAGTTATTCCTTTTATTAATGATAGATGGCAGCAGGCTGGCAGTTCTCGGCGCGTTCTGTATAATCCTAACCCGGAAGGTAAGTATGACCTGGTCTTAACGAATGTAAATAAGGTAGGAGAATTGATTCCTGCACAGGCCGGAGAACTGGCTAAAGGATTAAGGCAGCCGTTGGCGGAAATTAAGCGCCAGCTGTCGATATTTGCCCAAACCAATTCTCCGCAGGCAGCTAAAGTTATAGCCGATAACGCCGAAATAATCGTCGGAATATTAAGAAACGGCAGTACTAAGTTAAGCCAGATTTCTGTCTATAACCCGGAGATTGTCGCCACCGAGGCCTTATTCAGGACCATTTCCGAAGGCGCGCCATTGGAAGATATTGATGTTGCCAATGCCGCGGCCTTTATCAATTTATTTGCCCGCAATGCCACCCTTAAACCCGAGGTTAGCTTGGCTACGATTAAGACTAATGTTGCGCGCATAGAAAATGCCGTCCAGCAATTGGAATTGGTTGCCAATAGGCAAGATATTCCGAAAGTTATCGTGCGTAACGGCAGGCCGTATGCCGAATTGAATAGCAATTGGACTGCCCAAGCGCCTCAGACGCTTACCGAGGCCAAGTTCAATGCCTTCTTTAATCCTGGCTTACATACCAACCGCGCTGTAGCTAAAGCCGTAGCCGATTGGCAGGATAGATTCGCCCCAGCCAAGCCCCCTGCTGTTACCTCTTCATCGCTGGCAGAGCCCAGACCGATAGAATTGGAACAGTCCCAGTTCAATCCAGTTGCCATCCCGGTATTGGCAGTGGTTGATATGGGTACGGTTCAAAAGGCGGTAGCCGAGGCGGTAAAAGAATTTAATCCGGATAAGCCCTTCCAGTGCAAGAACTGCAGCAGCAAGATTTCCGAAATGCTGCCTGCGGGAACCTTTGCGCCGAGAAAGATCTTTGTTTCTCTGCGTGCCGATTTGCCCCGGGGCGCCTACAAAGATTATGTTTCCCAGAATATTCTAGAGGTAAACATTGATGGCCGGGCCTATGTGATTGACGCCCAGTTATTGCAATTGTTTGAAGAAAATCGTTTATATCTGCTCAAGAATTTTATTGATCAGCATATCTATCTTGCCGAAGAAGAGTATTATAAGCGGGTCCCGGCATTTGAAGATAACCAAGGCCTTAGGCCCATTCGCCAGGCGAATATAGAGATAGCCGCTAGCTCTTCGGCAATTAAACCGGTTACAGAGACCAGCACCGACATTAATAAAGGTATTATTAATACTATTCCTAGAATTACCGCTACTATGGGGGCTGGTGGTGGACGAATAATTCCCGTAATGCCGAATAGTTCTTCAACGATTGTCGGCAGAGATATAAAGATAGAGGAGCAGATAAGACAATTCAATGAGGCCGAAGCCGAGGTATTGCAATCTCGTAAATCTTTATCTGCCTTAACCAAGGAATATGGTGCCTTACGCGATAAGGCCAGTCTGATTGCTACTGGCGCAAGCGACGAGCTTCAAGCAGCCTTCCGCCAGAAGACTATGGATTATGACCGCCGAGCAACTTTTATCAGCCAGAAAATCTTACCCCAGAATGAAAATCAATCGTTGTTAATAAGTAACAGGGAAGCCGGATATATCTTGCAAAGATTAATCCGGACGCGGTTAATTCTGGCGGCGCAGTCATTTAATGACCTGCACCAAGAAAATCCCATATCCATTACCTCCATCCAATCAGCCAGGGGCATGGCCAAACTTACGGCCTTGACTCAGAATTTATTGAATAGGGAATATGGCACTATCAAGCCTTATGCCCAGTCAAAACAGGGTGAACTTTTTGCTACTTCTTCGTCAGTGGCTCAACCTGCCTTAAAGCAGCCGATAACCGATATTAATAAAGGCATTATTAATACTATTCCTAGAATTACCGCTACTACAGGCACTGGTATTGGCCTTGGCGCTAGCAATATCGGCAGCGGCATTGGCGGTGGCAATCTTGGTTCAGCCGGCACAGGCAATATCGGCCTTGGCTCCAGCTCCATTGCCAATGGCAGCAGAGTAGGCAGGGGTGGACAAATAATTCCTGAGATTCCTAAGCTTAAAGCCCCGACTACCTTGATGGTTACGGGTGGATTAAAGATTGAAATGCCTGAGCTTAAATCCAGTAGCGCCGTCAAATATCCTGAACTGCCGATCTTCCCGTCTGAGCGCTATTTCGGTAACCCGTTTATTAATAATTTACAGGTAACCGGCGAAGAACAGAATACTCCAGTAGTGCCGCCAATGGGCAAGGATAATAATAGAACCTCTGTTCCGGCGGTGCCGTATGTGCCGCTTCCGCCTCCTGCACCTATGCAGCCATTACCGCAAGGCAGCAGTGCTACGGTTAACTTTGCTACTGCGTTATTCCCGGCTTATCCGGTGATGATAAATTACTCCGCACCAGTCTCCACCACCCCCAATATCGTCCGTTGGCAGATTGGTGGCTCGAGTACTATGAATTATGCCAGTTCCGGCCTGTCGCCCAGTGTGGGCATGATCAAAATAGCTTCCCTCGGCTATTTTGATCTGGTCAAAGAGGCCTCCACGAGCAGCTATGTATTGCTACAATCAGGCTTAAACCAGTCTAAAACTGGTAAAAGTGCGATAGTAAATACCGGAAAATATTTCGCAGCCTCGAGTTCTCAAGCACAACCGGTTGGAACTACCGCAGGTTCTCGGGCTCTAACCTACGATTATGAAACCACTTATAAAGTAGAAGAGCAGGGAAGCAGTGGTGTAAGAGGCGTAACCAATGTAACCAGCCATACCCGTGGCGAGACCGCAAAGGTTAGCCAAATTGCACTGCAGATGGCCAACATCGCACCTATTATAGGAAATATATATAATAGGCAGGCGATTGCGGCTTTAAGCCCAAAGAGCCTGGTCGGCTCTAGCGTAGTTAAAACCATCATACCCGCAGCAGAATTTCCTACTGAGAGCTTCTTAAGACCTTTTGCATCTTCTCGCCCAGTAAGAAATAATCCTATAGGGCTTTTTGCTACTTATAAAGACCGCCTTTTCTATAAAGTTGCCAAGGCCTTAGCCATTCCTCTCATAGTTTTTAACTTTTTAGCAGTACAACCCACCTTTGGTTTAGGCAAAGAAGTTGAAAAGCCAAATACCGCCCTCTTCCAAGGTATACCTTCTGGCACCGAACAAAAACTTAGCCAATACTATAACAGCTACGATCCTAATGCCCATGCACAGGAGAAGATGTATGATGGTGCCAGAATCTTGAGCCGCACCTTCGCCCATCGTTTGGATGACGGCCTCAAATTTACCGAAGATTTTGTCCGGGGAAGAATATTGAATACCAATATTGGTCAAAACAGAATCTTCATTGATATCGGACCTGGCTTTGGTAATGAGGTTAAGGAAAACGTCGGCATTACCTTTATTGAGGCCTGCGATGCCTTGAAGCAATCCGGATTCAAAGTGGTTGGTATCGATCTTCCCGAAGAGGTAGCCATACTTAAGGGCCGCCCTGAACATATCAATAAATTTAGAAATATCGATAACGGCTTTATACTTGGGGGTAACGGCTTAGGCAATTTAAGAGAAATGATTAGCAAGAAATACGATTCAATATTCGAAGGCAGGGAATTGCCGGAGATTAGAGACAGCGACTTAGTGGTTATCCGCACCGCCAATGCCATAGATATCTATGTTCCTTGGGCCGAGACCAAGCAGTGGCTAAACAATGCCGCCTCTAACTTTAAAGAAAACAATGTTATCGTATTCTTCAATCGTTCAATCGTATTCAAGGCTGCTGGCGACAGACAATGGACTATTATCGGAGAACTTTCTGCCAGAGGCTTCAACCATAAGAGTAGAGATCTCAGTCCAGCTGGCCCAGCCTATACCCTTAATCATGAAGGATTAGGCCAGGTTAAGGACATACTCGCAAATCATATAGCTAAAGTAGATAGCTCGGTCAAACCAACGGTTACTACCCATAATCCACCAATTGCAATTGATAATACTCGCGCAGATATCAATAACCCCATGAACAATATGGGGGTGCTGTCAGGTATCGCAGTAGGATTATTGGCCCTGACCGCAACCATTGCCTTCCGTCAGAGAATAAAGGATTCTACCAAAGATATCATCGGAGGAATTTCTTACCGTACCTCAGAGGCTATGTACAAAGCCCAGAGGACCATAGGGCCCCTTGGGGAAAGAAATGCCCTGCGAATTAAAGATGCGGTTTTAAAGCCAATTACAGCCATCAGAAATATTCCGCTTACTCAAAATAGCTTAAAGATTGTCGGGATGGCCTTGACTACGGCTGCCTTGGCATTGGGGCTTTATGAATTCTCTCAATTCATGAATCATTTTGGAGACGGTTCTCACAATGCGTTAATAAAGAATATGGTAATCATGGTTACCACTGGTGCATTAGGACATTATATGACCCAGTGGGCTGAGATTAATGTCTTAAAGGAAAGAAAAGGCTTTGATACCGGAAGATTCTTAAGGAATGCAATGTTGGGCGCTACCTTCTTCCCCGTTATCTGGGGCAATTGGTATGACTGGGGAATGGCTGCTATTTCTTCTCATCCCACGGTGCAGACTTTGGTTGACCAGTTTGTCTGGTCACCGTTCATCGGTCTGCCGCTAGCTTATGTAGCCTGCAGCTGGGTAGTAGAGAAAAAGCCGCTCCGAGAGGCCATAAACGGAATAACTAATATTAGAAACTGGGGCAAACTTTATCTCATCGACCTCTCGTATTGGAGCGGAGTTATGTTGGCAAGTAGATTATTGGCTCCTGACCATACCGTCTTAATCACTAGTGTTGCCAGCGTAGCCTGGGTCGCATTTACTACACGGGTTTACAGGGTAGGAGAGGTTAGTACCAAGAAAATATTTTCTGCCGTAGAAGTTAATGCCAGAGTTCCGCAAACGATAAATAGACAGGATACTTCAGTCTCCCATAAAGTAGTTGCCACCTCTAGGAATTCCTGGGAGGCCATAAAGACAGTAGGCGCTTCCTTAAGGAATTCAATGGAAGTTATAAAGACTACCCAGGATAAATTGGTAGAAAGAATCAATCAATATCGGACCGTTGAGACGGCAACCGAAACCAGGGCCCATACGCTAAAAACTAATTTGACCCAACCGCGCTATACTTCTGTCGCCACAGAAGGCGCAGTTGGTTTTGTTAACGAGAGAGGTGCAAAATGGTTAAACCGAATTACCACGCCATTGAAATCGACCACTTGGTCGAATTTGACAAAGAGCATACGGTCTTTGCTGCAGCCAGAGAGAGCGGGAGCGGCTACCTACGTATCTTCTTGGTCTACGAGAATACCGGCAGTATCTACTCGCGTAACGGAAGGGCTGATTCGTGGGAAGAACTCTTGGAATCAGATGCTGAGATCATTCGCACCAAAGTCGCAGCCAGCCGCAACCAGAGAATTCCCGTCTACCGGATTAACGGAGTCCATCAGGCCTAAGATAGATAATGTGATATCCTTAGGCCTGAGCGGGCTCGCACCCATATTTACTTTGATATCCGGCGGAACCACTAACTTCTCATTTAATAATGGTGCAGCTGGGTTTTTGATCCCAGTGCCTGTAGCCGGAAATAATAATTATAGAAATGATAACATTGGGTTCGCAGGATCTGGCCCAGGCGATAGATATGAGGTCAACAGATTTGTTAGATTTTCTACCGCCTCTTCCAGCTCAACCACCCTGGTTAAGGGATTCGTCATTCTACCTTTAATCGCCAGCCTGGTTGTTAATCCACCATTACCAGCAGTCAAGACCGAAATAGAAATTACCGAGGTCGTCGAAAATATAATTATGACTCGGTCCTTGCCGGAGATTAAGGTGTTTCCCGATTCTTCCCTTTCTTTGACTAAAGATACAAAAGAAATAACCCAGGCGTATCTGTTAGGAGTTATCCGTCAGGCAGGATGGAAACTGGTTATCCTTACAGAAGAAGGATGGAAAAATACCAAAACGTTAAATGGCTATAGATATATAAATGGCGGTGCAGTAGCGGCTCCAAACAGTAAGACATTGTATTACGGAGGAGCAATCCTTTCCGTGGGGCAATTTACTCACGAGGCAACGCATGTTTTGCAAGTTTCCTTAAGCGACACAGATATTGCCGGGGCATATGACGCATTATTGAAGAATATAAAGAGCAGAGAAGCCAAGGTAATTCTGGGCAGTTTAATGAAGAATTATCGTGAAAAGTATAATCCGATAGCAATTAATTCCATAAGAATTAATCCCTACATTCCCACTAAAGAGAAAGAGATTATGTTGAGAGCCAACGGTGCGAATGAAACCTTGGCTTTGCTCTTTGGCGCGTTTGTGGGTAGTCAAGTTAAGGATACTTCGGAGCTTGCTACTTGCCATTTGGACCGATTTGGGGTAACGAAGCTGGTTGATATATTGATGAGCGAGAATCCGGCAAGAGAATATCTTGCTGGTTACTATACCAGATTAGGTTTCGATTCCACATTAGTAAACCACATATTTGGAGTTAAAACTACCGCCTCCAGCCCTGTGACTGGCGTCGCAGGACGTCCCCTTACGGGGAGGCTTCGCACTCAGAGCCAGACGGAAACCCTTGATATTTTGGCTGGCTCCTCCAGCTCGGTGGTCAACCATCCCGATCCCTTTGCGACAATGGGTAAGTTCTACGAAATTGCTGACATTATCGATAGTTTTAGGGGATTACGTGCCCCCAATATGAGGAATATTACCCTTCACTTAATGCCAGCCGAACAGATATTGGTAAAGACCGGCTATTCATATTTACCTGAAACTGGCAGGGGAATAATTTATATGACCGAAGAGTCACTCAAGGGATTAAAGTTAGATGAAAGTCAGTTAGCAGCTTGGACTGCCCACGAGATTTTCCATCTTTTGAAAAACCATAATTGGAAGGCCGAGACGATTTTACCTTTAATTGAATTTTATGCCAGATTTAAACCAGGGAAAGGTAATTATATTAATACCGTCATAAGCAATTACCTGCAATCCCATGAGTATGAGGCAGACTTTGGAGCCGAGGTGATTATTCGGTTGGCTGGATACAAGCAAAGCGGGATGAAGGAATTCTTAAATAATTTATATAGCAATAGAGAGGCACTCAGACAGACACTGGGAGAAGACAATGATCCTATCTCGGTTATGCTCCGCGAATTAGGCATAAAGACCCATCCTAAGGTAGCGGAAAGGGTAAATAGATTAGACCAGAGATTACCGGAGATTGAGAAAACCGTAGCTAAACTATCTGCCAATAAATCCTCTAGCTCCGTTAGAAATCCAATTAACCTTAATAGAACCGACAAGATTTCTAAAGGGTCCAGCTCACTTTTTGTGCAGAATTGGATACAGGAACGCAGGATAAAAAGAATTCTTAACCAGCCGGACGTTGTGCGCGCCAAAGAATTATTAAGCAACCTTCAGGGTAGAAATATTCTTGTGGTTAGAACTATTAAACCGCTGGATTGGGGTTCAACCTTGGTAACCTTACCGCTAATTATCAAGTCTTTACAGTTATCTGGTGCGAAAAATGTTCAGGTGGTATTTGATGAGGAATATAAAGGATTGGTAGAACTATTCGGCGCCACTTTCATTTCCCCCAATGAGTTTGCCAAAAAACTGGAAGAGATTTTTAAAGGCAGCGATTTAATTATTGATTTATATAGCAATTTGGAACATTCTCCAGCGGAGAAAACCATAAGTAACTTTGTCCCCTTATTCTCATCAATTTCGAAGAATATTAGTAATTTCCGCACTGGACTGGAATTATTGGGACTTAAGGTTCCAGAAGAAGGCCAAGCCATCTTAGAAAGAAAGGGCATTAATCCAGGGGTTATTTTTGTTAATCCCCATGGCGCAAATAATTTCAGCTACTTTGACCAACATAGCTGGGTAAGGGTGGTTTCGGAATTATTAGACAAGGGTTACTCAGTAGTTCTTAATCGCGGCGCAGGCATACTGGCAGCAGGCCGTTTTGAAGAGATTATGCAGCAATTAGAGAAAGAGGTGCCTTCAGATAAGTTGAAAAACCTCATTAATCCTTTACCCGAGGCCAGCAGTAAATATGATATTCACGATTTATTCTCCCGAGGAATAGGGGGGGTGGTTACCCTCGATACCGCCATCTTTCACTTGGCTAAATTATATGCTATTCCCGTGGTAGTGGTCACTACTTCCCGTACCTTCTCAGATTGGAAGCCTGAGGGAACGGGATTAAAAGTTATGCAGTGGGAGCGATTTGCTGATCATCCTCAGCATGCAGTAATTAAATTAGAGGGATTGTTAAGAGAGGGCCGCGGCCGTTCTAATGAAAAGTTTATTTTTGGAAGATTACTTTCCCAGATTAGGAAGGGATTAGTAGATAATTCTAGACAATTAGCAACCACTGAACCAGCCTCCAGTTCTTCGCTTCGTCCTTCGATAAACTCAGGACTCCCCCTAAATGAAGAAGAGGTTGGTCGCTCAGAACGTCGGCAGTCGAAGGAAACCCTTGATAATTTGGCTGCTGTCTTCCCCTCGACTACGCTCGGGGCAAGCAGCTCGGCGGCAAGAGAAGTTACGCTTATCCAGTACCACGACGAGATTCTTCCTTATTTAAGACAATCGGCTCCGATTAAATCCTTGGTTAATTTTGACGCCCATAATGATTTAGGCAGGGCGCCGTGGTTACGCTCCTTAGGAGTAGGCGAGGGGACTTGGGCTTGGAAGGCATTACGCGATGGCCTGGTTGAATATTATATTCATATCCCGTCCAGCAAAGAATTATGGCCTGCCGGCATTACCCTTCGCGAGATTTCTGAAATTCCTACGGTTTGGGCCTTAAAAGGCGAAGGTTGGGACGGAAGAATTATCAAACTCGCCGCAGACGAGGCCGCAAAGGCATTAGGCCAATTACAGAATACCGAAACCGTAGTTACGGTGGATACCGATGCCTATTCCTTGCAAGAAGGCGGGAGAAGTTATTATCATACGGCTCCGGAATTATTTACTAAATCCAGCCTGCCGCTATTAACCTTCCTCAATGAACATAAGTTGAAAGCAGAATCCCCAATATATCTTGCCCAGTCAGTTGGCGGTAAGGATTATACCCAGCGCTGGGTTAATGAGCAGGTAAATGAAGCATATTTTGCCTTGTTATCTCAACATTTGAGCCAGGCTCTTTCCAGCTCGGCGGCAGCGAAAGAGAGAACCTTAAAACAATTAGTAGACGGTAAGAAAGGCCTTTATAAACATCGCAGCTTCCCAGTAAAAACTCTTAAAGAAATCGATTCATTATTGGAACAAATCACGCAGCCGGTAGTGATTATTTTTGATATGGATGGCACCCTGGTATCAATAAAGAGCGGAGAGCCAAAGGTAAAGGACCTAAAGAAGTTAATCACCGTATTCAATAAACGGCAAAACAGCGTCGGCCTGATTACAGATAAGACCTGCATTATTAACGATGAATTGATTTCTGATAAAACTACCGCGGATGATATTATCGCCTTAACCAAGGGCAGCGCAGAATTCATCCAGCGCGAACAAGAGTTAGCCAAGCTGGGAGTGGGCCTGGATGATTTTGATTTTGTGGTTATCGGCGCGTTAGCCGGCGACAAATTTTATCGCTATATCAGGGTTCAGGATAAAACCAAGGCTGAGAAACCTCTGGTTGAGGTTTTAATAGCCCTAGATCAGCCGGTTAAGTCAAGCAAACTAATGGCGGCAAAATTTGTAAATTATGTAATGGTTGAGAACTTCTCCCGTCCTGACTTTAAGGATGCGGTATTGCTTAGTGTCGGAGATGACGCCTGGGCAGACCACAGCTTTATGAACATCCAGCCTCTGATGGCAAGCCATGAAAAACGCTTGGAGACCTTTAGGGCTTCCCTGATAGCAGAACAGGCCGATGCCTTATTCTCACAAGGCAAAGTTAATATTATTGTGCCGAGAAGGAATATAAACGATGCTGCTGGTGAGCTCAATCTATCAATCGTAAATGCCGAAGGCCTCAATGTAAGCTTTAAGGATAATAGGATACCCTTGGATCTTAACCTATTAAAGGTGGATATAGCCGATGCTATTTTGAAAGGGTTAAAAGCAACCAAGAGAAACCTGTCTGATGCAGCAAGAAAGGTTACGCCGGTTATAGTGGTAGCTTCTGTGGTGGGAGAGAATAAACGCAAAGGTTCTACCAAGGCCAGCTCTTCGCTTCGCTCAGAACGTCGGCAGCCGAAGGAAACCCTTGATAATTTGGCTGCTGCCTCCAGCTCGGCGGCGATAGATAAAGAACAGGTTATAATTTCCGCAACCAAGGATTATATCCGCCAGATTGAAAAGCCGTTTAGCCAGCTGATTAGGGCGGAGATATTTGATAGAAACCACACACCTTGCAAGTATTCTGCCTTTGCCTTGGCAAGTATTCTTTCCGAAGTTTCCGGCGCACCATTATTCGGTAACGAAGATTTAAGATGGGAAGTTATTCCGGCTTATAAATTACGCAACACCGGAACAGATACCGTTGGTTTCGTGGATGGACAATATGCCGTGGTATTGATTATGAATAATCAGCGCCGGCTGTATGTTGATCCTACCATTTGGCTGTTCTATCCTCAACTTTCCCGCGAAGCAATCGTGGTAGAAGATTATGGCCAGGCATTGGTTAAATATAACTTATTGGAATTAAGCGAGCAGGCTATTTCCTCCAGAAACTTTAGCTCTATCGACGCTAAGGATTTGGCTTTACTGGCTGAAGGTATGAGACAAGTCGAGAGAAATGCCAGAGGAGAATTTAATGTAAATGAAACCGGCCTCTTAGCGGCAAATAGAGTGGCCAATGCAGTTTTAGGTTATAATCCGCCTTTCATCACCGACCAGATTAAGAAATTAAGCGTCCAGAACCCCATTAATCCTGAGGATCTTGATGCCGGAGATGTTTTGGATATTGATTTCAACGCATCCACCTTAAGTTCTTCCTCTACCGCCGATAGCGAAAAGAATGCCCGCGAAGCAGAGCTCAAGGCAATGGCCGAGAGATTTGAGCAGGATTTGCGCGATAGGATGCAAAGCTTGACCATTAAAAAGGAAACCAGTAACGAGATTGAGTTTAGGCTGGGAGAAGAGCTTATTCAGGCCAGAAAAGATTTCTTAATTAATGTCCTCTATCCCGAGCAGCAGAAATTCCAGCACGAAATGTCCTTAGGGTTTGCTCCGGCCGGGGCATTCTTAGATATAGTCAATGAGTATATTGACCAATTAGAGACCGGAAAAAGAATAGGTGAACAGCTGACCAATAGCGACTTGGTGCAGATATTTAACGCCACCCATGATCATATAAGAGTGGAAGTAGGTGGTTATACGGAAAAAGAACTCAATGGCGTAAAACGTATTAAGGTAAAAGGAATCTTAAATAAATTAGCCGCTGGCTTGCCTGCCGACGGCAGAATCTGGAGAGTAAGATTAGATACTCCGGAAATGGGACAAGATGATTATAAATTTAAGACCACGGTAAATAAGGGCGGCAATAATATTACCATTAACATTCTTAAGCTGCAGGAAGCTAACTTCCCGCAACTCTTGAACCACTTATTAAAAGGAATAACGGTTCAGCAACAGCGCGAAGTGCAAGAGCAGATTAGCCATGTAAGAACCATTAAGCGGGGTAACCAGACCATCAAGGTTACCTATAATAACCTTGGAGTGTTTAACCGGCTAGCCAAGATAGTCTCCAGCAAGCCAGCGCGTTTGGCATTTGGAGCCTTGGCTGGGTTGTTAGTCACCGGCTGGTTTGTGGTTCCGGCAGTAGCCCAGATTCATCAAGTTAATAACGACCCCTTGAATTTCAACGCTGGTATGGCTGGTCTCTTTCAGATGCCCAATCCCACCATGGAGAGACTGGACAGCAACATTACTACCATAGTCAAGGAAAAACGCGATTATAATCCCGAGGGTTTCTACGCCGTCTATGCCAACAATGACACTACTGCCCAGAAGGATAGCATTGCCATTAAGCATGCCAAGGATTATGTCTGGGACCATTTCGTTAAAGAATATGTCCGCACCAATATTCTTAAAGGGCAGGTTCCTCTGGAAGTTTGGCAGAAGGTACCCATGGCAACTATTTGGGATTTATATACCAAATATCATATAGATAATACCCAGTGGAAAAACATACCTTATGCCGAGATACATAATTTTGTTAACAATTTTGTCAGCCATAAATACGGCATTGCCGCGACCGACAGTTCTATCTTCTCAGCAATGAACGATACTACCGGAGTTGGTCCCGGAGACAGACCGGTTCAGGAGGTAAGCAAGTGGGAAAAATATATCAATGCCAAAATCGGCGCCAACAAATTATCCAAGTCCAGCCTCTTTACTCAGCAGGTTAATAAGACGGTTGATTCATTACACGCGGTGCGCAAGGATTTGATTAACCGCTTAGGCAATGCCTTAGCCAACCGTCCCAAAAAAGACTTAATTGAAAAACAGAAAGAGGTTGATTCCATAATTGTTTCCTTAAACCGCATCCGCGAAGAAATCAATACCAAACAAACTGACTTATCAGAATATAATTTGGTGGATAGCACCAAGGCCCAAAGAGAAAAAGAAACCTGGGGCATGGGAGTGCGGGGCATAATTACCAACCGTGCCTATACCCACACCACCATTCCCGACAGCGCCATTATGCATACCAACCTGGAAGTTGCCCGGGTTGCTGCCGACAGAAACGAACTTACCAATGCCAATGTCTATGTGGGTATGTGGTTGAATAATCCTTGGCCCAGCGGTTCTATTTACTCCATAAAACTGGGTAATCTTAAAGTTGGCAATGTTATCAATAGCGACATAAGCGTAAACTTAGGCATTACCAGCGATTTCTTGCAGATGATTGAGACCTGGAAGTTCGCCGCTGGTTTGACTAAACTTAACAACCTCGATGCCTTTGCCATAATGCAAATCGCCAGCCTGCCGACCACCATCAGTAATCTCTTACAGGCAAGCCCTAAAGATAAAAGCCTTGTTTGGTATCCGCAGGAAGTTGGACCTATTATGGTTACCAATACTGCTGAGATTAGTCCAGATCTTAAATTACCAGACAGCATCAAAGGAAGAATTGAAATTAGCCCCGACATTAATATTGATTCCGTCTATTTCGGTTCTGTCGACACCAGCACTTATCGCGACTTAACCTTATTAAAGGCCTTTGAAGGAATAAAGGCCAAGGCCTTCAGTTGGATACCTTGGGTGGGTAAAGATATTGCCAAGGTGGTAAGCGGTACTAATCCTGACAAGACCATCTTTGACGGCTCCAAATATCCCGCAGTGATTGTCATCGGTAATGTCGAGCGCAACTTCTATGACAAGGCTATTAAGAATATGGATGATAGCAAATTGTATCTGATTGAGCGCAAAGGTGCATTTGTCTATGGTTACATTTACGATTTCAATACCTTAATGAAGCATTTAGTATTTAAATCTTTAAGATACCCGGTAAAAGACGGCAAGGTGGTAACCGAAGAATTTGCCAAGGACAAACAAGTTAATCTTTGGATGGAAGACCAAGAGGCCATGATTATTCCTTCTGCCTGGATGGCCGAAGGCCTGTTGTATCAGCAAATGGCCCGCGCCGGACATGATGACCAGGGCCGGCCGGTAGAGGGCGGTGCCTTTGACCAATACACCGGTAAATTTATCAAATTCTACTATGAAATACCTACCATAATTTATAAACAGTTCATGGTCAGAGAAGGAATGAATCTTCAGACTGCCAAGACTGACTCGGTTCCGGTTGACCCCAATATCATTGCCGGAAAGAAATTAAACGGCGAATATTACCACCCGATTGTTATCTCCAGCCGTAAGACAGCCAATGATTATCTCTGGGCCAATTTCAAATTGACCAATCCGGCTGATTCCAATGCCCGGGCGTTATTATTGATTGCCAATCATGACACCACTATCGTGAAACCGCTGAGTGATGCCGCCGGAATTAAATTCGACACCCTCAAAGAAAAGGATACGGTTCAGGTATTCGGTAAACAGGTGGTTTTACCAGCCGGCTTATCCGAAGTAATTACCGACACCAACATCGTTGGCAACGGCAATATCGGATTTATCTCTTATCGTCCGGAAAAGATAGCTCAGGGTTGGGTAGTGACCAGCAAGAATACTTACCCGATTTACAGCGTGGAAGAGCTGCGGTCTTTAAAGACTGCCAAATTACTTTCCGGCACTTTCAATATGATATTTACCGACACCAACGGAGTTAATGTTGACACCCTCAAGATTACGAGAAAGCCCGGACAGCGCGCGCCATTACTGGTTACTTCCGGATTTGGTTTGGATACCAGCAAAAATGAAGCGGGATTTGTAGTCTTTGGCCCCAATGTCAGGACCTTGGAAGAAGAGATGAGAATTAATAACGCCCGCGCCCTGGCAGTAATGCCCGACGGAACCCTAAAGTTCTACGGCGCAGATAATTTCCCGATTACCAAAAAGGCCATTGATGATAGAAAGAATCCGGAATTGGCAATTCGCAATTTAGTCGCTCCCAACAATGTAGCCGAATTACAAAAATATTTAAATACCGTGCCCGGACAATTAAAGAAACTGGGCTTAAATGACACCACTATCCAGGAAGTCGTAAATCGGCTTAATAATGAATTGGTCGCAAAATATCAAGCCCTGGATTCTGCCGTTACTTATGCCAACCAGCAGATTAAGGAATTAAGAGCCAGCTATCAGAATTATCAGACAGTTTGGCAACAGCACCAGGATGACGGCAAGTTAATGCTGGCCCAGGGAACCGCAGATATCGTCAAGCAATTGACTGAGGTCCAGGCCAAGTTGGATGCCACCAAATATTTAAAGAGCGTGGCTGACTTAATCGGTTTCGTCACTAAAGAAGGCTACAGCGCGGTAATGAATAAGATTGTAGAAAGAGCCAAGGTAGTAGGTTGGGAACAGGCCTTTAGTGAGGCATTGCAGAACTACTTTAAGAAATTAGACGCCGGCCTGGTTGACCAGAAGGCGCAGAACAATAAAGATTCTCTCGCTGCCTATATCAAATACCAAAAAGATTACCGAGATTCAATTTATTTCTCTGATACCACCAAGACCAAAACTAACAAATGGGGCTTTGGCCAAAAGGATATTAATGCCGCACAGGATTCTATCAATAAAATTAATCCTATTATCGCTCTTCTCGATTCGATTAGGCAGTACCGCCTTTATGATTCTACCACTATGAAGCTGGTGGTGCCTTCTCAGGCCCAGATTGATACTGGTTTATTCTGGGTAGACACCATGTTGACCTCTTTACAGAAAAAGGCCCGTCCTTACTGGGAAAATGAATTGATTCTGGGTAAGGACGACCAGCAATGGGCTGATTTTGCCCGCTGGATGATAAATATCGTCAATCAGGACATTGACTTGACCATAGAAATGCGCAGCCATTTACTGGCTGATAGGGCAATATATGCAGGCAGCAACGAATCCGCTCCCCACATCGTATTAAGAAAATATAACCTGAATATTGACCGCAGGAGTTTATATCAAGAAAAGATTAATGCCTTAAGTTATGGCATGGGTCTGAATCTTCTCGATTATAAATTCCTGGTTCCTTTTGTCCCGATAGCTGCGGATACCTCCAGGCACGATATTGATTGGAGCTTTGTGGGAACCGGCCAGGATAATCCTCAGACCGATTCCGTGGATGAGTCCCGGGTATACTTCGTATTCCAGGTCAGGGACATTTGGTTCAACAATGACCAAAAGAAGGATGCCAAAACTGTAATGGGCGGCCTGGATCGGATGATGAAGGAAGAGATACCTTGGTGGAGAGATACGGTATTAGCTAATCCCCATTTGAATGATTTCCAGAAACAATTGGCCAAAGATTGGATTAGCTATTTGACTGCACAACACGATTATATCCAGAATACTTATTTGCCGCTAATCGTGGATAAGGATGAGAAATTCCAGACCGGCAATCCCGACAAGGAATCCATCCGTAAGGCCATGTATCGCCACTGGGATTATGAGATAAAACCGAGTTTGAAATTTGACCGGCAACTCTTGGAGTTATTAAAGAGAATGGGCGGATTCTATGACGGCTTTAAGGCAGATAATACCGTCGAGAAAGAATTCTTAAAAGAAAATGTCGCCACTGCCATTAAGACGGTAAAAGACCGAATGGGCGCCGGCGACCCGTTAAGAGGTTTATTACAAGACTTAAGCGTAAGGCAAGAGGCCTTAAGCCAGATGTTAAGCGGCAGCAAATTAATTGATATGGCTGAAAAAGAAATTGATGCTAAGGTCAAGTTAGCCCAGACTGCCAACGATGCCTATGCTACCCAGCTTAATGATTATAATGCTACCGTGGAATCCATAAAGAACTTGATTAACAATGCCGCCTTTATTGACCAGCTTAATTTATTAAAACGGGCGCAGCCCATGCCGCGGGTATTCCTGACCGACAGCGGTTATGTGCTCTCTGGTGGCGTGCAGTTTGCCCGCCTTGACCAGGCGCTGAAGAAACAGGTGGGAGAGGTTACCACCAACTTTATTAATAATAATGGCAAGATTATTCCTACTACCAGCTATCATGTTTCCGTAAGCGATATCTATACCATTCATAATCGATTGGGAGTGAATTTGTATAGCGGCGCCGAGCAGGCGCAGGTGCCGGGAGATTTAAGCAGAAAATATGTCTTAGTAGAAATGCCTTTAACCCTGCCCGCAGCCAATGTCGCTGCCAACTTAGTTGCCGGCGGTGAGGTGAGCAGTAAATTCAACAGCTATCCCCTCTCTACCAAAGAGAATCCCATCGGAGAGCAGGAGACCAAGAACTTCTTTATCCTGGTGCCGGAAGTGGGTTGGGCAATTAACGATTCCGCCGGCCAGCAGAGAGTTTACTTTGACGTGGTGGCCTTGTGGGAAACCCAGGTTGCCGGTTTAGGCAGCGGTTACGAACAGAAAGGCGATATCAAAACTCCTCCGTCCGAGTTCAAAGGATTAGATCAGGTTTTGGCAATTCAGGGCTTAGTCAAGGCCAATTTGAGCGACCAGACCCGCTTGACCTTAGCTATGGGTTATAGCGAGGACCAGACTGAATCTCATCCTTCGGCCTGGTTGTGGGATGTAATTACCAATCGGCCCATTCGAGGCAGCGCCACGCCATTGGATGCCCAGAATATTTTCAAATACCAGACCGTAGGCATTGAGCATAAGGTTAATGACAGATTGGAAATTACCATCAAGGCCTCCCGCGAAGAGGCGGATAATGATTTCTTCGGCAAGACCAAAGAGGCCTTTGGGGCATTAGGCGCCAAATTAAAAATAGGAGAGTCGATTTGGATTCGCGCGGAAAAGGCCTATCCGGCAGACCGCCACGAAGCCGGCATTGACATCGGCAAATTCAGCGCCACTTACCGTAGGATTGAAGGCAGAGATGCCTATGGCGCAGGATATAATGCGGGAAATATCTATTTCGGCGCCGGCGTAAATAACATAGGCAACAAATACTTGGACGTTAGAGGCCAGTTCAATTTCACTCCTACTACTGAAGGCCAGGCGTCCTTCAGGACTGATAATGGCATAGTAATGGGAGTTTTACAAAGCCTCTTCCCCATATTCGGAAATAATTCTGCAGAGCCCAAAGATTTGGTCTCGGTGGCCTTGCCTTTAAATCGTAACTTAGACTCCAGCTTAGTGCCTGGGCAGGTTTTTGCTAATCCGTTAACCAGTGGCGTGAAGTTTGAGATTCCGGATACGGTATTTGCCCAGAAATTAATGGATGTTACCTTAAATGGCAAAGCCGTGGTGATTTACGACTCCTTAACCACCGTCGAGGTAATCAAAGGTATGGGGCAGTGGGGCGTGGTTTACAGCTTTGGCCATGCGCCATTGGCCGCACCGGAGACCTTATTCAACAAAGCCAAACCCATTAAATATCTTACTCAAACCGAGATGCAGAATTTAGGCATTAAGAGAGATTCAGTAACTAAGGAATACTATAAAGAAATTCGCGATGAAGACGGAATTCTCCGCGAGGTAACCATCAGCAAGCCCGAAGGCAAGACCATGATAATTTTCAATAAAGATTTGCCCGAAGGCTTACGCAACGCCCAGGGCTTTGCCGTGGTTGAACCGGGAACCTGGGCAGCCAACCGCTATTTGGGTTGGGCCGAGGGCGCAGGCTATGTAGAAATGGCCGGACATAAATTTGTGGAAATTACCAAAGAAGATTTAACCCGCATTCTTAATAATAAAGAGGATTACTTAAGGAGCCGGATTAATCCCAGCCGCTCCATTTACCTGCCTGATACCTTGATGGTGCCGCAATACAATTTATATATTACCAACTACACTACCTTAAAGGGCGAACGCATTACCAACGGCAGATTTGAGCCGGGCTTAGTAGGCATTAAACTCCTGCAGAAATTTGATAAGGATACCAGCAATTTAGTGATTCTCTACAGCTCCCAGCCGCCTAAACCCTTCCAGCCGCAGCAATATCCGGTGATGGCTTTGGATGATTCTACCGGCAAGGTGGTTTATACCTACCAGGTAGAAGAGGCTTATGATTTGTTAGGCAACAAACAGGAAAAGACCATTTACCGGGTTAGTAAGTTTGACGCCAAGACCGGAAAAGAGATTGAGGTCAGGGCTTACTTAAAGAGCAATGATAAACAAATCTGGACGGAAAAGGGCAATGAAATAGTCTACAAAGATTCCAAACGCAAGGTCAGCTACCACTTGAAACGCGAATTGAATAAATGCATTGATGTCTTGGTAGGCGAGGAGGGCATCTTATTTGCCGCGGATAAGATTGATTCCTTCCAGACTGCCAAGAATGGCACCATTATCAAGCGCGTGTATAACTTCTCCGATATCCACGAGGCCTATACCCTTGATTCTGCCATGGCCATAGCCAAAGGTGACACCAACCGCTTAGAGCGCATTGAATATTGGAAGCCGCAGCATCGTTATGTGAATAAGATTATCTATCCTCGCGAGCAAAGAGAGATTCATTACAATGATATAGGCAATAAGAGAAATTATGAATTGCCCATTGCCACCCTCAGCACCGTCACCGGAGATACCTTAGAGAAATACTTTGTCCAGGTAAAGAAGGGCGCTGATGAAGATACCGTGATAGTTACTGTCCAGGATGCACCGGCCAAGAGGACTGAAAAAATCCAACGCATCAGGACCGACAAGTATGGCGAGCCTTTGGAAAAGGTGGAATTTTATCGCCGGCCGCAGGAAATGAACGGTATCACACTAGAAAATGTAGCCATAGTGGATGTAGGCCAGACCCTTATCAATCTTCCCGATACTACCCTGGCATTGGCTCAGGCTCTCCGCGGTTATATCGGCAACGAGCCATTAAAGACCATTTATTATGCTGATAGTAATTATAACCTCAGGCCCGAATTAGGAATCAAGGGTTATGCCGTAGAGACCAAAAACAAAATAGTAGGCCACGAAAATTGGACCCTTTCTGAAGAGATCACCCCTGCCGGTAAATTGGTAGCTATTAGGGCAACGGATCGATTAGGAAAGGAACAGTTAGTAATTAACCTCGATTATAAAGTGACTCGTGAGGCCAGGCCGGTTTTGAAGGTTATCTATCGCATAAATGAAATACCTAAGACCAAATCGGTTACCTTCCAGCTTCCTCTTCAGGAGATTGCAGGATTCGATTTTATCAATTTCAATTTGGTTATAGGTCTGGATAAGGTAAATATAGAAGAGGCAATCATCAAAGACAAATCAAACAATGCAGTAAAAGTGACTTCCCAAGAGAAAGGTAAAGCTACAAACGTTATTCCATTCACTTATTTAGAAGAAAAACAGCTAGCACTAGTTAATGAGAAAGAATTAATAAATAAAGGTATTGATATCCATAATCTGTCGGAGGTTACATTCCAATATAATGACAGTTCAATTTCAGTTGGTTCGCGCGGAGAACGTATTGCAAAATCGCAAATTAAAGAACATGAGGCCTTTCGTATAAGTGAAGGGCGTAACAAATTTATAAGTGTCGTTTACACGCGCGAAGAGAGAAATAAAGACCCCTATCCAGTACTCTTAGTATTGGATAATAATAATCCTGATGCCCCGCACCTTCTTTATGCCGTCTCGCCATGGAATGGTAATTTTATGGAGCTTTATAAGGCGGTGACGAAAGCAGACGAAACCGATGTTTATTCCCTTATTTCTGGATTCGTATCACCCAAGAAAGAAACCCATTATGCGCCGGTGATAGAAGATGAGTTATCGCCTTCCGTCATATCTTACGGAACTGGTTACACGATAGTAGTCCGTTCCGGGAAAACGGATATGGACAACCGCGTTTCTGCAAATATTTATAATACTATAACAAGAATGATAACAAACGGAAATCATAACGGCGCGCCGCACTTAAGTGCCTTTGAACAGGCAAAAACAATAGAACAATTACCTATTTTAGCAGAAGCATTCTTAAACAGAGAGTTGCCTTGGCAAGGTAAAGGGATGGATACCTCAATGTTAGGCATGGATCTATCTAAAGTAAAGATCAATCTCCTGTCCCTTACCAACACTGCAAGTGATAATCCTTACGGCTTAATTCCTACCGCTCCAGATACCAAGGGTGTTTTATATGTGGCTACCTCAGATGAAGCTAATTTGATAAAGGCCTTAGTTAGGTCAGGAGATCTCGACAAGGCGCAGCAACTTCTAAATGTTTATATCAAGAGATCCAACGGCGGTAGAGCACCTTTATCAACCAGTTATCATCTAAAGACCTTAGAAGCGCAGAGGTATGATGCTTTATCAGCAGGTTTCCTGAGTGCAGAGCCTTCTGCTAAGGCTAACATTAATATGGCCGAGGCCGCCTTAGAATTATATCTGGCTAATAAAAATCCAGTAGATTATACCTTTACCAAGGAATTAATTAAAACCGTCTTGAGCAACTTTAAAGATGGCCATGTCAGAGTAGCCATAAGCGAAGAGATACCCTTAAAAGATCAACATGCCGATTCAGTCAATACCGGCGTATGGGGAACTCAGGAGAAATACTACACCAGTACCAATCTCAAGGCTTATTTATTATTGAATAGATTAGAGGTATTGCTATCTCAAAATTCTAACGAAGCCCAATTTGTCCAGCAAATAAAAGAGGTGCACAATGATTTAAAGACCTGGATTGATAATTACCTTATGCCCAGGATTAAGAAAGACAACGTAGTAATTAACGGGACCCTTGAGATTCAAGATGTCTTTAGCGGCACCCATGCAGAGGCCCAACAGTTATGGACCTCAGCCGAAAGCTGGCTTAACTTCATTGAAGTAGCGCACCAGACCGGGTTGATGGCCAATGCACAGTTAGATACCTTGTTAGATAATCTGGCCAGAGTTCACGGAGTAGAAATAAATGGTAAATGGGGCTTGGACTTTAGCGTTCCTACCGGCAGGCCAGAAGTCATTTCTCCTGCTCTTACCATGCAGTTCTATCGGGTAGCCAAAGAAATCGGTTATGAACCAGCAGCTAATTTTGCCGCTCAGCATTTAAAATCAATTACCCAGAATGATACCATTCCTGAAATTATTACCAGTAGCTTAGAAAATAAAGGCATAATTTCTAATCAGGGATTTGTGGTTCTGCCTAATACTGAAAATACCGGCTGGCCGCAATCACCTAATGCCTTAGCCGAGATATCATATATCAAGAATGGTCCGAGCAGTTTTGTTGATGCTGATAAAGGCAAAATCTCCGAGCTGGGTAAATCCATAATTAGCACCCCGGACGACCAAGGTTCTGCTACCACTCTTTGGTATTTATACGGAGCCATTGCCTTAGCAGCAACGTTTGTCATTTTGCCTTTAATCAATGCCGTTACCGGGGCTATCAGTAGAAAAGTAGTTAATAGAAAGATTAAAGAAACTTATCGGTATAAAGGCATAAGTGAAAATGAAATTTTTAAGGCCGAACAGTTTATGGTTCAGGCTTTGGGTATACAGGGCTATATCCTTAATCAAGAGGATAATTATGAATCTCGCCAAAGAGTGTATTCTATACCATATCTTGATCCGTTAAGCGGTCAACTAAGTGCTTATACTTTAGATGTAATGGCTCTGAACGCCTTAGTTGCCATTGTTGCCTTGGTACAAAAAAGAGTGGGTGTAGGTTGCAATACACAACTTACCTATATGATTAAAGCTTATTCAGCCACAATTGCCTATGAAATGCGGATGTTGGATTATTTCTACAGGCTCAGAAATATTAAGAGTTTTAAATGGGGCTGGAGAGCGTTCAAATATTGGATTCAGAGAATACTTAGAATTGGGATAAACAGAAATGGTTTTGTAAACGATAACCGTTACCCCGAGAATGTAATAAGAGAGTATCACCAGTTTTTATACACTAATCCCCGTTATCAACCAGTTACATTAATGAATTACTACTTACTGGAAAGACTCGAGACATTAAGAAATTGTGAGGATGTAAATATCCAAGGTATTTTGACGCAGGCATCTCTTAGTATGCCAGGACCTCTGGCGAGATTGGAAGAGATAGTAGCAGAAAGAAACCCCATCACTAATCCAGTTATAGCCAAAGCAAGAGCAGAGATGGGGGGAGGCGTAAGAGCAAGAATTATTGGAGCAGAATTAATCCCATTGATAGGGCGCGAGGCACTTGCCGATATCTCGGAAGCAGCACTGCCTCGGAATTGGGTCAAAGAGAAGATGAATGAATTGAAACATCCCTTGTTAATACAATTAGGCCGGATTACTCTTCCCAGCGTAATTGTGTTTATGCTGGTAGCAATATTCCACAGCGAATACCTCCATCCGCTGGTGCAAGGTATATTAGGGCCGCTTACCCAGATTATTAATTACGGAACTTATACCTCTACTGGTAGCGGTTCTCTATTCGGGCATTTGCTTACGCAATTGGGTAGCCATATCTGGCAGTTAGTTAGCGGAGTTGGTTTGATGTTATCCGCCTCTTTATTTATGAAGGGGAACAGCACCAAAGGCAAAATTATAAGAGGAGCTACCGGCGCGTTGGGCGCGTTCATGGTGATAACTTCTATACTTTTAGGCTATGTTCCAGTAAGCCTTGAGTATGGGATGGTAGTATTCACCTTGTTAATGCTTTCCAGTCTGGAATTTATGTCCCGGTTATTATCCGGTGCTTCTATGATTGGAGTTACCTTAAAATACTGGTTTACTCCTTCAGGATACTGGGATGGTTGGAAGACCAATCTTTTCTATATGGTCTGGAAGTCGGCATACCTATATGTTGGCGTATTGACTGGGTTGAGTATTTATAATTGGTTTGCATTAAGGCCGGACTTAGGAATAACCGGAGGCTTAATCGGTCCCTTAGGCCGAACTATGCTGGCGGCTCTGCAATTTGGCGTAAGCCTTATTTTAAGCCATTTTTCAATTATGTTATTATTAATGGCAATGGTAAGCACAGGTATAATGGTAGTGCGTTTATTCAAGGGCTGGTTTACTGGCTCGGAATATTTAAGTAATCCTCGAAAAGGCGTAGAGCAGCCCAGCATTACTCAGCCGATGGTGGTTAAATTTGTGGCCAGAGAATTCTTAATGCCGCCTCCGGTTAACAATTATATGGTAGATTGGCAGCGCATAAGAGCAAGCTATCCTAATGATGTAAGAAATATACAGCAGGAATTAGAGGCAATAGGTATCGATGAAAACTTAAACAATTTAAACGATGAAGCAATTGTTACTAAATTCCTAAATGCAGTAGCTGCGGTTGAGCAGGCTAATCCTAATTTAGTGGCGGTATTGCAGATTGAAGATATACCACCAGGTAATAATGATGCTATTGCCGGATTTATTATTAGAAGATATATCTCGGTGCGCATGGCAACAGAAATTAAGCCTAACAACGCATCCAGTTATCATTGTGCCTTAACCCTGGTAGCCATTGCCAAGTCCTTGGGCAGAAGGTTTGAAAAGGTGCAATTGATGTTAATTGATAGCAATAATGTAGAACATATAAAAACTGATGAGCAAAGGATTCGGGAAAGAATAGCAGAATTATGGGATTCATATACTGGCGGGACCAATTCCATAGCCATTTTAAATGATGGTGGTATCAATAAGATAAGTTCCGAAACTCACAGCGAACCTTATGTTCAGCAAGGCACGATAGGAGAACTGATTATAGATAGAGATGCCATTACCCGCTGGCCGGAAAGATTATTTGACCAGTTGTATAAGATTGAACAGACCCAGACAAAATCTAACGGTAATAAGGTATGTGTTACCGTAGTCGGGGAAAGACGCACTACCAATACCTTGGAAACCCCGGGTGCGGCAATGTCTGAGAACTCGGAAACCTCCTTTGGCCATTCAGTGGTAGCCGTAGAAGGAGCATTGAATTCTCCGGGTGCCTATGGTTGGGGCGGTGCCCAGAGTTATACCATGAAACAGGCCCTGGCCGCATACTTATCTGAGGGCTGGAAAGATTTCCCGGGTTCTCCTTATGTATTGGATGCCATCAGCGAGGATATCTTAAGGGTTTGGTTTGAGGCAGTTAATGCCATGTTTAGAGGCAAGGTGCCAGTAGTTGCCTCAGTTGGCGAAGTGCATTATGTGAAAATGCGCGAGATTACCTTTGGCCAATTCTGGGGTTCTTGGGTAAGATGGGCCAGTGGCTTTGTGCAACTACTGTGGAATGCCTTTGTGCAGAAGAATTTTGTTTTAGGCAGGATACCTCTGGCTACCAAGGAGCTCAGATTCGGCATTGGTGATTTCTTCCTGTTGGCACCCTTGTCGGTGTTCAGCATAGTTACCCTGCCAGTATTTATAAGCTTGGGTGCCACTGCCTTTGTGGGTATAAATATAGCCTACTACCTGTGGTCTATGGTAATGAATCAGATATTGATATTGCATTCCTTCTTAATGAGGGTAAGAGTGAGCGGCATTTTTGCCGGAAGCGGCAAATGGACTGAGCATCGTCCCGGCGACTTGGCTCGTTTTGGTGGCTCGCAGATTTGGATTAATGCTATATCCGTTATCAAAGGTCACTTAGGAGTAAGCAATTTCTTTGTGCCAATGCCCAGGGCCAATCCTACTGATGAAGGAGTTAAAGGATTATTCGGCATTGCAGGCAGTAACCTCAAAGAAAAATTTAGGAATCTAAGAGTTACTGGCTGGCTTTCTTTCAGCTGGGTGGTTTTGGTAGGAGCAGGAACCTTGATATTATTCTGGGCGGTTTCTGCCAGACTCGATATGATTATGTTGGCAATGTTATATGTTGGTTTGGTTATCGCGGTTTCGGCATTCACTGGTCCCTTTATCTATCAAAACAACCGCGGGCGCAGTATCGGTAAAGTATGGGAATTGGTAGTTAAAGGATTAGGGATTATATTCAGCATTGGTACCGCCGCCGGGTTGAGTATTGTTTGGGAGCAGAGTGCGGAGTTGGCAAGAGTGGTAGCTGTAGTGGCTTTAGTATTTTTCGGCTTAGGACCAACGCTGCTTAATAAGTTGCTGTTTAGTAAGTCCGTATTTAAGAAATTGTCAGCTAATGTTAGGTGGCTACAACCCTATTTATTGCGGCTACAACCCTATTTATTAAGGATAGTCTCTACCTTTACTCGTAGCTATTGGCAGTCCTTGCTCTGGCAGTCATTCTTTGTAATAGTGCCAATGACTGCCTTAATGAATTATGAAATGGGTGGTTATACCTATTATATTCCGCTAATAAGTTTGGCTTGGTTCCTCGGTAAGATATTCTTAATTGCTTTAGCGGTAATTGTAGTAGGCAGGATTTGGGGTTTGGTTTTAAGAGCCGCGGAGAACTATAAACATACCCGGATGGCAAGAGAAATAGCAGCGAGACATTGGGGCCAGGATACCCAAGAAAAGTTATCCTTATTATTGGAAGAGCATCGCCAGAATATCGGCGATAGGCATTATCGCTTGGCCAGCTTAGCCAGCACCGAAATTCTTAAAATCATTAAATCACCCCTGCGCTGGGTAACTTCGATAATAAGGGCAATAAAGGTAATAAGGGTAGCAGGATTAGCGGCGTTGGTTGTAATATATCGGGGGAATATAGTCGCATTTCTATCAAGCTTATGGAACATTGCTACCGATATTGTAAATACTCCTTGGATAGTGGCAAAAGAATATCCCGGATTTGCTTTAGTAATAGGAATAGGTATTGTTGCCATTATCGTCTTAGAGACTATTTATAGTATTGCGGACAATCTTATAAATAGTAGAAAATCCTCTACGCAGAATCCGCAACCGCCGGAAGGTAGAGTTCCTTCGGAGACTCCTCAGCAAAATCCTACTCAACAGGCTTCTTCATCGCTCACCAACGCAAGGCGCATTGCTGATTTATTTAGAGGTAAAGCAGGGTTATTTTTATTAGTTAGTACCTTAGGGCTTTTTGGTTCAGGATGTATACCTGAAAAATTAGAAGCCAAGATATATAAGGTACTACTTTATATATTAGTTAAGTTTTTTGAATTACTTGAATTAGCTGTGACCAACCAGACCCTCGGTATAATGATAGCCGTTGCTGCCATTCTCATTCCAATTACTATATTAATCGTAGATATAATAGTTAGCACAATACAAGTAAAGCGTGCTATCAAAGCATGGAAAAAGGGAGATAGTAAACCAGTATTAGGAATATTTGCCCAAAATGACAAAGCCGCATGGGTAAAATTAGCAGAAGCATTAAGAAAAATAGGTGAATCAACTATCGCTATCCAAATTCTACAGGAAAAAAGAACTCAATTAAGTGAACCAGAACAGCGTGTAGAAGCGTGGTCTTCCATTTCCAATTTACCACCTGAATATTATGAGTATGATCCCGATAAAGCCATCCGCGAAGCCATAGATGAGGCCATTGCCAAGATTCAAGCTGCTCAGGCAGAAAAAACCGTGCCTCCACAAACTCCTCAGCAACCAGCTTCTTCTCCCATCTCTTCTCAGGCCAATAGCAGAACTATTACCGATTTCAATCAAGCAGCCACCGCCATAATTAATAATTTAAGCATCGAAGCATTGAAGCCCGGCTTAATTTCTAAAGGCATCGCCAATCCGCAATTATCCCTCGGCGAACTGGAAAGCGGCACCGGCGCTATCCGTGGCCCGGCTATAACTGTCGCGGCGGCAATTGGCGCAATTGCCAGTCGCGTAGAAACCCAAAGCGCGCAACCGCTCAAACTTCATTCCTCCTCAGTATTTGCCCACAACTACCCCGTAGCCGTAGATATAGACGGGATAGATACTTTAAAACGCGCAGAGCCCACCATTCTTATTAAGGTAAAAATAAAAACGGCAACTTATACCTCAGAAGAGAATAAGATTGCCAGCATAAAATATCTTTCAGGAAAAGTCCTTTCCCCTGAAGAGGAAGGTATTCTCCTAAGCTCCTTGGAAGAGGCATTAAAGAACAAGGCGTTGCCCACAGATATTAAATTCCTAGAGTTAGCCTTATCTTACGACTATCGCCAGGCAGGCAGAACTAATGTTAAGGGTCTAATCCGCCTAAACCGTATACTTTTGAACCCCGAAGTAAGCTACCAAGAAGCCAACCGCAGTTTATTGGTGGATATAATCCAGCACGAACTCTACCACAAGGAATTTCCGGAAGACTTGGAAGACCGGGCCCTGGAGAACAATGTCCAGCGTTTAATGAGGGCCGAAAACAAACGCATCTTGGAAGGCATAATAAAGATGCTTTCCAATTCAGAAGAGACCCTGTTGTATGGCCAAGAATGGCTGAATATCCTGGAGGTAATCGAGAATTACACCATCTCCGGCAGCCCAGCGGAAACCAAGCATCTAAAGGAAATGATTGAACAGTTGGCAGCTTTGACCCTCTCTGAGTATTTCTTTACCGAGGAATATGTGGTAAGGGATTTGTCCAAGAAGATTAAGGCCGGCTTAACCCCGGATAAAAATAACATCCTCAAAGGCAAGATGAAAACCCTGAGAGAAGAAGACACCGTTGACTTAAGACAAAAACGAAACAATCGCCTCTGGATAGAAGCCTCCGAAATAGGCAAGTATATTCGTGCCGCAATAGCGGTATCAGCCGGCGGTTTGGCGACCCGCGACCCTCTAATGCATGCCTCTCGCCGCTTACCCAGTGAAATGCTGGTGGTAGGAGGCAAGACCCCGATAGACATAAAGGTAGCCATTGCTCAAAGGGAACAAAACTATACCCGTAAGACCTCTCATGACAATAAGCTCTTTGTGCCCCTTATAGTAATGACCAGCGAGATGAGGATGAAAGAGGTTGCCGAGGCTTTAGGCATAGACGAGCATAAGTTAAGGGAATCCCTCCACAAGAGGAGCCATTACAAATTTATAGACAAAAATAAAGGCCTCCTTGTTTATGTCATTTCTCAAACTATCCAACCTCGGTTTACCACTAAGGGAGAGCTTTTAAAGAGACCGGACGGGACATATGTTATCCATCCTCCGGGACACTGGAATTTCATCCGCATACTGGCCATCTCCGGAGTTTTGGCAGATATGAAGAGAATGGGCATTCCCTTTATCTTCCATTCCAATATGAACAATCCCGCTGCCAATCTAAAGCGTGCCTACAAAGGCGTCTTCTACCAGGAGATTGAAAAGGCCAGGGTTGCAGGAAAACCCTTACCCGTAGCCATGTTCCTATTGGGTGAAAACCGCGGTGAAAAAGGCGGTCTATATTCAGAAGTGCACTATGAAGACGGAAGGGTAATTAAACAATTGGTGGAAGGGATTGGGTTATCTAGAGAGGTTAAACTACTTATTAAAGACGAGAAAAAAGAAGGCGTTCTTACTGGAACCGAGAAAGATATCTTGAAGGCGGAATTCGAACTGCAGGTATTTGACGAGGCGACCAGAATGGCCAAATTCAGGGAATTATTCCCCTACTTTAATACCGCCACCTTCCTTTTATCCGTAGACGGACTTATGGAGCTGTTTAAGCTCGGAGAAAATTACGACAGGATTATGCCTTTTGAAGAGATTGTCCGCTACGTTGACAAGATAACCAACAAGCTGCCGATGTATATGGACTTAAAGAAAGAACAGGAAAGCGGCTTGGAAGGATACCAGTTTGAACGCATCTACGGTGATATCACCGTTATCGCTCCCTGGATTGCAGTAGTGGTCAACAGAACCAGAAACTTCGCCCCCATAAAGGAGGAGAAGGCCCTGGAAGATGCTGCGGTAAGAGGAGATATCGCCTCTGCAATATGGCCCACCATCTATCAGGTAGATCCCGATGATTACGATTACCGCCGCCAGTTGGAAATAGAGATAGGATACGATATTCAGGATATGATGGTTTGGAAAAACAAGGCACAGGAAGTAGTGAAGATATACGAGAAGGGCGACCAGAAAACCAAAAAGACTATCGAGAATATCGTGGACTCCTTCCTGAGAACTGCCCAGAAAGATAATCCTGCCTTCCACAGTGCTAAGTGGATTAAGGGCCAGATAAAAGGGGCTTCTTCTTCGACGATTGGGAAAGGGGGCAATAAAATATTCGACCTAACTAACCAGAAAATAAATTTAGCAGGCCTTCAGGAAGTTTTGAACCGGATATCCGCTCTTATTTCAAAAGAAATAAGTTTTGCCTTGAGTAAGAGTATCCCCGTCCGCACACATATAGTCGGAAGTTATAAATATTTACCTGCCCACATTTTCTCTATCAATATCATCAAGGACCTGGATTTAACTATTGAGATTGGCATAGATAGCGAGGAGTGGAGGAATTTAGATTTCAACTACGATAGCCACGTGGTTTCCTTTAAGGATAACAAAAACAACTATTATATGGATGGTGTAGTTGAAACTGCCTTTAAAACGTATCTGCGTTATCATTTTGCCAGGGAAATTGGAAGTCACGATGAGGTTAATTTTTCGGATATATTAGCGGCCTTTGAGTGGAATAGCAGCGATTATATAGATATTCTTATCGTGAAGAGCGTGGATCCCTTGGAAATTGCCGATAAATTTGTAAATATGTTTGAGCTACTTCAGAATGAAGGAGGAATAAGCCCCGAGGGAGTTATCTCTAAGCAGCCGCATTACGGAGAAGCAGATTTCCTTATTGTGCAGAAGGATTTCAAAGAGAACAAAGATTTAATCCTGGCAAAGCAGGTTTTACAGATGCAATTTTATCTTTCCAGCTTTGATGAATATCTAGACAGCCTAGTTGCATTTATCGAGGCCTACCGGAAAAATAACTTCAGCCAGCTGGCAACGGAAAGGATGCGGCCGTTATATGTTGAGTTAAGAAGATTATTAGGAGAGATTAGGGATAGCCAATACCACAATCAGGGCAAGTATCTTTATTTATTAAACCGGATTTATGAAAGGATTACCTGGTCACCCAGTGTTTATAATCAAGCCGTTTTTTCTGCTTTAGAAAAAAGAAGTTCCAGCCCGATCAATGCAAGCAATCGGTCAGGTGATATCCGTACTAATGGTAGCGGTAATTCCTCTTTATCTTCTTCATCCCTCAATATTAATTCCGAAGCAGTTATAAGGGACGAGATTCAACTGCGCGCCGCTATATTAAGGTATATCCTAAAAGAAGAGATAAACCTCTTACCCGGCTTACCCAAATATCCTACCTTGCCTAAGATTAAACCGGCAATATTTAATGCCAAAAAGAATATCTCTACCGATGTTGCAGCGATTATCTTTGGCAATCAGGATTTGGCCGATGTAGTTTTAGGTTTAAGGCCCGCTGCCTTGATTAACTTAGGACTGTCGAAAACAGAATTATTTGATTTGGCTTATGCCCTTTTAATTCTCAAACATATGCGAGGAGTGAGCATAAAGATTTTACCACTAGCTGGCGGAAATAGATTCTATGTATATGATGAAGATTATTTACGCTCTATGGCTACCGCTGAAGAGATGCGTTTTGCCGGCACCCGCAAGGGGTTGGAGGATTTAATCCGTGAGGATGCGGTACGTCAGCACGGACGTCAGCACGGAAAATATTATGTCTTAACCCAAGAAGCCATTCCGGCTAATCTTCAAGGGGTGCGCAGAGAGATTGTCCGGTCGGTATTTGAAAAAGGAGCCAGACCACAATTCTCGAAGCCCTTGGAAATCTTCGCGCTCTACATTCCTACCTATGAAAGGCCCGATGCCGTAGACCGGTCCTTAACTGCCCAGACCACCGGCTTAAGATTATTCGGCCTTGAATATTTACCTATATTTGTGGTGGATAGTTCATTAGATGTGGAAAGAGACAAGTCCGCAGATATAAAATTTAAAGGAATAAATAATTACTTCCCCTATCAACATCTCTATCGTTACGAACTTATTGTCAACGCCTCGGCAGATAAAATTACCTACCTGAAGTATAAACCCATCTGGAATCCAGAAGGAACATTAGAGAGGTGGGAATTAATTGCTCAAGGGGAATTTAGCAATGCTGGCATCGATTGGAAAAATAAAGTAGTTGAGCTAGTATTAGATGGCGCCAAAGTTAATTTTGATAAAAGAAAAGTCGCTCCTTTACCAAATGAAAAATTTGAGACCTATACTGTTAATTTTGTCCAAGAGCATTTGCGGGTTATTAGACAGCATCAGGGCCGAGGGTCCAATATTAAATACATACCCTCTGCACAGATAGAGGCTTGGAAAAAGACAGTATTAGATAGACTTTATGAGGTTTATTCAAAGCAGCTGGCCAAGGCAAGCATTGATTCTCGTATCTATAATGAAATCTCTGACGGTAAGGGGAATATTGATATTGAGAAGATCAAAGAAATAGTATTCGCTTCTTTAAACATAGAAAATATCGCCGGAAAACGCACGGTAATTCAAGCTATGACCCAGGGCAAGAAAATCGCCTCTGCTGATGACGATGCCCTGCCCATAACCAGGATACCGGTCATAGAAGTATTGAGAAAGATTTTTGAAAGAAGAGGAGAAAAGGTTCAGGCAAAACTTACTCAAGAATTCTATAAGCAATTAAACCGAATTGAAGGTGTCAATGTCACCGATGCCCAGCAGTATGAGGATTTATTGGCTAAATTAGATGTCCTACCAGCAGCAATCCGGCAACAGGTTAATGAAGCCCGCGCCCGGGCCTTTGCCTATTCTGAAGATGGCTCAACCGGTTATATTCCTATGGCAGCTGAGCAGATAGTAAGAAGCCTACCCGAAAAGATGCAGGACGTCCAAAAGGATGGTTATGAAAGAAGGCTGCGTTTTGACAGAATATTGCATCAGGATTTACCTGATTATCTGGTAGTAAGTGAAGATATCGGCAGCGATACCTATAAAGATTTACCTGACGTAGATAACTTAGAGGCCTATGATTGGGTGCCGGTGGATTATCTTAGGGTGTTTGATGAGACCTTAGGGGCTCAGGTCGGTTCATCTAAGACCGGAAGGGTATTTATAAGAGACCTGCGCGGCACTGCGGGCTCCTTGGATACCCAGATACCAGATAGAAAGGTCTTGTTGGCAACCAGCCACTTCTCCGGAGACCGGGATAACTCTGCCGAAGGATTATTTACCGAGGCAATGGATAAATTTGAGAGAGATACCCGAGAAGGAAAGCCGGTAGATACCCGTTACTTCCAGCAGGTAGTGCGTAAGGCAGTTTTTGTCGAGGTGGATGGTTCGGTTAGCAATTGGCTGCATAACGGTAATCAATTCTGCTTTAACACTACCTCCTTGGATAATACGGAATTTGCTATTCCCACCACCGGCGCTTGGTTGAGGATTGAAGAGCCGTTACAGTTCTCCTTGATTCTATTCGTAATGCAGGCAGCCATGGCCTGGTCTAGGACTGTAGGCGGACACGAACGCTGCCCAGGTTCTCGAAGACCCAAGGTAGAGATGCAGTATCTCTGGGAAGAGTGCGCCATGGTGCTCTATCGAGAGTTGGATAATATATTAAATTACCTGACCGATGAATTAGTAAATGAAAAAGATCCTAAGGTACGCATTCAAAGATTAGGAGAAGAATATCTAAAGCGGGCCAAGACCTACCAGATTCCCGAGATTGAAGAAAATTTCTTAAGACAGACCTGCAATAGAGTCGCTGAACAATCGAATCGCCTTTATGCCTGGGCAGAGCATGCTACCGATGCCGAGGATAAAGAAGAATTATTATCTTTATACGGCTTTAATGTAAATCTCAAGAGTGCCCTTGGTTTTGTAAGACAGTTTGCCTTAGCAGTATATGAATTTGAGGTTCAAGAAGATGGTCAGACGGCAAAATATAGCCGTTGGGAACCGGTCTGGCAGCATCATTGGGAGCCGGCCAAATTAGTAGAGGAATATACCTGGAATAAAACCGGGGAAGGCGAAATATCTTTAGCTGGTGTTGACTGGGACAATAAGCCAGTTATCAATTTATCCAATGGTATCACAGTCGAATTTATCTCTTATAATCGTATCCCCCGCGCCAAGCCTTCCGCGGGTTCTAAATTCTTAGGAGCAGTAGCGGATAAAGAGCGGCAAATAGACTTTCTCACCAAGGCCCGAGAAGTTATCCAGAAACAATTTATCTGGGATGGCCAACAGTTATTGCTTTGGCCGGATATATTAAAGGCTACAAAAGGATTTGATGAATATCTTAAGGAAGAAAAGGCTTCATCCGCTCTAATCAACAAAGGCGATTTAAGTAGGACCGCGGCGTTGATATTGGCTGGAGGAGTTGGTTCAAGGTTATGGCCGGCCAGCAGAGAGGTGTATCCGAAACAATTGAGATGCTTTGACGAGTCTGGTCAGTCTATGATTCAGCGCACGGTAGAGAGAATTGCCTCGTTAATTCCTCAGCAACGGATATTTGTGAGCACTTCGGCAAACTTGGTAGAACAGATTAAAGCACAGATTCCAGATTTACCTACCCAGAATATTGTAGTTATGCCAATAACTAGAGAGACTTCCATAGGTATAGGCAATGCCTCGGTAAAGATAAAGAAACTCTTAGAGCAACAGGGCATCCCGTCAGCTACTGTTGTGGCGTTGCCTTCCGACCATGAAATAGGCCAACCCGTTAACTATCTGGAATATTTGAAGGAGGCCATAGCAGTTGCCCAATCAGGTCATTACATTGTGACTTTAGGCATTGCTCCCAGTTACAATGCCACTGAATATGGTTATATACTTACTGAAGGCAAAAATTTCACAGGGTTAAATAATTCTTTCTTGGGTTTAAGATTCCAAGAGAAGCCGCCATACGCAGTAAGGCCGCGCACTATGGATGAAATCCTGGATAAACATAAAGGCCTGTATACGCCAGATACCGTTCCTTCAGATTTAATAGCAAAAGAGCTGATTGAGCGGGGAGCAATCTGGAATGCAGGTATGTTTATCTATCAGGTCGAGACAATGTTGTTGGCATTCAAATCAAACGCTCCCTTGCTCCATAAAGGATTCCAGGATATTTATGCCGCCTTAGGCAGAGAAGATGAACATACGATGATGTATGAGGTTTTCAAACGCAAGGAAATTCTGGAAGCTAAGTCCCTAGATGTTGAGATTATGGAGAAACTTTCTGCGCAGGGAGCGCAAAAATTAGCCACGGTAGCGGCAAGTGATATAGGCTGGAATGATGTGGGGTCTTGGGATGCGGTAGGCGGAGCAAGGGATAAGAATGGCAATATTATTAAAGGAAAAGGCCGGGTTAAATTAAATAATGTCCGCGATAGTATTATCTTTACCGCAGAAGGCGAGACGGTAGAGGCATCCGGATTGGATAATATTATCATCGCATCCTTTCCAGACGCCAGTCTAATAATAGAAAGAAATAGGGCACAGGATGTGAAAGAGGTTGCCAATACCTTAAAGAAACATCCTTACTTAAAAGAATATTGGGAAAAAGAACGTATCTCTGACCCGGCAAATAATAGACACCGCGAACTTATCCAGGTCGAAGATAGTTCCGTCACCAGCGAATATGGCTTGATTGTTGCGGTAGGGGTTACGTCCGTGAATATCCATAAGCAACGGAAGTTGTTAACGGTAAAAAGTTCTAGGATTGCTAGCAGCTCCTTAAATACAAAGGATATAGAGGTAAAGATAAAAGAGCTACGCGAAGCCAGAAAGAACTTTGAATTATTAAGAGATTCCGGAAAACTTACTCCTCAATTCGCTTCCCAGATAGCCAAACAATCCAGCGATTTATTTATGGAGTATTACCGAGAAACCAATCAGACCCTCTTTGAGGCGATAGATATTATTGGCGAGATAGCCGTACTTCCTAATAAAGAGTTATCCCAACCTGCGACCAAGGCCTTGTTTGGCGGAATTATTATGCCCTTAAGCGATGCCTTTAAATTGGAAGGTAGACGCATCTATTATGCCTTCTATCCTCGACTTATCCAAATTGGTCGTCAGGCCTATCCGGAATTAGACGCTTTGCTTAACGAGTTTGGTATCCCGCAGGGCGAAGAGGGAGAAAAATATTTAAGGGAAAGGGCCTTAGAGCATACCATTAAGGAGAGAGGATTCGCCGATGATAAAGAAAAGATAAAGAAGGTATTTATCTTAACCCGGGCTAACATCGGAGGAGAGGTAGCCATTACCAGTATTCTTATGGAAAAGGCCATCCGCATATTCCCCAATGCCGAGGTGGTACTCTTAGCCCATCCTAGAACCTTAGATATGTTTGGCGGCAATCCTCGGATAAAGATAAATCCCGTACCCTATAATCCCAAGGGCACGGTTTTGGAAGATATGGGCAATTGGATTCTTACCTATAATGCCATCCGTAAAGAGATAGAAGATGCCAATCTCAAAGAGGGCGAATACCTGATTATTGATAACGACTCGCGGGTTACCCGCTTAGGCGTGCTTCCGTTGATTAAAGATAGAACGATGGAAAAACATTTTCACTTCTTCTTGCGAACTATGCTTACCGAAGAGGAAATTGCCCATATCCGTTGCTTAGGCGAAGATACCTCTTTGTGGGTTGACCGGGTATTTGGACAGGGGGCCTCAGGCGAAAAGGTATATCCAGCGATGTATTTATTGGAAAAGGATAAAATATTCGCCAAAGGAGTTTTTGAACTAGTAGATTTCCAGAGCGAGTTGGTGGTGGCCATTAATCTGGGCGTAAGCGGAGCCCATGAAAAACGTATCAGTGATAAATTTGAACAGGACTTAATCTTCGCGTTATTATCCAGAGGCGCCAAGGTAATGTTGGATAGGGGTTTTGGCGAGGAGGAAGAAATTCGCACTGGCAAGATTGTAGAAATGGTTCGGGCCAGTGGCAAAATAGTAGAAGAATTTGTCGAAGGCGAAGATTTATCCAGTAGAAAAATAGGCCATAAGCCGGATATGATTACCTGCAGAGGTAGTTTGGGTAAATTTGCAGCACTAACTAGTGAAAGCAGTCTTTATATTGGCTATGATTCACAAGGACAACATGTGGCTGCTGCCCTTGACCGGCCAGTCATTACTATCTTTGCTGGTTATCCAGTGGCCCATTTCCCAGCCAGATGGCATCCCTACGCTAGACCAGGCGTGAGAATCGAAATTATAGAAGCAGAAACTCGGAAGGCTGATGAAAAAGGTATTTTAACTGAAGCCATAGAGAAGTTTGAGAAGATTAGAGAAGTTATTCTTTCCTCAAAGATAGAAGATTTCTACAGGCAAGGAGATATTGATGACTTAACTCGAGGCGGTGCCCTATGGTTACTCAAGGATACCCTTTATGGTACTGCAGCAATAGAACATATGGCTGAATTAATCAACCAATCCAGATGGCAGGAGTTGGAACGTTTTGTAAAAACAGTAAGCGGTCGCAGGAAATCTATAGATGCAATGTTGGGCATATTTGATTCTTCTAAGCCTTACGATGGATACGATGTGTATATAATTACTTCTACTACTGAAGATGAGAGAAAAATTCAGGAAGAAGCATTTGAAGCTACTTTTGGTCAGAGAGTTACCCCGGAAGGTACAAGAGTAATGATTCTTTCCGTATTAGAAGATTATCCGGGTGGCGCAGGAAACTTCTTGGGTACCATGTATGCCTATTTGAAGGCAAAAGAAGAAGCTGAGAGAAAATACGATGTAGATTTAGCAAGGCTCTGGGAAGAAGAAAAAGCCAAAATTATGGTTATCCATAACGGCGGTGATGGAAAACGTTGTAATCCCTTAACTCTTGCTGAGAATAACAGCCGCGGCTCGATTAAGATGGTCGGCAGGATAAATATAAGTGGTAAAGAAGTGTCCTTAACCCTTCTTTTGGCTGTAGCCTTGCAAAACAGTATATTTGCCTCCTCTAACGATGGTAATTATATTGATGTGTTCTGGGCAAGTCAGATTTATTTTGGGACTAGGGATGTGGCCGAAGCAGAAAACTCACCGCACCTTCTTATTAAATTCGTTCAGACTATAGGTAAAGATACGACTCTTACTCCTTCCATAATCAATGATTTAGGGATATTCGAGGCGGATAATGAGAATAACGCTTTAAGATTTATTGCTCAAGATACCTTTAAGAAAGTGGGAGATGCTCGCCGGTGGCTGGACTCAGTAGAAAAGGGAGCTTTTGATTTGGGTTCACATCGCTTGAAGAGAGAATTCTTCATCGCCTTACTGGATTTTTATCAAGAGCATCTAAAGAATAAGAATCTCAAACGCGACCTCGACCCGCAGTTTACCCAGCCCTTAGTTGTTTTACTTGAGGCCTTGAGGAAGATTAATAGCAGAGACGCGCTTACTACCAAAGAAGATATTTTAGAAGCCATGTCTACAGAATTGAAGGATAAGCTTCTAAGTTTTAACACCTACAGAGAGGTAATAGAATTCTATCTGACGAACCATGGTTTGGTATCTAATCTCTCTGGTTGGGTAGGTTTATTCGATATAGGTTCACAGATCTACTGGTTGAGGTATAGAAGGCCAGTAGATATTTTGAACGAAAGATTGCTAATGATAAGTGACTTAATCGGCAAGAAAACACAGATTACTTTGGAAGGCAGAGTTGATACAGAAGACATAAACGAAGAGGTTAAGGTAGAAGCACAGGATTTAAGGTTATTCAGAGGTATCCTCGGTCCAATTGTCAACTCGATAATCGGCGGTGAAAGAATAAATGCTAAAGATTATACTTTTGAACAGATAAAATCCGGGATTACCATAAACGGAGTATATATCCAGGGCTCCCTAATTTACAATAGTAATCTTTCCTCAGGAAGCAGGGTGGTAAATAGCATAATCGGTGAATCAACCGGAAAGATTATTGCCAAATACTCCTATGTTGAAAATACAGTGGCCCCGGAATTAACAGCCAAAAATGCGCTGGTTTATAACGTCTTAGAGCCGCTTTCACTACAAGTAGAAGCAAAATGTATAGCAGATGTGTTTAGGGGCCAAATAGAAGACAGAAATTTTGCTAAAGGACAGACCAGGCTTTCTGTAGCATTTAACGTTGATGCTAGAACCGAAGATACCGTCGTGTTAGAAGCTAATACCTATAGCTTTAAACAGTTAAGAGAAATTAAAAATGAACCTTTTCATAATAGACAGATAAGAAAGAACATCAGGAGCAATATCGGCAATATTGAATTCACTACCCTTAATGCTCAGAAACTAAAATATTTTGACATCGCAACAAAATATCCGCAAAGATCAACTAAACTAGTTGCGGTTATCGAATCTAAGAATGGCGAAACTAAGAAATTCACTACTCTTTTACCTAATCCTCAATATATTGAACCGAAAGAATTAGAAGATCTGAGAAGCTATCTGAGCCTTCATATCTTTAACCTCTATACCATGTATACCCCAGTTAAAATTACTATAGGCGTTGAGACTGGCTTAAAAGACATGGTAGAAGAAATTATAGAATTACATAAGGCAAGTAAAGTTGAGCTTTATCGTATCTTACTTGAACTTATAAATAGAATGAATCAAAGAGAACTTGAATTTGAGGTAAAAGGCATAGAAGAAGCAGAGGCATTATCTAAGATGGTATCTAAAGAGGAAGTTTCTCTTAACTGGGAAGAAATCTGCACCAGAATGAAAGATATAAAAGACAAAACCCTATTAGGTTTAGATATAGGCGGCTCAAATATAAGGATTATTATTACACAAAATGGTGAGATTTTGCTGGTTCAGAACTTCTCTTGGTCTCCCAAAAAGTTTGAAAGTTGGCAGGGTTACGATGTCATAAAAGAAGTAATTAAATTTGCTTTAATCAGAGCTACTCTTTATAACTTGCCTGGCTTGGACAAGGAACTTCAGGGTTTAAAGACATCAGTCGAGAGCCTTTTGGATGAGAAAGGCATAGATATCCTTAAGGAGATAGGACCGGACAAAATAAGAGAAGTCAATACGACAGCCGAGCGGATATTGCATAAAAAGAGTATCCCTATATTACATATCGATGGAATGGGCGTAAGTTACCCAGATGTTATTTCAGAAAATAGAATTGTGGGTGGTATTACTAGCAAGACGAAGGGAATTAAGAAGGCCTTAGGCGAGGAACGCTACTGGAAGGAATTCCCTGAATATATAACTTCTATTTTAGTAAACATAGCCAAGGAGCTTAAAATTATGCACCTGGCAGTGATGAACGACGGGAACATGAGTTCTTTCATTATTGCCATAGAGCAAAAAAGAGGAGCGGTGTTAGGCTTAGCCTTGGGGACAAGCTTTGGCGCAGGATACACTCCCAAGAATTCTTTAGTCACAGATTTGCCTTTTGAACTATACCATATGGCTTTCTTGATGAGCAAAGGAGATGTCTTAAGAAATGAGACTACTAATATACCCGGTACCTTACAGCTTGTTTCTCAAAAAATAATTGCTATATTGGGAAAACAATATGGAATTGATCTTTCTAATCTTAAGGATGATAGAGCCAAACTTAGACACATTGCAAAATTAGTAGAGGAAGGTAATCAGTTAGCAATCAAGGTGTTTAAACAAGCAGGAATGTTATTAGGAGAAGCTATAGTTGCTATTATAGATTATATGGGTGATTTAGATGTCGAGTTCATCGGTTTAATGGGAGCAGCGACAGAAGGGGAAGCCGGTACTATTCTAAAACAAGAAGCTGAAAAGGTGATAGAGGAATACAGAAAAAGACAAGATGTATTTTCTTATTTAGGTAAGTTTGAACTAAAGTTTGTTGAAGAGGGAATGAAGGAAAGATTGCCTCTTAAACCCTGGATTAAAGAATTCGAGATCAGAGATTTTGCCCAGGCAATCGGTGCAATTTATCTGGTGAATCAGAAAATAAAAGCCACTACCAAAGAAAACCCTTCCGCTTCTTCTACTATAATCCGTATTCCTGCCGTTAACATTCGCACCAGTAAGGATGGTTACACTTGGGGAAGGCTGGCAAAGGATTCCCATATTCTTAAGTTATTAGGCCTTAAACCAGAAGATTTAAGTATCATCCCTGAAGAGCCAGTGGCTGAACTTTGGCTGGCTTCTGATGACCCCACCTATCCTTCCAAGGCAATGTTGCCTGATGGTTCAACCCTGGCCCTTCCTGAACTCTTAGCCAAAGAAGGTAGACGCATCTTAGGAGATGAACACTTTTCTATCTACGGTCCTTATATGTCTACTATTATGAAGCTAATTGATGCTGGACAATCCCTTTCGGTCCAGGTGCACCCAGCCATGGGACATCCCAGCCGTCCTGCCAAGCCAGAGATGTGGTTGGTAGACCAGGGCGGTGCCAGATTATACTTAGGTTTTAACCAGGATGTATCCTCGGAGATGCTAAAAAAGGCCTATGAGGCTGGTACCTTAGAAAGTCTCCTTTATCAATTAGATGCCAAACCTGGAGACCTTATTTTAGTACGAGGTGCCTTAATCCATGCCATAAGAGCTGGCACCACTATCTGGGAGTGGTCGCATGCCCCCACCGGAGAAGAGGTTAAAAAAGGTGATATTAAACGGGCTACCATTGCTCCCTGGGATAGAACCGATGGTAAAAAACCTCGTCCCAATAAAGAAGACTTAGCAGGCACATTAGAGGTATTGGATGATGCAACCAATAGAGCGGGTATCCCAGCCCATAAGAAATTAGATGTCAATACCATTTATAGCCAGAGGGTTACTATTTACTCTGACCAGCACAACCGTATTGATAGATTATTCTCTACCTCGGAAGTTATTGTGGAAGAAATCACCCTATCTACCATTTTATCTCAGAATACCAATAATCATGGCTATCCCCTGTTTATCTTAGAGGGCTCTGTTGAAATCCGCGCGCCGGATAATACCTTAATCGACTCCCTCTCCACCAATACCCGCGTTATTATTCCTGCCTATTTAGGTAAATATACCTTCGTCAATCAATCATCTGAACCATCCAAAATCATCCGCTGGTATGCTCCTGTAGAAAAGAGCAGCTCATCCTTAGATGAAGAGAAAGAAATAAAAAGATTACAAGAGGAACTTTGGAAGTATTTAATTGAGGGGGATTCCGAAGCCTGTAAAAAGGCGAGAGAGGCTTTAGAAAGTCTTGGTGTTATAGTTTTATATGTTTCAAGAGATATGGAGAAGTCGGATAAGTTTATAAGTCCCTTCCCTTCCAATGATGCCGACGAGGTATTTTTTAGGTTAGGATTTAACAGCGAGGATCTAAATTTATTTCCTAAGTTTTTTAAGGATATGTCTACATTCGCAATTGTGCTTCATGAACTGGCATCAAACATCATTAAATTTAAAGGGGAAGGTTTTATAATCCTAAGGCGGATAACTAGAGAAGATGACGTTTATGGCATAGAAATAACGGCTATTGACCGGTTTATTTATGCTCTTCCTGAAACTTATTCTCAGGAGTTCTCCGGCGGAGGAATCCCTCGCATGCGAGCCTGTTCTGATTCCTTTACCATAGAAGTAAATGGAGATCAACCGGCGAGAGTAATCTTAGTGAAATGGTTCCCTAAAGATGTGATGAGGATACAATTACATGCTACGATTGCAGGATCTCCAAAAGACGATTATGTATCTAGATTATTTACGTTAGCAGAACTTTTAGAAAGCAAATTTGGAGAAAGGGCTCAGTTACTTTGTTTTGAAGAAGTAATATTCTCCGTACATAAAAAATTGACGCCGTATGTAAAATCTCATAAATCTCTTGAAAAAGAGGTAATAGAAATTATTAAAGCAACGTGTGGTAATGTTATCTTTGAAGGAGAAAGGGCCTCCTCGTCATTAGTTACCAAAAAAGCTCCAGGCACTGGTCCGCTATCCTCCGCAGAAATAAGACATATCCAGGAAGAAATCGCGAATGATTTGGTAAATCAAAACAAGGTTGAAATTAAGGACATCGATGAGAAAATCATGAATTTTATTGTTGATGCGCTTCTACCCGAGTCTGAGCGCAGAGGGGATTTTAAAGAAAAAGCCGCTAAAATTAAAGACCATAAATCAGAATACGATTTTCTGACACATCTTATGATGCGCAACAGAATCAAGTTTAAAGTAGATGATTTAGGAGAAGAATTGTTGTATCCGCGCGAAAGTAAAGAAATTTTTGGTCCGCTTGCTTGGATAGAAATTTCAAATGATAAAAATAGCTATATCCATATTACTAAGGTCTTTTATGAAAAATATAACAATATGAATGACCCTTACTCTGTAGCCATGCTTTCTCAGGTTGTAGCCCATGAATATCGCGAGCACAATGGCACGGACGCTGCTTCTACAATGGCCCATCGAATTGCCGTAGCCGATGAACTTATATTCTCTACAAAGACAGCAAGACAAAGAGGGGTCAGCGACCTCAACCAGTTTTATTTAGATCTTGCTGTTGAAAATGAAAGCATAGATTATTTACTACTTCTCTGGAAAGAATACGACTCAGCGAGGGACCTTGAGGGCTCATTTAAAGAGGCATTAGTGCAGTCAATATTAAAGATTAAAGATGAAAATAAGCGCATTAAATTATTGAATGATTGTTTGGATTCTTATGTTATTGAAAGAGATGCTGCCTTGGGGATCAAAAAGAGATTATTAGAGGGCCTCACCGGCCAAATGCAATTAAGTATAAAGGATAGCCGAGAGCTTTTAATTTGGTATCGTGCCCAGGTAGAGTTACAGGCTTTAGGGGCAGCGGCAATAGATGCTAAGGGAAAGGACATAATAACCCAGAAAATTAAGGAGATGGATTTGCCTAAAGAGGTTATGGATGGTGCTTTAATCTATTATCAGCCGGCTCATGAAAAGAAAAATTATGAAATTGATGCAAAGAAAACGCAAGAAGAGGTATACGCCAGATTTTATACCAAAGAACAAGAAAATTATAATGATGGAGAGATAGTTTATCTGCCCTTATCTCTCTTAATTTTAGAATTAGAATATTGGATTAAGATGTTGTATTCTGAATATAAATTGGCATTGGATAGATTAGCCCAATTAGAAGAAAAATTTAAAGAAGGTGCGGAATCAAGTAGGCGTCTCTTAGAATCTATAGTAAATGATACTTTATTCCCGGAAACCGCCCGTATTGTTGCCAGTCACCTATTGGTAATTTTGAAGAAACATAAAGCTGGTGAATTTGAGGAATATGCCGGTAAAGGTATTGTGGAATTTGAAGGGGAAGTAGAAGGCAAAAAACTCACCGGCAAAGATGCTATCACAAAAGAAAAGGCCTATAAGAATATAGTTGTGGCGATAGGGATGGCGATAAGGAGTCATCCCTTTATCCAAAAATTAGTCACCCAAATCATCTCAAAATTTTATAGAGAAGGCCGTAGGGTTATGCTTATAAATATCATTGGCGCAGGCGGGGTAGGAAAGACTACGCTCTCCGCAAACTTAGAAGTTGTTTTAGAAGCCAAAGGTTTGCCTACTGGGGTCTTTAGTACAGATGATTATCTTTACGCGAGTAGTTTTAGGAAAGAGCCCGAAAAAGAAAAACGCAAGCCCATGGCGCCCGATGCCAGGATGTATAATTTTGAGCGCCTGATTTCTGATATTAGGTCTTTAAAAGCAGAAAGACCCACTTGGATTTCTAAGATGAGAAAAGACCGAAGTATGAATTGGTACGCCAGAGAATGGAAAGACAAACAGATAATCATCTTAGAGGGTTGTTTGGCCGGTCATGGAGAGCAAATAAAGGAACTAACGGATGTTTCAATTGGTTTAAAAAGAGCCAATGACCATGCCCGGCTAATAACTAAGGTTGAAAGGGATTTAGAAGAACGTCGGACTACAGAAGGAGAAATAATTAATGACTTCCGGGAAAAACAGTTCCAGGAAGAAAGAGACATTATTATCAGAGATATCCTGACAAATGCGGATTTTGCCTGGAGGTCGGATATAAATAGCATTTATCTTAGCAAAAGAGAAAAATCCTTTGAGTGTATCTATAGAGAACTCATTTCATTATTTGGCGGAGAAGAAGAAATAGTAAAGAGGCAAATTTTCCGTTTGCTGATGAGGCAACCTAATAAATCAGAGAAGGAGATAACCATAGAATTAGCCCAACGTTGGTTAGAGGCTAAGCCTCCAGAAGGCGTGGAAGTAATTACCCGCGATACCATAGGAGATTACATTACTTCTCCGGAAAAGATAAAGTTTATCATATCCAATTTTGCCCATAATTTAGCCTGGTTATCACAAGGCAGCGAAATAAAAATGGTAGAAGAAACAATCGCGAAAATAAACGATTTTCTCTCTCGCGGCGGTATGTTAATTATCATTACTGGTTGGGGCAAGAATAGATTGGAAGACTTTATCGGAGAAATAAGTGCAGAACTCAGAAAGAATATTGTTATTGCTCCTTGTTTTGGTGCCGAGGCCTTTAGTTTTGATGAGAAAGGTAATCTCATCAAAGAACCTATATACAACAAGCAGTATCTTATCAATGCCAAACGCCTGGATAGAGAGAACTTGGAGGAAATCGCGGAACAAGGGCATAGAGTATATAATCTACAGACAGGGTTAAGCCATTCTTATACAGGTATAAATATAGACGGTGCAGTGAGGATGGAGAAGAGGTCGTTTATAATCGCTTGGGAATTAGATAACCGCATGACATTGCCTGAGATAGTTGTTGATGAATACAATAAAATTATTAAGAAAAACTTAGGGTTTGAATTTCGCAAGGAATTCCTTATTGATAAAGATAAAGATAGTTTTTCCCTGGGGGGCGCTAATGATAAATTATTTGACTTAAGAAATGCCATAATAAGATATTTAAATGCCAGACTGAAAGAAAAGGGTTTAAATGAATGGGAAGCCAAAAAAGTAGGAACCGGCGGTGTTAACATCGCCTTGAGAAATTTCGGTAAAAAAGATGTTTTTGTGAGAATCCGAGAGCATAGATTGATGGAGAAGCATCTTAAGAGAGGTGAAACCCAAAACGTCGAAGATGATGAAATATTGATTTTAGGAGCCAACAACGAAGAGATTGCTGAATTCATACCTAAAGCTCCCTCTATCGTTGTTGAATCCGAGGCGATATTCGGCGAACGCAAATCGGTTCCAAAGGATAATCAACCTAGGCTATATATAAGTGCCCCTGGTCCAAGTGGCGTAGTAGAGATTATAGATTTTATCTTACGGTATATGCCTAAGCAGCAACAATCTCCAAAGCCAGAAAACGCCGTTGGCGATATAAAATCTCGCGACCTCAAAGGCCCCCTTGCCCCTGAGACCAATCCCATAATCAACCAGCTCATTAAAGAAGGAAGGGTAGTGGAGATTGTTTATAATGAAGCTAATAATAACCTCTCTGCTTATAAGGTAAAATATGTAGAAGGCTATATTTCAGGAAAGACCAAATGTAAAGGCGAAAAGGTATCCCTAAATTCCATCTTAGACAAAAACCAACAGCAATCCCTGTTAGAATGGATAAGACAAAACAAAATCCGCGGCTCCCCAGTCAAATTCAGAGTAATCCTGAACCAATCCTTCCTTAACTGGCAACAAGATATTTACCACTCCAATATCTCCCACGCCGGCTTCCGCGACCAAGTCATCTACATAGGTCAATTCCTACTCCAAATCCTCTTTACTGAAGGAAACGAAGCGATAAGACAAAAGGTGCTGGATGAAGACGAGTTAAGGCATCTAAAAGATGAAGATTTTACTCACCAAGCTGACGAAAGATTACTCTCAGATTTAGCTAAAATAATGGCAATTTTAGAATATAAGGCCAACCCCCTGCCGTTGGTGATTCGCTGCGAGGTAATGAATTATGATTGGGGTGACACCGACTTTATCCCAGCATTATTAAGGATTGATAATTCCCAGGGTAAACCATATGCTGAACTCTGGATTGGCGCGCATCCTAAGGCGCCGGCAAAGGCAGATGTCTTTGAGGTGGAGATTAATCTCTATGATTTAAATAAGGGTGCAGCCAAGGAAATTTTAGGAGAAGATGTAGCGAAAGAGTTTAACAATAACCTTCCTTATCTATTCAAAGTATTAACCGCAGCCACTGCCCTTTCTATTCAGGCGCATCCGAATAAAACACAGGCAGAAGAAGGATTCGTCCGTGAAAATAAGGCCGGAATTGATTTAAAGGCTTACAACCGCAGTTACAAAGATGACAACCATAAGCCGGAGATTATCTACGCACTCACCAATTTCTGGGCCCTCAATGGGTTCAGGCCCATTGAAGATATTATATTTTCATTTAACGGCTTGGATATTCCGGATTTAAAAGAGGAGTTTAACGCTTTTAAAGAAGCAATTAAAGAGGCAGGTAGTGATAGTGAATTGCGTAAGCAGGCATTAAAGGAGTTTTACACTGCCATTATGAGCCGGGTTGAGGACCTGAAGGTTGCCCAGTCCAAAAAGGCAGAGATGGAAATTGAGGCAGCCCAGGCCAAGATTACCTCAATTGTTTCTTATGTTGTAAAGATAGCTAAAGAGAGAATTGAATTTATATTAGGCCTTAAGCAGCCGGTATTAAATCTAGCAGAGTTAATTAGACTTGCGCAGGAGAAGAAAAAGATTGAGGCCTTAAAACGCGAGCTCTGGGCCTTAAGATTAAATGAGCAATACCCCAATGATATGGGTGTATTGTCGGTTTACCTGCTTAACCTTGTGCGATTGGAGCCCGGTCAAGCAATGTATTTACCTGCAGGAGAACTGCACGCTTATTTAGGGAAATTGAATCCTGAAGTCAAAGATGAAGGCGCAGGGATGGAATTAATGGCTAATTCTGACAATGTCCTGCGCGGTGGCTTAACCCCTAAACATGTGGATGTGCCTGAATTATTAAAGATTCTTACCTTTAATAACGGTGAACCCCAGATTTTAACTCCCGTGGAGAAATCAGCTACTGAAAGAATATATAAGACCCCGGCACCGGAATTTGAAATGAGTGTAATTGAGCTCAAGGAAAGCCAACTTTATACCAGCGATAAAGTACACAGTGCGGATGCCTTAATTGTTTTAGAAGGTAACACTGAGGTTATTGACGCGCGGCTCAATAGATTGGCACTTGAGAATGGTCAGGTAATCTTTATACCCGCTGCCACAGGAATTTATACCATTAAGGCAAGCAATGGTTCGGCAAGACTCTACAAAGCCAGCGTGCCCATTCAAAGCACTAAGCTTTCCATCAATACTACTGCCGCTATTTCTAGTATTGTAGAGACATTACCCATTAAGGTTTCTGCAGAAATGTTACAGATTGCACTCCAGTTCTTTAGGACGATATCGGTAGTAGAGGTTGATAGATTAAAGCAAGAGTTAGTTTCTCTCCCCGAAGTCGAGTATGTGAACTGGGCAACAGACAAAGTGCTATCAATTTATACTTATAATACCTTGATACGTCTGCATCGCAGAGACAGTAACCCTATTGAACACCTTGGTTTGGTCGATAGAATTTATTTACAAGACTTGGTGCTTAAGATTTATAAAGGTAATATTTACCATCCTGGCAAATCCTTGAAATCCCCACTTTATGTCTTGGGCATATCTGGTTCTTGGCATGATGCTTGCGCTGCTTTATTTAAGGATGGAAAGCTTATTGCTGCCTTAGAAGAAGAGCGCATTACCCGAACTAAGCATGATATGTCCATCTTCCCAGAGAACGCCATTCGTAGATTATTGCAGGATGAAAGAATTGGTTTTGCCGATATCCAGCATATAGCAATTGGCTGGAATTATAACTGGTATCTGGATACGCCTCACAGTCGTGCACCCTCCGACGAATTCTTTGATGAACTAGACCGTAAATATGCCCAGAAAGAAAACATTTCCTTAGATAAGGTTGTCCGCAGAAACGTACCTGAGCGCAATAAGAACCGTTTCCAGGTTAGTCGTTTAGAGAAATTTATGAAACAATTGGCTAAAGAATACAATACGGATTGGATGCCTTATGTTAGTTTCGTCCACCATCATCAGGCGCATGCCGCCTGTGCCTATTATCCTTCGGGATTCACAGAGAAAACTTTGGTTATGAGTATAGATGCCTATGGCGATGGAGAATCGGCAAGCCTTTGGATAGGTAATGGCGGCGATCTGGAATTAATAGAGACGATTAAGCTTCCCGATTCTTTGGGCTGGGTATACACCTCTGTTACGGAATATTTAGGTTTTAAACCCAATAGCGGTGAGGGGGAGATAATGGGATTTGCCCCATATGGAAAGCCACGCGACGCCCAAGAAGAAATGCGCGTTGAAAAACTGCGTAGGATTATACAGTCCTATATTATGATTAATCCAGAAGACGGCCATTATCATACTAATGCAGATTTCTACTATTATGGTTATATGCCAGTAGGTAGACAGCGTATCACCCAAGAGATGATCGAGCGTTTCTCGGAGGTGGTTGTTCCTTCTAGGAAGAGCGGTAAGCAAATCGATGCTAATCTTCCGGAAGATAGACCTTATGCAAATCTGGCTTATGTCTTGCAAGAACGCACCGAGGAGGCGATTTTGGCATTCGTCGGGTATTATTTACAGCGCCATCCCAAAACAAAAGGTATTAAATATCTTTGCCTCGCCGGAGGAATTGAGTTGAATGTCTTAGCCAATGGTAAACTTATCGATTCCGGATTAATCAATACCAATAATTTCTTTATCCCGCCTACTCCTTCTGATCAGGGAACGGCTTTAGGAGCAGCGATGGTAGTATTAAGAAATACCTACGACAGGGATCCTCGTTTTAAGATGTTGCGTGCAGATTACGGGCCAAAATATAGCGATGCCGAGATCCATAAGAACCTGACCAAGTTTGGATTGGTTGAAGATAGAGATTATATCCATCTGGAAAATGAAGAACAGGTTGTTGCGGAGACTGCCCGACTGATAGCAGGAAATAAAGTGGTAGTTTGGTTTCAGGGCGGAAGCGAGATTGGTCCTCGTGCCCTTGGTAATCGTAGTATATTACTTAACTCTACCGACTACGAAGCCAATAATAAAGCCAACAAGATAAAATTACGTCAGCCGTGGCGTCCTTCAGCTATAACTATCGCCGAGGAAGATGTGTCACGATATTTAATCAATGCCGGAGAATCGCCATTTATGGTTGTGGCCTTTCGGGTAGTAGAAAAGATGGCGCATTATATTGCTTCGGGTCGCCATCAATCCGAGGATGGCACTGCCAGACCGCAAACTGTATCTGAAAAGTCCTATAGAATGTTCTGGCAACTTCTTAAGGCATTAGAAAAAAATCCTCACGTCGGTGCTGCAGCTGTAGTTAATACCTCTTTCAATAGACAAGAACCACTCGTTGAATCTCCGGAAGAAGCCTTAAATACCTTCTATTATATGAGAGATGTGGATGTACTCTTCTTGGGGAATTTCTTAATTAAGGAAAGAGGTAATCTGAAGCCCAGCATTTTATCCTTAGCCGATGAGCCGGAAATTAAACCACTACTGGCGAAGGCGGCGGAAACCGGAGAGATGGTTGACTGGGATAAGGTTTTTGAAATCGCCATTAAGATAAATCATCTTAATCCGAACTTGGTTCAGAATATTTTAGTAAGACTTGACCATGGCTTTTACGGACAGGAAGAAATGGTAATTCCTCTAGTTAAAGATATGTCCGAGGGAGGTTTTGCTCAACAGATTCAGCGTTACCTTGCCTCTTTAATCTACAACCATCTTATTCAGGAAGGAACCTTGGCTATCTATATCGGTTCGACCAGTAATAAGATGAATCGGGTAGTATATAATCTTTTGAAAAAGATTTTGGAAGAAAATTTTGCTAATCGTGAGCGTTTCGGGAACTTCGATTCGTTAATATCGATATTAACCCTACATGAAGATAGGGTTAAATTGGAATTTGAAAACTTAAAGCCCAAGCCGTATATATCGTCGGTCAGCTTCCCTAAAGGTACGCTTATCGGTGTAGATGTCGGGGGGACCAATATAAAGATTGTTATTTTAAGAAATGGAATAGTGATTTTCCACGAAATTTTGGCTACCACTTTAGAAAATGGTGAGGCTCTTAAAGACCGGATAAAGATGATGATAGCCCGGGCTCGGGAGAGTATGCGTTTAAGCGGCGAGGGCAAGTTAAGAATTGACGCTATCGGCATTTCATTGCCGGGAGTGATAAAGCTTAACAATGATAGACAAGAGGTTATCTGGCTGGTTAATTACGAGAGGTTCTGGGAGAAGTCAGAAGAAGACGGTTACCAGAGACACTACGCAATATTAAATCAATTACTAGATGAGTTAAGAGAGGAGTACCCCGGGGCAAAATTATCTTTCATTAACGATGTCAAGGCCTTTGGCGTGGCTCAGGCCATAATCCAGCGTGAATATCTAGCAGATAGCGGAGCCAAAATGGTCTTGGCAATAGGCACCGGTGCGGGGACCTGCAAAATCACGGATGGTAAGATTGATTTTGGCCTGACCCACCAATCCGGTGACTTGGTAGTGAATGTTTCCGATAGCGCCCCGTTAGATTTTGGTTGCGGCGTAAAGGGATGTTTCGTTGCTTATATAGGAGTTGAAGGATGCTTGAATTTAGCCAAGTTAAAGGGCCTGAATGTTGCGCTTAACAAATCTGAGCTGCGAGTAGAAGACATTTCTAAGGCGATGTCGGATAGAACTTCCAATGTTTTTCCAATTGCCTTGGATATAGCCAAGGTCTTGGGACGTAGATTAGCTTATTGGGCAAAACAGATCAATGATATGGCTCAGATTAATGATGTATTTCTCTGCGGTGGTTTGGTATGCGGTCAGTTAGGGGTATTCTTAGCTGAAGCAGCAAATGAGATTTTGCTTAAAGAATTTCCTGATACCAAGATAAAAATTACCCTTTCCCTGGTTGATCCGATTTTAGGCGCAGCAATGGGAGCGGCGCTGTATGCAAATGGTCAACCGGAGAGGCCTACTTTCTCCAGCTCATCGGTGGAAACAAAGAGCAAGGTTTTCTCCTTTGAACTGTCAAATTACTGGGGAACTAAAAATGGCTGGGATTATGCCGCAACCCACATCGCTGCCAAGAAGACCGGATACGGCGCCTTGGATACTGCAATAAAGGATGCCAATGAAGAGGAGGCCGTTAAACTTATTTTGCAAAAAGGATTTATTGAGAAGATATTAGGTTACGATATTAAAACCCAGACAATGGAAAGGAAAGGTAATATTCTTATTCTCGGTAGAAACCCCGAGGCTGCCAAGGCATTGCCCGAGGCCACCAATGTCACCTTCTTTATAGAGGAGAGAACCGGTAAGCCGGCTGAAGAAGGACAGGCAGGACAGGCGAGATTATTTGCCGGTCCTCCCCATGTTGGCGGATTCAAGGATTTCATGAAAGAACTACTAGATGCAGCAGATAATAAGACCGGTAGTGAAAGCCCTAATCATACCTCATCGTCCATTCGTTCTGAAAGGACTAGTCGGGAACTAGGGCAGCTAATCTCTGAAGGCCAATTAGATTTTGAAACCACCCTCAAGCAATTATGGGAAGAAAGGGCTCTCCGGGGAGAGGGATTTGCTTATAATCCTAACACCAATATATACACCCAGGTGGGCAAATGGCCGCTTAGAATAATTGTTGGCCGCGCCATCTATAATCCGGAAAAGTTGAAGATTATCCTCAGCAGTCTCTCCACCATTCCACCTCAATATGACCCTCAGAGGAATTTCAATAAATTCTTGGAAGAGGAAGGTCCGGCAAGACGGCTGTTGGATCTGGCAGTGGAAGGTAAACATATTGCCATAGATGTCAATAAGTTCCCCACAATTAGATACCATATCAATGTTATCCCCGAGCCGGAAAAGGAATATGTCCAGTGGTTCAATGAATATGCGCTGGAGGCAATGTTGACGATGAGAAGGTTAAGCCCGTCTCCTCATTTTAAATTAGGCTTTAATCCTTGGGGAGGACTGGCCTCAGTAAATCAGCTGCACTTCCAGTCAAATTACTATGAGTCAACCACGCCAATACAAAATGCCGCCCGAAATTTTGAGTTTAGTAAAAATGGCGCCAATATTTATACCTTAGTTAATTTTCCTCCTGCGGTGGTGGCTTTTGAGATGGAAAGGGAGGGAAGATTTAAAGATCCGCTTTTAAGGTATGTTGAACTATTGCAAAAGGAAGATATCATCCATCCCCTTTCTATGTTAGGAGATTTTGTTTATGTCTGGCCAAAGGAAATGCGGATGGAAGAACATAAATTTATGGTTACCGGAACCGGCAGCCATGAGCTTGACGGCTTTGCCTATACCTACTCGCTGGCTGAAGGCGATAGAATTACTGCCCAAGACATAGAACAGGAAATAAGGACAAGTAATATCGACGAGCAGCATTTTAGAGGGTTGTTAAAGCAATTAAGAACCTCTAGCCCGATAACAGGATTCGACTTAAAAGCAATTCAGCAGACCAGCATAATCAAAACCAGGGAAGCGCCGGGACTTTCTATGATTATGGGTGGTCCGTTTGCTGAAGAATTTAAGAATTTTGTAGTAGCAGAGCAGCATGCCCTCAAGGAGTTTTTTGCAAGATTAGGATTGGGGAATGCGTTAATTCTTCCTGATCCAGAAGATGTGCACGCCACACTTATAGCCATCATAGATTCTCTTCCAAACAGAAACAGATTGTTACCGCAAGACCTTGTTATTAATCCGATTTCCGGCTCAGTAATGGATATAAACTACGTATTGGAATGGGCTCAAAAGCAACAGCCCTTCACGGTAGAGATCGGTCCTGGGGTGTTGAGAGAAGATAGGAGAGATCAGCTGATCAAGGTAACTCATGGTGGTTTGATAGTATTTAAAGGAAGGGCCGCAGAAAATCGGGCATTACTTTCTCAAATTAGAAGTGATTTTGAAGATCGAGCTAACATTAAGCATTTACATGGCAGAGAAGACGATGGATTTTACTTTATGATGGGTTATTTATATCCGGAAGCGAAACTTAATACTAGCAATTTTATAGGCGCTCTCGATAAATATTTAACTACGAGAAGAGAAGAAATCAAGATATCTGCCGAAATAAATTCCGTGAAATTAATTTATTATTTAAAAGAAAGCTTACAGAAGGATGCGAGAGTAAGAGAATTAGAATTGAAATTAGGAGAAAAAACTGAGATTGAAGATTTGATTAGTTATATGTTGCAAGGCTCTACCGAGGCCTCCAGCTCGCCGGTGAAGAGTGAAGACGTACTGATTAAGTCGTTAATCTGGGCGATAAGAAGGACTGTCAGCGATGAACATTATTTTAGGGCATTCAATAATAACGTGATGCAGCACGGGCGTGCGCATGCCGAGGCAGTTCTAGAATGGGCAAAGAGAATAGTGCGTGAATCTCCGGGAATCTCTGTAAACTGGCATGTTTTGATACCAGGGGCTCTTTTACACGATATAGCCATGCCTTTGTGTAGCCATTATTCAGCATTAACGGGTATAGATGGGAGAAAATTAATCGATAAAGAATACCATCATACAAAGGGTGCAAACATTGCCGGTGAAATAATTGACAATTGCAAGGGTCAAAACATAACGGCAGAAACAAAACAACAAATCTTATTTGTAATCAAGGCGCACCGAAGTAAAAAACCATTTATACCTGATGACAATATAGAAGCAGCAATAGTATATGATGCCGATACTCTTGAGGAAACAATGAATCTGGCGCGGTATGTTGCCATGCTTGATGAATGGAACACAAAATCTGTTCCCAAAATCCCATTTTATAATAAAGCGCTCACTTATAAAGAAAGAATGGGTAGGCTTAACGATAATCCAAGGTACAAGATAGAGGTAGAAAAAGAAGCAGTAATGATGCTTTTATATAAAGCATTGAACCGTAGAAAACCCGTTAATTATATAACTGAAGCAGCAAAGAAAATTGCCGCAGAAAGATATGACCCCGATATTATAATCGCCGAAATACTACGCATTATAAATAGTAGAAACACCATGTCTCTACCAGAGATGGAAAAAAGCACAATACGTGAATTGGTGGAGAAAATAATCAGGCAGTTTTTCAGGAAACGGGAAAACGCCTCCAGCTCGGTAATAGTGAATGGCGCAAATTTTGAATTACATCTGGATGAGGCCTTTGCAAATGGTTTAGAAGAGATAGATAGGGCGCTGTTAGAACAGGTGCTTTCAGGAGATTTGGAGCTACAAGCTCAATTGATGCAGCAATATCCGGGCAAAATCTATTCCGCCAAATGGGAAAGAGAGCGCGAAGGCAGAACCATTTACTTTAAGTTGGATAAGCCGGTTACGATAAATGATAAAATCATTAAACTCTTAAGACTTAAAGGTATAAGGCCGAGAATAAACGAGAGAGGCGAAATACCCGGCTATCTCGGTCATGGACATGTACAACGGGTTTTAAGAATAGATACCGCTGGTCAAAATATAATTGTTACCCAGAATGTAGATAAGCCTACCGGCGGAATGCATCTTAAAGATGCCTTGCGAGAATTTTCTATGATGGAAAAAGGTAAGGATGGCGCCAAAGGTTATAGCACCGATTATCCTGTAGGCTGGGGTGAATATCGTAAGTTAAAATTTATCAATCAGCCAATTGGATTTGTAATTTCCGGAGTAGAGGGTGTTCTGGAATTTCGGGTAGGAGTAAGACTTATTGAAGTTGAGCAGAGAACTTTTACCGCCCAGTTTGGGGCATTGGATTTGGATATCAATTTTACTTCCTTTGCTGAAGAGGAAGATTCAGTAGCCGAGCAATTAGGTAAGTCACTGTGGGCTTATCATGAGGATAATAATTTCCATCGCTATCCTCATTTAGGGAATATCGGTGTCATTAGGACTGTAGAGGGGAAATATAAAGTTGTGCTTCGCGACCTGGGAGTGACCGAGAAGAAAGGCGAATTGATAACTGAGGGAATTACCAATCCTAAACTTTTTGAGGCGGGCTATCGTTTCCTTGATTTGGCGCGGGTGCTTTACGATTTATTGGAGGTATTAGAGCCGCCATTTAGAGAGGTAGAAGAGGAGGAAAAAGGCAGCGCGGCAAGATTAGTCAGGCCATTATTGGCAGGTTATTTATTTGACTTAGATCACGAGGCAAAAGAATTTAAGAACATGATAGCGCAATTAGAGAATGGTCAGTTCGTAGAGATATTTGACCGTTTAGCAGTCCCTCAACACTTTATCCATATCGACAAGATGCCGTTAAGCGAAAGTGATAAGGATTTTGGGCCGCTGGTTAAATATCTGAATAATCTTACCGCTGCGGCACCGGCTAAATCCTCTTCATCGGTAAACGTCTTTAAAGATGATTTAGCCGTATTTGCCCAACAGGCCGAGGCGATAGTTAAAGAATTTGCCGAATTCTTTAAAGAGAGGACCATTTCCAGTTTCCAGATGGAATACGGCGCGACCATGCAGTTACTCGAAGCCCTTAAAGCCGCTTTAATCAAGAAAAATTATGCCCAGGATGAATTAAGGGCAACGAGTATGACTGGCGAATATGCCAAACTGCAGATGGCCGGAGGATTGGGAAGCTTTAAGCCGAATTATGTGGATGCCTTATACGCCATTCTCAAAAAGATTTTAGGCGAGGCCGAGGCCAAGAAAAGCCTGGTAACTTTTGCCGTAATTTACAGCGAGAAGATTAGAGGAGAAGAATGGATAACCGTTGACCAGCGGATTATCGAGTGCGCGTTGGAATTGCTGGGAGCGCCGGTTAAGACCTATAAAATACATTTGGGTTACAAAGAATTAAAAGATGTAGAGGTCAAGGTTTATCAGGATCCTTTTGTTGATTATCCGCTATATCTTTTGTATTGTCCCAAAGTATACGGAATGATTTATCCCGGAGATAGAAACGATGACTTCCGGGCCATCCAGACTTTACTCTACCGCGAGGTTTCCCTGAAGATGCTGGATGAGTTAATAAGCGAAGGCAAGATTAAGGATAAGTTGATATTTACCCTTAGCGAGGTAAATACTACTTTGGTTATGCCTTCGGTAGTCAAGGGTAAGTTTAAAAATATTCCGCAGTTAATGAAAGCATTACGCCATCATTATACCCATACCCCGGTCAGGGACGGGTTGCATTTCTACCTTCCGGAAATATTTAAATTCTTGAAGATAGCCGGAAAGTTGCAACATCGTATAGTAGAGAATAATGCCGTTACGCAGGATTCTAAATTGGTCAGGATTACCGGAAAGGTCAGCCAGGTAATCACCGCCTGCAGCCATATCCACACCGAGGTTTCCCGAGGGGATATCTTTAAAGAAGATTCCGCAAAGGTAGTAGAGGATGACTTCTTCGGCAATAGCGAAGGCTCCCTAATTGAAAGATGGCAAGGCCCGGAAGTTAAAACGGTGATCAATAAGTATTTGCAAATTTACAGCATTAATCCCCAAGAAAATTTATTCTGGCCGTTTATATTATTCCACAGATTAAACAATAATCCGTCCCAGCGGGAAGAGTTTATTTATGATGATTTATTGCCGGCTAAGAAGGAGCAAAAATTGCGCTTAAGCGGAGCGCTTTCTTCTGGCATATTTAATAATGTGAATCATATAGAGACCATCGAGGCAATGAAAGAAGCGCCTATCTTTACCAATGTCAGAAGGCTGGTGCCTTATAAATGTTCGGATTGGAATCTGGATGTATTGGAAAACGAAGGTTATCGTAACCGAGTTCTGGATACTCCGGCCATAATCGTTATCGGCGGCAGGCCGTTCGGCCCGTTCGGAGAGCGGGTTCAGCATAGAAGTCGTTGGTTATTGGAAAGATATCCGGAATTACGCCGGCATTTGATCTTTATACCCAATCACAACACCTTTACCTCTTGGCTAATTCAACAGGGTACTGATTTTACCATGATGTTATCCTGGAAGGCGAAAGAGGGTGGGCCAACCAGCCCAACCAATGCCGGCCAGAACGGCGCTGTGCCGTTTACGGTTTTAGACGGGGTTATGCCGGAAAGATTGGGACAGATTAAAGAGATATTCGGAAGGCTAATCAGCGAGGTAGGATATGTTGTGAAATATGAAGACCAGGCGGTTAACGGAGAGTTCTATCCCAGCAAAAAGTCTTTCGTAATCGAACTGGCCGCAGCCTGCACTGTCTATCCCACTTCCGAATATGGCCAGCGGGCATACAAATCTTTAATGATGAGCATGACCTTAGGCAATGAAATTATGCAGGCCGCTGGAGTAATGCGGCAGTGGAAAAAAATTGCATCATCGTCCTCCAGCTCGCTCACTACCCTAAATGCCTTAATCGCCGCTAGTTTCCCCGCTGAACTATACCATATACTCTCGTCGGTACAAAGCGTTGAAGAGACCCAAGTTTTATCAGTCTTTCCTCAGCAATTTACCAAGGAACAGAAGGAGAAGATAGAAGAGGTGATCTCTCGGCTAATCCACATCTATGGTTTGGCTGCGCTTTTTGTCTATATGTTCTCAGCCAAGAATAATGCCGTAATCAAAGAATTAGCCGATTCCGAAGCCACCGTCACTACCGAGATTGGTTATGATTTGTTATCTCGCTTAGTTATTTTAAGCATTGCTGCTGAAGGCGCCCGCGATGCTGCCAAGACCATGGATATCGGCACCCGCTACGGATTAAAATTACTGTTTGACCTGATGGCCAAGTCAGATACCGATGCCTGCAATGACCCCCTGGAGGTTACCAATGGTGCGGCATTATGGAGTTATCTATCCAACATTGCCATTGGCTCACATGACTTAGGATTGCTTTTAAGCGGAGCAGGTTTGGCAAAACTGATGTTATCCGATAAGGCTTACATGTCCAAGGTAATTTCTCATCTTGGCTCAGGGGTAAATATCAAATTCTCCGACGAGGAAAACTTACGTCTGGCCCTTGCCGTACGATATCAGATCAGCCCAGAGGCAATAACCCCAGAGCAACTGAAGACCTCCCGGGCAATTATTCTTTTAAGAGGCCGCCACAACAATAAGATAAATAAAATCCTTAAGATATTAAACCTGCGACTGGATAATATCCCCGATGACTACAAGGCATTCTTTGTTGAGCAGGAAGGGGTAGTGGTGCTTACCAAAGAAAACAGCGAAAAATTAGAAAAGCACCTCAAGAAGACTACCGGCATACTGGTTCTGGAGAACGCCGAGGGAGGTAAGATTATCCTTATCGGCGACGGCGACCTGATGCCTATCAATGCAATTATTGACAATAAAGCTGATATTATCTTCGGCGCTGGCGGCACTGCCGAGGCCATGATTTCCGCCAGAATGGCTAATAGACTGGTGGATTTCTCGGGTTGGCTTATCTCTAATGCCAAGACCAAGGAAGGAAAGGCCGATGCCCTGCAGATAGATGACCCCGAGGCGAGGATTCTAACCAAAGAAGAAGAGGAGGATGTTAAACTCTTTGGCATCACCAATACGCAAAGGGAGTTTAGTGCTGAGGACCTGGCTGGAAAAGACGGCCTTAATCTCACCATTGCTGCTGCCCCCAAGGGCCAGGGTACGGATAATTCCAATAACTGGGTGGCAGGATTAATGGGTATCGAGGTCTCCAAAGATGCCAAGCTGGTTACCATTCATTATCTTATCAATAGCCCGATTAGGCGTTCGATTTTCAAAATTGTCTATAAGACCAGAGTTGAAGAATTAACTCAGAGGTTAACTAAGGAGACCGACCTTTCGGAAAAAAGAATGTTATTGGTTAGATTAGCCAGGATAAATGCCGGATTGAAACTCTTTGCCCAGGCCTGGCCGCTTTTCCAGCAGGCCAAAGATATAAACACCGAATATCCTGATTTAAGGTATATCGACGGAATTGAGATCTACCACCGGGCGTTGCAAGAGATGCTTACCTCAGATAAGCCGGACAATGAGGCTGCCAAGGGCATGCTAACCCAATCTGCACAGTTGGGATTTGTCCCGGCTGAAAGAATCATCAGGCTTATCGAAACCTATACCCAGAATAAGGCCGGCGTGATTGATCCGGCTACCGGCAAAAAGGTTCCTGTTGATGCCGGAGAAAGGCCGATGAGCCTGCCTGTTGCCTTAGGCCAGTATATCCGCTCCAAGCCTTCGGAAAAGCAGCGCGCCTTAGAAACATTATACGAGCAAATCCGCACCACTACCTATATCGGCGAGTTATCCACCTTCTTAAGAGAGGTGGCCTATTTACCTATTCACAGCGACGGACAAACTCTGGCCATAATGTCGAAAGTTTTGGCAGAGGCATTAGACAATTCCCAGTTTAAGGTTCAGGTTACCGCACTCCTCAAAGCCCTCATCAAGTCCTCAGAAACCTCCCAGTTATTCCAAGAAGAAGCCAGTAGATTAATTACCAATGAGAAAAAACCTTTCTCATCCTCTAGTGCCAAGGATGTGAAAAGCTATGCCAATAGCAGCTCGGCGATGGAAAATGAAATCCGGTATATCGAGATTCTTCTAAAGTCCAGAGATTATAAAATTATTACCGTGCCCGAAACATATCTTCCCGGCAGCGGCCAAAGGGATGAATTGGATGCTAATGGATTTACCAATATTCTCTTAGCTATAGAGAATATCGTGTCGGAAGTAACTAAGAGAGCGACTGATTCTTCTGCCCGCGAATTCATCAATAAATTAATCAATATTTTAGAAGATTTAAGTAAGTTAACTGTATTGGTAGGATTTTATGGAACTGAGGCTACCGACCATCACGCGCCGCGGTTCGAGACTTATGAGATAGACCATCGTTTTGATTGTGCTGAGCCGGTAAGGACCAAAGCCCAGAAGGCATTAAAGACGGTAAAAGCATTATTGGGTGGGCAATCCTCAGAAATTAAATCCAGCTCAGCAATTAATCTTTTAGATAATCGGTCGCTGCGGGAAGTTAATGGTTTGGAAAACCTTCCGTGCCCCGTTAGAAAGTTTCATTATCAGAACTTTGCTTCATCTTCCGTGGCTGGTGAAGAATCAAAGTCGCTTTCTAACGGGGCGTGGCTGCCTGCCCACCGTAGTCCCGATTTTTATCGGGACGAAGGTGGAGTGGAGATCAATCATCCATCCGCAGCGGCCTTAAATTTAAATTCCAGCAGCACGGTTAATTTAACGCAAAGTGCAGTAAGCAATATCAGATACCCGAACTCTTCCAGTACTTCGCTGTGCTCGGTACGTCGGAGCCAGACGGAAAACCCTGATATTCTGGCTGGCTCCTCCAGCTCTGAGAGCCCGATAAAAGATCTGCCAGTAGATAACGAGGTGGATACTAACTCCCCATTGATTAAATCATTTAAAGACGAGTGGCACCTAAGGATTTATTTAGAAAGGAAATCCAATAGATTGATTCCTGTATTTTCTCGTCCTATGAGTAAAGAAGAAAAGGAGAGGTTTGATATCTGGAAAGTTTTAGGTTTAGTAGAACAGCATTTGGCCAATGCCCCTCCAGAAATAAAGACGGTAGTAACCTTTGCCTCCAGTATGCCCCATTATTCCAAGCACGTCATTAAACTCATCCATTTTAGTTTCACCCCTTCATTAAATTTATTGGCCTTATGCATTTATCCCTCTTTAGCTACCCAAAATGAAGAATTGGCCAGTTTATTGGAGATTTCAATAGAGCAGGCCATTATGTTTAGACAGAATTTAATCTCTGATGTATTGGAAAAAGCAAAGACAGAGATCGGACTAACTAGAAATGCTAGCTCATCGGTAAAAAAATCTTCCAGCCCCGTGGGGAGTGTCTTTAAAAGGGTTATAAAGATCGCCCCTATCATTATTATCATCGCCTTATCATTGGCAGGATGCAAGGACGATATCTTATCTTCGCCAGAACTTAATAAGTCAGATTTCTCTCCTTATTCCGTCCCAGTTAACTATTATCAATGGCGGCAGTTATTCGAACATTGGGACAATCGTCCAGAGGCGCAGATAGTTCCTCAAAACTACTGGCGAGCGGAGTGGGTGCCGCTTGATTCTGTGCAAAGAGAGAAAATAGGGAATCTCTATAATACCTTATTTAATGAGCTTTCTCCCCGCCTAACTGGCTCACAGCGCATAGCGATTATCGACTACGAAGCCTCCCATATCTATTTCGATTCTACCCCCTATTATTCTGTTGGTGTTTATCCTTTATGGGGCAGAAATTTCTATCGCGGCCGCATACTAACAACCCAAGGCGCCTGGGACGATAAGGAGGGGTTTTTTGCGCAAACAATGTTACATGAGGAAGTTCACCGGCTAGATATGATAATCTTGGATAAAGACGACATGGATAATGATGCCCAGACCATGGCCGATGTAGTCAGTTATGCTTTTTCTAATAAAGAAGTAAGACAAGAATATATAGCACCTTATTCAGATTCTCTCGAAACTTTAATTCATATTGACAATGCCAAAAACAGGATGAGGGCGATAAATAGACTTATCTTACCTCCAGGATTCTACCCTACCTATCCGGGATACGGCGGCATTTTGTATATTCATACCTTACGCTTGCGGGCGCAGCTGTTGGGCTTCTTACCCGAACTATTTGTCAAGCAGACCGTCCGATTCTTAAGCCGTTACGGACTTCCTTTAGACGCTTGCGAGAAATTCGCCGAGGCGACCCTTAAAGCAGGGGATGGGTTTACGCATTATGAATACATGGAAAGACTGGCCAATGCTTACTATGATTTCATCCAGAAAAGAAATGATCTTCAGGAAAGATTGCAATCCGATGTCAGCCACGAACCAGCGTATCTTAATGACCGGTTGCAGCGTAATTCGGCCTGGGATTACCTTACGGAGGCAGAGCGGAGCATAATAATTCTTAAGGGATTATCTTCCAGCCCCGTTGGGGAAAAATTAAACGGGATTTCTTCATCACCTACCGTGGCAGGTATGAAGAAATCGTTAATTTCCTACGGGGCTTTAAGCCCCGCCCCGCAAGTTTACCAGCGTGGCTTTATTCATCTTCGTCTTTACAAACAGGGTTATCTGTGGGGCGGGGTAAATATTTTGCCCGAACAAACGGAGGTGCAAGATGATGCTTCGGTTGCACAAGTTCCAACAGGAGTTAAGGAGTCTGGAAACACAGTATTTCATCCGAAGATTAGCATCAGTAAGGGAAGAGGCGTTAAAGCAGTTGCTGCAGCAGGCCAAAGAAGCAGTGGAAGGGAAGTTTATGGCTTCTTAAAGATGGTGGTGCCGGCGGCTATAGCGGCATTATTTGTAGTAATCCTGAATAGCAGGGAAGAGTCAACCTCTCCGTGCCCCGTTAGAGAATTATTAAATCTTACTCAATCCACCGTGGCGGGTTGGGGACAATTATTATTCTCTAACGGGGCGGGACTGGTGGTGACTCCGACCTTCGCTTTATCAGGATTTGGTATAGTTGCCGGTACCAACTTGCCTAAGATGCCCAAGTGGTTTAAAAATATTACCGGGAGATTTATTAAAAAATTGAATGATTTGAAACGAGTCGCCATAAAATCAGTGCAGATATTCCTGAAAAGCTCCGGCAATTTTGTAAATAAGCATAAATCCGTCTTTATAGACACCTCAATTATCATTTTGGGAGTGGCTTTGCCACTTCTTATAGGCCATTATATTTTAGGGATTACCGATAAAAACAATCTATTTACCTCTTCAATTGCCGGTATCGCTATCGCCGTTAACCTTATCATCAATAACCATCGCAGACCTCCCCCAACTCAGATAATAATTGAAAACCAGCAACCCACAAAAGAAGCAGGAGGAAACGGTAAGGGCCGCATTTTTATTTTGCCGGAGAAGAAAGCGTTTTCTATGCAAACGTACGCAGAGATAGGAGTAGCTTTATTATACACAGGCATAGGTGTATTTACCTTACTGGTTGGCATGCATCCCATGGTGGCCGGACTTTTCTTAATTAATACCGGAATAATCTTGGGGAGACTGTATGATGCCGAAATCAAAAGCTTAACTTCAAAAGTTTATGCTTACCTGGCCCATATTTTTGGCCATCCCGAGGTAGCGGTTTCTTTAGAAAAAGACCGGGCCATAGCTAAAAAGGTAGCAGAATATTTCAAAGCTAAACATTGGGTTTTCCCTTATCGGCAATTCACCGATAAAGAATTCAAGACCTTTATCCCTGAGAGGAATGCCTTCAGAGGCAAAAACTGTATCATCGTAATGTCCGGCACCACGGACGATGATATAGTAAGACTTATCCAGATGGTAGGAGGATTGAAGCAGGCCGGTGCCCGCAGTATCAGTTTTGTTTTACAGAATAACTTTGTGGCCGAAAAATATTTGGTAGAAGAATTCGCCAGATTTGGTCAGATTTATTACTTATCATCCGATATTTTTATCCTAAATAATCCACCTGGTTTGAAAAAGTCGTTCTTTTATTCTCTTAATTATTCTCGCAGGAGCTGGCAGATTTCTCAACGCTGGGGAATCGTGCGTAACAGCTTACATATAAGATTCCCCTGGGTAAATTATGACATAGATGTAGTATTGGTTACCGATACCCGGACCGCTTTAGCCGAGGAGGTGCGTAATAAAATAGCCGGGGCTGAACTTTTGTCCGGTACGATTACAGTAGATATCTTGAAAAGAGGAGTCCGCTGGATAAATCTTCCCCCGGTTAAGGGAAGAAATGTCTTGCTCATCCATTCTACGCGCACCCACGAAGGTTTAGTCCATTTCTTATTAACCCTTTCCGCTTTAAAGAGGAACGGGGCAAGAAACATTACGGTTATAATGCCCTTCTTTGGCTATGACCGGGGGCACGATAATTACTTTCCTGAACCAAAAGAATTGGAATCAGGATTAGTCGGGATTCATGCCATTACCGTCAATACCGCCAAAATAGTCTTGGAGTTAATCAGCCGCTACGTAGATGAAATCTATACGGTAAATGTGCACTTCTTCAAGAAACCGGGCTTAAATGAATTCCCCGGAGTAAAGCATTTGAAGATTTACAATCTTAATGCCTTTCCTTATCTTATGGAATTCGTAAAGGATAAATTCCATTTATCCGAGACTACCCTGATTGCTCCGGATACGGGAGTGACGAACTTCTTGAGGCCGATTGCCGAATCACCAGAGTTTGGCTGGGATTTTATCTGGTTTCTGAAAACCCGTCACAGCGAAGAGGAGGTAGAATTCAGGATTCCGCCAGAATTAAACGAGGCAACCATTATAAGCCTGGTTAAGGGAAAGATAATCGCGGTGGGCGATGATGTTTTATCCGGAGGTTCCACTGCGGTAAAGTTAGCCTACCAACTTAAGAAATATGGCGCAAAGGGAATAATCTTTGTGGTTATTCACGGCAAATATTCCCAAGAAAAGCTCGAGTATTTCTTGGGCTTAATGGCCGATGATGGCAGCCGGATTTTCGAGTCCATAATCTCCACCGATACCGTGCCGTCGGATACCAGCGAGGTTTCTTTGGCTAAACTAATCGTAGATTTTATAAAAATCAGGCGCAAGGAAGGAAACGGTAATGGCAAACCTTCTGACCAGAACGGCAATGGCGAAATACATTCCTCCAGCGCGGTTGATAAACTGGAATATCCTAACTTAGCCCTAGAACTTAAAAAGGGCGGTTACGTTACCGTGGGTAAAGAAAGCTCTCCGAATAACTTTATTCAGGTAAAGTTAACCGATAAAGCAAAAAGAGAGGCCTTCGTCTGCGGCGGAGAAGATTTGCAATATTATAGGATTGGCTATTCTAATAAAGATTATGTGATAATTGCCGAAACAGCCGGAACCATGTTGATTACGGATACAAAGCAGATAGAGTACTATTACCTAGGCAGATACCTACGTGCCGTTGAGGTTAAAAATAGATTCTTAAAAGGACTCAGAGAAAAAATTGCCTTTATAAAAGGGGAAAAAGACTTTAATCGAGAAGTTATTGACGAGGTGTTCCCGGTTATAGTGGCTTTAGGAAATAGAAAAGACAGGGAACTGTTTTTTGATTTATTGCAACGCGTGGGGTCTCGGGTCTACTGGTCAACCACCCATAAAATTTTAAATGCCTTGCAATTATTATATGCCCGGTTTGGCTTCAATATTGATAAGGAGCAGTTAAGGGCTTTATTAGAAATTGCGGATTGGTTTGGCTTGGCAGAAGATATTGCTAATATTTTATCTTATACTCCCTGGAGAAAAGATGCGTTTAATCACTTTAAGGTAAAATTATCAAAGGGCTGGGAATTAAAAGAGAAGCTTGGAAAATATAGTACCGAAGCATTGTTGAAGGCATTAACTTACCTGTCGATAGAGGAACCTGACCTTAAGAAAGAAATATTCACTCTTTGGTCTAGCTATGAATTGATTAAAACCAGACACTATATAAAGGAAGGGTTAAGAAAGAACAAAGATTTTAGCCAAGTGGAGAATGCCTCGATGTTATTCAGGTATTATAGGCAGAGTAACGGTAAGATTCGGTTTGGGGTAGTTTATTCCAGCGGAGAATATCGGGTTGACCATCGCTTTGTAGTAATTGGAGAGGTAATCCTGGGCACCAGGATAACCGAAAGATATGAAGGGATGCCTCCTATCAAATTCGATGGTAATAAGGCCTTGGCCAGTAATGAAGGATTAGCTGTTTGCCTGCGGGGTACCTATACAGGTACTGAAGATTCTCCAGAAGGCTATGTCCGTTTAGATTTGCCCATGAAAGAAGAAAGGCATCTATTAAAGCAGGAAGACCTCATTGTTGAAGATTATATTATTCAGCAAATACCCGATGCCGCGATATTTATGATGGGGTTGGTTAATCCGGATAAGGAGCTATCCTTGGAAGATTCCATAAGGGGGGTATTGGAAAAACATTTCAATAGGCAACTGCCTTTAAGGTTTACTTTAAGAGATTTTGTGCAATGGATAGAGAATAAGAATATTTTAGGCATTCAGGATAAAGAAGCTCAGTCTATACCGGCAGAGGCCATTTTTGAAAGTACCACGGTTATTGATGCCTCAGGTATCCATCCCCAGTTTGCCTTAGAGATGAAAAAGCTAATTGAGCAGAAATTTACGGAAGCAAAGGTAGTCTTAGAAAAATCAGATGGCAGAAAAGTTCTGGTCAGCGATCACGAAGGCGTGGCAAGACTGAACTTTGCCCAGGATGAGTTGGTAAAGATATATGCATGGGGTCCGGATGCCCGAAGGGCATTGGCCCAAGTGGTTGACTTAATTAATCCGGGCAGAAAACTGATTAATATTTCCGAAGGAGGTTTTGGCCAAGGCATAGTTTTATCCCTCACTACCGTCAGTAAGGCAATCAAGGCCCAGAGAGTAATTGAACAGCCCTTTATTATTGCTACCTTAAATGCCGGCGGCAGCTTGACTGATATCCTTCTTGAAATCAAACTCAAGGAACAAATAAACTTCGCAGGAGTGCTTACCTCGGTAGCCGGAAGGCTTTGCCATACAGCACTTGTCTTCAGAGATATATTTCCTAATCTGCCTTGGGTCAGCGGTATACCGGAAGAGTTTATCAACAGCTTGGAAGGCAAAGAAATTTATCTGCTGGGAGGAAGCTCTCCGAAATGGCAGATAATTAAAGAAAATGCCTCCAGCTCCGTTAGCAGTATCACCGAAGCCTCTTTTGGCAGTAAAACTTCTAACAAGGCCAGCAGCTCGATAAGTGAAGAATTCTTTAGCTTACCACCCCTACCCTTACGACTGGCAGCTTGGGGCGCATTATTACGCAATCCCTTAGAAAAGGCAGGGTACAATTTGATTAGAGTTCTTAGTGCGCGATTAGACAGTGTTGAGGTAGTTATGGAAGATGCTGTAGGGAAAAAATGGGCGGGTAAGGTGCCTACTGCGGTGCGGCAGGATATTTCTGTCCAGCGCGCTGCCCAAGTCAGAAGTCGGTTAGGTGATAATCCCAAAGGTGTCGCCATTTTAGAGGAGGTAAAGTTTATCGAGGTAACCTCCGGAGATATCCAAAGAGGTTTTATGGTATTACTTCAGGCAGGACATTTTGGTGAGACCTTGGAACGTCAAGAGGAAATGAGAACTTGGACACTGCAGCGTTGGAGTTGGGTAGAAGGGCAACCAATGGATAAATGGCTGACCACCAATCCTCAATGGAACCAGCGCCTGCAAGTGGCAAGCCAGATTGGCAAAGCCTTTGCTCTATTAGCAAAAACAGGGATTCGCCGCGATGACGCCACTACAGACAATATCTTAATTGTAGAAGAAACCTCCAAATATCAAGTAACCCAAATTGATTACATCGGGCTGGAAGACACTTCCTATGACTGGACACCGGGATTAGCCAAAGTGTTATTTGAGTTATTTACTGACCAGTTAAGCACCACCTATAAGCCTGATGTTTCCTTTGAGACACTCACTCAGCGTTGGAAGTCGGACTCTACTATTCCCGTTGAACAGATTATGCAGATTACCGAGTTAATTAACCGTCTTGACTCTATTCCCCAGGAAATAGAGATTCAGCGGGAGGCCTTAAGTCAGGCAAACAAACAATTTGAAAAATTAAGTGGCAAAGAATCCGCCTCCTCGGCGGTAACCTCATTCTCTTTCCGAGAATTATTAGAGCAAGGATATACCATTTATCAGATCAACTCCGGTAAACAGCCATTGTTTACCTTAAGTTCTGCGTATATCCCGGAATGGAAGAATGCTCAAGAGAAAATTGATGTATTCGATCTGGATACCAAAAAGCACGTCGCCTTCTTGGATTTTCAGATTTTCGGTTATAAAGATTACCATCTTGCCCAGATTACGGTGTCCAGCTTACTTAATATTCCTTTTAAGCCAGAAGTCTTAAATCTGTTAGGGCTTCAGGATGAGGTATATTACAACATAAATGACTTAAGAAGATTTCATAGCCTCTTCGCATTGTATGTAGAAGATGCTTATCGTAACCAGGGTGGGGCGGGAGTATGGAACTTGGATGAGATTATGGTAGCCACTGTCTTAGAGATTTCCTCTGAAAAACACCAAACGCAAGAGGTGCGTATTCTTTCCAGTAAAGCTTATTGGGAAAATAAATTTAAAGCCCGATTAAATCCGCAACTGAATCTTCTTCAGATTATTTTAACCCAGCCTAAGCGAGATTACCCGCATCTTAAAATTGAAGAGCAAAGCGGAAGGGCGATTAGATTTCTGGTGGAAAAAAATTCTACGAAGAAAGTAAGTTCCTCAGCCATCAAGCCCCAGGGGCCGCCGGCACTTAAGGATGACCACGTCTTATCCATCAATGGTTTTATGAGCTTCCACGTGGCCTTCTTGACCGGCTTCGTTGCCTTCCTCGTCCTGCACGTTATCCCCATGGTGATGCAGTTACTCGACGTCATTATTCCACTCATTCAGCAGAATTACTCAGTCAGCCAGATATTGGCAATTGCCCAAGAGCAGATTAATCTCTGGCAATTACTTAAGGCCTTTGCTATCACTGAACTTATCTCCTCGGTCATCATTACCTTATTAGTCCGCCATAGCACCATTGCCATCCATGAGATGGGCCACTACATCAAGGCAGTTAAGGCCCGGGGTTTAAACGAGCGCGACTTAAAGATTGCGGATCGAGAATTCCAAAAAGCCAACCAGAACCTTTGGCATAAAATTTTCTATTACGCCCGGATGTTCATCCACATACCCTTGGGCCGCTTCTGGGCAGTCAGGAAGACCCCGACCGGCACCTTCTACGTCCCAGTGGATATGGGTGGAGACAGCCCCTTGGTGATAAATGCCGCTGGTCCAGCTGCCAGCCTTTTACTCTCTCGCTTAAGCCTGATTCCTGGTCTGGCCATTTTTATCACCGGACTCATCTTAGGTAATTCCTGGTTAGTGGATTTATCTCGATTACTCTTAGGCCTGGGGGTGGTCGGATACTTAAATACCTATCGCACTGATGACGGCGCTTACCGGAAGTACCAAAAATGGCTTAAAGAAGGAGAGGCTGCTGCTGCCCAAGGCGAGAAGGCCCTAGTCACCGACTATAGCACTGACCGGGCTAGGCTCATGAAACATATTCGGGAAAACGGTATGTATACCGTTACTTCTCCTGATGGCAAGATCACCTTGCGCGCGCCTTGGCAGATGCGTAACACCATCCAAGGCGGCGAGCATGTCAAGGAGAATGGTGGTAACATCAGCTTCCAGGAATTTATGCTCTTCCCCATTGCCTCCAACAACGAGGCTGCTGCTGCCATGTGCAGTGCCATCCAGGACAAGGCCCGAGAGATTATGAATGCCATCGACGGCGTAAAGTTCATCGGCATCGGTATCGAAGGCGGACTGGTCGGTACCTTCGAGCGCTACGAAGAGCAGGTCTTGGAGATCCTCGTCGAGGCGATCAAAAAATGCGGCTATATCCCCGGCGGAATTGAGCCGGATAAATCGGTATGGTTAGCCCTGGATCCGGCTGCCAGTTCCTTGAATGAGTATTATCAGGATAATGAGCAATCCGACGAGGTGAATAAATACACCTACTATATGCGCGAGAACAAGATTACCGAGACCTCAGACGACCTGATCAGATTATATAAAAAATGGGTGGCCAAATATCCCATTATCTCCATCGAAGACGGTATGGGTCAGAAAGACTGGAAGGGTTGGATTGCCCTGACCAAAGAATTAGGTAACCAGATTTTAATTGTAGGGGACGACTTCATCACCACCAAAGACACCACCATCATCGAGGCGATCAAACAGCAGGCCATCAACGCCTCGCTGATCAAGCCTAACCAGATCGGTACCTTATCCGAGACTATTCTAGCCATTGCTGCTTCTTTAGACGGCAATTGCCCGGTGATCATCTCGCACCGTTCCAAATCTCCCATCAGCGCTATCGAGGCCTGGCTGGCCTTGGCAGTAGGGGCTTTAGGCCAGAAGACCGGCGGCGCCAAGAATGCCGAGCGGATCTATAAATACCAGGCCGTGGCCTTAGAGATGGGTTATGTCGAACAAGGCGTAACCATACCTCCATTAGATAAAGCAGTAAAGATTGTGTATATGAGCGCTCGTGAAGAGCAGACCAATGCTGGTCCTCCTACAGTCCAGGCCCACCTTATCTTAAGTAATGGCACCGAGATTATCGATGCCTGCCCAGTAGGAACCTCAGCAGGAGAGGACGAGGCCAACCACGTGGTGGATGGCGATAAGGGCCGCTACAAAGGCAAGGGATGTCTTAAGGCAGTAGATAACTTCAACCAATATATCGCGCCGCTATTCTTAGGTAAGACACTTATTGACTTAGGCCAGATGGTAGATATTGACCGTCAATTACTTCTCTTAGAGAGAGACGCCTCCCTTAAGAAAGGCGCCTTGACTAGCGATGCCCCTAAAGAGGAAACTATAAAACAGATGCAACGCAAGGCCCATTTAGGGATGAATGCCATACTGCCTGCCTCTATTGTGCTGATGCGGGCTATTGCTGCCCGGGAGGGCAAGCGGCCTTGGCAGGTATTAAAGGAGGCTTATGATCAGGGCATTGACCGGGATTATTTATACGGATTTAAGGAAAGCTCCGATGCCGATGTAACTCAAAACAGTTCCTCAGCCATCAAGCCCCAGGGGCCGCCGGCACTTAAGGATGACCACGTCTTATCCATCAATGGTTTTATGAGCTTCCACGTGGCCTTCTTGACCGGCTTCGTTGCCTTCCTCGTCCTGCACGTTATCCCCATGGTGATGCAGTTACTCGACGTCATTATTCCACTCATTCAGCAGAATTACTCAGTCAGCCAGATATTGGCAATTGCCCAAGAGCAGATTAATCTCTGGCAATTACTTAAGGCCTTTGCTATCACTGAACTTATCTCCTCGGTCATCATTACCTTATTAGTCCGCCATAGCACCATTGCCATCCATGAGATGGGCCACTACATCAAGGCAGTTAAGGCCCGGGGTTTAAACGAGCGCGACTTAAAGATTGCGGATCGAGAATTCCAAAAAGCCAACCAGAACCTTTGGCATAAAATTTTCTATTACGCCCGGATGTTCATCCACATACCCTTGGGCCGCTTCTGGGCAGTCAGGAAGACCCCGACCGGCACCTTCTACGTCCCAGTGGATATGGGTGGAGACAGCCCCTTGGTGATAAATGCCGCTGGTCCAGCTGCCAGCCTTTTACTCTCTCGCTTAAGCCTGATTCCTGGTCTGGCCATTTTTATCACCGGACTCATCTTAGGTAATTCCTGGTTAGTGGATTTATCTCGATTACTCTTAGGCCTGGGGGTGGTCGGATACTTAAATACCTATCGCACTGATGACGGCGCTTACCGGAAGTACCAAAAATGGCTTAAAGAAGGAGAGGCTGCTGCTGCCCAAGGCGAGAAGGCCCTAGTCACCGACTATAGCACTGACCGGGCTAGGCTCATGAAACATATTCGGGAAAACGGTATGTATACCGTTACTTCTCCTGATGGCAAGATCACCTTGCGCGCGCCTTGGCAGATGCGTAACACCATCCAAGGCGGCGAGCATGTCAAGGAGAATGGTGGTAACATCAGCTTCCAGGAATTTATGCTCTTCCCCATTGCCTCCAACAACGAGGCTGCTGCTGCCATGTGCAGTGCCATCCAGGACAAGGCCCGAGAGATTATGAATGCCATCGACGGCGTAAAGTTCATCGGCATCGGTATCGAAGGCGGACTGGTCGGTACCTTCGAGCGCTACGAAGAGCAGGTCTTGGAGATCCTCGTCGAGGCGATCAAAAAATGCGGCTATATCCCCGGCGGAATTGAGCCGGATAAATCGGTATGGTTAGCCCTGGATCCGGCTGCCAGTTCCTTGAATGAGTATTATCAGGATAATGAGCAATCCGACGAGGTGAATAAATACACCTACTATATGCGCGAGAACAAGATTACCGAGACCTCAGACGACCTGATCAGATTATATAAAAAATGGGTGGCCAAATATCCCATTATCTCCATCGAAGACGGTATGGGTCAGAAAGACTGGAAGGGTTGGATTGCCCTGACCAAAGAATTAGGTAACCAGATTTTAATTGTAGGGGACGACTTCATCACCACCAAAGACACCACCATCATCGAGGCGATCAAACAGCAGGCCATCAACGCCTCGCTGATCAAGCCTAACCAGATCGGTACCTTATCCGAGACTATTCTAGCCATTGCTGCTTCTTTAGACGGCAATTGCCCGGTGATCATCTCGCACCGTTCCAAATCTCCCATCAGCGCTATCGAGGCCTGGCTGGCCTTGGCAGTAGGGGCTTTAGGCCAGAAGACCGGCGGCGCCAAGAATGCCGAGCGGATCTATAAATACCAGGCCGTGGCCTTAGAGATGGGTTATGTCGAACAAGGCGTAACCATACCTCCATTAGATAAAGCAGTAAAGATTGTGTATATGAGCGCTCGTGAAGAGCAGACCAATGCTGGTCCTCCTACAGTCCAGGCCCACCTTATCTTAAGTAATGGCACCGAGATTATCGATGCCTGCCCAGTAGGAACCTCAGCAGGAGAGGACGAGGCCAACCACGTGGTGGATGGCGATAAGGGCCGCTACAAAGGCAAGGGATGTCTTAAGGCAGTAGATAACTTCAACCAATATATCGCGCCGCTATTCTTAGGTAAGACACTTATTGACTTAGGCCAGATGGTAGATATTGACCGTCAATTACTTCTCTTAGAGAGAGACGCCTCCCTTAAGAAAGGCGCCTTGACTAGCGATGCCCCTAAAGAGGAAACTATAAAACAGATGCAACGCAAGGCCCATTTAGGGATGAATGCCATACTGCCTGCCTCTATTGTGCTGATGCGGGCTATTGCTGCCCGGGAGGGCAAGCGGCCTTGGCAGGTATTAAAGGAGGCTTATGATCAGGGCATTGACCGGGATTATTTATACGGATTTAAGGAAAGCTCCGATGCCGATGTAACTCAAAACAGTTCCTCGGCTGATGGCTTCGGGACGTCGAAGCTCCGCTCCTCCAGCTCTCTAGATGACGCGCGGCCGGCCATGCCAACGATTCCGCAGTTGACAAGTCAATTCCAGATTTATTCCCGAGAGATGCTCGAACATACTGAAGAAGGCGCAAGAATAGAGTTCCGGCCAACCCATTACGGTGGTGAGATAACCTTTATTGTCCCTAAGACGGTCCCGCTAAACGAGCTCGTTCAACTCCTGCTTCGATTAGTCGAAAGACAGAATATCCCTACTGAGATTGCGGAACGAGGGATGGATGGAACCCTGGACGGCCTCTATATCTTGAGACTCAATGCCGAGATCTTTCAAGCATTTTGGAATGCCTATGGCGAGGAAAAAAATAAGTTCATTCTTCACAGGGAGCGGCTGGCCTTGCAGGCGCAGACGCCTTTCAAGATCCAGCGTGAGCTAGGGACCAAGTGTTTGATCATTAAATATGTAGGCCAGGTGCCGCTACTGCCGCTACATACTTTTAACCACTTGCATTTTGTCGGCACCTTACAGGGCTTTGGGGTTCGAGTGTTCCCTATTGATGATGGTGCGTCTTTTTACTTTGAAGGACCAGACGGTAAGAAATCCAAAGAATTCAACTTTTATAAATCACTGCCAAGAGAAATCGCCGCAGCCATCAACACGATTGGGCTTTCTCACGCCTCCTCGGCGGTTTCAGTTGATTCTCGCTTTGAAAATCTCCAAAACTCTGCTCTGCGTTCATGGGTGCAGAAAATCGCTGCCTTTACCGAGGCTAGTGAACTTGAAGTGGTCGATGAATCCGACGACGACCGCTTATTAGAAGAAGAGGTTGCTGCCGGAAAACTGATTAAGTTGCCCGAAGGCAATTACTATGCCCGCTCGCATCCCAAGGATGTAGCCCGTTCCGAAGAGCGCACTTTTGTCTCCACCCGTAATCCCGAAGATAAAGGGCTGTTTAATAACTGGAGACACACCGATGAGCTCAGGCCCCAGGTGGAAAAACGCATCCAAGGCTCAATGCAAGGCAAAAAGATGTATGTTATTCCCTATCTGATGGGCCCGGCAAAATCTCCCTTTAGCCAGATGGGCGTAGAAATTACCGACAGCCGCTATGTGGCTTTGAATATGATTCACATGACCAAGGTCGGGAAGGTCGCTTTAGACACATTAGGCGATACAGATAATTTTGTCAAAGGCATCCACGTAACCGGAGATTTGGATAATCTCAAACGCGCTGCCAAATCTGGCGAAGAGGATGACCGCTTCTTTATCAGCTTCCCCGACGAGCGGGAAATCTGGTGTTTTGGCTCTGCCTATGGCGGCAATGCCCTGTTGGGCAAGAAATTCCATTCCTTAAGACAGGCCGGTTATGATGCCAGAAAAGAAGGCTGGCTGGCCGAGCATATGCTAATTGTGGGCATTGAGGATTTATTAAGCGGCCAGACTAAATATATTGTGGCTGCTTTTCCCAGCGCATCTGGTAAGACTAATTTAGCAATGATGCAGCCACCGGAGACCCTAAAGAGCCGTTATCGTATTTCGGTGGTCGGTGATGATATTGCCTGGTTACGTCTTGGCAAAGATGGCCGGTTGCGCGCCATTAATCCGGAAAACGGATACTTTGGCGTAGTTCCCGGCACCAACTGGGAGACCAATCCCAATGCCATGCAAACTATCAGGCCAAACACCAAGACCATTTTCACCAATGTGGCTTATAATGAAATCACCGGCGAACTTTGGTGGGAGCAGAAAACCAAACAGCCACCCTTGGATTTAACTGGCTGGCGAGATTGGCAGGGAAAATATATTAAGGATAGAATCCCCGAAGACAAGGATAAACCTTGGGCCCATCCCAATTCCCGGTTTACTGCCTGGGCTAAAAATGCTCCCAATATATCTTCCCATTGGCAGGATGCCGAGGGCGTACCTATCAGTGCTATTTTCTTTGGCGGCCGGGTCTCCCAAGGAGAACCCTTAATCCGGCAACTTCCGGATATTGCCAGCGGTATTTATGATGGTCTGGTGATGGGTGTGGAAACTACTGCTGCAGCAGAAGGTAAAGCCGGACAGATCCGCCGCGACCCTATGGCCATGCGGCCCTTCTTCTCCTACAATGAAGGCGATTACCTTAAGCATTGGCTCAGCGTCATGGCGCGCTTGGGTGATAAGGCACCGGCCTTCTTCCATGTGAACTGGTTCCGCAAAAGTAAAGAAGGAAAATTCCTCTGGCCGGGTTATGGAGACAATCTGCGTGCGGTGCTTTGGGCTTTGGAAAGAGCAGAAGGAAAGGGCTTGGCCCAAGAAACTCCCGTAGGATTTATTCCTACTAAAGAGGCCTTGAATTTGGAAGGATTAAAGATTTCTAATGAAGCATTAGATGAATTATTGGTGTATCTTCCGGCTTATTGGCAGACTCAGGTAACTGAGCGGACTGCTGACTTGCAGGATTGGAAGGCTAAAGGAGCGCGCATACCGGCAGAAATTGATGATGCCCATCGCAGATTTGTGGAGAAAGTGGAGAGGTTTGGAAAGACAGGCTCTTCGTCTGTTTCGGCAGGTTTAGCCTTATTGCCCCTTGAGGAGCATACCCACACCCTCGGCGATACCAGCGGAATTTTATTCGGTTTAGTTATCGGCGGAATTGCATTGGGGGTATCGCTTATTGCGATAGCCCTGCGCAAACCCAAGTCGACTACTGAACCAGCCATTGACACCAAGGATTCGAGAAACGCCAGCTCGGCGGTGAATCCGATAAATGGTGATAAGTATCCGCCTATATATTATTTCGGCAAATTTGTACCTAGTATTGATAGTTCTCTTCCCAAGGGAGGAACTAAAGATAGAGGACTTCTTGGCGGTAAAGGTGCAAACTTAGCTGAGATGGCAAACGAGCTGGCTGAAGAATTTGCCAAGCAGTTTGGGGACAAGGGTTTTAGTCTTAATGTTCCACCTGGATTTACTGTTACTACCGAGCAGACAGAGAATTGGCGGAAACGAAGAGAATCTCTCTCTGATGAGCAGATAAAACAGATGAGTTTAACAGAGATTGTCCATTATACACTTGGTGAGGAATTAATCGAGAGATTAAGTAAGAGTCTTCAATGGTTAGAAGAGATAATGGGAGAAAAGTTTGGGGACGCAAAAAATATGCCTCTGCTTATCGCGGTAAGGTCGGGGTCAAAAGAATCAATGCCTGGTATGATGGATACCATTCTTAACTTAGGTTTAAACGATAAAACGGTGCTGTCGTTAGCTAAAGCAACAAACGAAAGATTTTCCTGGGATGCTTATCGTAGATTTGTTGAGATGTTTAGCCGGACTGTTTTAGGAATAGAAGAAAATGAAAATAAGCGTACAGGCTTTAAGTACATCTTACAAAATATACTTAAGGAAAAGGGATATCGCAATGAATATGAACTTCAAGTGGACGATTTCAAAGAGCTCATTCAACTGTATAAGGCCGAGATTCAACGCCAAGGTTTACCAGCCATTCCAGAAGACCCTCTGGAGCAATACCTTATGGCTGTTTATACTGTAATGAAGTCTAGTTTTAATGAACGAGCAATGGCATATAGGGAGAGGGCGGGACTTAAATTAGAGGATACCCTTTCGGCGGTAAATATTTTACCCATGGTCTTTGGCAACATAAATGAGCTGTCTGGTTCTGGTGTGGCATTTTCCAGGGATTTACAAACTGGCGAGAAAAGACATAATCTTGAATTTAATGTATATTGTCAAGGAGAGGATGTTGTTTCTGGAAGAAAAAAAGGCCTTCCCTTGGAGGAATTTAAGCAGGGATTTCCGAAAATAGCCGAAAATTTCGAGGCAATTTTAGATTTTCTGGAAAATAGATTCAAAGATGTCCAGGATGTAGAATTTACTTTTGAACATAACCCAAAAACCAACAAGATAACACTTTTCTTATCCTATTTGTGGATTTTACAAACGAGAAGTGCGAAAAGGACATCGCGAGCTGAGGTAAAAACAGCTATGGATATGTTCTCTGAGGGTTTGATAACTAATAAGGAAGAGGTTCTAAAACGCATCACACCAGATAAAATTGTTGAACTCCTCGTTGATCAGTTTGATAAAGAGGATAAGAAAAGGGCATTAGATGAAGGAAGGCTTCTTTCTGACGCTGGGCTTAATGCTTCTCCAGGCGCTGGTACGGGAATGCTGGTGCTTGATTCCAAGAGAGCAAAAGCACTTAAGGAGAGAATTGACAATGTAAAAGCACGCCTTAAGAGTGGAGAAACAGTGAGTGATGGGGAAAGATATTTTGGAAAAATTGATTTAGCCCAAGTAGACGGTGTTATTTTATGCCGGGAAGAGACCAGCCCAGACGATTTAGATGGTATGCTTGTCTCAAATGGTATTTGGACAGCAAGGGGAGGACGCACTTCTCATGCCGCGGTAGTGGCCCGACAATTTGGCATACCTGCGGTAGTAGGCGATGATAATCTTGAAATTGATTTTGAAACAAGAACCGTAGCAGTTAAAAAGCCCGATGGATCTAAGCAGGGTTTAAAAGAAGGGGATATCGTATCTTTAGATGGGACAGGTGAGGGATCCAAAGGCCAGGTGTTTGCTGGAAAAATTAAAACCATTCCTTCCTTGGTAACCATTGCTCGGTATAAAGAAAGCCTTGATAAGGTAAGAGCGGCAGTTAAGTTATTAAAAGCATGGAGAGAAGTTGCAAGCGATGATTTACGCCGTGAATACGATAAACATATAAAGTCTTATGAAGAGCATATCGCTAAATATGAGAAAGTCGAGTTAGTTGAGGAGGAAGAGGCATTCTATAAACAATATAAAACACTTCATGAATGGGCAAATGAGATTAGAAAAGATAAGAATGGGCTGGGTGTAGGCGCAAATGCTGAGAAGCCTTTTGATGTCTTATACGCTGTCTTAAATGGTGCTGAGAATTTTGGGCTGGTAAGAACTGAGCATATGTTTTCCGGCGATGGAAGGGAATTGAAATTTCAGAAGTTTATTCTTGCCAAGACGGAAGCAGAGCGAATGAAAGCGCTAGAAGAGATATTACCGCTTCAACAGGTGGATTTTGAGCAGATATTCATATTTGCTGACGGAAGGCCGGTTACTATCCGTTTAATCGATCCTCCGCTTCATGAATTCTTGCCTCGAGAGGAAGAAAAGATCCAGGAGTTAGCTACAAATTTGGGCTTAGAAGTAGAAGAGGTGAAAAATAGAATTAGAGCACTTCACGAAGAGAATCCTATGTTTGGAACCAGGGGTTGCCGCTTAAGTATTATATTTCCTGAAATTATTGAGATGCAGACAAAGGCAATATTAAATGCGGTTTATAAAGTAAAGCAAGCAGGTGTTCAAGTTGAACCTCAAATTATGGTTCCTCTGGTTGGCAATGTCGAAGAATTTAAGTTTGTAAAGAAAAGAATTGAAAGAGTCGCCCAAGAACAAGGAGTTGCCAGAAACGGTTTCTTAATAGGAACTATGATTGAGATTGTGGCTGGAGCAGAGAATATCTCTGATATTGCTATAGAAGCAGAATTTGTATCCTTTGGGACAAATGACCTTACGCAGGGCGTTCTTAAAATCAGCCGCGATGACGGTAAGGAATGGTTAAGGGTTTCTCAACAGGCAGGAATTTTTGAGGACGATCCCTTTGTTACTTTATCACCAGAAGTTGCCTTATTTATAAAGAGAGTCGTTGAACAGGGCCGAGCAGCTAATCCTAAGTTAAAGATAGGTATCTGCGGTGAACAGGGAGTAGACATAAAATCAATTAGAAAGTATCTAGCACCTTTTGGATTAAATTATGTAAGTGGAAGTCCAAGACGCATTCCTGGTGCATTAATAGCTGCATCTCAAGAGGCATTAAAAGGACATAAGCTTTTAGAGCCTAAGGCCAGAGAAGAGCAAAAGGTAGAAAATAAAAAATTTAAGGGAATTGATGTAACCGTAAGAACAGATAAACCTACACCAACGACTCAACCCATCGGAATGATAGAGATAGAATCTGGCTTATTCAGCGATGTAATCCGTTTTGAAATCCAGAAATTTCTTTTAGATAAGGAGGCAAGTGAGAGTAAGCTTAAGGAGAGAATAGCGCTTTTTGTCCAATATTTTTCTCAACAAATTGGAGGTATTGCTAAAAAAGGTCAACCTCTATCGATTAGACTTCCCGACTTGGCATTAGGGACAATTTTTGAATATAAAACTGAAAAAGAGTTAGAGGCAGAAATTGAGAATTTATCTAAGGATTTAGGAATTAGCGAAAAAGAAGTAAGGGTGAGAATTGCCCGATATCGCGAAGCAAACCAAGCTATTGGAACTCGCGGCATGAGAGCCTTCTTATTAAAAGATATCTCTCCTTTATATATTTCTATAGCCCAGGCTGCACTAAAAGCAGCTAAGGAAAATGGTAGCCAGACCGTTGACATTATCTTACCATTCTTAGTCAACGGAAAGGAACTTAAGGTAATACTCGATGGTTACAAGAATGATCAAGGAGAAACAGTAGTTTCTTCTCTTCGAGACGCTCTTAAAGGGGTTGAAGGAGCTGAGGGGGTAAACTATCGTTTTGGCGCAGTAATTGAAACACCGGCTGCTTGTGTTACAGCAGAAGATATAGCTAAGCATGCAGATTTCTTAGTTAATGATGCAAAGAAATTGACAGAAGCTGTTTGGGCAGCATTTGAGCAAGATACAAGAGCAGGTTTTTTTGATGCGTATATTGCAAACGGTATTTGGGATAAGGATATCTTTAAATATGCGCCAAAAGAAGTAAGGCGCCTTATCCAAGAAGCAATAAGCACTGCAAGGACACAGAAGTCAGAGTTAGGAGTAAGGATAATTACTAATTCTCAAGATAGCAATTTGATTGATTTAGCTCAAGCATTAGGAGTAAATTCTTTAATCGTTACACCCGAAGACACTAATCCAGGAATACTTAAAGCTTCTCAGTCAGCAATTACTGTGATTACTTCCTCGACCCAAGCCGAAGGTGAAACTGACAAGGAAGGTAAGGCCAGCTCGGCGGTAAAACCGTCAAGGCGAGACTCTTCTCAGCCACGCGAGGGCAGGACCGAAGCCCGGGTAGCGGCCAGATTCCAGGAACTAAAGCAAAATGGTTTTAGAGGATTTACTTCAGTAACTGAAGATGAACCGTTTGTCCAAAAAGTTTTGGCATATTATAAGGCCAAGAGCGACCTTGCCAGAAGCAAAAGACTTAAAGCTTTAATCCGCGAAGGCCGCCTGCGCGCCGGACCAGATAAAGAATTGGTTTTCTACTGCGCCACTGATGGTGTTACCTACCTCATTGCCACTAATCACAATTCTAATCGTTCCCTTCGCCTAACTAAACTTACCACTATCTCCATCTATGCATTAAATGGCGGAACGCGCCAAGAAAATGAAGCTGCTCAGATAGAATATTTAGAATTTATCCGCAGTTCATATTTAAAAGTAATCCAGCAAATCAAAAACCAGATAGTCGCTAAATTAGGCCAGAAATATATTAAGAATATTCATCATGGTTTACGTCATGCCGAAGACTTGATTAAGAAGGCTATAATTTTAACCCAGAGATTAGGAGTGGAAGAGGAGGTTAATTGGAAGGTCTTAACTGCCCAGATTTGCCTGCATGATATTGGCTCGGATAAAGAGAGGCACGGCAAAGAAAGCGCAGAATTTGCCAGAAAATTGTTAACCCAGTTAGGTGGTTTCTCCGACGATGAAATTAGCAGGATTAAACAGGGAATAATCCTGCATGAAATCAGGACCACTGAAGGTAGGGAGCAGCGCTGGGGTGCCGGCATCGAGGCGCAGATTCTTTATGATATTGACCAGTGGGAGGCATTTGGAGTAAAGGGAATTTACCGCTTTGTGGCTATTTATACTCAAAGAGGTATGCCGCTTACCGATATCAGTAAGAGCGTGCTGGAGCGTTATTTTAGTTTGATCTTTGACGAGACCAATGATTTGATCCTCGACCATGATTATGCCATTATCTTGGAGTTCTGCTGGTGGTTGAATTATGAAACCGATGAACATCCGTTTGGTTATAGACTTAAGTTAGGCGCCACAGGAATTGCTACCTTCATTGCCAAATATTTACAGGAGCCACCGTGGATAATTGCCCGGAAGGCCTTAGAGGAGATAGAAAGAGACCTCAGCGACCATAAATACAACCACCGCTACCAATACATTGTCAACTACTTTACCGCTTTACAGGCGGCGTATGGCTACGCGCCTAACTCTACCAATCCAGATCAATCCTCTTCTGCGCTTTCCTTTGAAGATGCTTTATATCGCAAGGATATAGATATCGACGAGACTGCCTTTATGCAGGTCGGCAGTAAGGCCGCATTCTTAAGCGGATTTAAGAAATACCTCAAAAAACTGGAAATAGAAATCAATGTTCCCCGCTATATAGTCCTACCCATTGCTACGGTAATGAGATTAAGCGGCGAGAAATGGAATTCATTGTTAAATCAACACCACCGGGAAATAAAAAACGGCCTGGATTATTTAGGCAAAGGGCAGGGCTGGGAATTCGGCAACCCCGAGAAGTCTTTATTCGTCTCAGTGCGCGCCTCTCCTCGTAGAGTAAGACCTGGACTTTTTATCACCACACTCAATGTAGGCATTAATGACCAGACCATCAATGGCCTCATCCGTCTATTAGGAGAAAGAGAGGCCTATGAAATTTATGCCAAATTAATTAGAGATTTAGCCATTGCCCAGGATATGGCCAATGCCAAATTAAAGGAGGCATTTGATAATCTGGAAGCCCTGCGTCTTTCAGTTCCTCTTCAGAAAAAAGAAGGCCAGACCCATTGGCAAATGCGCGCCTACCAGGTGGTTTATCGGCAGTTTATCGGCAAGGAATTCCCGCAGGATGTTTACGAGCAACTGAGAATCGCGGTTTCCGCCGCCTCTTTTATCCGTCGCTATCTGGGCACCTTTGAGGGAGAATTTAACGGCGTGATTATTCAGTCTATGGTTTGGGCGAATAAGCCAGACTCCTTCGCCGGTTATACCATCAGCCGTAACCCGGTTAACGGCAAAGACGAAATAGTAGGAACCGCAGGAGAGGAAATGCAGGGCGATGAATTATTGGATGAGGCAGGTCTAAAATGCTTTAAGCAGGCCCATCCTAAAGAATTTAAATTTCTGGAGGGCCTGCTTAAACACGCCGAGCGTTTCCTGAAAAATGTCGCCGAGATGGAATTTACCTTTGAGCAGGGCAAGCTTTACATCCTGCAGGTTAGAGGATTAACCACCACGCCATTGGTAGAGATAAGGATCTGGGCGGATATGGTAAGGGAGAAAATACTCGATAAGTTGGAAGTCTGTAAGCGGGTAGCTGATTGGGATTTGGAGGCATTCAAGTTTGAGACTAAGGAAGTTATTAAGGATGCGGTTTTGGCGGCTAAGGGAGATTTGGTGGCCGCAGGAATTTCGGGGTATGCTACCGGCGTGGCGGTATTCAGCGAAAAGGCCAAAATAGCTTTGCAGAAACAAAATATTCCTTTTGTAGTGGTTAAGCCGGTTATCACCGCCAATGACGGCGACCTCATTGCCGGCTCGGTAGGCGTAATTGCCCTGGAGCAATTGGGTGCGCATGTCCAAACCCTGGCTTTAAGATACGCCGTTACGGGAGTAGTGAATATTAATTTTAGCAATTTTGATTATGAAAATGGCTCGGCAAGAATCGGTGCGAATAATGCCGGGGTCAGAGAAGGTAAGACTATAATCACGTTGGGAGAGAAGGGAGAGATTTATATTCGCCGGTTATCTACGGAAGAGGCAATGCAACAAAAACAACGGCAAAAGAGAGAATATCTACCCGCGGGTTTACCCGAAGTTTTATCCTGGAAGATTGAGCAGGCAAGTGGAATCCCCGCGCTGGTAGTAAAAAGACTGGGTTACGGCAAAGACTGGGGTAGGCCAATAGAAGAAACCATAGATTTCCAGGAATATGAGGAGATTAGAGAGGCAAGGCATCCCCGATTGGGCAACCAACCCATATTATTCGGTGTCAAAGATGTAATTCTTAAAGGGGCGCTGATAGCCAAAATCAAGACAATAGAAAAACGCCTTATTACCGAAGATATTCTTAAGAAATTGATAAGCCTGGTTACTAAGGAGCATAGCCAAGAAGGCTTTACCTATCACCTCTGGAATACCTATGACCATCTGGAAGAATTGGCTGCGGAAATCGAAGGCTTGGAGCCGCGTTCATTCGAGCGGGAGGTGGTTTATACCAATCTGGAAGAAAAACAGGGCGAATTTATCCGCCGCATAGTTAAAGAGGAGAGAAGAAGATTTGTCTCGGCGGTATTCTATGGTGTAGACCGCCATAAGATGACGGCCTTTATCTTCCGCTCCTATATCATTGACCATTTGGATAGAGATATAGTCAAGAAACTGATGTTAGAGATAATCGATTTCGGCAGGCGCGAGGGCTATAGCGGAGACTTAAGGGCCATGGATTATCAGGTAGGCAGATTAATTTCCCATTTGATCCACACCAACCTAAAGTTGGCAAAGGAGATTATTGCCGGCCGCCTCGATGCAGCGCAGATTAAGTTTGTGCTGGACGAACTTTACCATCTTTATGCCGTGCAGAAATTATATACTAAATCCGGGGACAGGGATTTGGCTACCCGGGAAGAGATAGCCCAAGTTTTATCCGGTTTTCCGCAGAGGATTTTCTTGGATAAAGAAGCCCGAGTTTGGTTGAAATGGTTTAAGCAAGATAAATCCGCCTCCTCCTCGGTAAGAAATCAGTCCCTGCCTTGCCGGCAGGCAGGCATAGTCAATAGTCCACAGTCCACAGGAAAACTATCGACCGTAGACCGTCGACTATCGGCTGGCGAAGTCAATTCCTCCTCGGCGGTGGAAGACAAAGGTCAATCGGTTAGCGAAGGCGATAAAGAATTAATTCAGACCGTCTTTGAACTCATAGCACCCGAACATAATACCTATGAGGCCTTCCTCTTGGCGGTTGCCCAGGAATTAAAAATGGAGGTTCATGCCTTAAAGCTTATCTTGCAAAAGATAGGCATTGGAGAAAGTCATTTCTACAGTTTATCTCCCTTGGCGCGAGAGTCCCGGAAGGAAAACCAGAAGAGAATTGTTCATGATACCGAAGAGGAAAGACTGCAGGCCCTGGCCAAAAGAGAATTACCAAAAGATTTTGTAGATTATTACGCGGTATTAGGCCTTTCCTACGAAGATAAGCCTACTTATCATGTGGTTCGTCAGGCATACTTAAAGCTTTATGAGCATTCGCACCGGAATTGGCCTCATGAAAGGTTGAAACAGTTGATTTACGCCTTTCAAGTCCTTACCAATAAGAATCAGCAGCTATTACGGAATAAATACGACGAGCTCTATGCCATTTATTTAGCAAAGAAGAAAGTTAATACCAAAACCAAACAAAAGAGCAGTGATCAAATTACCGCCTCCTCGTCCCTTACTGCGGATGCCCGTAAACTTCTGGCCTATCTGGCGCAGGGAGAGTTGCCCCAATTGCAGCAGGAATTTTTTGCCGACAACATGCCTTTATTTGAGGAAACGCTGCGTAAATTTGTTGAATATAAAATTGTTCCCCAGGCCCTGGCTTGGGATGAGAATGGGGCGTATAAAGATAAAGCCAGTAAACAGATAATCTTTCCTCGGGGATTTGAAGAAGTATTAAAAGAGTTATCCGAGTTGGGTATTTTCGGAGTTAATGTTCCTTTAGAATTTGGCGGCGCAGGACTTCCTTCTCATTATTACGCCTCGCGGGCGATTTCCATTATCAGCGCTGGTTGCGCCGGATTAGGGACAACTTTAGGGGTAAATTATTCGGTGCAGAATGCCATTTTAAAGTTTGCCAACGCAGAGCAAAAAAGCAAATTCCTGCCCCCATTAGCCAATAATCAGGTGGGAGCAATTGCCATTACCACCCCTAAAGCCGGTTCGTACGTAATGGGCATGAAGACCTTTGCCGATTTGAAGGGAAATAGTTACGCCTTCCGCGGCGAGGCAAAACATTTTATCAGCAATCCCCAGGCAATTGTCTTTTTAGTCTTTGCCAAGACCGCAGAAAAAGAATTAAGCGCCTTTTTAGTGGAAAAAGATGCCCCCGGACTACAAATAGGAGAACCGGAAAAGAAGATGGGCCAGCATGTCGCGCCTACCTGCGAGATTGTCCTTGATGGCTGTAAGATTCCTCAAGAAAATATCTTGGGTAAGCCCGGAGATGGCCGGGATATTTTATATTATCTACTTTCAGGCGGAAGGATTATTATCGCCTCGCAGGCCTATGGCGTGGCAGAGGTTGCCTACCAAGCGGCTTTGAAATACAGCCGGGTAAGAACCCAATCCAAATCCGACCAGCTTATCGGGGAGTTTCCCGAGATAAAAGATATGCTGAAGAAAATGAAATTTTACCTGGATGCTTCCCGCGCCTTGATTGCCTATGCTTCTTATATCAAAGACGAGGCCATACCCACCGAGGCGGGCAGAAATGCCATGGTTACCTTGGCTTCTATGGCTAAATTGTTCTCCGCGGAAAAGGCGGTGGAGATTTGCCTGTTGGCTATATGGATTCACGGCGGTCTCGGCTATACCAAGGATTTTCACGTCGAGAGATTTCTAAGAGACATTATTATAGCTGTGACTTATGAAGGCACCGCCCAGATTCAAAAATTGCTTATCCAGACAAATCTGGCTTCCCTGTTTGATGCAGAAAATAAGATTGATATAGAAAAGGCAATGGATGTCTATGCGGCAGAAAATACCATTATTAAAGGAGTAGAAAACCGGATTAGAACGGCTATCCAAGATAAAAAAGTTACCTATCAACTGGCAGAGCAGGCCACTGCCTTGGTGGCTGCCCGGCTGTTGCTCTTTAAGTCAGCATTGCTGGCCAAAGAAGGCGCATCCGCAGAAATTCTTAACCCGGAGATGGCGCAAATCCTCGAGGCCACTAAATACCTCAAAATCTCACTTGCTTCCACCGCAGCGCCTGCCCGCCGAAGCTCGCAAAGCGTAGGCAGGGCTGGTTCATCGCCTCTTAGTAGCGTGCCGGCATTGGCTAAGCCGGTCTTGCATTTCTTAATTGTGGATGATGAAGAGTTGCATCATGGAATTTGGGGGAAAATCTTAGAGGAGCAAGGGCATATGGTCTGGCATGCCTACTCAGTAACGGAGGCGATGGAGCTCTTAAGGAAAGAGTGGTTTGATTTAATTATCTTGGACTTTGATTTTCCTAATGAGCGGGGGGTACCAGATTTGCCTAGGTCCCTAAAAGTAGCTCCGGCTTTTATTAACAAGATGCGGCAGGAAGATGTATTTACCGATGAATATATCCTTTATTCTGGCGGCGCCGAAGAAGGCCAGTTGGATTATTGGGTGGGTAAATATGGGTATGCGGTATCCAAACAGGAACTGTTCCAATTTTTAGAGAGATTCATTGCCGAGAAAACGCAAAAGGATAACAATTCCGCCTCCTCGGCGGTGGCAACGCCCACCCCCGGAGAGCTTAGCGGCCAGGCCCGCTCAACACTCTTCCAGCATATTAACGGCTTGGTGGCCATTCCCACTATTCATACCTTTACCAGTCGGGGTGTCTTTGAATTATTTGGCAGCCCAGCGGATTCTAAGACGATTAGCCTTAAAGATATTGTCAATACCTTTACTCCTGATGATCCCCAGCGCAATATGGGTAATATCTTGGGAGCTATGGGCACCTTAGCCCGGATGAGCTGGATAAAAATGAAGGGGGTTGATGAGGATACCACTTTTGAATTGACAGCATTAGGATGGCAAGTAGTGAAATTAGCCAAAAGCCAAGTTTTGGCTCCCGCAGTTGAGGCAATAAAACATCTCCGCCGGCTCTACGCCTATGTGCAGGGTTCTCTATCTATGCCTGAAGAGGCATTGCGGGAATACCAGACCCTTATTGAAATGAGTAAGCGCCAATGGGACTTGCCCACCCATTCAAATTTTATTTTTCAGCGGGCAGTAAAACAGGTGCGCAGCCATTTAGACGGGATATTAATGAGCCCGACTATGGTGGCTTTGGGTATGCCATTATATGCCGAAGTGTATGTTGATGAGAAGGAAGAAAAAGAAATTAAAGAGGTCGGACCGGCGATTTTTGATTTATTTGACCAACAGACTTTTGCGCTAAACCTTGGCCAACTTGAAGAAGGTTATCATCAAGGACTGCTGGAGGTGATATTTGAGCTCCTGCAATCTCAGGGATTAGTTACTCGCGAAGGACAGAGTGTTACGCTCACTGAGTTAGGTCGGGCATTCGTCAAAATAGTTGCCGGTTACGGCGTAACCGTATCCTATCTTAAGTCTTACGAAGTGCTGGAAGAGATGTTGTTTGGTAATCCTGATCCCTTAGGGATTGCTGAGGATAATCATATTGACCGGGTAATGGATATCTGGGCAAGTGGCGGCGCGCATAAGGCCTATCTTGATGCCCTTAAGGCACTGGTGAAAAAGATTTTTGATTTGCCCATTGACCAGCAGCTCGCAGGTATTGCGGATATGGGGGCTGGTGATGCTCGTTTACTGACTGAATTGGCTTTGTATATTATCGAGCAAACCGAACGGGGCAAGCATTTAGACACCCATCCGCAAGTAGTAATTGCCGCAGATTATAGCGAGAAGTCCCGCGGCGTGGCTACGGCTACCTTGAGGCGTTTTGAAAATATGCCGGGGGTAATAACTGAGGTAATGTTCGCAGATGTCACTAATCCCAGCCAATATGACCGGGACATCGCCGAGCTTATGCAAGGGCGCGGTATTCTAATTACCGATAAGATAACCGATGAGAAGCGTCCGGTAGGAGCTAATGATTTACTGCATACCCAGATGTTCCTGCCTCACGAAAGAGCCCTGCAGGTGCGTACCCGCGAGCAAGCTATGGCCATCATTCGGGAATGTATTAAACAGGTTGACCGCGAGGCGCTAAAGCAGGTGATGGGAGTAGAAACCCTTCCAGAATCTGAATCGGAACTATTAGAATTAGTGGTTAAGCAATTCACCGTGTCTTATTCTGACAAAGGGCAGTTAATGCCGGCAGTGGTGGCTGCTGCTGACTTGGTGCAGTTTATGCAACGTTGGACCATTTACACTCCCCAGGGGCTTATTCTTTTGGAATTAAATACTCCCAGGACTGCGGAGATGGAAGAAGAGGTACCAGAGGATATCAATGTGCTGATGAAAGCTGAGCAGACAGCTGCTGCTGCCTATTGGGGCACGCATTGGATTTCTCAGCAGATTATGCCCTATCGAGAACATGCCCTGTGCATGGTCTTGGCCGGAATGGATATAAGGGATGCCAAGGTCTATCCCAGCGTCAAAAGTGGTTTGCCGGTAGGCGTGAGCCTTTCGCTGCACCAGCAGAAAGCCATCGCTAATAAAGTTGAGCCTGCTCCCGCCTCCTCGTCCCTCAATTCAGTTGTTAGTCGTCAGTCGTCAGTTGTCAGAAATCTAGAAACTGAAAACTGGAAACTGAAAACTGGCGAAGCCTGCTCCTCCTCGCTGGTAGAAACAGTTAATGAGAAAAAAGGATATGAAAGTTTATTAAGGACTTGGATTGCCCTAAGAAGTATGCGCCATGGAGGAAGCGTTTATGATATTGTCGAGCCCTATTCGGTGTTTGTAGAAAGCTTAGAATCTTTGGTAATAACTATCGAAGGCGGCGAAGATTATAAACTGAAAGAAAAGTTTAGTGCCTTAAAACTTATTCCCCGTCAGCAATGGGCTAAATTGAAGGTATTATTGACAAAGCCACCCCAGAGAAAGGCTGGGTTAAAGGAAGCATCGGTTGAGGGATGGAAAGAGGAGTTGATTAATCAGCTTAATTTCTTAAGAGGATTTCAGGCAGAGTTTAATGCACTGGAAAGCCAAATCTACTATGAGGACTTTGGCGCTCAAGCGGTTAGGCTTAAGGATTACGTAGATATCACCAGAATTGGTCTGAGAAAGAGTATGGAGATTTTAGAAGAGCGCTTGGATTTTATAAATAATAGAATTAAAAAACCGGAAACCAACCTTAATACCATTATTCAAGAAATAATCGATAGCCGTTCCAGCGCCTTTGCCTATACCTTGCCTTCTCACTCAGCTCACTTCTTGAAGTTCGAATTCTCGAAAGGCGTAATCCCCCACCTGCTTATAAATGCCAGAATGATTAAAGGTGCTCTGGCTAATATTGTAAATAACGCCCAGCAATTGGGTATTGGGAAGGTTACTTTTAAGACCTGGGCATCCGCCGATAAGCGAGAAATTATGATGGAGATTTCTGATAATGGTCTGGGATTTCCGGCTGAGCTGCTGCAACAATTACCCGGCAAGACTTGCCAAGAGGCCTTTGAGTTTAGTGTTTCGCGAAGGGAAGGCGGCACGGGTTTTGGTCTGGCAGAGGCCAGATTCTATATTGAGTTGCATCGGGGGACTATTCGCATAGATTCAATTGCGGGCGACGGTTCCACCTTTACCATAAAGTTACCGATAGAGAGTAGTTCAGGGCAAGAAAACGGTTACCTGCAATCAGGGATAGATTCCGCATCTCCCTCGGCTACGCTCGGGACGTCCCCTGCCGGGGAGGCTACGCACTCCCACAGGGAGGCTTCGCACACGCGACCCCAGGATAATAACCAAGGGGGTCGCTCCAGCTCGGCAATTTTATCCATTCCCCATTATCTTCTTAGTCTCACCCATTTCTCTGGTCGTCTGCTTTCCCGCACCTTAGGTTCAAAACAGGTCTGGAGCAATTCCCCGCCTGTCGTCCCTTCAGGTTTGCTTTTCTCTCTCCGGGAACTAAAAGAGGTGCAGAGGGAAATCACTATTTATCTTCCCGCCAGCAGACTTTATTACTCACCGCTGTTGAGTTTACTTTTCGGTAGCAATGTGTGGATAAAACTTAATACCGATCATACCATTACCTTTGGGGAAAGACAGGTTAAGACCCATTCTTATAAAATCCGTGGGGCCTTAGCCAAGGTATTAAAGTCCATCGAAGGAAAATCCGAAACAGAGATTCGTGCTATTACCTTCGTGGCAGCATCCGCCGGTAATCTGGCTGAAGCCGTGGCTGCCTCGGCTTATTTGGTAGGGAGCCAAGCCAGGATATTTGTGCCAAAGAAGGCGAAAGAGAAGGCAGCCATGAAAGTAGCAGCGATTCGCAGTTTCGGTTTCGAACCTATTTTTTACGGAGAGGATTACGGCGAGTCTTATGAGGAGGCAAAACGGTATGCAGCAGACCATTCCTCAGCCGTTTTTGTCTCCGGCAAAGAGGATGTGGTTCTGGCACGGGGCTATGCCGTGGAGTCGCTGGAGATTATGGAGCAATGGCAGCAGTTAAGAACTCAACAACTTAATCTTTTCCAGCCAATGGCCGAGAGCCCATCTTTAATGGTCACTGCCGTGGGAACGGGATTATTTCTTTCAGGAATCGCCGCGGGCTTTAAGACCCAGGGCGCTAAGATAAAGACCTTAGGCGTACAGTCTGAAGGGTCAAATGCCATGGTGCGCTCTTTGCTGGAGGGTAAACTGGTGACCCTGCCTTCGCCGATGACCGTTGCCGACGGGACGGCGGTGCCTACGCCGGGAGAGGCGCCTTTTGCCCTCTTTAACGAAATGGTTGATTTTGCCTTAGCGGTACGGGAGGCAATTCTGCATGAGGCCATAAAACTTTTTTGGCAGACCGAAGGAATCCAGGCGGAGGGAGCCGGCGCTTTGCCTTTAGCTGCCCTATTGGAGCGCGGTGACCTCTTTGCCAGATATAATGATATTATCCTGGATATCAGCGGTTCCAATATTGACGAGAATATATTTAAGAGTATTTTAGCTACCAAATTAACTAAGCAGGTTTCCTGGATACAATTAAGCCGCAAGGCCCATGGATTTATGTTTAACGGATTGATGCGCTCACTGCTGATTTTGGCGGCGTATCTGCATAAACCGGGCAAAGAAATTACAGAAGGTTCTGCAGAGTCCGCCTCCTCGGTGGTGGTCAGCAATCTTATTAGCCTTCTCTCACAAGTTCCTGATGATTTTGAACATACCCATACCCTCGGCGATACCAGCGGAATTTTATTCGGTTTAGTTATTGGCGGCATTGCATTGGGGGTATCGCTTATTGTGATGGCCCTGCGTAAACCCAAGTCTACTCCTGAACCAGCCATTGACACCAACGATTCGAAGAACGCCTCCTCTACGGTAGCTGAAATTGGTAGCAGAATAGTTATGGGTGGCTTATTGTCAACAATTCTTCACTACAACGTACTAGATATTCTTGCAATTTGGGCAGCTTTTGTGATTAGTTATGTTC